>Ga0268262_10000116_pt1 | contig 98340 bp, 88 predicted proteins | sample TergutNc150P3_FD_190354 | JGI IMG/M metagenome (GOLD analysis project Ga0268262, IMG submission 190354) | Nasutitermes corniger P3 segment gut microbial community from laboratory colony in Florida, USA - Nc150 P3 (SPAdes) (version 2) | ecosystem: Host-associated > Arthropoda: Insects >... | reverse complement strand
TGTTGAGCGGTGCTTGCGCCACGCCTGAATTTTTGATGTATATGAACTATTTTATAGGCTTGGAATTTGGGCAGGACTACTATTTGAATACGAACAAGGTTGTTGATTTGTCAAAAAAACAACGCACAATAGACAAGGTTATCACCGACCATTTTGAGCAAATAGTCTATTCAATAAACCAGCCCACTGGTGCAAGAAATTTTCAGGCTGTATTTTGGAATATATCGTATTATGACCGTTTTTATTTTGAAAGTTTATTCGGGAATTTTGTGTTTCCAGACGGAAGCAAGCCGGACTGGGATTCGCTCAACTGGCTGCAAAAACGTTTTATGAAATGGTTTAACCGTGAGCGTACACGTTCCATACTCACTTTCCCTGTTGAAACAATGGCTTTGCTAACAGAGAACGGCGAACCAAAAGACAAAGAATATGGAGATTTCGCTGCCGAGATGTATGGAGAAGGACATTCGTTTTTCACCTATATGAGCGATAACGCCGATTCTTTAAGCAGTTGCTGCCGCCTTCGCAATGAAATTCAAGATAACGGATTCAGCTATACTTTGGGAGCGGGTGGAGTTTCCACAGGCTCAAAAAGCGTGCTAACCATAAACATAAACCGCTGCGTTCAACACGCTGTTCGGAGTGGTATTTTATATCATATTTTCCTTGAAGACATTGTGGAATTGGCACATAAAGCGCAGTTGGCATATAACGAAAATTTGAAATACTTGCAAAGCAAAGGAATGCTGCCTCTGTTTGATGCCGGATACATAAATATAAACCGCCAATACCTTACCATTGGAGTTAATGGCATAGTTGAAGCTGCCGAATTTTTGGGAATTGAGATAAGCGATAATCCGCAATATGAGGAATTTGTTCAGAAAGTGCTTGGGATTATTGAGCTGTGCAATAAAAAATATCGCTCAAAAGAAGTGATGTTCAACTGCGAAATGATTCCAGCCGAGAATGTGGGAGTTAAGCACGCCAAATGGGATAAGCGTGACGGATATGTTGCAAAGCGAGATTGCTATAACAGTTATTTCTATGTGGTGGAAGACAATTCAATAAACATTGTGGATAAATTCCGCTTGCACGGAAGCAAATACATTAAGCATTTAACAGGCGGCTCTGCCCTGCATTTGAATTTAGAAGAACATTTGAGCAAAGAGCAATACAAACAGTTGCTGCGTGTGGCAACGCAGGAAGGGTGCAACTATTTCACATTCAACATTCCAAATACTGTTTGCAATGAGTGCGGATATATCAGCAAACATCATCTCAAAGAATGTCCCTCTTGCAAAAGCAAGAATTTGGATTATTTAACTCGCATAATAGGCTATATGAAGCGTGTGAGCAATTTTTCACAAGATAGGCAAGAGGAGGCATCTAGGCGGCATTATGCTAAAGTTTCATAATTACGATATTGTTTTCCAAGAAGTGCCTGGCGAGGTTGCGTTAGCCATTACTATTTCCAACTGCCCAAATAGGTGCAAAGGATGTCACAGCCCGCATTTAATGGAAGATACGGGCAAACCTCTATGCGAGAATGTTCTTGCGGATTTGCTTGAAAAATACGGAAATGCTGTTACCTGCGTATGTTTTATGGGCGGTGATTCCCACCCTCACGAGGTTGAGCGTTTGTTTGCCTTTCTGCGGAAAAAAACAAATAACCGCATAAAAACGGCTTGGTATTCGGGCAAGCAGCATTTGCCGGAGCCTTGCTCTTTGCAGCATTTTGACTACATAAAATTAGGTTCTTACATTGAGCATTTGGGCGGCTTGAATCGCAAAACCACCAATCAACGCTTTTACCGCATTGAAAATGCGGCTATGGTTGATATAACAGAAAAATTTCATTGACATTATAGGGGGCTGCCATTTACCTCGGTAGGGGGCGGCTTTAATACCCTAGCTTTGCGGCAAGTTATTTTCTAACTTACGTACAGTGAAAGAATACATTGCATATTCGGGTGAAGTTTTTACCATAGAATGGTATTTTGATTCTACAGGCAGTAGCGATGTTTTGGATTATTTTAACGAGCAGAGTAATATCCAAAAACGAAAATTGCTCATGTTATTTAAACGAATGGGTGATTTTGGAAAAATAAGCGACATAACGAAGTTTAGAAATGAAGGTGAGCAAATATTTGCTTTTAAAACGCAACCAGATAGATATCTATCATTTTTTCACTCTGGTAAAAAAATAATAGTAACTAATGCTTTTGTGAAAAAATCAGATAAATTGCCAAAAAAAGAAAAAGATAAATCATTGGCTAGAAAATTGGATTATGAACAACGAACAAACGGAGGTTCTTATTATGAAAAATAAGGCAGTGTCAACATTTGATAGGGTTATGGCAGACCCCGAACAGAAAGAGATCTTTGATAAAGAGTACTCTGGTTTTTTGCTATCTGAATTTTTATTAGAAGCAATCGAAAAACGAAAGATTTCTACTAATAAATTGGCAAAAATCAATTCTTTGCTAACTCCACTTGGATATGAATTGATAGCAAAAAAAACATTTATCCATGCACGTTGAGACGTTGGACTTCTCAAAAATGGAAAAAAAAGAATTTTGCGTTAAAACAACTTTGAAGGATTTGATACATCGCTACCGTGATGTGGAAAAGTTCATCGGTTATTGCAAAGAATGTAGCAGGTACAACGCTTGCTGGGCTTGTCCGCCGTTTGATTTCAATGCAGACGAGTATTTGGCTCCATATAAAGTAGCTTATATCATTGGCACGAAAATAGTTTTGGATAAAGAAACCATAAATAAATATCAAGGATTTGACGAGTGCAAGGATATATCCTATAAAATTATGAAAGAAGCTCGCAAAAGCATAGATGGAAACCTTTTGGAATTGGAAAAGCAATATCCCCAAAGCAAGGCTTTTTTTGCTGGCTCTTGCCAAATATGCAAGGAAGGGGAATGTATGCGAGCTACTGGAAAGCCTTGCATTTATCCCGAAAGAGTACGACCTTCGCTGGAATCATTGGGATTTGATGTAAGCAAAATTTCCACCGAACTACTGGGCATTGAAATGAAGTGGAGTAAAAATGGCACTTTGCCTGAATATTTTACACTTGTAAGCGGATTTTTTTCAGTTGATGAAGTTTTATCAACGCATCAGCTATTGTTATCTTTAGGCAAATAGAAATATATATATATACATATATACATATATATAACCATTCCAACTTGGAATAGGCGTTTAGAAAAAAAATTACCACGCCTGCAAAAAAAAGATTATATTTGTACTATCCTTTCAAGGTAACATTGTGAAATTCAAGGACAGTCCCGCTACCGTGATTGTTGGGGCAGACACATAGGTCTGCCCGTACAAAAGTCGGAAAACTTGTTAGGTGCAAGGTATCATAAGATGCTCTGCCACAGCGTTCCGAGGTAGAACTATGACCAAAAGAATTCTTTTGGCTGCACGTAGGTGCTCCATTCACATGCTCCCAGCCCTTATAGCTCTTGCGCTATTCGCCTGTTCAGGCGACAGCTCAGACCCAATCAACTCAGACTTAGGCAAAAGCTCCAGTAGCTCCGCTATGCCAACCGCCATAAGCAAGGCTAAGATATACGGCGTTGCGCAAAAAGGACCTTTTCAAGGAGCCGTAGTTACAGTATATGAGCTTGACAAAAACTTGAAGAGAACAAAATCCCACTCTGGGAAAACCGACAGCAAAGGTTATTATGAGATAGAGATAAAAAACGGCAAGCTGGCTTCTCCTTATGTAGCCATTGAAGTCTATGGATACTATACCAACGAGGTGAGCGGCAACCCGTCAACCGAGCTTATGACCCTTAAAGCGGTGGCGGATGTGTCAGATAAAGACAACGTCAATATAAACGTTTTGACGCATTTGGAAGCAGACAAGGTTATTGAGCTTGCCAAAGAAGGCAAGAGTTTTGATGAAGCGAAAAAAGAGGCGCAGAAAGAGGTTCTGGCTGCTCTTGGCGTGAAAGAGAACGTGACGAGGAACAGCGAGGACATGGCTCTTTTCGGAGGCAATGCGAGCGACAATGTGCTGCTCACGGTTTCCGTTTCTTTGCAGGGAAACAGGACAACAGGAGAAGTTTCCAGCTTGCTAGCCGAGCTTGGCAATTCGGGCAAATTCGATGTTGAAAAAGGTTTGACCGGCATTGATATGGGCAAGGTTGGGAACAACATACGTAGCTTGGAGCCTTCTGCCAAACTGCCCGATATATTTCCTGCCGCTACCGGACCGAACACTTCCAATGGTTCTGGGAGTGGGTCGGGTAGCGGCTCAAACAAGGGTTCGGGCAGTGTTTCCAGCGGCGGCGGATGGTCTGGCGGTGGCGGCGGCGGCACAACGCCTGCGCCCAATACACCGAGCAGTTCCTCAGCTTCCATTGCGGATACATCAAAATGCGGCAACTGGAATTATAATCCTGCAACGAATGTCTGCGAAGGCGGCGAAGTGAAAGAACCGGTATGCGGCACGGTGAAATACGACCCAACAACACATTTCTGCACAAGGTCTGAGAGCGATCCCAAAGTTGTGAGAAAATGCGGAGGCAAAGGATATGATACCAGAACTAAATATTGCGATGGTAATGAAATAAAAGAAAAAGTAATCAGCTTATGTGATGGTTTCATAAACGGAGCAACAAGGCAGCACGAAGGAAAAGACAAAAAACAATTCTGTGATCCAAGAGATGGAACCAAATATGTGTATGTTGACATAGGTAGCCAAACTTGGATGGCGGAGAATTTGAGATATTCTGCGGAAGGCAGCAAATGTGGCAATTACGATGACAACTCCCTAAGCGATGCGAATACCAAGACTTGCGATACCTACGGCAGAATTTACGACTGGTCAACTGCGATGAACGGCGTATGCCCGGCAGGTTGGCATCTTCCAAGCAATGCGGAGTGGACAACGCTTACAAATTTTGTAGGCGGCGAATTGACAGCAGCACCAAAGCTGAAAGCTAATTCTTCTCTGTGGATAAGCAATAGCAAAGGCACGGACGATTACGATTTTTCGGCTCTGCCTGGCGGTCAATTTTACAGTGGCAGTGGCAGCATCTTCGCCGGTGTCGGCGTTTACGGCAACTGGTGGTCTGCTACGGAGTACAATGCTTCCTCCGCATACTCCCGGAACATATCCGGCAACAACGATGTGTACAAAGCCACCTCCGTTAAGACCGACTTATATTCAGTGCGTTGCGTTCAGGATGACCACCCAAAAGAATTTACATTCGCTGACATACAATACTGGATTGGCACAGGTGAAAACGAGGCTATGCTGATTATTCAATGGAATGATGGAAAAACCCCCGAAGCCTTAGCGTGGGGTTACAAATGGGAAGAAAAAGATGGACCGAAATATGGAATTGACGTAATTAACGACATAGCGAGCGTTGACGAAAGGCTCTTTTATCTAAGACATAATACCGGCGTTTGGGGTTTCGACATTGGCGGGCTTGGTTTCAATGCCAGCGGCGAAGCTAAAATAGGCAAAAATGAAGAAACTTGCCAGTCGCCCGTTGACGGTTCAGTACAAACTAATAGTTATGATTACGATTCTTGGGTGATATGCAATGGTGCTGATGCACGATGGTATGCCGGATGGACTAATGGATATTGGAGCTACTGGACTTCGGAGAATGATGCCAGCAAATTGGGATATTCAAGCGTGGGAGCTTCTTCAAGAGTTTTGAAGAATAAGAGCATAGATGCGTGGAATGCCGCGCCAGGTATGAAATCCTTTCCGCTTTCGGTTATCACTCCTGTAACACCAAATCCAAATGGCTCCCAGCCAAAGCCAAGCTCAAGCTCTGTTTCTGTTGAACCCAGCAGCAGTTCCATTGAACCAAGTTCAAGCTCTGTTGTACTCAGTAGCAGTTCCAGCGAGCCTGAGCCAAGTTCAAGCTCTGTTGTACTCAGCAGCAGTTCCAGCGAGCCTGAGCCAAGTTCAAGCTCTACAATACTTTCTTCGTCAAGTGAGGTTGTTTCGAGTAGTTCTTCTGCGGTTGGTGGTGGTGGATTGTGTGCAGGTTTCACAGAAGGAACAAAAAGAGAACATCAAGGAAAAGAAAAAGAACAATTCTGCGATCCAAGAGATGGAACCAAATATGTGTATGTTGATATAGGCACACAAACTTGGATGGCAGAGAATCTCAACTTTGATGTGGAAGGCAGCAAATGCTATGGCGAAGGCGTTGAAGGTGTTTCTGCTGATAGCACTGCTAAAAATTGTGCTACTTACGGCAGGCTTTACAACTGGGCTACGGCAATGAATAACTCTTCCACCTCTTCCACAAATCCCAGTGGCGTTCAGGGCTTATGCCCCGATGGCTGGCATTTGCCCAGTACTGATGAGTGGGGAGCACTGACGACATTTGCCGGCGATGGTCCAGGAGGAAAGTTGAAAGCGAACTCTTCTCTGTGGAGCTCAGGTACAATGACGGACAATTACGGTTTTGCGGGCCTGCCGGGCGGCTTCGGCAATGCAGATGGCAGTTTCAACCAAGTCAAAAACTACGCCTACTTTTGGAGTGCTACGGAGACCGAAGCCACCAGAGCCACCGAACAGACATTGCGCAACAGCAACACGGCTGCCGCAAGAGATGCCGTCCTGAAGGAAACGTTGCGTAGCGTTCGTTGCGTAAAGAATTAGATAACGAAAAATTAACAACCCGCCGCCCTCTGCCTTTGGCAGGGGGCGGGTTTTTGTTGCCTTTGTCATAGTACCAGTAAAATTTTCTATATTATGGTAAAACATAGGAGAATATTTTTATGAGAAAGTCTAACTTGCTTGAAGAAGTTTTGGAAGCTATGCCTCGCAATATGGACGATTTCGGCGAAAGTCACCAGAGCAAAATAGAAGAGATACTTAAGTTGGACAATGGAGATATACCTATTGGGGAAGTCAATTTTTCTCCGCGCCATAGGCATTCCGCAGGATAAGCATAAGGACGTACAGTGAATACCATTGTATTTGACAATATATGGAATTCCATAGTAAAGCCAGAAATAGATAATGCTATTTCCATAGGCGCAAAAATGGGAAAAAACATTAGGCTTTTTAGAGACGAAAAACAATCAAAGGATTTGTTGTTTAGTCGTTATTTGGCGGAAAGAGCCGAATTTAAAAGAAAAGCGATGCTGAAACCGGATGAACGTATTGACCGCCACAAAGTTTCTGCGTTATTCTATTCCGCATTTGTCTATAAAACAGATAGGTATGAATTTCCTTTCATTGTTTTTGACCTTAATTATAGAAGGCAGCTTGATGCCGATATAGCTGTTACCCATAGCATAGCGTTTGATGTCTCTCTTGGAATTTTGGAATCTTTTATTCTAAGTGACTCACAAACTCCTGCGTATTTCAAATCTTATATTGAAACCAACGGATTGAGCGAACCGCAAATTATTTGTAAGGGCGAAACGGGGGATAGTTACGAAAAGCAAACAATAAAGCAACTAATATTTGCGCAAACAGAAAATAAGCTTTCCGTCACTCTCTTGGCAAATATATTCTATTCTATCGAAAATAATTCAAGGCTTGTAGCTCAGTTGCAAACCAAAACAGAGCCTACCCCACAAACTCTAACCGCCTAACGCCCTCTGCCTTTAGCGGTGGGCGGATTTTTTCTATATTACCCCTACCCTTTCAAGGTAACCTTGTGAAATTCAAGGACAGTCCCGCTACTGTAACGGTCAAAAGCCGAAGCCAGAAAACTTGCTAGGGGGCAAAACTCCATAAGGCGTTTTGCAACAATGTTCCGAGGTAGAGCAATGACTAAAATTATACTTCTAGCACTTATCGCTTTAACGCTATTTGCGTGTTCAGGCGACAACTCAGACCCAATTGACTCAGATTTAGTTTCAAGTTCAAGCTATAAAAAGTCTTGTTCTTCAAACTATTTAGCCGCTACTCAGTCAAACACTTCCAGTGATGGCGGATATTCTAGTTCGTCTATTGCCGTTGCTTCGTCTTCCTCTGCGCGGAGTAGCAGTTCAGTTGTTCAGGGAGATAAATGTGGAACTAGCTCAATAAACTATGATAAGCAATTCTGTTATAATGACAAAGTTTATACTCTATGCAGCGGTTCGCAATATGATCCTGAATCTGAAAGATGCTCAGGTGGTGCATTGCAGTACAAATGCGGGAAAAGCAGCTGGTATAATGAGGAAAAACAATTCTGCCTTGAGGACAAGGTTTATTCTCTATGCGGTGGTAGCTCGTATGACCCTGCTTATGAAAAATGCCAAAGCGGTGCTATAGTTGCTCTGAATCCTAGTCCTAGTCCTAGTCCTACTCCTACTCCTACACCAACGCCTAGTTCCTCATCCTATTCATCGTCAAGTTCCAAAGAAACTAAATGTGGCAAAAATCCTCAATCTTATGACCAGAATGTGTATGAATGCAAGCCGGGGATAAATTCAAATGGAATATATTTGAAACAAAAACCAAAAGATTCACAAGGCAATGAATACGAAGCGGTGTTAATAGGTAATCAAATATGGATGGCGGCAAATTTGAATTACGATGACGGCGATGGTAGCGTAGGCAGGTGTTTTGAAGACAATCCTGTTAACTGCGAAAAATTTGGAAGGATGTATATTCTTGACGAAGTTGAGTGTCCCGATGGTTGGCGTTTGCCAAGCAGTGAGGATTTAGCTAAACTTTTAAAATATGTTGACCCTAGCTACAAAGAAGACAGCGAAGAGACTGGCTTGGGGAATAACTCTGCTGGGAAAAAATTAAAATCCAAAAGCGGCTGGCTTCCCGATTATGAAGGAAAAGACGGCAATGGCACAGACGACTACGGCTTCAACGCTTTGCCCGGCGGTTATTGCGGTGCAGGATGTGGCGTTCACGAAGAAACTGGCGAACTAACTTGGTCTATGCTCTATCCCCCTGTGACAGGCAGTGCGGCTACTCCCAGCAGCCGTGCAAACACTTCTAGCTTTTGGTGGACTACCTCAAAAGGGACACCCGTGGCACTCGCTATCACTTGGCGAATATCATCTGGCGTTGCTGTTGATGATGCCTTTCAAAGCTACGATACAAGCCGCTTCTATGCTCGCTGCCTAAAGGATAAATAATGATTAGGCTCTTTTTGTTTGCAGTTATTGCTTTAACGCTGCTTGAATGTGCCGAGCATAAATCAGAACCCTTCGAGGCATATACAAAAGGCAATTCCATTTTGTTCAGCTTCACCAGCGATTTTTCAACAGGCGAACTTCGCTGGATGTCCCCAGATTCCACAACGTATTTGCCTGGTGCTTTGAGTTTTGGGCAAGACACTTATGTATCTGCCGCAGGCGAAAACCTCTTTATTTTGAGTAGATATCCGGGTATTTTGAGTTGCGTTAAAGCGAGGGATATAGGCAATGAAAAAGCGATAAAGCAAAAAAGACTAGATGGCGAAAATCCTTACGAGGTGGTTGTTATAGGCAACAAAGGTTATATGGTTTTATGGGATACAGATTATATACAAGTTTTTGACCCTGGCTCATGCACTCCAACCGATAAAATACCCCTTCCGAAATTGCCCAATCCAGCCTCAATCAAAGCAAGCGGAGATACTTTGTTAATCGCTATACAAAGGCTGGAATGGGATAATCTAGGCATGAGTCCAAAAACGCCCAATGGTCTTTTGGTTCGCATAAACGCAACCACAAAAAAAACCATAGATACAATATCGCTTAAACTCTACAATCCGCATAAAATCGTTTTGAGCAGAGGCAAACTTTATATTTCCCAAAATGGGCTTTATGACCCGAATATGGAAATAATTATTGACGGTGCTGGGCTTGAAGCCGTTGATTTGGCAACCGGAACTACGGAGATTCTTGTTACAGGTTCAGAACTTGGCGGCGGAGTTCAAAACATTGCCATTGACGAGAAAGAGCAAATTTTGTATATGCTTGTTTATAGGCAGTGGAGAGATGCTCCTATTATCCCCTTTGATTTGCTTGCAAAAAAAGCAGACGAGCCGCTCCCGAATGTGATAAACGGCTTTGGCGGCTTGATATTTGACGATGTGGCAAGAAAACTTTTCATAGGGGAAAGGGATTTAAATGAATTCGGTCTTAAAGTATATGACCCAGCAACCAAAACAACCACTCCAATCCGCGATAATGAAAAATACCCCCTCCCCCCCTATTCGCAGGCTATAGCGAGGTGGTAACATTATGAATATCATAATTCCATTCATCATTTTCTGCTTCCTTGCAGCCATATCCCTTGCAGAAGAAATTGTTTCCGTTTTGCCAGAAAGCATAGTTCAACGCGGTGAAATTGAAAACAATGAAAGAATGCTTGAAATAAAAAGCTCCGACTGGGAAGGCAAAAATCTCTCCCTCGCCGATGTGTTGGCTACTTATGCAGGAATCCAAACGAGGCAGCTCGGCGGGATGGGGAGCTTTCAAAGCATATCCATAAGGGGAATGCCGGGCAAGCAAATTGCTTTGGCAATAGATGGGGTGGTTTTGCAGAGTTTTGGAGCGGCAGATTTGGGCAGCATAGATTTGAACCAGTATGAAAAAGTGGAAGTGTACAAGGGTTTTATACCAGCGAAATTTGCTGCCAACGGAATGGGTGGGCTTATAAACCTCGTTTCAAAAGATGCGGCTGCAAAGGGCGGAAAATTTTACGCCTCTTATGGAAGCTACAACAGCAAAATTCTCTCTATGCAGGCAAGCTCGCCTCTAACGGATTCCATATTTTGGACAAGCAATTTGAACTACCGCGCCTCGGACAACGATTTTCCCTACCTCAACCGCAACGGCACCCAATACAACACAGAAGACGATTTTTGGACTAAGAGGGAAAACGCTGATTATTCACAAATCTCTGGCAATCATTCCTGGACATTTGTACAAAAGAGGAATATCATTTTAAGAGCAGAACACCACAGCGAAGCGGGCGGCATTTCTGGGCGTGAATATCAGGTTATCAAAACAGCGCGTTCTGCAAATGATGCAATTCTTGCAAGTTTGGAAATTGAACCCAAAAATAAAAAATTTGATTTTGGATTTCAAGGTTTTTCTGGCATTGAGAAAAGCATGAGTGTGTGGCACGAGCCTATTGATAAAATGGGCTATGCACAGGAGGAGCGTACGCAAAGCGGGCTTTTGGTAAAAAATGGGGGGGGGCAGGGTTCTTTTTATTTTGAAAACAATCTTTTAGAAACAGAGCTTCACGCTTATCTAAGCTACCAATATTTGGAATCCAGAAATAATTCCGTGATACTCTCAAATTACGAACTTTCAAACACCGTTTTTCAAGCCTCATTTGCGGGAACTTTTGCTCCCATTGATTTTTTCAATATAAGGGCAAATGCTGCGAGCAGGCATAGCAGGCAAAAATTGGAAAGCGGCAGAGTTCGCACTTTTTATATGGATGGCGAATTTAAGGAGCGTTCCAAAGATTTATATTCAGGCAGAGCATCGGCGAATTTTGGGAAAACGGATTCCGAGTGGAGCAGTTTTTTTGCGTTCGGGCATTATTTCAGAGAGCCATCGGTTTATGAACTTTTCAGCACAGCTTTTGGAATTGTGTCTAATCCGAATTTAAAGCCTGAGCAAGGCGAGCAAGCGGAGGCGGGCGTTGGCTACAAAACAGAGAAAAGCAGACTTTCTGCCACGCTTTTTGCAAACAGCATTAGAGACCGCATAATTTATTACACTAGCGGAATGGTAACAAAGCCCATAAATGCGGAAGCAGGCAAGGTGTATGGAATAGAAACCGAGCTTGGAAGCGAACTTTTCAGCTGGTTGAAAGTGAGTGCAAACGCCACTTTCCAAAACCCCGAAAATTTGCCAAGCGAACCGGAACAACAATATTACAGCTCCATGCTCTTTATGCTTCCATTTTCCTTTGAATTAACTCTAGACGGCGAAGCCCACAGCGAACTCTACCGCGACAAAGCGCAGAGAAAATCCATTCCAGCAAAATCATTTTACCACGCAGGGCTTGGCTACAAGCCAACCCCAAAAACAAAACTCTTTTTTTACGCAAGAAACTTGAACGGCGGCGAATACCAAAACATTTACGATGCTTATCCAACGCCGGGCAGGGTGTTCAGTTTGAGTTATTCGCATAGTTTCTAAAAAACCTGCATCTTCCCCTGACTAAACTCCACCTCTATGCTTCCCTTCTCGGAAGTTTTATAGTTCCTAATCCCAAGGCTATCCAGCCTATCCAAAACCTCTTTGCTCGGATGCCTGTACATATTTTTTTGCGCAACAGAAATGATTGCGGATTTTGGGGAAACTTTCTTTAAAAATTCCCTCGTGCTTGAAGTTTTGCTGCCGTGATGCCCCAGTTTCAGCACATCGCTTTTTATATCTAATGGGAGCAACTGCTTTTCGCCCTGTTTTTCCAAATCTCCTGTTAAAAGCAAGGTTTGCCCAAGCCCTTGAATTTTTAGCACTATGGAATTATTGTTTTGATTTTTTTCGCAGAGCAGGGAATCGGGGTAAAGAACGGTTAAATCCCATTCGGTTTTTGAAATGAGCATTTTTTCTTTTAAGCCGAGTCCAGTGCGCAAATTTTTTATAGGCACGCCCTTTGCCCTTGCCGCTTCCAAAACATTTCGCCAAGAGCGGTCTTCCACGGAACGCTGGGCGCACGAAGTTGTCCAAAATTCCTTTACGGGAAATTCCTTTAATATATCTGCGGCATTGCCGTAATGGTCTGCGTGTGGGTGGGATATTATCATAGCATCTATTTTTGAAATTCCCTGAGAGCGAAAATAGGGAATTATTTTGTCTTTGGCAAGGCTTCGTTTTTTCCCCGGAGGTCCTGTATCCACAAGGTAAAAATGCCCGCCCGGACTTTTCAGCAAAATGCTATCCCCTTGCCCAACATCCAAAAACACCGCACTCCAGCTTGGGAAAAAATTCTTTTTAAATTCAAAGCCAAAAAAAACGGCAGCGCAAAAGAACAGGCAAAGAATTGCCACTCGCCGCGCCCAATGATTTTTTCTTCTTCTCATAAATGGCAATAAAGATATAAAAATTGAAATGGCAAATAAACAGGGCAGGGGCCAAGGACCAATAGTAGAGGAAGCATAGGGATTTACCGCCAAAAAACTCGTTATTGCGGAACTTGCCCGCAAAAGAAGCGTAGCGGAATCCGCAAAGGTTTGGCAAATAAAAGGGTGAATCCCAAAAAGCGATAAAACCCCAGCCTGCATACCCAAACCCACAAGCGGAACAACCACCAGATTTCCAAGCCAGGATATTGGCGAAAAAGATTGAAAATGAAAAACAAGCAAGGGCAAGGTACTAAGAGTTGCGCAAAGCGTTATGAAACTAGGCTCAAAAATAAAAGAGGAAAAAGCCTTGCCTATTTTGCCGTGAAAATGGGGCAATTTAATGCCCTGCCCAAGCAAAATTCCAAACGTTGCCGCCGCAGAAAGCTGAAATCCAGCACTGAAAGCCTGCTCTGGGCTAAAAATCAGGATAAAAACAAGAGCCACCCCAAGCGCATTTATTGAATTTGCGCTTTTTTGAAAAAGATTTCCGCTTTCCATAACGCAAAACATAAGCACAGCGCGCCACACCGCAGAAGAGCCGCCTGTTATGGGTGCATAAAGGCATAAAAGGGCTATGGATAAAATTTGCGAGACCTTGCGGGGCAGCCTCAAAGCCCTCAAAAACAGCGTGAGCATACCCGCCAGCATAACAACGTGAAACCCAGAAATGCTTAAAACGTGAACCAAACCCGTTTTTCTAAAATCATTTTGCAAAGTTTCCGAAATTCCAGACCTATCCCCTGCCAAAAGCCCCATGAGCAAGGCACTTTCTGGTTTGGCATAGTATTGCAAAAAGTATTTTTCCAATTTTTGCTTTACAGAGAACGAAAATCTCTGAAAAGTGAATTTACTGCTCAAAATTTCAACTTTGTCTAAGCTGCCGCTTGCCCTATAACCCTGCGAGCGCATCCATTCCGGCGCATTGAAGGAGCCTGGCACGGTTGGAGGGGTGGCAGGAAACCATTTTGCCTGCCAAAAAACGCTATCCCCAGGCAAAGGGAGGACATCTTCACCGGCATAACTCAGCCGAGTTTTGCCAAAATCCGTTTTTAAGATAATGGCGTGCCCATTTGGTCTGTTCAAAACCTCTTCCACAGTGCCATTCCCACTGTTAGGCGGGTTTTCCGCAAAACTAAAGCCGTCTTTTTGCAAAAAATAAGACGAAAGGATTACTCCACAGACCGCAAAAGAGACTTTTCGCAGCACAGGGCTTAGGATATAGAGCCAAAAGGCGAGCAAAAATGCTATTTGCCAGTACACAGTTGCCCCAAGGGCAAGCAAAACGCTTACAGCCCCCGTAAATGCCGGGTAGCGATTAAAATTATTTTCCATCTTACTTGTTAGACGTAAAAAACGGGAAAAAAAATTCAGAAAAGTGAATTTTTTTTAAAAAAGTAAAAAAATCGTATATTTTCTTTTGTCTGAACCAGAATTCACAGAATTTACAGGATTTTCAGAATGAACCGCATTTAGTGGTTTTTTGAGGATTTTTCTTCCGAAAAAATTTATAGTTTACTAGGGTATGAACAAGCTACTTTTCACTTTGCTATTGCTTGCCCTTGCCGCTTATGGGCAGATGCAGGAGAGGGTTGCCATTATCAACACCTTGGATGACCGCGATTCAATAGGGTTTTCCGAGTTGACTTATTTGACCGACAGGCTGCGAGAGACGGCGGTTAATGTTTTGCCTAGCGATAAATTCGGCGTTATGACAACGGAGAGCATAGTTGCTTTTCTTGGATCTATGGATAATACCGTTAAGGTTTGCAAGGAAGCTAGTTGCCTTGCGGAGCTTGGCAGGAAGGTTAGTGCCGATTACGTTGCTCAGGGGCGGATAGGGCGGTTCAACGAGAATTTGACCATTAAGGTGGAACTTTACAATGTTGCAACAGGAAATTTGATGGGTTCTTTTACTGGCAGTTCCAAAGATATAGCTAACCTGCTGGTTCTCATAGACGAGAAGGCATCGGATTTGTTTAAGAAGATGCTTGCGGAACCTAAGCCAATAGTGGTTGAGAAACCAGAGGTTGCGAAGATGGAGCCTGCTCCCGCGAAGCCGGAGGTGGTAGTTGTTCAAAAGCCTGTCAAAACCAGCTTTTATGTTGCTGTTGGCTTGGACTTGGCTGGGGCTGGGCTGCTTGTTGCCGGATATTTGAAAGACAAAGATATGGCGGATGCTTATGATAAATATAAGAAAGATGAATATAATAAACCCAAAGGGCAGGCGGATTTTGATAATGCTTGGGATGACTTTGAAAGCAGCAAAACTAAAAGGAATGTGTTTTACATAGTTGGCGGAGTGCTTTTGGCTTCGGGGATAGGGGTTCATATATGGTTCTAAGATTTTTTATTTTCGCGGTTGCCTTTCTTATCTCTTGCACAAGCGAGGAACGCGACAGCGTTTGTGATGAGAAGAGCGTTAAATATAATTATAATGTCTGTGTAGAAATCGGTTCGTCAAATTCAATTCCATCATCAGTTACTTACGGTCCTCCTGTAAGTTACGAAGGCGAGACTTACAAAACACTTGTAATAGGCACTCAAACTTGGTTCCAGCGAAATTTGAATTATGGCATTGAAGGTGGCAGATGCTATAATCATGACTATGCCAACTGCACGACTTATGGCAGGCTTTACAACTGGGAAGCGGCTATGAACGCTTGTCCAAGTGGCTGGCATATTCCTAGCAATTCTGAATGGAATGAGCTAATTAATTTTGTTGGCGGTACTCAAACTGCTGGCAGGTATTTGAAGACGAGACAAGGTTGGAATGGCAGTACTAGCAGTATTCGGAACTCGGTGGGCTTTTCGGCTTTACCGGGCGGCTACGGTGCTTCGGATTACGATTTCAGAGGTCTCGGCAGCTACGGCGGTTGGTGGAGTAGTTCTGAGAGCGAAGTTGGTAGTAGTGCTTACGTTTGGAGTATGAGTAGCGACGACGAGGAAGTAATTCGCTACGAAAAGGATCAGTTTAGCTTGTACAGTGTTCGTTGTGTGAAGGACTAAAAATCCTAAAAAGTGAAATTTTTTTTAAAAATTTAAATATTCCAGTCAGATTTCTATTTTTTATAGGAATTTAGCTAGATTGTAACAAAATTAATCTTGGAGGATTATATGAAAACATCCATAAAAACATCAGTTTGTGCTGTTTTAGCGTTTTTTGCCATTTTTGGTTGCGAGCATAATAGTAATACTGATGAATCTATTGTATTTATGCTAAATGAAAATGGGTTTAAAAAGGAGATAAATTCAAGCGATAACGGTTATTGCCCACTCCTCCCTTATCCATTTGACCCTCGAGAAGGCAGTTTCGGCGGTGGTGGTTCGATGTCTGGTTCTATGTTTATTTTTAAGAGTTGTGAAAATCGTGAAGAAGAGGAAGCAAAAGCGAATGCTCTTCGAGATTCTGTCACTCCCGATGGCAAGCCTTATTTAAATGCCATGCCTGATTTTAGTTACTGCGATAATATTGATAAAACGAAATCGGATTCTCTTAAAAAAACATATAATGCTTGGCAGGAAAGAGAAGATTCTCTTCAGAGAGTATTTGATGCTTGGCAAGAAGAAGTTTGGAGAGTACGCAGAGACCCTACAAGAATTGCAACAGTGACTTCTTTAAGGGGACATACATTTATTAATTTGAGTCCTGTTTTCGTGGATTTTATCTTAAAGTTTGCTCAATTAGAAGATAACCAGAAAAATGACACCTTGTTCATTAAATCTGTTCCAGACAAAAATGGTAATTATATTAGATTCACTATGCCAACCAATTGTCCAGTTTCTCTTGATATTACTCTTAACTATATAATTGATGAAAATATTAATGTTGTGGTTTTTGAGGAAGAACAAATTTTCCAAGTGAAACGCCAATCTTCCCAACAACCTCTGCAATAGGCACCATTTCCATCTCCTTCTGAGAACGAAGTTTCCACTCAACCTTGTTCTCTGCAAGACCTTTTTTGCCTATGGAAATGCGAATGGGTATTCCCCATAAATCGCCGTCTTTGAATTTAACGCCTGGGCGTTCGTCACGGTCGTCAACCAGAACTTCAATGCCTTTGGATTCAAGTTCTTTTTCCAGTTGCTCAGATACCTGCAAAATAGCATCGTCTTTTGCTATTTGCACAATTAGAACATGGAAGGGGGCAATGGAAGGGGACCATATAGGACCAAAATCATCGTGGCTGTTTTCAACAATGCTTGCCATTAAACGACCAACGCCAATTCCGTAGCAACCCATTATAGCTGGCTTAACCTCGCCTGCCGCATCTGTGAATGAGCAATTCATGTTTTCGCTGAATTTTGTGCCCAGCTTGAATATGTTGCCAAGCTCAATGCCTCTTGTTTCGGTTAATTCCTTTTCGCATTTTGGGCAAAGGCAGTCCGCTGCCGCTTCTGCAATATCCACCGTTTCAAAACTGCCAAAATCCCTTTTTGGAATACAGTGCATATAGTGATAGCCTTCTTCGTTTGCACCAACGATTAGGTCTTTGCTTTCGGCGGCTCCGGTGTCTAATATTACTCTGCATTTTTTTGCGTTTATTGGGCTTGCGTAGCCCGGAATCATTCCGCTTGCTTTTATCAGTTCTTCAGATGCTGGGATTAATGTTTTCACTTTCAAAAAATTTCTCAATTTTGTTTCGCTAACTTCTAAATAACCCTGAACCAAGGCTACTATCAGTTTGCCATCAACATCAAAGAATACGCATTTGCCAGCATTTTTTTTGTTTGCTTTTAAAAAAGTGCAAACCTCGTCAATGGTTTGTTTGTTCGGTGTTGCTACTTTCTCAAGATTTGAATTTCCATCAACTGGTTGCCTTTTGAATTCGGCTATTTCCCTGTTCGCTTGGTAGCCGCAGTTTTTGCAGATTATTAAATAATCTTCGCCGCTCGGCGTGTCTAGCATAAATTCGTGGGCTATTTTTCCGCCCATAATTCCTGTGTCGGACTGCACTATCACAGGCTCTATTCCAACTCTGTTGAAAATTTTTTGGTAGGCTTTGTATTCAAGTTCGTAGTGTTTGTCTAAATCTTCTGATGTGGCGTGAAAACTGTAAGCATCTTTCATTTCAAATTCGCGTACTCTAATCAAACCGCCTCGTGCGCGCGCTTCGTCTCTGTATTTTGTTTTGAATTGGTAGAGCATAAAGGGCAGTTGCTTATAGCTGGAGAGCACGTAGCGAGCCATATCGGTGATTGCCTCTTCGTGGGTCATCGCTAGTACCATATTGTGGCTGTTGCGGTCTTTGAAACGGAGCAGTTCATCTCCTATCGCTTGGTAGCGACCAGCCTCGCTCCAAAGCTCGGCGGTCTGCACCACAGGCAAATCCACTTCCATTCCGCCAATGGCGTTCATCTCTTCCCTTATTATATTTTCAATTTTGCGAATAACCCTAAGCCCCAAGGGTAATATGCTGTATATACCTGTGGATAATGGCTTTATATAGCCGCCTCGCATTAAAAATATGTGGCTTGGCAGTTGCGCATCGCTTGGGATTTCGCGAAGCGTTGCGTAAAAGAAATTTGAGAGTTTCATTCTTTTTCGTGGGTCACTACGGATAGCTTGTTCTGTTTAAACTTGTTCATAGCGATGGTTGTGGGTTTTTCTTCTAACTGAATGAAACCTTGATGTGCCTGGTTATTTATGAACCTAGATTCCTTGGACATCATAACCACAGCCTTAAACGGCGAACCACCGCATTTTTCGCTTTCATAAATATCATCCAAATAAACTTTTTGGTCTAACATAGCCTACCTCGTTTTTTGTGTGGAGAGATAATATAGTAAAAATCAACGCCCAGCTTTCCTAAACATCTCCACCGCGCTTTCTGGCGAGTCATCGCCAGTGGCGTTCTTTATCGGGGCAAATTCCTCTTCTCGCAAAACGCCTGTTAAGTACATAGTTCCGAGCTTGGGGAAGGCGTCAAACAAAAGTTGTTCAAACTTAAAGGCTTTTTCTATGCCGCAAACACGTTTAACAGCCAAATGCCAAGGCAGAGATTCCTTTTCTAGTTTTTTCAAAGATTCCATTGTGAATAAATGAGCTAAAATATTGCCGCCATCTAGTTTTTTTGCCAGTTCGGGGGAAATTTCGCTATATTCAATAACGCCGGGCAAACCGTTTTTGAAGGCAAATACGCCCATTTTTTCTTCGGGGTATTTCTTTTTCACAACCTTGGAAGCGGCAGCCATTTTTGAGTCTAAAAAAGCTCCTATAAAAGGTGGGTCGCAGGGTTTTGCCAAAATATTATCCACTCCGTACAGAAAAACAACTTCTATATCCTGCTCTTCAAGCCATTTCAAAGCACCAGTTTCGCAAAGCGCCCTGAAACAGCCGCCATTGCCATCGGGGGCTAAAAACAAATCACCGTTGTTTTCAAATATAAGTTCTCTATTCGGAGACATTGCAAAAATGGTGCCTTGCTCAATGAATTTAATTTTATTCTTGTCCAAACCGAAATAATCATTTTGCTCAAAGTGTTGGATGGTTTCCCTGTTGTTGAGAGGGCTTGTCATTATAACCAGCGGAATGTTTTTTCCCAGCTTCAATATATTTTCTGCGTGTATTTGGAAAATGGATTTGCCAAGGGATTCAAGCCTAAATGCTCCTTTTGGTCCATCAAAACCGAGTCTGGAACCTTGACCCCCTGCAATTAAAAAAGCTGCTGCCTTTCCTCGCTCTAAAATTTCCCTGCCCTTTTTTTCAAATTCATCATATTTTGGGTTATCTCGGAGCATTTCAAAATCCATTGGGGTGATGTTTTCTTCTATGTGTTTTGTTTCTTTTTTTGTCAATTCCTTTAATTCATCATATAGCTTTGAACCCATGATTTTCCAAAGCTCAAAAGTCTTTATGCACTTATCGCTCAAAAGTTCCGCCTGTTCTGGCGTTTTGCTCTCCGTGTAGCAACGGAATTCTGGGGCGTTTCCGCTTTTGCGCAAATGGATAATATCTCCGTTTTCAAATTCTATTCTGTAGCCATCTGTGGCATCCACTGAAAAGCCTCTGGTTAAACCGCTCCCTGCGTACCTCGCTGGCAATTTTGCGAGAAGCTCCGAGATTTTTAAGCCCTGTTTTTTGCTCTCTATAATGGTTGCGATAATGGGTGTTAGAGCATCTCTTGTTGTTAAACTCTCTGTTAAAAAACCTCCGTTTGCTTCAAAACCCGCAACACTTTTATATTTACCTTGCAACTTTTTTATCCCTTCAATGACAAAAGGGCTTCCTATTCTCGTTCTCAAAACTTCCTTGAAAAATCCGCTTTTCTCGGCAGCCGTATTGCAACTAACAGGAATTGCCACCGCCTCTATCCCAAGTGCCTTGCCCGCTAAAATCCCAAGCGAATCGCCTTTTAGCCAAACCCCGTTTTCATCGGACAAAAGCGGTCTATCGGAATCTCCATCTGTGCTCGCCACGCAAAAAAATTCGCCGCTCGCACAGAGCTGTTTTGCAAAAGCCACATCTTCTTTGCGAATAGCCTCTGTATCCACAGGTACAAATTTTTCACTCCGCCCCACCGCTTTTACATTTGCCCCCAGCTCAGTTAAAATTTCCACCGCAATATCCCTGCCAACCGCAGAGTGCTGGAAAAAGGCTATGTTCACGCCTTGCAATGAATTTTTTGGAAACAAATTTAAAATATAATCCTTATATATTTTTAATGCATCATTTTTTGGATTTGGCAATTCACAGGAATTGGTGCAACTTTCAACCATTTGCGTACGAATACCCTGTTCGTCATCCTTTGTTATTTCGCCGTAATAATCGCAAAATTTTATGCCGTTTCTGTTGTCTGGTATGTGGCTTCCGGTTACCATTATGCTGGGGATTCCTTTTTTTATGCTGTAAAGGGCGAGGGCTGGGCTTGGCAAAAAACCTTGATAGTCACATTCAAAACCTGCGTTTTTTGCCGCCGCCATGCAAGCTGCCATTATGCGCGGAGTGCTTGGGCGCAAATCGCCGCCTATCGCTACCTTCTTCTTTGCGTTTTTGTTTGCCAAGGTGTGCTGCAAAAAACCAAGTGTATAAGCATAGCACACTTCATCGGTCATATCGCTGACAAGCCCACGCGCTCCACTAGTTCCAAAAACCACACCGCTGCTTTCCATTAAAGAAGATATTGAAATCTGCATAAAAACGAATTTAGAAAAACAAAAGTTATAGAAACGTCACCATTGTATTTTAAGTGTGTATTTAATATGTATTTCTTTTGTAAAAAATTATTTTTTTTGCGAAATTTCCACCTTTTTTGCAAATTCTTTCTTATATTCTATTGTTATATGCGGGCAACGACCCTTGAAAAATTATTGCTCATCATTTTTGACTGCGTAGCAAGCAGCCTGTGCTTTCTTATATTTTTGCCAAAATACACCGAACACATAGCTCTTGGAGTTTTGTTTTGGTTTTTGATATTTTTATGCGCAGGCGCATATCGCAGGTGGCTTTTGGAATCTCGCACGGCTCATGTCTTGTATATGCTGAAAATAGTTGGGGCTGCATATTGCTTAACCGTAGCCGCCTTGTTTGGCAAAGATGCATTCAATATAGACAAATTCCTTAAAGATATTTATCTCGCTTCAAAATACTTTTATTCTGTTTGGTTTTTTGTTAGTGTGTTCAGGCTTTTGATTTGCAAAATTTTGCGGCATTTTTTGAGCAAAGGCTGGGGCGCAGACTGCATTCTTTTGCTCGGTTGCACAAATGAAGCGCGGGAATATTCGCAGTTGTTTAAAGATAATCCGCAGCTTGGGAAAAAGGTGATAGGCATTGTGGAAGAAACTCATGGACCAGAAAAAACTTTTGAAGGCTTGGAAATTTTGGGGACTTATTCCGATTTGCCAAACTTAATCAAAAAAAACAATGTGCAGGCAATTATCATAGCGCACCGCAGCAATTCAGAGAAAAAAATCAATGAAATTTTATATTGGGTAGCTTATTTGCCTGTGAAGGTGTATTTGGTGCCAAGTTTGTGGGAATGCGCAAAGAATTTCAAAACCTCCAGCCAGCCAACGCTTGTGCGTTCCAAAGAGTTGCAAGAGCTTTTTGTGCTGAATTTGCTCCCTTGGCAAGCCACCGTGAAAAGAATTATGGATATCGCAATAGCCTTGCTATTGCTAGTGCTAACATTTCCCCTGTTGCTCATAACCGCCATTGCAATTAAATTGGATTCCAAAGGTCCTGTTTTTTATAAGCAGCAGAGGGTTGGTTTATATTCAAGGGCATTTACCATCTATAAATTTCGCTCTATGAAGTTAGATGCCGAAAAAGATGGTCCTCAGTGGGCGAGAAAAAATGATAACCGCATAACAAAAGTTGGGAAATTCATACGCAAATACCGCATAGACGAAATCCCTCAGTTGATTTGCGTTTTAAAAGGAGATATGAGCATGGTGGGTCCACGCCCAGAGCGTTCTGTATTTATAGAAGAACTCCGTAAAACCATTCCTTTTTACGCGAGCCGTTTAAAAATGAAACCCGGCTTAACCGGCTGGGCTCAAGTTCGCCACCATTACGACAACGATATTGAAGATGTGAAAATAAAACTGGGCTACGATATTTATTATTTGTCAAATGCCTCAATTTTGCTAGATATTCAAATTTTAATCAGAACAATTTACGTAGTTTTAGCCGGAAAAGGAGCGCAGTAAAATTGCTAACTTACCCATTATGCCAATAAAAGATGTAAAACCAGAAATTCTCGCCGAACTGCACGGAAACAATGCCGCAGATGAACTGCTTTCCAAAGATGCGGCAAGAAATGCAGATGCGGTGCGGTATTTCCCCGAAAATCACGAAAGCGAAATTCGCCCACCCTTTTTCCACGATACCGACCGCATTATACACTCCCAAACTTACACCCGCTACATAGATAAAACCCAAGTTTTTTATCTGTGCGAAAACGACCACTTAACGCACAGGGTGCTGCACGTTCAACTTGTTGCAAAAATAGCACGAACTCTTGGGAGGGTTTTGAAATATAATGAAGATTTAATAGAGGCAATAGCCCTTGGACACGATGTTGGACACACCCCCTTTGGGCATACCGGAGAGAGGTTCCTCTCCGCTTTTTTGAAAAGCAAAAAAGAGGGCTGTTTTTGCCACAATGCGCAGAGCTTTAGGCAGTTGCACGAAATTGAAAAAACCGAAGGAAAGCACTATGTGAACTTGTGCATTCAAACCTTGGATGGCATACTTTGCCACAACGGAGAATGGATTGATGCGGAATATAAAAACAATAAGAGCAAAACAAAGGAAAATCTTTATGATGAATATCAAAAATGCCTTGTTGATGAAAATGCGACAAAAAAGCTGAGACCCATGACAATGGAAGGCTGCATTGTGCGCGTTTCCGATGTTATTGCATATATAGGCAGGGATATAGAAGATGCCATTGCGGTGAATTTGATAAAAAGAGAGGATATTCCAGCAGATGTTGCCGAAATTCTTGGGAATACCAATAAACTTATAGTTAATTCCCTTGTTTTGGATATAATAAACAACAGTTATGGCAAAAATTCCATATCTTTTTCAAAAGATGTTTTTAATGCCTTGAATAACTTGAAAGCATGGAATTACAAAAATATTTACGATGCCCCAAAAAAAATGTCTGAAGATTCTAAAATACAGAATATGTTTAATTTTGTGATGGAATCTCTTATAGAAAAAAACCTGAGAGGCAATATTAAAGAGCAATACAATAAATGGGAAAAAGACCAAAGCGAGGAATATTTTGAAGCAAATGGTCCCGCACGTGTGGCAGCAGACTATTTGTCTGGAATGACAGATGATTTTTTGATGAGTTCTTACAGAGAATTGGTTGTGCCAACATCATTTGGATTTAGGTTTGAATGAAAATTTTACCCGTACTATTCCTTTTGGTTCTTTTTGCCTCTTGCACAAAAGAGTCCATGCCCAAAGAAAACAGCGAACAAGCAGAGCATTTTAGCATAAGTTATGGCGATGGTTATAAAATTTTGAACATAAAAGAGGCTTGGAATGGAGATAATGAGAACCACCGCTACCTGCTTTTGGATTCAAACGAAAACAAAATCCCAGATAGTCTAAAAAATTTGCCCATAATTAAAATTCCCATTAAAAGAGCTGTGGTGCTTTCCACGGTGGCTATAGCTTTTATGGAAAAAATGGAATTGTTGGAAAGCGTGATTGCTGTTGAAAACAGAAATTTGATTTACAGCGAAAAAATGCAAAACTTAATAGACTCTCTTTCCCTAAAACAAGTGGGAAGCGGAAACGCGCTGGATTTGGAAAGCATATTGATTTTGCACCCCGATATAGTTTTAACCTTTGGTACCGGTTCCACCATTTACGACGACTATCCTCGCCTAAAAACCGCAGGAATTCCGGCTATTTTAACCGCTGAGTGGATGGAAAGCCACCCGCTTGCCCGCTTTGAATGGCTCAAATTTTTTGGCATTTTATTTGGAAAGGAAAAAGAGGCAGATTCAATTTTCAAAGAAACGGTTCGCAAATATAATTTGCTTGCAGAACAAGCTCTGAATTCTGCCGAAAAGCCCTCTGTTATCACAGGCTACCCCCAAGGCTCCGAATGGCTTGCGGGTGGGGGGAACAGTTATTTTGCAAAATTTTTGCGAGATGCCGGAGCAAAATATATTTGGGAAAACACTTCGCAAACTGGAATTTTGACATTCAACATAGAAGCCGCCTTGCAAAGCGGAACGCAAGCGGAGTTTTGGTTGCACCCAAGCCTTTGGGCGAGCAAAGCGGAGATTATGCAAAACGAACCGAGAATGCAAATGTTTCCTTCTTGGCAAAACAACAAAATTTACCAAAGCTCAAAACTCACGGGCAAAAACGGAAGCAGAGATTTTTACGAATCTGCCGTGGCATATCCAGATTTAGTTTTAGCAGACCTTATATTTATTTTCCATCCAGAAATTTTGCCAAACCACAGTTTTGTATATTATGAGTTAGTGAAATGAAAAGTTTTTTTGTAATAATATTGTCATTTGTTGCATTTTCCTTTGCGCAAGCGAGCCTTGCAACTAGCATTATATCTGCGGAACAACGCGCTTCTGTGAAAGCTAAAGACGAGGCTTTGCAAACTCCGGTGAGTTTGGAAAATGCCGTGGATTCCAATTATATAATTGGCGCGGGTGATTTTTTTGAAATACTTTTTCCAGATGGACCAGAGAGCATTCAAGTTTCTCCAGAAGGAACTCTTGCCATTTATGGATACGGAATTGTTGATTTGAATGGGTTAAAACTCCATGAAGCAAAGCGAAAAATTCTGGAAAAACTGAAAAACAGCGGCTCACGAAAATATGTGGATGTGCATTTGGTTCAGCTTCGCAAATTTCTAGTGAATGTTCGCGGAGCTGTGTTGAACCCTGGGCAAGTTGCGGTTAGCGGGCAGGCAAGGGCAAGCGTGGCAATTTATATTGCAGGCGGCATTAAACCAACAGCAAACAGAGATAGCCTTTACATATACCGCAAAGGCGATACCATAGCCACAACAGAAGATATTCTTTTGCAATCTGGAGACATAATAGAAATTCCATACAGAGAATGGCAGCAAGCAATTAATTTAGTTTATGCTGGCAAAGCAACAACAGTTCCGTACATTTCTAACCGTACGATAAGGGAATATGCCAAAGATGCAGGTATAAATATTGAACGAGGTTATGGTTCAGTGAGTATTAAATTTCTGGAAACCAATTATGTGAAATGGATTGGGATAAATCAAATAGACAGTTTTTCACCGGAACCATCGTGTGACATTGAGTTCCATTCTCAAACACCTTATGTATATGTTGGCGGTGCTACGGCAACGGTTGGAAGAGCACCTTACATTCAATCAATGCACGCAGCGGATTATGTGGCAGCAAGCGGAGTTTCAATAGTAACCGGAGATTTTTCCAGAGTTTCAGTTATGAGAAATGGAAAAAGAATTTCTGTGGATTGGGCAAATGGCGAAATTTTGCCCGGTGATTTTATTGAAATCCCTCGCACAGTTTATGAACAGGTAAAAGATGTTACAATATTTGTGACATCTCTTATGAGTATTCTTGCAACAGCTTTTATTATAATGGGGAACTGATATGTTTAGACTAACCTTAGTTTTGTGCGTGTTGCTTGCGGGTGCAGCAGCTGTTATAGGTTTTTTAATTGGTCGTCCGAGTGGCATAGGCGGGGGTATTGTGACTCCCAAACAGGAAACGAGCATTCACGTAACCGTGCGTGAGATTTTTCCAACGGCGGAATTCATTTCCCTTGTTTACAGATATACATCTGTTATTAAAGATGTGAACAGCAAGGAAATGTTTGGAATTCCTCTCCCAGGCACCGAGAAAAAAATGCTTGCCGTTATAGACGGAACCATAAAACTAGGCATTAACTGCAAAGATATGAAAATAGACACAACCCGCACCGACACCCTTTTCATAAAATTTCCGCCGATAAAAATTCTAGCCCACGAATTGCATCCAGAAACGGCAGAAGTATATGACCAAAAGAATGGCATTTTCAATAAATACAGGGCAACTGACCATTTTGCAATAGAGGCAAGGCAAAAAGCAGAAACCGAACTCAATGTGAGGGCTAACATAGATATAATTAAGCAAGCTCGCACGGCAACTGAATACGCATTCAGGTCTTTTTTGCATGCGCTTCCTGTTATAGATACAATACCTGTGGTTTTTAAATGGAATTGATATGGAACCTAGTTTATTTGAAACTTTCCTGAAAATAGCAATATGCTGCGTAAAACGCAAAGGACTTTTTGTTATGTCTTTTTTGCTACCTTGCCTTTTGGCGGCTTTTGTGATATGGTTTGTTTTGGAGCCAAAATACAAAGCAACTGCTGTTTTCACAACAACCCCAACAACAAGCGGCGTTGCGAATTTTGGATCGTCTGCAATATCGGAATTTTTGAAAATGCCTGGTCTTGGCGGTGGCGGTGGTTCAAAAATTTTAAATTCTCTCCTTTCGCAAGACAATAAAGAAGAATTGCTGGTTGCCTATTCCAAATCTTGGGAATTTTATGATAATATTGCGAAAAAATTTGATTTGGCAAATCATTACAAGGTAAAAAGCAAATACAAAGCAGATTTATATAAAAAAATTAGCAAGAACATTGATTTGGATTGGAATAAAGATGATATGCTGGAATTATCGGTAGAAGATAGCGATTTTAAAATAGCTCGTGCCATAAACGACCATATAGTTTATTTATTGGATTCAACTTATGCTGTCCTTGGAACCCATTCCATAAATAAGAAACGCAAATTTTTTGAGTTGCAATTGGATTCCGCAACAAAAGACCTGCTAGCAATTGAAGAAAAATTCATAAAATTTCAAAATGACAACCGGTTTTACGATTTTTCTTCGCAACTAACAGCGACTATGGAATTTTTAACAAGTCGCAGCCTAGCCAAAATAGCGGTTGATGATGAACTTGGGCACAAAGGGAAAAGTGCGCAACACGAAAAGCTGAGGTTGCATTTGAGCAATATAGATAATCAACTGCAAAAATCAAAAGAATACAGAAATAATACCGTACCCTTATTGGAATTGGACAAAGCCCCAGAACTGGCAGTTCAACATGCCCAGTTGGAATTGGAATTGAAGAATCAATTTATGCGTTATTTAAATTTGCTGCAAATTTGCGAATCGATAAAATTTGAAGAAATGGACCGCACGGATGCCATTTTAAGAATATCCTCTGCTTGGGACAACCCAAAAAAATCTTCACCTCCACGTACCGCTTTAATGCTCGTATTTATTGGCGTATTTGGAGTTTGGTCTGTATTTTTATGTGTTTTTGCGCAGTGGTACGAGGGAGAGAGCAATAGTTCCAAATTGTTGCGGAGTTTTTTTGCAGAACTCAGAGGGCGATGATGGTTTCGGGCATTGCATTCACCATTGCTTTTCTGTGCTTATTTGAGGCAAGCATATTTAAAAAGGATTTTTTTAGCCCCGCTCGCGTTTATATATTTACGCAATCCTTAACTCTGGGAGTAGCGTATTTGAAACTCCATCCAGCCATGACAGATTTTCATATTTTAACTTGGGTGGTTTTTCTGGGTGGAATGTTATCGTTTGTTATGGGATGCTATGCTGTGAAACTTGTTTTCAATGTTAAACCTTCGGTTTCAAATAACAAATTTGCATATTTTGAAAATTACCGATGGAATTTGCATATTTTTTTTGCTTTCATTATGTTTTTGTTATTTCTTTTGCCCGCAAAGAAGATTTTTGATTATACAGGAGGTATTCCAGTCTTTTCTCCAAAAATAACTGAAATTTTGAGTGATAAATTTTCTTCAATTGTGGGACATTTTTCATATCCTTTAACACTCGCTCCTCTGATAATTGCATTATTTGGAGTAGCTTCTTTCAGGTCCGTGAATCCTAGCAGATATTTGCGTTATTTTTCACGATTTATGGTTGCTTTGCAAATTGTGGCATTAATACTATTTTATCCTGGAAGAGGTCCTATTTTTATATCCATAGCCTCTTTGGTTGTGATATGGAATTATTTCAAAAAAAAAATATCTGCTAAAATATTATTGCTTGGCATAATTATTTTAATCGGAGCTTTTATCGCAGTAGCTCAGGCTAGAGAACAATACGGCTCTAGCTCCGTTCAATCTTTGGCAATAGATAAAGTTATGCTATTACCGTATACTTACATTGCCAACAATTATTGGAATTTGGATAACGCCTTGAATCCACAAGTCCCACGTGCCGAACACCCGTCAACTTATGGATTAGACCATTTCGTTGCCCCAATACCTTTTTTTGGTCGTTCTCTACGTGAGGCTTTTGGATGGGATAACATGTTCAGCAAAAGCATAGTCAAACTCCGAGGAGTTAATACGGTGAATTACCTTTGGGATGTATATAAAGATTTTGGTGGAGTTGGAGTTGCATTTATTCCATTTTTTTGGGGAGTTTTGATAACCTGGCTCTATATGCGTTTAAGAACAACTTTACAAATGAGGTTTCTGTTGCTTTATTCCTTTGCCATTACTATGGTAGGTTTATGGTGGTTCTGTATATGGTATAAATTATCTTTTATGTATGGTTTTTTAATTCTAGCGATATTTGTAATAACAGAACTTTGTCAAGCAAAAAAGAGTATTAAGGATGCCATCTGAAAACAGCAAACGAATAGCGAAAAACACTCTTTTTTTATATTTTCGTGGAATTTTAACCCTTGCTGTAGCACTTTATACAAGCCGAGAAGTGTTGGCTCAACTGGGTATTAGCGATTTTGGAATTTATAATATTGTCTCCAGCGTTATTATTTTATTTTCGTTTATACTGCATTCCATGGGAAGTGTAACAACTCGTTTCTTCACTTTTGACCTGGGAAAAGGCGATTTGGGACAATTAGAAAAAACATTCCGGTTGAGCATTATTTTGCATATATTCACTGCATTGATTATTTTAATTCTAGGAGAAACCCTTGGACTTTATTTTTTGAATTCGCACCTCAATATTCCAAGCGAGCGAATGGAAGCCGCCAATTTTATATATCAGTTTTCCATAATTTCAATTTGCATATCCATTTTGCAAGCTCCTTATATAATTGCGATTATAGCCCACGAAAGAATGAAAATTTTTGCTTACGCTGGTCTTTTAGATGCCCTGCTTAAACTTGCCGCAGTGCTTGCTCTTGGGTTTGCCCCTATTGATAAATTGGAATTTTATTCCATATCGCTTTTTTTGGTGAACGTAGTTATGTTTATTTTTTATATAACTTATTGCCAAAGAAATTTTAAAGAGACGCATTTTAAATGGTTTTGGAACAAAGAGATGTTTTTGGAGAGAATTACTTTTGGATGGTGGAATATATCGGCTGAAATAACAAGTATAAGTGCCATGCAAGGCGTGAATATGCTTTTAAATATGTTTTGCGGAGTTATAGTGAACGCAGCTTATGGCATTATGACTCAGGTGAGCAATGCGATGAACTTGTTTGCCAACAATTTTCTTGTGGCTGTTGAGCCGCAAATAACCAAAAGTTACGCAAAAGGAGATATAGACTATTTGCACAGTTTGCTGTTTCATTCGGTTAAATTTTCTTTTTTATTTTCTTTTTTCTTAACCGTTCCTCTTGTTTTGAATATGGATTTTGTTCTGCATTTATGGCTTAAAACAGTGCCGGAATATGCAGTTATTTTTTGCAAAATAAGGCTTGTGGACTGGACTATGTGGATGCTTGTGGTTCCGCTTTCTTGTGCTATTGCAGCAACAGGGAAAATAAAATATTTTATGATAATAGACAGCATATTTATTTCTATGAATTTTATATTATCTTACATATTTTTAAGCCAAAAATATTCTCCTGTTTCAATACCATACATTTACATATCCGTAAATATGTTGCGTTGTGTTGTATATTTATTTTTTGCAAAAAAATTAGTCAATTTATCAATTACTCAGTATTTTTATAAAGTATTCATAAGGCTGCTTATCACGGTTTTGATTTCCATTCCCTTGCCGATTTTTATAAGTTTTCATACGGAAAATTGGATAGCACTATTTGCAACTAGCGGGTGTTTTGTTTTGTTGTTTTTGCTCAGTTCTATTTTTATTGGGCTTACTAAAAACGAAAGAACTATGATTTTAAATCTAATTTTGCCCTCACTCCGAAGTGTAAAAATCCTATATCCGAACCAAAAATAATTTTAAGCAGATAATATAAAGGCAATTTCCATTTTCTGACTTTTGCAGGATTTATTCCTTTCATTTTTTCTATTTCAAATCCATTTTCGTTTAATAGACGGACTATGCTTTTTTCCGTGAAAAATCTCAAATGCGTTATGTCAAGGATTCCTTCATCTTTGTATTTCCAATCTTTTTTATACAAAAGTTCTTTTAGATGGTCAATATAACGGACATTTGGAATGGAAAGTATAATTGAGGCATTCGCTGTCATTTTCTTTTTTATGGATTGCAAAAAATTCCAAGGTTGTTCCAGATGTTCAATAACATCAAAAGCGATAATCAAATCAAAATAATTATCCGGTATTTCATCTGCAACTTCATCATAAAGACCTATAAGAACTTTATCTATTTTTGTTTTTGCTACTTCGGCAGATTTTTCAAAGGGTTCAACTCCCCAATATTCAGAGGGTTTGTTTAAAAGTTGCTTAAAATTTCCATTACAGCAACCAACATCAAGAACCTTAGAGTATTCGCTCGGCAAAAACTCAAGCATATCTGTTCTTGTAGATTGAAAGTAAACATGTTCGCTTTTGTTGTTAATCATATATCTTAAAATACAAAATAGCACAGAAATATTACTATATTGATTCCCTTAGGCTTCAATTCCCCTCTTTGGAGCCACAATAGGTAGCTGTTCTTGGATAGGAGTATATTATGGTATTCATTGGGTTATTGAAAAAATTAAAATCTCACCGAATAAAAGAATTTACGCACATAAAAAAATATTTTCAAGATAAAACGGGTTTGGAAATTGGTGGTCCCAGCGTAGCGTTTAAGAATAATGGATATATACCGGTGTATAAAATAATGAAATCACTTGATGGAATAAATTTTTCATATTCCACAATTTGGACTGGAAAGATAGAAGAGAAGAAAGGGTTTATTGTCAATGGTAAAAATGTTGGAAAAATGTATATAGCCGATGCCACAGAATTATCACAAATAAAAGATAATGCTTATGATTTTATACTCTCAAGCAACAACATAGAGCATATAGCAAATCCTATGAAGGCAATGGAACAATGGATATTGAAATTAAAAAAAAACGGCGTTTTAGTTATAGTTGCTCCGAGAAAAGAAGTAAATTTTGACCACAAAAGAGAAATAGTAAGTTTTACGCATTTAATTGAAGATTATAAAAATGCCATTGATGAACATGACCTCACACATTTAGATGAAATATTAAAATTGCACGATTTATCTATGGATACGCCAGCGGGAACATTTGAGCAATTCAAGGAACGGAGTTTGAAAAACTATGAAAATAGGTGCTTGCATCATCATGTATTTGATTTAAAAGTATTAGAGGAAATGTGCCATTATTTTAAATTAACGCCAATCTTAATGAAAGAACAAAAATCTTGGTATATGGTTGTGGCACAGAAAAATTCCGCTGGCTCGCATATATAGCTTAATTTTTTTATATTAAACTAGTGTTAAAGAAAATTATATTTGCTCTTTACAGAGTAATAATGATACCGGTATCATTATTTGATAAATATTATTTATCAAAAGATGTACCGTTGTCAAAAATAGCCAGTCACAAAAAATGGATGCCATACCTTGCAGAATTTGGCAATAAGAAAGGTATGAGAGTATTAGAAATCGGTAGCAGATATGTAACAGGTGATTATTTTAAACCTTATTTTTCTGAAGCTGAATATGTAGGTTTTGACTATTACCCCGGTAAAAATGTTGATGTGGTTGGTGATGCGCATAAATTATCAACATATTTTAATAAAGATGAAAAATTTGATGTGATTTATTCTTCGGCTGTATTTGAACATTTCGCAATGCCTTGGCTTGTTGCCGTGGAAATAGCAAAACTATTAAAAGTTGGCGGATATATATATATAGAAACACATTTTTCTTATAAATCACATGAAAGACCTTGGCATTTTTTTCAATATAGCGATATGGCTCTGCGTATATTATTTTCACCAGCACTTGGAATTGAATGTATAGAAGCAGGAATGTGCAATCCAATGGTAGGGCGGTTTTCGTCTTTAGCAGATTCTTATTTGAGATACAAGCCCATTCCCGGCTTATACTGTCATAGCAATTTTCTTGGCAAAAAAACAAAAGAAATCGCCGATTTTAGCTGGGAAAAATTAAATCTTGACGATATTGTTGGATATACAAAATATCCAGAAGCAAAATAGCACAGAAAAATTCTATATTAACCACCTCAATAATATGTTTGAAAACATAGCCATAGGAATCACTCTCTACAATCCACCGGAAACCGTGTGGAGCCATATTTCTTTTTTGACTAATTTGAAATTAAGAGTGTGGATAGTGGATAATTCTGATGTTGAGCAGAAAAATTCTGTTCCACAAGTTGAATTCTACAGATATAATGCAAATAGCGGGGGGCTTGCGAAGGCTTTGAATATATATTGCGAAAAAGCGGCTGAACTGAATTTGGAATGGCTTCTAACCCTAGACCAAGATTCCACTTTTGAATCGGAAAAGGATTTGCTCAATTTACTCTCTCATACTCAAAAAAGTGATGGAGATGTGGCTATTATAGCTCCAACTGTAAAAAAAATTAATTCAGATTTTTTTGCAATAACTTCGGGTACTTTGCTTAGAATGCAAGCTCAAAAAGAATGTGGCTATTACCTTGAATATTTTTTTATAGATGCTCTTGACACGGAATATTGTTTGAGATTGTTAAGCTATGGGTGGAAGATAAAGATAGCCGATGAATCTTTGATGAACCATAAAATAGGGGCTATGATAGAGAAATCATTTCCATTCTCTAAAAAACATTTTTATGTAACGGAACATAGTCCCGAAAGGATTTATTACATAATGAGAAATCATTGCATTACACTTAATCATTATAAAAACAAATTGCCAAAATTTTGCAAAAAGCATAGAAGGCAATTATTAAAGCATATCATAAAGATTTTGTTATATGAAAAAAATAAGTGCATGAAAATGAAAATGATATTGCGCGGTTTTTGGGATGCCAGAAAAAAAATAAACCAAACGGAGATATTTAAATGATTTCTGTTTGCATGGCTACATATAACGGCGAAAAATATATAACAGAACAGGTTAAATCTATTCTGATGCAGCTTGGGGAAGAAGATGAGTTAATCGTTTCCGATGATAGTTCTACGGATAATACCATAAAAATTTTAGAATCTTTTAACGACAAAAGAGTTAAAATCTTTTATCATGACAAAAAAAACATCAAAGTCCCGTTTTTATTAAGTTCAAAAGCTGCTAATAATTTTTATTTTGCAGCAAGAAATTTTGAAAACGCTTTGTCAAAAGCTGAAGGTGATTATATTTTTCTGAGCGACCAAGATGATGTGTGGATGCCAAATAAAGTGGAAAAAATAATCCCTTATTTGAAAGAAGATAAACTTGTGATAAGCGATGCTTGGATTGTAGATTCTAATTTAGAAAAAATAGACAAACTTAGCAAATATAGAGTATATAAAAAGGGATTTTTGATAAATATCTACATAAGAGGAGGTGCCCCGCAAGGATGTGTTTGCGCTTTTACTAAAAACATAAAAAATTTCATTTTGCCCATTCCAAAAAATGCTTTAACCCATGATTTTTGGATAGGTTTGTTATCCGAATTAAAATTTAGTTCTGTATATATTCCTGAACAATTAGTTTTATACAGAAGGCATTTATCAACCGTGAGTCATGCAGAGAAAAGTTTTCATTCACTTTTATACATATTTAGATATAGAATATTTATGCTTTATGAATGTTTAAAAAGATATTATTTCAGGAAGTGATTATGCAGAATATTCTTGTAGATGCTTATGTTTTTGATTGTGGTTTTGAAGGAACAGCTACTTATATATATGGTTTATACACAGCCTTGATAAATAGCGGAAATGTGAACATGACGTTTTGTGCTTCTGGACATGAAGAATTACGCACCTATTTTCCTCAAAGCAATGTTCGCTTTATAAAACCTATGTTCAAATCTCGTATGCTGCAAATGCTTTTAGGCTATACTTTGCAAATTAAAAATGGAAATTATGATTTTGCGCATTTCCAGTATTACGTGCCACCTATAAAAAAATGCCGCTATATAGTTACCATACACGATATTCTATTCATCGGTTTCAAAAAATATTTTTCCACATATCAACGCTTGCTTTACAAATTTTTATTTAAATCTTCGGCAAAAAAATCTGATATTATCTTGACCGTTTCGCCATATTCAAAAAAACACATTTCAAAAGAATTTTCCATAGCAGAAAATAAAATAGGCATAACTCCGAATGCGGTGATAAATAGCCCTTTGACAGATATTGATATTAAAGAAAAATACTCCCTTAGAAACTATATCCATTTTGTGAGTCGTTTTGAAAAGAGGAAAAACCACATTTCCATATTAAAGGCTTATATAAAACTGAAATTATATGAAAATTACGATTTGGTTTTTATAGGGCGCATAAAAGATAAAATAGAAAGGAAATGCTACGAGGAACTTTTGCAAGTTATGCCAAAGGATATTTCGCAGCATATACATTTTTTCCAAGATGTGAGCAATGCCGAACTCAATGCTTTTTACCAACAATCATCTTGCTTTGTTTATCCATCTTATGCCGAGGGCTTTGGAATACCGCCATTGGAAGCTGGAATAAACGGCTGCAAGGTTTTATGCTCAAATCAAACCGCAATGGCAGATTTTGATTTCTTTAAGCATCAGTTTAATCCCAACAAACCAGATGAACTGGAACAGAAATTGGTGGAAATTATTGCGGATGAAAATTATCCTTTTGAGGAAATAAAACAGAGCATTTTGAAAAAATATAACTGGGATAAAACGGCAGAGAATTTTCTCAATATTTTAAAAAACATTTTGGTATAAATAATTTTGGGAATCTGCGAAAAAATACCCAAGAAAAAGAGAAAAATTCTGGCAACCGCAAAAATGCCTCTTTTTTGCTGCCGTATGCCAAATAGGAAAACCACCCCGATTTTAAACTTTGCAGGGATTTGCGGTACAATTTATGCGATTTATATTCAGCTATTATTTCCAAAAATTGATTATGGATAAATTCAATTTGCTTGTGCATATTTTTTTCATCGGCATGAATGCGATAATGGCAAACCACGTCTTGGATAATGGGCAAGTTGCCGTATTTGGAGGAAAGTGCGAGCCAAAGCGGATAATCTTCAATTTTGAATTTTTGAGAATATCCGCCAACGCTGTCAAAAGCACTTCGGCGGATGAATTCCGAACAGCCGTGAATTTCTTTTTTAAATAAAAATAAATCTTCAAACGAAACGCTTAGAATATTTCGAGTATATCTATCCCAAGGCTTTTCTTCTAATTCGCCATTTGGGAAAATTCTCTTCACCTGCCCAAAACACACTGGAACCTCAGGATGTTCCTCCATATAGCGAACTTGCATTTCCAGCCTGCCGCTAGGCATAATATCATCGCTAGCAAGAGTACATATATATTTCCCCTTTGCGGTGCCTACCAATTCATTTAAAGTTGGAACCAATCCCTTGTTTTCCCTTGAAAGAAAATAAAATCCGAGTTCTTCTGAAAGCCTCCGCAAAATTTCAGGACTTTCATCCGTGCTGCCATCATCTATAACCAATAACTCAAAATCCACCCCCTTCTGCCCCATAACAGAACGCACCGCCTCTTCCACAAAAGCAGCGTGATTATAGCTTGGCATTAGAACAGAAACCATAATATTAGAATTTACTAAATTACAAACAAATGAATGTTCCGCTGATATCAATTGCTATTCCGGCATATAATGCGGAAAAATACATTGAGGAATGTTTGAACAGCATTTTAAATCAAACATTTAAAGATTGGGAATGTATAATTGTAAATGATGGTTCCACAGATAATACGCTTGCGATAATTGAGAATTTTGCAGCCAAAGATGAGCGTTTTTCGTGTTATTCAATTCCAAACAGCGGTTCGGCAAAAATTCCAAGAGACAGGGCAATATCTTATGCAAAAGCGCAGTGGGTTATGGGCATAGATGCCGATGATTTTATAGACAACGATGTTTTGGAAAAACTTTATGCAAGAGCTATTGAAACAAAAGCCGATATTGTATATCTGAGAATGAAACTCTTTGAAGAAGAAAATCCTGAAAATTTTAACCTTATTCCCGCTGAAAATTTTGATATGAAAAGGGTATTAACCGGAAAAGAAGCCGTTATGCTCACCATTCCAAAATGGATAATAGGGGCAAATGGCATAGTTAAAAAGGAACTATGGACAGCGGTTTCAACCTTCAACGGTGAAATAAACTATATAAATACAGATGAATATGATACTAGGGAAATGTTGATAAAGGCAAAAACCCTAGCTTTTGAAGATGTAATTTACCATTATAGGCAGCACGGCACCTCCATAACAAAAAAAATCTCAGCCAAGTCTTTTGAAACCTTAATTACAGACAAAATGCTAGAAAATCTATTTTCCGAGCATTTTGGGCATAAAAGCCCCCAAAAACAGCTGGTATATAGATACAGAATAAAAGAAATTCTATCAAAACTGGTGTTTTTGTTCCGAATATGGTCAAAATTACCTGCTGAGGAACGAAAAAAAATAAGGAAAATGAATCTGGCACGATTTTTGCTCTCTAAAACCTGAGAATGGTATCAAAATAAAGCAAGGAGCCGAAAATGCTAAGATCTCTAAATTCTGGTGTAACCGGATTGATGAACCACCAAGTGCGTATGGATGTTATTGGTAATAACATCTCCAACGTTAATACTGTTGGCTACAAAGGTCGCAGAGTGACCTTTGAGGAGAGTTTCAACCAACTAATTAAAGGAGCGAGCCGAAGCGAAAGCAAGGCGGGCGGAACTAACCCGATGCAAGTGGGTTTGGGCGTTGCCGTTGGCTCTATAGATGTGATGACAGGGCAGGGCAACTTGCAGAATACCGGCAGGATTTTTGACCTTGCCATTGAAGGAAACGCTTTTTTTGGCGTTAGCGATGGCAATGGTACATATTATACTAGAAACGGAGCCTTCCAATTAGATTCGGAAGGCTATATTATTTTGCCTACAAATGGCATGGTGCTTCAAGGCAAAATGGCAGATTCCTTTGGAAACTTCCCTCCGGGAACCGCTATTGGCAATTTGCAGATTCCTATGAGCCAGCAGGCACCTGCTAAGGAAACCACACAGGTTAATATAGGCAGGAATTTGAATTCGGAAGCTGATGCTAAAGGTTCTGTTACCTATAGCCAGAGAATGTTGCACCCAGCAGATGTGGCGAGAGTTGCGGGAACTAATACCGAGAATGACCCTGGTCGCGAAACAACTACCCTTAATTCTTTGTATAATAGCAAAGGACAGTCTTTGAACATTAAGGAAAATGATTCTTTGACAATTTCGTGGTACGACCAAGCCTCCGTGACTTCTGGAACACCAGCTTTCGGAGAACTTATAGTTAAAGTGAGCGAACAAACAGGACCAATGACCGCTATGGGTCAACCTACCACTGTTTGGACTATAGATGATTTTAAAGAGGCAATTAAGTTTGCAATAAACCACGATAAAAACGGTAAGCCTATTACGTATGAAGACCCTCGTGGCACACTTCACGATGTAGATCACGATGTTATAATAAATGAGGATGGTTCATTTAGCATAGTATATGACTCTAAGATGCTCACGAGTCTCCACCCCACAGCCACTAATTTTGAGGCTCCGCAGATTTTCAATTTGCAAATTAAGTCCAGCAATCCTCTTAGTGATTCTTATGTGAACAAAGCCTTTTATTTTGGCGCTCATATAGGTCCGAAAATCGGAAATTATCCAGATAATACGGACGTGAATGTAGTGAGAACAGATGCTCTTTTGCGTCCGGCAGAGCAGTTTGATTATATGTATAGGTTAAAGGATGCCACTGGAAATAGGTTATATCCGGGTCTTGATGCGGGCGATCCAATTGACATTTTTGGTTCGGTTGGCAAAACTTCCATTGAAGCTGGAAAATCAGACCCTGTTATTTTTTACCCGCAAGGTGCTTGGGATGTATCTGTTTCTCCTAAACAGCCAGTCTTTATCACTGATGCAGTTAGTATTAAAGAAAGAAATTCTTACGACAAATGGTTGGCAGATGTCAATAAGTGGGTGGCTTCTAGTTTGAATGATACTAATCTCAGTTTAGCTAGTTATACCGCAGTCGCACCACCCACCACGATGTATCCTCCAAGTTCTCCCAATCATTATTTTAACTATGGAACTACTGGTGCTGGCGGCGATTTTGAAGTATGGCCAGTTACCTCTTCTTCTTCTTTTGCGGATAAAGAAAAGGCTTATGCCAATTACCTTGCACGTAACAGTAATACTCCTACAGAGAACTTAGATTCGCCGTTTAAAGATCCGGCAGGGCACGCAGTAATCCCAAGTGGGGGTACCACAGCATCGGTTGTTGGTTCAACTGGCTTAGAATATATTTTTAATAGAGATGGAAGTATTAAAGATATCGAGCTAAAAACAGTTAATAGTACTAAATTTACTTCTCAGCAAGTAGCAGAGGTAAAAAATTACAATGATTGGACAAAAGAAGTTTACGACTGGGCAGAGCAGTGGTCAAAGACACAGGTTCCTACGATTTCTTATACTACTACAGGTTTTCAATTTCGATTGAATGATTATAACAACTATGGTCCTGCAAAACCGCAACCCACATCTGGTATGTTTCCAGGACCCAGCAATATGATAGGAACAACAGACGCTTATGGTTTTGATTTCCAAACTGGAAAGATTAAGTCTATCGGTGGCAATCCCTATTTTTCGGGTGAGTTAAAAGGGGCAACCCTTCTAGATGATCTTCTGGCAAAGATGCGAAACGACTTCAAACTGCCGGCGGAGTATATAGACCGAGATGGGAACCATATTCTAAGTGTGGGAATGAATCCGGCTGGAACAGATGATGGTATTCCTCCTGGCTCCATAGTAATTCGCGGAGCAAAAGGCAAGGATTTTTCAATAAATAATTTGTCTGTTCGCGGAGTCAACTCAAACTCAGACAAAGTAGCGCCTACATTCTTCAACGCCGCAATGGGCTTCACCGAAAAGAGAAAAGCCGAAGACGTTGGAGTAGTGGACACCGTTATAAGCGTATATGACGAATCCGGTGCCGAACACGTATTGACAATTTCATTTGTACACACAGGGCGCGCAGGTGAATGGGAATGGAAAGCTAGCTTTGCTGGCAAAGAAGACATAATTCCGGGCAGCGGCTCTGGCAAGGTACACTTTGGGCAAGACGGCACAGTAAGTGCTTGGATATTTGACAACGGTGGCTCGCAGTTGCAAGTTGACCCGCACAATGGCTCAAATATGATGTATCTGAACTTAAACGTTGGCGGACCTGGCGACTTCAGAGGCATAACGCAATTCGCAAGTGCTTCAACAGTAAGCTGCATAGGTCAAGACGGCTACACAACAGGCAATTTGGTAGAAGTCTCCATAGATGAATATGGACTAGTAGAAGGCACGTTCTCAAACGGAACCAACCGCAAAATAGCCCAGATAATGATGATAGACTTCGCAAACCCAGGCGGCTTGCTAGACTTGAGCGATAGCGTTTACACAACCTCAGCGAACTCCGGCGATCCAGTATGGGGCTTGCCATTAACGCAAAGCTCCTCTAAACTAAAACCCGGTGCAGTTGAAATGTCCAACGTTGACTTATCCGCCGAATTCACCAACATGATAACCACCCAAAGAGGCTATCAGGCAAACAGCCGCGTGATAACGGTGAGCGACACAATGCTAGAAGAACTGGTAAACTTGAAAAGATAACTAGCTAATTAACTTGCTTAGGTTCAAGGGCTTAAAAACCCTTGAACTTTTTTTTATGCGGCTTCTTCAGAACTGCTGCTAGAATCACCAGCTTCGGAGCTACTGCTGCTGGGTTCCGCTTCGGAACTGCTGCTGCCTGGTTCCTCAGAGCTACTGCTGCTGGGTTCTTCGGAGCTGCTGCTGCCGGGTTCCTCGGAGCTACTGCTGCTGGGTTCCTCAGAACTGCTGCTGCCTGGTTCCCCGGAACTGCTGCTGCTCGGTTCCTCGGAGCTGCTGCTGCTCGGTTCTTCGGAGCTGCTGCTGCTTAGGTCTTCCTCGGAGGAACTACTGCTCAGGTCCTCGTCTTCGGAACTGCTGCTCAGAGCTTTGGAGCTGCTGCTCGTAGCTTGGGAGCTGCTTGAATCTTCTGGGCTAGAGACTTCGCCGCAACCTATTAGTATAACAAGGGCTGCGAAGAGAGATAGAGCGCTGGTTAAGGAGATTGCTTTCATAATAGTAAATATAGAAAATTCTACGGAACAGGGTCAAAACCGCCTTTGCAAAAGGGTTGGCAGCGCAAAATTCGCTTTGTGGTTAGCCAAATGCCCTTTATCGCGCCATATTTTTGCAGTGCCTCTATTGCGTAGTTTGAGCAAGTTGGGTAAAACCTGCAACAGCCGCTGAAAAAAGCTGGATGTATCTTTTGATACAATTTTATTAGATAAATCAACATAATTCAGCCACCAGCTTTCCGGCGTTTTCCCTCAAAAGCTTCCAATTCGCATTTATTTGACTCATTTCAACAAGAGCCATAATCCAAACAGGAGATTTGAAGTTTTTTGCTTCTTTAAATAACACAGAACGCAAAATTCTACGGCATCTATTGCGAAAAACAGCATTCCCGCTCTTCTTTTTAACAATAAAGCAAAACCTATTGCAGGCATCGGGTGCAGGCATAATTTTTAAACTTAAAAAACCAAGCCTTAGCCTTTTACCCTTAGTTGCAACAATATCATAAGAGGTCTGAGATGGAAAGCGAAAATCCCTAAGCGTGCCCAAAACTAGTCTTTGCGGTTATTTTTTGTATAGCTCATCACTTATGGTGAGCCTTTTTCTGCCTTTGGAGCGGCGCGAACTCAGTACGTCGCGACCCCAGCGGTCTTCCATGCGGTGCCTAAAGCCGTGTTTGTTGGCACGTTTGCGATTATGCGGTTGAAAAGTCCTTTTCATAGGGCTTAAATATAGAAAAATTTGAAAATTTTGTCAAGGAAATACGAAATTTTCTAATTTACCAACCATGAAAACCACTTTTGAAATAATCAAAATGTCGCTTGGAGACCCTGTCACCATAGCTGTGCTTTTAATTTTGTCCTGTTTTTCGATTTTTGCTTGGGGAATAATAATAACAAAATATCTTTCCCTTAAAAGAAAAATGTTTACAAATATTCGTTTTTACAAGACTTTTGAAAAAATAAACCATTTTGCGGAAGTGGAAAATGTTTCTGCTGCAGCATCTAAATGCCCGCTTAGAGCCATAACAGATGCCGTGCTTGAAGAGGCTAGAAATTTAAGCCCCTTTGTAACTGTTGAAACCCTTGGTCCCCGCTCAGAGATGCTGGAAGATACCATACAGCGCGAGGTAGAGGCTTGCAGGCTTGCAGACGATGGCAAACTCTCTTTTTTGGCAATGGCTTCCAATGTTTCGCCATTTTTTGGGCTTTTTGGAACCGTTTGGGGCATTATGCAGTCTTTTTACGAAATTGGAATGCACGGCTCGGCAGATTTAAGCGTTGTTGCCCCAGGCATTGCGGTTGCCTTGGTTACCACCGTTGCAGGCTTGATGTCGGCAATTCCCGCTTCCATTGCATATAACTATTTTGTTTCGCGCAATAGCCGCCAAGAAATTTTTTATTATAATTTTGCCTCTCGCTTGCTCAGTTTATTCAAGCGCGGAGATTTGCTAGCCATAGAAAAAGTTTTCACAGAAAGAGAAACTGCCAGAAGATAATTATGAAAAGAAGCCGCGGAAAATCGCTGAACCAAGAGATGAACTTGACCAACATGATAGATGTTGTTTTTGCCATCTTGATAGTTTTCTTAATATCTGCCCCTCTTATGAGCCAAGGCATAAAAGTGGATTTGCCAAATGCAGAAGCTCCTACATTGGAGCAGAAAAAAATGCTTAAAATTTCCATAGACAAAAAAGAAAAAATTTCCATTGAAGATATGGAAGTGCCAATAAACGATTTTAATGAAATTTTCAAATCGCTTTGGAAAGACGATGTGCCTGTGGTGATAAATGCAGATTCATCTGTGCATTATGGCATTGTGATGAAAGTTGTGTCTCTGGTTCAGGTTGCTGGTGTTAAACAACTCGGTTTTTTAACATTGGACAAAGATGAAAAGAAATTGACGCAGAAGAGGAAAAGATGAAGGGAATTTACGCATTTCAAGGAAAAGAACCTGTTATTGGCAAAGATGTGTACATCGCTCCGGGTGCCCGCGTTATAGGCGAGGTGGAACTCTCTGATGATGTTTCCATTTTTCACAATGCGGTTTTGCGTGGAGATATAAATAGCATAAAAGTTGGGAAAAATTCAAATATCCAAGATAATTCAACGGTGCATTTGGCAAGCGATAAAGGCGTTGTTATAGGCGAGGGAGTAACTGTTGGTCACAATGCCATTATCCACGCTTGCACAGTTGAAGATTATTGCATAATCGGCATGGGGGCTTGCGTTATGGATGGAGCCGTGATAGGTCACCACAGCATTGTGGGTGCTTGCGCTCTTGTGACCAGCGGCAAAGAATTTCCCCCTTATTCCCTTATAACCGGAAGCCCAGCGCGCAAGGTTAGGGATTTGACAAAAGAGGAAATAGAACACTGCGAGTGGAGCGCAAAAAAATACGTGGAAGTTAAAAATGAGTTTTTGTAGAAAAACTCGTAATCCGCAAAAACCTGCATTCGTTTTTAACTTTCTCATAAGCCTCCACAGCGTTTTCCAAAGAATAAAACAGGGAAAAAACACTGGAGCCACTGCCGCAGAGCAGAGAGTTTCCTCCGCAGGCATTTAGTTTTTGCTTTAAGAAATTTATGAGAGGATATTTTTCAATCACGGTTTCTTCAAATTGGTTGTACAAATTGTCCAGGGGATTTGCATTCTTCAAAAAGTTTTGCCAAAGCAGGTTGCCAGCAGGAATAACGTCTTTATAGGCATCGGCGGTGGGGACTGTGCATTTTGGCGTGGCTAAAATTATGCAGCAATCGCTTTCTATTGTGTTTTGCGGGGTTAAAATATTTCCAATTCCGGTTGCCAGCGCAGCACCGCCTTTCACAAAAAAGGCTACATCTGCACCCAGGCTTGCCCCTATTTCTTCTAATTCTTCTGGGCTGGCGCGTAGCCCCCACAGCTTGTTCAAAAGCCTAAGAGCCGCTGCGGCATCGGAGCTTCCGCCGCCAAGCCCTGCGCCCATAGGCAGCCTTTTTTCCAAATAAAAACGAACCCCGCTTGAAATTAAATGTTTTTCTTTTAATTTTTCGGCTGCTCTGTAAACTAAATCTTTTTCTGGTGAATATTCAGGGGGATTATTGTAAAAGATGGAAATTTTGCCGCTGCTGTCTTTTTCGCCAAAAAGAAGGTCTCCGCAATTCACGGTGTGAAACATGGTGCCAATATCGTGGTAACCATCTTCTCTTTTATTTATTATGGATAAGAAAAGATTTATTTTTGCAAATGCAAATTCGGTTAAAATCATCTTAAATCTCTGATTCTTTTTATTTTCAGCCCTCTACTTTGCCCTTCGGATGTTGGAGCGAGCTTTATTTTTGAATATATTAACATTCTGCGGCGTTCTTGTCTTTTATCATAACTTCTGTCGAATTTTGATTTCGCAACAAATAAAATCGTCAAAAAAGCCAAAAGAACGGCAAACCATATATAATACAAGGCATCACTTGTAGTTTCCGCTTCCATTTAAAGCTCCTTTGCTATTATTTTGTTGCGATTCACTATTCCATACGCAAAACCTATTATAAAATATATGAGAACCAAAACCATTAGATATTCAGGCAGAATCATGGCAAAGCCCGCAATATAGGCTCCGGCTATGTTCACCACTTGGAATGCGTTTATGATATTGCTCTTTCTTTTTTTAAGTTTTGCAAGAAACAGGGGGCTAACCATAAGTATGCTGGTAAAGAGCATAATAACCAGGGGAATGTAAAGAATATCGGGGCAAGAATCAAAGAATTTATATTTGCAGAGCAAAATTATAACCAAGGCATTTACAATTCCGGCAAAGGTGGATGGCATTCCAGAAAAGTAATCGGGGTAGGAATCGCTGTCCATTGCGTTGTATTTGGCAAGCCGCATGGCGGCGCATACCATGTAAAGCGCGGCTCCGGCAAACAGGGCTAGTTTATGCGCCTCATACCAATTTGGCAATATCTCTTTATAGGCAAACATTATCATAAAGGCGGGCGCTATGCCAAATGCTATTAAGTCTGCAAGGCTGTCGAACTGCGCTCCAAATTCCGAGCTTGCGTTAAAAGCACGGGCGGCAAAGCCATCTAATTTGTCTAATAATGCGCAATAAATTATGAAATGCGCCCCCATAACCACGCCAGGCTCGTTTTGGCTCACAAGCAAGCCAGCAGACCAGCATATAGAAGCCACTCCAAGTAAAAAATTCAGACTGGTAAAAGCGTTTGGAACTATGAACTTTGCGTTATGCATACTGGGGTAATTTAGAAAATTCCTATATTACTCCCATTAATGAAAACAATTTTTGTAGTTGATGATAGTGATACGTGCCTATCTAAGGTAGAAGAAGTGCTGGAAAGCCAGTACCGCGTTATGACGTTACCTTCGGCTTCAAAAATGTTCACCATGCTAGAAAAGATGATGCCAGACTTGATTTTGCTGGATATTTCCATGCCGGAAATGGATGGTTACACAGCACTTCGTTTGCTGAAAAACAATTCCGAAACCGCTGATATACCAGTGATATTCTTAACAGGGCAGGTAGATGCTCTGGTGGAGGCTCGTAGCTTTGACCTTGGGGTGGTGGACTTTATAGTTAAACCCTTTTCTGACATTGTTTTGCTAAACCGCGTTAAAATGCACATAGACATAGACGGAGTTATCCGTGAAAGAACAGAGCATTTAGAGCAAAAGAACAAGCAAATGGAGTCTTTATACGATAACATTGTATCTATTTTGGCAGATGTTGTTGAAAGTCGCGACCATTCAACCGGCGGTCACATTGAGCGAACCACAATTCAAACTAAAATTCTAATAGATGCAATGCTTGAGCGCGATGTGTATGCAGACGAAATAAAAGGTTGGAATTCGGAGTTGGTGGCTTCTTCGGCACGTTTGCACGATATAGGCAAAATAGCCATTCCAGATTCCATTTTGAATAAACCGGATAAGCTAAACGCTGAAGAATTTGAAATTATGAAAAATCACGTAACAGCAGGTGAGCAAATTATAGATAAAATCATAAGCAAAACTAACGAAGAAACCTTTTGGAACAAAGCAAAAATTTTCGCAAGCTACCATCACGAACGCTGGGATGGCAAAGGCTATCCACGCAGGCTTAAAGGCTTGGATATTCCTCTTTTGGGGAGAATTTTGGCTATAGTGGATGTTTACGATGCTCTGATATCCGAGAGAGTGTATAAAAAAGCTTTTGACCATTATAAAGCAGTTGAAATAATAAAATCTGAATCTGGAAAGCAATTTGACCCAAAAATAGTAGAAGTATTTTGTGATGTTCATGAACGTTTTATGAAAGTAGATGTAGAATGGTAGCTAAGTATAGACGCATATTATCCTATTGGCAAGTGATACTTGTATTCCTTGCTTTTATGTTGGTTATTGGTGCGAGCTACATTTTGATAAGCAATGCGGAGCAAAAGCATCTTAGGCGAGATGCCGAAAATGTGTTGGACAATACCAGCATAAAAATAGAAGCAGATTTTACCGAACTAAAAACCTTGACGAATGTGATTTCTGAAACTGTTCACAAAATGATTATGAAAGGCGAAGATTATGAGAAAGTGTCTTGGTATTTGAAAAATTCCGCTGAACATATATCTAACTATGGAAAAATATTCTTGCAAGTTACCAATATTTATGGCACTTTTGATGTATTTGAAGAAAAGTTTCATGGAGAAAACCGCATTTGGTATAAAGCTGCCGTTGACGCTAATGGGGGCATTGCTATTACGGAACCATATATGGATGTTGCTTTGGATATGCCCATTATCACTTATTCGCGCAGAATTATGGACAATAAAGGCAATCCTCTCGGCATAATTTGCATAGACGTAAAACTTGACAAAATTAAAGAATATGCAAGCGATGTGCATTTAACCAAGGGTACATATAGCATATTATTCAATAAACAATTTGAGGTAATTGCTCATCCAAGCCCTTCTTATTTGGGTAAATCCCTGCGTAAATTAAATGATGGTCTTTCTATTGAAAGCGATTTAAGGCAGGGCATAAGTATTTCTGAACGCAAGGTGATGGATTATAAGGGCAATCAGTCCATCGCTTTTATTAAGCAATTGGAAAACGGCTGGTTCCTCGCTATTTTAATACCATATAAAGAATATTACGAAAGCTTAAGCAGCATGGCAGAATTTCTTTCTGCGTTGGGCTTTGCAATGGCACTTACTTTAAGCCTGCTCCTGTCGCGCATCACAACAACAAATAACAAGTTGGAAAAACGGATGCAATCTATATTTGAAAATTCACCTTTTGGCAACATAATGTTCGATAAAAACGCAAACATTATTGAATGCAATATGAGAGTTGTTAAGATGTTTGACCTCTCCAGCAAGCAAGAGTGCGTTAAAAGATTTATAGAATTATCGCCCAAATACCAGCCGAATGGGAGACTCTCCAGCGATGAATTGGCAGAAGTTGCGGCTATGGCTTATGAAAAAGGCACCTGTACTTTTGAATGGATGCACAGAAAACTAGATGGCGAAAACATTCCTTACGAAGTCACCCTTGTACGCACCGAATCTGGGAGTGATGGTATTTTGATGTCTTATATGCGAGATTTGCGCGAGACAAGGCGCATGATGGACGAAATTAAAAATAGGGGTCTTTTGCTGAATACGGTAAATAAAATGGCTTCTGTTTTGCTCCAGAATCACGATGAAAATACTTTTGAAAGCGCATTGCAAAAAAGTCTTGAGCTTATGGGGCAAAGTTTGGATGTTGACCGTGTTCAAATTTATCGCAATGAAGTGATTAACGATGAGTTGCATTTTGTGTGCAGGTATAAATGGCTTAGTGAATATGGCAAAAGATGCGTACCAGTCCCAATTGGGCTTAACTTTCCCTACAGCAGAAGACAGGAATGGAAAAAGATATTCACGCGCAGAGAAAATATAAACTCTCCGACAAAAGAATTATCGCCACAAGAGCAAGATTTTTTGGGTGCCTATAACATAAAATCCATAGTTATAATTCCTCTGTTTTTAGATGATGAGTTTTGGGGATTTTTCAATATTGACAATTGCCACACAGAACGTAAATTTTCAAGAGAAGAAATGGAAATACTCACCTCTGCTGGATTTATGATGAGCCATGCGATTAGCCGCAATTTGCAAATCACCAGAATGCGCGAGGCAGATGAACATTTGCAAATTATTTTTGACAATGTGCCGCTTGGCTACCTTATGGTTGATAAAAATTACAATGTTATAGAATGCAATCAAAAGGCAATTAAATTATTTAAATTAGCGAGCAAGCAAGAGTGCATAGACAAATTTAAAGAGTTATCCCCAGAATTCCAGCCAAATGGAAAGTCGTCTCGCGAAAGGATAGTTGCGCTTATAGATGAAACTTTTGATAAAGGCTTTAACCAGTTTGAGTGGATGCACCAAACATTAAATGGCGAACCAATTCCGTGCGAAGTTATGTTTGTGCGAGTTAAGTATAAAGATGATGTAACCATAGTGGGATACATACGCGATTTGCGCGGGCTTAAAACAATGCTAGACGAACTGCGCAAAGAAAACGAAAATTCCAATGCTATGGCTCATTGGTATAATTCCATTCTCAATGCTATTCCGCTTCCCGTAACCGTGACCGATGTAAATGCCAATTGGACATTTATAAATACGGCTGTTGAAAAATTCTTGGGAATAACGCTTAAAGATGCTATGGGCAAGTCTTGCAGCAACTGGAATTCCAATATATGCAATACTCCTGATTGCGGCATAGAATGTGCAAAAAGAGGGCTTGAACAAACATATTTTTCAAAGGGAGATAAATCTTACCAAGTGGACGTTGCAAAGTTAAAGGACTTGAGCGGCGAAACAACTGGGTATATTGAGGTGGTTCAAGATATTACCAACCTGAAAAGCATGGCAAAAAAACAAGCCGAGGCAGAAACAGCCAATATTGCCAAATCTGCATTCCTCGCAAAAATGAGCCACGAAATACGCACACCCATGAATGCGATTCTTGGAATTACCGAAATTCAGCTAGAAGATGAGAATCTTTCCCCAACAACTCTGGAAGCTCTCAATAAAATTTATGTTTCTGCCAATTTGCTGCTAAATATTATCAACGATATTCTGGATTTGTCAAAAGCCGAAGTTGGCAAATTGGAACTTATTCCAAACAAGTACGATGTTGCAAGCATGATTTACGATACGGTGCAGTTGAATATAGTTCAGTTCAGCCATAAAACCATAGATTTTGAACTTGATGTTGACAAGAATGTACCCACAGAGTTATTTGGCGATGAACTGCGCATTAAACAGATTTTGAACAATTTGCTCACAAATGCGTTTAAATACACCAACAAAGGAAAAATAAAATTGCTTGTGAGTTCCGAGCGGAAAGATGATGATTCCAATGTCATGCTTATTTTCAACATAAGCGATACTGGGCAAGGCATGACCGAAGACCAAAAAAGCAAAATTTTTGATGAATTTGCCCGTTTTAATTTGGAATACAATCGCGCGGTTCAGGGTGCGGGTCTTGGAATGAGCATAGTGAAACACCTTATCCAAATGATGAATGGCGAAATTTCCGTTGAAAGCGAGATCGGAAAGGGTACCACTGTCAATGTGAAAGTGCCGCAAGGACTGATAAACGACAATGTTTTTGGTGAGGAGTTGGTTCAAAATCTGCAAAATTCCCGTTTTATCAAAGATTCGCAGGCGAGAAGCTCGCGAATTGAACGCGAACCTATGCCTTATGGCAGTGTGCTGATTGTTGACGATGTGGAATCCAATCTGTTTGTTGCCAAATGTTTATTGCAACCATACAAGCTATCCATCGATATAGCCGAAAGCGGCGAAGAAGCTGTGGAAAAAATTAGGCGCGGCAAAGTTTATGATGTCGTGTTTATGGACCAGATGATGCCGAAAATGGATGGAGTGGAAGCGGTGAAAATTATGCGCGATTTGGGATATTCGGCGCCCATCATAGCATTAACCGCAAATGCAATAGTTGGGCAGGCAGAAATATTGTTGAGCAGCGGTTTTGATGATTTTATTTCAAAGCCCATAGACCTTCGCCAAATGAATTATGTTTTGAACAAATTTATTCGCGATAAACAGAGCGAAGAAGTTATAGCGGAAGCTCGCCAAAAATATAATGTTTCAAAAATAAATCCTTATGAAATTGATTTAAAAGCAAACCCCGATTTGCTTGTTGCCTTTGTTCGCGATGCCAAAAAGAAAATTCCCATTATGGGAGACATTTCAAAGAATATAGACACCGCAACAAACGAAGATTTACATTTGTTCACCATAAATGTTCACGCTATAAAAAGCGCTTTGGCAAATATTGGCGAAAGAGTACTTTCAGATGTTGCCCGCAAATTGGAAAAAGCGGGCACGGAAGGCAATAGAGCGGTTATATCCTCTGATACAGGGCTTTTTTTGGAAAACCTCGGCGAAGTCATAAAAAGGCTTGAATCTGAGAAAAATGCGACCGCTCCCGAAAAGGAAGATATTGTGTATTTGAAAGCACATCTTTTGGAATTCCGGTCTGCCTGCGCAAACTACGATAAGAAATATGCCAAGAGCATTCTTACCGAACTTTGTTCTGCGCAATGGTCGCCAAAAACCGAAGAATTTATGGACCTTCTTCAGGAATTGCTTTTGCACAGTGATTTTGACGAAGCGGTTTCTAAAACAACAGAATTTATGGAGTCATGCAAATGAAAACGATACGTTCACTAATACGCAAATTTTATATGCAGATGTGGGTATTGCTCGCATTTGTGTTGGTGATTGCTTTAAGTTATCTGCTTACAAGCAAACTGGAACAGAAACATTTGAAAAGTGAGGCACAGAGCGCGCTCTTCCACATGCAGGCTAATATAGAATCCGAATTTTTGGAAAACGAAATTATGCTAAACATAATTGCAGAAACTGCCAGAGTTTCAATTTTACACGGAAACAAAGATGATATGATTTCTAAATATTTTAAAGACTTAAACAAATCTATGTTAAACGCCAATAAATACGCACAACACATCATAAACATATATGGAGTTTTTGACATATTTGACAATAAATTCATTAACAGCAAAGATTGGATTCCACCAAAAGATTCTCCCCCAACAGAACGCTCTTGGTATAAAATGGCAATGACAGCAAAGGGAAATGAAGTAAAAATTTCGGAACCTTATGTGGATCTAATGACAGACACAGTTGTTTTAACTTATGTGCGCCGTATTCTTGATGAACACGGCAAGCAACTGGGTGTAGTTTGTTTGGATGTGAATCTCAACAAAATAAAGGAATATGTGAACAGTGTATATATTGCAGATGCAGAAGTTGGAATACTTCTCAGCGATAAATTAAATGTTATTGTGCATCCAGATTCCACATTGGTAGGCAAATCACTTAAAGACGCAAATTACGGCATTGCAAAGCTTGCGAAAGATTTGAGAGGAAATTGGGAACTTTCTGGAGTGGATGTATTGAATTACAGAAACGAAGAGAGTGTTGCTTTCACCAAAAAATTGAAAAACAACTGGTATGTTGGGCTTATGGTTCCAAAGAAAAATTATTACGAAGAGATGATAGATATTATAGTAATTCTCAGTTTGGTTTCTCTTGTGCTTGCCTCTATATTAACATTCCTGGTGGTGAGAATTACCAAAGCCAAAGAAAGAACCGAACATTCCATAAATGTTCTAAGTGATGTGCTAAACGGGTTAGACACTATGATATATGTGACCGAGCCATCTACCAATACGGTTTTATTTGTAAACGATAATATGAAAAAACATTATGGCTTGGACGATAATCTGGAGGGGCAAATTTGCTATAAGGTTTTCCAGAAGGGAATAGATAAAAGATGCGAATTTTGCCCTTGTTTCCAACTAGACAAGAAACCTCACAATACCATTATATGGGAAGAACGCAGCACATTAACAGAACGTGTATATCGCAACACAGATAGATATGTAAAATGGCACGATGACAAAATTGTTCATATACAGCACTCTGTTGATGTGACCGAATTGGTTATTGCAAGGGAATTGGCAGAACAGAGCAGCCGTTTCAAAAACCGTTTCTTATCGCGTATAAGCCACGAAATAAGAACTCCTATGAATACAATTATGGGCATTACCGAAATTCAATTGCAAAACGAAATTATGGCTCAAGATTTGAAAAAAGCATTTATTGAAATTTATAATTCAAGTGATTTGCTTTTAGATGTTATAAACAACATACTAGATGTGTATAAAATAGAGGCGAACAAAATAGAAATTGCATTTGTGGAATATGATGTTGCTAGCTTGATAAATGATATTGTGCAGCTCAATATTATGCGAATGAAAAACAAAACCGTTGAGTTTGAATTTCATGTTGACGAAAACCTGCCCCTTATATTGTTTGGCGATGTGATTCACATTAAGCAAATTTTGAATAATTTGCTCTCCAATGCTTTTAAATATACAAATATGGGAAAAGTAAAATTATCGGTATATGCGGAGCAGGAGAAACAAGAACACTTTGACATGATGCTTGTTTTCAAAGTGACTGATACCGGTCAGGGAATGACCGAAGAACAAAAGAACAGAATATTTGATGAATATTCCCATTTCAGTTATTTGATTGAAGGCACAGGACTGGGAATGAACATCACCAGATATTTGGTAAAGGCTATGAAAGGCGAAATTACTGTAAACAGCGAAGTTGGCAAAGGTACAGAATTTGAGGTACGTCTGCCGCAAAAAAGCACAACTTCCGGTGTTTTGGGCAAAGAGCTAGTTGAAAGTCTGCAAAATTTCCGTTATATCAGTTATTCGCAAATAAAGAATGCGAGAATAGAGCGCGAACCTATGCCTTATGGCAACGTGATGATTGTTGATGATGTGGAATCCAATTTATATGTTGCCAAAGGTTTGCTGCAACCCTATAAACTCGCTATTGACACAGCCGATAACGCCGAGGATGCAATAGAAAAAGTTAAGGGCGGCAAGGTTTACGATGTTATATTCATGGACCAGATGATGCCAGAAATGGACGGGGTAGAAGCGGTAAGAATTATTCGCGAATTTGGATATACGAATCCCATTATCGCTTTAACAGCAAATGCTATTGGCGGGCAATCGGAAGTATTTTTGAAAAACGGTTTTGATGGTTTTATTTCAAAGCCCATAGATATTCAACAACTGGATTCCATTTTGAACAAATTTATTCGCGATAAGCAAAATCCAGAAATAATAGCGGAAGTTCGCCGTCAATATGCTCTTTCAAAAATCAGCGCTCACAGCAATAGTTACAAAATGAGTTCTGCTATGGAACTTGCCTTTGCCCGCGATGCCAGAAAGAGGCTCCTTGTTTTGGAGGCAATTTCAAAAAACATAAATACCGCAACAGAAAAAGATTTGCAATTATTCACCACCAATGCCAACGCCATAAAGAGCGTGCTTGCAAACGTAGGCGAAAGAGACCTTTCCAGGGCTGCTTATGAGTTGGAAATGGCAGGCAGAGATGGCAATAGAGCGGTTATATTTGCCGATACACAGGTTTTCTTAGATAGCCTTCGCGAAATAATTCAAAAAATAGAATCTAACGAAGATACAACAACTATAGATAACGAAGACACTGCATATTTGCGCACCAAGCTTTTGGAATTCCGCTATGCTTGCACAGCTTACGACAAAAAATTAGCCAAGAACATTCTATCTGAAATCTACGCCAAACGCTGGTCTCGCCAAACCAAAGACTTTTTGGCAACCCTATCAGAACTTTTGCTGCACAGCGATTTTGAAGAAGCCATAAAGCGAATGGAGAGATTTTTGTGAGGTTAGAGTTCCCGCCTCTGCCTCTGGAATTTTAAAGCAAATCTATGCGCCTCGTCTCTAGCTCTTTGCAAAAGTTGCAGGGCGGGGTGGCTTCGTTTTAGCAGAACAGAGGGTTTGTCGCCTGGGAAAACAATTTCTTCCAAACGCTTGGCAAGCCCAATAACTGGAATCTCGGTTAATTTCATTTCTTTTAGAACTTCAAAAGCCGCGTTAACCTGCCCTTTGCCTCCATCTATGAGGAGCAAGTCTGGAAAATCGGATTTTTCTGCTTTAAGCCTTTTTAATCTGCGGGTTAAAATTTCCTTCATGCTTGCAAAGTCATCTCCGCCCATCGCTATTTTTACTTTGTATTTTCTGTAATCGCTTTTGCTCGGAAAACCATTCACAAAGCGAACCATGCTCGCCACAGGTTCTTCGCCACCCAAATGAGAAATATCAAAACATTCTATGCAGAGTGGAGGGTTGCTTAAATTCAATTCCTTTTGCAGTTCAAAGATGCTCTTGGTCATTTCATCGTATTTTGCTCCTTTTGCCTGCAACTCAACCAAAAGCATTTCTGCGTTTGCTTTTGCCATTTGCAAATATCCAAATTTTTCATCTCTTTGCGGAACCTTAGCCTGAATTTTGTGACCTGCCAAGCTTGCCAGCAAATCTTCAAATGATTCTTGCTCCTCGCCAAGTGAAAATTCCATAACTATTTCGCGTGGCAAATCATCTTTTGAAACGCTCAAATACCAACCCGGCAAAAATTCTGCCAAAATTTCCTGCGGTTCCTGCTCCAAGCGGCTTTCCAAATAAAAATGCCGCCTATTGAATAAAATTCCGTTTCTGTACTCAACTATCACCGCAGCCGCCTGCTCTTTTGCCCTGCAAACAGCGATAACATCAAGGCTCAGTCCCACATCGTTTGCTTTTTCTGCTTTTTGTTTCGCAAAGGCGCTTTGCACGGCAAAAACTTGGTCTCTATATTTGCTGGCATCTTCAAAACGCATTTCAGCAGATGCTATTTGCATTTTCCTTTGCAGCCTCGCTAAAATTTCGGTGTTTTTTCCTTCCAAAAGCTTTCTAGCGGCATATACTCCCTCCATATATTCCTCTTCGGTAATATTGTCTATGCAGGGAGCCTTGCATCTGCCCACGTGAAAGTTAAGGCAGGGGCGAACCTCTTTTTTCAATGGAAAAATCAAATGACATTCCCTTAAATAAAAAAGACGCGGAACGAGGTCTAAAATAGCCCTTATGTAATTGGAATTGGTGAAGGGACCAAAATAGAGATTATTGTCCTCTTTTGTTCTGCGGGTTAGCCTGAGGCGTGGGAATTTATCTTCCATTTCAAGCATTAAATATGGGAAATGCTTGTTGTCTTTTTGGCGAACATTGTAATATGGCTGGTGCTGCGCTATTAAGTTTGCCTCTAATATAAGGGCTTCGGTTTCGGTTTCGGTTATTATCCATTCTATATCCGCTATATGTGGGAGAATTAGCATTGCAGCCCTGTGCCCTTCTTTTTCCTTCCCATCAAAATAGCTGCGAACCCTTTTGCTTAAAAGTTTAGCCTTGCCTATATAAATAAACTCCCCTTTGAAATTCTTCATTAAATAAACACCTGGCTTGGCAGGCAGGCTCATAAGACGTGAAACTAAATCGTTTTGCATTTTTTTAATATAGTAAGTGAATTTGCTATATTATAGCCATGACCATTAAAATCCGCAAGTGGACAAAAGATTCTAATAAAAGCTTGATAGTTTTTTTATCAATGGTTGTAATCTTGGTGAGCATTTTGTTATTCGCGGCATTTTTGGCTTCAAATTTCAAAATGTTTTTGTACGAGCAGAGAAAGATAAGCGCTTATGCCGAAAACCTTAGCCTTTTAAGCGATGTGTCGCTTAATCTAAAAAAATTAGAACAGTCATTGCTGGAATCTAAGCTTACATTGTCTAATTTAACGGAATTTGGCTATAAGCAAGAAACTTTTAAAAATTATTTCAACAGCAAAATGAACTTGGATTCCGATATTTTGAAAATTTATATGAGTTCCAATAAAGATAGCACCCAAAGCTCTTGGTTTGTAAATGCCAAAAAAGCCGAGGGGAAAATTTCATTCTCCCTGCCTTATTTAGACCCGCAAAGCAAAAAGATATTGATGGATTTTTCCACAAATATTTACAACAGCAAGGGGCAAGATATTGGCGTTGTGGTTCATTCTTTTTATTTAGAGAAATTGACAAGAGTGCTTCAGCAGCACAAAAAAACATCAGAGCACGAAATATATCTGCTAGATTATTCCGAAAATCTTATAACCTCGGCAAACCAAGACGATATGAAAAATATGCAATCTTTTAAGTTTGACAAAATTGGCTTGAATAATTATAAGGATAAAATCTTTTCTTATTCAAATTTATTTATTGCAGATGATGATTACTACATATTCTTTATTCCTGTTTTTGATAGGAATTTTGTGCTAATTTCAAAAATGCCATTTACATCTATTTATTCAGCAAAAAATTTCTTCTCTAAAAAAAGGTTTGTTATACCAACTTTTATTTTTATAACCATAATAATATTCGTTTCGATTTTTGTGATTATGCTTATGAGCGTGGAGCAGCGAAAAAAAGAAAAGGTAGAGAAAGAGAGTTTAACAGACTCTTTAACCAACATATACAATAGGCGATATTATGAAAAAATAATAGAATCGGAATTTACTAGAATGGAAAGGGAAGAAAGACCCATTTCATTGATTATGCTGGATATTGATTTCTTTAAAAGATGCAACGATACTTATGGGCATAGCCAAGGCGATGAAGTGTTGAAATGCGTTGCGGATATTTTTGTGAAACACGCAAGGCGCGAACATGATGTTGTATTTAGGTTGGGAGGCGAGGAATTCGGGGTGTTGCTTGTTGGAACAGGCGAGGAAAGTGCTTTTGATATTGCAGAAAAAATAAGAATGGAAGTGCAAGAAACAAAAATTCCTCTTAAAGATTCAAAGGGGCATATTTCCATTACAATTAGTGCTGGCATAGCAAGCCTTGTTCCACGCATAGAACAAAATCCCCAAATTCTTTACGACATAGCAGATGAAATGCTTTATAGAGCAAAGAGAACTGGAAGAAACAAGGTTTGCTCCTAAATTACAACTTTCCGCCTTCCACCAAAAAATCATCGGGATTTGCATCTGGACCCATGAATGTTCTGAGCGTTTTTTCAAAATTTTTATGGAAGAATCGCTCCTCTGATAGTTCTTCAATGGTTTTGTTTATAAAATTAAGCAGCGAGACATTGCCTTTTTTAACTGCGGGAGCAATGCCCTCAACCGAGCCGATGGAGCTAATGCCAACTTCAAACCCAGAATTTTCCTGAGTCCATACATACGTAAGGGTATTATCTTGTGCCAGTGCTGCCCCTCTGCCGTCTTTCAATGCGGTAAAAATTTCGTCTATCCGATAGAAAGCCACAATTTCTATTTCTGGATGGTTTTCCAAGAAATATTTTTCCGAGGTAGTGCCTTTGGAAACAATTAGCTTTTTGCCCGCCAATTCGCTCAGGTCTCTAATCGGGGCAGTTTTGGGCGAAACTACGCTAATGGAGGCTTTCATATAGGGAAGCCCAAAATCAAGTATTTCGGCTCTTTCGGGTGTGCGTGTGAAATTGGATAGTACTACATCTGCTCTTCCATTTATCAAAACATCAAAGCGGCTTGCTGGGTCAACAATTATAAATTCAATTTTTGAGGTATCTCCCAAAAGCTTGTAAGCGAGCTTTTTTGCTAAAGCAACCTCAAAGCCCTGATTTTTGCCATTATCGTCAATATAGCCAAAAGGTGGGTCATCGCTAGAAACAGCAACTTGCAAAAAACCGCGCTTTTTTATCATTTCAAGCCCATTTGGCTCTTTTTCTTCACAACCCATAACAACAGCAAAAGCCCAAACCAAGCCCAATGCAAATACGTTGTTTTTGAGTTTGCTCATAGGTATAAATATATAAAATCAATGCCTGAACCACCTCGCTATGCAGTTGCGGTGCGGGTTTGTTTGCTGTAGTGATTCTCAATATCGGCTATGGTATAGCCTTTCTTTATGAGGTTCAGAATTTCGTTACGATTTTCCTCACGTTCATCTTCCCTAGCCTCTTCCTGCCAAACCTGCTTGGCATCATCCCAGTTCCATTCAGTAAAAAGCATATTCAAAATCTCCGAAGCATGATTCTCCAAGAAATATACTAAAATGTTACGCTCAACGCAGCTCTTTATCGCAGCCTCTATGGCTTCTGATGGTTCCATAGTCTTGCGATTCTTGTTTATCTCCGCTATAAGCTCGTTGTAGCCGTTCAAAACAGGGCTTTTGCTCGCTATCTCAGCATTGCGACCCTTGTTGATGTTGTAAACGCTTGCCACTAGCTCAAGATTGCCCTTGCCTTTGGTTTTGAAAGAATCAGAAAGCCTAAGCTCCTTGAAATCTGGGAATTCATCCTTGCCGTTGTACAGAACTATAAACTCCGGTGCAGGGATTTTTATCAGCTTCTCTCTGTACAAATCTTTGCCTTTCGTTATTCGCTCGTATTCCCTGCCCAAATACATGAGCATCCTAAGCGGTATGTTGTTATTGATGGTCGATTGATGCTCCATCAGAACTACAAGCCTATCATCCACCACGAAAGCCACGTCGTTCAGTTGCCCTTTGAACAGGGCATTTGAAAGAGTCACTATCTCTATTTTGGTATCTGGCGGGTAGTTTTGCCCTGTCACTGCATTGTAGAGTTCCAGTGCGGCAGGCGGCTCGCTGAATAGCATTGTGAAAACGCTACTTTTGTGATTGCGGTTTGTTTGGGTCTCGGTCATATTGAACCTCCGTTTTTTTCTCTCTACTTTCTTAGACGTAAAAAAACGGAAAAAAAATTCAGAAATCGTAATTTTGCAAACAGATGTTTGCAAAAAGGTGCATTTTTTTACCAGAATAGTGAAAAAAGCCAATAAATATGGTTCATTTACTAAATTCAATATGTGGCAAAAATTCTGCTTTTCACATTTGTGCTTGCTGGTTTTCTCTATGGCGCAGAAACCTCCATTTCTCGCTATGCTCGTTCCGAGCAAGGAGTGCTTTCAAGGGAATACGATATGGAAGGCGGCAGGGCTTATTGGATTAATGGGATTTCCATTTTGGGACTGCCAGATGCCGGAGCTAGCCTAGTTGGATTTTCTGAGCCGGCAAGGAGATTGCCGCTTGGGTTTTCTGGGATTTATTCGCCTGTGCCTATTTACGAACCTTATGGGCTGTCTTTAAATGCAAGCAATGGAAATTTGATATTCAAGGAAAATTACAATCCAATAGACACTCCCATAACTGCAATTTTATGGGAACGCTATGGATTGGCGGGCAATGTATTCAGGCTGGAATTCAACCGGTTGCTTTTAGATTCGGTTGCTTTTTCGCTGGGTATTGCTACTCATTCGGTTTCAAAAAGCGATAACTTTATTTACAGCGATGTTGTTCACCAGTTTTTTGTGGGATCGTTAAAAAGAGATTCCAGTAAAGTTCCCTTTGCAGGAAGAAATCTTTATTATAACTCCATTCATCTCGCTCCGGCAATTACTTGGATTTTTCCTCATTCAAGCCTAACCGCACAGATGAACCAACTATTTTTGGACAATGATGATGCCACACGGCATTTTTTCACAAAAGAAGGCTCAGGCATATTCGTGAATTTTCCGCAAAGTCCTTATCATATAAAGGGCAATAGCGGTTTTTACGGGCTTATTTGGAACTATAATTTTTTACCCGGTTACAATTTGAACATATCCCATCGCTTTGCCTCGCAGGAACTCAATTTTTCAAAGCCAGATACAACAGAGAGCTACCACGGGCAAAGCGGCGAGGCTGAAGTTTCGCACAAAAGCTTTTTGAACCCCACCGTGAAGGTTAAATATGAATATATGTGGGGAGAGGAAAATCTATACCAAGACAGGCAACTGGTGCTGCTTGGCATAAAGGATACATTGTGGAGATTTGCCTTTAGGGGCGAGTCTGGCTTGCAGAGAAATGCCTTTGCTCTTGACTCCGTGGGCACCGATGATTTTGCGCAGGCACTTTTTCTCGGTTTAACCATATTTCTGCCACATCATTTGACGTGGAACACCTATTGGCAGCAAGACACCCGTTTCCCGGATTTTATGGAAACTCATATTAAGCGAGTAGGCAGAATAGCTTTCCCCAACGAGGAACTTAAAGCTGAAAAAAGACAGAAATTTGAAATGAATTTGGAATATAAACTCAGCGAACACTTTTTTTATACAGCGGGCTATAAACACGAAAAAGCTCTGAATGCCATTAAGCCATATTGGGCGCTTCAAAAGGTAGATAGTTTAGAAACACTACCTGCCGATACCGCTTTTAAATGGGCAAATGCACCTCAAAGTTTATGGAACCACGAGCTTTTTTGGAGGCTTGGTTTTGAGCTTGGGAATTGGTGTTTTTTTGCGGAGCGAGGGAAAAAAATTCTGAGGGCAAGCGTGATAGATGTTCCTGCTCGCTACTACAAGGGTGCGGTTTATTGGAGCAATCGCTTTGTGCAAGAGCGCTTAAAGGTAAACGTTCAGTTTGATGCAGACTGGTTTGGCAGCAGATGGGATTATGGTTTGGAAAGAGACAATAATGCTGCCCCTATAAATTTAAGGAATTACCTATGGCTCAACTTCAAAACATCCATGCAAATACAGAGTTTCACCATTTATTCAAGAATTGAGAACATGAACCACAGCCTCATGGAACCAGAAGCAGGCTACACTCCGCCCGGCATTAGGTTTGCTTATGGAATTGAGTGGACATTGGATGATTGATTTTCTACCTTACCTCCATGCCCAAATACGCACCGCAAGAGATAGAAGCAAAATGGCAAAAATATTGGGAAGAGAATAATACTTTCCAAACGCCAGAACCAAAAGAAAAGGCAAAGAAATTTTATTGCCTTGATATGTTCCCTTACCCAAGCGGAGCAGGTTTGCACGTTGGTCACCCAGAAGGCTACACCGCAACGGATATAATTTGCCGCTATAAAAGAGCAAAGGGGTTTCAGGTTTTGCATCCAATGGGCTGGGATGCTTTTGGGCTTCCTGCCGAGCAATACGCAATACAAACTGGTACGCATCCAGCGGCAACCACGCAAAAAAATTGCGATACTTTTCGCAAGCAAATAAAAGGTCTTGGGCTTTCTTATGATTGGGAACGTGAAATAAACACAACAGACCCAAAATACTACAAATGGACGCAGTGGATTTTTTCAAAACTCTACAATACTTGGTTTGATGCAGAACAAAATAAAGGGCGACCCATTAGTGAACTTCCGAAAGGAGAAAATATAGAGGAAAAAAGGCTTGCATATTATGCAAATGCACAGGTGTGGTGGTGCCGCAAGTGCAAAACTGTGTGCGCAAACGAAGAGGTTTTGGCAGATGGTTCCCACGAAAAATGCGGAACTTTTGAGGTTGAGCATCGCAATTTAAAACAGTGGTTGCTCCGCATTCCTCTTTATGCAGAACGCCTTTTGAGCGGGCTGGAAAATTTGGATTGGTCCCTTGGCATAAAAGATATGCAGAGGAATTGGATAGGTAAAAGCAAGGGGGCAGAAGTGGATTTTGCCGTGCCTGTCGGAAAGTTGCGAGTTTACACAACTCGCCCCGACACGCTTTTTGGTGCAACCTATATGGTGATAGCACCCGAACATCCGCAAACAGCAAGCCTAACCACATCTGAGCAAAAAGAAAAAGTTGAAGCATACATAAAAGCAGCCGCGCTCAAAAGCGAGCTAGACCGCACAGAGCTGGCAAAAGAAAAAACAGGTGTATTCACAGGCTCTTATGCAATTAACCCCGTGAACGGAAAAGAAATTCCTATATGGGTTGCAGACTATGTTTTAACAGGCTATGGTACCGGTGCAATTATGGCAGTTCCAGCACACGATACACGCGATTTTGAGTTTGCACAAAAGTTTGGCATTCCGGTGATTTGCATAATGGAACCCGATAATTCTTGCCCGCCAGAACTCAAAGAAAAAGTTTTGTCTGGCGAGGCTTGCTGGACAAGCGATGGAAAATATATTCGTTCCTCAAATGATGAATTGGATTTGAATGGGCTTTCAAAAAAAGAAGGCATTGCGAAAATAACCGAGTGGCTGGAAAAAAAGCAAATTGGCAAAGCGACCACCAACTACAAGATTCGCGACTGGCTCTTTAGCCGCCAACGCTATTGGGGAGAGCCTTTCCCCATAATTCATTGGGAAGATGGCGAAATATCTTTGGTTGACGAAGCAGAATATCCCGTGATGTTGCCAGAACTCTCCGACTACAAGCCCGGTGATGGCGGAGTTTCGCCTTTAGCTGGTGCTGCCGAATGGTTTAATGTGACAGACAAAAATGGGCGCAAGGGAAAAAGGGAATTGAATACAATGCCGCAATGGGCAGGTAGCTGCTGGTATTACCTGCGTTATATAGACCCCAAAAATGATAATGCTTTTGTTGGCAAAGATTTGGAAAAATTTTGGATGCCTGTTGATTTATACGTTGGCGGAGCAGAACACGCGGTGTTGCATTTGCTCTACAGCCGCTTTTGGCACAAGGTGCTTTTTGACTTGGGTTTTGTTTCCACAGATGAACCCTTTCAAAAACTTTTCAACCAAGGTATGATTTTGGCTTTTGCCTACGAAACAGCCTCAGGCGCAAAGGTTCCAAGCGATGAAGTAGAAGAGAAAGATGGCAAATTTTACCGCAAGGGCACAAGCGAAGAGCTAAAGCAAATAATTGCAAAAATGAGCAAAAGCCTTAAAAACGTGGTTAATCCAGACGATGTTGTGAACCAATACGGAGCGGATTCTCTGAGGCTTTACGAGATGTTCATGGGACCTCTTGATGCGGTTAAGCCTTGGCAGCCGCAGGGCATAGAGGGAATGTATCGTTTTTTGAGCCGCGCAATGCGTTCCATAGCTGGAGACGAAGGCTCCCCCGAATATACGGACAATGCACCGCCCGAAGAATTAACCCGCCTTATGCACCAAAGCATTTTGAAAGTTAGCGATGATATTGAGAATATGCGTTTTAACACAGCCATTAGCCAGCTTATGGTGTTTAACAACGAGCTGATTAAGCAACAGGTACGCTACCGCGAGCCTTGTGAAGTTTTTGTTAAACTCTTGCACCCTTTTGCCCCTCATCTGTGCGAGGAGTTGTGGCAAATTTTGGGGCATAAAGGGAGTTTAACAGGGGTAGCTTGGTCTGTAGGCAACCCAGAGCTTGCTGCTGAGGCTTCTGTTGAGGTGGTTTTTCAGGTAAATGGCAAGGTTCGAGCCAAGGCAAATCTCTCAAAAACGCTCAAAAAAGAGGATTTAGAGGGGATTGCCCTGCAAAATGAGGCTATAAAGGCAAATATTGCTGGCAAAAAGGTACTTAAAGTTATAGTTGTGCCTGCTAAATTGGTGAATATTGTTGTAAGTAGCTGATAAATTTGAATTTACTATATTATACACCCTATCGTTATGAGAATTGTAAGTGCCCATATAAGTTTAGAAGACTCGCCTATTTCGGTGCAAATGAGTTTTCCCAGTTTTTTATTGTTCTTTTTGGGCATTTTCAAGCGTATAGCGCAGCTAGCTCTGTTAATTCTCGTTATTAACCTGCTCGGATACTTCACCTACAGGCATTTTATGGAAGTTGCCCAAGAGCAAAAAAATCGCCTATATTCAAGATTTCAAGCCCTAAATGATGAAATGGATTCTTTAGACAGCAAAATATCCCAGACTTATGGCAACGAAGATTTACTTTATATAAAATTTGGGCTTGCAGTGCCAGATACCAATTTAAGGGAAATGGGTATTGGCGGTTCTACCTTGCCCGATAGCTCCCTTGTATGGTCTGCCGCTCCAATAAGAAAACTGAAATCCAATGCGTCTGAAAGATTCCACGGCATAGAGTCTAAAATGGAAAGGTCGCGCAATTCCTATTTGAATTTGCAGCTTTATATGGAACGCTTGTATGGAAATTTGCAACATACGCCTTCTGTTATGCCAACGGATGGTTTTTTGAGTTCTCCCTTTGGATTCCGCACTCATCCCGTAACAGGGGAAACAGAGAGAATGCACTTGGGAATAGATTTGTCTGCTCCTAAATGGACGGCTATACATGCCACCGCAAATGGTCGCGTTGAAAGAGTTGCAGACAGTGAAACCTTAGGCAGACATGTGACCATAGACCACGGCAATGGCATTGAAACACGCTATGGGCACATGGAAAAACCCTTTGTGAAAGAAGGGCAAATGGTATCTAGGTTTGATGTTATTGGCTACATTGGAAGTACAGGTCGCACAACCGGAAACCATCTTCACTATGAAGTGTGGGTGAACGGCGTGGCTGTGAATCCTATTTATTATATACTACCTGATCAATATTCGGTAGAATAAATTTTACCCGAAGAGGTTATATGAACCCATTTATAATGGGGGCGGCAATGTTTTTATTGCCAGAATGTCCTTACTTTTATGAATTTTTGCCAGACCCTACGGATGTGGCAGATAATGAAGGAGAGTATCTTATAGTGAAATGGGAAAGCACACCGGTTCCTTGGGATACGCTTTACTTGCAAATGGAAGAGCACAATCCTTTTGCCGTTTATGTTGCGCCAGATTCTTTTTTCACGGAACTCTTATTGCACAGAGGCGCGCCTGAGGCTTGCCCCGCGAAAAAAGGCTTGCTGTGCAAGCCCTTGACAAGCACAGCCTTGCCAAATTCCAGAGCGAGCCTTTGGAATTTAAGCGCGGGCTTTTGCAGAGACACCGCATATTTGCCTGTTCCAAAAGCTGGGAAGACTCTTGTTCGAGATATGGCTAGTGGGGAGTGGCTAGTGGCTAGTGGTGGTGGCTTGGTCACGGAATCTTATTTGCCCAGCTTGGATTCCATTGTTTCTCTTTATGGAGAAATTCCGCTTTATATCTCAGAAGTTGCGCCTTGCCCGGAAGAGGGAATTCCCGAATGGTTTGAGATAACAAACCGCACAGTCCAGGCTTTTCCGCTAAATGGAATTTCCGATTGCAAAGCAAAAACTCCGCTAAAAAGCGCAGATTCAATTAAAGGCAAAAGTTCTGTTTTAATAACAAAACATTCTGAAGATTTAAAGGATTTTTTAGGAGTAGAGGAGATTCAAATTTATCAGGTATCCATTGCCACATTAAAAAATACAAACGATACATTGCGGCTTTGCTACAATGGCATTAAGCTGGATTCCGTGATGTGGGGCAAGGCTGTTAACCGCCCCATAAAGTGCCCAGGCACAGAAAAAATAAGCCCAGGTTTTGTGCCCAAAGTTACAAATAATCTAAAAAAGGTTTTGCAAATATCCGAAAGAGTTTTGGAACGCTCAAACAAAAAAGCAATGCTTAGAATTCGCATAAATTCTGGCACTAAATCGGAACTCAGATTAATAGACAGAGGCGGCGCTCATATCTTGAAAAAAATCATAAACAATCAAATCAACGATTCATGGATTGAAATTCCAGAATGGCGGCGTTGCCAAAACGGTCCGTGCTTTATACACTTGCAAGGGGAGGGGATAAATGAAACGGCTGCTTTTATTGTTCGCCCTTGAATGCCACGCGCTAATGCTGCCATCGCTGAATAACTCGGCAATTTGGAATGTTCAGGATATTTTGGAAGTTGAAAAAGCTAAAACCATTGCATTCCGTTACAGCGAGCCTTTTTATGATTTTCAAAATGCAAAGCTGGATATTGTTTGGAGCGATGGCTCTTTTTTGGCGGCAGTGGGTTTTGGGAGCGCGGTTTTGGATTCCATTTACAAAGAGCTTGAGTTTTCCGGAAGCATTGCTTTTAAGCCATTTAATTTTTTATCCTTCAATATAGCAGAGAATGCAAATATATCTTGGATTCCAGAAAACGCCTCTTGGCAGGAGCACAATATTTTTGCAGGCGCGAGTTTTTTTTACAAGGACTGGGCAAAAATTTCGGGTTTTCAAAAAACGAGTTTAGCTTCAAAAACTCCCATTGCTATTTCTTGGTTTTTTATTTGCGAAACTAATTTCAGCTCGCATTATTCCTTTGGGGCAGAATTGCCGATAAATTCGCAAAACGAGGCGGACTTCAGATTTTTTCAGAAAATAAATCTGGGATATTTCACCATATACAACTCTTTTGCATATCCTGGTCCTGTGCTTGGCTTTGGTTTTATTTTAAGCACTTCGCATTTTGCCGCTGGAGCTGGGCATTTGCGAGGCAGTTATCCAAATGGGCACACGGGATATATGATTAAATGGCAGGGACAGGACTGAGCAAACTTTCGTTTATATTGAAAAAAATATTGTGGTAATATTTTTCCAGCAAATAAATTGCTGTTTTTGCATTTGACCAGTCTTTTTTCACTCCAATGGTTTCAAGCCCTCTGGTTAAAAGCTGCATACTCTCTGGCAAATCGAATTTCCATCGCATTTCGTCCCATTTAAAAATAACAATTGGAACTTTTGGACTTTCTGCAAGCCCACGGCTACCTCTATCGTTTTTTATTTCAAAAGGACCGAGTTTTAAATCTTTTGCCCTGCGCAAAATTCCCTTTTCGCCAAGGGCAAAGCGAAGCATTTTGTAATCTGGATATTCAGAAAGCACGTTTTCCCTGAGCAGCAAGCGATAGGTGATGATAACCATAATTTCGTGGAAAGGTCTTTGCACAACAAAAGCACTGTCTTCGTAAAGGGCAGCCTGCTCTATGCTTTCCAGCCAGTAGCGCGAATTATCTGTGAGCATCAGCAAAACGCTATCTGGCACGGCGGTTTTTGCCGGAATATTCAACAGATTTTGGTATGCCGGCTCCAGAGCCTGCTGTCTTAGTTGAATTTCGCTCTCTGTTATTTCCACTGGCGGTTGGTTGTGACAAGAAATTGTCTGAACCAGAATTTGCAGAATTATCAGAATTTTCAGAATATTTAAATTGCTTATCATTATTAAGCGTTCTCCATTAGTAGTTTGAATTCGTTTTCTACCCAGCGGTTGCTCCAGCCGAAGAAGGTGGAACGCCTAATTATTCTTTTTACTGTTTTTCGGGTTATTTTTTTTCCACCTTCGCTTATAACACGCAGATTATCCGCTGCCATTAGGCTGGGCCATAGGCAGAACAAACGCATTCTGTGTTCATAACGCGGCAGGGTTTTTATGTAGTCTTTTGCGTCTTGCAAATGTTTTTTTGCTTTTTCTGTTAGCTCGCTTATAATTGAATTTTTCTTTTCTTGGGGTGCTTCTGGTGAAAAAAATTGCTGCACGGAATTTATGCCGTGCTTGCGGCAAAATTCCATTGGCACAAAGCAAACTTTCCTCAGAAAATCGTCTTGCACATCTTTTATTATGTTCACAAGCTGCAAGGCAAGCCCAAAAGAAACGGCTCTCTCACGCAGTTTTTTTTGCCGTTCCTCGCTAAATTTTCTGCCAGCAAAGCAAAACAATTCTGTGAGCATATTTCCAACAAGCCCCGCCACAAAATAGCAATATCGGTCCAAATCGCTTTCGCTTTCTATTGTAAACCAATCATCTGTTCGATTGCTTTGCCGCAAAACAAATTCCGACATTCCTTCGCACATTTCCTCAACGCTTTTTTTTATCGCATTTGCAACCGGCTCTGCATATTCAGAGAGCAAAGGTATCACAATTCCCGCATTGCAACACAAAGCACAGTCTTCTTTTTCGCTGTTTTTCCAATTTTTTGGGAGTGCCTCTGTGAATTCTTCTATGCTTTGCCCACCAAGGCTCACGGCTCTTGAAAATTTTTTTAGCAAAGAAATTTTTTCTTCGGCAGGTAAATCGGTATCATCTTCTATTGTATCTGCCATTCGCATATAGAGGTATGCCAACAGAACTGGTCTCTTTAATATTTTTCCTAAAACTTTAATATTAAGCGCAAAAGTCCGCGAAACTTTGTTAAGCGTTTTTTCTGCATATTCCCAAGCTTTTTTGTTCACAATTTCGCTTCTCCACGCAAAAACTGCAAGAGCCTCCCCTCCTTATCCGCTCGTCTAAGGTCGTTTTGCTGCTGCCATTGCGTTTTTGATAGTAGCTGGCTATCGGAAATTTCTTCTCCTTTTGCCAGAGCTTGGTTTGCTAAATGGGTGTAAATTTGAAAATATCTGTCTTGCTGCAAACGAATTATTTCATGGGTTCCATAAAAACGGATTTTAATTTCAGCAAATATAGCCACACCAAAGCCAAGGAACAGAAGTATAGTATTAAAAGGTTTATACGAAGAAAATAGATAAGACAATGTGCAGGCAAAAGACAGGCTCCCCAACCAAAAGAGCAAAATGCTCGTTGTGCGAATCAACCTCTTCTTTTTGCCTTTCCAGTACATTGGCAAATAGGGCCAATTCCTTCCGCTTCTAATGTGTTTTTCTAAATCACTAGGATAGTCATAAAAACGGCACCAAAAAAAATATGCAGGCAATACCAGCACGGGTATCCAAAAGAATGCCCCTATACTAGAGGCTTTACCTAGGAAAAATTCAAAATCCACGAACATAATATAGAAAGTTGGCTACACTATTTGTTGCCAATTTGGCACTCCATAATTGCCTTCTTTTGGAATAACGGATTTCCAGCCCCCTGTTTCCTCTGAGTTATCCCAAGCGTGCTTGGGAACAACCTTGCTATCGCTGCCCAAACAATATGGTGGCAAAATTTCGGCATTTTTGTTGATTTGGTCTCTTGTGAAAAAATGGTCTTTGTGCAAAAAATTGCAAATATTTTTATCTTTTGGTCCTAGGTCCACTCGGTAAGTGGTGGTGCCATTTATGTCGCCTTCGCTAACCGTTTTTATTGTTTCGTTCAATGAATTTTGCCATTTTTCCATAAGTGAGTTTTTTTGCTCTGCATCTATGCCTTGCAATTTCAGCCACATTTCAAGATCTGCTTTGCTAGGTTTTTTTTCTGCAAGGGAATCTGCCACTGGGCGCAACATCGCGGCATATTTGCCAGATACTGCTATTTTTGAAGTTCCCTCTTTTTCCTTTTCGCTATTGCTGTGATGAATAACAATATATGCCCCTATGCCAGAGAGCGTTACTATCAAAAGCAAAATTGCAATTACAATGGCTATTCCCATGCAAACCTCTTTTCTCAGTGCACAAATGTGCCCACGCCGCCGCTTTGAGTTAACGCTTGTGTCAAATTTCCCTCTGCCAATTTAAATACGCAAACTGGCAGTTTGTGCTCTCTTGCAAGGGTTACCGCTGTGGTATCCATAACCGCCAAATTTCTTTTCAAAATTTCCTCATAAGTGATATCGTTAAACTTAAAGGCAGATTTGTCTTTCATCGGGTCTGCGGAATAGATGCCGTCCACTTTGGTGGCTTTCATCATAACATCGCAGCCGCTTTCTATTGCCCTCAAAACCGCAGCGGTATCTGTGGTGAAAAATGGATTGCCTGTACCAGCGGCAAAGAGAACAACCTTGCCCGCCTCTAAAAACTGCACAGCTTTTCGGCGGTTAAAAATTTGACAAAGCGGTTCCATTCCCACTGCGCTCATAACCTCTGCGCTAAGGTCATGCTTTTCAAGCGCATCTTGCATGGCTATGGCATTCATAACGGTTGCAAGCATTCCTATGGAATCGGCAGCCGCTCGGTTCATGCCACCCGCGCTTGCAGAAACACCTCTTGCAAAGTTCCCGCCTCCAATCACAAGGGCAATTTGGACACCCATTTTAACGGAGCCAGAAATTTCCTTAGCCACCTGGTTTATTATTATACTGTCAATACCGTGCCCGGCATCGCCAGCTAATGCTTCACCGCTTATCTTCAAAAGACATCTACGAAATTTAGACATAGTAAAGCCTCCCAGCGGACTTGAACCGCCGACCTGCTGATTACGAATCAGCTGCTCTACCAGCTGAGCTAGAGAGGCTAGTGCGGGTAAATATAGTAAATTTAAACTCTACTTCCCGCCGCAGCCTGCACCACCCATACCAGCGCCGCTGTCTGGATAAGCCTCTTCATAGCCTGTAATGGTTAAACCATTATATTTTTTCTTTAAATCGGTGATTTCTTTATCCGTGAGCAGTGCTATGGTGCCAACGATAACACACGGAATATCTAAATTATTTTCGCTTTTGTTCCTCTCCTCTGCAGTTTTTCTATCTACCTCTGCTTTATAAACTTCGTATTCTTTTTGGGTCATGCGTTGACCGTTTACCTCGAAATAAACTCCCGAAGCATCATTCCTCCCCATTTCCGATACCTGCCCGGAACCAGGCACATATCCTGGCAAATGGCTGTAAACATAATCCCAGTTAATTTCTTTTGGAGAAGAGTCATGAAAAACAACCAATTTTTTCTGCTCGGTTTTGCAGCTTTGGTCGAGATTCTTATATTCATCAAGTTTTTTAATATTGTCTGGAATTTCATTGCCTTTGGCTGCCACTTTGCACATAGGACCGCCCACCGTAGAGCCATCGCAGGATAAAAAAGCCGCAGAGATTGCTAGCAATGCCGCAAAAGGAAAAAATTTCATAAAAACCCCCATTTTTAATAAATATAGAATATTTTTTTAAAAAGTGCTAAAGTTATGGTATTTTTATGCCGATATACGAATTAGGATAATTCTATATTATTCTAAGTTGTGGCAAAATAAAGCTGCAAAAGGAGTGTTTTTATGGCTATAGCACCAGTTTCAGGCGGTTCGAATACTGCTACTGCTCCAGTACGTACAAATACAGAGCTAGCAAAAAAAGAAAAGGTAGATTCTGAGGAAAAAGCCTCTGAAAAGGCGGCGGCGGCTCAAAAAGACGATGAAGAAAAGAGCAAAAAAGCCGACGAAAAGAAAATGGAAGACGTGAAGGGCGTTAAGGAAGTTGACACCAAGGCTTAAAAGGAGAGGTTTTTATGGCAATGCAAATTGACAAAGCCACTGGACTAAGCTTAGTCCATCAGATGAGCGAAAGGCAAAAGGTCCTTTCCAAAACGCACGAGAAGTTGAGCACTGGCAAAGAGATTAACCATGCCCAAGACAATGCGTCTGGGCTTGCTGTTGCCAAACTTCTGGAATCCATGTCCAGAGGCTACAAGGCAGACCGCATAAACATAGGCGATGCTCAAAGTGCCATGAATATAGGCGAGGGCGCAACACAGGGCATTTCCGATATGCTTAACCGCATGCGTGAATTGAGCGTCCAAGCCTCAAACGATACTTTAACCGACAACGAGCGCGGTGCCTTAGACGGGGAATTCCAGCAATTAAAGCAGGAAATAGACAGGCACACAAAGAACACTCAGTTCAACACTCAAGATTTGCTCTCTGGGCAAAGCCCTTTGAGCGATGGCACTGGCAAATTTCAGGTTGGTCCAAATGCCGGAGGAGCAAACCAAATAGATGTTGCCGCCTCTAACCTAAGCCCAAGCGCCCTTGGCATAATGGATATGAGCATAGCAACCAGAGATGGCGCTGCTGCCGCTATGGATGGCATAAACAAAGCCAACGAAACCGTTATAACCACAAGGGTTAATTTTGGCACTCAATATAACCGCTTGGAACATGCGTATAACAACAACGAAAATATGAATATCAACACAACTTCGGCTCTTTCTGGCATAGAAGATTTGGATTTTGCCAAAGCTGCTATGGATAAGGCGAGGGACGAGGTTTTAAACCAAAGTGCAGTACTGGCGCAGCGCAATTTCCAAGATATTTCAAGGAATTCCATGCTAGCTTTGCTAGGTAACTAGCAAATGACTAGTGGATATGGAAGGTTCTGAGCAACATTGGGAAAAAAAAGAAGCAGTTCGTTTATATGCTTTTGGGGCTGCGTACACAGCCGGCAAACTCAAATCCCATCAAATGCTTTTGGAAAAAGCCATACTCCTTATGCATTCAATTAAAACTGGAGATTTAGAAAAACGGAACCAAGCGCAAAATATAGTTGCATATTTGCAATCCAGCTTAGATATACAATATGAAGAAGCCCAAAGCCTGTTCATAATTTACGGATATTTATGGGATGCCTTGGAAGCGGCAACACCGGAATCTTATGAACTGTCAGAAGAATTATTGAGAGAAATGAGGGACTTGGTGATGGAAGTTCATCGCAGGCAACCCAGACCCATTAAAAAGAAGAAAAGGTAAAATGGAAAGCATATCTATAAAAAGACTCTCGTTCAGCCATACGGTGCTGGCATCTTCGGAACTGCCAAAGATTCCAAACAAGTCTATTTCAAATATTTTAAATAAAACATTTAGCACAACTGGGTTTACCAAAGCCATACTTTTGCCCAAGCCGCTTGAAATTCTTAAAAATGTAAGCCTTTCTCTTGAAAAAGGGGATATACTTTGCATATCTGGAAAATCTGGCGAAGGCAAAAGCACTCTTTTGAGGGTGATTGCAGGGCTAGAAAAAGCCTCATCTGGAGAAATAACGCTTTTTGATGAACATATTAAGCCAAGCGAATGGACAGCACTTTCAATGGCGCAGAGAGGCCTTGGCTTTGTGTTTCAAAACAATGCCTTGCTTTCCGATTTAACGGTAAGAGATAATATAGCTGTTCCGCTTCGCTATAATAAAATGATGGGAACGGAAGATGAAATAGAGCAAAGAGTGGACCGTGCTCTTTTGCTGATGCTTGCGAGGAGCTTTGCAAACGAATATCCCTATTCTCTTTCCCTTGGAATGCGAAAGCGAGTTGCTATTGCTCGTGCTTGGGCTATGGATGCAAAAATTCTCCTTTTAGACGAGCCAACCGCCGGATTAGACAAAAACAGCCGCAATAACCTTTTATCTCTTATAAAAAATCTGAGGGGACTTTACAAAACCACCATATTGATGGTTGTAAGCGATTTGCTTGTTGCCCGCGACCTTGATAGCAAAATATCTTTTTTAATAGACAAAAAACTGAGCGACCCCATGTATTACAATGAAATAAGGAATAACGAAGATTCACGGATTAGGGCTATGGTGATGTGAGCTTATTAAAAAGCCACCCTTCCACCTCTTCCAACTTCACAATATCCTGCTTCATAGAATCGCGCTCGCGAATGGTAACCAACCCCTTTTTATCTTCACCATCTTTGCCTATTGTGCCAAAATCTATGGTTATGCAGTATGGGGTTCCAATTTCGTCTTGTCGGCGGTAGCGTTTGCCAATGCTTTGGGTTTCATCGTATTCCACGGGATATTTTTTTAGGAGTTTTTTGTAAAGCTCCTCTGCAACCGCCATGAGTTGCTCATCTTTTGAGAGCGGCAAAATGGCGGCTTTGACGGGAGCAATGCTTGGGTGAAAATGGAATACGGTGCGATCTTCGCCTGTTTCGGTTTTTTCCACATCGTAGGCATCGCAGAGCAGGGTTAAAAGCAATCTATCCACGCCAAGGGCGGGTTCAACTACGAATGGTATGTATTTTTCGTTTGTGATTTTATCGTGATAACGCAAGTCAACTTTAGATTCATTTATGTGCTGGGTTAAATCGTAATTTGTTCTGCTGGCTATGCCCCACAACTCGCCCCAGCCAAAGGGGAATTCGTATTCTATATCGCTTGTGCCATTGGAATAATGGGAAAGCTCTTCTTTTGAATGTTCCCTCATTCTCAATTTTTCTTTGCGAATGCCTATTTCCGTGAGCCATTCCATGCAAAAAGTTTTCCAATAGGCATACCATTCCTGCTCGGAACCGGGTTTGCAGAAAAATTCCATTTCCATTTGCTCAAATTCCCTTGTGCGGAAAATGAAATTACCGGGTGTTATCTCGTTTCTGAAGGATTTTCCTATTTGCCCAACGCCAAAAGGGATTTTTTGCCGACAGTTATCCATTATATTTTTGAAGTTTATGAAAATGCCCTGAGCTGTTTCGGGGCGCAAGTACACCTGATTTCCGGTTCCTTCCACAACGCCTATTTCCGTTTTGAACATCAAATTGAATGAACGAGGCTCTGTCCAATCTTTGCTGCCGCATTTTGGGCATTGAATGGCATTTACCTTCATCATTTCGGCAATTTCTGCAAAATTTTTGCCCGCGGCTACGCCAGAGCCGAGTTTATCTTCCAACAAGTGGTCTGCACGAGCACGTTCCTTGCACACCTTGCAATCGACAAGGGGGTCGCTAAAGCTGCCAACATGACCGCTTGCCACCCAAACACGCGGGTTCAAGAGAATGGAAGAATCCAGCCCCACAATATCTTCGCGGCTGGAAACGAATTTTTTCCACCATAAGTCTTTGATATTCTTTTTTAACTCAACCCCATAAGGACCATAATCCCATGTATTTGCCAAGCCATCGTAAATTTCCGAGCCTGGGAAGATAATACCACGCCTTTTGCAAAGCGAAACCAAATCTTTCAACGCATCTTGTACTTTTTTTGCCATAAGGGGAAGATAGTAAATTTTTTACCCATACCCATTTGGAAGTTCTTCGTATTCTTTTGATTTTGCAAAACTGGAGAATACGTCTAGCATATTCATCATTCTCATCATTCTTGTGGTTATAAATTCCAAATCGCCATTGTTTTCCGTTTCCATTTGCAATTCCATGGATTTTGTGATTTGAACTCGCTTGGCTTCTTCCTTTGTTTTGCATTTTGCCAGTGCGCGGCGAAATTCATCCCTTTCCTCCTCTATTTTCATCGCTTTTTCGTACAAATCCTGCGCGTGAATTTTTATGAATACTTTTTCCTCGTAAGATAACTTTCTTCCGAGCTTCATTTTGTTCCTAACCTCTCCTAATTTCTTGGCTAGACAGTCATATTCATTGACATAATCCACCCCGCACCCTATGCTATTTAAACGCATAACGCTCCCCCCTCAAACAATTATATGTAACTATATCGGCATATTTTTTGAAAACTTAAATAAAATATTTATTCGTATTCTTCTTCTTTGAATAAATCATCGCAAGTGTAACCTTTAATCCCTTCGCCATAAAAATATAAGTATCTTATTTCAGCAATTGGACATTTTAGTACATATCCAGATGGGCAAGAATTCAAAAATTTAAACTCAACATCAAAGTCATAATCCTGAGCATCAACAAATTCTTCACATTCGGAACGGGTTATGGATGCTTCTATGCCTTCAAAACAGAAAGCCTCTTCATTTCCATCGCTCAAATAACACGCTCCTAATTTGGAATTTGAATCCGAATTGGAACTGCTGCTTGGCTTATTCTTCTGATAATTCTTGCTCCTCTCATCATAAGGATTATTGCGCTCTACTTCCGTACAAGAGAAAAGCAACACCGCAAGGAGCATTGTACATTTACTTCTAAAAGTCATATTCTATTCTTCCTCTGCCTCTAATAAATCTTCGCAAGTTTTGCCTAGAAGAGTTATCATCATACCATAAAGATAAATATTTCCTCCTTCTTGTTCACATTTTAGTACATATTCAGATGGACAAGAACTTTGGAAATTAACAGTCCATCCTTCCTCCTCGCCAGCCTCCTCGCAGTCGGAAAGGGTTACAGGTTCTGTTGTACCTTCTGCGCACATTGAAATATTTAAAGCAGGCAATATATTCATATAACATGCTCCGGACTCGGCGTTAGAATCTGAGCTTGTAGTTGAACTAGAACTGGAACTGGAATTAGAACTGCTTGAAGGCGTGTTTGTGACAATGGAACTGGAGCTGAAGTTGTTGTCTGGGTTGGAGCTAGAACTATTGTCCGAATTGGAGTTAGAACTATCGTCTAAACTTGAATCGGAACTGGAACTATTGTCCGGGTTGGAACTGGAACTCTCCTCTGGATTGGAGCTAGAGCTATTGTCTAAACTTGAATCGGAACTATTATCCGTATTGGAACTAGAACTATTATCCGGCTTGGAACCGGAATTTGGTCTATTGTCATCTGGGTCGTTTGAGCAGGCAGAAAATGCCAGTACTGCAAGAATAACAGCAAAATAAATCTTTTTCATAGAACCTCCCTATCTGATTAATATAGTAATTAAATTAATCATTATTACTTAATATAAAAATTGGAATATGGTTCATTTTGAAAGAAAATGCACATTTTTGCCTGCAATTATTTAAAAAGCCCATCTGCAAATGCTTTATCAAGTGGCAGGCATACTTATTTTCAAACACTTGTTGACAAAATTCACTTTTTTTAGATTTTTTTCACATTTCTGAATTTTTTTTCCGTTTTTTTACGTCTTAGAAAGTAGAGAGAACAAAACGGAGGTTCAAAATGACCGAGATCAACACCAACCGCAAATACAAGTCCAGCGTTTTCACGCTGCTGTTCGGCGAAAAAAACAATCTGCTGGAGTTGTACAATGCGATAGAGAACACCAACTACGGTACCGATACCGATGTTTGGATTACCACGCTTGAAGATGCCCTGTTTATGGAGCAAATAAACGACATCTCCTTTGTGATAGAAGGCAAGTTCGTGGTTATGATTGAGCACCAATCATCTATGAATCCGAATATGCCGCTAAGGATGCTTATTTACATAGCAAGGGTTTACGAGAAGATAGTCAGCAGCGACAATCTATACGGCACTAAAAAGATAAACATTCCGAAGCCTGAATTCATAGTGCTTTACAACGGAGACGAGGAATGCCCCGACAAGCAGGTACAGAAGCTATCCGATATGTTCAGCGAGCCTCTGCCCGAAAGTCTTGCCAATCTTGAGCTTGTGGTAACCGTTTACAACATAAACAAGGGCAGGAACGAGGAATTTGCTAAGCGCAGCGAAAAGCTGAAAGGCTACGAAATTTTTGTATCTTTAGTGAAGGAATATGCCAAGTCAATGGATAAGGGCAATGCTATAAAGCAAGCCATTGGCGATTGCATACGCCAGGATGTGCTTAAAGACTTTTTGAAGGAACACGGATCGGAGGTGCATAATATGTTGTTGAGCGGCTGGAATTGGGATGATGCCAAGCGGGTTTGGCAGAGGGAAGCTATGGAAGATGGCATAGATATAGGTATTGGCAAAGGCGTTGGCATTGGTCGCGACGCGGAACGTAACGAAATTCTAGCCCTCATAAAGAAAGGCTATACTGCTGCCGACATTGAGAACCACCTCAGTAAACAAACCCGCACAGCAACTGCATAGCGGAATTCTTCCAGCCAACGGCTAACACAATGCGCTAGTCCTTAACACAACGCACACTCAGCGAGTAGCTCTTATTTTCTCTGCCCTCACCGACAACCTCGCTGTCGTAGTTCATGCTCCGATAGTAGGCTTTGTCGGTACCAGACTCCGTAGCGCTCCACCAAGAGCCGCTTCGGGCGACATTACTTAAGTTATCGCCACGTTCATCTATCATGCCTTGACCTCCAGGCAGAGCCGCAAATCCATAAATGTCTGTACCTGTATTAGTCCACCACCAGCTAGAATTAGCCTTCAATTTAGTTCCTGCTGACTGACCAACAAATCTTGTAAGCGTTGCCCACTCTGCATCGCTAGGTATATGCCAGTCATCGGGACATATACCCTTGTGCTTTAAGTCTGCCTCACAAGTACTGGAGTTGCAGCTAGAGGGTAAAGCCATCGCCGCTGCCCATTTGTAAAGCCTGCCATAAGCATCACAGTCGGCGTTAGGATAACATTTACCGCTGCCATTGTAATTCAAATTCCTAGCCATCCAAGTCTGTGTGCCAATCACAACCGTTTTGTAAGTTTCGCCATCATAAACCACAGGGTCGCCATAAATAATGCCAGTTTGAACTGAGCTGCTGGAACTGTTTGGTACCGAAGAAGAACTAAGACTAAACTGGCATTTCATATAATTGATGCCGCCCGAATCCAAGCAGTTGTCGCGTTCAACGCTGGTGCAGGAGAAAAGCCAAAAGACCGCCGCTAGCGCGAGTTTTGAGATGTCTTTATGCTTCATTTTCCTCTCTCCTATTGCTTTAGTTTTTGAGGCAACGAACACTATAAAAACTGTTCTTCTGGACATCTTGTCTCCAGGCAGAGCCATCCGACGTACTGCCTATACCAAGATAGTAGGCATTGCCTATACCAGTCTCCGAAGCAGTCCACCAATAGCCGCTTTGGCAGACATAGTTAGTTTTATTTGAATCGTCTGGGCTGTAGCAGTTGCCGCAGCCGCCCGGCAGAGCCGCAAATCCATAAATGTCCGTACCTTTTTTATTTACAGAATAATCATACGGACACAAGTCAGAAGTAGCCATCAATTTAGTTCCTGATGTCCGACCAACAAATCTTGTGAGCGTTGTCCACTCTGCATCGCTAGGTATATGCCAGCCATCCGGACATATACCCTTGTGGTTTGATTCCACCTCACAAGTACTGGAGTTGCAGCTAGGGGGCAGAGCCATCGCCGTTGCCCAATCGTAAAGCCTGCCGTAGGCATCGCAAGTTGCAGTATTGTCATCGGTCATATCGTTGTCTAATATACTAGTGCCAGTGCCGCCGCATTTGCTGCCGCTTACAGCGTAATTCAAATTCCTAGCCATCCAGGTTTGCGTGCCAATCACAACCGTGTTGTAAATTTCGTCTTCATAATGCACAGGGGTGCCATGAATAATACCAGTTTGAATTAAGCTACTGGAACTGCTTGGCTCATCCGAGGAAGAACTAGGTTCAACAGAAGAAGAACTAAGCTCAACCGAGGAAGAACTAAGACTGAGCTGGCATTTCATATAATTTATGCCGCCCGAATCCAAGCAGTTGTCGCGTTCAACGCTGGTGCAGGAGAAAAACCAAAAGACCGCCGCTAGTGCGAGTTTTGAGATGTGTTTATGCTTCATTTTCCTCTCTCCCATTGCCTTAGTTTTTGAGGCAACGAACACTTAACCTCGCTTTCCCCTTACTGCTGCGGTCTCTAGTGTCAATGCTGCTGGTGTGAATTCCCCAGTAGTAGGTACCGTTCTCCACAGTACTCTCATTACCGATCTCCACAGTTCTCTCATACTCCGTAGCACTCCACCAAGTGCTGTGCCCTCTCTCGTTGATGCTGTTGTACACGTCTCCGTTGTATAAACTGCTGCCGCCAGGCAGAGCCGAAAACCCGTACTTGTCCGTGCCGTTGCCTGATTTTCCTTCGTAAGTCAAGGGCCAGCCACTCGTGGTCTTTAAAGCTTCTAATGAACCTAAACAACCCTCCTCATAATAACAATAATAGTTATTACGAACATATACTCTCAGCGTTGCCCAGTCTCTATCGCTAGGTATATGCCAGCCATCGGGACATATACCCTTGTGCTTTGATTCTACCTGGTCAGCGCAAAAACTGGAGTTGCAGCTAGGGGGCAGAGCCATCGCCGTTGCCCAATCGTAAAGCCTGCCGTAGGTATCGCAAGTTGCAGTATTTGCATCGCTTAATTCGTAATAATCACAATTACCACCAGAATAGCCACCACAAATATTAGTACCGCATTTGCTGCCACTTACGGCATAGTTCAAATTCTCCGCCATCCAAACCTGTGTGCCAATCTTAACCGTTTTGTAAGTTTTGTCTTTATAATCCACAGGCTCGTCATAAATAACACCAGATTGAGATGGCACAGAGCTTGAACTAGAGGGAAAAATCACAGGTTTTGAAGCAGGATGGTCATAGATGCAACGAACACTATAAAAGTTGTCGTACTTATCGCCGAAGTTCTTGAGGACCATCTCGACGTAGCCGGCACCCATATACCGGTAGTAGGCGTTTTTGGCACCGCTCTCCGTAGTGCTCCACCACCAAGCTTCACTTAAGTAGTTGGGACCGGTGCTTGGCAGAGCCGCAAATCCATAAATGTCCGTACCTATATCATAGTACCACAAGCTAGAATTAGCCTGCAATTTAATTGCTTCATCCTCGGCATATCCTTCTTTAATCCCAACAACATCTGTAAGAGTTGTCCACTCCGCATCGCTAGGTATATGCCAGCCTTCCGGACATATACCCCTGTGCTTTGAGCCTACCTTAGAAGCGCAAGAACTGGAATTGCAGCTAGCGTCAAGAGCCATCGCCGTTGCCCAATCATAAATCCTGCCAGAAATCGCACAGTTGTCGATGCCGGAGCGACCTTCGTCGAAGCATTTGCTGCCGTCACCGCCGGGGTTGTAATTCAAATTCCTTGCCAGCCAAATCTGCGTGCCAATCACAACCGTTTTGTAAGTTTCGCCTCCATAAACCACAGAGTCGCTATAAACAACGCTGGATTGACTTGACTCAGAGCTACTAGAGCTAGAGTTAGTAGCATCGCATTTCATATAATTGGTGCCGCCCGAATCCAGGCAGTTGTCGCGTTCAACGCTGGTGCAGGAGAAAAGAAAGGCAACCGCGAGCAAAAAAAATCTTAAAACCATATATGCATTCCTATTCCTGAGGTTAAAATTATGCCGCCAAGTATATAAAACACATTCCTTTGGGTTTTGCCGCTTTCCACCTTATCCCAGGCTTTGTCGAAAGTTGGTCTATCATCTACTGGGACTTTGGAATATTTATCATAAGCATCGTTCAAATCCTTGTCTTTCAAGTATCCGGCAACAAACAACCCTGCCCCCACAAGGTCTAAGCCAACGGCAACATAAAAGCTGGTTTTGACAGGCTTTTGAACCACCACCACCTCAGGCTTCACAGGCTCAGGCTCTATTTTTGCAACCTCTGGCTTCTCAACGATAATCCTTTTGAACAAATCCGATGCCTTCTCGTCAATGAGAGCCAGCAAGCCGGCTATATCCTTGGAACTGCCCGCAAAGGAACCCATCAGATTTCCGGTTGCAACATTGTAGAGTTCCACCTTTATGGTCAAATCCTCGTTGAACCGCCCTATCCGCCCTTGGGCAACGTAGTCTGCGCTCACCTTCCTGCCAAGCTCCGCAAGGCAGCTAGCCTCCTTGCACACCTTTACAGTGTTCTCCTGCGAGCCTAGGAAAGCAACTATGCTCTCGGTGGTCATAACGCCGAATTTATCGCTAGGCAAAACATTAACCGCCGTCTCGCGCAGCTTGTCAGTAAGGTAAGTCAAATTGGCAATGCTCACGGAATCGTAGTCATCCATAGTGTTGATGATGGCAATACGCTCCTGCACCTGTCCGTATGCAGCAAAAGCAAGCAATAGCAGAGTAAAAAATAGTTTGTTCATACTCCCTAAAACTATAAAATTTTTGGGAGAAATGTTTAAAAAAAACCAATATTAAATTATCTCATATCCATAGCCCTGTTCCGCCAAAAATAGCTGGCGGTTCATGGCAAATTCCTGCTCGCGGGAATCTTTTGTGACAAGGGAATAGAACATCGCGGGGCGACCGTCTTTTTTGGGGCGCAAAACCCTGCCTAGCCTCTGGGCTTCTTCTTGCCTGCTGCCGAAGGTACCGGAAATTTGGATTAAAACGCTTGCATCGGGCAAATCTATTGCAAAATTCCCAACCTTGCTCACCATCAAAATTCTAATTTCTCCGCTTCTAAAGCTATCGTAAATCCGGTCTCGTTCCTTGTTTGGGGTTTTTCCGGTTATTAAAGGGACATTTATTTCCTTTGCTAGCGCTTCCAACTGCTCTATATACTGCCCTATTATTAAAACGCGGTCGTTTTCTTCGCTGTGCTTTTCCAGAAGGTTTTTCACAATGCCGAATTTTTCTGGATTGCAGCCCGCTATGGAAATTTTTTCGCGGAGTGGGGCAACAGCATAGGATATTCTCTGCTCGGAATCCATAGGCACCCTTATCTCGTGGCATTTTGCCTGAGCAATCCAGCCCTGAGCCTCCAAAACACGCCAGGGAATATCAAATTTTTTGGGACCGATAAGTGAAAATACCTCTGTTTCTTTGTGGTCTTCCCTAACCAAAGTAGCCGTTAAACCCAGCCTCCTTGTAGCCTGCATATCCGCAGAAAATCTGAACACCGGAGCTGGCAAGAGATGTACTTCATCGTAAATCATCAGTCCCCATTTTTGGGATTCAAAAAGGGAGAAATTGGTAAACTCACCGTCTTGCTTTTTTCTTTGGGTTAATATTTGATATGTGGCAATCGTCACGTCACCAATCTCTTTTACATCGCCGGAATATTCCTTAACCTGCTCCTTTGCTAAAGTTGTTTTTTGCAAAATTTCCCTTATCCACTGGCGGGCAGCGGTAACACTGGGCGTTAAAATAAGTGTATGAGATTTTACCAAAGCCATCACCGCCATTCCTATAATGGTTTTGCCAGAACCGCAGGGTAGCACAATAACTCCAGAACCGCCTTTTTCCGAACCGGAGGAGTGAAAAACTTGAGCCGCATCTTTTTGATAGTCTCTGAGAACAAAACTGTTGTTCAATTCTATTTCCAGCGGTTCGCCCCGAACATAACCCGCTATGTCTTGCACTGGAAAGCCCAGCTCTGTTAGCACTATTTTTAATTTGCCACGCACAAGCGGGCTAACTACCGCGGCGGTTTTTGATATAAAAGATTCTATATATCCTTGAATTTCCTTTCTTTTGCAAAGCTCCAAAAACAAAGGCTCGCTATCGGATTCCAAAACCAAATTGCCATTTGAGAGCTTTAGCCGCAAAATACCATAACGCTGCATATATTCGGTTATTTCCACCGAAACATTTGCTGGAATTTCATAAGCGCTGTATTTTTTTAATCTCTCCAAAACATCTTCTGCCCTAAGCCCTGTTGAAGCAGCATTCCAAAGGCTCAGATGAGAAATGCTATATGTATGAAAATGCTCCGGGCTTTTCACTAATTCCGTAAATGGGGCAATGGCATCACGTGCTTCGTGATGCTGCTCGCTGTCCACATTGAGCAACACCTCCATATTACTTTGAACTATAACGCAGGGATTTGACATATTGTTGGAGGGGTAATTTAGAAAAAAATTTCTATATTATCCTTTTAAATAGGAGTAATCAGATGAAAAAGTATCTTATCCCGCTGTTCTCGCTGTTCTTTGTGCTTTTAAGCTGTGGCGAACATTCGTTTGACGATATCAACAATATGCTTGACCATCTTAAAAGTTCAAGCAGTTCCGAAAATGGTCTTCAGTTGGGGCTAGTTCCGAACACCGTAATCCCGGATGACATTAAGACTAAATTTGAAGATAAAATGCCAATATATTCCGGCACCGAGCCGCCCGATATCATCGGCAAGTATGTAGATAGCCGCAATATAATAATTGGCAGCTCCCTTAACGCGGATAGTAATTGGGTTTCAACAGGAGGAGATTTTGCTGACCTATATTTTGCTTTTACTGAAAAATCAGGCAGGATATATTATAAATCAAAACAAGGTGATGTAGCTTATGGAAACAGTGAGGATGTAACTGTGGATGTGGTTGGACAGGGTGATAATTTTACCGCCTATTTTATAGAAGTAGGTAAATCCAATGACATTGATATCAAGCAGTCTGTGGTTATTTCTGGCACTATGACAAGCGAAGGCATAAAAGATTTTTATTTTTCTTTTATTATGCTGGAAAAAGGTCCCGACCCGGATAAGAAATTGGTGCCGGTGAAGACTTACCGCATATTTAAAGATAGCGATGGTTTAGCAGAAAGAACCAATTGGTCTTATTAGTTTTCTATATTACCACCATGCGTTATTTTTTCATTTTTTCGCTTATATTGTGTACCCTAGCACAGCAAGCCCTTGCTGTTGGCAAGGTTTTTGGCAAAAACTACGATGGCTTTAAGAAAATAGAAGCCACCATAGAAACCCATGAAGGTACCATCACCGTGAATTTGGCTTTTAAAGAAGCCCCAAACACGGTGGCAAATTTCATAGACCTAGCAAACAAGGGTTTTTACAATGGGCTTCCCTTCCATAGGGTAATTCAGCGTTTTGTCATTCAGGGTGGAGACCCAAACGGCAATGGCTCTGGCGGTCCCGGCTATTCAATAGATGACGAAGCCAATAACCTAAAACACGTTCCGGGTACGCTTTCCATGGCAAATTCGGGACCTAACACCGGTGGCTCGCAGTTCTTTATTGTTCAATGGAATCAACCGCATTTAGACGGCAAGCACACCGTTTTTGGAATGGTGGAAAAGGGTTTGGATGTGATTTATCGCATAGAACCTTACGATCCTATTATAAGCGTACGCATAACAGAAACAAAATAAAAACGGAATTTTTATGCCAGCAAAAAAAAACGCACCTAAAAAGACTGTTGCCAAACCCCCAAAACCCACTGCTAAACCGCCAAAAGCCGTTGCTGCCAAAGTTCCAAAGCCTGTTGCGCAAAAAGCTTCGCAACAAAAAGTTGAATCCTCTTTGATGATTTCTGGAACTAGGTTTTTAAAAGTTCCTTTTTTTGTTGATTTGAAAAAAGATGATAATTCTGGCAAGCAAAAATTGCCGGAAAAACCAACGGCTTGCAGCAGACCAAAAGTAAATGGACCCATAGACAGCAAGAATTTGGTAGAGCTTCTTTCACAGCAATTGGAATTTGAAAATAGAACCTATTTTGAGGGCTGCGAAGGGCAAATTTGCGTTAAATGCAATATAAATAATGTTGACCAAAAATATTACGTGGATAAGTCCCTAGGTTACTGCACGGACTGTGCTATGCTTCTGGGGCTTGGGCAATCCAAAGAGGGCGTATTTTCGGATGCTCAAATGGAACTCATGCGGCGTTCAATGGAAAAATCAAAGGACATAGAAAACGAAGACGATATAGAAAGCGCGCTTGGCGAAATGGATTTGGAACTTGAACTGGAAGAAGAAGCCCTGTTTGCGGAAGAAGACCCCGCAGAATTCAATGTTTGATTTGCATAATATAAAAACTTTGTGCAAGGCATTGGGCAAGCCGCAAAAATCATTTAAAAGCATTCACATAGTTGGCACAAACGGCAAGGGCAGCACCGCCCTTTATTTGGCAAATATTTTGCAAGCCCACGGAATAAAAACCGGACTTTTCACAAGCCCCCATTTGGTGAACCTAAGGGAGAGAATTAAAATAAATGGAAAAATGATTTCGCAAAAAGGGCTTGATTCCATTTTGATGAGAATAGAACAAGTGTCAAAAACCGTTAAACCCTCGTATTTTGAAACTTTAACCGCCGCCGCTTTTTTGTGGTTTAAAGAAAAAAAAGTTCAAGTTGCCGTTTTAGAAGCCGGCTTGGGCGGCAGGCTGGACTGCACAAAAATCGCAGAAGGGGATATCGTTGCACTAACAAGCATAGGCTTAGACCACACGGAAATTCTGGGAAACACAAAAGAGGAAATTTTAAGAGAAAAACTAGGAATTGCAAAAAAGGGTGCAACAATAATCACAAAGAGAAAACAAATTTCACCGCCTCTTGCCGTTGGGAACTATGGGAAAATTTATGTGAAAAATGCGGAATTAGCGTGGGAGGTCGCTAAGAGGTTTTTAGCTAGCGATTTTAATGAAAATTTGGCAAGAGCCGCTCTTAAAAAAAGTTTATGGCATGGCAGAATGCAAATGCTTTTCAAAAATGGGAATTTAAAAGCCATTTTAGACGGAGCGCATAATCCGGCTGCGGCAAAGGAGCTTGCAAAATGTTTAAAGGAAAAAAACATAAATTCGCTGCCTTGCATTTTCGCTTCTCTAACAGATAAAGATACTTTCAAAGTTCTTAAAGCATTAAAGCCGCACATATCCGTTTGCTATCCAGTGCAAATTGAAAATTCAAGGGCAAGAAGCGTGAAAGAACTTTGCGAAATTTGCAAAAACCTGAAAATAAAAGCAGAACCACTCTCAGGTTCCATTAAAAACCGCATTCTAAAATCAAAAATCCCAGTGCTGATAACAGGCTCGCTTTATTTAGTTGGAAAGGCTATCTTTGTGCTACGCGGTGAGTTTGGTGAGTTGGCGGAGTTCAGGGGCTTGAAGGAGACGGTGGATTAATCCTGTACGCAACGAACGCTAAGTAAGCTATTGGTCTTGAAGATAGTTGGACCAGATATAACGTTTTCGGTGTCGTCTTTCATATACATATAGCAAACGACACTTTCTATCTCTGTCTTTTTACCTTTACTTTCAACACGGTGGCAAATTCCATCAAGCCACCATACGCCAACCTTATCATAGAATTTGCTATCCACGTATCCACCACCCGGCAAGGCAGAAAAGCCATAAATATCCTTACCAATAGAGAATAGCCAGTCTCGTTTTGCTTTCAACTTAGTTCCTGCCGTTGGGTAATCGCCAGAAAAATCTAAACGCAGCGTTGACGTTTCATAGAAGACTCCAGATTCCTCTTTGCTTTCCAACATTTCGGAACGTTCCTCGTGAGTTCCCGCCGAATCACCAATAAATTCCATGAGTTGAGCTAACTCTGCATAGTTTGGCAAATGCCAACCTTTGGGGCAAATTTTTCTAGCTGTTTCCCAATTATACAATCTCCCATACTTTTCGCAGTTTGCAGGTTTATTGTCATAGCATTTGCTGTCTTTTGTATTGAAATTCAAATTTTCCGCCATCCAGATTTGTGTGCCTATTTTTACTATCTTGTATATCTTGTTGTCTCTGGAATCTTTAAAGCTGGTAGGAGTTATAGGGGTTGCGGAAATGGGCGGGGCTTTTGAACCGCTAGATGCACCTGGTATTTTCCTAAACATTTCGGGTGCTTTTTCGTCTATCACTGCCAGCAAGCCGGATAAGTCTTTTGCCTCACCTGTGAAGGAAGAAACTAAGGTGCTACTTGCACTGTTGTACAATTCCATGAATATGGTCAATTTGTCGCCAAAACTCCCTACCCTCGCCTGCCCTACATAGGCAGCACTCACTTTCTGGCCTATTTTTGCCAAGCATTGCGCCTCTCTGCAAACTTTATTGGCATTTTCTTTTGAGCCTAGCTTGTCTATTATGCTTTCTGCGGTCATTATGGAATATTTCTCTTCGGGCAATACTTTCACAGCAATTTCACGCAGCCGCACGCTCAGGTAAATTAAATCGCCTTCACCTACCGTGTTCAATATAGCAACACGTTTTTGCTCCTGTCCATAAACAGCAAGCGTAAAAAACAGAAAAATAAAAAGAACAAGGGGCATTTGGGGAATGTAGAAAAAATATTTCTACCTTACCCCCTATATGTCACAAATAAACCTAACATTCCCAGACGGCTCTGTTAAATCCTTTGAAAGCGGGATTACCGGATTGGATATCGCAAAAAGCATTTCGGAAGGGCTTGCTCGCAAAGCCATTGCCGTTAAAGTCGGCGAAAAAATTTTAGATCTAAACCGCCCCATAACTACAAATGGCACATTTCGCATAATAACAGCGAGCAACGAAGATGCAGATGCCCTTTACGTACTGCGGCACTCCTGCGCCCACGTTTTGGCAGAGGCAATTTGCGCACTCTGCCCAGGCACAAGGCTTGCTTATGGTCCTCCTGTGGAAGACGGTTTTTACTACGATCTTGCAACCCCCGAACCCTTGACACACGCAGATTTTGAACGCATTGAGAAAAAGATGGCGGAGATAATAAAAGAAGACCGCCCATTTACACGCATTGACGTTTCAAAAGAAGAAGCACTTAAACGCACAGAGGGCGACAAATACAAAAGAGACAATGTTGATAGAGCCATTGAACGCGGAGATACCGTTTTTAGCTTTTACGCAAACGGAATCCCAAACGAAGGCTGGGAAGATTTATGCGCAGGTCCCCACGTTTCAAGCACAGGCAAGTTAAAAGCGTTCAAAGTACTCAGCCTTGCCGGAGCCTATTGGCACGGAGACCAAAAAAGCGACCAGCTCACCAGAGTTTATGGAACCTGCTTTGCAGACAAAGTGGGTTTGGATGCCCATTTAAAATTTTTAGAAGAGGCAAAGAAAAGAGACCATCGCCGCCTTGGGCAAGAGATGGATTTATATCACATAGAAGACCACAGCCCCGGCATGGTGTTTTGGCACCCGCACGGAGCGGTGCTTGTGAATGTGCTGAAAGATTTTGTTCGCAAAGAGATAACAAAGCGAGGCTACAAAGAGGTGATTACCCCCGAAATAGTGGATAAATCGCTTTGGATAAAAAGCGGTCACGCAGATAAATACGATTCCAATATGTTCAAAACCTTGGCAGGTGAAAAAGATATGGCGGTAAAACCCATGAACTGCCCCTGCCATATTGAAATTTTCAACCAAGGCTTGAAAAGCTGGCGCGACTTGCCGCTTCGCTTTGCCGAATTTGGAAAATGCCACCGCAACGAACCCGCCGGCACAATGCACGGCTTGATGAGGGTTCGCGGCTTTGTCCAAGACGATGCCCATATATTCTGCACAGAAGAGCAAATCGCTCAAGAAGTGAGCGATTTTTGCACATTGGTAAAAGACCTTTACAAAGTTTTTGGCTTTGAAAAAATAACCGTGAAATTCAGCACACGCCCAGAACTCAGAGTTGGCTCAGACGAGCTTTGGGACAAAGCGGAAAACTCCTTGGAAGAAGCCACAAAACTCGCTGGCTTGGAATACAAGCTAAACCCAGGCGAAGGCGCATTCTACGGACCAAAGCTGGAATTTGTGCTCAAAGATTCTTTGGGCAGAGACTGGCAATGCGGCACAATACAGGTGGATTTTAACATGCCCGGTCGCCTTGGTGCAGAATATGTTGGCAAAGACAACCAAAAACACACGCCCGTAATGCTGCACCGCGCCGCCCTCGGTTCCCTTGAACGTTTCATAGGCATTCTAACCGAAGAATTCGCAGGCGATTTCCCCTTTTGGCTTGCCCCTGTGCAAGTTCGCGTTCTGCCAGTTTCCGAAAAATTCTCGGAATATGGGGAGAAAATTTTAAAGGAACTTATAGAGGCTGGTATTCGTGCGGAGATAGATAACTCAAACGAAAAGGTCGGTTACAAAATTCGCTTGGGTGAGTTGGCGAAGATACCTTATTTGCTTGTTGTTGGTGAAAAGGAAATCGCTGAAAATGCGGTGTCTGTTCGCAAGAGGAAAGAGGGCGATTTGGGGAAGAGGAGTTTGGGGGAGTTTTTGAAAGAGATTGCCCTCAGTTAGAAATTTTCAACTTTCCGTTTTCCGCTACGAAAATTACAAGGTCGTTTCCTTCGTTTTTACTCCATTCGGTAACCAAAAATAAACCTTCGGCAACTCTTCCAATGAACTGGAGATCCCAATGTCCAGGGTCGTCGCTCACGCCTGATTGCCAATTTGCATTTCCCTCATATAATTGGATGTGGTAATCGGCAGTTAAGTAATCGAAATTTTGGTTTCGCAAAACGATTTGGAATAGCCCGTTATCGGTATTTTCGTACAACATAAACATCAGGCTGTTTGGTTCTCCTTCAATTTCAAAGTTGGCAATTACCTCCGAATGAATAATTTTGCGTCCATTTTGCTGTTTTTCCATAGCCTCAATATCTGGCTTATAGGCAGTTGGACGTTCATGTTCATAAGGAAAATAAGAGATGTTATTCGGTACTCCTCCCCACTTTTCAGAATCGTTATATAAGAAAAAGGAATGATTTCCACAAGAGCCTTCGCAACCAGTGGTATCAAAGTCAATGACCTCATATTCCGAGCCTTTCGTAGTCTCATAATTAGGGAAATTTTTTTCCATCTCTTCGGGTTCTCTTGCCGTTTCCTTTTCTCCAATATATTTAATTTTTAATACTTTGTCTTGGTAAACGGCACGAGTATATTCTTTGCTTGAAATTGTGTTGCTCTTAGTAACGACAAGACGTGTGGGGGATGTTGCATAATCACCGTTGGTTTTGCCCATACCCCATTCCGTTTTAGCAACCGAGTGCAGAAGATTGTCTTTCGCAGCCTTTTTTTCCTCGCAAGCAAAGCAAGAGATGACCAGCATAGCAAGAAGTGTCAATTTCACGATTTTTTTGATATTTTTCATACTTATTGTAAAGATATAAATTTTTTGGGCAAACAGAGCGGTTAAATCACCCTTTTACAAACTGGCACGCTTTTTGCATAGCAGTTAAGTATGAAACTTAACTCTCCATTTTTGAATAACTTAGGCTTTGTAGCCCTGTTGTTCTTCGCTTGCTCCGCGTTTTCTGCGCCTGCTTCTCTTTATGGGAACAACCTTTACACAGATAAAAAAGGCAAAAAGGCAGGGGATGTGGTAACTGTCTTGGTTATGGAAGCTGCAAAGGCTGGTAGCAATACCCAAACCCAAACTGGGAAAAAGAACGATATAAATATAGGGCAGCAAGCCGCTGTGGGCAATAAGCTTTTTAGCTGGTTGCCGGGTTTTGGAGTTAAAGGTTCGGCAGATATTAATTACGATGGCAAAGGAACCACCGCTCGCAACGGAGAATTAAAAGCAACCGTAACAGCACGCATAACAGAAGTTTTAGACAATGGAAATCTGCTAATTGAAGGAACTAAACTAGTTGCCATAAACAACGAAGAAGAGATTTTGGAAGTTAGCGGCACAATAAGAGCAGACGATATCAATCCCGACAATACAGTATATAGCTATAAAATAGCCGAGGCAGTTATCCGTTATTCTGGAAGTGGAATAAGTTCCGATGCGGCAAAGCCTGGGTTGATAACAAGATTTTTTAATTGGATTTTCTAGGAACCTGCATAACAAAAAAAGGAGTTGGTATGCGAATAGACGATGAAAAGAAGTACAAAATAGGCTGGATTGAGCTAACCATTGCCGTTTGCATTTTGCTAGCGATTTTGGTTTCCAATGCCAATGGCGCAAGGGTCAAAGACATAGCAACGCTGGAGGGCGTTTCTGAGCAGCAACTGGTTGGCTATGGGCTAGTTGTTGGGCTTGCCGGTACAGGAGACGGCACCCGAACCCAATTTACGGTGCAATCTGTTGCAAATATGCTGCAAAAGATGGGAATTGTGGTTAATCCCGCAGATTTGCGTCTTAGAAACGTGGCTGCCGTTATGGTAACCGCAAGTTTGCCCACTTTTGTTAAGACTGGCAAAAAAATAGATGTGAACATTTCAAGCCTCGGTGATGCTCGCTCGCTTGAAGGAGGAACGCTCTTAATGACACCACTTCAAGGCTCCGATGGCGAATATTATGCTCAGGCACAAGGCGCAATTACCCTTGGCTCGCTTTCTGCAAGGGCTGGTCGCAACAGCTTCAAAAAAGGACACGCTAATTCTGGAACATTGCCAAATGGCGGTGTTGTGTATAAAGAAATTGAAAGCGCAAACTTAAAAGGCGGCACGCTTCGTTGGGTGCTTTCAAGCCCAGATTTCACAAGCGCGGTAGCAATGGCAAATGCAATAAATGGAGTTTTCCCAGGTGTGGCAAAGGCAGAAGATGCTTCCACAGTATTGGTGAATGTGCCAGAAAATATGCGAGGCGATTATATGTCTTTCATAGCACGTGCCGAAGTTGCCGAATTTAATCCAAACACAAATTCTCGCATTGTGCTAAACGGAAAAACAGGAACAGTGGTTAGCGGAGCAAACGTTCAAATAGACGAAGTTGCCGTTTCTCACGGAAGCATCACTATTCAAATTGCCAATACGCAAGAAGCTGCACCGCCAACTTTCATAGGGCAGGCAACTCTGATAAACAATCAGCAATTGAATGTGCAGGAACCACGTACAGAAACGCGGGTTTTCCCAGCAGTCACAAATGCTGGTCAGCTAGCGCAAGCCTTGAACGGACTTGGTGTTTCGCCGCTTGATATAATCTCGATTTTCCAAGCTATTAAAAAGGCAGGAGCATTGCACGCAGAATTGGTGGTTATGTAATTTTGTAAAACTTGCGTTTGCCAGTTTGCAAAACAATCTCTCCACTCCCCACAGCGACACTCATATTTTGGTCTGCAACAGCAGACCCATTTATTTTAACGCCGTTGTTTTGAATCATGCGGCGAGCTTCGCCTTTGCTAGCAAAGGCTCCGGCAGCTACCAGCAAATCCAAAATGCCATAATTGCCAGCTTCTAGCTTTACCGTGGGCGTGTCGCTTGGCAAAACATCTCCGCTGTGAATGGCTTTTTCTTTTTCTATAGCCGCCTCTGCCGCGGCAGAACCGTGATATTGCTTCACTATATCGGAGGCTAGTTCCTTTTTTGCGTTTAAAATATTTTCCTTTATCAGAGCCTCGTAGTTTTCTTTGGAAATATCTGTTAATAATTCAAACCAGCTTTCAACTAAAGCATCCGGGATATTGTAAATTTTATGATACATTGAATCTGCGGATTCGTTTATGCCAACATAGTTGCCAAGCGATTTGCTCATTTTTTGCTCGCCGTCAGTGCCGAGTAGTATGGGCATGAACAAGCCTGTTTGCGGCTCCATTTTTTCTCGTTCCTGCAATTCACGTCCACACAGAACGTTGAATTTCTGGTCTGTTCCGCCGAGTTCAATATCGCTTTTTATCGCAATGCTATCATAACCCTGCATCAGAGGGTACAAAAACTCGTGCATACTTATGGGTTTTTGACTTGAATAGCGATTTTTGAAATCTTCGCGTTCAAGCATTTGGGCAACGGTGATGTTGCTCATAAGTTCTGCGATTTTATCAAAAGACATTTTTCCAAGCCAATCGCCGTTATAGCGAATTTCGGTTTGCTCTTTTTTCACTATTTTGAAAAACTGCTCCTGATATTCCTTGGCGTTTTCCATAACCAGTTCGTGGCTAATGCGGGGGCGCATTTTGTTGCGACCGCTTGGGTCACCTATCATTGCGGTATAATCCCCAACTATCAAAATAACCTGATGCCCCATCTCCTGAAACTGCCGCAATTTCCGCATAACCACCGTGTGCCCCAAATGTATATCCGGTGCGGTTGGGTCAACACCCAGCTTAATGCGAAGCGGAACGCCAGTATCTATGGACTTCTGAATTTTTTTTGCAAACTCAGGTTCAGGAACAATTTCTTGCACCCCGCGTGTGAGCTTTGACATTTGCTCTTTTAATGATGGAAAATTCATTGCTGAGAGAAATGTAGAAAATTTCCCTTATTCAGTTCACTCTATTTCGCTTTTTCGGTTTTTTAATCCAAGTATCGCACAGATCTATAAGGTCTTGGCTAAGACCTCCGAGTACGGAAGCCTGAGCTTGGCTAGAATTGCCATAACGGCTCGCTGTTTTCATAAAAACTCCAAATATAAAGATTAATATTTAGAATGCAAAAAGCGTGCCTAAAATTTTCTATCTTACACCCTATGCCTGTAATTCAAGATTGCCCGAATATCAAAACAAACAAAGAGCAATGCCCTTGCTCTAGCAAAGATTGTGAAAGGAACGGTCTTTGCTGCCAATGCGTTGCGTATCATAGAAAGCAAGGAAATTTACCGATTTGCCTAAGGGGAAATAAATGAAAGAATTTTCCATAGCGGTTTTGCCAGGTGATGGCATTGGACCTGAAGTTATGAAAGAGGGCGTTAAGGTTCTGGAAGCCGCAGGCAAAAAATTTGGTTTTTCTTTGAAACTGGAATGGGCACCTGTTGGCGGCGCGGCTTATGACTTGCACAAGCATCCATTGCCAGAAAGCACAATTAAAGTTGCAGAAGCAGCTCAGGCTATACTATTTGGCTCTGTTGGGGGACCAAAATGGGAAAAATTGCCGCCAGAACTCCAACCCGAAAGAGGCGCGCTTTTGCCGCTTCGCAAACACTTTAAACTTTATTGCAATTTGAGACCCGCAAGAGTTTACAAGGCTCTCGCTAGCGCTTGCCCGCTAAGGGCAGATATTGTGGGCGATGGTTTTGATATTCTCTGCGTTAGGGAATTAACTGGAGATGTTTATTTTGGGCAGCCAAAGGGCAGAGAAGGCTCTGGAGAAAATGAAAAGGGCTTTGACACAATGGTTTATAGCCGCTACGAGGTGGAACGCATAGCGCGCTTTGCATTTGAAGCCGCTACACTCCGCAGAAAAAAACTTGCTAGCATAGACAAAGCCAATGTTTTGACCACCAGCGTTTTTTGGCGCGAAATTGTCAAGGAAATAGCAAAAGAATACCCGCAAGTTGAACTTGAACATATATATGTGGATAATGCTGCAATGCAGCTCATAAAACGTCCGCGAGATTTTGATGTTATGCTTTGCCCCAATCTATTTGGCGATATTCTAAGCGATGAGTGCGCAATGCTAACTGGTTCTATGGGTCTTTTGCCCAGTGCAAGCATAGCAGAGGGTGCCTTTGGGCTTTACGAACCCGCAGGCGGTTCCGCGCCAGACATTGCTGGCAAGGGCATAGCAAACCCAATAGCGCAAATACTCTCCGCCGCCCTTATGCTTCGCTACACCTTTAAAGAAGAGGAGGCGGCAAAAGCTATAGAGCAGTCTGTTGAAACCGTTATATCAAAAGGTATTCGCACCGGAGATATTTGGGTTGAGGGCTGCAAAAAGGCAAGCACAGAAGAAATGGGAAACGCAATCGCGGAAACTTTATGCTCTCTGCCGTAAGTACCATACACACAGATAAAATCTGCAAAACATACAGCGGCAGAACCGTTGTGAGGGATGTCTCTTTGAGCGTTTCGAGAGGCGAAATAGTTGGGCTTTTGGGACCTAATGGAGCCGGCAAAACTACATCCTTTTATATGATAGTGGGCTTAGTTAAGCCAGATAAAGGGCACGTGTTTTTAGATTCCCAAGACATAAGCTATTTGCCAATGCACAGCCGCGCAAAATTAGGGCTTGGCTATCTTCCGCAAGAGGCTTCTATTTTTCGCAAGCTCTCTGTGGAAAACAATATAATGGCAATTTTGGAAACGCTTAAAATGAACCGCAAGCAACGCAAAGAGAGGCTTGAGCAGTTGCTGGAAGAATTTAAAATAACCCATATAAGAAAAACTATTTCGCACAGTTGCTCTGGTGGCGAACGCAGAAGGCTGGAGATAGCACGTTCACTAGCGAGCGAACCCGGCTTTCTTTTGCTGGACGAACCCTTTGCCGGCATAGACCCAATAGCGGTTGACGATATTAAATCCATAATAAGCAACTTGAGGGCAAAGGGCATGGGGATTTTGATAACAGACCACAATGTTAGAGAAACTCTTTCCATAACAGACCGTGCCTACATTATGTACAAAAGCGAGGTGCTTACAGAAGGCACCTCGCAGTTTTTGGCTAATGATGAAGAGGCAAAGAGAATTTATCTTGGCGAATCATTCTCTTTGGGTTGAATTCTACCTGCAACCACCCGTTGGGCAAGGTGCTGGCGTAAATGTTGATTTGCCGTTCGCCATGCTGTTATACATCGATTGATCCAAACCCTTTGGTATCTCTTGGCTACAGATGTCGCCGCAGGTGGTTTTGGGCCAAGCATCGCCGTTGGTCTCTATCGCGAACATTCTGAAGTCGCCACGTTCATATCCCTGGAAGGAGTCGTGATAGAAGTTGCGTTTATCACCGGTTCCGGACACGGAGTACAGATAATCGGCTGTATAGCCTTTCTCGTGTATTACGCGCAGGAATATATTGTTTACTGTAAACCACTTGCCGTTGGCGAGCATAACCCTATTGTTGCTCTGATTAACGGTGAACCGGAATTCATCAAGGTCAACATCTTTTCTGTAGTGATGCACACCGCCAGCGCTGGTATTGTTCTGGAACCATCCCTTGGTGGTGCCTCCGTCTAGCAAACGCTCATCCTGTTTATAAGCAGAGGTTATTTCTGCCGCTGTCTTAGGTAACTTTTCCATATCAACCATCTTATAGAGGGTTTCAAAATTGTCCTGAGCCTTGGCTAATGCCTCGCCGCTCTTTAAGTCGGCTACTGTAGGTTTAGCTACACTGCTTGCAGACCTCTTTTCTATTCTCCCTATGAAACCGCCATCCATAAAACCCTTATCGGAGGAAACAAGTGATCCTTGTTTGTCGTCAAGGAAAATATAACCATATCTTGAAAGACCCGAAGAACCTGAACTCGGAACAAACACGAAGGCTATATTGTTTGAAGTGAACCACTGACCTGTAGTGGCTCTGCCGCCATAACCAGAAGTTAATTGCGCGGTACCGTCTTCCCAAACTCTGACTTGAAAACTGCCTGCCGCTACTTGACTGCCAGTAGTAGGAGGTGCCCATACAGCATCATCGCCTGTGACCCACCGCATATCGCGGTAAGAATTAACTGGCTCGCCTTCCATTTTCGGGGCGTGTAGATCGCAGGGTGAAACATAATTAGGAGGGTAGTCCACTCCGTCTGAGAGAGCGAGGCGCAAGGCTGGACCCATGCCTTCTATTGAACGAATAAGGCGACCTGTTATGCTACCGTCGGTTACGCCAGTTCCCTGTGCATCGCGACGTGTTTTTTGAGTGTGTTGCCCGCTTCCTGGTCCCACAGGATCTGTTCCACCCATGTGAGTACCACTCCAAGAGTTATATGCCCATTCTTCGCCGGTGCCTACTTTTTCCAACTTGTCTCTGTAATTTTTTACCGCATATTCCCATTCCGCCTCGGTAGGCATGTGATATTTTCTGCCTGTCATATTGCTCAATTTGCAAGTAAATTCCATAGCATCGTACCATGTCATATTCGTGAAGGAAGCTGTATTGCTGGAGTATTGAGGCACGCCTTCGCTGCCCATCACGGCTTTCCATAGCCCTGTTGTTATCTCGGTTTTCGCAATAAAATAGCTGCTGACTTTCACGCCCGACACAGGTTTTGTGTCAGATGGGCATCTTTTACCCTCTTCAGGTTCGCATCCAATTGTAAATTCGCCGCCCGGTATGTATATCATATCAAAAGATACATCTTTTCCCGCAGCATCCTTTACCGTTTCTGTGAAGTCTGCTTTTGGAGTGGGTGTCGGAGGTACAGCCGCAACTGAAGAAGAACTGCGGGCAGAAGAGGAACTGCGAACAGAGGAACTGGATGGTTCCGCCGCCGAACTGCTAGACCTAGACGAAGATGATGCATTTGAGCTGGATGATACCTGTGCTTGCGATGACGAGCTGGGTATCACCGGTTGAGGATCAACAAGGATGGAAGAAGAATCTGTCTCTACCTTGTTAGGGGGATCGACGGGGATCTCGTTTTGGTTGCTGCAAGTGATAAGGAAAAACACAAGAGCAGTTATTGCAGGAACAACTCCAAGTTTTACGATTCGGTTCATAAATACCTCACGGTGGCAATATGGCTAATATATATAATATATATATTTTTTTGGAGAAAAGTAAAAAAAAAGCGAAGTACTTAAAAAGTACCTCACTTTTTTGGTTAAATTCTCTAAATTTCCTATTTACAACCACCCGGAGGGCAAGGTGCTGGCACAAATGTGGACTTGCCGGTTGCTCCTTGCTGGCTATACATAGAAGCGCCTAGACCTTTTGGAATCTCTTCGCTACAGATGTTGCCGCAGGTGGTTTTGGGCCAAGAATCGCCGTTGGTCTCCTTTTTGAACATTCTAAAGTCGCCACGCTCATACCCCATAAAGGAGTTGTGATAGAAGGTTCCATCTGAATCCACAGCGTACAAATAATCGGCTGTATATCCGTCCTTGTGCTTTACGCGCAAGAATGTATTGTTCACTGTAAACCAAGTACCGTTGGCGAGCATAGTTCTGCCGTTATTCTGATTAACGGTGAACCGGAATTCGTCAGCATCAACGTCTTTTCTGTAATGGTGTACACCGCCAGCACTGGTATTATTCTGGAACCATCCTTTGCCCGGTCCGTCAATCAGCCTCGGATCTTGTTTTTGAGCTGAGGCTGGTATGTTGACCATATCAACCATCTTAAAGTCATCCCCAGCCGCCTTAGCTAATTCCTCGCCGCTCTTTAGCGTTACGGAAGGTTTGTCGTAGCTCGTAGTATCTCTTTTCTCTATTCTCCCGATGTAACCGTTTGTGAAACCCCCATCGGAAATAAGCGAGCCTTGTTTATCATCGAGGAAGATATAAGCGTATTTTTTGATAGAACCTGAACTTGGAACAAACACGAAGGCTATGTTGTTTGAAGAGAACCACTGACCATTAGTACAGCTATTATTCCATCCACTACATAATCTCGCGGTACCGTCTTCCCAAGCTCTTAAGCCAAAACCTCCTATTGCTATTGTACCATTTGGCACCCACATAGAGCCGCTGCCTGTGACCCAGCGTGGGTCGCGGTAAGAATTAGTTGGCTCACCTTCCATTTTCGGGGCGTGTAGATCGCAGGGTGAAACATAGCTTGGCGGGTAGTCCATATCTGCCGAAATTGCCAAACGTAAAGCTGGACCTATGCCTTCTATTGAACGGATTAGACGACCTACTATATTATCACTGGTTCCATTTGCATCGCGCCGAGTTTTCTGAGTGTGCATTCCGCTACCTGGTCCCACAGGGTCAGTGCCGCCCATGTGTGTGCTGTTCCAAGAGTTATATGCCCATTCTTCGCCGCTAACACCGCTGCCGCCGCCTATGTTTGATAACTTATCCTTGTATTTTTTTGCCGCATATTCCCACTCAGCCTCGGTGGTCATGTGATATTTCCTGCCTGTAAGATTACTTAACTTGCAAGTGAATTCCATGGCATCGTACCAAGTGATGTGAGTGGCAGAACCGGTATTGCTGGCGTAGTTAGGCGGTGGTATGTCACTGCCCATCACAGCCTTCCACAATCCGTTCGTAACCTCGGTTTTGGAAATAAAATAGTTGCTCACTTTCACGTTCTCTACGGCTTTTGTATCGGATGGGCAACCACTGCTCTTTTCGCAACCGAGAGTAAATGTGCCACCTGGTATGTATATCATATCAAAAGATGCACTGC
>Ga0268262_10000115_pt1 | contig 98802 bp, 76 predicted proteins | sample TergutNc150P3_FD_190354 | JGI IMG/M metagenome (GOLD analysis project Ga0268262, IMG submission 190354) | Nasutitermes corniger P3 segment gut microbial community from laboratory colony in Florida, USA - Nc150 P3 (SPAdes) (version 2) | ecosystem: Host-associated > Arthropoda: Insects >... | reverse complement strand
TATTTCAGAATTGAAGGTGATCCGAATGTCCCTATTGATTGTCAACCCATAACAGATTTTAAGGCTGTAGCTGCCCCTGATTGCAGTAAAGTAGAACTCACATGGAAAGCACCCTCCACAGGTTCCACTAAATATATTGTTTACAGAGATGGTGATGAGATTGATATAGTAGAAACAGAATCTTATACAGATATTACTTTTGAACCTACATTAGATCATGTATGGGATATTAAAGTGGAGTGCAATGGCTACACCCCACCGGTTAGAGTAGCGCTACCGGTTTGTAAAGAACCCGATTGCCAGCAAAAGCCTAAAATTTTAACAGTAGAGATGATCGAATTTCCGGATAAATGTGAAGCCGAATTAAAATGGCATGCCCCAACCGATGTGTTGTGGGATAATATTGAAACAACATCCAGTGGGTTCATGAGTGTCCGTTTTATGATGGATGATCTCGGTCGTTCAATTCTTGCCGATGATTTTGAGGTTCCACAAGGTGAAACCTGGTATATTTCTGAAATCTTTTATAACGCTTTTTATCGGACGACTACCGGCGATTATACTCCTCCTGATTATATTGGTATTGAAATATTTAAAGATGCCAACGGCGTTCCGGGAGAGCAAATTTTTGAAGAATCCTATCTTCTCCCGATAAGTGGAGATATTGGGTCAAGTCCTCTTATGCTGTTGCCTGAACCTCTCGTACTCTCTACTGCCGGAAGATATTGGGTGTCTATTTACGGAACGTACGAAGGATCAGAAGACGACTCATACAGGTATTTTCTCTATACCCATAAAGTATCAAAAGGTCTCAGGTTTGCCAGATTAAACGAAGAAGCGGGAACAGGTTGGGAAACTTTTACACCTAATGACCCAACGTTCTGCTCATTATATTTCCGCGTTCAGGGAAGAAAAACCAACACCCCGATACTCTACAATGTTTACAGAGATGGCGTATTAATTAAGGAGCATATAACTGACCTTACATATACCGATACAAATTTTGATTTTACTAAAAACCACACATGGGCAGTAAAAGCAGTTTGTCCTAACGGAACCGGCTTATCTGCTCCGGCACTTTTATCTGTAAAAAACTGCAAACCGGTATCAATTAATGAAAAAGAAATCTCTTCATTCAAAATCTTCCCCAATCCGGCATCAAGAGAAATTACTATTGAGTCTGAAGGCAATTTAATGATAAACACTATTGAAGTGATAAATTTCTTAGGACAAACCCTTATCACTCAATCAAGTATTAATAGCAGTCGAAATACGCTTGATATTTCCAATCTCACCAATGGCGTTTACTTTGTTCGCGTTGCTTCCGAAAAAGGAACCAGCATTAAAAAGTTTGTAAAACAATAACTTGGGATAACACCAACAATAATCAATGGCTCTCCAAAACGGAGAGCCATTTTTTTACATTTTTTTTTAAAATGATACTTATCAAAAAAAATATATTTTTGCACATTAAATTAGAAATCAACAAACACTTATCTTATTTTATTAATCAAAATTTATTTATTTATGAAAAAAAGTTTATTTATTTTAGGATTACTCCTATCGTTCGCATTTTTAAATGCGCAAAACAATCCTATTTCTTTATCAGATGACGATCTTCCTGTTGCAGGTAAAATTGGTCATAAAACCTCTGCAGATATTATTGTATCAGCCAGAGGAACAAGTGTAGTCTTATGGGATAACACAAACATTAATGAAATAGGTAGCGTAATTTCTACATATTGGTCGGGAAATGACAATTGGGCTTGGGCTGCCGATGACTTCGATGCAGACGGCGAATGGATTATTGAGAAAATTTTTACTAAAGGTACTTCTGATACTGCATCTTCTGCATATCCTACAAAAATGGCAGTTGTTATTTATGCAGATGGCGGAAATCAACCGGGAGATGCTATTTATAGAAATAATGCAATAGACATAGTAGATGGCAAACTTCCCGAAATAGTACTTCCTGAACCGTTTAAACTACCCGCTAAAGGTAAATATTGGATATCCATAGCAGGGGCTTATGACGCATCCGTTACTCAAAATTCGGAAATATCGGCTTACCGCTGGAATATTAGACGCGGTAAAACAGAAAAGGAACTTCATTTTCATTTATTCCAAAAAACATTGTTGTTTAGTTCTCTTCCGGTTGGAGCATGGGTTGATTATTCTACTTTGAGCGCCGAATCCGTTTCTATGTATTTCAGAATTGAAGGTGATCCGAATGTCCCTATTGATTGTCAACCCATAACAGATTTTAAGGCTGTAGCTGCCCCTGATTGCAGTAAAGTAGAACTCACATGGAAAGCACCCTCCACAGGTTCCACTAAATATATTGTTTACAGAGATGGTGATGAGATTGATATAGTAGAAACAGAATCTTATACAGATATTACTTTTGAACCTACATTAGATCATGTATGGGATATTAAAGTGGAGTGCAATGGCTACACCCCACCGGTTAGAGTAGCGCTACCGGTTTGTAAAGAACCCGATTGCCAGCAAAAGCCTAAAATTTTAACAGTAGAGATGATCGAATTTCCGGATAAATGTGAAGCCGAATTAAAATGGCATGCCCCAACCGATGTGTTGTGGGATAATATTGAAACAACATCCAGTGGGTTCATGAGTGTCCGTTTTATGATGGATGATCTCGGTCGTTCAATTCTTGCCGATGATTTTGAGGTTCCACAAGGTGAAACCTGGTATATTTCTGAAATCTTTTATAACGCTTTTTATCGGACGACTACCGGCGATTATACTCCTCCTGATTATATTGGTATTGAAATATTTAAAGATGCCAACGGCGTTCCGGGAGAGCAAATTTTTGAAGAATCCTATCTTCTCCCGATAAGTGGAGATATTGGGTCAAGTCCTCTTATGCTGTTGCCTGAACCTCTCGTACTCTCTACTGCCGGAAGATATTGGGTGTCTATTTACGGAACGTACGAAGGATCAGAAGACGACTCATACAGGTATTTTCTCTATACCCATAAAGTATCAAAAGGTCTCAGGTTTGCCAGATTAAACGAAGAAGCGGGAACAGGTTGGGAAACTTTTACACCTAATGACCCAACGTTCTGCTCATTATATTTCCGCGTTCAGGGAAGAAAAACCAACACCCCGATACTCTACAATGTTTACAGAGATGGCGTATTAATTAAGGAGCATATAACCGACCTTAAATATACTGATATACTTGAGGGTGTTGACGCTACTAAACAACATACCTGGGGAGTAAAAATAGTTTGTCCTGATGGAATAGGCGTTTCTGCTCCTGTACTTTTATCTTTATCCAAATGTAAGGATACTATACCGATATCAGTTAATGAAAAAGAAATCTCTTCATTCAAAATCTTCCCCAATCCGGCATCAAGAGAAATTACTATTGAGTCTGAAGGCAATTTAATGATGAACACTATTGAAGTGATAAATTTCTTAGGACAGACTGTAATCACTCGACCTGTTACAGGAAGTTCAGTAAAACTGGATGTTTCCAACTTGAATAATGGCGTTTACTTTGTTCGCGTTGCTTCCGAAAAAGGAACCAGCATTAAAAAGTTTGTAAAACAATAACACTCAATTTAAAAATTAACAACAAACATCAAATTATTTTATTAATCAAAAATTTATTTATTATGAAAAAAACATTATTTTTATTAGGATTAATTCTGTCGGTTGCATTCTTATATGCACAGAATTTTAATCAACACCGATCGGAATATCTCTATCAAATCCATGATGCCGGTGATATTGATTTACCGGATACACCCGAGCTATCGCCTTTTGCTGATTGTCTCTCCCCCAAAACTTTATCAGGGACATTTAGTCCAGATTGCAAAACTATTAATTTAAAATGGTATGCACCTACCGAAGTGTTGTGGGATAACACTGCAACCTCAAATACAGGTTATATGAGCATGCGCTGGATGATGGAAACATTGAGCCACTTAACCATAGCAGATGATTTTATGGTTCCTGCAGGGGAAACATGGGTGATATCCGAAGTGTTTATGTATGGTTTCTATAACACACAAACTGGCAATTATATTTCCCCTGATTTTATTGGTGTTGAAATATGGGAAGATGGTGGTAATGAAGTTCCCGGAAATCAAATATTGGAAGAACCTTTCCTAATGCCTATTAGTGGAAAAGTTGAGGGTCAAAATACAATAATACTTCCCGAGCCTCTTACTATCACAGGTCCTGCCAAATTATGGCTTTCTGTCTATGGAACGTATGAACAAGATTTTGACGATGATCAAAGATTTTTTGTTGTATCCCATCAGACCCCTAAAGGTTCTCGATTTGCACAATGGAATGAAGAATCCGGTCCTGACTGGGTGCCTTTTATTGGTAGCGATGAAAGTTATTGCTCCCTATTCTTTAAAATACAGGGACGTAAAACGAGCGCCCCTATACTCTATAACGTTTACAGGGAAGATACACAAATTGCATCGAATATTTCCGAAACTAATTATATAGATAATGGTTTTGATTATACGATTAAAACAAAATGGAGCGTAACTGCCGTTTGTCCAAATGGAACTGAATCCAGTCGTCTTAGTGTTACCAAACAACCTTGTAAACCACAGACAATTAATGAGAATGAAATCGGTTCATTCACTATCGTTCCAAATCCTGCTACAGACAAGATTACCATTACCGCAAAGAGTAATTTCAGTAAAATTGAAGTTATTAACTTCTTAGGTCAAACTGTTATTTCCCAATCTAATTTAAATAGTGCAACAACACTTGACGTTGCTCATTTGAATAGTGGCGTTTATTTTGTTCGCATTGCTTCCGAAACAGGAACTTTTGTACAGAAATTTGTAAAACAATAATCTTATTATTAACCAAAATTTATCTATTTATAATTATGAAAAAAAACATTCTATTATTAGTTCTGATGATTCTATTTACGGGTTCGATTTTTGCGCAAGCTACTAAAGGCAGGACTTTAGAGTCACCACGTAATGCCACAGTTTCTTCTTATGATATCAAGGCAGACAATCATTCTCGTTCACTCATTTACACTGAAGGTTTTGAAAGTACAGTAGGTTCCCCCCCCTCTCTTTGGGGTCCTCTACCTCAAGATTGGACAACATCAGCTACAGGTGTGTGGATTACAGCACACGATACAATTCCAGGGATTATAATCCATCAAACTCCTCATTCTGGCGAACGGTTTATGGTGCGTAGCTGGAATGCAACAGGCGCTATGTCCTGGGCTTTTAGTTCCGGAATACAGCTTACAGCCGGTGCAGATTATACTATCTCTTTTTGGTTTAAAGCGCCTGGATACCCAAATGCTAATGAGTATGACGATTTTGAAGTGCGAATAGGACAAACCGCAACTGCTCAAGGTATGAGCAACGCTCATTTACTTTTCAGCAATATTCACACTTTAGTAGTTCCATGGACACAGGTTGAATGTTCATTTACTCCTTCGGCTACAGGATCTTATTATCTCGGTTTTCATGATCTTACTCCGTCACAAGTCGGATATGTTGTTATGATTGACGATATTGAAATATCGGAAGCTCTTTGTCCTCCGGTAAATAATTTAGTGGCTAATTATAGCACTGATTGCAGTAAGGCTAATTTAACATGGGACGCACCCGGTTCAGGCAACTTTACATATCAAATACTTAGAGATGACGAAGAAATAGCAAGAGTAACAACAGAATCATATACCGACAGTGATTTTGAACCTACATTGGAATATGTATGGTCGGTGAGAGTGGTTTGTGACGACAACTATTCTATAACCCGCAGCGTTTACAAAACACCTTGTACACCACCCTCTTGCGGCAGTGCAAAAAATCTGTCCGTAACTTATGGTACAACTTGTGACGAAGCGTTGTTGGAATGGAAGAAATCCACCGAAGTATTGTGGAATAACTCTGATGGATACTCAATGTATGGTCGCCCAAGCGTGCGCTGGCTAATGGAAGAATTGAGTCGCGTTATTCTTGCAGATGATTTTATAGTTCCCAATGGTGAAACATGGACTATATCTGAAGTGTTCACTGCGGGTTTCTATAACGATTATGAAGCTCCTCAATATTTGGGCGTTGAAATATTCAAAGACGAAGGCGGTCATCCGGGAGAACAAATTTATGAAGAATTCTATATTACTCCTTTAGGAGGCTCTATGACGGGATTTCTGACCTTGGTGCTTCCTGAACCTTTGGTAGTTACTTCGGGAAAATATTGGGTTTCCTCTTATGGTGTCTATGAAGGAGAAGATAATGACAATCGCCTCTATTATATTCACATGTGTACTACTCCTGTCGGTTCCGTATTTTATATACTTAATGAATCTTCCGGCAACGGCTGGGAAGCCACTACAGGGGAGTATCCCTCTCTCTATTTCCGTATTCAAGGAAGTAAAACTATTGCCGAGCCAGAATATAACGTTTACCGAGATGGCGAACTTATTGCAACCAAAATAACAGACCTTTCCTTCTCAGATAAAACTTTTGATCCTAATGTTGGACACAAATGGTCTGTAAAAGTGGCTTGCCCCGCAGGAGACTTGTCTGCTCCTATTTATGTAACAAAAGAAAAATGTGGAGATGTGGGAGTCAATGAAACTAAAACTAAGTCATTCACTATTGTTCCCAATCCTGCTACAGACAAGATTACCATTACCGCAAATAACAATTTCAATACCATTGAAGTCATTAACTTCTTAGGTCAAACTGTTATTTCTCAATCTAATATTCTAAATAGTGCAACAACACTTGACGTTGCTCATTTGAATAGTGGCGTTTATTTTGTTCGCATTGCTTCCGAAACCGGAACTTCCGTACAGAAATTTGTAAAACGATAATTTATTATTAACCAAAATTTGTTTATTTATTATGAAAAAAAACATTCTATTATTAACAGTAATTTTCTTGATTACAAGTACGATTTTTGCGCAAAATACCGAAACCAGGACTATAGCATCATCTCGTGCTACCGCCTTTCAATATGATGTAAATACAGTTTCTCCTTCCCGTGCGGTTGTTTACTTTGAAGGCTTTGAAAATACAACAGGAACTGATTTACCGTCAGGATGGACAACATCGTTGGCTGGAGTGTGGATTACATCAGACGGAGACATTCCAGGGGTATCAAATCCTCAAACTGCCCATTCCGGTTCACGCTTTATGGTGCGTAGTTGGAATGCAACAGGCGGTAAAGTATGGGCTTTTAATCAGGGAATGACTCTTACAGCAGGCGTAGATTACACCATCACTTTTTGGTTTAGAGCGCCCGGATACCCCAACTATGGCGAGTATGACGATTTTGAAGTGCGCATAGGACAAACCGCAACCGCTCAGGGTATGAGCGACGCTACTTTGCTTTTTAGTAATATTACAAATAGGGTTAACCCATGGACTTTGGTCGAAGCATTTTTTGTTCCACCATCTACAGGGACTTATTATCTTGGTTTTCATTGTCTTAATCCAGTATCTGAAGGAATATTTGTTATGATTGACGATATTGAAGTGGCGGAATGTCTTTGTCGTCCGGTAAGTAACTTTACTGTTACCTATACCGAAGATTGTAAAGCCAATTTAAAATGGGATGCACCGGGCTCCGGAAACTTTACATATCAAGTATTAAGAGATGGTGAAGAAATTGGAAAGATAGAAACAGAATCATATACAGACAATGATTTCGAACCAACTTTAGAGCATACGTGGTCAATTAAAGTAATTTGCGGCAATGATTTATCAATAGCCAAAAACGTTTCTAAAGAAGTTTGTTTGGCTACTTCTTGCAGTAGAGCAAAAAAATTATCCGTAACCTATACAGAAGGATGTACAGAAGCGCTATTGAAATGGAATGCGCCCACCGAAATATTGTGGGATAACACTGCCGGAGCCGCAATGTATGGTCATATGAGCGTGCGCTGGCTAATGGAAGAATTGAGTCGCTATATTTCTGCCGATGATTTTATAGTTCCCAATGGTGAAACATGGCTGATAACCGAAGTATTCTGTAATGGTTTCTATAACGATTATGAAGCTCCGGATTACATAGGTGTTGAAATGTTCGCTGATGATAACGGTCATCCGGGAGAACAAATTTATGAAGAAATTTATAATATTCCTTTAGAAGGATCGCTAAATTCATTTATGACTATCCTGCTTCCCGAACCGCTTGTAATCTCTACTCCGGGAAAATATTGGGTGTCATGCTATGGAGTACATGAAAAGGAGGAAGATCCTAATCGCCTATATTATCTTACGATGTGTAATACTCCTAACGGTTCTGTGTATCATACATTTGATGAAAGTTCCGGCACCGGTTGGGAACCTTCAGATGGAGAGTATCCTTCACTCTATTTCCGTGTTCAAGGATATAAATCCACTACCCCAATAGAGTACAATATTTACCGAGATGGCGAATCTATCGCGACCAAACTAACAGAGATTTCCTTCTCAGATATAACTTTTAATCCTACAGTTGCACATAAATGGTCGGTAAGAGTGGCTTGCCCCGCAGGTGACCAGTCTGCTCCTATTTATAGAACAGAAGAAAATTGTGAAGAGGTAGGTGTTGCCGAAATTGTAGATAATTCATTCACTATCGTTCCCAATCCTGCTACAGACAAGATTACCATTACTGCAAAGAGTAATTTCAGTAAAATTGAAGTTATTAACTTCTTAGGTCAAACTGTGATTACTCAACCTAATTCCGATCATCGCGCATCGCTTAATGTGTCAAATCTGAATAGTGGCGTTTATTTTGTTCGCATTGTTTCCGAAACAGGAACTTCCGTACAGAAATTTGTAAAACGATAACGCTCAAAGTTAATCGGTGTCTCAAGCACCGGTTCCAATCCGCAACAAGGCTCTCCAAAACGGGAGCCTTTTTTTTTATCTTTGCCGAAAATTGTGATTTTATGTATATATCAGGAATACAACAAATTGGAATAGGAACGACCCGTCTTTACGAATCATGGAAATGGTACGCCGATATTTTTGGAATGAATATCCGCATCTTAGAAGATGATACTGTGGCGGAACGGATGTTGCGCTACACGGGAAATAAACCGCAAAAACGCCATGCCGCCATCACTATAAATATGCAAGGCGGTGCAGGATTCGAAATTTGGCAATACTCGGAAAGAAAACCACACCCCATTGATTTTGAAATACAGATTGGAGATCTCGGTATCTATTGCGCAAAAGTGAAAAGTAAAAATGTGAAACTGTTTCACGAAGAAGTACAAAAAAAATATTCAAAAATAAGCCCTCTCTATCTTGCTCCGGACGGTTCACCTACATATTATATATATGATCCCTTCGGAAACTATTTCCAAGTGGTGGAAGATAGTTATCTTTTTTCGGATTGCAAACAAAATAACGGAGGCTGCATCGGAGCACAAATCGGGGTGAGCGACATTGACAAAGCATTGACTTTATATCGTGATGTTTTGGGTTATGACACTATAGTATATGACAAAACCGATATCTTTGAAGATTTTGCTTTTATGCACGGAGGCGAACAGCAATATCGCAGGGTATTACTCAAACACGCTGAAAATAGGGTAGGGGCTTTCTCCGAAATGTTTGGTCCTAGCCAAATTGAATTGGTGGTTGCTTTAGATAGAACACCGAAAAAAATCTATGAAGGACGCTACTGGGGAGACCCCGGTTTTATTCAGGTATGCTTTGATATTAACAATATGAAAGCATTTAAGCAAATATGCGAGGAAAAAGGATTTCCGTTTACGGTGGATAGTTGCCCCAGCGGCGAAACTTTTGATATGGGAGACGCCGCCGGTCATTTTACTTATATCGAAGACCCCGACGGAACGCTCATTGAGTTTGTGGAAACACACAAAATACCTGTTCTTAAAAAATTAAATCTCTATATTAATCTCAAAAAAAGAGACCCAAACAAGCCGCTACCGAAGATAATCCTCAAGGCGTTGAAATTTAACAGGGTGAGGTTTGAAAGTGACAATTTTAAATTTTAAATCTTAAATCTTAAATACTCCCAAGTAAACCCTTTCTGCTGCGCCACAATCTCTTCGGGGGTGCCGGTGGCAATAATTTCACCGCCGTAGCGTCCACCCTCCGGTCCCATATCAATGATATGGTCTGCCATTTTTATAACTTCCATGTTGTGTTCAATTACTAACACGGTATTTCCTTTATCTACAAAGCGATTAAGCAGATCCATTAAGATGGCGATGTCGTGAAAATGTAAGCCGGTGGTAGGTTCGTCTAATATGTAGAAAGTGCTGCCGGTATCTTTTTTAGAAAGTTCAGCGGCTAACTTCACGCGCTGCGCTTCGCCGCCGGAAAGGGTTGTAGAAGGCTGTCCCAAACGGATATAGCCCAATCCCACCTCCACGAGCGTTTTTAGTTTTTGTACAATAAACGGAATCCCTTCAAAAAATTGGAGTGCGGTGTCAATATCCATCTCCAGCACATCGTTGATAGATTTTCCTTTATAGCGAATTTCGAGGGTTTCGGCGTTGTAGCGTTTGCCGTTGCATTTGTCGCATGTAACGTAAACATCAGGGAGAAAATTCATTTCGATGGTTTTCACGCCGGCGCCGCCGCACTCTTCGCAACGCCCGCCGGTAACGTTAAACGAAAATCGTCCGGGTTTATAGCCGCGAATTTTCGACTCCGGCAGTTGCGCAAACAGTTGCCGGATATCATCAAAAACGCCAATGTATGTGGCAGGATTAGAACGGGGCGTTTTCCCAATAGGCTGCTGATTAATCTCAATTACTTTGTCAATATCCTCCAACCCAACAATCTCCTCGTATGGTAAAGGTTTCTTTTCACTTTTGTAGATATGTCTGTTTAAAACAGGATACAGCGTTTCGTTGATTAATGTGGACTTTCCGCTGCCGGAAACACCGGTAACACAAATGAGTTTTCCCAACGGGAAATCAACGGTGATATTTTTCAGATTGTTGCCGGAACAATTGATTAAGGAAATAGTTTTTCCGTTGCCTTCTCTTCTTGTTTTTGGAAGCACAATCTGTTCTCTTCCGGTTAAATAATCGGCGGTTAATGAGTGGGATTGTAATATTTCGTTGAATGTTCCCTGCGCGGTAATCTCTCCGCCGCGTTCACCGGCAAAGGGACCCACATCTACAATATAATCTGCGGCACGCATCATATCTTCATCGTGTTCCACCACAATAATGGAGTTTTCGGCATCGCGCAAATGTTGTAACGATTCTATTAACCGATGATTGTCACGCTGGTGCAACCCTATACTCGGCTCATCTAAAATGTAAAGCACATTTACCAACTGTGAACTGATTTGCGTTGCCAAACGGATACGCTGTGCCTCGCCACCTGCCAGCGACTTTGCCGAGCGATTTAACGACAAATAGGAGATCCCTACATCGGTCAAAAATTGCAGGCGCATAGAAATTTCACGCAATATCTCAAATGCAATAATTTGTTGTTTTTCATTAAAATAACTATTGCAAGTTGCCACCCACTGCGCAAGATCAGAAATATCCATCATTGCCAAATCGGAAATTGACTTGTCGCCGATTTTAAAATAGAGCGACTCTTTTTTTAACCTCGCACCTTTGCACACCGGACATTCAATTTCGTTAACAAATTGATTAATCCATTTTTTTAAAGACGCCGGCGCAGAATCAAAATCAAAGTGATTAATAAAGTTGATAATTCCTTCAAAATTAACTTTTTGCGGAGAGAGCCCTGTAAATTCCGATTTAATATATATGGGGTCGTTTGTTCCGTATAAAATAATGTCTAAAACCTCATCGCTCAAATCATAAATCGGGTCGTTTAGTGAGAAGTTAAATTTTTCGGCTAAGGCATTCAGTTGTTTAAACATAGAGGAGGATTTTGCGCTTCCCAGCAACGCAATACCGCCCGCATTAATAGAGAGTCTTTTATCGGGAATAACCTTTTCCATATCCATTTCGGTGATGTAGCCCAAGCCGTTGCATTTCGAACATGCCCCGTAAGGCGAGTTGAAAGAGAATGTATTGGGTTCAGGTTCCGGATACGAAATTCCGGAAGTGGGGCAAATCAAATGCCGACTCAAATTGCGTGATTCTCCTGTTGCAATATCCAACACCACAATAGTTCCCTTGCCGTGTTGCAGTCCCAAACGCAAACTGTTGGAGAGTCGCGACAATGCGGCGTCTTTGATTTCAAACTGGTCAATTACAATATCAATATCGTGAATTTTATATCTATCTAATTGAAGATTAAAAGATAGCGATACAATTTTGCCGTCCACACGCGCTTTGGTAAACCCTTTTTTTCTAATATTTTCAAACCACTCTTTATAATGTCCTTTTCTACCGCGAATTACCGGTGCAAGCAGGGCAATGGTTTTACCTTTATAATTTGTTGAAATGATATTCAACAGTTCTCGCTCGTGGTAACTCACCATTTTTTCTCCGGTAACGTAAGAATACGCGGTAGCGCATCGTGCATACAACAAGCGCAAAAAATCGTAAATCTCGGTAATTGTTCCCACAGTAGAGCGCGGATTTTTATTCACCGTTTTCTGTTCAATGGCAATTACGGGGTTTAATCCTGTAATTTTGTCCACATCGGGATGTTCCAAATTACCAATAAATTGGCGGGCATACGCAGAAAAAGTTTCCATATAGCGGCGTTGCCCTTCGGCGTAAATGGTATCGAAAGCCAAAGAGGATTTACCGCTGCCACTCAAGCCGGTGATTACTATCAATTTATGCTGCGGCAATGTCAAAGAGATGTTTTTCAGATTGTTCTCCCGCGCACCTGTGATGCAGAGTTGGTCTTCAGAAAATGTAGAGGGTGAAGTTTGCAAATTGGTGTAAATTTTATGCTCGTTTTAAAAATGAGGGCAAAAATATCAAAAAAACACTCTTGTTAGAAGAATGAAAAAAGTAACGTGTGAGATGTGACAAGTAACGTGTGAGGTTTTTTACTATTTTCGCCCGTTCTAATTTATATATCAAATGAAAGAAAACTTAATCACCCGCTTTTCAAAGTATATCTCATTTCCAACAACTTCCAATGAAGCGTCGGAAACTTATCCCAGCACAAACGAACAACTTGTTTTTGGAGATGTTTTAATGGACGAGTTAAAACAATTAGGATTATCAGAGATAGAAAAAGACCCATTTGGCTATGTTACGGCTACTTTACCGGCAAATTGTGAAGAAAAAACACCTGTAATCGGATTTATTGCCCATTTTGATACGGCGCCCGATATGCCCGGCATTACCGCTCCAAATATTATTGAGCATTACGATGGTACGGATATTGTGCTGGATGAGACATCGCAAACGATCCTGTCCGTTCAAGATTTTCCGGAATTGAAAAGTTATACGGGGCAAACACTTTTAACCACCGATGGTAAAACATTGCTGGGTGCAGACGATAAAGCCGGTATCGCCGAAATTATCTGCGCCCTTGAATATTTAATACAACACCCTGAAATTAAACATGGAAAAATTAGGGTAGCATTTACCCCAGACGAAGAGATTGGCAAAGGGGTACTCTATTTTGATGTTGCCAAATTCGGATGCGATTTTGCATATACACTTGATGGTGGTATGCTGGGCGAATTAGAATATGAAAACTTTAACGCTGCAGGTGCCACTATCACTGTTCAAGGAAGAAATGTACACCCCGGATATGCTAAAAACAAAATGATAAACTCACAACTCATTGCTATGGAGTTTAATGCACTGCTTCCGGAGTTTCAACGCCCGCAATATACCGACCATTATGAAGGATTTTATTTGTTAACAAAAATGGAAGGTACGGTAGAAAACAGCAAATTGAATTACATTATCCGTGACCATGATAAACTTCTTTTTGAGCAAAAAAAGGAGTTTATGCACAAAATCACTGCTTTTTTGAATGAAAAATATGGGGCGGACAGAGTAAAATGTGAAATTAAGGAGCAATACAAAAATATGCGTGAGATGGTAGAACCTGTGTTTTATGTGGTTGAACGCGCCAAAAAGGCAATGATTGATGCCGGCGTAACGCCCATAGTAAAACCGATTCGTGGGGGAACCGATGGCGCAAACCTTTCATTCAAAGGGCTACCTTGTCCAAACATTTTTGCCGGCGGTCATAATTTTCACGGAAAATATGAGTTTATTCCCGTTGAATCTATGGAAAAAGCAGTGAATGTAATTGTAAATATTGCAAAAATCTAAAGGTCATTCGCTAATATCTCGCCTCGCGGTTTTTTAACAACATATTTAGTAAACTTTTCATCGGCTTCAAAACCATCGCCTTTGTTTATTGTTCCATCTGCTCTTATTTGGGTAACCTCAACATCGGAATAGATCTTTTTGTTCCTTTGATCCCAAATAATTTTTTCGGTAAGGATAGATTCCTGTTTTATTAAATCAACAATAACTACATTTCTATGCGCTTCCATCAGTTGGGTACGCTCTACGCTTATGGCATAGTCAGCTTTAAGCGTAGAATGTTTTTCTCCGTTTGTATAAGAAGAAACGGTAATTCCTTCCGGAAAATCAAAATAGGGATTATCACCAAAATATTTGTTCATCAAGGGTGCATATAAAGAAAATGTGGTTTGTCCATCTTCGCTCATAATGATTTCAATATTCCGCGCCGACTCATCGGGAAATTTACCTTCGTATTCCAAAACGGCTACTCTATTGGATATTGAATGGCACGACAAAATACAGATGAATATTAACAAACAATAAATTGAAAAGAGAGTGTTTTTAAAAGTGTTCAAGTGAAATAATTTTTGGCAAAAATAGAATTTTTACAATAGGAATTAACAGAAATTAGAAAGCCTTATATCCTACCATTTCTATTTTTTTAAGCAACGCTACACAGGGAATTTGTCCTACGGCAACCTGTAAAATTTTTCTCTGCGGATTTATTAAAAATAAAGTGGGATATGCTTCAATTTAAACTTTTAGGATAATTTGTTTTAAGCCAAAAAATCTGCAAAATACTAATAATCAGTTTCTTTTCTCTTTTCTATAAGAGGATGTGGTGTTTTGTGCCCTGTACATATTTTAGATTTTTTTATTAGAATAAAAATCCTATATTTGCGCACTCCATTAATATTTCTCAAAATAATTTATATAAATTTAAAAATCAGTACATTATGAAAAAAAATGTCATTATTATCGGCGCAGCTGGGCGCGATTTTCACAATTTTAACACCTATTTCCGCCACAACCCCAATTACAACGTGGTAGCATTTACCGCAGAACAGATACCCGGAATTGACGGCAGACCTTATCCGAAAGAATTAGCCGGAGAAGACCTCTATCCCACCGGAATTCCAATTTACAAAGAATCGGAACTGCCGGAACTCATCAAAAAATTCAATGTGGATGAGTGCGTTTTTGCATATAGCGACAAACCTTATAACTATGTAATGAACGTTAGCGCCATTGTGAATGCCGCCGGCGCTAATTTCGTTTTAATGGGACCGAAAGATACGATGATTAAATCAACGAAACCGGTAATTGCTGTGGGCGCTACCCGTACCGGTTGCGGAAAATCGCAAACTTCCCGTAAAATCATTGAATATTTAGTAGCTATGGGTTTAAAAGTGGTTGCTGTTCGGCACCCTATGCCTTATGATCCTGATTTGAACAAACAAAAAGTGCAACGTTTCGCCTGTGTGGAAGATCTAAAAAAGCACAACTGTACTATCGAAGAGATGGAAGAATATGAACCTCACGTAGTTACAAAAAGAAACGTAATTTATGCCGGAGTGGATTATGAAGCTATCCTTCGCGAAGCCGAAAAAGATCCCGATGGTTGCGATATCGTGCTTTGGGATGGCGGAAATAACGACTTCCCCTTCTATCTACCCGACCTGTTCGTGGGCGTTGCCGATCCGTTGCGCCCGGGCGCCGAAGTGAGTTACTATCCGGGCGAAGTAGTTGCCCGTATGGCTGACGTTATTGTCATCAACAAAATTGACTCCGCTTCTTTAGAAAACATCAACAAAGTACGCCAAAATTTAGCAAAAATTAACCCGAAAGCAAAAGTTATCGACGCCGCTTCTATCTTAACGGTGGATAAACCCGAACTGATAAAAGGGAAGAAAGTATTGGTAGTGGAAGATGGTCCCACTTTAACGCACGGCGAAATGAAGATTGGCGCCGGTACGGTTGCCGCTATGAAATACGGCGCTGCCGAGTTGATTGACCCAAGACCTTACACCGTAGGTTCATTACAAGATACTTTCAAAACCTATCCCGAAATCGGTATTTTGCTTCCGGCAATGGGATACGGCGAAGCGCAAATGAAAGACCTTGAAAAAACAATCGCCAATACCCCCTGCGATGCCGTTGTTATTGGTACTCCTATTGACCTTCCGCGCTTCTGCAAAATCAATCAACCTGTCGTAAAAGTAGGTTACGAACTGCAAGAAATTGGAAAACCTACATTAGGAGAAGTACTTGATGAATTTGTTAAAAAACACAATCTTAAAAAATAACCCTTGACTTTTTTAAGTATTCCTTTAATTTATTGGTTTGCGGGGCTGGCGTTGCTGCTGCCCCGCATTCCTGTTATTGGGAAATGGTTTAACATCATTAATACCGCCATTCATGAGTTAGGGCACGCTCTTATGGCGCTATTATTAGAAGGTAGCGTAAAAAAGATGGAACTCTTTAACGATGCTTCCGGAACTACCACCACATCTACTAAAACAAAATTCGGCAGTTTTCTGGTGGCTATTGCCGGCTACCCGTTTGCCTCAGCGGTTTCCTTCTTCATATTCTATCTGTTAAACGTGGGATACGAAAAAGGATTCCTGATTGGCATATCCATACTTTTCCTGTTTATGCTGGCGCTTTGGATACGTAATATTTACGGTGCAATTTGGATACTCGCTTTTTGCGGCATAAACGGATATTTAATCTATATAAACAACACGGAATATATTCACATTGCAGCATTGCTGTACGCCGTTTTCATTGCGGTTGATGCGCTATTTTCTGCGCTCACTGTTTTATTTCTCTCTATCAAACAAAAAGATAAAGCGGGAGATGCCACCTTATTGAAGAAAACAACAGGGGTGCCGGCGTTTATTTGGGGATTGCTGTTTGCAAGTTTCTCCGGATATGTCTTTTATAGCTTAATTATGATATTATTTTCGTGACGAGTGACTATATTCTTAACCGTAATTTTTGGCTTCACTCCTTCATCCCTTCAAAATACTTCCTTGTGAATCGCGTCTTCTGTCCGCGGTTGCCAAGTTTGTACGAAAATGCAGGTTTTCCGTCTTTGGCGTTAATACCTCTCTGTTTGGCTTTAATTTTGGTGATAGCATTATTAAATTTCTCATCGGAGGAAAATGCAGACAAACTGTTGTTATCAAATTGGAAAAAGAAAAAAACTTTTTTCAACTCAAAATAGACGTATAATGTGTTTCTGGAACCTTTTTTTTCAATGACAATTCTTCCGGGGATCTCCTTGCTAACGGTTGTGCCTCCTGAAAAGATTAACGGAAGCGTGGTTTGAGACTCAAACGCAGCATTTGCTTTTGACCACATAAAACTCAAATTTGAAAATAAAAACTTAACATTTAACTTTTCCGGCAATTTTGTTATCATTATACCCGATCTGCGCTCCTGCTCAAATTTATCATAAATTTCTTTTCCTAATATGTTTGTTAATGCCTGTGTATAGTTTTTATCGGTATTTGGATTAACAAATTTTAAATCTTTGTTACTTGCAAAATATTCATTCATAATTTTCATAGCCTCATCATTAAATAAGAAATCAATAGAAACAGTGAGATTCATTACCGCAGAATCAGCCTGCATATAGTTCACTATCTGACCTTGTGTAATAAAGTCCACACGACCTAATTTAGCGCCCATATCAATAGCGCCTTCCCCAATAGCGATACAATTTTTATTGTAGAGTGAGATAATATTTCCTTGTAGATGAGGATTTTTAAGTTTTTCTAAAGAAGCAGCCTGAAAAGCCTGTTCATTATTATTATAAGTGATGTACCCCGAAGAGGTTATATACTCCGAATCGTTGATTTGGTCTTTTGCGCTACCAAAGCGGGTGTATATTCTGCCTGTTTCATTGGAGGAAGCCATCGCCACAGTAGCCACCCTGTTGTTCATATCACGCGACTTCTTGTTGATCTCAATGAAGATATTGTTTGGATCAATAGGTTGGTTAATTCTCAACGGTGTTGGTTTGATTGTATCGCAATCGTGCAAAAGGGAAACACCACCCGAAAAGGTAAGAAACTCTTGCGCGCTGTTGAGTTCTACATTACCGCTAAATCCAAAATGAGGGCTGAGCGTAAAATCAACTTCGGACTTGACAGATGCATTTCCTTTTGTGTTTTTGAAATACCAGACTGTATCAAAACGAATCGTTTGTGTTGTATTGGAGGCATCAATATAATCATAGTAACCACTGCCCTTAAAATCGTCGCCGTTTTCAATTTGTACCGAGCAATTATAGAGTTCGTGGTACAAATTATCTCTTGATGCTATAATTCCGGCATTTGTAAGTCGTTGCAGTTTTGCTTTTCCAAAAATATTGACCTCCCCATTGTGGGGAATAATGGCAGCATCTCCTACCGGAACAAAACGTACCCCTTGTGCTTTAAGTGTATATTCTTCAAAATCGAAATCCAATGCCTGCAAATTAAAACTGATTCCTCTTCTGCCCTGTTCTGTGGTTGAAAGCAGATTATCCGTACGCTTCATTTTCACTAACTCACGCGCAGGCGTAGTATTGGCGGAAAACTCTTTATAAGGATCGTTCCACGTGAAATGAAGTATATTATTATCAATAGGATTCCACGTAAATTCCTGTGCATTTGATTTGAAACCGTTATTGATGAAACGTTGTTCCTGAGGTTTTTCAGACACAAACTCACCCCAACGTGTTTCAAAATTAATTTTAGCCATATAATGGTCTGTAGTAAATGTATATAGATTATCTTTTTTATGATCAAAGATACGTAAACTTGCATCTTGCGCTTCTACTTCGTGATGTTTAAAGGTCATCAGTTTCGATTGCATTTCAGCGCGTTTAAAGTTTAATATACCGTTTCCTGTCAAATGTTGTGGCGACAGGTATAAAGCGCCGTCAAACGTACTTTCATTAAAAATTGTAAATGGCGTTTTACGGGAAGTAATACACATCTCGTTTTTATATGGCAAAAAGAGGAGTCGGGCTTGGTTTATAGATACTTCAGGATATTCCACTGCTGCTACCTGTGGTCTCACACTAAAAGTATTCACGTTGCCGCGAACAGATTGCAGATAAAACACCAAACTGTCACTATTTAATGTTGAGGTTAAATAGTTAATGCTTCCTTTTCCCCGCAATCCGTTGTTTGACATATTGATAGCGTGATAGTAATGCGCCGTTCCGCCGTACAGAGGGAGCCCCAGACTATCTGTTAAATGTATAAAACCAAGAGAATTATCAGGTTGCAGTTTCAGCGGCTCGTGAATGTCGGGGAAAATACCGCCGGAGATTAACCTGCCGGGAATTTTAGTTTCCGCAATATTAAAATTATCCAAGTTTTTTATCACAAAATAATCAATCTGAAAATAGAAAACATCTCTTTTATATTCTGCATTTAAGATAAACGGTTGGTCGAAATAGACTTTACCGCCTTCCCTGCTTTCAAAGATGGGGTAATCGGGAAAAGTTTTGTTACCGCTTTTATTTTTCGGGTCATCAATAAACATAGTTCCGGAAACGTCTTCAATCACATTTTTCACTCTTCTCAAAGGATAATCTCCATACATATCTTTCGTTTTCGTTTTATCTTCCGAAAACATAATCATAGAATCAATTTGAGGCATAAAGAGTTGAAACTTATCGTAATCGAAAATACAGGCTTTGGCAATAAAATCGAACAGTCCGCCAATGACACGCCCCGAAAAATGCAGTTCTCTATTTTTCTGTATCGTTACTCTTTCATTGGCAGGATAAACATTTACAATATGGGCATCGCTCAACACAAAAAAATCACAATCGTGAATCGTTAAATCGAAAGTTTTCATATTTAGCGTAGCATAATGAGATTTCGATTCCCAACATAGATTATCATAATCGTGTCGTTTCGATTCATTGTTTAAATAATGGGCTAATTTACTTTTATAAAAGACTGTTTCGTCCTGCATATCATAATTAACAAAACCTTGAACCGTATAATCTATTAACAAAGAGACGACATCGGATTTAGAGATTTTAAATGCAGTGAGTATGTGTCCTAAACGAATGGGTTGAAATTCGTGTACTTTAAACAATTCCCATAATTCCATCATAGGGTTTTTGTCATTATAACCCTTATTGCGTCTCATAACTTCGGGGTCGAAAAAATCCTGAGAAATAAAAGTAGAGGATTTATCCGAGTTTGGAAATATCATTTGCTTAAATTCGAGCATTGTGGAATTCATTTTCCACGAAATAGCATCTGTTTTAATTTCCAATTTATGATAAGAATCGAAGAATGGCGCTCTGCCCAGCCCACGTACTCTTCTCGATATCAAGAGTTCTGTTGAATAGGGGTTATAATTAAATTCAACGCACGGATGATAAATAGAGTCGGAATCTAAGTAGATAATAACGGCAGCATCTTGTGCCACAATCATATCCTGATGAAAAGCAAATGCAGATGCTTCAATTCTTACCATCGGCTTGCGCTCTACAAAGATAAAGAGTTGTTTTAATTCTTCATTATATTGCACATTAGGATAGTTTTTTTGTGCATAATTAATGATAATGAATAAATATAAACAAAAGAGAAAGAGCAAGCGTTTCATCAGAGTTCTCCTTTCAACGCCAAAAATTCAAATTTTGCTTTTAATAACTGCATTAAATGTACCTCCTGATTAATGAGCGATTGCAATTCATCATTTTGTTGTTTAATAAAATCATACGCCGTAATCATTCCATTAAATAGTTGTACTTTTGATGTTTCTGTAATAGTTTTATATTTCTCGGTAATCTTTTTATCCAATAAAATCAGGTTTTCAATCTTAATAATTTCGTTCCATTTTTCTTCAATGGCAATTTGGTTAGACTTTTCAAAATCGCGCTCCTGACTTTCCAATATTTTCTTTTGCAGGGTAATAATATTAATAATACCGGATGTTTTTACCCACGCTATAACAGGAATGTTGAATTTAATACCAAAAATATAGTTCCAGTCGAATTTATTAGAGAAAATATTAAAAGCGGGTCTTCCATAACCTCCGGAAGCGAAAAAAGTAAAACTTGGTAAACTATTGGATAGGTGAAATTTTCGTTGATAATCCAACCCTTTTTTACTATAATCGAAAATAGAAAATTCCAAACGTGAAGAGGTGCTGTTTCTTTCAATTACAGGAATTTCAGGCACAACAAAATTGACGCCGTGTAAATTTTTTCCTGTAATGATGGATAAAGAAGCTTCCAATGATTCGATAGTAGATGCCAATTCCCCTTTCTGTTGTTCAATTTTAAGGGCTTCCAATTCCAATTGTGCCACCGTATTGCCATATATTACGCCGCTTTCCAAAAGTTTCTTAAGCTGAATCAATTGTTCTTCTATTGTATTTTCAACACTGGAAAGCAATAGGATTTGTTTTTCTAAAATTAATAAATTCAAATAGATAGATATAATTTGTTCTTTGAGAGCATTGATAGAGAGGTCTAATTTATTAATTTCCGAATTATTCATCATTCTTTCGTATTGTCGTCCGTTGAACAGTTTGGATCCGGCATAAAGTACCTGCTGGAAGTCTAAATAAATACCATAATGGTCTTTAGAAAGTTTATCCACGCCCAACTCTAAAGGCAATTGCGGCGTATGAGATTGATAACTTAAACATCCACTAACCTCCAAAGTAGGAAACAGGTGCGATGCTGCGTCATCTAACTTTACTTTAAGCAGTTGTGTATTTAATTCTTTTTGTACATTGGCAGAAGATTGACAAATTGCCCATTGCTGACATTCCTCAAGAGTAACAACGGTTTGTGAAAAAACAAACCACGGGAACAATAAAAAGAGGGTTAAAATCTGTTTTTTCATTGATACGAGAATAGGGTAGCAAAAATATTATCTTTTTGTAATTATTTTGTTTTCCACACATTTTTTAATTGTGTTGTCATAAATTTAAGCACAGAGACAACACAGATTAAACAGATTTTCACAGATTTGAATAAGATTATCTCATTTATACTACCTTTGCGCTCTCAAAAAATATTACCGAAAATGAACGAAATTAGCGCTCAACTTCACAACGAAACCGCTGTTCTTATTGCTGTTGCAACGCCTGCTGTTCCTTTTGAAAGAGTGAATGAATATTTAGATGAACTGGCTTTTTTAACCGATACTGCCGGCGGTATTGCCGTGTGTAAATTCATACAGAATTTGCCGTACCCTGACCCGCGCACTTATCTCGGCTCCGGAAAATTAGAAGAGGTTGCCGGTTACATCGCTGAAAATAAGATAGAGATTGCGGTTTTTGATGACGAGTTATCTCCGTCGCAGACCCGCAATATTGAGGAAGTATTGCAGTGCAGGGTGATTGACAGAACGCGCCTTATTTTGGATATTTTTTCCAAACGCGCCCAAACGGCACACGCCAAAGTGCAGGTAGAATTGGCGCAGTATCAGTATCTGTTACCGCGTTTGACAAGAATGTGGACGCACTTGGAAAAGCAACGCGGCGGCATTGGTATGCGCGGTCCCGGCGAAAAAGAGATTGAAACTGACCGCCGTATTATCCGCGACAGAATTGCCCTGCTGAAAGAGAAATTGAAAGAGATTGATAAACAGAAATTCACCCAACGAAGTAATAGAGAGAAATTTGTGAGAGTAGCGTTAGTGGGTTATACTAATGTGGGAAAATCTACTCTTATGAACCTCATCAGCAAATCGGAGGTGTTTGCGGAAAATAAACTGTTTGCTACTTTGGATACTACAGTTAGAAAAGTAGTTTTTGAAAATCTTCCTTTTCTGTTATCCGATACTGTAGGGTTCATTCGTAAACTTCCACACCATTTGGTAGAGTCGTTTAAATCAACATTAGATGAAATTAGAGAAACCGACCTGCTATTGCACGTTGTAGATATCAGCCACCCCGATTTTGAAGAACAGATACAAGTAGTAAACCAAACCTTACAGGAGATAGTCGCTGCTGAAAAACCGATGCTCTATCTGTTCAACAAGATAGACAATTACACGTGGATAAAAAAAGCCGAAGACGATTTAACACCCAAAGAAAAATACAATATTTCCATAGATGAGTTAAAAGCCACGTGGATGGCAAAGATAGGGCAGAAATCAATTTTTATATCGGCAAAAACGAAAGAAAATTATGAGGCATTGCGGAAACTTCTCTATGAAGAGATTAAGAAACTACACATTCAGATTTATCCGTATAATAATTTTTTGTATTGACAAAAAGAGGTGATATATTTTTTTTCAGGTGCTACACTTTCTGAAAGATATCCTCAAAAGCATAAATCCCCTTATGAGCAGGCAGCCACACCGCTGCCTTTAAGGCGCCGTGTGCAAATGCTTCTCTGTTCAAAGCGTTGTGTTTTATTTGTATTATGTCTTCAGCCGATATGTAATTTACAAGATGTTCGCCGACAACCTCTCCTTTTCTAATAGAATTTATGGGAACAGGCGTTTTATTATCAAACTGAGATAAAATAGTTTTTTCGATGGTAATGGCGGTGCCGCTGGGCGCATCTTTCTTGTTTATATGGTGCGTTTCTTCAATAGAAACATGGTATTGATGCTGCGTATTCATCTGTTTGGCAAGAAATTCATTCAACTTAAAGAAGATGTTTGCCCCAATAGAAAAGTTAGTGCCGTAAATAAAAGATATGGTTTTGTTGTGCCATAATTTAAAAAACTCCTCTTTTTGTTTTTCCCAGCCTGTAGTGCCGGAAACTACAGCCATTTTCATCTCAAAACATTTTGTCACATTACTCAAAACACTCTGTGGAGTTGAAAATTCAATGGCAACATCGCACGTTTTAACTTCTGCTGTTTTTTGCAGCCAATCTTCTTCATTATCAATAATAACAACAGATTGAAAACCATACTGAGGGGCAAGGCGCTCTATTGCCCTTCCCATTTTACCATAACCGATAATGAGTAATTTCATACATTAGAATTTAATAACCAACGCCAGGCAAGGCGTGGTGGATTTGGTAACAGGATTATAATCGAATTTGGGTTTGATGCCTAAGGATAAATTGTCCGAGACGTCATAATAATATAAGTGTGCATCTACACAGGCATCTAAAATACTCAACGCATAGACAATAGCACATGCAGCTACTGATATCTCCATATTTCTTCTGTAGCGATTTCTTTCAAGTAAAATGCTTTCTAATGTTTTATCTGCAAGATCAGGATTCAACGTTTCTTTAGGCTCTCCGTTCACTCTTGCTACATATTCTTTTCTATAAGTAGCGGTATTATCTGCATAATAATAAATTAGGAAACTCGATGCGCCCAAACCGCCATATACAATGGGGAGTTTCCAATATTTTTTGTTATAGATTTGCCCTGCACCCGGAACAAGGGCTAATAAAGTTGCTTTTTTAGGACTGTGTAATTTCGTTTGTACCGAATCGGATTGTGCATTACAATTGGAAATTGAAAGTTGAAAATTGAAAATGTAGAAAACGCAAAAAATCAATAACGTTTTTTTCATTACATTTTGATTATTAACTTAATGATTTGATAATATGGGTCAATTCATCGTTAGAAGTAAAAGAGATAGAAATTTTTCCTTTTCCGGTAATATCTTTCTGGATGGACACTTTGCTTTTTAATTTATCGGACAGTTGTCTTGAAAAAGTCATTACTTCGTCGGGAAGCATTACCTTTACTTTAGTTTTAGGCAGTTTTACTTCGGCAGTAAGTTTTTTTACTATGGCTTCGGTTTCTCTAACAGAGAGTTGTCGGTTGATAATATCTTTCAATATTTTCTTTTGCAGTTCAATATCTTCAACGGCGACTAAAGTACGGGCGTGCGCCATAGATATCTTTTTTTCAACGATAGCCTGCTGTGCTTCTTTGGTGAGGCGAAGCAGACGCAAATAATTGGTAACCGTTGCGCGCTCTTTGCCTACCTTTACACTCAGTTCTTCGTGCGACAAATCACATTCATTGAGCAATCTTTGATAAGTAACGGCTACTTCAATAGCATTTAGGTCTTCACGTTGAATATTTTCCACTAAAGCCATCTGCAAAGCGCTCACTTCGTCCACTGTGCGCACAAATGCAGGAATCTCCTGCAAGCCGGCTAACAACGAAGCACGGTATCTTCTTTCACCTGAAATAATTTGGTATTTTCCGTTTTGTATTGGACGTACGGTTATCGGTTGAATAATGCCGTAAGACCGAATGGATAGCGCCATTTTTTGTAGGCTGTTCTCGTCAAAATCTTTACGGGGTTGTTCTTCGTTTGTTTCAATTGAATCCAACCGAATCATAGCATTGGCATCGGAAGGAACTCTTAATATAGAATCCTTTGCAATAGGAATTTCCGTGTCTCCTAATAGAATGCCTAACCCTCTGCCCAATCTGTTGGGTTGTTTCTTTTCCATAACTTATGATTGTGGAGTGTATCCGTTTTTTAATAAAACCTCTTTAGCTAAATTCAAATAATTAATAGTGCCTTTTGATTTAATATCATACAAAATAATAGGCAAACTGTTGCTGTGTGCTTCGCTGATACGCACATTGCGGGAGATGACTGTATCGAAAACGATATTTTTGCAATATTGCTTAACATCGGCAACTACGGCGTTGGAGTGCGCAGTACGGGCGTCGTACATAGTAAGCAAAATTCCTTCAATGCCTAACTGCGGGTTCATACCGTTTTGCACTATCCGAATGGTATTCAGTAATTTTCCTAACCCTTCCAATGCAAAATACTCGCACTGCACGGGAATAATTACCGAATCGGCAGCCACTAAGGCATTCACGGTAATCAGTCCTAATGACGGAGCGCAATCTATAATGATAAATTCATACTCGTTTTTAATAGATTGCAAAACATCGCGCAGGCGGTATTCTCTTCTGTCAATGCCAATCATTTCAATTTCAGCGCCAATCAAATCAATATGAGAAGGAACGAGGTCTAAATTAGAGGTGGATGTTTTTTTAACGATATCTGAGATATATTGATTTCCCATCAGTGTGTCGTAGATGCAAAACTCCACATCTTTTTCTTCCACACCTACGGCAATGGTGGCGTTGGCTTGCGGGTCGGCGTCAATCAAAAGTGTTTTATGTTCCAAAATAGACAAACAAGCCGCCAAATTGACGGCTGTTGTGGTTTTTCCTACTCCTCCCTTTTGGTTAACAACGGCAATAATTTTCCCCATCTTCTTTATGCATCTAAATCTTCAAAATTAAAATCTGCCGAATCCTGATTTTCGTATCTTGGATTTTCCGAAGCGAACAAACTGTCATCGGGAAGTTGACCGGTTTCAATGAAATTTAAGATGGCTCCCAATGCATTTTGAAATTTTTCAAAATCTTCTTTATACAGGAATAACTTATGCTTTTCATAGCTAAACAATCCCGTATTAGGATCAAACCTGCGTTTACTTTCGGTAATAGTCAGGTATTTGTCTTCAGCCTTTGTGGTTTTTACATCAAAAAAGTAGGTGCGTTTTCCCGCTCTCACTGCTCTTGACAATACTTCATTTTTTTCAAATTTTTCCATCGCTACATTTTGTTTGGTGAATGATTTTATGAATGTGATATAATAACGAACAACATTATGGGTTAGTATAAAACAACGGCAAAATTAAGTTTTTTTTAATAACGGCAGTAAGAGGAAAAATAATCTTTTTGATAATTATCTTTTTCCTCTTTTTAAACTCTCATCTCCAAAAGAATAGGTAACCCCAACGATGGCATTAAACCCAAGATTATTAAAATCATAATATTTTGAGAAATACTGAAATCCAATATTATTTAGCATAGCGAAGCACGAAAACCGTTTCGTTACCAAATACTCAAACCCTGCGCCAAAATTGAGAATCGGTTTCATCGTTGCAGCGTAAATCGTGCCATTTAAAGGAGTATCCATTCTGGCTCTTTCTTCTGCCGTAACAGGACGATAAGCGTCAAATCCCAACTTCATATTCAAATCGAAAATAAATTTCTCTTTTAAATAATATTTTCCTGAAAAAGCAACTTCCCAAGCGGGTTTATACCAAGGTTTTTCAATAGATTTGAGATTAAAATAGCCCCAGTAATTGGCTTCCAGATTCAAATAAAGTCTGTCCACAACCTGCCAGTTTATGTTTGCACAAACGTTTAACAAATCCACATCCGAATATACCACATCAAACTGATTTTTTAATAGTGACAATGTATCTAAGAAGAAGAATGCCATATCGTTAGTGTGCGAATAACGCGCAGAAATATGGTAATTCAATTTCTTCACCAAGTTTCCTTTAACGCCTCCATAAATGCTGAATCGGGTTTTTGTAAATTGAAGGGAATCCAATCCGGGTTTTACAAAAGGATTTTCATAGAGTAAATCTTTGAGTGAGTTGTATTTAACATTTCCGTCAATTCCTGCATAAATACTCAAAATGCCGGGGACAACGCCTAATTGTACTTCCGCAACGGGATATATAGGACATTTTGCTTCGCCGTGCATAACGGCATCCAAACTGTTAATAACAGGAAGCCCTAATCCCAAACGAATATGATATTCTCTAACTGCAAATTTAACCGTAGGAATAAATTCTAATTTATAACTGCTGTAAGTGATTGTATTGGCAATTTGTTCAGCATTATACCAATGATTCATAAAATAATCCACATTAAAATCCACTTGCGGACGAATAAAGCCGTTGAGTTTACTTAAATTAAAATCGTATAGAAAAAATGAAGTAAGCCCGATATGGTTTTCCATATCTTTTTTATAAGTAGTCAGAAAATCGTAATTCAGGCGCACATCTTGTTTAAGGTGGTCGTCGGCTTGAAGAAAATTGGAACGCAATCCAATTTCCGCACGCAGGTGATGAAAATTATTCTTCAAAGAATCTCTGTGAATTTTTTCATAAAAATAGTGTAATGAATCCGGCGTATTATAGCGGTTAAAACCGTATAAATGGGCTACTTCGTGATTGTACCCTACCGAAGAATAGAGGGTTTGGTTCTTAAAGAAAGTATTAAAAAACAACAATATCCGGGTATCGCTAAAAGGAGCATAAGCATAATTTTTCATAGTTTTTGAAATTGATTGCGCCCAGCCGGAAATGTGATTGACATTTAGTCCGTAGGAAAACTTTGTATTATCGAAATTATGAATACAGAGTTCGCCAAACGGCGTAGCAGGAAAGCCAAACCCGATTTTCAGAAAATTCCGGTAAAGTTTTTTCATCACTTCACCCGGTAGTTTTATCGGTTTTAGCGGCGTTGGAGAAAAAGTGAGGTCTATAGATTGAGGCGTTATCTCGTACTCAAAATCTACAGCTTCCTGTGGTTCATCAGGAATGACGGCAGGTTGCGTAATCTTTTGGAAGTTTTGCAGTCGTGGCGTAAAATCCAACTTAAACCTCGCGGTGTCAATAGGTTGCGAAAATGCAACTCCAAAGAACAATAGGGAAATTGTAATGACAAATATTTTTTTCATAAAAATGCATTTACCTCTTGACAAACGTAATTTTCAAACATATATTTGCAAGCTCGCAAAAAAAATCTATAAACATTCTAAATCAACTCATTATGATCTCAGAAAAACTGCTGCACTACATTTGGCAAAACCAATGGTTTGATAAAAAAAGATTAGAAACGGTTCACAAACAACCTGTTTCAATAATTAATCAAGGATTTCCACATCAGGATGCCGGTCCCGATTTTAAACAGGCAATTATTAAGATTGACGGTATGACTTGGGCAGGAAATGTGGAAATACATATCCGCTCGTCTGACTGGTACCGGCACGAACATCAAAACGATATGAAATACGATTCGGTGATTTTGCACGTGGTATATGAATATGATCAGGAAGTCTATTTATCGCAAAATATTCTGTTGCCTACTTTAGAACTGCAACATTTAGTATCTTCACAACTTTTATTGAGATACAATCAGTTAATGCATGCGCCATTTCCCTATCCTTGCGAAGCATACATTGAAAAGATTGCGGTTTTAAGCATACTCTCATTTCTTACAAGATTGTCTTTTGACAGATTAACCCGAAAACAAACACAAATTTTTGAAATATTGCATTCTTTTTCAGAAGACTGGGAGCAAACACTTTTTTATATTCTCTGTCAAAGTTTTGGTTTTAAGACTAATGCGCCTGCTTTTGAGATGCTTGGCAAAGCATTGCCATACAAAATCCTAAAAAAACATACAGATTCTCATTTGCAAGTGGCTGCGCTCATTTTCGGGCAAGCGGGAATGTTGGAAGAGGATTTGGATGACCCCTATTATCTGTCGTTGCAAGACGAATATTTGTATCTCAAAGCCAAATACAGACTTATTCCTGTTAATGTCAAGTGTTGGAATTTGCTGCGTTTGCGTCCGCACAACTTTCCGTGCATCCGCTTAGCACAGTTGGGCGAAGTTATCTATAACCATCACGATTTTTTTGAAAAAATAACCACCCCACAAAAACTTGCTTATTTTCAGGAGATATTTGTAAATAAGCCCAATAATTATTGGAAAACACATTATTATTTTGGAAAAGAAAGTCGTGAAAGTGAAAAGATAATGGGCGAACAAAGTTTTTATTTACTTCTTATCAATGCATTGATACCTTTTCTATACTCTTATGGAACTTTTACGGGCAATGAAAAACTACAGGAATATAGTATGCAATTACTTGAATTACTTCCATTTGAAGAAAACCATATTACCAGAAGGTATCAACAGATGGGATTTTGCGCTAAACATGCAAGCCATTCGCAGGCGTTGTTAGAGTTACATCATGAATATTGTGAAAAAAAACGGTGTATTGATTGTGCGGTAGGGCAGGGGGTGGTGAGTATGTAATCATCTAATTACCGCTTACCGCTATTTCAACCACTTATCCAACCATCCCATAAATTCTCTATGCCAAAGAATGGAATTCTGCGGTTTGAGAACGAAATGGGTTTCTTCGGGGAAGAACAGGAATCTGCTTGAAATTCCTTGTAATTGCGCAGCATTAAACGCTTGCATCCCTTCGGTGTAAGGAATGCGAAAATCTTTACCGCCGTGAATGACTAACATAGGCGTATCCCATTTCTTTACAAAAAGATGTGGGGAAAAGGAGTAGCCAATCGGAGATGGATTTTCCCAGTATGCGCCGCCCAAATCGTGGTTCACAAAGAACATCTCTTCGGTTGTGCCGTAGAAACTTTCAAGGTTAAACATACCGCAATGGGCAATAAAAGTCTTAAAACGCTTGTTGTGGTTTCCTGCCAGCCAATATACCGAATAGCCTCCGTAACTTGCGCCTACACAACCTAATTTTGTTTCATCTACGTAAGGCTCCTTTGCCACGTTGTCAATTGCCGAAAGATAATCTTTCATATTCTGCCCGCCATAGTCCAAACTGATTTGGTCGTTCCAGTTTTTACCGAAGGTGGGCAACCCTCTTCTGTTGGGCGCAACAATCACATAGCCATGAGATGCCAGCATTTGAAAATTCCAGCGATAGGAAAAAAACTGACTTACGGCAGACTGTGGGCCACCCTGACAGTACAAAACAGCCGGATATTTTTTGCGTGCATCAAAGTTGGGCGGTAAAATTACCCATACCAACATCTGTTTGCCGTCAGTAGTCTCAACCCAGCGTTCTTTCACGGTGATAGAGGCTACGTTCTTCAGTTTGTCATCATTAATAAAAGTGAGTTGCGTTTCTTTGCCGGTTTTTATGTCAATACGAAAAATATCCGCAGGTTTCTCCATAGAAGTTTTGATACCTATTAAAGTATTGTTTTGCAGAGAAATAGATGTATAGTCGTGCCTGCCTTTGGTGACCTGTCTGAACTTGTTGGTTGCCAGATTCAACTCATAAATTTGGTATGTTGCTTTAGTACCGCTAATAAAATAGAGCATTTTACCATCTTTACTAAACGCAAAATCGGAAGCGCTTTCATCAAAATTTTCCGAACAGTTGGTAGTTAAACCGTTTTTAAAATCGTAACTCATAATACGTTTCAAATCCGATTCAAAGCCGTCGGTTTCCATACTTGCCCAAATAAGTGTATTCCCGTTGGGAGAAAAGATGGGGTCAACGTCGTATCCTGCATTGGGAGCAGAGATATTTTTAGTAGTTTTATTTACAATATCGTACAAGTAAATATCTGAATTTGTGCTTACTGCAAACTCTTTTCCGGTCATTTTTTTTGAGGTGTAAGCAATAAAGTCGCCATCGGGCGAGAAGCAGATTTGCTCCAAACCGCCATTCATTGGAATAGGGCTTGCACAGCGTTCATTTTTCATAATATCCGTTACATTAGTCATATTCGGATAATCGGCAACAAAGATGTGCGAGTAGGAGTAGTCTGTCCAGTCGTTCCAGTGGCGGTACATAAGTTCGTCGAAAATCATAGCATTTGCTTTGGGCAGGTCGGGGTAGAGGTCGTGCGCATTCTTGTCCATTTTCACCGATTGTGTAAAGAGGATACGATTACCTGCCGGAGCGTATAGAAAGCTTTCTATGTCTCCCTCAATTTTTGAAATGGGCTTTTGGTCAGAGCCGTCAGGGTTCATTTCCCAAATTTTCATTTCCCCGTTTACCGGCGCCAAATAGCCTATCTTTTTGCCGTCGGGACGCCACAATGCGTTCTGTTCGCTGATTTCGGTGCGGGTGAGTTGTTTAAGATTTGTTCCTGTTGAAGAGATTACATATAAGTCTCTGTTTCCTTTATTTTGCTCAATGTCGTAATAAGTGATTCCAAACAAAACCTGCGTTCCGTCGGGAGAAAGCACTGCTTCACTCACCCTGCCCAACTGCCATAGCAGTTCCGGCGTGTAGATCTGTTTTTGCGCTATCGTACTAATACTTATGACGATTGCTAATAATGTGGTAAAGAATTTTAGTTTCATATTGATAAATTTTTAATGTGGCAAAGAAACAAATTTAAGTGGACTCCTAAAAATTATTCTTTACATATTTGATTTTTCCAAAAGTCGGAGTCCATTAAAAAACCCTTTGAAAAAATCGGGTCAAAAATAGTATAAATAATGAAAGTGCGAAAATAGATTTTTATTCAAGACCGTAAGACTGTAGTACCATAAGACCGTCGCTTTGGTCATTCTGAGCGAAGCGAAGAATCTCATCGCACACCGCTCATCGCTTCACCACTTTCTTCATCACCACACCTTTTTCCGTTGTTATCTTTACAAAATATATTCCTGTCGGTAGATGTGAAATATCTAATACGGTTTCGTGACGAGTGACGAGTGACTTTGAAGTCTGCCGTAAACATCAAATACCTCAACACCTTGAATTTTAAATTTTGAATTTTAAATTCGCCGCTCGTGGGGTTGGGATATATTGTTAATTGTTCATTATTCATTGTTAATTCTTCAATGCCGGTGGTAAAATTGGCAGTAACGTCAATAATGGTTTTCTCTTTATTGAAATCGTTGGAGTAGAAATAGAGTTGGGCGGTTTTTATGCAGTTCTCCACTATATCGCCGGCGCCGAAAGTAATTGTAAGATCCTTATTCGTGTTCGGTTGTAAGATGCTGGTAGTATGATCTAAAGCCGCTCCAGTAATAGCTCCGGCAGCAACACCGCCAAAATTCAATGCACACCCTAATCCTGCCGTAGCCGCTCCAATGCCTGCGCTAATATGCGCAGCAGCCATCATTATACCGAACTTTGCCCATTCCGTTTTACCTGCAGCTTTTGCGATATCAGCGCCTTGACTTAGCCCATTAATAAATCCTACTACCGCTCCAATAACAAATTGTATAAACTCTCCATCCGGGTCGGTGTACATTAGCGGGTTATTTCTGGCATAACTGTACCGGTTAAAATCCTGCGTAAAACTACTATTCATCACGTACTTATCCGGCGAAAAGAAGCGGGCAATAACAGGGTCGTACAACCGCCCGTTCATATTGATAATCTTAAACTGGGGGTAGTGTTCGTGTCCGGTAAAGCCGCGCAAAGTGAGCGGGAAGTTTAAGAAGTAGTTTTCTATAAGTGTATGCGGGGGTGGGTCAATCCCTCTTCCCCTAATGGTATCGTACCTTATTTGGTAATTGCCCCACGGGTCGAACCAGTTTTGCTGTCGCACTTTCTTAGCGGCGTTGGTAATGGCAGCGTAGTTGCCCAAGTGGTCGGTGTGGATGTAGTACGTACTGTCGGTACTAATAAAACTTTTTATTACGATAGCAGTATCCGTTCCCCACTCAGTAGTATCTTTACCGCTACGTGTAGTAATGTGCATCGCCACCACGCCGTTGTCGCCGTAAATGTAATAATAAGAGCGCGAAACTATGGCAGTATCCAAAGTATAATCAAACTCGTGCTCGAAATACTTGTTATAGTAAGTATGCGCATACTCTAATGTATCGTTTCGGTAGGTTTTCATTTTTTTGCGTTGCTGGTCGGCGCCGTAAGAGAGCTCTATCCGGTATTTTCCTTCTTCTATTTTGGTGGGTTGGTTAAAGAAGTTGTAAGTAACGGCACAATTGTTGGGAGAGATTGGGTTTTCTTTTGGTGCAATTATTCTGGTTACAGCATGGGGTTTATTATCATAGATGTAGTTTCCCAAATTAGAACTACTGTTAATATTTCCGTTATTGGAATATACAAAGGTTTGCAATGTTCCCTGTTGCCCTATATGTCCGTTGGTAAAGCCGGTAAGTCTGTCTAAATTATCGTAAGTAAATGTTTCCAATTGATTAATTACCCTTTCGGAGCGGGAGGACATTAAGCCGATGTTATTGTAAGTATAGCGGTAATTCAATATCGTACTGTCTGCGGTATATAAACCGGGGATACCTTTTTCATTAGGATTTTCAACCCCAATCTCTCTTCTGTTACCGGTATTACTGCGGGTTAAAAGTCAGAATGGGTTATAAGTATAATCGATTACCAAGGCATTGCCAAACGTGCAAAGTGTTGTTGCACCAAACTCATTTCGGGAATCCACTTTGTAAATCAGGCTGTTATCTTTGCTGTTCCGTATTTGATGTAACTTTTCTGTGGAAGTATAACTGTAAATTATGCTAAAACCACTGGGGTAGGTAAGGGTTTGCAATTGCCCGTAGGAGGTGTAGGTATAGAGAAACCCGCCACAGTTGTTCTTAATATGTCGAGCCAAGCGCCCTAAAGCATCGTACGTAAAATCTTCTTCCGGTAAATTGTTTATTTTAATATGAGAAATTTTACCTTTGCCTTTATTGGTTGAGGAAAATTCATCATATATATTTTAAGATTTGCGGATTGGTATGAGGAGCGGCAAATCGTTTTTGTGTTACCCGCCCTAAGATATCGTACTGGTAAGTAGTGGTATCTCCGCGGGCGTCTATCTGTTTTGTCAGTTCATTAAACTTGTTGTAGGTAGAGGTAATCAGTCCTGCATTGGGTTCTTCAATGGAAAGGCGGTTGCCCCAGAGGTCGGAAAGGACTACTCTTTTTTCAGAAAAGACAGGAAGACCGTAGTTCATTTTTACGGTTTTGTATAGGTTAATGTGAGAATATAACTCTTTATAGTTTTAGAATTGACTGCGCTACGGGATATCTTTGCTAATTTTGTACCATCCTCCTCGTTGAATACAATAGTTAATCTCAAAGTTTTTTTATCCAATATAAGGATACTTCCCACAAATGGTTCAGGGTAATTTAGAAAATAAAATTTTAACTTTTGATCATTATCCAATAAATCCCAATTTCCCGAGGATACTAGTGGATAACTATCACAAAGTTTCTTACCGGGGTCTAAAATTTGTGATTTATCCTTCAGAAAAAAGATTATATCATCTAATTCACAATCACGCATACGATAGTTAAATAGATTGGTTATAAGATGACCTTCCTCCATTTCATAAGGAGGATCGCAAGTAATGGCTGTTAATTTCCAACCCTTTTTCTGTGTAAGTAATTCTTCTCTCGTAGGCGCTTCTTTACAGGCGTTAATAATCACCAACAATAATGTGATTATGATCATTAATTTAAGGATTTGTTTTTTCATCTTTAAAAAAATTTAATAAGGTTTATTAATTGATTTGTTAATAGTTTTTCTTTTTTTGAGGTTAATAATTGTTTATGTTTTACCATAATCTTGGAATTCTACAATTACGTACCGCTTTTTGAAGTGCCTTTGACTTTCTTAGGTTTGGGTTTTGCATTTGCAGGTCGTTCAATACTACTTCGTGAGGGCTTAACTTTTTCTAACGTAAATCTAACAGGAAATGAGAAACACATACCAACAGGTTTTCCTTGATTTTTTGCGGGAACATCAAATTTTATAAGTTTTGCAACTCGTAAAGTTTCATCATCCAAATCTTGACGAACACCTTCAATTATTCGATGTTCAGTAGTATAACCGAGAGTATCTATCCAAAACTGAACAGATACTTTCCCTTCAATTTTATCTGCTTTGGCTGTTTCAGGATATATTAAGTTTGCCCTAATAAATTCATAAAATTTTTCCATATCATTTCTATAATTTTCTTTACTGAAAATTGGAAGTTCTTCAGGATGTGAAAACACCGGACGAACAATATCGCAACGAAAACTTACCAAATTACCATTGTTATCAATTTGGCAATATGAAAAATTTATCAACGACAGCAAAACGATTAATATTATATGTTTTCTTACCATAGTCTTGGAATTTTATAAATGAAATGCCACCATGCAGGTGAGAAAGTTGTTGGTCCATATACTCCAATTTGATAACCATAATATTTTATTGCCTTAATGAGATCTACATTTGTTGGATTTGGATATAATCCTTGATTGCGGTAATTATACAAATATGTATCCCATTCTTCTCTATTTAAAATAGGTCTATTTATATCATCTCTAAGATCAATATCTTTATATTTTCCAGCCAAGACGTTACGACTATGTCTCAATTCATGATATGCTATTAGCGCTAATCTGTCATAATTGCCTTGAAAAGGAAAATCACCATAAAAAATTTTCCCTGTCTTATCATCTGTTACTCCGGGATAACCTCCAGTTTTACTTGGAGCATACGTTCCTTTAAACCCAAAATAATCAAGAATATCTTGACATGTTTCGGTTCCGCTCATCATTCTCTCAAATACTTGCTCATTACTTCTAAATCCTCCGCCTTTTACTAAATTTGTAAATTGTTCGGGGTATATGGCGGCAGACACAGAGGGATTAAACGACCACCCACTGCCATTTGGACCATAAGTATAGTAAAAGGCAGATACGTTGGCGCTTACAGTCTGGTACTTAAAATTGTAGTTAGCGCCCACAGTAAAGAAATTTGTACTAATTGGAAAGGCATAAGGCGTAAGACCTGCTGCCCATCCTGCATTAAATCCACTTTGCGTGCCAAACGATGCATATACTGTATTTAATGCAGCCGAAGCGCTTACAGCAATTGAAAAATCATTATTTTTAAAACTATATCCAAGACTAATTTGAGCGCTAAACACACTCGGTATTCCAATTCCGGCTGTTATTCCTATGCTAAATCCGCCATCTTTACTCCAACTAAAAGTTGGAAAAATGAAAAAGAGAAATTCATTACCATCCGGATCCGTGTACATCAACGGACAATTCCGAGCATACGTATATCGGTTAAAATCCTGCGTAAACGAAGAATTTGCCACGTACTTATCCGGCGAGAAGAAGCGGGCAATCACGGGATCATACAATCGCCCGTTCATATTTTCTTCTTCTACTTTTTTGCTTGACCAAAAAAGTAGCCAAAAAGTCAAGTCGGCAGGAATCCCACCGCACAACCGCGTCTGCACCGCCTGCCGACATTGCCACCCGCAGGCATCTTTGTTCCCGCTCACCGCACACCGCATACCGCTCACCGCCAATTGCCACCCGCAGGCGCTTTCTGTTTCGTGATACCGTTGTTGCAGGTTTTCGGTTGCGCTCGCGCAATAGGAAACCCCGTTTTCTTCGTACTCGTAACCGGATATAGCCGGTTTCTGTATTTCAAAAACAAAATCTGCTATTACGTTGTAATTGTAATAATCAAGGTTTAAAGCGGTAAGAGTAAAGGTATCGGACATAAAATTTGTGCCTTGTTTTTGAATGACAAAATTAAAGTTATTTTTTTATTGGTTACATTTTTTTAAGTTTTATTTGTTAATAATTTTTGTAGTTTTCTCATAAGTAAAATTGTGTTATATCCATAGCATTATTAGCAGCGAGTAAACCAAAATTCATGTTCATTAGAAAAGCAATCCCAATATTTATCTATAAACTCCTTTATCGGAAGTATCTGCTCATGCTCATACTCATAAGGGTTATTGAAGAAAACAAAAATTTCTAATTGCTCGTTGATAATAAAAAAAACATCAAGTTTTTTATCAGGCACCCTAAAAATAAAAAAATTACCTTTATCCCACACATACTCTCGCAATTTAAGATGAGTATCGGAACCTCCCCAAATATCACTAAGTCTGATTCTATTAATATCGGTACATACTTCGGGAGGCTTTTTAGATGCTCTTCGCTTATCTCTTCGGTAATTTAAAAACATCTTGATATGTTGGCGTTTAAAATAATCGCTTTTTTCTTGGTTATTAAAAAAACGCATGTGTCCATAAGAAAAATTTGCAATAAAATAATCTACATTTGAGTTTGTTTTCCTCGAATAAACATTAATATTTATTGCATAAACCATTGAATCTTTTAGAAACTTAAAAGATTTGTTTTTGCTTTTGTTGTACACATAATCGTACTTGAGTTTCTTTAAAAATGAACCATCGGTATATTCTTCTTTTGTTATGGTGTCAATAGGATGTAAATTAAAAACCATAAGCAATCTAAGAGAAGTATCTTTATTTGAGAAGCTCTTGCTATTTCTGAAAGATTTTTGTATTTCTTCATAAAATAACTTATAATTTTCCTGATTTCGTATGGGTAAATCATAAAATTGAGAAAAAACATTAATCTGCCATATCAACGTGAATAATAATAAAACAATTTTACAGATGTCTCTCATAATTAACAATTACCAAATAAAATACATTTTTGAGCTTCTAAGTTGCCACCATCGATATGTTTGGACATTACCAGAAACATTGGGTGAAGGATTGTAAATCTGACTTGAAATATGTCTATATACTACTGTACCATTTACTCTAGTGAGTTTTATGGCAGATGCTTCATAAGGTCTAGTAAAATGCCCGGGTACAGGTTCGTTATATTCATTATATTGATAGGTACTCATTGCAATCCTGTCACCTCTCTGAAATGCTTCCATGAAATCATTCTTTGAAGGATAATTCATAACACGTAATTCTCTACCTGCCCATTCTGCATAGTTCTCCACAGATGGATCAGCATAAGCCCAAGCATGATTCGCTTCATCTGCCCATACTCCACATTCGTGAATTTCAGCTAATTCGTAGCCCTCATTAAATGAGTCACTAAGTGATTTCATAGTATTTGTAAAACACTTTCCTTCTCCTTGTACTCCTGCCAAAGCAGCTGGTTGTGCAAAACTCACATTTTCTCTTATATTGCCATTCCAAAAAGTTCTTCCGTTCATTTTAGCCTGTATTCCACCCGAAATTCCACCTATTAAGCCACCCATTCCTGCTCCCATACCTGCACTTATACCCAATGTTCTCCAAAAATCTTTCCCAGTTGCTCCTGTAATTGAAGCCTGCACCAAACCGTTCATTGTCCCTGCAACTGCTCCGGAAGTAGCTCCGGAAATTAATCCTGCCCAAAAGCCTCCTATTCCTGCTGCAGTTAAGGGGGCTGCTAATGCTTCTCCTACACCTAATGAAAAAGCACCTGTTACTGCTCCAAACATTGCAGAAAAGGCAAATTGTCCCCAATCCCAATTCTGAAATCCGCCTTGACTTACAGCAACATTAACAGTGTAAGTTGTAGCAGCAATTGCTGCGCTAATTGCTATTGCTATTAATGGTGCAAACCATACAAACTCCCCACTTGGGTCAGTGTACATGAGCGGGTTATTCCGAGCATACGTATATCGGTTAAAATCCTGCGTAAACGAAGAATTCGCCACAAACTTATCAGGAGAGAAGAACCGAGCAATAACGGGGTCGTACAATCGCCCGTTCATGTTAATAATCTTAAACTGGGGGTAGTGTTCGTGTCCGGTAAAGCCGCGGAAGGTAAGCGGGAAGTTTAAGGCGTAGTTTTCTATTATGAGAGGTGATAGACCTTTTCTGGGAATAGTATCATATCTTATTGGGTAATTGCCCCATGGGTCGAACCAGTTTTGCTGCCGCACTATCTTGGCTGAGTTGGTAATGGCAGCGTAGTTGCCCAAGTGGTCGGTGTGAATGTAGTACATGCTGTCTTTGCCCGGAGAGGCAATATGCATCGCCACCACGCCATTGTCGCCGTAAATGTAATGGTAGTGGCGGGTAACATTGGCAGAGTCTATCTCCTTTTCGTAATACTTGTTAATGTAGTAATGCGTATTTTTTAAGACGTTGTTCCTGTATGTCAAAGCCTTGTTGCGCTGTTGGTTGGCGCCGTAAAAAAGTTCAAGTTTGTAATCGCCTTCCGTTATTTCGGTGGGCTGGTTAAAGAAGTTGTAACTCACAGCGCAGGGGTTATTGGAAATTACACCGGTGGGGTTGGCTATCTGCACTACGGCATGAGGTTTGCCTCCATACGCATAACTTCCCAATTGAGAAGTGGCGCTAATATTGCCGTTATTGGAATATGAAAACGTTTGCAATGTTCCTTGTTGTCCTATTTTGCCGCTTGTAAAGCCGGTCAGCCGGTCTAAATAATCATACGTAAATTCTTCGCTGTAATTTAATACACTGTCTGCACGTGCAGTCATTACCCCTCTGTTATTATAAGCATAATTATAGTTCATAATAAGGCTGTCTTTATGAATGCCTTTAGTAACTATAACAACAACAGCGGTATCCTGTGGGTTAATCACTTTACTGCCTGTTTTAATGCCGGTTAACAGTCCATATTCGTTATACTTATACTCCGTTTCTAAGTTATTGCCGTACCCGCCGCGTAAAGTACCAAATTGGTTTCTGTTTTTTACCTCATAAATAAGCGCGTTGCTATTATCGTTACGCCGAATAGTTTTCAGTTTTCCGTTGCTACTGCTATATCCGTATTTCACGCTAAAGCCATCGGGATAGGTAAGGGTTTGCAATTCGCCGTCTGCATCGTAAGTATAACTGTGCGCGTAAGGGGCGGCGTCAATGGTTTTTGTATGTTGCGCCATGCGCCCTAAGGCGTCGTAAGTGTAAGTTTCTTCCGGTTTTCCATTTACAGTAATTTGCGATAATTTTCCTTTTCCTCGGTTGGTAGAAGTATAGGTATCGTAAGTATAGATATAGGTTAGCGGAGCAGTATTGGGGGCGGCAAATCGCTTTTGCGTTACCCTGCCCAATACGTCGTACTGATAAGAAGTGGTATCGTTGCGGGCGTCTATCTGCTTTATCAGTTCGTTAAACTTGTTGTAGGTAGAGGTAATGAGTCCTGCATTGGGTTCTTGAATCGAGATGCGGTTGCCCCAAAGGTCAGAAATAATTGTGGTAGTAGCGCCATTGGCTTGTATGGTAGTTTGATGTCGTTTTTTATTATTCGCATCATTAAAAATAGTGTAAGTGTAAGTAATGGTTCCGCCGGCGTCGTTTGCCTCAATCATTCTTCCAAGTACGTCGTAGTCTTTATACGAAGAAACACTGCGCAGTCTATCGTTAACGGTTACTTTTCTTTTATTGTAATTGTATTGTAAATTGGTATAGGGCGCTTGTTCGGTCTTTATTCTTCCAAAATTATCGTAAGTATATATATGCCAAATTTTATTATTATCTTGCGTAGAAGGACTTACATAAGGATATGAGGTTTTTTCCACCTGTCCATTCATGTAGTAGCGGGTATCGGTATAATAGCCATCTTCATATCTACACACTTCTCTGCCCAGAATATCATAATAAACATATAGAGTATGTTTTCCTGTAACCGTATAGGTATAATATCGAGCTTTGGGTGGAAAGTTGGAGGTATTCCAATACACCGTGTCTATGGTATAGGTACCGTCGGGATAGTTTATCCGCGTTAATTTTCCGAAATTATCGTAATTATAGGTTGTGGTTAAATTATTGGCATTGACCTCCCTGAGTTTATTTCCTGTTTTGTCGTCACAGGTAAAAGTGGCAGAATGTCCTAAAGAGTTTGCAATAGAGGTTATCAAACGTTGTTTAGTGTCGTATTGCAAGGTTTCTGTTCGCGATATACCACCTGCCAAAACGGTTTTTAAACAGTATGCGCCTGTTTGCGTATAATTACCATAAGATGTGGTAACACTGCCGTCTATATTTCCTTTGCGCTCCCAAAGCAAACGACCTTTGTCTGCGCCCAATTCTGCATATTTATAGGTAAGTGTATCGGTAATCGAGACAGGGCTATCTGCATAGCGTTGCGTAGTAAGTGTCTTTTCAATAACCGTCTTTTTCTGATAAGTATTGATAAGTGAAATTCCCTTATAATAATAAGCAGTAGTATCGGTATATTTCCATTCGTTATCAGCAGCGTTGCAACGGTCAAAGGTCAGATTAATGCTTTTTATTGCCCGCCCTTTATTATTTACAGTAATTTTAGTTTGGGTTTTGGTATCGGTAAGATAATCCTTTGTTATTTCTTTACTGCAGTAAGTTGCAAAACGATTATTGGGTAAGTCTGCTGCTGTATATATGAGCAGCCTGTCGTTTATAGTTCCATATTGATAGGAAGGCGGCTGTTTAATAGAGATACTTTGTGATGAAGGGAGTAGCATTTGTTTTTCATTAGTCCACTCCATAAAATCAAAAGTGTATGTTACTTTTTTGTACTCCTGAATGTTTATACAATCAAATTTCTTAAAACCTAAGAAAATGCGTCTTGACAAACTAAACACAGGAGGAAATTTTTCATGATCAAAATCAAAATCATACACCCATTTATTAAACCCATTCCCCGTACCGTTTGACGTCTGAAGAGTATCTACCACAGGAAGAAAATATTTTTGATATAAAAAATGGTAGTAGGGTGGCTTATCATAAGGCTGTTTATTTTCTGCTGTAAAATATTGAGGATGATAAGACAACTTTATTATTTTCTCCATCCCGTCGGTAATTTGTTTTGCAAATTCGTATTGTTCGTTTTTATGAGCGTATGCAACTTTTAAATTATTTTTTGAATCACGCAAAAAAATATCAATTTTACCATCTCCATTAAAATCTCCTAATCTATAATAATCCTTCATAAAATACCATCCATTGTCTAAAGTAATTGAGTCGCGTTGAATATTACATGTTCCATTATTTGAAAAGTTATTCAGATAATAATAATATAATTTTGTTTTATTCTCATAGGCGCCAAGGTAAATGCTTTGAATAATTTCATCTTTGCCATCTCCGTTAATATCAGCAATAAAAGTAGGTTTATTTGGAGCAGAACCGTTATTATCACGTCCAACATCCAACGGAATTATTTGTGGAGGATCCGGATGTGTAAAGACACAATTTCCTGTTCCTACATGCAAGAACCACTTATAGGAATCATAATTAGCAGGTTTACAAAATACTAATGCGTCTTTAATGCCATCTCCGTTAAAATCGCCATAATATACTTTATGCCATTTGGTAGGAAAACCATCTGTCTTGACAAGAGTTAATACATCCGATTGAAATTCGTATGTATTTGCGGTCGTATTTATCACCACTTGAATATTATCTTTACCATTACCATTGATATCTGCAATATAAACGGTATCAAATTTTCCATCATAATCATTAAAAAAATATACTCTATTTTTCTCTCTATCAAATAATTCATAGATAAACCAGTAATAAGGATATGAAAGACTTATACACTGCCTTTTACAGAGAAACAACACGTCAGGCACACCTGAACTATTAAACTTTCCAAAATAGGCTTCTTTAAAATCTTCAAACGGTCCTACCACACATTCTGAGTTAGGAAAGAATGACATGATTCTAAACTTCCATGTTTGGTTATCTGAACTTTCTCCAATAATAAGTTCATCTTTCCCATCCATATTTAGGTCATAAACATAAAACTTGCAATTTGGATAGTGGTCGCCACCTGTCACACGAATGAATGAGCCCGCCCTGTCATTTAGATAGATTTTATAGCTTCCTATACCGTAAACAGCAATATCCGTATATCCATCCCCGTTAAAGTCTCCAGTAATAGTTTTTATTTGTCCACCAGATAAATCCGGTAATCCAGATGTTAATGCCGCATCAATATCTGTATTTTGTGCCCCCCAATCAATTTTGGTTTTATTCAATTGTGCGTTGTTTTCGCCATATAAAACAACCTCTTTCAGGTGTGCCGTGCGCTCTCCTGCTATACCTGTATTGTAATTGAACTGATATTTGCGCACAACAGTATTGCTATATTTTACTGTAATGGTTTTTAAGAGTTTGGATTGTAATATGCCGTAGCCTCCCACAAAACAGGTGTTCTTACCTCTATCGGTTAAACTGTCAACATAAGTAAATTCCACTTTAGCATAAGTTGCCATATTTCCATTGCCCGTGTATTGAATATTGTTAATTCGAATATCTCCATTAGACTGTTCGTAATTAAAAACCATGTAATTACCATTGGCATCGGTAATTTTGTTTACCATCCAACTTAAAATTTTAGTGGGGTCGGTCATTTTTTGTTTTGAATTGCTGGTATTTCCGGTTGTATTACCATATTCAATAATACCTCCATCATCGGTAAATGCTGTAAAATAATCAGGCGTTCCATCTGTACCGCTATATGAAACGATACGCATAAAATTTTCAATTTCGGTGGCATATTGCGCACTCACAGCGCCGTAAGTTCCATTATTTTGCATAAGCAATCGGGTACCGTCTAACGCAAACCGGTCATTATCATTAAATTGTATGGCGGTCATATCCCCGTCGTAATAAGGTATTTGCCCGCAGCGAAATATAGCAGAGAGCCCTGCCAAACTCCATTTCATGCCCAATATACCCATACCGCTGAAACTGTTGTAAACAATAGAGAGATTGGGTTGCACGCCCTGCGTGCCGGGCACTACTTCAATAGGAATAGTGTAGGTAGCCGCACCCATCGGCGAAACGTCTATCGCGCCCGGAATAGCGCCTACAGGAAGAGTAGTATTTTGTGCATTCAGCATATTCACAAAAATAGTGTGCAAAAATAGTATTATTAAGGTACAATGTAAATTATTTTTCATAAGGTTTAAGATTTAAAATTTAAGGTTTAAGATTTAAGATTTAAGATTTAAGTGACGAGTGACAAGTGACGAGTGACAAGTGACAATCGTGACGAGTGACAAGATTATCCATTGTTCATTGTTCATTGTTCATTGTTCATTGTTCATTGTTCATTGTTCATTGTTAATTTTTAATGATTTTCCATTCTTCCGTGCGGTCGTTAATATGCACTTTCAAGATATACGCGCCTTTGGCAAGCCCTGCCAAAGAGACCTCAGTAGCCACCGAATGCACCGGGCGCTCTTGCAGCAACTGCCCGGTAAGAGAGAATAACTTAAAATTGCCAACTTGTAACTTTTCCATATTGGCAATCTCTAAAATTATCTTCTCAGTAGCAGGATTAGGGTAAATTTTAATCTCCATCTGAGCAATCTTTTCTACAAAAAAATCTGCGATTTGCGGTATGAGGTCAGCGGTTTGCGAATCGTCATTCGTAATTTTTACTTTGTAATTCGTAATTGAATCGGGCGGGACGGGTGGAGCATAATGCATAATAAGGATTTTGCGCACTACGCGGTTGCCCGCTTCATCATAGTCATACTCACGAGCTAAATTGTTTTGCGCCAGACAAAAAAATGGTAAACTTAACCATAATAAAAAGATAATTTTCTGTTTCATAATACTTTAATTAAAAATTAACATTGCTATAATTTATATCGCTATAATTTATATCGCTATAATTTATATCGCTATAGGTTATATCACTATAGTTGTTGCTGTAATTATTACTGTAATTGTTGCTGTAATTATCAGTATAATAATTATTAGTATAGTTTGAGTAGTTATAATAGTTACAGTAATCAGTGTGAGGAGCCGAGTTGGCATAATCACCGTGTCGTTCCGGTTCTACATTACCGCCCTCTAACAGTTCGTCCTCCACAGTAAATAACTTCTTGTTTAGCGTATCCGTTAATTGTAAATGTTGTTGTTTTACAGTGTCGTTTTGCACCTTAGCCGGCAGTGGCTGTGCCGCAACATCCGTAAAAGCAGATAGAGAGATGACTGCCAGACCGGCAGCGCCCATTTGTGAAAACCTTTTAAAAGCCGCACGCTTTTTGTTTTCTTCCTGTAAATTGTTTGGTTTGTTCATAATGTAAATATTTAAGGTTATTGTTTAGTGACGAGTGACGAGTGACAAGTGACGGGTGACGGATGAGCTTTTTTTACCGCAAGGACGCAAAGATTTTGCGCAAAGGTCGCAAAGAATATATTGCTTAAATTCAAAACTTTGCGTTCTTTGCGTATCCCCCTTTGGAGGGGGCAGGGGGAGGACTTTGCGTCTTTGCGGTTAATATTTTGAAACATATCCATGTTTTTTTAATTGAAGTTCATAATTGGTTTATAAATTTAAAGTTTAAAGTTCAGAGTTCAAGGTTTCATTGTTCATTATTCATTGTTCATTATTCATTATTCATTATTGTCTCAAAGTACTCCGTCAGAAAAGGCTTTACCCAGTCGCAATGGGAGGCTTTGGTGTTTATGTTTCCGTTCGTAATGAGTGCGTCTATGGGGCATCCGCCGTGGCAGACCGTCCAGAAGCGGCACTCTTTACACGCCCCGTTTTGTAAAACCGTTGCCCTGTTTTCAATAGCAGTTCTTTCGGGATGGTTTAACAGTTCTTCCAATGTTTGGGTTTTAATATTCCCGTAGGGCAATATTTCGGTATCTCCGGCGTGTCCGCACTGGGAAGCCTTACCGGTGGGACCGATATAGAGCCATCGGTGCGAGCATCTGCCGCTCAGTTCACAATCCATTCGGGTGGTCTTGCGCTGGAAACTCTCATAAAATTGCGAGAATGGGGATATATGGGGAAACCGTTTCCTGTGTTCCCACCAAAAAGGGAGTATGGCGCCCAAAAAGTCGGCATATTCCCTGCCGGTAATCATCAAATGGTTTTTGTCTTCGCCATAAATGTAGATCTTGTTAAATTTGGGACCGCTTGCCACATTCAGATTGGTAAGCGTAAGAAAGACCTCCATCGGGTTTTTCAGCGATTGTTTATGCACCACATAAATCACGCCCCATGTCATTCCGTTCTGCTCCAAAAGATTTACGCCTTCAAAAAATCTCCTGTTATACTCCAAAGAATCCCTCTTCTTCCCAAAACCTCTGATGTGCGGAATAAACTCGTAACTGGTACCCACCGTTTTCATACCCAGCATCTTAAAAGCATCAACAATATCCTGATTGAGTAGTGTAAGGTTGGATTGCGCCGAGTGTGTAATCCTGTTTTGGGTGGTTTTACAATATTGCTCTAACAGTTCAATGGCTTTAAAGAAATATTTTGCTCCCAGCAGACACACCTCCCCGCCGTGCCATATAATATTGATCTCTTCTTCGGGATATTGCAGCAGATAGTCGTTAATTTTCCTAAACAGTTCCTGCAACAGGTCATATTTCATAATCATATTCTGTCGTTTTGCAATCACCTCGCAATACACACAGTTTGAGTTGCACTTTTCTATCGCTTTGAAGATTATGGTAATCATAGTGTCTGTTTTTTAAATTTAATGCTTTCCATAAGATGTAACCACTCTATTGTAAAGTTTCGGCATCCGGTTTTATCTTCCATTGCGGCAAATTTTCCCAAGCAGATTCTCCACCCTTCGCACGCCGCGCAGGGCGTAGCCTCATAAAAAAACTCCTGCCACGCTTTCTCCCCCCTTGGAGGGGGCAGGGGGTGGTTATTGTGTCCTTTGTGGTAACTCCTCCCCCTACCCCCTCCAAAGGGGGAGAATCTTGTGTTCTCTGTGGTAAACACCTTAAACACCTTAGTATTCTCAAGAAACACCGCCCCATAATCCACAAGCGTGTTATACTGGTAGGTATCATAAACATACTGAAATGGCTCTATCGGCGCGTGTGGAATTCTGGTACACAGCGCATAATACATTAAGTCAGTCAATTTCTCCCAGTCTGCATTCTTATTAATCACAATCCCCGCATACCCCCCCAGCGAAGAGAGAATTTGCACCGCTTCATAACTTTCCTTCACCGCACTATCCAAGAAAAACTTAACATTCAGTTTCTTAATCAAAGGCAACATCCTAATCAAATCTCTCACCTTCCCCAATCCCGAAGCATAAATGACCAACGGCATATTTTGCCATTCCTCCTTAAAAACAATAGATGTAACTTCCTTTTCTCTAATAATTAAAATCTTTTCCATTATTCATTATTCATTATTCATTATTCATTATTCATTATTCATTATTCATTAATTAAGTGCGCCAAGCACCCTCCCATACACAGTTCATTGAAGTACGTACAGGTTCTGCATTCTTCAAAAATTCCGTTCCTTTCTTCCCGTATCTGCTTGTTTTGCGTAGCGAAATATTTCTTAATATCTTCTACATTATCAAAGTCATACAACGATTTTTTTTCGTAATTAGCCAACGGAAAGCAAGCCCACGTCTGCATATCGGGACCAATATCAATGGCGGGTCCGCAGGAAAAAACTACTCTTCCCTTATTCAGTTTGAACAAACGACCGATATCATCGTTTGAGAAAATACACAATGGCATACCACAATCGAATCCGAGCGTTATTCTGTTTTGCTCTAATATATCTAATTGATTTCTAAAATTCTCTGCCATTCCGCGTATTTCATTCAGGTTCAAACACTCATTTTTCTGTCCGGGTATAGGTTGTGCTAATCCCAACCGGATATGTTTTTTCAAATTGTATTTAATAATCGCGTCCACCAGAAAAGTAAAATCGAAATCTTTTTGATACAGGTTGAAACTCAAGGATATATACTTTGAGAATGTTTTAAAAAACCTGTTAATTTGTTTTGTTTCCTTTGCGGTTGAAGAGTCGGGGTGATTGTAATTGCAAACGAAAGAGAGGTTTTCCACAGGGATTTTCAGCAGATAGTTTTGGGCTGTTTCCAAAGTATGGGCTGACATAATGCCGCTGGTAAACACATTAACGTGAAAATTCCGCTGGTGCAAATACAGTACAAAATCAACAAAGTCGGGGTGTAGCGCAGGCTCGCCACCCAGCAGAGAGAGATGTTTTTCTTTGGAAAATTCGAGCAGGTCGGCAATATATATCAGGTTTTCCCACGACAGGAGATTTGCCTTGCTCTTTTTAAGATACTCTTTTGCAAAGCAGTAGGGACATGAACGGACGCATTTTTCGGTAAGGAGGAGGTTGGGCATGAGATTTAATGAATAATGAACAATGAATAATGATTAATGGTAAAAAGGATAAAGGATTTTAAAGGGTTAAGGGGTTAATTTCGGAAAAACAAAAAAGCGGACTTTTTTATCCGCTTTCGAGGTTTACCACAACCTTTGTCCCAAATAAATAAGTCCGCAATTTTGTAAGCGAACTAATTCATGGGACTTCTTTAAGTGGTAATTTCGAAAGCCTGAATATAGCAAAACGCTATTTACATTTTCCGATAAATCGTGAGGTTTTATTATATCATAAGCAATATTTTGGTTAATAAAATGGATGCGAAAATAGAAAATTATTCAAAAAAACAAAGATGGGGTAAAAAATTACTATTTTTTGACCCAAAAATGCGTTCACGCCATTTATATGAAAAGGTACTGACGTTTTTAGTAAAAGGTACTGACGTTTTCCCAACTTTGACTGTTTTTTATTTAAGCACTTGATTATCAGGTATGTAAATTTACAGCATTAGAGAAGAAAGTTTAAGTATCAAACAATAGCATTTTTATAATGAAGTCAGAGTCTGTTCGTTTTGGACAGCCTCTTTTTTTGTCCTATTCTCCCACTTTACATCCCTGTAAAAAGAAAATATTTTACTGAAAATTTTTAGGAGTGTCCTTAATTTTATTCAGGAATCTTTAACGTATAACTTTTATTTGCAGTCACCGTGAGTTTTGTAGATCTCAACCAGGGGTTCAGTTCTTTAAGTTGCCTGTACAAAATATTGTTATGAGCACAATAGTTTCTAAAATCTTCAATGCTCTTTTCTATAACAATCTCTTTGTAATCAATAGGTTTATAAAAGTCTGTTGCTGCGATGCGAATATTGTATAATTCCTGATTTTCAAAAACTAATTTATAAGCAATACAGCGACTAAGGTAGCGAGAAGTTTCCGTATTTAAAAGCAGATTCCAGTAGTTATCAATCTGTTGTTCTTTCATTATTTTAGCGAGTCCGTTTTCGCCCATATTGTATGCAGCGGCAGCCAGCGCCCAGTTTCCGAATTGGTCTTTAAGTTTTTGTAAATGTTTGCAGGCTGCGCGGGTGGCTTTTTCCAAATGGTAACGCTCGTCAACCTGTTCATTAACTTCCAATCCGTAATTTCTGGCGGTTGTTTCCATAAATTGCCAAAAGCCTGCCGCTTTTGCCGGTGAAACTACGTTCTCTAAATTACTTTCCGCTATGCACAAGTATTTTAAGTCGTCCGGAAGATTTTCTTCTTTTAGAATATTTTCAATAACGGGTAAAAATCGTGTAGAGCGTTTTAGCGTTAACAGGGTTCGGGCATGTTGATAGCATTGGTTGATGAGTTCTCTGTCAATACTTTCCTTTACCCAGTATAGATGTAGCGGTACGGCTTCCCTGCAAAAATCAACATACTCGGGGAGGGGAGGAGAGGTTAACGGATTTTCGTAGAGCGAGTGAGATTCGTCCAACTGAGACAAACAATTTTCCGTATGCACGATTTGGTCTGCCCGTACAATATTTAACATTGTGTAGATTCCTAATCCACAAATAATTAATCCTAAAATGATGACAACAATCTTTTTTTTCATTAAAATTTAAATTTTAAATTCATCCAATTTTCCCATATCCTTCCACGTATCCTCATTATGCAAATACCCCCGAATAATATGATTCTTTGCTAACTCCAAATATAGTGGTGTAAACGACATTTTTTCATTTTTCGGTATAAAATCAAGTATTCTCTTGTCCACAATATGAATGCCGCTAAATGCTAATGGGGTTGTTTCTTCTGCTTCGTAACAGATTTTTTTTTCGTTTGTTTTTGTATTTTCCCAGCCGCACAATCTTAATTCCGGCTCTTCAAAGAGAAAATAGCGGTTGGTTTGGCGGTGGCGCACGGCGAGGGTAGCGAGGTGTGTGGCAATACTATGTTTTCTGCTTTCTACATTTATCATCTTCCTCAAATCAATACTTGAGATTACATCTACATTATATAATAATATTTTGTCGCATTCTTTGAAAAAATGTTCTGCGAACTTAAGTCCGCCGGCAGTCTCCAACAGTTCTTCCCGTTCATCGGAAATCTCAATCCGAGCATTGAAATGGCGCTGATTGATGAAGTCAATGATTTGTTCTCCAAAATGATGTACATTAATTACAATATGTTGAATGCCCGCATTTATTACTTTCAACAAGACGTGTTCCAACAATGTTTTTCCTTGATATTCCACGAGAGCTTTAGGCTTGTTTGCCGTTAATGGGTAGAGGCGGACGCCTAAACCGGCTGCGAAAATCATAGCGGAAGTTTTCAATGTTAAGGTTTAAAATTTAATCATTTCATTTTTTCTGTTTTTTGCTTTCTGTGCGGCAAGAACAATATTCGGAGCATCTAATCCGTATTTGTGCATCAGTTGTTCGGGAGTTCCTGATTCTCCGAAGCGGTCGTTTACGGCTATCATTTCTATCGGAGCGGGAAACTCACGTGCCAATAGTTGGGCGATGGAGTCCCCCAGACCACCGTTTCTAAAATGTTCTTCAGCGGTAACCACACATTTTGTTTTGCGAACGCTATGTAAAACGGCTTCTTCATCTAAAGGTTTAATAGTGTGAATGTTGATAACTTCTGCGTCTATTCCTTTTTCATTGAGTTGTTCGGCAGCTACTAAGCTTTCCCATACTAAATGTCCGGTGGCAATAATGGTTACATCACTTCCTTCTCTCAGGATGTTCGCTTTGCCTATTTCAAACCGTTGGTTTTCAGGAGTAAAATTGGGAACTACGGGACGACCGAAGCGCAAATATACCGGTCCTTTATGTTTGGCAATGGCGAATGTTGCTGCTTTGGTTTGGTTGAAATCACAAGTATTGATTACGGTCATATTGGGCAACATCTTCATCAGCCCAATATCTTCCATAATTTGGTGTGTTGCGCCATCTTCGCCCACCGTAATACCTGCGTGCGAGGCTATAATCTTCACATTCAGATTAGAGTAGGCAACTACCATACGAATCTGGTCGTAAACTCTACCACTCACGAAAGCAGCGAAAGAGCCACAGAACGGAATTTTTCCGCTTAATGCCAATCCGGCGGAAATACCTATCATGTTGGCTTCCGCAATGCCGGTTTGAATAAAACGTTCGGGAAACTCTTTCTTAAAAGCATCCATTTTTAAACTGCCGGTTAAATCGGCACATAAAGCAAATATGTCAGGATTTTCTTTGCCTGATTGTAATAAGGCTTCTCCGAAGCCGGAACGGGTATCCTTGAAATTTAGTGGAGTCATTATTATTTAAAAGTTTAAGGTTTAATATTCAATGTTAAATGTTACTTCTAAAACGAAGCAAAAATATTTTATTTTTTGGGTTTATTGTAAATCTGAAAAAATCATGTTTATTTCTAAATAATTTTCTATTTTTGCCACTCAAAAGTTAGCGATGGCTGCATTTTTAACATTGTATCACCAAATTGAGACTAAACTCTTTAAAATTAAGCAAATTGTAGAAGAAAAAACGGAAGAAAACAAAACCTTGAAGAAAAATCTTACAACTGCTTTAGATAAGATTGAATATCTGGAAAATGAAAATCGGCTGCTATGTGACAAAAACAAAATATTAACAATAACTAAAACAGCATTATACAAAGAAGATAAGAAACAAACCGAAAAAAAAATTGAAAAATTAGTGCGGGATATAGACCACTGTATGGAGCTTTTAAATAGTATGCAATGGAAGACGGATTTATAACAATTAAAATTACAATTGCACAGCGTATCATCGAGTTGAAGATTCAAAAAGAATGGGAACGATACTATAGAGAAGCCGAAAAAATAATCAATGACAGTTTTTTCAATTTCGCTAAACAATGGACATTTAAAGATTATCAGGATATTTTATCGAAATTATTGATAAGTGAAGTTGTGAAAAATATTGAATGTAACGAAAGACTGCAAGAATATGAAGAAGATCTAATTCCTAAAATGATAGAATTAAATGAATTAGCAGACAAAATACACATTGATTAACGCGTTCTTTGACATAAACATATCCCGCTTTTGTTCACACACGTTTGATAAACTCAATTACAAACATAGAAGATTGACTCTCTATTGTTAGAACCTGCCGTTTTTACGGACTTTCGCCCTGTAGAGGCAACTTCAAATAATACCAGATAGGAGTTTATAAACCCTATTTGAACAAAGGCGGGATTTTTTTGTAAACAAAAAAAATTAAAGTTGAAAATTTAAAATTCAAATGAAATTTTATCTTAAATCTTAAACTTTAAATCTTAAATCTTAAATCTTAAATTAATCTTAAATTAATCTTAAATCTAATATAAAAACCTTAAAAAAAAATTTATGACAATCGGAATTATCATAGGAGTCGTTATCGGACTCATTGTCGGAGTCTTTGGATCTCTTACCATTTTGAGATCTACTTTAGCTCAAAAAAGTAAAACCATGATGCAGGAAGCGCAGGAAGCATTGAAAAAGGCCAATGAAGATGCAGAACTGATTAAAAAAGAGAAAATTCTTCAAGCAAAAGAAAAATTCTTACAGTTAAAAAGCGAACATGAACAAATGGTGAATGAAAAAAATCAACAAATTGCTGCAGCAGACAACCGAATCAAACAAAAAGAGACCGTTCTAAATCAAAAGTTGGAAGAGGTAAACAGAAAAAATCAGGAAAATACAGTATTAAGAGAAGACTTAACCAAGAGAATAGAAGCGAACAAAGTTAAACAGTCGGAATTGGATAAGCAAACTGCTACCCAAAAAGCCAAATTGGAAGCCATTGCCGAACTTACCACACAACAGGCAAAAGAACAATTAATCGACTTGATGCAAGAGGAAGCGAAAGCCGATGCGATGGTGCTGGTCAACGACATTATTAACGAAGCCAAGAACACAGCCGCTGCCGAAGCCAAAAAGATTGTGATTAAATCAGTGCAACGTTTGGGCGTGGAAGCCGCTTTGGAAAATGCAGTCTCTGTTTTCAATATTGAAAATGAAGAGATGAAAGGACGCATTATTGGACGCGAAGGACGTAATATCCGTTCGCTGGAGAGCCTCTGCGGCGTGGATATCATTATTGACGATTCGCCTGATGCAATACTTATTTCCAGTTTTGACCCGATACGCCGCGAAATCACGCGCCAATCTTTGCTTAAATTGGTTACCGATGGGCGTATCCATCCCGCACGTATCGAAGAAGTGGTGGCGAAAACCAAGAAAAATATTGAACAGGAGATTGCCGAAATAGGAAAACGTACTTGCATTGATTTAGGAATTCATAACCTTCCCAACGACTTGATGCGCATAGTTGGAAAAATGCGCTACCGCTCTTCCTACGGACAAAACTTGCTGCAACACTCTAAGGAGGTAGCCAACCTGTGTGCGATTATGGCTGCCGAATTAGGCTTAAATCCGAAGATTGCCAAACGTGCCGGTTTGTTGCACGATATTGGGAAAGTACCTGATGTAGAATCTGATTTGCCACACGCAATACTGGGCGCAAAATTGGCAGAGCAATTTAAGGAACGTCCTGAGATTATCAATGCTATTGGCGCGCACCACGATGAAATGGAGATGGATAACCTTTATGCGCCGCTGGTACAGGTGTGTGACGCTATTTCCGGCGCCCGCCCCGGCGCCCGCCGCGAAGTGATTGAAGCCTATACCAAACGTTTACAGGATTTGGAAAATATCGCCTTAACTTACCCCGGTGTTGTTAAAACATTCGCCATACAGGCAGGAAGAGAACTCAGAGTTATTGTTGGCGCTGAAAAGGTGACCGACGAACAGGCTACACAAATATCCTTCGACTTGTCCAAGAAAATTCAAAATGAAATGACCTATCCGGGACAAATCAAGATTACGGTAATTAGAGAGACAAGATCGGTAAATTTTGCAAGATAAACATTGAAGAATTAGCAAATTTAAGATGCCACTAATTCTATAAAACAATCTTCAATAGTAGGCTGTATTTGTGCCAAGTCGGAGAATTTTTGTCCGTTTATTTCTAAAAAATCTTCAAAATCTTTTAGATTAAAATTTTCACTGTAAAAGGAAACGTGCATACATTCGCCGTAAGGGTAATAATTACTCTTAATCGGACATTTTTGCATACAATCCAGCAAATTAAAAATGGTTGCTGTTTTTAAAGAATAGAGTTTTCCTTTATAGTTTTCAATAATCTTAGTCGGCGTATTTATGGTGATGATTTTGCCCTCTTTCATCAGGGCAATTCTATCGCAACGGGTGGCTTCATCCATATATGGAGTGGATACCAAAACGGCAATCCCTTGTTTTTTAATCTCTTTTAACAGTGTCCAGAACTCTCGTCTCGACACGGGGTCAACGCCGGTGGTAGGCTCATCAAGAAACAGGATTTTAGGTTTGTGAATCAAAGCGCAGCAAAGTGCAAGTTTTTGTTTCATCCCGCCGGAAAGATGCCCCGCCTGCCGCTCCTTAAACGGTGAAAGTTGCTTCCATATCGGGGTTATTAAATGGATATTATCCTTGATGTTACCCCCATACATAGTCGCAAAAAACCTTAGATTTTCATATACGGATAAATCCGGATATAAAGAAAAAACGCCGGGAAGGTAACCAATCTCTTTCCGTATCTTTTTGTAATCTGCAACCAAGTCATAACCTAATAAAGTTACTTTTCCTGAAGAGGGGAGTTGCAGTGTGGCAAGAATATTGAAGAGTGTAGTTTTACCGGCGCCGTCCGGTCCAATAAGCCCAAACACCTCTCCCTCGTTTACCTCAAAACTAATTTCAGATAAAGCGTTTACTTTACCATATTTTTTTGAAATCTTCTCTATATAAATTGCCGACATCTTTAATATCTAATCACGAATCACTACTTAAACTTCACATCTCCCGGCATCCCAATTTTGGCAACGCCGTCATTTTCAAAAGCGACTTTCACGGCATACACCAAATTTACCCGCTCGTTCTTGGTTTGAATCATCTTGGGAGTAAACTCTGCCTTCGATGAAATCCAGGAGACCATACCTTTAATCGTTTTTTCTTGATTATCGGGAATATCAAGATGTATCTCCACCGGTTGCTCTAAATAAACGGTAGAGAGCATATCTTCGGTGATGTAAACTTTGATGTACATATTCGTTAGGTCGGCTATTTTAAACAATGGTTTCCCCTGAAAAGCCAACTCATTAGGTTCAATATATTTTTTGAGTACTGTACCGGAAATAGGGGATTTAATGTGACATTTAGTTAAAGCATTCTGTAATTGCAATTTTTGGAAACGCATAGCTTCTACTTCTTCCAAAATGGCTTTATTGGTGATGGTAAGATTAGATTCCATCGCTTCAATTTGACTGTTTGTAATATCAATTTCAGCATTAATATCATCTAATTGTTTGCTTGAAATTGCATTCGCCGCTACCAGCGTGGCGATTCTGTTTTTTTCTCTGTTAAGAGTTTCCAACTTGTTGTAGAGTATTCGCACTTGTGAGGGGAGGTCAGGGCGGCGCGCCATAGCCGCTGCGATTGATGCTTCCAACTGTTTGATCTGTAAATATATTTGTACAGTATCAATACAACCGACTTCTTCGCCCCGTTGGTATGCCTTACCTTCTTCCACAATGAACTGAAGCATTTTGCCGTTGCTTTCCGAAGAAACGGTAATTTCTGTTGCGCCAAATACCCCGTAGGCATCCGCGTCTCCTTTGTTGTTTTTACAACTGATAAAACCAATAATAGAGATAATAGCTAAAAAAAATGATAGATGTTTATTCATAAACTAATTCGCTTTCGGGTGGCAAAATTAGCATATTTTTAATACGATAAATATATGGTAATTATTGTATTTTTGTGCCTGATTTAACAAAATGAAAAAAAATCTACTCTTTTTACTTCTTCTGTGCATTTTTTCACACGCTGTTGCACAGGAAGTATTGCATCGAAATGTTATAAAAGTTACTTTTTTATCTTTCATAACAGGTTCTACAAAAATTACTTACGAACGTGCCACTTTTCCGCATCAATCTGTTGAAATTACCGGAGGTATTATCGGTTGGGGGTATGATAAATTTTCTGTAAATCCTAAGGGCGGATTGGTGAGGCTGGCTTATAAGTTTATCCTTTATTCCAAATATCCTGCTCCCTTAAATGGATTTTATATCAAACCTGAACTTGCTTTTTCCCATTATCATTATAATCTTATAGATGATGTTAATTGTAACAGAGCGCTCTCTTCGTGGATTACCGTTATGGCTTGTCCCGGCTATCAGTGGGTAAAAAAATGGTTTGTTTTTGACGGTTTTGCAGGAATTGGCTTAGGTATGGGAACAAAGGTAGATCTTAGATATCATCACGGTTTTATTGACAGGTTTAAATGCGTAACGCTTACCTTTGGTATGAAAGTAGGGGTGGCTTTTGGAGGAAGAAATCTTTCCAAAAAACATGTTAATTTGCAGTCCGAAAATCAAGACAATTTTAATTAAATAATAGATTATGAAAGAGACCCAATTTAAAAGATTACACGAAGAAAAAGGTGCAAAAATGGTAGAATTTGCCGGTTTTTATATGCCGATTCAATATGAAGGATTAGTGGCGGAACATTTACACGTACGCAACAAAGTGGGCGTTTTTGACGTTTCTCACATGGGCGAATTTACCGTAAAAGGACAACAAGCCTTGCCTTTGTTGCAATACATTACCTCTAATGATGTGGCAGCCCTCTATCCGGGAAAAGTGCAATACTCCTGTTTTCCAAACGGAAAGGGTGGCATTGTGGACGACCTGTTAGTGTATTGTATGGCGGAAAACGATTATCTTTTGGTGGTAAACGCCGCCAATATTGACAAAGACTGGGCGTGGGTAACGGAACAAAACAAAAAGTTCGGCGCTGATATTAAAAATATTTCTGATGAAATATCGCAATTAGCCGTACAAGGTCCGCTAGCGCTTAAAGCCATGCAGAAACTTACCGATACACCGGTGGAAGATATGGAGTATTATACAGTGAAAACGCTGACTTTTGCAGGAGTTCCCAATATCATTTTCGCTACTACCGGTTATACCGGTTCCGGTGGTTGCGAAATCTATATGAAAAACGAAGACGCCGAAAAAATTTGGAACGCCGTTTTTGAAGCAGGTAAGGAATTTGACATCAAACCCATTGGACTGGCTGCCCGCGACACGCTTCGCCTTGAGATGGGATTCTGTTTATATGGACACGAAATTGACGATACGATTACCCCTATTGAAGCCGGCTTAGGCTGGATTACAAAATTTGTTGACCATAAAGATTTTATTGATAAAGATAGAATGTTACAAATGAAAGCCGAAGGACTAAAACGCAAGTTGGTGGGCTTTGAAATGATAGACCGCGGTATCCCGCGACAGGATTACGAAGTGTGTGATGCAGAAGGAAACGTGATAGGCTCGGTACGCTCAGGAACACAAGGACCTTCTATCAATAAAGCCGTTGGAACTGCCTGGGTAAAATCGGAGTTTAGCGCAATCGGTACGGAAATATTTATCAAAGTGCGCGATAAACTGTTGAAAGCGGTGGTGGTAAAAATGCCTTTTTATAAAATATGATGAATACCTATATTCGAAAAATGCGATTCGTTCCCAGTGTTGTGGTATTGGGAATGGATTTGTGTATTGTCTTCTTTGCAGCAATGCTGGCGATTCTCCTTAGAGACAGTGTTATAGGAATTGCTCATATCTCTACTTTCTTTACGCCCATTATCCCTATCACTATTTTAATAGTAAGAGCGCTTTTTTTTCTTCTTTTTAATATCCACAAAATTGTGGTACGTTATACAAATTCAAAAGATATCGTCAAAATATTTCTAGCGACTTTATCCGGAACTGCCGTGCTGTTCTTTTTAACCTATCTGCTTTGGATACTAAATATTAACCCCTCCCGATTTATTCCGATTTCCATTATTGGTATGGAATTTTTTATTACAACAACTGTAATGGTGATCTATCGTTTTATTTTTAAAATCTATTTTTTAGAAAAAATAAACCCGACAAAACTCAAGAAAAACATAGTAATAGTAGGTGCAGGAGTCGGCGGAGTTACTACTAAAAGAGCCTTAGACCGAGATACGGCAAGCAAATATAATGTGCTTTCCTTTTTTGACGACGACCCCAAAAAACAGGGTATGTTACTGGAAAATTTGACAGTTCGTGCAATTGATCAGTTAGATGAATATCTGACGGAAAACAATATCTCTTTCCTCATCATTTCAATTCAAAACCTACCGACTCAAAGGAAAAATAAAATTACGGAAATTGCGCTTAATCACAATGTTAAAGTATTGGTTGTACCTCCTGTAACTCAATGGATTAACGGCGAACTCAGTTTTAAACAAATCAGAAAGATTAAGATTGAAGAACTTTTGGAACGAGATGCTATTGATATTAATAAGTCGTTGGTTAATAAAGATATTGTTGGAAAAACCATAATGATTACCGGCGCCGCCGGCTCTATCGGAAGCGAAATTGTGCGACAATTGTTAAAGTTTGATTTCAAAAAACTTATCTTAATTGACAACTCGGAGACCCCTGTTTTCTTTTTGCACCAGGAACTGTGTAGTAAAAAATTGTGGAAGAATGTTGAAATTTTATTGGCAGATATTACAGACAGAGAAAAAATGGAAGAGTTCATGGTGCTTTATAAACCCGATGTCATTTATCATGCTGCCGCTTATAAACACGTGCAACTGATGGAGGAAAACGTGCACGCTGCCGTTAAAAACAATGTAGAAGGCACCAAAATTATGGCAGATTTGGCTGTGAAATACAACGTTAAAAAGTTTGTGATGATATCTACCGATAAAGCGGTAAATCCAACCGGCGTAATGGGGGCTTCAAAACGTATCGCAGAAATTTATGTGCAATCGCTCAATTATGCTCAGAAAACGACAAAGTTTGTAACTACGCGCTTTGGAAACGTGTTGGGCTCTAATGGCTCTGTTATTCCTATTTTTAGAGAACAGATTGAAAAAGGCGGTCCTATCACTATCACACACCCCGACATCATGCGCTATTTTATGACCATTTATGAAGCCTGCCAGTTGGTAATTACCGCCGGCGCTATGGGAGAAGGCGGCGAAATATTTATATTTGATATGGGAGAGGCAATTAAGATTTATGATCTGGCGGCAAAAATGATTAAACTGTCAGGATTAACGCTCGGAAAAGATATCTCTATTGAATTTACCGGTTTACGTCCGGGTGAAAAACTCTATGAAGAACTTTTGGCAAATGCCGAAAATACAAAACCTACTCCGCACAAAAAAATTATGATTGCTGATGTGATAAAATATGATTATCAAGATATTGAAAATAAAATTGAACAGTTATTAATTTCCAAAAACGAGGAATCTCCACACATCGTTAAATTAATGAAAGATATCGTGCCCGAATATATTAGTATGAACTCAAAATTTGAAAGTTTAGATAAGTAGTTATTATGTATCTTAAAGATTCCGCACTTCATGTTCAGGAAGGAATTCCGCAGCCGGAGCCTGTATCTCCTTACCTTAAATTTAGAAAGAAGAAAAGATTATCTGCCGACAAATATGTTGAAGGGATTCTATCGGGAAACAGAGTGCTTTTAAGTCAGGCAATTACGCTTATTGAAAGCACATCACACAAAGATGTTGAGGTTGCCGGTAAAATTATTGAGCAATGTTTGCCCCATTCCGGAAACTCCATCAGAATTGGAATAACCGGTGTGCCTGGAGTAGGAAAAAGCGCCTTTATTGAAGCCTTTGGCAAACATTTAACCTCTATCGGAAAAAAGTTGGCAGTGCTGGCAATTGACCCCAGCAGTGAAATCTCGAAAGGCAGTATTTTGGGAGACAAAACACGTATGGAAGAACTCTCTATTGACCCCAATGCATTTATCCGCCCTTCACCTTCCGGATTGACCTTAGGCGGCGTGGCACGGAAAACCCGCGAAACGATTATCCTTTGCGAAGCCGCCGGTTTTGATGTCATTATTATTGAAACGGTGGGCGTGGGACAGTCGGAAACGTTAGTGAAATCTATGGTGGACTTCTTTCTGCTACTTATGCTTTCCGGCGCTGGAGACGAATTGCAAGGCATTAAACGCGGAATTATGGAGATGGCAGACGCCCTCATCATTACCAAAGCCGATGGCGACAACATTGCCAAAGCCACTGCCGCAAAAGCGCTCTATCAATCGGCTTTACAACTGTTCCCCAAAAATGAAAACGGATGGAATCCTGTAGTAGATACCTGCTCAGTTTTTCTCCATAACAGCATAGAAAAAATTTGGAAACTCATTGCCGATTTTGAAAACCAGACCAAAACCAACGGCTTCTTCCCGAAACACAGAGCCGAACAGTCGGTGACAACTTTTTACAATTGGATGAATGATATGTTGAAAGATAACTTTTATTCAAACGCAATGGTGGTGAAAAAGTTAAACAACATAATTTCCGAAATTAAAAAAGGAAAACTCTCGCCCTATCAAGCCGGAACGGAACTGGTACAAAAATACCATCAAAAATCTTTAAACTCTAAACTCTAATATCTAATATCTTGAAAAACTACCTCCGTATCATAAAATATGCCCTTCGTTATAAAAGTAACATTTTGCTAATGTTTTTGGCAAATATATTCTATTCGGTTTTCTCAGTTTTTTCTTTGGCGTTAATTGTTCCGTTTCTTAGGGTATTATTTCAGCAGAGCGTTCCTGTTTTGGAAAAACCCGATTTTACATTTTCGTTAAATACCATTATAGATACTTTCAATTTCTATTTAGGAGAATTAATATCTTCTTATGGTCAAATTTATGCGCTGATTATGATAGCATTGACGATGGTAGTGTTGAACTTTACAGGTAATTTTTTCAGATATATGGCGCAGTTTTTTTCTGCTCCCATACGTGCAGGAGTGATCTATCAGGTTCGTAAAGAATTATATAGCAAACTTGTGAATTTGCCATTGTCCTTTTTCTCAAAAATGAAAAAAGGAGATATTCTCAATCGCTTCGGTACGGATGTGCAAGAGATTGAATGGTCTTTGGTACAATCAATTATTATTATTTGCAGAGACCCTATTATGGTTGTTGTATTTTTAGTTGCATTATTTAGAATTAGTTTTTTATTATCTCTCATTGCTTTACTTATTTTTCCGTTAGTAGGTTATCTTATATCGCGTATCGGCGCTGCTATTAAAAAAAATGCGGCAAAATTGCAACTACACTTGGCTTCCGTAAGCGCTCTTTTTGATGAGACTATCGGCGGACTTCGCATTATTAAAGGTTATAATGCTATTGACCACGCCAATAGAAAGTTTCAGGAAGAGACTGCGGAGCATTTTAAAATGAATAAAAAGATATTCAGAGTGAATGAATTAGGCGCTCCTTTAGTAGAACTGCTCTCCATTGTAACTTTGTTGATTGTATTATTGATTGGAGGAATTTTTGTGTTAAAAAACAGTAATTTAAGTGGTGAATTATTTTTGTTTTTTGTTGTTGTTTTTGCACGCATCATACCTCCTGCCCGCCAGTTGGCAAATATGTATTATACCTTGAAAAAAGGGCTTCCGTCTGTGCAACGTGTTCTTCAGATTTTTGATGCAGATGAGAAAATTTATGAAAAAGAAGATGCCATTCCCCTGACTTCATTTTCACAACATATTGTATATAAAGATGTCTATTTTTCTTATTATGATGTTGAAAAGAAAGAGGATTGTAATGTACTACAAGATGTTTCTTTTGAAATAAAGAAAGGAGAGAAGGTCGCTTTTGTGGGGGCTTCAGGTGCAGGCAAATCCACCATTGTAGATCTTTTACCCCGATTTTACGACATCTCTTTTGGGGAGATTTTGATAGATGGTAAAAATATTAAAGATTACAAAATTGAAGACTTGCGGGGATTGTTCGGCATGGTAAGTCAAGATGTTATTCTTTTTCACGACACTGTGTTCAACAATATCACTTTTGGGCGCACGGCTTCTTGCGAAGAGGTAGAAACTGCCGCCAAAGCTGCATTTGCGCACGATTTTATTATGGAGATGGAAAACGGTTACGATACGATAATCGGCGATAGAGGGATGACCTTATCCGGTGGGCAGCGCCAGCGGCTCAGCATTGCCAGAGCACTGCTGAAAAAACCACAAATCCTTATTTTCGACGAAGCCACCTCCGCTTTAGATTACGAATCGGAATTGGCTGTTCAAAACTCTTTGAACGAAGCATTTAAAACCCATACGGTGATTATTATTGCCCACCGTGAAGAAACTTTGCGTAATGTGGATAAAGTTATTACCATAAAAGAGGGAAAGATTGATGAAATTATTCAAAAATAGAAAACAGTTATTATTCTTGTCGTGCAAAATTACAAACAACCCTCTTTCAATATAATTCCCCCACACACAAGATCATCATCTTCATAAATTACTGCCGACTGCCCCGGCGTTATTGCCGAAACAGGCTTTTCAAACTCTATCTTCATTCTGTCGCCCACCTGTTGCACTTTGCACTTTTCGCCTTCGTTGTTAAATCTGATTTTACAAGTTAAATCCATATTTTTATTCAATTTTTCATACTTCATCAGATTTACATTTCCTATCCACATTTCTTGGGTGAGCAGGTCATCTTTTGTTCCCAATGTAACGGTGTTTGTGTGGGCGTTTATATTCACCACATAAGCAGGGTATCCAAGCGCAATGCCTAATCCTTTTCGCTGTCCGATGGTGTAAAAGGGATAGCCTTTGTGTTTGCCCAATATCTTTCCGGAGATATCCACATAGTTTCCTTCGCCTATTTGTTGGTCAATATCGGCAACTTTTTCACGTAGGAAACTGCGGTAATCGTCGTCAATAACAAAACATATCTCCTGACTTTCACGCTTTTGCGACAGTTTAAGGTAATTGTGCCGGCGCGCAATCTCCCGCACTTGCAGTTTGGTTAAATGTCCCAGCGGAAAAATCGTTCTTTTTAGATTTTCCTGTGTCAATGTCCACAAAAAATAGGTTTGGTCTTTCGATTTATCAACCGCTTTGCGCAGGAAATATCTGTTGTTTTCAAAAGCAACCTGCGCATAATGACCGGTGGCAAGAAAATCGCAATGATGTTTATCGCATTCTTCAATCATTTTGCCCCACTTAATTATTTTGTTGCACAGTACACAGGGATTTGGCGTAAAACCGGACATATATTGCGCAATAAAGTCGGCAATTATGGTATCCTCAAATAATTTTCGCGTATCAAGAATATAGTGAGGAAAACCGAAATCATCGGCTAAATTTTTTGCTTCAAAAATGGAATCCACACTGCAACAGCCTGTCTCTTTTTCCATACAAGCCTTTGAAATAGAATCATAAGAACGAAAAGTCATTCCTGTTATATCAAAACCATCTTCTTTTAAAAGCATTGCCGACACCGAACTGTCTATGCCGCCGCTCATTCCTAATAGTACTCTTTTATTCATATCAAAACGGAATTTCCCAAAAATAAGGACGTTGCATTTTCTTACACTCGCCAATATATTTACTCAAAATATTATTATATTCTTGATAATCAATTATTTTACGTTTTTTCTTAACGATTGGTTTTGTCATTTCCACTTTTTCATCTAAAAGTAGAACATTGGTGGCTGTGTAAACTACTGCGCCGTTGGCTTCGGTCACTTCCAAAATCATACCGGGTAAACCGCAATACATATTCGGTCCGATTGAAACGGGCAAATCTAATGCAAACCACGCAATTATCTCTTTTCCTTTGAGCGAATCGTAATATGAAGCGTTCATGCAGATGCGCCCTGCAACCTCTTTCATATCGTTTTTAATTCTCCAATTTTGGCAAATGATGGAGTCTTTAATGACGTAGTCTTTGTTCAGCAAAGTCAAAACATCGAAAGTTTCGCCTTCTTCGCGGTTTCTATAAATGACATAATCATCACTTCGCCATTTTTCAGAATCTTTATCTTCTTTGTACTCGTACTTGTATTCATTGGCATTAAATTTCAGTTCGGCTTTCATTTTCCATTCATTATCACTGTTATTTCCCCAAACATAGGAGAGCCGCTCTCTTTCTGTTTTGGATATATAATCGCAAGCCGCATACTTTTTTATCCAATTATGTGTAACCGTATAAGATACAATTCCATTTTCCTGACCAAGTAAATAGTTCATTAAAAAAATGGCTACCATTAAGAAAGATATTTTTTTCATTTGATTTAAGGTTTAAAGTTTAAGTATTAAGGGTTAAGTATTAGGCGCTAAGTGTTAAGGGTTAATCATTATTCATTGTTCATTGTTCATTGTTCATTGTTCATTATTCATTATTCATTATTCATTATTCATTATTCATTAATTCCGAGCTATCCTTGTCCGTTTTCTTGCGTTTAGGTCTTTTACTTCAAATCCTTTTAAATTATAGGAAACGGTAAGAAAGAAATAGCGGGCAAGGGTGGGAGAGGTGCGGTATTCTATATAGTTTTCGGCAGCGGTGTGCCGGATAAATTCATTCTGATTTAACAAATCCATTGCCGCTAAACGCAATTCCCACTGATTTTTATTGCCAATAACTTGACGTACAGATACATTCAAATTATGAATATTTTGATTAAATTTTAAATAGGTATTGGTGTAATTTGTCAACCGGTAATTTGCTTCTAAATAGGTTTTTTTGAAAACCTGCCATTTAACGCTAAAGTTGGCGCCATAATTAATATAGTTCTGATTTCTGTCTTCTTGGATTGAATATTTTGTAAAAGTTTGAGATACATTGCTTCCGGCGCTAAAAGTTAATCGCTGTTTTACCGTTAAATTTAGACTAAGCCCTGCCCCATAATTTTTTGAATTGGTAATGTTTTCAATGGTATTGATAAAAACCGGCGAATTGCTCAAACCACCGTTAACATTCGCATTCATAGTGAGTATCGTTTTTACGATGGGGAAATTAGTCCATAAATAAGTTCGGAAACTGTTTCCACCTTTCACATTTTCAGGCTTTTGAATAGTTACATATCCTTGATTTTCTACAAATTCTGTGGTTTGATTGTAAACAATTTTACTGTCATAAAATTCAGCATCCGCACTTACGTATAAACTTATCATAGACGCGCTGTTCCAATAACGAAACGAGGCGTCAAGTTCATGACTGCGTTCCGGCGTTAAATCAGGATTGCCGAGTATTTTGTACATGGTATTCGACAAGTTGGGCATAGGAAACAGGTAAGAGGTAGCCGGCTCGGAAATATTACGAGCGTATGACGCATCTAAATGCATATTTTTCGGCAGTTGAAACCATGCTGAAAAATAAGGAATGAAATTATTATAAGAAGTAGGCTTCATATTTTCAGCAAGTTGTGTTGTTTCAAACCTTCCATTTAAAATGAGCGATTGATATGCGCCTCCCAAATTCAGGCTAATTCCCTTATACTCATAAATAACAGAAGTTCCCACTCGGTTGTAAAGTGTATTTTTATTGTAATTAATCCACAGTGAATCTATTGGAATGCTATTTTGTGGATCTTTTGAATGGTTATTGTTATTTCCTGTATGATATTTAAAGTTATAGAAAGTCAACAATGAAAATCTTTTTCCTAACGGCTCTACATACAAAATACTCGATTTAACATTATGTGCTTTAGAGTTTTGATTATTTTCTACAAAGAATTTTATCTCTTCCTCCTGAGATGTAATGCTAAAAAACTTATTCATATTTTGAATATTTTCCCAATCATGATTATCATAATAATAGTAAAAACCGCTTACGGAAAAACTGCGTCCTTTTTTCTTAAATTTGTGATTATAAATCGTTAACAAGTCAAAATTCACATTATCGGTTTCATAATGATTGTCTATTGAATTTCGGTTAATGTTTATAGAATCAGGAGTTTGAAAGAGTTGGTTGGTAATGTATGCTCTTTCAATGGGCTGGGCTCTAAAGTTTGCGCGAAAAATAATATTGTTGGTTGAATCTATTTGATATTCAAAACGGGTAGAAAAGTCATGATTTTGGCGAAGATTGTTGTTGTGTGTGGTATCCATTCTAAAAAAAGAAGAATCTTGTAAAAAAGTTTGTCTTTCTGAAAAAACATCGCTAAAAGTCTTACTCACAGTGTATAAATATCCGGCGTTAAATTTTACTTTTTTGTTGTAATAGTTATAATTCACGCCGCCGCCGCCGTTATTAGAAAAACCTGATCCATCGTTTCTAAAATAACCACCGGAAGAGTAATACCTCATGCTGGACGCACTGTTGAACCCAAAGTCGCCGTTATCGTTTCCCGATTGCATGCTTTGTCCGCGAAACTCCGACATGTCGTTCCAATCGTAATTGGATTGATTTAAGTTATTTCCAAAACCGATAAAGGAGAGTTGTTGTTTGTCGTTAAACCAGTTAAAGTTCCCTTTTGCGAGCCAGCGGTTTGGGGCATTTTCGCCCCAGCCGTAGCCGGCGCTTGCTTTCCCGAAGTACCCTTTTTTGTACTCATCTTTCAATTCCAAATTCATTACTTTCTCTTTCGAGCCATCGGAGATGCCTGTAAGTTTCTCCTGTTCCGATTTTTCGGTAAACACTTGCACTTTTGAAACAGCGTGAGCATCAAGATTTTGCGTTACGGTTTTAGGGTCGTTTCCAAAAAAGTTCTTACCGTCCACATAAACGGTTCGCACATCTTTGCCCATCGTAGAGATGTTTCCCTCTGCGTCCACATCAATACCGGGCAGTTTGCGCAACAGGTCTTCAACGGTAGAGCCGGGCGGTACTTTAAACGTAGTGGCGTCATATTCAACGGTATCGCCTTTAATAAAAATGGGGGCTTTTGCCTCTTTAATCACAATTTCCATTAAAAAATTGGCAATCGGTTTCATTACAATCGTACCCAAATTTATCTCTTTTTCTTCAGCAGGCTGAATAAAAATTTCCCGCGGCATAAAAGAGATATGCGTAGTTTTAAAAATGTAGTTTGATTTTCTAACATTTCTAAATGTAAAGTTTCCCTTTGCATCGGAAGAGGTATAATTTGCCAATGTGGTATCTTTTGGATTTAACAACATTACGGTAGCCAATGGTATAGCAACATCCGCCGTATCTTTAATCGTTCCGGTAATAGTGAACTGTGCCTGCGCAATGCTAACCGTCAAAATAAAAACTATGGAAAAGAGGCAATATTTCTTCATAAAAAAAATTTCACTAAAAACGAGAATTTTAGTTTTATTATTGTAATATAAAAAACTATGTGAAAATATTCTTTTTATAGTACCGTTATTGTTCCGTGAGTCTGCTAAAAAAAAATCTTTTTCTGCTTCTGCTTTTGCCCTTGACCATTTTTGCTCAAAATCAAAAGTCAGGTTCCTGGACTATTGATACCTCAACTTATCAAATAGATTCACACTCGTGCTACCCCAATTCTTTTCAATTAACCGGAATTGAACAGGAAGACTATAGTTTCGACTGGATTACTTCTACTTTGCGCATTACAAACGAAAATGTATATGGAAAAACTGTTTTTTTTACATTTCGAACTTTTTCAATCAATTTTTCACAAAAACATCAAAGAAAATCCACCGATCTGATTTTTCAGAAAGGGAATGTGTATCGTCCGCCGGGTTCTGCCATCTCTTCAGGTTCGTGGTTAACGGGAGAAGAGGGAACGCCTTTGTACGCCACCGGCTCTATCGCGCGCGGGGTAACTATCGGCACCAATCAGGATTTTGTGCTTAATTCTGCTCTAAATTTACAACTTTCCGGTTTTTTGGCAAAAGATTTGGAAATTCAGGCAAATATTACCGACAAAAATGTGCCTGTGCAACCAGAAGGAAATACGCGCGTGATTCAGGATTTTAACAAAATATATATCCACCTGAACTACAAAAATCAATGGATGGTAAAAGGAGGAGATATTGATATTGTAAAACCCAACGGCTATTTTCTGGTGGCTAACAGAAGATTGTTGGGTATGGAAGGGAGCGCCGACAACTATTTTAAGCCGGATTCCTCTTATCGTTTGCAGAACAGCGCAGGAGGCGGTGTGGCAAAAGGAAAATATATACGCCAAAAACTTATGGTGGCAAACGGACTGCAAGGTCCTTACAAACTCGCCGGAACGGACGGACAGCCCAACATCGTCATTCTCTCCGGAAGTGAACGCGTGTATTTGGATAATAAATTGCTTACAAGAGGATTAGATCAGGATTACGTGATGGACTACAATACCGGTGAAATTACCTTCACTTCGCGGATTTTGGTTACTTCCGAAAAAGAGTTTAACATTGAGTATCAGTACTCCGACCTCGCCTATTCCCGATATTCACTGTTTTCCTATAACGAGTTTACGAGCGCAAAATCTCCGAAACTAAATCTGCGGGTAAACTTTTTTCACGAACAGGATATGAAAAATCGCTCTATTCAGCCGCAACTTACCGATAGTATGAGGTTGTTTTTGTCGCAGTTAGGCAATGTACCAAACGCTTATTACCCCAATGTGGATACCTCCTCTTTTTATCCTAATGAAATTCTGTACCAGAAAATTGACACATTTTATAACGGGGAGACCTGCGCCATTTATCAATATTGTACCGATCCTTCCCAAAAATTGTATCGTCTTGGATTCAGTTTTTTAGGCTTCCATAAAGGAAACTACGTTTTATCCGTGAATCAGGCAAATGGGCGTGTTTTTGCGTGGGTTGCCCCGCAAAACGGAGTTCCTCAGGGCGATTACGAGCCGGTGATCTTGCTCGCTACCCCTACACTGTCGCAAATGGGAACTGTCGGCGCCGACTGGTTTATTAAGGAAAACACAGGATTCTCTACCGAATTTGCATTCACTAACCACGATAAAAACAGTTTCTATAGAAAAAACAACTCAGAAGACGCAAGTTTTGGATATATGCTCAATTTTTTTCACAAAAATAAGATAAATAAGCAGAAAAAACAGGAAAAATCGTGGTGGTTTTTTACCAAAGTGACCGGCGAATATCAACATCAAAATTTTCACCCTGTTGAAAGTTTTAGAACAGTAGAATTTTACAAAGATTATAATTTACAGGGTGATTTCTCGCCGCAAAATGCTGAACTGATGTTGAGCGCACAGGCAGGTTTTATGCAGGAAGAGACAGGCGAAACCTCTTATAAATTGAACTATTATTCCCGTTTCAAAAACCTACAAGCCATTCGTAATGAGTTGTTTTCAAGTACAAATAAAAAAGGATTTCGTTTTTCAACCCAAACATCATTTTTGGTAACATCTGATACTGTGCAGAATACAAACTATTTCAGAACTTTTAATCTTTTTTCAAAAACTTTTAAGAAAGTGGAATTGGGCGCTTATGAGCGGTTTGAATACAACCGTTTTCAAAGTGTATTGAATGAAGAATTATTACCCAACAGTTTTCGTTTTAATGAATCTTATCTCTATGTAAAAAACAACGATTCCATTGATTACAAATATAATCTGAAATTGAAGCATCTTTTTACGGATAAACCTCTGCAAAATAGGTTTTCTCAAGACAATTATGCGTATGAAGCAGAGGCGGCGTTTGAAATTACCAAATTGAAAAACAACACATTTCGGGGAACGGCAACGTTTCGGAATACACACCAGCGAGACTCCACCCGTCATTTTTTTGCTGAAAATTTCTTTGTAGGAAGTATCGAATACACCGGACGTTTTTTTAAAAATGCTTTGTTTATAAATACTTACTACGATGTCGGCAGCGGTTTGGAGCAAAAGAAGATTTTCACTTACCTCAAAGTCGCGGACGGACAAGGTACACACGTGTGGATTGACTACAACAATAACAGCATTGAGGAGTTGAACGAGTTTGAAATTGCATCTTTTCAAGACCAGGCAAATTATATTAAGGTTTGGATTAGCTCGCCTGAATATATTAATACTTACAACAACCAGTTTACGCAAGTTATTCAACTGCGACCGGGGAATGTTTGGAGTAACAAGAAGGGATTCCGCAAATTTATGTCCCGATTTAGCGATGCCGCGACCTTGCGTGTAGGACAAAAAAACTCTTCCCATAACATTGCCAAAGCGCTGAACCCTTTCCAGTTTAATCTGGCAGATTCTGCGCTCATCGGAAGTCAGGTTAATTTTAACAACAATCTTTCATTTAACCAGTTATCACCCTATTGGGGCATTGATTATATATTTCGTTACACGCAAAATAAAAATATGCTTTATTATGGTATGGAAACCAACCAACTGAATATGAATCAGTTTATCGTTCGTGGAAAACCGTACCAAAAAATTACACTAAAAACAGATTACAGTTATTCGGACAAAAAGAACTTTTCCGCTTTTTTTTCATCAAGAGATTATAATATTATCAATCATAATCTGATTAATTCTATCAGTGTGCAACACGGTAACAACATCTTTTGGGGTATTTCTTACATATTTCAGCATAAAAACAACATTTCGGGTGTTGAGCAGATGAAAGCGCACGATGCAGTTGCCGAATTTAGTTATCGCATTACCAATCGCGGCAATATTACCGCAAAAATGCAATACAAATACATTGATTTTAAGCCGGATAAAGACTACAACTATACACAATCGGCAGTAAGTTACGAAATGTTGGAGGGGTTGCAAAACGGAAACAATATTTTGTGGAATGTTGGATTTCAGACTAATATCACAGAGTTTCTTCAGTTGGATTTGCGCTACGAGGGGCGCAGTTCCGAAGGGTCGAAAGCGGTGCACACAGGACTGATGCAGTTAAAGGCGTTTTTTTAACTCTTCGGAATAAGATTTTGGAAACAGAAGCACGGATTAAAACTTTATCAACCCATTAGCCGTCCTGAGTTTTGTATTTAAAGAATCTACAGACAGAGCAAACAACTTCATTTGCGTAATTGTAAATTTCTTTATACCGGTTTCAGATAAATAATGGCTCCAATACTCTGAATTTGCGGCACGAATGCCAATTTCAAATTCACTGTGGGTAGGAAACAGCGATTTTGCCTGTTTTAACAAATCATCTTTTTCATAATCAATAGGTTCATAGGTAGCGCTACCTGATGAATAGTACAATTGATTGTGTTCCAGATTATTAATCCATTCCTGATAAGTATCGTTTATTGAAAAATAGCCATTTAACGACATGTTCAGTTTTGAAAATTGCACTTGATAGGCTGCCCACGAAACATTGGAGGCAAATTGATTTAAGATGATATTGGTTTCCCCGTTAAAATAGGATTCAAAAATGGAAAAATATCTTTTGTGGTTCAAAATAAGCCAGTTTTGTTTCCTGTTTTTTTCCATAATGTTAAATAATGAGTCAAAAGATTTGACTTTGGTAAGATTTCTTGGATTTTTCAGTTGCGTAATCGCTTGTCTTAGCAATGTAATATTTTCTGATGCTAAAAAAATCCCTTTGTCATAAGTAAATACAAAACGTTTTAAATGAGTACCATAAGTATAAATTTTGCAATTGTCAAAGGATGTGCAATTTTGCTCGTCTATCTGTAATTTTGTAAGGAGTTGTTTAAAAGCCCGTTCATTAATTTTGCAGGCAAAAAGAATGGAAAGCGTTTCTCCGTTGGTATGTCCTGAAAAAACAACTTGATTGTATTTCCCCGGCAATTGATCTACAAAAAACTGACATCCGGGATAGGCATCCAAACCAAAGAGTGGGTTGATATAATTATGAATATTTTTAACAGTTTTTATAAATGTTTCATTATCATTGATTTGAAATAAAAAAGCGGCATTTGAAGGGATTGTTTCAATCAGTTGTGCATTCACTTGTCGAAAATGATAATAATAGAAAAAAATTCCTCCGCAAAAAAGAACAATTATAATGCTTGTGATTAAGGATAGCAAATTATTGAGATACGCTTTACTCTTCATTGGGCTCACTATTCACTTCCGGTTCGGTTGGTTCTTCGGTTTCGGTTTCATCAATAGATATCAAATCGTTTTTTAACAAGATGTTATACCATTGAAAACTCTTTCGGATATTGGATATAAAAACTCTTTCTTCGTCATAATTTGGAACCACTTCCTTAAAGAAATCGCGCATTTGCACATCTGTCCATGCTTTATATTCAAGAGGTTGCTTATCCTGTTTGACATAGATGGCTTGAAACACTTTTTTCAGTTCCAGCATCTCGTCGTGCGTATAAATAGAGATGTTGTCTAATGTTGAAACGCCATCACTTTGAAATGCGGAGAATCGTTTTTGATCTTCCAAAGATTCTACAATAAAATTGTTTTTCCCTTGCGAAATCAGTTTAAAAAGTCCATTTTTTCCACTGATAGATAAAATTTTACTTAAGTCCATTGTTTTTTAGAAATTAGTTATAAAACAGCGGGCAAAAATAGAATATTATTTAGAAATAAGCATTGGGCTCTGAATATTCCTGCTACCAATAATAGCGTCTTCGAGGGCAATCTTACAGGATACCGGTAAAGATTTCAGTTCAATCAAACAGGAAATAATATCTTTAACACTTACATCTTTTGCGCATAAAATTAATTCGTTCACTTTATTCTCTTTAATATAATTGTGAAGTGCAGATGAAGGAATATTCTCAATAGAGAAAATAATTTCCGGTTTTTGGCTGCCTGTCTGCGCAATCATTGCCACTCTTTCCGCTTCGGAACGATTTCCCACGATGAGGATTCGCCTCTTATTCGACCGGTCATATTGATAACCTTTCAATTTAAAAAGATGAAACAGGTAGCGCAGCATATTCATAGCAATAGCAGTCCATACTGCGCCAAAGATGATAACCGCCCGCGAAAACCTTGATGTTTCCGGCAGCAGTGCGTAAATGAGTAATATCGCAATCGTACCCAATATAATGCCACGATTGGTTTTGTTTGTGGAATAGGGTTTTTTGTATCCTTTATTGAGTGCCACAAAGATAATCCAAATTGTTATATAACAAGGAATTATTAGATAGAAATAATAATTGGGAAAATGGCTCTGCCTGTATTGTAATACGGCAGTTTGCCAGTAGAATGCCAACAAGAACATACCGCCGTAAATAGATAGAATATCTAAAAACGGTAAAAGTAAGGAGGCTACTATTCGTTTCCCTATTGCCAAAGAAGCGCGTAGCCATATTGCCAAATTAAATATCCAAGTTAAAAGAAACGATTTTTTTATTGTAAAATGTTTATTTGCAAATATTTGCATCGCTTTGTAAAAAACAATCACGTAATTAATACTCCCTTTTTTTGTGCTTTCACCTTTGTAATGAATTATTCTTGTTTCCGGCAAATAGTAATTTTTGTATCCGGCTTTAATGATGCGATACGACAAGTCAATATCTTCTCCATACATAAAAAAAGTTTCATCTAACAAACCGATTGTATCCAAAACATTTTTTCTAATAAACATAAAAGCGCCGGAAAGTACTTCAATCGATTGTGTTTTATCATTATCCAAACCGGTAAGATGGTAGGAGCCAAACTTTTTAGAGCGCGGAAAGAGTTTAGATAATCCGAAGACTTTGTAAAATGCTACGGAAGGGACGGGCAATGCGCGTTTAGACTCGGGGAGGAACTCGCCGTTTCCGTTAATCATCTTTACGCCCAGCGCACCGGCATCCGGCGTTTGGGTCATAAAATCCATACATTTCACAAATGTATCTTCTTCTACTAATGTGTCGGGGTTGAGCAACAGCACAAATTCTCCACGGGCAAGTTTAATTGCCTGGTTATTGGCGCAGGAAAAACCAACATTTTCAGTATTGGCAATAAGATGAATCCATGGAAATTTTGCTTGCAACATTGCCACCGAGTTATCGGAGGAAGCATTATCCACTACAAAAACTTCGGCTTCAATGCCGGCAACCGCTTTTTGGACAGACTGTAAACATTGGAACAGGAAATGTTTTACGTTGTAGTTTACTATGACAATAGAGAGTTGCATAAGAAAAGATTAAGAGAAATAAGCCAGATGCGTTATTTTTGATTGTACAGGTTGGTTTAATGTTACATTAATTTTTGCTGATAAGGGTAAGAAAACGTCCACCCGCGAGCCAAATTTAATAATTCCCGTTTCTCTTCCCTGCACAGCATTATCGCCTTCTTTGGCATAACTCACAATTCTGCGCGCCACTGTTCCGGCAATTTGGCGAAACAAAATCTCTTCTCCGTTTTTATGTTTTTGAACTACCGTATTGTGTTCGTTATCTTTTGAGGCTTTGGGCAAACTTGCTACAAAATGTTTTCCCGGATGATATTTAACATAAACTGTTTCTCCATCAATAGGATACGTATTTACATGCACATTTAGCGGCGACATAAAGATAGAGATTTTAATTCTTTTATCGTTAAAATACTCGGTTTCTACCTCTTCTAAAATCTGGACTATTGTACCATCGGCAGGGGCGATAATGGCATTACTGTCTCGTTTTGTTACTCTAAATGGTACGCGGAAAAAATAGACCACTAACGCAAAGAAGAGGACACAAACTGTTGTAACTATAATCTGCAAAATTAATGGAGCTTTGAAAAAAGAGGATGCCCAGATTGGCACGAATGCAATAAAAAATGCAACGAGTATAGAGATGGTTCCTTCTTTATGGATTCTGTAATGAGATGTCATTGGTGAAAAAACAAGTTTTTAATTTATTATAATAATCTTCTTTTCAATATTATTTTTCATTTTCAATTTCCCGTCTGATAAATTCCGCTAACACATTCTTTTCAGACAAATTAACAAGATATTTAGAGACAAATAAATGATCATCCATACCTGCTGTTGAATATTCTACCAGGGTATCATCTTTGTCAGCGCATAAGATAATACCAATAGGAGGGTTGTCTCCTTCGTTCATCTCATTGGCTTTGTAGTAGTTAAGATAGAGATTCATTTGTCCTGCGTCTGCATGGTCAAATTCATAAACTTTTGAGTCAATCAAGACATGACATTTCAATATTCTATGATAAAAATTCAATCTTGAAAGCAAAAATTCGGGATTGAGTTTATCACTATCGTTCAATTCAATCGTTTGTGTCCACTGAATTGGAGTGACTATTTTTGTTGATAGTGTTTGAAGAACGATATCGTCTTTATTATCTGCATATTGTAATTTTGCAGACAGTGTCTGCAAAATCTCATCTTTTTCCAAATTAAGTGTCTGCAATTTTTCAAACACTGTCTGTAAAAAATATGAATACGTCAAATAAAAATCTTTACACAAATACAATTGGCGAAAACTAAAACCTTTCAAATCAGAAAGTCTTTTAGCAATCTCATCCAGCAATTTTTCTCCATATTTTGCTCTATCTTCTCCATTTTGTTCATACTCAACTATGTAATATCCAAAAATCCAATTTTGAATAGTTAAAAGTTGATTTACAGATTTTGCCGCACATCCTTGCAGGATATCATGTACTTTGGATATCTGGTCAATCAACTCGTTAAAATTGTTATTTTTTGTCAATGTCATAGTCAAATTATTTTTACTCTCAAGATTAACACATCTTCTTTGACGTTTTTTCTTATTCCTTTATAGTAAAATACATCGCACTCACTTCTCTATTTCCTCTCGAACTGAAGGCCACAGCAGTAAGGATATGATGCAACCCCGGCTCAATAGTATTTTCAGGTATGGTAAAATTGTATGGAGGTTTAGTAAGAGATTGAATAACATCTTCGTCCACTAATATTTCTACCTGAATGATAGAGCCCTTAGTCGTAGATGCCTCCACAGTTACGGGAATCTCCTGATGTTTATAAAATTCAAGTTTTCCCTCAGCATCAGGAACAGGAGAGGTAATAGTACAGGTAATTACCTCGTTGCAACTACTAAGGGTAAAAAGAAGTATTACACTTAGAAAAAAAAGTTTGTTTTTCATATTCATTTTTTTTATTAAACAATGGCAAAAGTAATAATTATTTTCATTTGTAAACTTTAAATTCTAATCATTAATCACTAATCACTATTTTAAAAATCCATATTCATATACTTTCGGTTCAATTTTTTCTGCTAAACTTTTTAATGCAGAACGCAGATTTTCAATGAGTTCGTTGTATTTTTCGTCATCGCTTTTATTATTCATTGTACCTTTTTCGTTTCGTCCCTGAAAATACTCGCGAATATCGTATAATGAGGCGTTTACATTGTAACCACCCCGTCCGCCTTCGGCGTCCACCCCGCCAAGGGAGGGGAATTTTTGTGCGTGATAATATTTCCATAACTCGCGACCTGCCTTAAAAACATTTTTAGCGGTTTCGGAAAAAACACGTTTCATTGGTTTCTTGTAGTCGGCGCTTTCTGAGCCTCCGCCTTCAAAGTCATCTCTTTCTGCAAAAAGCAGATAGGGTATATTGCTTTCCGATACTATCGGTTCTAACAATGTTTTTCCTTCTATAAAGTCGGTCATAAACCGGCTGGCAAATCTCTCTTTTGCACCCACTGCATATTCGGTAAAGGGTATCCAATGGTTTACGCCGTATTTTGATTGTATGTTATTGTTAAACAATGTGTAAGCAAGACAATCGTTTTGAAATTCAATATCTTTTTTCCAGTCGTTGTTCGGGTAAAGAAATTGGTCGCGGTCGTTAAGCCAAGTGGCTTTAATTACTTTGCGGACGGCAAAATAGATACAAGCAGGAATTAAATTATTTTGCGTGATATTAAAAACTACATCATGAGCTATAACTTCTTTAGTTGAAGAGCAAATTTGAACTTTAATATTATTTTGAAAATCATTACCTACATAACAAAGTTTAGCAGTAATCATACTGTTTTTATCTCTGTATTTTTTTACCCAATCATTAATATACTGACAATCCAATCCATCGCTAAAAGTTTTTTTACCATGATAAGCACCATTTTTAAGATAAATATCAACATTGGTAGTCTGAAAATGCTTTTTTTCTACGGTATCCCATATTTTAAAACCGATAGGAAATTTACCTTTCACGTTATCAAATGTATCAGCAGGAACTATAAAGCATTTTTTTAATTTTGCCAGAAAGAATTTTCTAAAATCTTTGAAATTCGGTGCAATTAACGCTTTCTGTGTTGAGAATTCACCAATTTTACAACTTTCTATTTCAAAGTAAATTCTCGCTAAAAATTGTGCAAATAATTCATTCCTTGCCTTACCTAACTTATCAAAATATTTGGCATGTGTTTTATTTCCTACAGCAACCCCACTTTTATTTTCTTTAGTTCCAACTCTTGTTGCAGTAGAAGTCGCCTCCGCATACGGCGGATTGATATAGATTACCAATTTTTTACGTTTTTTTTCATCGTTAATAATATCCTGCAATCCTTGCGGTAATTTTGTAAAAGCGTCATTCAAAAAGTCGAATTGAAATACGTGGCTTTCCAAAAGGTTTGCGCCGTTTTCAATGCGGTCTTTCATCACGTCCACATCTTGTTTATCAAGCGTAGATGCCCAGATATTGTATTTATTGGTTAATCCTGCAAGCAAGTTTCCTGTTCCGGCGCAGCAATCCCATACATAGTATTCATCTTGCCAATCTTCGCCCAACACATCGGCAAGGTATTTCTGTGAAAGTTCCACCCAAATTTGCGGGGTAAAAAAAGTTCCTTTGCGTTCTCGAATATCCTGCGGTACAAGCAAATCGCGCCGATTCATAATATAGTCCCAATAATCCTCTTTGGGCGGTCGTTCATATCTGTTCCAAAATTGGATGTGTGCCTTTTGATTGTCGTTGAAAAATGCCTCACGAAAAATTTCACTCAAATCATCGGTTTGTCGGTTATATTTGTAAATATTTTTTTTGAGTAAGACAGAGAGTTTTGCTTTAATTGTTTCATTGTCTATCGACAACAAATCTGCCAGATAAAAATCACCGTCAATGATATTGATTTTTTTTGCTGCTTCCCAATTTACTCCAATAGTTGGTTTTACCGCCTCAAGCCATTTGTTGTAAATGATCATAAAATTGTTTTTGTCAATTTTAGTTTTGGTTACTCCTGATTTGGAAACAGTAAAATTAGTTTTGATAAATCTTTTTAAATCAATATCATCTTTTATATAGTTGAACAAAAGCATTTTATTATCAATAACATCTTTAACTTTTCCGTAAATCAGTTTAAACTCTTTTGTGTCATAATTAGAAGGAGTAACATTCCAGTTAAAATCATTCAAATAAAAAACATAGTGAATTTCGCTGTACGGAATAAACGCAATTTTTTCGCTGTCAAATGCGCCGAGAAATGCGGGGGGCAGATATTTATCGAAAGTTCTTGCCTTGCCGATAGTGAGTATAAGTTGCACCAAAGATTTATATACATCTGAAGAATCCTTTTTTGCTTCTGCCCAAAGTAACGACTCCTGCTCATACTGTTCTCTGTTACTTTGCAACATACTCACGCAAAAATCCACATTGCCGATAATTCTTGTGCAATCATACAACCAAAAAAAGTCTTGAGCTATTTTATTTTTCAATTCTTCTTCTCTGATGTTGGGGCATTTCATGTTTTTATTTTTCAAAAACAATCTCTTTATTCTGCTTGTCAATTGTATATTTACCCCACTCTTCAGTAATGAACTCCGTACCCACCACAAATGCAGCGGGAAGTCCTTTTTTTACAATCACTTTCACGTTTTCGGAGTAGTCATCGCCCATTGCAAATTCGCGAAGATAGATTACAGAATTTTCAATAATAGAGCCGTCATCGGGTTTGAGCGCTTTTTCGCCCAACTCAAAGTCATCAATATCAATAATAATCTCGTTCAACAGATTTGTCGCAGTTTTATGGTCTATAAAAATATCTTCAGTTTTTTTAGAACTCAGTACAAAATTTTGATTTTTTCCGTTGGCTCTGCAACTTCCGGTAACCACATCTCCGTTGATTTGCACAGAAATGAAATGTTTTGTAACTACTGTAATTGGTTTTGGCGTACTCACGGGCGCAATGCTGTCGTTTTTGGGTACATAGTCATCTCTAACCACAAAAAACTCCGTTCTTCTATTCAATTGATGCGCCGGTTCCTGCTGCTCTTTTGGCAACGCATTGATATAAGCGTCATCTAAAGTAACGCCCCGTCTGAACAGATACATCTTTCCATTATAGGGTACCTTTACGTCTTTGTCTAATTTCCTGGGATTTCTTTTGCCATAACCTTTCGGGATAATTCTGTCGGCGTCAATTTTCATCTCTTTCACTAAGAAATCCACGCACGATTGGGCACGGCGTTGCGACAGCAAGTCATTGTGTTCATCGGATGCTCTGCTGTCGGTATGAGAACGAAGTTCTACCACTAAATTAGGATTTTGTACTAAAACAAAATAGAGATACATCAACGAGTCTTCATATTCGGGTTTTAAATCCCATTTATTCAAATCGTAATAAATATCGGGCATCACAATAGGGTCTTTGGGGATGCGCGTGAGCAGGAAATCTTGAACGAGGTCGGTATCATCGTTAAAACCGATAGTAGTTTGCACGGCATTGGGAATATCCCAATATCCTGCTTTTTTAACTTTAATAGTATAGGTGGTGTTCATCAAAATTTTAGTTCTGTCGAAAGCATATTTTCCTTTTACATCGGTAACTGCTTTGTAAGAAGTTCCGTTAGAGCCGATAATTTCAATTTCAACGCCATCAATAAATTGTCGGTTTGTTTCGTCACGCACTGTTCCGGCCAGGGTGAAAACGGTAGGGCGCAATTGAAAGTAGTAGATGTCGTCACCGCCTTTTCCGCCGGATCTGTTAGAAGAGAAGAAACCTTTTGCAAGGTAAGGGGCTTTCGATTTGGGGTCAATAATCTCTTCATCGTCGAAAATAATTCCGATTTCGTCCCAGCAGGAATTGACGGGATACATCATATTTTGAGGTTCCTGAAAAACGCCGTCTTTAAGCGCAGAGTAGAAGATGTCGAGCCCGCCCATACCAGGGTGTCCGTCGGAAGAAAAATAGAGTAACGAGTCGCCGCGAATAGCCGGAAATACTTCATTACCGGAGCTGTTAATATGTTCTCCAAGATTTTCCACATTTCCAAATTTTCCGCTTTTTCCTGCTCGGGTGGCTTTATAGAGGTCAAAGCCGCCGGATCCGCCCTTCATATCGGAAGCAAAATAGAGAGTAGTCTCATCAAGAGAGAGAGATGGGTGTACACAATTCACTAACGAGTCGGCGCAAAGTTCCACTAATTCAGGTTCCGAATAGGAGCCTCCTTTCTTTTGCGAAACGTAGATATAACACGCTTTCAATGCTTTTTTATCAACGGGACATTTTGTAAAATAAATTTCTGATCCTTTTCTGTTTCCGGTGGCTTCCCCTTCGTTTACTTCCGAATTGAGTATCCCTTCCTCATCCAGCAGGGCAGGATTTGACCATTCCCCTATCCATTCATTGGATTTTCCTTTGGGTCTCTCTATTTTATAAATATCTGTAAAAGATTTCCCTGTCCATTGGTCGGTACCTTTTCCGGTGGAGCCCTCCCGATTGGAAGTGAATATCACCTGATTTTGTTTTTCAAGGTTACTCCAGCGGGGCGCCCATTCGTCTTGTTTGGTATTAACTTTCTTAAAATTCTCTACTTCATAGTTAGTGGGGTTATCCATCCATCCTTTCGATTTTTGCACGCCTTCAATACGCGCCGCAGTTCGTGTATCTTTGGGTTCTTTTTCCTGATATTTCAGATAATAATCCAGTGCCTTTTCATATTCTCCCTTCAAATGACAAATACTTCCCAATTGAAAATAGAGAAGCGGTTCATCTTTTTGATAGTTTTTCCTTTCCAATCCAACATATTGGGCTTCCGCTTTTTTCAAATCTCCCATAATCCGGTAACACTCTGCAATTTGGTACTTTACCCGCTTTGATTCTATCGGGTTTTTACCCAGCTTTTTCATTCCTTTTTTGTAGGCAACGAGCGCCTTATCAAATTGTTTACCGGCAAAGGCATTATCACCCGCCGCAATCTTTTTTTGACCTAACGCATTAAAAGTAATGCAAATAATTAATAATAACGTAAATAATTTATTCATTGTAGCAATATTTTTTTATATAGATGGCAAATAAACACGATTTTTTTTAACGAATAGGGGGGATAAATATTTTTTGTTTAAAGATAATCATTAATATTTTGCCAATTAATACATTGTGTATTATGAAAAACAGGCTACTCTTTAACACTCTTGTTCGACTGAGACTCAACTTCAGTCGAACAAAATTGAACTAAACTAAACTATTCTATTGTTTCACCAATTTCCTTACACCTATTCCCTTTAGAGAAACCATCCGAACAAAATAAACGCCATTGGCGAGGTTTGATATATCAAGTGTTGCAGTATTGCCCACAACAGATTGAGAAAGGATGGGCTGTCCCAAAAAGTTAATCACTTCTACCTTATGAAAATCAATTTTTGCCGAAATGGTAATATCTTTGTATGCAGGGTTAGGAACAATAGAGAATGTGGGTAATGCTGTTTCATCAATACCTAAGCAGGCATCTGTTGCAGAAACCGGATCAGATTCAAGATTATCAATAAACACCGTTACGCTCCATGTATGGCTTCCTTCGCCGAAATCAGTGTCGGAATAAGTGGTTATATCATGGTGTTCTTTAATTAATTGATTGTCTCTGTAAATATTGAACAATAAATTGGAAAAAGAAGGAGATGTCCATGTTAATTTTGCAGTATTACAATTATCCAAAAATGTTACTGTTAAATTTGTAGCAGGAGGCACTTCAGTACAATACTGTAACCCTTTTTCTACGGGTTCAGATTCTTCTCCGTTTTCGCAAACAACAACAACTGTCCAGATGTGATTTTTCCAAGGCTTAAATGTTACATCAGTACAGGAAGTTTCATTAACTGTTGCTATAAGAGCGCCATCTCTGTAAACCTTATATGTAAACTCTCCTTCTGTCGGCGCATCCCAGGTAAGCAAGGTACTGTCACAATCATCAGTATATAGAACCTTTAAATTTGTAATGGTGTCGCAAACATCAGGAATGATATAGGGCGGCATAAAGGTAACCGTTCCGTAATTAGGATTGTTATAACTATCCCGTATTACCGTTCTAATCAACTCTTCGGTTTGTTCGGGAACTCCCCAATTGTTGTTTTGAGCCATTATATCATTCGGATTATTATTGTACAAATCGAACAATTCGCCTGTGTTTCCGTTGTTAGAGAAGATGTTATGACCGATATTATAATTAGGGTCATTTTCCGGAACCGAAATATTACCCAGATTGGCAGTAGGTCCGGTAGAAAAATTGGTAGTATTCCCCACCAATGTAATGCCCCAAAGATTTCCTGAAATTACGTTTTCGGTAATAATGGCATGAGTATTTCCGCCTGAAGCTGTGATATTTATACCGCTTCCGCCCAAATTAGGGCTGTTTTGCGTATTATTATCCTGAAGTATATTTCCTTTAATCGTACCGGTAATATTACTTCCTGTAAATGTAATCCCATAGCGGTTGTCTTTCACCGTATTCCCTTCAATGAAATAGGTTGTCGGAACACTCATTAATGATGATGTACTGATACCGCCTACCTGAGTAAGTTCGCGATTTCCGATAATAGTATTGTTAATAATCTTCGTAACCTCTCCTGCCTGAGCAGGTCCTAAATTAATTTGAGGACGATTGGTATTTTCAGTAACGTTGTTTTCTAAGTAACAATTGGTAATTTCAAACGTACATCCGGTATTTGCGCCCGAGTTAAATGCAGAGCGAACGTTGTTTTTAAAAGTAGAATTTTTAACAATTACTTTTCCGGTGGTTGTAGAGATGGCACCGCTGGCTTGAGATGAGAAATTGTTATTGTTCACAGTACAATTATCCATTTCAAAATCGGAACTGATTACGCGGATTCCGCTTCCATAAGTGAAGGTAGCATTATTTAAACGCACATAAGAGCCGGTTTCAACACGGATAGTGGCGTAATATTCGCTGGTGGCATAATGAGTAAAAGTTGCCTGCGTCGGCGCTGCCACTTTCCAATATGAGCCGCTAATAGTCAATATTTTACCACTATATATTTTAACGAGAATATTTTCGGTTACCTCTAAAGAGTCTAATGCACTTATAGTAACGTCATTTGTCATTACATAATCCGTACCTTCCAAAATGACAGTACCGTTTGAACAAGCGACAAGGTCTGCAAAAGAATATTTCATCGCTGTATTGGGAGTTACGTATGGTTGTTGGGCAAAAGCAACACACATAAACAGCGGCAGGGTTGTTAAGAAAAATGTAATTTTTTTCATAATAAATTGATGTTTGGTAAATAATATGGTTATTGTAAATAATGAGCTAATAGTGTGCAAAATTAATCTTTTTTTTAAAAATCGATTAAGTTAAAAATTAATTTTATTCAGATGTTTTTTGAATAAATAGTCTTTTGAATAATATTTCTGCTAGTTTTACCCCCCCCTTTCAAAGTGGCTTAATGAACTTCAACTTTTTAAAAATCAAAATGTAAAGAAATGATTAGAATCTTCACAAATCTTAAAAATCAAATTAGAATGAACAAAATTTACACAATTTTCAGAAAAATGCTGCCTGTTATTGCAGCAATCGTGCTTTGTAGCACATCATTCCGCCTCTCCGCTCAATCTTCTATGAAAGGAAAAGAGTTTTGGGTGACATTTGGTGCGCGTGATGCCATGACGCCTTGCATAAAGATAGTGTCAGAGGTAAATACTACGGTAAGGCTGGAATTTACCGAAAAAAAGTCGCATAGAGATGTTTCGATAACAGCCAACATTGTTGAACCGGTTACATTTACCCCTGAAGAAAAGGGAGCGGTTAATCATGGCTATAATTATTATCCTCCGGCGGCAGGAAGCCTCACAACGTCGAAGTCATTGCATATTATATCTCCGGTAAACATCACCGTATATGCCGGCGAGTTTTCTACTGGTTCGTCGGATGCTACCGCTATTTTGCCCGTGTCGGTGCTTGGGATGGATTATTACCATGCGGGTTATTGCCCGACTATAGAATCATTAGGCGCCGACAGATACTCCCGGGACGGATTTATGATAATCGCAACGCAAAACGGAACAAACATCTATAAAGATGGCGTTATGGTAACTTCATCATCTCTAAATGCGGGACAAGTTTACCGCTATTATGGAAATGGATGCGACAACACTCCGGTTCCAACCAGTGTAAGTGGTATAGATTTAACCGGCACGCATATCACCGCCAACAAGCCCGTTGCGTATTTTTCCATAGCATCTTTGGTCGGTGTTCCGGCTACTTATCGTTATGGCGACGTCTTCTTCGAACAGTTATTTCCGGTAGAAACATGGGGAACCGAATTTTTTGTGCCGTCCACCGTTCAATCGAAAATGCGTATCCGCGTTATTGCGGCTCACAATGGAACCAATCTTACTATTCCCGGCATTGTAATCAACAACACTCCCACGGGTAGCGTGCTAAAAAACCAAACAGGAATTATGGGACCCATTGTCAGAGAACCGGCAAATCCCATCTCTATACCAATTGAAAATAATCCTATTTCAGGAAATCGTCCTACCGGTTCGCAGGCGGGGTTGACGGGATTGCAGGCGGGACAATACATTGAGATAGATGTAGGTTCAGCAGCAAACGGCTGTTATATCAGCAGCAACAAACCCGTTATGGTAGTGAATTATATGGTAAGTTCAGGGTCTAGTAGTGTCCCCGATCACACCTATAATACCCCTGCACAGCAAGGCGACCCTTCCATAGGATGGATACCGCCTATGGAACAATATACCCATAATGTATGCATTTCCCGTTTTTTTATGTCATCCGGCACATTTATTACGGACAAACATTTTGCCCAAATAGTAACGCCAACGGCAAATAAATTAAGTACAACCGTGGTCAATAATGGAACAACCACGACGTTATCTTCTTCCTCGAATTGGAAGGATAATGCTTTCAGCGGGTTGTCGTACTATTCCTATCAGCTTACCAATGATAATACTTATAAAATAGACAATCCCAAAGGCGTAGTGGTGGGCGGTTACGGATACGGAGAGGTAGAGACTTATTATTATCTGGCAGGTTCAGCAGCCAGAAGTCTTTATCCTACTTTGATAGTAAACGGAGATTACTACGATATTATGAAGGATACAACCTACGCACACTGCGATACGATGATTTTTGAAGCTACCACTTTAGTCGGCGCTATAACCCATGTTGTATGGAAAATAAACGGCGTAGAGCAAACCGACTATACCAGTACACTGATTTGGCGCACAGTACTTCCCAATGGACATTATTTTCTCGAAGCAGAGATTACAATGGATGACGGCAGAGTGTGTCCATTGGAAACGAGTTTTAGTATTTCAGGTTGTTGCTCCGAAGAGACACGTCCTGCTGTGAATATAGATTTCATTAAACCCGTCCGATCCTCTAAGAGAACTGAGGAAAGAAAATAACGAGAAGAGTTTCTTTGTGAGAGTTTGATTTTTTTTAAGGCGCTTACCAATTTTTTATGTTTCTTTGCACCCCAACACAAAAAAATGGACAAACAACTCATTTCAATTAAACAGCGTTACGGTATTATTGGTTTTGCTCCTGCTTTAGATTATGCCATTCATATCGCTGTTCAGGTGGCGGCTACCGATTTGTCGGTGCTCATTACCGGCGAAAGCGGCGTGGGCAAAGAGTGTTTTCCAAAAATCATTCACGATTTTAGCGCTAACAAACACGGACAATATATTGCGGTGAATTGTGGCGCAATTCCAGAAGGAACTATTGACTCCGAACTGTTCGGACACGAAAAAGGCTCTTTTACCGGCGCAATGGAAGCCCGAAAAGGCTATTTTGAAGTTGCCGACGGAGGGACTATCTTCTTGGATGAAGTTGCCGATTTGCCGCTTTCTACTCAGGTACGGTTGCTTCGTGTGCTGGAAAACGGAGAATTTATTAAAGTGGGTTCTTCAAAACCTCAAAAAACAAAAGTGCGCGTGGTTGCCGCTACCAATGTAAATATCGCGGATAGGATTGCTAAGGGAAAATTTAGAGAAGACCTCTTCTATCGCCTCAATTCGGTGCCTATTTATATACCGCCGTTGAGAGAAAGAAAAGAGGATATTTTCCTGTTGTTTACGAAATTTGCCACCGACTTTGCTTTTAAATATCAAATTCCGCCGTTGCAACTTACAGAAGAGGCTAAAGAGGTACTGACCCATTATAGTTGGCCCGGTAATGTGCGTCAACTCAGAAATGTCACGGAACAGATCTCCCTCATTGAAAAGGAGCGTACCATCACCAAAGAGATTTTGGCAAACTATTTGGTAGCGCCAGCAGTGTCCAACCTTCCGGTTTTGATGATAAACGACAGAGAAGCGCCTCCACAATTCTTTGAACGGGAACTGATCTATAAGTTCCTTACCGATTTAACCAAAGAAGTTGCGGAACTCAAAAAGTTGGTACACGAAATTAGTAACGCAAAAACAAGGCTACCGGAGGGAAAACCCGTTAAATTTTTGGATTATGACCCTATTGAAATTCAGGAAGAAACAGATACTGTTGAAGAAGAACAACAGAATAAATCTTTATCTTTAAATGAAATAGAAAAAGAGATAATTAAAAAGGCATTAGACACTTATGGAACTAACCGAAGCGCCGCCGCTAAAGAACTTGGCATTTCAGAACGAACGTTGTACCGTAAAATTAAGGAGTATGGAATGTAAGTGCGGTTTGCGGTTTGCGGTGAGCGGTTTGCGGTATGTGGTTTGCGGTGTAGTTTTGCTTTTGGTTTTGATGGGCTGCAGGGTTCGTTTTTCTTTTACAGGAGGCTCGGTAAACCCGAATGCTAAAACGGTTTATGTAGCAACATTCCCTAATAATGCTTCGTTGGTGAACCCAAGTCTGAGTCAGGAATTTACTACCGGACTGAAAGACAGAGTTCAGAACCAAACGCCGCTTACTATTGTTGATACAAAAAATGCGGACTATGTTTTTGAAGGAGCAATTACGAACTATTCGGTTACGCCCATTGCCATACAGGGAAACGATCAAGCCGCAATGAACAGACTAACCATTGCAGTGAGAGTTACTTTTAAAAATAAATTTGATGAAAAGTTGAATTTTGAACAAACTTTTTCACGCTATTCGGATTATTTAAGTTCACTCAATTTTACTTCTATAGAATCCGGATTAGTGCAGGAGATAGTCTCTGCTTTAACTGAAGATATTTTTAATAAAGCATTTGTAAACTGGTAATTTGAAAATGAAAAAAATAGAGATCAACAATTACTTTGAAAACTTTCCATTAGAGCCTGAAGCGCAGATGGCACTGTTGGAAAAATATCATCAAAGGTATCCTGCTTCTCACTTTGTTACTTTTTTCTATTTGAAAATGTTGCAGGAAAGAACTCCAAAAAAATATGATGAACTTAAATCAAAACTGCTGCTCTCTATTCTTAATCGGAGTGAATTTCATAATTGTAAATTAGAATATTTTACGGCAAATGAAGTGCAGGAAGAAAACATTGATGAAATAGCGGTATTAGCGGCGCAACTTCAGCAAAATATTCCGAAAATTAAGTTCGATCCGGAGAAACATAATGCCGATATGAACTTGGCAGAATCGGGAGAAACAGAGGATATTGAATTTATAAGTGAAACATTGGCAATTGTTTACGCTGCTCAGGGCTACACAGGCAAAGCGGTTAAAATAATTAAAAAATTGATGTTACAAAATCCCGAAAAAAATACTTATTTCGCAGCCCTTATTGAAACGCTGAAAAAATCAGTTAACCAAAGTAAAAATTTAGAAGAAAGTAATCATTAAAAAAGAAAAATAATATGTTGACCCTTATCATCATTGTAATCATCTTAGCGTGTTTTGTTTTAGGATTTTTTGTATTGATTCAAAACTCAAAAGGCGGCGGTTTGGCTTCCAACTTTGCCGGTTCTAATCAAATTATGGGTGTACGCAAAACAGCCGACTTTTTAGAAAAGGCCACTTGGATATTAGCCGGTTCTATCATGTTCTTATGCTTGGTAGTAGCCTTCATTACCAAGCAAGAGTTTAGACGCGATATGCCAACCCGTGCTAATACAGAACAAGCGCCCGCTGATGCAGAAGAATAGTTAATCAAAAATGAACCGCGACGATTTCCCGATTCTTACGCGAACGATATATAATCGTCCTTTGGTCTATTTTGATAACGCTGCGACCACTCAGAAACCCCAACAGGTCATTGATGCGTTGTCGTTTTATTATGCTCATTTCAATAGCAATATCCATCGTGGCGTGCACGCGCTCAGTCAGGAGGCAACCGCCCTGTTTGAAGAAACCCGCGAATGTGTGCGAAAATATATCAATGCGCCTTCCAACCAAGAAATTATATTTACAAGAGGTACCACAGAATCTATCAATCTGGTAGCATCTTCATTCGGGAAAGCATTTATTAACGAAAGTGATGAAATACTCATTACCGAGATGGAGCATCACTCCAACATCGTTCCCTGGCAACTGATTTGTGAAGAGAAAAAAGCAAAACTAAAAATCTTACCTTTCAACGATAAAGGAGAACTTTGTATGGATTTGCTGGATGAATACCTGACGAATAAAACTAAAATAGTTGCAGTTGCCCATACTTCGAACACGTTAGGAACGATTAACGATATTCAAACCATCATTCAAAAAGCACATCTCAAAAATATTCCTGTTTTAATTGACGGCGCACAAGCTATGTCGCACGAAAAGATTGATGTGCAGGCATTGGATTGCGATTTTTTTGCTTTTTCAGGGCATAAAATGTACGCGCCGATGGGGGTAGGAGTGTTGTTCGGCAAGGAAAAATGGCTCAATGCAATGCCTCCTTATCAGGGCGGCGGTGAAATGGTGCAGCATGTCTCTTTCGAAAAAACCACCTACAACGAACTTCCCTATAAATTTGAAGCAGGCACCCCAAGCGTGGGAGATGTAACAGGCTTAAAAACTGCCATTGAATACATAGAAGGTATCGGCATTGAAAAAATTGCCGCTTTTCAGCAGGAACTTTTGCAGTATGCTGTTCAGAAACTTTCTCCAATTGATGGGATAGAGTTTTATGGAACGGCTCCCCGCAAAGCCGCAATCCTGTCGTTCAATCTGAAAGGAATACACCCTTACGATGTGGGCGCCATTTTAGATCAGTTGGGTATTGCCGTGCGTACCGGACACCACTGCACACAACCCATTATGACCAAACTAAGAATACCAGGAACCATACGCGCTTCCTTTGCTTTCTATAATAGTTTTGAAGAGATTGACGTTTTTGTAGATGCTGTAGCTAAGGCGAAAGAGATGTTATCGTAAATCTCTTTGTTAAAGTTTAAGATTTATGGGGTAGGGCGGATCATTACACGGTCATCTCTTATCTTCTCTATTTCAATGCCTTGTACCTCTTTTTTGCGAATTTCATCTATAAAAACATCACGCAAAAGGGTATCAAGATAGATCACAGATTCAAAATTAACTTCTTTTAAAAAGCCATCGCCACCCAATGCTAAAAAATTGATGGTTACTATAGTGTAAACCTTATCCTTATCTAACGGAGCGCCGCCAATGGTATAAGAGTTTAAGTTTCCGTTTTCGTAAATGGTTTGCACGTTTGCCATTGGAGCGTTTCTTTTTTCGGTAAAACCGGCGAACATCTTCTGCAATTCACTCCCCTTTACAAATACAAATGTTACCGTATTGTCAAAAGGAGCAATTTGGTAAATATCGCCAATGGTGATCTGTCCTTGCGGTAGCGTCGCTCTGATACCGCCAAAATTCAACAACGCCAAATCCGCTTTTCCCATTTTTCCGGATAACAGATATGCGTTTCCCCATTCAAAAAGCATATCTACTAACAGGTTAGATAAAGGACTCATAGGCGAAAACGAAGTTAACTCCTCTTTGGAAATGCCGACAGGTTTATCCATAATCCTGTTTTTCTCCTGCTTTAGATGCCTGAGGTATGTTTCAACCGTTAAATCAACACCTTGATCGTAAGTAGAATCCATTTTAACAACTTCGTACCGGTAATGATAACCGGAATTTTGTGCATTAACATATATGCAGAAAATGCAGAAAAAAAGTGCAGAAAGAATTATTTTTTTTGTATGATGTAACAAAAAAGTCAATGTATAAATCATATCTATATATTTGCGGCGAAATTAAAATTTGTTTTTTATGATTAAAAAAATGTTCTCAATTTTTTTGGTTTCCTTTGTTTTTTTAAACGGTTATTCCCAAAAGGCAGTATATCAATTGCCTGTAGCATCGGAAACTGCGATTACAAATCCAACTTTTTTTTACACATTGCCCAAAACCGCTTTTAAAGTGGATGTGGTGATTACAAAAACTTCCAACATTAAAGGATTATATGCCGATTTTGCAGAAAAAATGCTGGGAATTACCAATTATTGTGCAGAAAATAGTTTTTCATACACTTTAAAAAAAATTTTCATAACCCCTTTTACAGTTCCCGACGAAACATTACAGTTTGTGGCTGAACTTTCTCCGATGCAAATGCAATCCCATTTCTTACAGTCATTGTACGCTAATAATGCAACTCCCGATTTTCATACTTCTTCAAAATATGAACAAAATGATGCAGATATTTTACCCGACTTCTTCAAAAATTATGCAGATGCTATGATCCAGCAATCTTACGAAACTTACACCGAAACAAAAATTATTGACGGTGTTGTTACTCAAATTCCGGTTACTCAAACAAAAATTACTACCAAAACTTTGTCGCAACAGGCGCAGGAAGCCGCAAATTTTATTGAAAAAATTCGTAGCGACAGGTATGCTATCATCTCTTTTATGCAGGAAACAGCAATCTCAAAAGATGCTTTTGAATATTTGGTTAATCAATTGAATGAATTTGAAAAGAGTTATTTGGAATTGTTTACAGGAATCACCGTTTTTGAGGATATTCACGAAACGCTTGTAGTTTATCCCAATAACGAATCAGCGTTGTTGCCGCTTTGTTCCGTTACGCCAACGACGGGTTTTAGCAGTTCTGTCTGCAAAACCAACGCTTATAATTATTATCTGAAATGTATGCCTCAAATTTCAACAAATCAGCAAACTAATTTTTATGAGTTTCTTGCGGCAAAACCAAAATACAGAAAGAGTAGCGGTTATTATATCAGGAAAGCGGCGCCCGTATTTGTTTCGCTTGTGCAAGGCGACAAAGAAGAGATGTTGGGCATATTCCCTATCTATCAGTATGGATTGCTGGAAACGCTACCCGCAAATTTAGACAGTTTTGAAATTGGAAAATGGGGGTATATTTATTAGGAAGGTGTTCTTAATTTATCATCTTTCTGATTTTAGCATTTTCACAATGTAAACAATGAGACAACCCATCAAACATGCTATTAAAATAAAAAGAGAAATATTATTGAGCCAGTTGTTTATTCCTATTTGTTGCCAGACAATAGTTGCAAATAATAAACAAATAATCAATTTAGTCCATCTAACCATTCTTGTAGCATTTCTATACATTGGAAACTATTCTTTAAAATGCAAAAATATTTAAAATGGTTACTCTATAAAAATATTACCAGAATATCTTTACTTCTTTGTGCTATTTTGAAAATTTTACAGATATTTGCCGCACTGAAAAAAATATCAGATGAAAAAAATTATCAGTATTATATTATTGACATTCTTATTAGGATATGTTAACGGACAAAATATAACCGGTCAATGGAACGGCATTTTAAAAGTACCCGGACAATCTTTAAAGTTAGTTTTTCATATTCAGGAATCTGATAGCGGTTATACTGCTACTATTGATGTTCCCGACCAAAATACTTTTGGCAAACCTGTAACTGAACTTTCTTTTGAAAGCAATAATCTGAAAATCAATATTCAAAGTTTAGCCATTCACTATGAGGGAACATTACATAATGATACGATTAAGGGCATATTTAAACAAAAAGGATTTCCGATGTCGTTGAATTTGTATAAAAAAGAGCAGAAACGTCCTCAAGAGCCCCAAAAGCCCTATCCTTATTATGAAGAAGAGGTATGGTTTGATAACCTGACAGCTCCGGGTACAACTTTAGTCGGAACATTAACCCTGCCTAATCAGCAAGGCGTTTTTCCTGCTGTTATTTTAGTGAGCGGCAGTGGTGCACAAAACAGAGATGAGGAAGTGTTTGAACATAAACCATTTTTGGTTATCGCAGATTATTTAACTCGTAATGGTATAGCAGTGTTACGCTATGATGACAGAGGTACGGCAGCTTCCACAGGGGTTCATGATACGTGTTCAACGTATGATTTTTCAACAGATGCAGAAGCGGCTTTTAAATATTTACAAGGGCGGAAAGAGATAAATCCCAAACAAATAGGTTTTATTGGACATAGTGAGGGGGGAATGATTGCTCCATTGGTGGCTGCACGAAACAAAGAGGTGGGTTTTATTATTTTGTTAGCTGCTCCCGGAATAAAAGGGGATTCTTTACTGTTTCTTCAAAGAAAATTAACAACAGTTAAAAAAACACTCGGAGCAAATAAGAAAGAAATAGAAAAAGTGTTAAACATGAGAAGACGGCAAGACAGTATTATTATTCATACCGCAGATGCAGAACAACTTGAACGCAACATGACGGCTTTGTTTGAAGAATTTTATGAAAAACAAGTGCCCTCATTGACACCGGAAGAAAAAGAGGAAACCGTGAGGACAGAGGTGAGATTATTCACCAGCAAGTTTTATCAGTATTTAATTAAATATGACCCTGCCCCGACTTTGGCACAAGTACGATGTCCTGTTTTAGCTCTCAACGGAGAAAAAGATGTACAGGTTTCTGCTGAAGAAAATCTGAATGCAATTGAAAAGATATTCCTTGAGTCGGGAAACACAGATATTACAATCAAAAAAATCTCTAAATTAAATCATTTATTCCAAACTTCACAAACAGGTAATGTTTCAGAATATGCAGAAATAGAAGAAACTTTTTCACAAGAGGTTTTAGAAATAATGCTCGATTGGTTAAGAGAGAAAATACAAAATTAAACAGCCGATTAAAATTATGTACACAAACCCTACTTCCTATAAACTGATGAGTGTGGCTTCCGGTCGCGAGTTTCAGGATAGCGGCTGGCTACTTGATGACCCGTTGGACGAAAAACCATCTTTGATTAGAGCCGTTTACGAAAAGAAACAGATTTTCTCCAAAGAGGATTCTTACGGAATCTATAAGTTTGCTGACTGGCTGCCTGTTTCCCGTTTTCTTCACGGCTCTTGCGCGCCTGTAACCTACCAAAGCAAGGCATTGGCAAACTATTTGGATGTAGAGCGACTCTATATCTGTTTCAGCGGTTATTTTCCTGAAATCGGAGCCAATATGACCACTTGTTCTTTTAAAGAAACGGAGGCATATTCCGTTTGTGGACGGATTACTCCTGACAGAGAAGGTGTTTTGGTGGTGGCTTCGGCAGGAAATACCGCCCGCGCTTTTGCCAAAGTATGCTCAGAGAACAACATCCCGCTGCTTCTTTGCGTTCCCGAAGATAACTTGGACGCTCTTTGGTTTGATAAACCTTTGAACGACTGTGTTAAGTTGATCTGTTCTCAAAAAGGATGCGATTATTTTGATGCTATTCATTTGAGTAACATTGTAGTGAAATCTAAAAAATATTACCCGGAAGGGGGGGCTAAAAATATTGCAAGGCGAGACGGTATGGCAACTACAATGCTCTCTGCCACAACTTTTATCGGCGAAATTCCCGATTATTATTTTCAGGCGGTGGGTAGCGGCACAGGCGCCATTGCCGCGTGGGAAGCCAATCTGAGATTGATTGACGACGGCAGGTTTTCAAACAAAAAAATGAAACTGCTCCTTTCGCAAAATCTTCCCTTTATCCCTATGGTTAATGCGTGGAACCTAAATTCAAGAAACTTACTCCCTTTCGACGATAACGAAGCAAGAAAACAGGTAGAAGAGATTGACGCCAAAGTGCTTTCAAACAGAAAACCTCCCTACGGAATCATAGGTGGGCTATTCGACGCTATGACAGATACCGGAGGCGAGTTTTTTGCAATCAGTAACGAAGAAGCGCAATACGCTGCAAAACTCTTTGAAAAACTTGAAGGTATTGATATTCACCCTGCCGCTGCCGTTGCCACGGCAAGTCTTATACAAGCCGTGAAAAACAACAGCATTGACAAATCAAAGATTATCATGCTCAACATCACCGGTGGCGGAGAAAAATTGTTTAAAACATCGCACCCGCTGCATTATTTCAAACCCAATTATATCTTTGAAATGAATCCAAAAGAGGAAGAAGTGATTAGGATTGTGGAGATGATGTGATGATTAGATGATTGTAATGCAGAAAATAGAAATATGGAAATGCACCAACATTTTATAGATGTTGAAGATAAAAAAAACGACGTTTTAAAAAAGGTTTAACCAATAAAACAGAATTTATTTCGTTTAAATGTAAGTTATTCAAATTTAAATTAAAAAGATATGAAAAAATGGATTTGTACAGTATGTGGCTATGTTCATGAAGGAGAACAAGCCCCCGAATTTTGTCCGCAATGTAAACAACCGCGTGAAAAATTCAAAATGTTAGAAGAAACCGATAAATTAGAATGGGCAGACGAACATCGTCTGGGCATTGCTAAAGGATTAAACGAAGAAGTAGTGGAAGGACTTCGCGCCCACTTTATGGGCGAGGCTACCGAAGTGGGTATGTATTTGGCTATGAGTCGTCAGGCAGACCGAGAAGGATATCCTGAAGTTGCCGAAGCCTACAAAAGAATTGCTTACGAAGAAGCCGAACATTGTGCACGTTTTGCAGAGATGTTGGGCGAAATAGTTTGGGATACCAAAACCAATCTCGAAAAACGGATGCTTGCCGAACAGGGCGCTTGCGCAGACAAGAAACGAATTGCTACACTGGCGAAAAAGTTAGATTATGACGCCATTCACGATTCCGTACACGAAATGTGCAAAGATGAAGCACGTCACGGACAAGTGTTTGAAGCGCTATTTAAAAGATATTTTAAAAAATAGGGTAATAAAAAACAGGGACGCAAATTTTTGTGTCCCTGTTTTGTTTCAACGAAATTTCAAATCAAGTCGGTTTATTCTACCGGTGTTTCTGTAGTTTCGGGAGTTTCTGCTACTGCGGGTTCTTCTGCTACAACTGCCGGTGTTTCTTCTGCTACAACTGCCGGTGTTTCTTCTGCTACATTTGCCGGTGTTTCTTCTGCTACATTTGCTACTTCAATAGCTTGTGCTTCTTCTGTGGTAATTTCTTCTGCTTCAGCAGTTTTAGCTTCTTTTTCGACTTCAACGGCATATTTTGCGGCTACCTTTTTAGCAATAGTTTCACGAACTTTGCTTTCCGCTTCCATGCGTTTTTTGTTGTCTGTGCGGGTTTTGTCTGCTGCTTCGCGTTTCACGTTGTTCACTTTCGATTCTTTTTCCTGTTTCCATTCTTCAAATTTTTTAGTTGCTTCGTGTTCGCTGATAGCGTCTTTGGCAATGCCGCCGCGCAAATGTTTCATTAAATAAACACCTTCGTGTTTGAGAATCGAGCGAACGGTATCGGAAGGAGAAGCGCCTGTTTCTACCCAATACAACGCACGATCGAAATCAATGTTGATAGTTGCAGGATGGGTCAGTGTGTTGTAGGTGCCAATTTTTTCGATAAAACGTCCGTCACGTGGTGCACGACCATCCGCAATTACAATGTGGTAGAAAGGTTGATTCTTTTTACCGTGTCTTTGTAATCTGATTCTTGTTGCCATAAATAAATTTTTTTATTGGTTAATTTTTTGGTGCGCGAAAATATATTTTTTTCGTTAAGAAAAAGAACATTGGAAAATTGGGTCAGGGAAAAATTATTAAAAATAAGTTTTCTCATAATGAAAATGTTTTAAATAAGATTCGACAACAAGACAGGGAACAATTATTCTTATATTTTTGCTGTCAAATTTTTCAACTAAATACTACTAACAAAATACTAAGATATGGCACGTTAACGAAATTCTGAAACGACATGATTTGTTGGAAATAACACTCTATTTATCAAATATATCATTCATTAAAAAATATAATTCTTATGAAAGTTTTAGTTGCTACCGAAAAACCTTTTGCCAAAGTGGCAGTAGAAGGTATTAAACAAATTATTGAAAATGCCGGATATGAATTGGCATTATTGGAAAACTACACAGACATAAATGACCTGTATCAAGTCGTTGCAGATGCAGATGCTTTGATTGTTCGTTCCGACAAAGTTACGCCGGAAGTAATAGAACATGCTACAAAACTTAAGATAGTAGTACGTGCCGGTGCCGGCTACGACAACTTGGATTTGCCCGCGTGTACCGCCAGAAATATTGTGGCAATGAATACTCCCGGACAAAACTCAAATGCTGTTGCAGAACTGGCATTGGGTATGATGGTATATATGGCTCGTAATCAGTTTACCCCCGGTACAGGTAAAGAACTTTTGGGCAAGAATATTGGAATACACGCTTACGGAAATGTAGGTAAATTGGTTGCTAAAATCGCCAAAGGTTTCGGAATGACCGTTTACGCTTACGACCCGTTTGTTAAAAAAGAGATTATGGAAAATGAAAGCGTTATTGTTTGCAATACCGTTGAAGAGTTATACTCAAAATGTCATTATGTATCTTTGCATATACCTGCAAATGAACAAACTAAAAAGTCAATTGGTTACGATTTATTATCCAAAATGCCGAAAGGAGGAACTTTGATTAACACCGCCCGGAAAGAGGTGATCAATGAAGAAGAATTGGTGAAACTATTGGAAGAAAGAACTGATTTGAAATATGCTACCGATATGACTGCCGGAAATCATGCCGAATTGATTGAGAAATTTGGTATTCGTGTATTTGCCACTCCCAAAAAGATGGGCGCAGAAACCGCCGAAGCCAACATCAACGCAGGCTTAGCCGCTGCAAACCAAATCGTGAAATTTTTCCAGACAGGAGATACTACGTTTCAGGTGAATAAAAAACACGAGGTTAAAAATTAACCTGAATTTTGTTCATTAGACCGAATTAGTGTAATTTTCTTCGGTTACTCTCATTATACTTGCTCCTGCCTGCTAAAATAATGCCCCGCATCTCCCCACTGCCCGTATCCTATCGTATTTCCGGTAAGTTCTATGCGGTTTTCCAAGCATTTTTTACAATGCTGCGCATCTTCATTTAAACAGGGTTTGTTTTGATAAAGTAGATAATTTTCTCTATACTTTTGCGGCGTGAGATTAGGCATAATAATATTGGCGCCTGCCCTAATTGCCGCCTCTCTCCCTGTTGGATTTATCGCTTGCATAGCGGTTGAGGCGACAATGTTAATATCTTTAAACATAATTCTGCATATTGCAATCATGTTTAATGTTAAATTATACCGTTCATCAATGGGTAAAAGTTGGTCTTTGTATTCGTAAAGTGGTGTCTCCGAATGCTCTATGTAAGGACCCATACCAATCATATCAACGTCTAATGCTTTAAAAAACAAAATATCTTCTGCAAGATTTTCAACGGTTTGAAAGGGTAACCCTATCATTACGCCCGTCCCAACCTGATAGTTTAATTTGCGTAATAATTTCAACGTATCCAATCGCTTTTGATAACTGTGTGTTTCATCATTGGGATGTATTTTTTCGTATAGTTCTCTGTTTGAAGATTCTATTCTTAACAGATAGCGCCGAATTCCCAATTTTTCTTTCCACATTTTGAGAGTTTCTTCGTTCTGTTCGCCCAATGATAAAGTTATGCCCAATTCGTTATTCGTTTCGGTATTTATGCGTTCCAAGATAGAGGTTACTTTTTGGACAAATTTTTCAGAACTCAACTCGCCCGCCTGTAAGGCTATAGAGGCGTAATTTGCCCGATAGGCGTACAATGCGGCATCTATAACCTCTTGCTCCGTCATAGTATAACGACTGAGTTTTTTATTCCCTTTGCGGATACCACAGTATTTACAGTTCTTTCCACAGATGTTGGAGTACTCAATCAATCCTCTAAAATATACGATATTACCAACATATTTGCTTTTTATCTCGACAGCAGTTTTAAATAAAACATTTTGCTGTTCATCATTAGCATTCAGGAAATCAGTAATATCCTCGTTTTTAGGATTATCTTGAAGCAGTCTAAGTATTTCTTCTTTGTTGTACAATTTTTTAGTTTATAACAACCTTTGTCGTAATATTTTGATTATCGCCAGTAATAATGCGCACGCCGTAAATACCGGTAGCCACATTCAGCGTAATTTCGGTTTTAACGTCAGGCGCTTGCCCTTTCCAAACCAAACGTCCGTACATATCCATAATTTCAACCTGTTTTACAGTAA
>Ga0268262_10000114_pt1 | contig 99165 bp, 96 predicted proteins | sample TergutNc150P3_FD_190354 | JGI IMG/M metagenome (GOLD analysis project Ga0268262, IMG submission 190354) | Nasutitermes corniger P3 segment gut microbial community from laboratory colony in Florida, USA - Nc150 P3 (SPAdes) (version 2) | ecosystem: Host-associated > Arthropoda: Insects >... | reverse complement strand
GTCTGCCATGACGGTAGCCGGAGTATATAAGGATCGATGGCAGATAGAATTATTTTTTAAAACGATAAAACAAAACTTGAAGATAAAACGATTTTATGGCAACTCAAAGAACGCGGTAATGACTCAAGTTTGGATAGCGTTAATAGCATACCTTTTATTTTATCTGTTGAAAGCAAAGTCAAAGATTTTTGGAATGTCATTTACCAATTTTATTTCTGTAATAAAGACAATGCTGTTTCAGCGTGTTTCTCTTTTTGCTTTTTTAAGCGGCGAAAGCCCGCCGCTTAAACCTAAGAAATTTCTTGAATGTCAGCCGGAGTTCGTATGGTAAGGGGATTTATTTTGGACACTAATGATTAAAAATATTCGGATAATGATATAATTGTATCTTTTATTAAATAATAAATTTAATTTGGAAAATATGAATTTTGTTCCGGAAATGTATAGGATATCAATATCGTCTTTAATTCTATGGGGCAGGCATGACGGTTGCATTCCTGTCGAACTTGCACAGGAGACGTATGATAGTATAGGCGTTGATTAAAATGATAAATATCTTTACATTTTTAAATATTCCGCCCCTATTCCTCATAGCGAAGAACCTGAGTTGTTTATTAATAAGTTAAGAATATTTTTTGATAAATACAAATTATACTTGACAACTCCGAAACATTAATATTAAAATGTAAATAAATTAATTATTTGAGTTTAGCATGAAAAAAATGTTGATTTTTATACATATTTTCTTTTTATCTTTACAAGTTTATGGACAAAATATTCCGGTCACTGAATTAATAGAAAAATGTATTTCTCTTTTGGATAAACCTGTTCCTAATGGATTTAGGCAGGTAAATGAGCAAGTATTAGCCAATAACGAAGGCATACTCTTGTTCACTAATAATAGAATAGTCATTATAAGTTCTTTGATGAATGCTTTTAAATCAGAACGTGAAGCTAATGAGTATAGTAATTTATTTTCTAGTTTTTTTAAGAATGATAATAATTGGAGTCTTTTCCGTATGTCAACTGCCGGAGCAGAAATTTATTTAAGAGATGGTTTGTATGCAATAATTGAAAAGCCGAGAAAAAACAATAATGGTTCAGCAGAAACTATGATAGGATTTAGCAGAAATTTGAATTTGGAAAATATGTAAAGTTAAAATAGTATTTATAAATTATCAATTAAAAATAATAAACAAATAAAAAGAATGAATGCTCTATCAAAAATATTTAATAAATAATCTGAATAGCTTCTTTATTTAAATTATAGAAATAAAATATTTAAGAAGAATAAATCTTTCTGAAAATGACAAATTCGACAATCTCAACCTGACGGTAAATGCTGTAAAGCCGCTTACGCTGCAATTTAAAAATCTTATGGTCGTCAATCCGCAGATAGGATAGCTATGAAAAACTACAGCCAGATGCGGACTAAATCCGAGTGCCATTTGTGAGTTTTTGCCGCATCACATTTGGAGCAGAGATGGCATTGTTACGCAACGCTTAATTATTTACCGTAAACATGGTTTACTTAAAATATCGGCTAAAACTTTTCCAATATCTTCCTGAATTAAAATTGTTTTATTATTAATTTTTTCTGAAACGGTATCGTTTGCAATATTTACCCGGATAAGTTTAGCGATTGGATATTGCAAGGTTATCGCTTCAAACGGATAACGTATAATAACTGGAGTATTAAAACCAACGCCTAATTCCAATAATACAATTTTACTTTCAAAAGCATTCTGAATAAATGTTTTATATGTATCAATATTTTTGATATGGAGCGTTTCTACAAAAGTATCATCGCAGCGCAAATTGGGCATAAGATAACTTCCACATTTCGGGCAATAGGGAATGTCATCGTAACGAATTGCAAAAGGTGAAACCATATTTTCAAGCATGGTTGTAATCATTTTATTGTTATAATATACGTCTTGCGAACATGGCTTTGAACATTGAAATAGCGCGTAATCTCCCTGTGGGGCAAATATAAGGTTTTTATCAAATCCCGCTTTTTCAAGCTGACTGTCAACATTGGTTGAACAAATAAAATAATCTTTCCCGTTTGCAATAGAAAACAAATCAAGATAAGGTTTCAATGCTTCCGGTTCATAGCGGATATGCCAAATATGGCGCGCCCAAAATCCCCAAAAGAAAACAGCGTTTTCCTTGTTTATTGCAGTTACCCAAAAATCACTCATTATTTCAATTATGGATTTCTTCCCTTGTTCAAAATATTCGGGATACCATTTTTCGGCAAGAGAAGGATCACTATAATTTAGACCGCCTGAAGCGGTCAGACCGGCCCCTGCGCCTATAAGCAATTTTTCGGCATTGGCAATATAATCTGCCGACTTTTGAATGTTATCCCAATAATCGGCGGTAGATGATTTCATCTTGTTCCTTAAAGACATTAAAAACAACCTTTATAATATATTTGTTGGTTTTGAGAAAATCGGAAACCGTATTAACCGCAACCTGAGCTGCTTCTTCATTGGGAAAATGAAATTCCCCAGTAGATATACAGCAGAAAGCGACGCTTTCTATTTTATGTTCTTCGGCAAGTGAAAGACAGGAACGGTAACATCCGGCAAGAAGTTTTTTATCTTCGTTCCGTACAGTGTCCCGAATAATCGGTCCTACTGTATGCAAAATATAGTTGCAAGGCAGGTTAAAGGCAGGGGTTATTTTTGCCGTTCCTGCCGGTTCGGTGTGCCCCTGTTTGCGCATAACATTCGCGCATTCAAGCCGAAGTTGAACGCCAGCGAATGTGTGAATTGCGTTGTCAATACAGGCATGGCAGGGAATAAAACAGCCAAGCATTGCGCTATTTGCGGCGTTTACTATCGCGCCGATTTTAAGTGTGGTAATATCGCCTCGCCATAAATAAAGATTATTCCGCATAGGTTTAAGATTATTGACATCGGTAATGCCTTTTTCTTCTATCATTGACTGTAATAAATTATTTTGAACGGCAAGAAAATCATCGGTAATTGAAGCAGGTTCACGCACATTTACAAGCGAACGGAACAACCGCCATTTATCGTCTATTGACGAACGGAGCGAGGTCGCGGCCGTGCTTGCACGGACATGACCGAGCGAGTGAGGACATCGAAGGGCGAAGCCCTTTATTGTCGGTGGAATTTCCGTTCCCGCCGAAAGGAAGCGTATTAAAAAATCAAGTTGTTCTGTTTTATTCATTTTGCCTTTTTCTGAAATTGTTCCCCCCATTTCCACATTGCGTCATGTATCGGTTTTAGGCTCTTCCCTAACGGCGTCAGCGAGTATTCCACTTTTGGAGGAACTTCCGCATATATCTTGCGGTTTACCAATCCGTTTTCTTCCATAATGCGGAGATGATCGGTTAGAACTTTCTGCGAAATTCCGTCCAGCCCTTTTTTTAATTCGCCAAAGCGTTTAGTGCCGGTTAATAAGTTACGCACAATTAAAACCTTCCACCTGTCGCCCATCATCATTAAAGCGGTTTCAACGGGGCAGGCGGGCAAATTAAATCGTTTTAACATATTAACCTCTTTTTAGCGCGGCGTAACCGCACAGTTAAATCGGACATGAAACGCAGTCTCATGATTACTCATATAGTTACTAAAAGTAACTAAAGCACTTATTACATACTACCAACTTTATTGAATATAGGTTGACATTTCACGCTTGCCACTTTATTTTACTCTTAAAGGCTGAACTTAACAAGCCTTAAATAAATTTTTTGGAGGCGATTATGATTAACTATGCGGAAATTTTAAAGGCAAACCCGAATGGGGTATTGGCGACGCAAGACGGGAACAAGGTCAAGACAAGGGTATTTCAATATCTTTTTGCGGACGGGAAAAAAGTTTACTTCTGTACCAATTCCGAAAAGCCTGTGTATAAACAATATACGCCTTGTTATTTTTATGAAAATATTGTAAAATAATTTTATGGAAATAACAGTAGATAAACGAATTGAACTAATGGCTGTTATTCAAACGATGAATCATTATTGGGACAACCTTTTCTTACAGTTTTCCGGCAAAAAACTTTTTAAGTGTAAATATAAGGAAGATATAGATAATTATTTTGGAAAATATAAAAACCATGAAGCTGTCGCCTTATGCGGCGAATTATCTAATAATGTTCGGGATATTTCCGCTTTCCTTAATTTAATCTTATGTTATTCAAATCCGCCGAATTTGGATAATATCGCAGACATCGAAAATAATGTTAGAAGCATAAATAAACAGAATTTCGCGTATGAAAAATTTATTAACGGAATAAAACGTTTTTATGAGGATGCGAACTTTGAATATTTCTTTGAAAATAACCGAAGCGAGTATGATCTGTTAATAAATGATTATATAAACAGGAATGATTTAAATGAATATGTAAAAACAATTGATGCTTATTTTGGAAGCCATACATGCAATTATACAGTTGTCGTTTGTGCGCTGTTAATGGGTTGTTTTGGCATAAAAATAACAGCGAATGAAAATATTATTTATAATTATTCTGTAATAAGTCCTTTTAATTATAAGGAAAACAATTATGTCTTTGGCTCCAAACTTTCTGTTTTGGAATTGTTATGGCATGAAATATGCCATTTGACTGTAAATGAACTGACAAAAAATTATATAAAACAAGTTAATATTGGCAATAAAACAGCGACTAATGATTTTAAAAATATTTTTTATACTGACATTGAAACAATAATAAATGAATATATAGTAAGGGCAATAACAATCAGATTAATTGAAAGTAATTACGGTGAAAAAACGGCGGAAAATTTGATTCAAGACAATATTCAAAAAGGATTTACCGCGATAGAATCAATCAGAAATTACATATCAAAAAACTGTGAAAAAGATAATAAATTCACAAGGGAAGAAGGATATAAAGAATTAATGGATTATGTAATAAAAAATTATAAAACAGGAAAAAGGTAATTATGAAATGCTCCGTATATAAATTGGGGAAATTAAAAGATTATAAATATGTTGTAACATTTGCACGTTATAATGATAAATGGATAATATGCAAACATAAAAACAGAGATACATGGGAAACATCCGGCGGGCACATTGAATCAGGTGAAACTCCCATTGAAGCGGCGAAAAGAGAACTATATGAGGAAACGGGCGCAGTTAGTTTTGACATAGTTCCTGTGTGTGATTACTGGGCCTGTTATGAACCGCATGAAACGGAAAATATTGAATGGTCAAACGGGCAGGTGTTTTTGGCTGTTGTTAAAAAACTGGAAGAAATTCCAAAAAACAGTGAAATGGAATGTATTAATTTTTTTGATGAATTTCCGCGAAACTTGACATATCCTGACATAACTTATGAATTATTGCCTCAGATTATTACAAGAGTATAATTAGGGTCTGTCCATAATGTTGACATATATAGACAAACTGCCTTTTTGGCAAGAAAATTAAATATCAATATTTTTTTCTCTGCGTTTTTTCAGCATTTCATTTATTTCTTTTTTATTTTTAAACACATGAAGGAAAAGAAGAACTATTGATAATATATATATAATAAACGCCAATAAAATAAAAAACCAAATCGGTAAATTATACCAGTTAAAAAACGCCCTAAATGCCAAAAGAACAACAATTATATAACTTAAATTGACTATATGTTCCAAAATAATATTGCGGATTTCAATTCTATATCTTAGAGTAATGCCGACATTAATCAATATGCTTGCTCCAAGAATCTCAAAAATATTGTTAACAGGAATGGTTTTCTTCCCGATAATTGCAAGATAAACCGCAAAAATAACCAATAAAGCGCCGGTAACATATAAAATATTTATAATGATTTTTCTCATGTCAATCCTCCAATAGTATTTGTTTTATATTTGCGAGATAATTTCTGGTTACATACAAACATTTCCCGTTTGTTAAAACAGCTTCCAAATGGCTGTTTGCCAGCGTTTTTATATTATCCAGTTTGTTTATATTTAAGATGCAGTATTTATTAATCTGGATAAATCCGAATATTTTTAATTTTTCGTAAATCTGGTATAGCCTGTCTTTAATTTGATAATTTTCATTTTCACAGCAAACAACCGTCTTTTTATCGACGCTTTCAATATAAAAAATATCAGATGTGTAAACAAGTTTCGCGCCGTCATCTGAATGGCACGGTATTTGCATATCGGCAGACTTTATTAAAGATACAAGCTGCTGTACAACTTTATTTTTTTGAGGATATGTAATTAATACTTCAATATCTTTCTGCGCGGAATTCTGTACAAGTTTTAGAACCATAATTTATGATATTTTTATTTACTTATTCTGTCTATATGCGGATTGTATCTTAGTACGGCAAATTTGCATCTTGGTAATAATAATATTTACTATATAAATATTTCCGATATATTTATAAATAGAAAGACAATTTTATTTAAAGGAGATTTTATGAAAAAGACAACGCCGTGCATATTGATATTGATTATGGTTTACGCATCCTGCGCGTATAAATATAACAGCGAAAGTGATTTTCAGGTATCGCTTTTGGATGACGGTAAATCGGCTGAAATTACCGATTATACTGGCGGGAAACAAATTGTAAGCATTCCGCCTGTTATTCATGGAATGAAGATTGTCAGAATAGGAAACGATGCGTTCAAAAAAAAGGAAATATTGGGCGTAATCATTCCCGACAGTGTAACTTCTATAGGCAATAGAGCGTTTGCGTACAATCCGTTAACAAGCATAACAATTCCCTCCGGCGTAACTGAAATAGGTGAAGGCGCGTTTGCTTATTGCAATAATTTAAATACCGGTATAGCAATACCTTCAAGCGTAAAGTCTATCGGCAGATACGCTTTTTTCCATTGCAGGAACTTACCCAGTATAACAATTCCCTCAAGCGTAAAAGCGTTCGGCGAAATGGCGTTCTATGATTGGAATATTTTACAGACGATCAACATACTGGGTTTTGACAGCCAGACGGCAGCCGACAATGTGTGGCAGGCATCGTGGAGGGACGGCTGCAAAGCGAAAATCTACTATAAAAAAGGTGAATAACAGCCGCTGTCTAAATTTTACAGCGAGGATTATTATATGAGGATTGCCTGTTAAATGTAAGTGAAATGATGAAAAATATTCATTATTCTTTTTTTGCCTATAATACTCTGCATAAAATGAATAGTCATTATATTTTGCTTGAAGACGTTTTATCGTCCATTGAGAACAGATTAAGAGAAGGTATAAATGTCGGTTTAATCGCAGGTGAATTTGATATTTCATTAAGGCATTTGCAGAGACTGTTTAAAATAGTGTTTAATAAACCGCTTGGATTGTACATTCGTTCACGTAAATTGGCGGCAAGCATTGACGATTTGCTTAATACCGACTTGAATGTTTTGGATATTGCGCTGGATTACGGTTTTGAGTACGAGCAGTCGTATATAAGGAGTTTCAGGAGGGAATACGGAATAACTCCGGGAAGTTTACGCAAAACAAAAAAAACATTGGAAGTTACTCCGCCCCTTAATATTTTTGATTCTCAAAAATACCCTGATGCCGTTACCGCCGATCTTTATCAGGAACATCGTTGGTGATAACAACAATGTTTGCGTCGGAAGACCGGTTATCCTTTTTTAACCTCTCTGCCGTCCTTTCGTTAACATCGTACCTGCGGCCTTTGTTCTGAACGTACCGTATTTCGGGAATATTAACGGATTTTTTATTCCCGTTTTTATTGTAGCACGTAAAGAAAAAACCGACATATACCAATAACAGCAGAAGCACCAACAGCCTTTTCATTATTTTTCCTCCTAGAAAAACTTTTATACTCTCATGGATAGAATAAATATGAAAAAGATAATGAATATTTTTTATCATTTTTAAATATTTTTTTGATTGGGGGCTGTCCAAGGTGCGGACATATTTTCGTAAATATTTTATTGCATAAAAAAAGACTGTCAGGAATAAGCTGAATACTGGTGGGAAAAGCTTTATTCCGGACAGTCAGATTTGGAGGAAGGTGAGTAAAGCTCACCGCCTTATTTGATAATAATAAGGCAAATAAAGAAAACTGAACATTTTATGACATTTTTACCGTATAAATCAATGTTTCTTAAGCATAATAAGCGCGTAATCTTTGCTTATATTCAATCGCATAACTTCAGCCTTATCACATTCCATGAAGCGGGCGGCAAATTGATCTTTAATTGCGTCCCTCCCGCAGTGCTTTCAAGGCAGCCGTCTGTATGAACGGCGGGTTTTACCTTTTCTTCCTTTACCGTGTTATACGCATTCAAGTCTTCATTGCAAAGAAGGCGGTGTTCGGCAAAATTCATTTTTGTGAAGCCGGCGATTTCGGCTTCAAGATTTACCGTTTCTTTCAAATTCCGGTTTACCGCAAAAATGGTTATCTCGTTTTTTTCTGCGCTGTGAACCCCCGCGGCTTCAAGATACGGTATGTCGCAGAATTCCCGCGAATCGTATTTGTCAACAATGACAGGGCAGTGAAGAACCGCGCCCCGTCCGTAAATTGAGGCGTCTCTGAACGGATAGAAAATTGTCTGCCGCCACGCGCCGCCTGATTTTTCAGTCATAATAGGCGCAATAACGTTTACCAATTGAGCAAGGCAGGCGATTTTTACGCGGTCAGCGTTTTTTAATAGGGTGATCAGCATACAGCCGGCGGCAAGCGCGTCCGCCATTGTGTAAATGTCTTCCAGAAGAGGCGGCGCTTCGCTCCATTTTTCAACTTTTTTATCGCTTTCATTTGAGTGATACCATACGTTCCATTCGTCAAAAGACAAATTGACGGTTTTACGGCTATTCTTTTTTGTTTTAACAAGATCGCAAATTCCGGCGACAGTTTTAATGAAACGATCCATGTCAAGGCTGCGGCCAAGGAAATTGGGGACGTCGTTCTCCCTATTGGCAAAATACGTGTGCAGTGAAATATAATCGACATGATCGTAAAGATGGTCAAGCACGGTATTTTCCCAACTGCCGAATGTCGGCATTCCGGAAAAAGAACTGCCGCAGGCGACAAGCTCTATCGAAGGGTCTGTCCACTTCATGACTTTGGCGGCTTCAAGCGCGGCCCTGCCGTATTCTTCGGCAGTGCGGTGGCATATCTGCCAGGGGCCGTCCATTTCATTGCCAAGACACCACAGGTTTATTTTATGAGGATCGCTTGCTCCGTGGCTTTTGCGCAGGTCGCTCCAATAAGTGCCGCCGGGAAAATTGCAGTATTCAACAAAATTTCTTGCGTCCTGCGCGCCGCGCGTTCCGAGGTTTATTGCCATCATTATCTCGGAGTTTACTTTTTTTGCCCATTTGGCGAATTCATTTGTGCCGAAACGGTTGGTTTCTTTTGTACCCCACGCAAGATCAAGGCGGACAGGACGGGATTCCGCCGGTCCTACGCCGTCTTCCCAGTTATAACCGGAGACAAAGTTGCCTCCGGGATAGCGGATGACGGGAACATCCAGTTCTTTTACCAACTGCGCAACATCATCCCTGAATCCGTTGTTGTCCGCCGCAGGATGCCCCGGCTCATAAATGCCCGTGTAGACAGCCCTGCCCAAATGCTCAATAAATGATCCGTAGAGTCTTTTATCGGTTTCACCTATGGAAAATTCCCTGTGTAATGTCATCTTTGCTTTCATTGTTTCAGTATCATTACATAACTTTAAATTTGTCAATGTTTTAACGGGAATAAAGCAATTATTGACATAAACTAAGCAATATTTAATAAGAATTGTCAGTATAATGTTTTTAATGCATCTTTCTGAATTCTGAGGGCTTACAGTGTTTTATTTCCTTAAACGCACAGTTAAACGCGCTGACGCTTCCAAAACAAAGGAATCGATTTTACAGTCGCGCGTTTTGGTTTATTTAATTATGCGGAAAAAACGGATTATACAACTTAGCAAAGAGTATTTTTTACATTAATATATTAATTAAGGAGAAATAAAATGAGAAAGAGACTAAAACACATAGCAATATTACTGTTAATTATTGTTATATTTCTCGGGTGCAAAGGCTTAAGTGAAAAAAAAGATAATGAAAGTGAAAATGAAAGTGAAAGCATTAATGCGCATATTTCCCTTCTTTCTCCTTTGAAGAACGATTTTGCGGATAAATTCATGCTTGGCAATATTTTCAATCCCTCCGACGTATCTTCATCAGGGGTAACCAATACAATGCTTATCCGTCATTATAATGTGCTTACCGCCGAAAACAACATGAAACCCAATCAACTTTCAACCGAAAAAGGAGTTTACAATTTTTCAACTGCGGATCGCATGGTAAACGCCGCTATAGCGTCAGGCTTTAAGGTTGTAGGACATACTCTTCTTTGGCACAGTCAAATTCCGCAGTGGCAGCAAAATATCAGTTCGTCAACCGCGCTGGAAGATATGAAGAAATATATTACTGACGTAGCGGGGCATTTCCGCGGAAAAATATATTCATGGGACGTAATTAATGAAGCCTTTCCCGACGGCGGTTATTCCTCAAGCTGGAAAACATCCATGCGTACCGATAATCCGTGGTTCAAAGCAATTGGTTCTGATTTTGTATACGAAGCTTTCTTTGCCGCGCGTTTGGCTGATCCCGGCGCAATCTTGTATTACAACGACTACAATACCGACAACCAAAGTAAAGCCGCAATGATACGCGATATGGTAAAGGAAGTAAATGAACGATATAAAAAAGCATATCCGAATGAAACACGGTTATTAATCGAAGGCATAGGAATGCAGGAACATCACAACACAGGCGTATCGGCAAACGCGATAAGAAATACATTGAATATGTTTAAACCGCTGGGAGTGAAAATATCAGTCAGCGAGCTTGATGTTTTGATAGTAACGTATCAGGTATTTGCGCCTTACGGTCATGGACCTAACAAACAAAATTCAATAAAAGGGATTGCAAGAACAAGCGGATTAAAAGAGCAAGCGAAACTATACGGTCAATATTTTAAGGTATATCTGGAATTCAGCAATATAATTGAACGCGTATCATTTTGGGGCGTTACTGACAATCAAAGCTGGCGATCCGCCGCATTACCGCTTTTATTTGACGAAAACGGATACGCCAAAGACGCTTATTACAGCGTAATTGAAACGTTGAAATAAAGAGTATTGGGAAGCTGTGAAAAAGCAGGGTTTCAATCCATATCAGCCTTTACGAGAATATATTCTCAATAGAAAATGAAATGCGGGAACTTCCCGTTGCCCGCGTTCTTTGGAGACAGTACCCTAATTTCCCGCGCCTGTGATTAATATCTTGTTTATCCTGTTGCCGTCCATCTCTTTTACAAGGAAACAGTACCCCTCATACGTAAAGCTGTCTCCGGCGTGAGGCAGCTCTCCCGCAAGAGAAAGGATAAAGCCCGCAAGAGTGTGAAAATCGCCTTTTTCGTGAAGATCGGCAAGGGAAAGCGCTTTTGCCGCGTCGTCTATGTTCAGCGTGCCGTCCGCAAGCCAGCTTCCGTCTTCCTGTTTTACAAGAGTTTCCTGCTTTTTCACGGACGCGGAAAGTTCGCCGACTATTTCTTCAACTAACGCCCTGATTGAGATTACACCCGATAACCCTCCGTATTCGTCCATTACAAAAAGAAAATTGGCGTCTCCGCGCTTAAAGGATTCAAACGCTTTCAGGGCGGACATGGTTTCCGGGACAAAATGCGCTTTTTTCATAATTGCCCGTAACCCTTTGGGGCTGCTCTGCGCTATGTCAAGAATTATATCCTCAAGATCGGCAGCCCCCACAATTTCATCCTGGCTTCCGTCTATAACCGGATAACATCTTTGATGGCGGGAATCCAGGGCTTTTTGCTTTATTTCTTCGTACGGCGCGTTAATGTCAAGGCACTGTATTTCGGAACGGTGCGTCATAAAAGCGCCGACATTGCGGTCGCCAAGATAAAAAACCCCTTCCACCATTGTCCGCTCTTTGCTTTCTACAATGCCGGATTTTTCCCCTTCCAGAAGAACGTTGTGCAGTTCTTTCTGAAGCTCATCCTCGGTTATGTTGGCTTTATTGGCTTTTGGAAAAAGAGCCGAGTTGAATAATGATGCGAATTTCAAGGCGGGCAGAATTACAGGCATCAATGGGAAGCAGAGTATTCCTGCGGGCAGCAGAAGCAAAGACGCGGTTTTTTCCGGCGCGGCGCGGGAAATATGAGCGGGAAGCCAGACGCAGAACAGAGTTTCAGCCGCCGCCAGTACAATGACGCATACAGCGATTGCCGCTGCCGTGTATAAAGCGCCTTTCCCCGCCGTAGCGGAAGATCGCATAACGGTCATTCCGGCAATTAAAGCCGCGGTTATTTTTAAGGCGCCGCTCCATAAACGGCAGGCTGTCAATATATTTTTCGGGTTTTCAATTGTTTTTAAGACAGCTTTACAGGATTTCCGGCTTTCTTTTTCAAGCCGTGTCTTTCGGCAGGCGCGCAGAGCAGAATCAAAAATTGAAAAAAATCCGCCCGCAATTATCAGCGCGAATACCGTTAATGCCGCGCTTAGGTTTTCCATGTTAAGTCTCTATCTCTGAAGGGGTAAGCGGACGGACAATTGTAAGTTCATTTGCGGCAGTCTGTACCACTTTCATTTTACCGTCCGGAGTGAATTCCCCGAAAACCTGTACAATCGGGAAACGCGGACTTTCAGGGTTAATGTCTACAACCTGGCCTTTTTTCCCGGTAGATAAAAGTACATACATGCCTATTGGGTATACTGATTGAGATACTACAAGCGCCTTTATGATGGTATCGTCGTATTGCTTGCCCTCGTTCCTCAGGAGTTCAAGCATTCCGGAATAACCGTCTTTTGCATCTTTGTGCGGTCTTTTGGAACATAAAGCTTCGTATGAACAAGCCACAGCTATTATTTTGGAAAACAGGCCGATTTTATCTCCTGTCAGCCTTCGGGGATAACCGGAAGCGTTTTCACGTTCATGGTGTTCCAGAGCCGCAAGGCATACCGGAAGCGGGAATTCCAGAGATTTAAGCAAATTGAAACCAAGTATAGGGTGGGTAATGATTGTCTTCTGTTCCTGCGGCGTTAACGCGCGCTGGCTTAAATATATCTGCGAAGGAATTTTTAACATCCCTATTTCATGTACTAGGGCGGCGGTTCCAAGTTCAAGCAAACGATGATTGGGAAGTTTTAAATGTGAACCGATAATTATGGAAACAATCGCCGATCTTACGGAATGTGTAGCAAGATAATTTTTTTCATGGGCAGGTTCGGTAATTTTTAAAGCTCTCATTAAAAAACGGCGGTCTTCTTTGAGATAATCGACAATTTCCCTGACTTTTTCGGTTACAATTTTGGTATCCAGTTCGTCAGATACGGCCGCCTTGACAAAGGCATTTTCAACATAAAACAGCAGCCCTTTATAAAATTCTTCGGCTTTTTCAAGTTTGGCTGAGTCAAAATTCTGGGAAAGTCCGGCTTGACCGGCATCACCTGTTTTCCCGCCGTGCTGACCGGCGTATTCCTTGTGCGGTTCCCCTTCGCTGAATAGGGATTTATAGCTCCATTTTTTAATTATATCGATTATTTCATTGGTCAAAGCCATTTCCGGAGCGGTAAGTACAAACGATTTGTCAAGATAAAGCGTTTTTGTGAAGTAAGTTGAAGGTTCAATATCTTTTAATAAAAATTCTTTCATGCCTTTCGCCTATGCTCCCTGCCATCGTTGACGTAAAAGTCTCTTTCTTTTATGATTCCATGATAACGTATTTATAGGAGTTTTTCCGTTGAAGACAAAAGATTTAATAATCATTTTTAACATCATATTGATAATTATAATATTGATCACTACCTTGTTGCCAGTAATGCTTATGGGCCGTGAGATTACGTCCAATTTCATGTATATGACACTGCCGCTCCAGATATTCATGGTGTTACTCCTGGTCTGTGTAAATATATTCTTCTTTTTAAATTATCGGCTTTTTTCGCTTCTGGAACGAGAAGATTGGCCCGCTCTTTCGTATTATTTAGAGCAAAAAATCTATGTGGAAGGCAAGTACAGTACCAGAAAAGTGCGTCTTTTGGCAGGTTCTTATCTTGTTATTACGGATTATGCTTCTGTTTTAAAACTGGAATATAAAACCCGGTCTGCCAAACCGTCTGTAATTAAGAAAAATGTGCTTGTTTTCGGGGCTGCAAGAATATTAAACGGAGAGCAAAAAGAAGCGGCTGCTTTTTTTGAAACATACCTTGATAAAGTCCGTGGAAAGGATAAACAGTGGGTACGCTGGTTTTACGGTTTTTCCCTGCTGTTAAGCGGCGCGTTCAGCCTTGCGGAGAGCGAATTTTTAATCCTTGCCGCTTCTTCGGATGATATTTTGATAACCGGGCTTTCGGCCTATTTTTTGGAGAACTCAATTGCAAATCGTTCCGTGAAAGCCGATGAATGTACGGCAATTGCCAAAAACGGCAAAGACCGTGTTGTTAATGCGGTTAAAAACGCCGGCGGCTGGATTAAAGAGGCAAACAGGGTAGGGACTGAAATCCACATAGCCATTATAAGAAAATATATAAACGAAGCCGGAAATTGGCTTTTTCCCGGAAATAAATAATGAAGAATATTGAAAAATCCTCAAAACTTGAAAACGTATGTTATGACATCCGCGGTCCGGTTTTAAAAGAAGCCAAAAGGCTGGAAGAAGACGGTTTTCGCATAATCAAACTCAATATAGGAAGTCCGGCTTCATTCGGTCTTAACGCGCCCGATGAAATCCTCCACGACATGATCGTAAACCTGCAAAACGCCCAGCCATACGGCGATTCGCGCGGGCTTTTTGCCGCAAGAAAAGCCGTTATGCAGGATTTCCAGCTAAAAGGAATAATGGACGTAAGGATAGAGGATATTTTTATCGGCAACGGTGTAAGCGAATTGATTTCAATGTCCATGCAGGCGCTTCTTGATTCAGGGGATGAAGTTTTAATCCCGATGCCTGATTATCCTCTGTGGACTGCTGCGGTTACGCTTTCCGGCGGAAAGGCCGTTCACTATCTTTGCGATGAAGCGTCCGGCTGGAATCCAGTTCTGGACGACATTCGTTCAAAAATTACGGCAAGAACAAAAGCGATTGTAGTGATCAACCCCAATAACCCGACAGGAGCGGTTTATGAACGTTCTGTATTGGAAGGTATCGCTCAAATAGCCAGAGAAAACGAGTTGATCGTGTACGCTGATGAAATCTACAGCCGTATCATCTACGACGACGCAGTACATATCCCTTTTTCCACAATAGCGCCGGATATTCTGACAGTCAGTTTTGACGGATTAAGCAAGGCATGGCGCGCCACAGGGTTTCGCGCGGGCTGGATGGTTCTTTCCGGCAACAAAAGAATTGCCGCAGGTTATGTAGAAGGGCTTGATATGCTTGCGAATATGCGCCTCTGTCCCAATATGCCCTCCCAATACGGAATTCAAACGGCATTGGGCGGCTATCAGAGTGTAAAAGATTTAATACTTCCCGGCGGCCGCCTGCATGAACAGAGGGACACAGCCTTTAAAATGGTCAATGAAATCCCCGGTCTTTCTGTTGTAAAACCCCAAGGCGCTCTTTATTGTTTCCCGAAAGTTGACATTAACCGTTTTAATATTACAAATGACGAAAAATTTATGTTTGATCTTCTCCGCGAACAGCACCTGCTCCTTGTTCACGGGACAGGCTTTAACTGGAAAGAACCGGATCATTTCCGTATCGTTTTTCTTCCGGACAAGGATACCCTGGCGGACGCAATGCGCAGATTAGGGGTATTTTTGGGAAAATACAAACAGAATTAAAGAATGAATTCGCCGGGTGCATAAAAAAAGACGATGCGCCTGGACGTCAGAGCCTAAACCCTATGCGCATCGTCTGATATATGAGAGGTTACCCTCCCGGTATATAAAATATCGGCTTAGTGATAAATGGACTTTAGGGGAATATTCGCAATTCCGGTTGTTCCGCCGAAGAAACCAAAAATAAAACAATAGAAATTTAAACGGTAAATTGAGATGGAAACGCCGGAAATATTAAAATAAGATTTTTATTGACAGAATTTCGTTTTAGGCGTATTATTTTACTATAAAATAACCCAAAAGGGAGGCCAGCGTATGGCAAAAGTTGAATTGAAAAGCATTTCTAAGGTGTATGACGGCGGAGTTCGCGCAGTAGACAACGCCAACATCACAGTCGAGGACAAGGAATTTGTCGTTTTCGTAGGACCGTCCGGATGCGGTAAATCAACCACACTCCGCATGGTCGCCGGTCTTGAGGACATCACCGAAGGTGAACTCCTTATTGACGGCGAAAAAATGAACGACGTTCCGCCGAAAGACAGGAATATCGCGATGGTATTCCAAAACTACGCCCTTTATCCCCATATGTCAGTCTATGAAAACATGGCGTTCGGTTTAAGGATTAAAAAAGTACCCAAAGCCGAAATTGACAAACGCGTGCATGAAGCCGCCCGTATCCTTGACATTGAAAAGTTCCTTGACCGCAAACCGAAGGCTCTCTCCGGCGGTCAGAGACAGCGTGTCGCGGTAGGACGCGCCATTGTCCGTAACCCCAAAGTATTCCTTTTTGACGAACCTCTTTCCAACCTTGACGCGAAATTGCGCGTACAGATGAGGGCGGAACTTTCCGACCTGCACCTTCGCCTGAATGCCACAATGATTTACGTAACGCACGACCAGGTTGAAGCTATGACTATGGCGAGCAAAATCGTTGTTATGAAAGACGGAAAAGTCCAGCAGATTGGTTCTCCTCTGTACCTCTATAATTATCCGATTAACAAATTCGTGGCTGGATTTATCGGTTCACCGCCGATGAACTTCATGGCGGTAAAGGTAGTTGACGAAGGCAATTCCGTTTCACTGGATGAGGGTTCTTTCAAAATTAAAGCGGCCCCGTCTCATGTCGAACATCTTAAGAAATTTGCCGGAAAAGAAGTGTTCTTCGGCATAAGGCCTGAAGATTTGGTTTACACTTCCGGCGATAACAGTTTCTCGGTAAAAGTAACCGTAGTTGAGCCGTTGGGCGCGGATATCCATCTGTGGCTGACAACGGAAACCCAGCCTCTTGTTGCCCGTACCGAGCCTAACCACGTTTTTAAAGTCGGCGACGTTGCCACCTTTGTTCCAAAAATGGATAAAGCCCGTTATTTCGACAGGGAAACAGAATTGGCAATTATTCCTTCACCTGATGCTTGAGAATAACCTGAGCTAGTTATTAAGGCTGTCCGTTTTGGGCAGCCTTTTTTTATTAATAATTGGTATACACCTTGACGGGGGAAAGCCCCGCAGCGCCTTGAACGACTTGTAAAAATGAACTACATCGCTGAAACCGCAGTATTCGGCCGCTTCATGTACTTTACAATCACCGCTTTGCAGCATGTTTTCGGCGTTACGTACCCTGATTTGCAAAATATACTTGTGTAATGTCATTCCGGTTTGCTGTTTAAACAAACGCCCAAAGTAAACTTCGTCCAGATGAACCTGTTCGGCAAGTTCTTTCACCGTGAGTTTGTCAGAAAAGTGAATGGCTATGTAAGATATTGTTTTATTTATGCGATAATCACCTGTCATATTGTCAATTTTGTACATGATAATTTCACAAAAACGGTGCAGAATCAGCATTAACAATGCGCGTGTTTTAATTATATAACCTTCCTGCTGATTGGACCAGCTTATTGTCATTTCTCTGAACAGATCGATTAAATCCTGCCTAATCCCGATATGACTTACTACAGGAAAAGGGGGCAGTGTGCTTTTGGATGCCGGATAAAGTGAAGTAAAATTGACACTGAAGCAGTGCATAAGATTTTCCGGATATGTTACGGCTTCTTTTTTTGCGCCGTCCGTAAGGCAGACCAGGTCTCCGGGAGATAACTCATATATTTTTTCATCAATGATATAACGGGCGTTGCCTCCGATTATGTATGTTATATCGTATCTGTCAACAAAATGCGGGCGAAGCTGCCAATCCGGACCGCATTTTCTGAAAACATTGTAAAAAATTTTAGGCACAAAATCATCATTAATCGTTTCTTTCACGATATCTTCCCTTAAAATATAAGTAAAATTTATACATGATTGTACAGTATATATATTTCCAATATTTATTGCAAATGGTATAAGAACAGAATACCCAACAGAAATATAGGTATAAAAAACTAATTGGAGGATGTAATGAAAAAAATCGGATTAGCTATGTTCATTTTGACAATAGCCGTCATATTGGTATCTACCGGCTGTAAAAAAGAACCTTCCGGTCCTTCTCAGCTTACTGTGGAAGTTTTTGACCGCGGATCAGACGGCGGAAGAACGCTGGCTTATGACAATGCGTGGACGGACTGGATTAAAGAAAAGGTGAAAAAAGACCTTAATATCGAAGTTACGTTCATGCCCGTCGGACGCTGGAGCGAAGATGTGGACATTGTTAACCTGATGGCATCTTCAAGCGCGCCGGATTTGTGCTACACATATAACCTTGGCATGATTGCCAGCTTCCGCGATCAGGGCGGCGTTTTGGACCTTTCGCCTTACATTGACAAATTCCTGCCTGACATGAAAAAATTGCTGGGCTCCGACCCCGCTTTACCGGGACAGGACCTGATTTACCGTGATAAAGACCCGGCAACGGGGAAAATCTATTCCATTCCGAATTATGTAGTAAACCTGCCCCAGAGAAACATTTTTATCCGTAAAGACTGGCTGGATAAACTGGGCCTCCCGCTGCCAAAGACGACAAAGGAGTTTCATGACGCTCTTGTAGCATTCCGTGACAAAGACCCAGGCAATGTGGGAAGAAACAGAGTTGTACCGTTTGTACAGGGAAGCGATGCCCGCTGGGGTTTTGCCAGCATTGTATATGCGTTCTTTGATCCAAAATTAAGCGAAAGGGATTTGTGGATATCCAGTTTTACAGACCGTCCCATTATGATTCCCGGTTATAAAGAAGGCGTGCGCCTGATTAATCAATGGTACAATGAAGGCCTTATTTACAAGGATTTCCCGCTGATGACAGTCGCCGATGACGGCAACAATATGTTAAAGAGCGGCGTCGGCGGAGCGTTTTCAGGAAACTGGGACCTCCCCTACAGGGTGGACTACAAGATCAATGAAGAATTGGCTCAAAACATTCCCGGCGCGGAATTCGTTCCTATCGACTGTATTCAGGCTCCTGACGGCATAACCCGAAAATATATATCCGATAAAGCCGGTCTGCGTATGTTCATACCAAGTTTTTCAAAGAATCACGAAGCGGCTCTTAAATACCTTAATTGGCTTTCTATTTACGAAAACTTCCATTTTCTGCAAATAGGAACAGAAGGCGTAAACCACACGCTGGTAAACGGCGTTCCCCGGGTACAGAGCGCCGGGGCGGGACACCCGTGGATACAGAATTCTTCAAACAACATAGACTTCACCATGCCGATGAATGGTATTGAATTAGGCAGCCCCGAATTAAACGCCAGAGTTCTTGCGTTAGGCTATGGTAACACTCCTCCAGAAACCATTGTAAACGCATATAACTTGTCCACAATTAACGGAAGGGCTGCGCCGGTGTATCAGGCGACTACAACCAAAGACGGGCTTTACGGGCAAACACTCAGGGACAAGGCAGACACGATTTTAGCGCAATCAATACTTGCCAAACCTCAGGATTTTGACCGAGTATGGGATGCGGGCATCAGGGACTATCTTGCTTCAGGAGGGCAGGAGGTAATTGACGAAAGAACCTCCCTCTGGAAGAAGTAAGTAAATTTCAGAATAACAGAGTTGTTTGCTTAGGCTGTCCGTTTTGGACAGCCTTTTTTTATTTTAACAAGTTCTGTCTACGTTTAATATTCCAAAGAATCTACCTGTGAACCAATAAATATATTAATACTCATTAACGGTATTTATTATATTTTTATACAAATCTACCAAAGGTAAGGAGAGTTGTTATGAAAAAAATTGTATTGGCAGCGATTTTGATTATCAGCGTAATGCTGGCGGTATCCTGCAAATCCACACCAAAGGATATGGATGAGCGGTACAGAAACCTGTATGATGCCAACACCGGTCTTGATTTCACCGGAGCGGGCGTTTACACGGTAAAAGACGGCGACACGCTGTCGGATATTTCCAGGCACGCCTATAATGACGGTTTTTATTATCCCGTCATAATGCTTGCTTCCCGCGGCGTTGTTATAAACCCTGACAAGATTAAACCGGGTATGGTACTGACTATCCCTGATCTTGAAAGAAACAAAGCCAGCGCGAACAGCAGAAGAAGCATGAAAAATTGCCTTAACGGATTTGCCAACATTGAAAAAACAAAGGAAAAACCAAATCAGGCCCTGATCGACGGCTTTAGGAAACGCGCGGACGATCTTTAATTAGTGTCTGTCCACAAAGTCGGTTACTTTGCGGACAGACCTTGTATTTTCTCGCCAACGAACCTACGGTTCGAAGGCTACGAAAATACGATTTTAAGGTAGTCTGTCTATAATGTGTCCACATTATAGACAGACACTAATTAATGCGGATGTCAGTTACCATTATTTAAAAATGTTAAAATGAGACAAACACTTTGTTAAAGCATCAGGCCTCACCTTAAAGGGTGAGGTTTTTGTTTGTTAATAAAGCCTGTTAAATCATTTCGACAATTAACGGCGACATTATGAAATTTATTTTTTCAAATTTTGGATGTCTACAGATGCCCGTTACCGTATTGATTTATAAGGCATTTTCCGTTATGCTGTCTTTTAGGAGAAAAAGATGGAAAACAGAACACCTGCGGAAATTCTGGCGTATGTCAGTGATACAGGCTATAAAAAGGTGCAGCGAAAAATTCCCGCCGTATTAATTTTAGCGTTTCTTGCCGGAGCTTTTATTGCTTTTGCCGCGCAGGAAGCGAATATGATGTCGCATAATTTGCTTGCAAATTATGATACCTACGGACTGGGAAGGGCGCTTTCGGGAGCGATGTTCGGCACCGGTCTTATGCTGGTGCTGCTTGCCGGAGGAGACCTTGTTACCGGAAATACGTTAATTATAATCAGCGTACTGGATCGCAGGGTGAAAATACGGAGCATGCTGTTTAACTGGCTTATAGTTTATATAGGGAATTTTATCGGGAGCCTGTTTATTGTCTGGATGGTGTGTCAAACGGGACTGCTTGATTCTTCTAACGGGCTTTTGGGCGGCATAACGATAAAAATCGCGGCATACAAAACGTCCCTGCCTTTTCTGTCGGCGTTTTTAATGGGCGTTATGTGTAACTGGCTTGTATGTCTTGCCGTGTGGGTTTCATCGGGAGCGCGCGATTTTTCCGGAAAAATTCTGTCCATTTTCTTTATAATCGGGCTCTTTGTTATTTCCGGTTATGAGCACTCGGTGGCCAATATGTTCTATATTCCCGCCGGAATTATTGCAAAACAAAATCCGTACTGGCTGGGAAAAGCCGGTACAGCCGCCGCCGAACTGGACGGTCTTAACTGGATAAGCTTTTTCACCAAAAATCTTATCCCTGTAACGCTTGGGAATATTGTGGGCGGCGCGGGAATGGTCGGCGTTTTATACTGGTTTTCTTTGGGCTCTGTGAAACCGAAAAAGGAATAATAACCTGCTTTGCTTCGGTTTCATTTCTGAAAATATTCGGCAGAACCTTAACAGTTTTCATAAAGATACCTCCGTTCATATTTTACGCAATCCCTCCGCCCTGAATGCGGTATTTTCCGGGGCTTATTCCCGTATATGCTTTAAATATTTTTGAGAACCAGCTTTGATCCTCAAAACAGCAGCAGGCGGCGATTTCACTTAATGACATATCCGTTTCCAGCAAAAGATGGCTTGCTTTTTCCACTCTAAGACGGTTTAAATACTTTGACAAATTTTCACCCATTTCTTCCTTGAAGATGGTGCTGAAATACGGAGGAGAAAGACCGGCTACGCCCGCGATTTCCTTTAAGCTGATTTTTCTTGTATAGTTTTCCAGAATAAAGTTTTCGGCTTTTCTTAAAGCGGCCGCATGCGGGATTCCCCTAAAGGATGATATTGTATTCGATACCCTGTCTACAATAGTGTGAATAATGTCCGTCAATTCCTCAATTGTTTTGGCTTCCTGAACAAGTTTTAAATTTTGACTGTTTATTTCCATGGAAAGGCTTCCGTTTTTGGCGGGGTTTATTTCCAGCCTGGAAATCAGCACGACAAGTTCGGTTATCCGCAATTGCACAAATTTAAAATGTCCCATATCTGACTGAGGTTCTCCGGGGAATGATCCCGCGCCCTGATTGGAGAAAAATACGGCCGCAAGCAGTTCATTCAATGTTTTTTTTGCTTCGGTTAAATCGCCCTTTCTAAGGGCGGCCATAAGGTTTTTTTCCTTTTCCAGCGGATAACCGGGTTTTTTCGCATTTTCACCGTATTGCTTTTTTAAGTCTTCGATTATTTTCGTTATTGTCTCCTGTTGTTCCGTTCTCCGCCTGATTATCTCATGATAATCTTCGCTTCCCGGATTAAGGGATTCCGCGCATAACTGCATCATTTCCGCCAAATGCTGGATTTTTTCCGTGTCGGCCTGCGGATATGATTTTATGCTTTTTTTTAGCTCTTCCTTGGAATTCTCACTATTGCACATAACAAAATTATCATTGGCATTTGAAAAAATGTCAACTGCCTGCCGGTCCGCTTCCATAAAACCGCTGCCCCTTACAGCCGCATAAAAACGCCCGTCAACATATATGGTGCTTGTCCAAAAAAACAATCCGGCTTTGCATTTGTAAATGTAATGGCAGCCTTTTTTTTCCGCTTCTTTTATCGCGTTTATGTGCATTTCACCGCATGACTGCAATGACCGGACATTTGCGCAGCAAAGGCATATATTTTTTTCGGGACAGCATCGTGAATTATCCTCAGATTCCGGAAAATATTGCGCGTAATCGCTGTCGTAAACACATACGCCGCAGCCTGTCGCATGGCTGTAGTCCAGCATCATTTTTTTCGCTTTTTCAATAAAGTCCGACGTTTCGTTTTGCTTCTCATTAATAAATTTATTTTCGTTCATGACAATTTCCTGTTATAGGCTGATATACCGGAGACACTTGCCTGATCGCGGTATTTCCCCGGAGTTAACCCGGTATTTGTTTTGAATATTTTTGAGAACCAGCTTTGATCCTCAAACCCGCAGGCGGTGGCGATATCGCCTATCGGCATATTGGTTGAAATTAACATGCCGGCCGCCTTTTCGACTCGTAAACGGTTAAGGTAATTGGAAAGATTTTCCCCCATTTCATCTTTGAAAATCGTACTGAAGTATGACGCAGAAAGGCCCGCGGCGTCGGCTATTTCCTGAAGGCATATCTTCCTTGTATAATTTTCCCAGATATAACGTTCAGCTTTTCTGATAGCGGAAAAATGACACACTCCGTGAAATGAAAAAATTCTTTCCGCCATAAGGTCTGTAAAACAAAGGAGAATGTCCTTGATTTCCTGAAGGCTTGAGCTTTCCTCTATTTTTTTTAAGTAATAGTTGTTTGTGTCAAGTAATGTACCGTCCCCGATGTTTTTGGAATTTATTGTGGCTCTTGACAATAAAACCGTCCATTCCAGCGCTTTTAGGCGGAAAATCTTGAAATTCCCGTCTAATTCCTTGTATTGCGCAACAAGCAAATCGTAGAGAATCTGTTTTGCGTGAACCTTGTCTCCCCTTCGCAGGCTCGCAAAAAGCATCCGCTCCATGTCCATCGGCAGAAAATTATTTATTGTTTCCTGCGAAGACATTTCTGTCTGGTGTTTTGACCATGATGCCAGAACGGGAATGTTTTTTTGATTAAAACTCAATCCTGAAATCTGGTTTGCGCAGATCAGCATCATTTTAGCTAACGCTTTCACCTTGCCGCTGTTTTTTTGCATTTCCTGTATTCCGCCTGAAAAAAGCGCTCCCGCGAAACGTTCTCCCGAATAAAAAGGGCTTGTCCAGAAAACATATTTTTCAGGGCACGTATAAATATTCGATCCTCCGAGCAGTTTCGCTTCGTTTACGGCTTCTCTGTGAATATTGAAACATTCATTTTTTTCGGCTGTTCTGTCGTTTATTAATTTGCATTGTTTACAAAATGAACATAATTGAAATATTCCCGTATCATCGTCAGGCTGTATTACAAAAGCCGCGCAATTTGTAGATTTTTCATAATGCTTAACAACTTTAAACGCTTTATTTATCAGCGGGTCCAGTTCACGGCGTTGTATAATATTTGATAATTTTGCCATAATGTACGCTCCTTTGTATAAATTAAAAATAACAAAAGAAAAAGAACAAAATACACCCTTTTTATAAAAAGGTTTTATTTGATAAAATAATTTTATGAAAAAAAATGAAGTGAACTGCGCTCTTGACGGAATGATACTTTCCGCTTCAGGATGGCGCGCAATATTTGCAGCAGACGGCAATGAAGAAAGCACGACAGAAAAAATTTCCGCTTCTCACAGAATTATCTGCGCGGCCGCCGCGGTAATTTTTGCCGATTATTTACAAAAATCGCAAAATACGCCGCTGGTTCTTGTCGGCACGGATACGCGTCCTACCGGCAAAGCAATTGCGCAGGCAATGATTCCGGCTTTGCTTGCGTCAGGATGTAACGTGCGTTTTTCGGGCTTCACCGCCGCGCCTGAAATTATGGCGTGGGCCCGCAGCGCGCCGGACGCCTGCGGGTTTATTTATATCTCCGCAAGCCACAACCCTGTTGGGCATAACGGAATAAAGTTCGGCCTTACTGACGGCGGAGTATTGGCGGCCCGTGAGGCGGATAAACTTATTGCCGGCTTCCGTTCTTTCTTTGAGAAAGAAGATTGTGTTCAGATAATAGAGGAGCTGATTTCATCTGCCGATCCCGCGCTAATTAAAAATGTGTATGACGGAGAAGCGCTGTCAAAAGCCGAAGCGTACAAAGCGTACTATAATTTTTGCGGAGTTGTCGCGTGGGACGGCAATGACGATTTTGCCTGTGAACTGAAAGCCGGTCTTTTAAAACATCCGCTTGGCGTTGTCTGCGATTTTAACGGATGCGCGCGGACGGTTTCCGTTGACAGGGATTTTTTTTCCGCCTTTGGAATAAGGTTCGATTGTATCAATGAAAAGCCCGGTGAAATTGTCCACCGCATTGTACCGGAAGGCGAAGCTCTTGAACCTTGCAAGGCGCTGCTTGAAAAAGCGCATTCGCGTGATGCGTCATTTATGCTGGGCTATGTGCCTGACTGCGACGGCGACAGGGGAAATCTTGTTATCTGGGATGACGGCGCGGGAATTGCGCGCGCTCTTGAAGCGCAGGAAGTTTTTGCCCTTGCCTGCGTTGCGGAACTTGCCCATCTGGCCGGGAAAGGCACAGGCCTTTTAAAAACCGCTGTTGCGGTTAATGATCCCACCTCTATGCGGATAGACGGAATAGCCGAAGCTTTCGGCGTTTCGGTTTTCCGCGCCGAAGTAGGCGAGGCGAATGTAGTCGGGCTTGCCCGCAGGCTGCGCGAACAGGGATATACCGTGCGTATTTTGGGCGAAGGTTCGGCGGGAGGGAATATCACGCATCCGTCTGCGGTGCGCGATCCTATTAACACTGTTCTTGCCATTGTCAAATTGTTTTCGATTCGTTCAGGCGCGGGCAAAGACGGTCTTTTTGAGATTTGGTGCAAGTGTTCGGGGCAGGCGGAAAAATACCGCGAAGATTTTACGCTTGCCGATGTAATTGCAAGCCTTCCGCCGTTTGTCAGCACTCCGGCGTATTCGCCTTCCGCTGTATTGCGCATTAAAACAAATGATCATGCTTTGTTAAAAGAACGTTATCAGAAAGTTTTTTTACGGGAATGGGAAGAAAGGAAAGACGAATTAAGCTCACGTTTTAACTTATGCGCTTGGGAAGCAAGAGCCTATAACGGATTGGAAGAAAGACGCGGCATAAGCTGTTTTTCAGAAGCGGGCAGGGGAGGGTTAAAAATAATATTTTTAAACGGCGAAAACAGGGAAAGCGCCTTTATATGGATGAGAGGCTCCGCCACGGAGCCTGTTTTCCGTATCATGGCGGATGCACGGGGAGATGACGCGGGCGTTGAGCGGTTCTTGCTTGATTGGCAAAGAAAGATGATAATGATTGCGGACGGAAATGAGTGAACAGAGATTTTTAAGGAGTGAATATGGGATTAAGAGGAGAACTTTTTTCAACTAAAATAATACTGCCTAACAGGACATATTTTTTTAATGTTAAAGAAAACAGGATGGGGGACCTCTACTTAAACATTGTAGAGAGCAAAAACCGCGAAACAGGCGGTTTTGACCGCCAATCGGTGATTCTTTTTGCCGATGATTTGCAGGAATTTTTAAAAGGTTTTGACGAATCGTTAAAAGTTATGGAAAAAGCGGTGCGGGACAAGCGCCATTCTGCGCCTCGGGGCGAGAAGCCTTACCGCAGGGAAAAACCGGATCACGATGAAAAAGAAAAAGGTGATTTTCCCTTAGAAAGAAAAGAACGCAGAGAAAGGCAGCCTTACACGGGTGAAGGCCCTTCAAAAAAATTCAGGACAAAACGCGGATATGATCATAAACCGGAAGGCGGTAAACGAGGCGGCGGCAGGAATGAAAGCGGCAGACGTGATAACGGCAGGAATGAAGGCGGCAGATATAATGGCGGCAGGAATGAAAGCGAAAAACACGGCGGCGGCAGGCGGGTTGTGGTCAAAAAACGCGACAAATAAACGCGCAGTTAACGGCCTTTAATTCACCTGACACGGAAACTCATTCGTTGAATCGGAGAAGGCCCGTATCTGCGGATCGCTTCGCGGTGCGCTTTTGTGGGATAGCCCTTGTGCTGCGCATAGCCGTATTGAGGGTACAACAGAGCCATTTCATCCATGTAAGAGTCGCGCGCGGTTTTCGCCAGGATAGAGGCTGCCATTACTTCGCGGACTTTTGCGTCGGCCTTTACCATAGCCTTGCACGGAACGGGGATTGCGGGAATGTGAAGCCCGTCAACGATGACGGAAATATTGGCGTCTAACGGAACGGGCTGCCTGCGCGCCATCTCTTCAAAGGCGCGTTTCATTGCAAGAAGGCTTGCCTGTAAAATGTTGACGCTGTCAATTTCGCTGTGAGAAGCCCAGCCAATGCCCCATGAAAAAGCGCTGCCGCATATATGCCTGCGCAGGTCTTCGCGCTTTGCCGGGGAAAGTTTTTTTGAATCGTTTAATAAATCGCCAAGTTCGCGGGGAAAATCACCGCCTAAAATAACCGAGGCGGCGCAGACCGGCCCTGCAAGCGGCCCGCGGCCCGCTTCGTCAATGCCGCAAACGGGCGTACAGGTCTCATCCGTCCTGTTCACCGATATTTCTCATTGCCTCCCGTAAAGAAGGGTTGTTTTTATAATAATGTTCCTCAATTTCCTGTTTTGTAAGGCCGGTCAGTTCGTGACTCATGTAGTGTATCCATGTACTGTCGTCATTTACGGACGCTTCATGTTTGCGGCACCAGTAATCCGGCTGGAACGGAAGCTGATCCTCTTTGTCATGGAAATATTTATAGTCATGAACCGCGATTTTTAAATCTTTACGGGGAATTCCCTTGTCGGTAATTATCTGCGCAAGGTAATTAATTGTTCTGCCGGTGTCGAAAATGTCGTCTACCAGAAGCACCTTGTCTCCCACGCGCAAATAATCCGGTGAATAAGTCCAGCCGTCCACTTTTACTTTATCCGCCGTTGCTATGTCGGTGTATGATCTTGCGACCACCGCCGCGTAGTAAACGGGATGCGCGTCCTTGCGGATAAACTTGAAATACTCGCTTATAATATTGCCAAGATAGGCTCCGCCGCGCAGAGAAACGTAAATTACGTCAGGAATAAATCCGCCGGTATAAATGCAGTGCGCAAGTTTTAAAGCGTTATCCCTTACAGTGTCAAACTGAAGAAATTCTTTTTTCATATTACCTCCTTTTTTCAGGACGCAAAAAACCGAAAAAACTTCCGCAAAGGCCGCCGATAATATGCGCGAATTGCGAAATATTGTCATTTTGCAGTGAATTTAAAAGCTGTACGCCCATGTACAGAATTAACACAAGAATAAAGGTAAGCGGGATTTCACCTTTGGAAAAATTTGTAAACGAAGACAGAAGAATCATCATAAACACTACGCCGGAAGCGCCCATAAGGGAACTTTTAAAAAAACAGACATTCAATATGCCGGTAACCAAAGCGGTGATGACAATCATTATAAAAAGCTGGAAAGAACCGTAATTTTCTTCCAGCATCGGCCCTATTACAAGTATCAGCGTAAAGTTGCTGATAAGGTGAGTCCAGTTTGCGTGCCCAATAATGTGGGTAAAAAGCGTAACCCAGCTTCGTAAACTTCCCGCGTGAAAACTGCCTCTTCCCGGAACCATAAACCAGTATTCCGTCAGGTTCGGAATCAATGTCTGCGAAAGCAGGAGTATCAATGCACATAACAGCGTGAACGTAAGGACTGTCGGAGCGTTATATTTAATTCTCATATATCAAGCTCTATCTCCACCGGGCAATGATCCGAACCGTAAACTTCGGGCCTTATTATTGACGATTTTACTTTTGGCAAAAAATCTTTGTCTACGCAGTGGTAATCAAGCCTCCAGCCCACGTTTCTTTTGCGCGCAGAACCCATATATGACCACCATGTGTAATGCCCTGCCTCTCCCGGATGAAAATGACGGAACGTGTCAACGTGGCCTGCCGCGATAAATTTGTCCATCCATGCGCGTTCTTCGGGAAGATAACCCGCGCTGTTTTCATTGCTTTTGGGGCGGGCAATGTCAATCGGGGTATGAGCGATATTGTAATCGCCTGTCAGCAGAAAATGGCGGCCTTTTTTTACCAGCGAATTGCATAGTTTAAGCATTGCGCCGCAAAACGCGAGTTTGTAATCCAGCCTTTTGCGCTCATCCTGCGAATTGGGGAAATATGCCGCTATTAGGGAAAATTCATTGTACTCGGCGATAAGGACGCGGCCTTCGCAGTCAAATTCCTCATGGCCCATAAAATGAACGTCCTGCGGTTTTTCTTTTGAATAAACCGCCACTCCCGAATAGCCCTTTTTCTTTGCGCATGCCCAAAAAACGGAGTAAGGTTCGCTGACAGGCGGGTTTAATAGCTGGGGCGGAAGCTGGCCGGGTTCGGCTTTTGTTTCGTTAAGGCACAGTATGTCAGGATTTTCTTTTACAAGCCAGCCGGTAAAATTGTGCTTTTCTGCAGCGCGGATGCCGTTCACATTCCAAGTTAAAATACGCATATTTAATTATATAACGCGCGTGTTTTTTTATAAAGGGTGAAATTTAAAGCGGGCATGTTTTTAAATGACCCGCTGGTTCATCCAGCGTCCGTTTAACCAGCGTTTTGCGAAGAAAATCCCCCTAAAGAGGAAATCCGCGCCCATTGCAAAATAAACAGCCTTAGGTCCAAGACCGAGCGGAAACGCCAGCAGATAAGCCGAACAAACCCTTACCAGCCACATAGTGCATGACGCGACAATCATTACATAGCGGGCGTCTCCTGCGGCTTTCAGGGTGTTCGGCAGTACAAAGGACGGACACCAGAATAACGTTGATGTAACGCAGTGAATCCGCAGAAAGGTTACGCATAATCGGCTGGCTTCTTCGGAGAGAGTAAAGATGCCGATAATCTGATTCATAAAAATAAAAATATTTATATTTATTAAAAAATATGTCAGGTAGGATAACTTCATGATTTTCAGCGTATATTTTTTTGCGCCCGCGTAATCGCCGGCTCCGATGCACTGGCCCGCGATAATGAGAAGGCCCATTCCGTAACCGCTGCCGGGCATAAACGCAAGCGAATTGATTGTCGCCGCAACCGCGTTGGATGCAATAGCGGCGGTTCCGAATGTTGTAAATATTCTTGTAACTAAAATTTTGCCGATCTGAAACATGGAAGTTTCAAGTCCGCTCGGAATGCCGATATTCAGGATGCGCTTTATCATTACAGGTTCAAATTTTACCTTTGTAATTCCTTTCAAATGGATTACATTCGCCCAATCCTGCATCAAAAGGAGAATCAGTACAGCCGAGGCGGCAATACGGCCGATAAGCGTTGCAAGCGCCGCTCCGGCTACTCCGAGCCCCATGCCGTAAATGAACAGCGCGTTTCCCGCGACATTTAAAATGTTTACAAGAAAAGCGGTGCGCATGGTAACTTTTGAATTTCCCATGCTTCTGAAAATTGCGGAAGCCGAAGTGTACAGCGCCAGAAAAGGATATGAAACGGCGGTAATTAAAAAATAGGTTTGACCGGATTGCATTACGTCGTCCGCAATATTGCCGAAAATCATTTTCAGCAATTGGCGGCAAAGGAACATTGTAAATATCATTATAATGAATGAAATTAATACGCTTACATAAATTAACTGTCTTGCCGAACAGCAGGCGTTTTTTCTGTCCTGGCGTCCGATATATTGGCTTGCTACAACGGAGCCGCCTGTCGCCATCGCGTTAAAAGCGGTAATAATCAAAAAATTTATTGCGTCTACAAGTGAAATTCCTGAAACAGCGTGCTCGCCTACGGAACTTACCATTATCATGTCGACCATGCCCATTGCGACTATCAGGAGCTGTTCAACTATCAACGGCCAAAACAGGCTGAAAAGACGCCTGTTATTCCATTCGGGCGAGGCTATGGCTATGGGCTGTATTTCCGGTATGGCTGTTGAAACCGGCTGCGCTTCCAATATTTTCTCCATAAAAACAGCAAAAAAGACTTTTCCGGTAAAATGTACCGCGCAGGTAAAACAGAATGAGACTCAGGTTTTTTCCCGGTACGTACAGTTTATATAAAAACATAACAAGCGTCTATATACGGAAAACAGGCGGTGTTGATGCGCACAATGCCGCTTGCCGTAACGGCATACGCATTGCTACGGACTCATGAGCGTATCAATATTCCGTCTTGCCGAACGCACAAATTCAATAAACGTTTTTTTGATTAATTTTCTGGTGTGTTCGTCTATATTGCCCATGAATTTTATGATTTTTCCCATAGATTGAACAAATGAATTTTCAAGTTCATGAATTGATCTTACGTCCGAAGCGCCCAATATTGTATACATGGATTCTACAACTTTTTCACGCTCTTCGCTGTCAAGGCTGCCAATCCAGTCTCTAAGGGTTTTGTCGATAAAACGGCTGCCTGATGTTACATTATCAACGCGAATCATTCCGGTTTGCATAATTTCCCATGAATATAGGGAATGCTGCATAAGGCCCGTTTCGCTGCTTTTTATCACATTCAGGTTATTCCCATGCTCAAAAAGCATTCCTATTACGGACGTTTGAGGGACGTATGATTTTATTCTGTCCTTGATCGCCAGATAACCTTCGTTTGCCAGGACATATTCGTTAAAACCGGGCGAATCGTAACTGAATATTTCTGTTATGCGCTTTTGAATGTTTTTTTTGCAAAAAGACGCCGCGTAAATCGCGAGGTTTCCGCCCTTTGAATGGCCGCCCGTGCGCAGAGAACCATCCAAAAATGCGGATATTTCTTCCAGATAATTTACGGCTTCAATCTGCGCGGGAACTACGTCCATGAAACACATATTAAAATCTTCTTTCCACCCTACAAGAGAAGCGTCCGTCCCTCGGAAAACTACTGAACTGGAACCGTCTCCCGTGTATATACAGATCGCCGAAAATTGATATTCCTGCTCCGTATTAATTTTATTTATGAAGCCGTGAAGCTGGCAGTTTCTGAAACGGTCGGAAGTATACAGCGCGTCAATAAGTTCGGGGTCTTCCTTAAAACCCAGATCGGTATCTGATTTGCAGACCCTCATCTTTTCCTTTAATTTGTTCAATGCGAGATTCATGCTCACGCCTTCTTTAATATGCGGACCGGGAACAATACCGTCAAAAGGAAGGTATGACATTTGGGAAAAAATCAAGAAATCTACCGGGTTAAGCGGAGACTGGGTAAAACTGAGGTCCCCTCTCCATGCCAAATAATCAAATAGATTTGCCATGCCGCATATTATAACATTTTACAACAGGGGGGCAAAGACGCGCAGTACGTCTTGAACAACGCGCTGGATCGCGTTTCTTGCGCAGTCTTTAAGCGTCATCTCCTGGCAGAGGGGCATTGTACGCAAAAAATCTTCCTTAACCGCCATTACCGTTTCGCTTGCATAGAGAAGTATGCCGCATTCAAAGTGAAGGTACAAACTGCGGAAATCAAGATTGGTAGTCCCTACCGTCGCGATTTTATCGTCCGCAACAAATGTTTTTCCGTGGTTAAAACCGGATGAATATTCGTAAACCTTAACGCCTGCCTGTATAAGCCTGCGGTAATATGAACGGGATGTAATTTCCACTACCCATTTATCCCAGCGGTGAGGGGTAATAATGCGTACGTCAACGCCGCTTTTTGCGGCAAGCGTAAGAGCGGACATGAGGTTGTCGTCTACAACAAGATACGGAGTATTTATATAAACGTACTTTTTCGCCTGGTTAATAATCTGAATATAGACGTGTTCTCCTACATTTTCCGTGTCTATCGGGCTGTCCGCATAGGGCTGCACATAACCCCATTTTTCAAAACCTTCGGCGGAGCCGTTTGCGGCATGTTCAATCATAGTGTCTTTCCAGGGAAAAAATGACGCGTAATCATCTTTTTCTTTGGTGCTGAGATTCCACATTTGTAAAAAAATCAGCGTTAATGACCACGCCGCGTCTCCCTCGATCATTATCGCCGCGTCCTTCCAGTGCCCGAAACGTTCCACGACATTGATGTACTCGTCCGCAAGGTTAAGCCCGCCTGTGAAAGCCACTTTTCCGTCTATCGAGATAATTTTCCTGTGATCGCGGTTATTCTGCAATGAAGACACAATCGGCCTGAAAGGGTTAAAGACATAAGTTTTTATGCCTTTTTCCATCATGTTTTTACGGAAGTCGGGCGGGAGAGTAATAAAACAGCCGAGATCATCGTAAATAATCCTGATTTCCAGCCCTTCACTTGCTTTTTTTTCCAATATTTTTAAAACGGAGTTGAACATCAATCCTTCTTTCAGGATAAAAAATTCCAGGAATATGTATTTTTGGGCTTTTTTCATTTCCTCAAGTATTTTGTAAAAAAAGTCTTCTCCTGAAGCAAGGTATAACTGCCTTGTATTTCCGTAAACGGGATACCCGGCGAATTCCTGAAGATAATAGGCGTTTGTTCTAAAGTCTGGATGAATGTTTATTAATTCTTCAAGCCGGTTTCCGGAAAGGTAAAAAGCCTCGCGGCTGCCGTTAATATTTAACGCAAGAGCTTTTCTTAACTTTTTTGTATTTGACCAAAAATTAAACAGAATATAGAGTATTCCGCCGAAAATCGGGAATAACAGAATAATAAAAACCCATGTAAGTTTATAGCCCGCTTTTTCACGTTTGTTGATAATGTAAATACATACGATAATGCTTAAAAAAGTCAAAATCCAATAGGAGAATCTTACATATCTTCCTGTACCGGCAATTAGAAATATAGTAAGCGCTACCTGAGATAAAAGAGAAAATATAATTAAAAATCTTCTTTTAAAATTCAGCCTTAATAATTTCTTTTTACCCATTTATTTAATTATAACACAGGCCGCACGGAAAAGCATTTTTCGCTATATCGGCCAGCGTCCTGCCCCTCTGCGCAGCAGTTTTATTTCGTCCGTGCACATGTCAAGAATCGTGGAAAAAATCCGCTCCCTTTCTTCTCCGCTGTCCAAGATCAAATCCACTCCGTTAATATCCTCAAGTTCCCATCCGCTTTCAAAAAGTTCTTCTTCCGGTATGGGCGCAAGCTCGGTATCGGCGTCTTCTTCCGCAAATGATTCCCATTCACCGTCCGCCATGCTTTTTTTTGCGGTTATAGAATAAAGCGGATGATTAAGAGTTTCAATCAATTTTATCGGGACAGAATAGTCCGGTATGCGGACTCCGATTTCATGACGGCGTATGTCAAGGATTTTTTCCGTGCCCGGAAAAGCCCTTAAAATGTACACATAAGGCCCGGGTGAAAGGCGGTTAATCAGGCGGAAACGCGTGTTGTCCAAAGGACACATTTCACCGAATTGGGAAATGCTTGAACATAAAAGGGTAAAGTGCCGCTCGTCTCTCTCTCCGGAAAGCTGCCTTAGCTTTTTAATGCCGGACGGGGATTTTAACGAACAGACAATGCTCCAGCTTGTATCTGTGGGCAGGGCGATTAACGCACCGTCTTCCAGCATCCCTGCCGCGCGGGCAAGCACTCTGTCATCAATATTGGACGAGACAATATATTCAATCACAAAAGCCTCAAGATACCCATACCAGCTTGTCGGGTTCGGATTCCATCATATAAATATTTTCAAAACGTCCTGAATGTTTTGCCGGAGGATTTTCCGGAAAATAGGTTTTCATAAAGTACCAGACAACATCCGCCATTATTTTGGCAGAATCTGTCGGAGCGAAACGGTACCAGATTTCCCTTTCTCCCAGTATTTTTTTTAAATTATCATTATTATAGCACAATTCAGGATCGGTCATGCGGCGTATTTCGCTTCTTAATCCGCCGTAACTTGTCTGTCCTACATGGAACATACGCAGGCGCTTGTTTTCATCCATCCAGTATATTTCAAAAACTCCGGCGACGGACGGGACTTTCGCGTGTATTTCCCATTTGTCGGCTTTTGCAAGCGCCGACCATTTGATAAAATAATGAATGTCTCCGTCCTTTTCTTTAAAAGTAATGCCGCATTCCATGTACCACTTATATCACAAAAGCATTATTATTTCCATAAAAATTGAAATAAAAACTGTATGAAAAATGATACACTCTTGCCGTATACCGGCGGGTGAGGCATATTCACGCTTTATGTAATTCCTTATGTAGTAAGGAATTATGAAATATTTTCCACTCTTTCTTATACTTGGCACAATTATTGCTATAGTATTACTAACATTTCCGAATCAACGTTATTACGTAGAAGGGAGGCAATATGCAGAAGAAAGCGTCGGTTTCCAGTGATAATCTGCTCGAAACCTATTTTAGGCAAATTAAAGATTTTCCCCTTTTGTCATTTGAAGAGGAATTGGAGTTATCAAAAGAAATACAGAACGGCAATAAAGAAGCCCTGCATAAATTGGTGAATTCCAATTTAAGGCTGGTCGCCAAAATCGCCGGACTGTACAATCTGCCGGATATTCCCGTTTTGGACATTATTCAGGAAGGAAATATGGGCCTTCTTCACGCGGCGACAAAATTCGATTACCGCAAAAACGTCCGTTTTTGCACTTACGCAAGCTGGTGGATACGCCAGTTTATAAGCCGTTTTCTTTCCAAAAAGAGAAGAATAGTCCGCCTTCCCCAGAGAAAAGAAGAAGAACTCAGGAAAATCCAGCACGTATACCATTCTCTTTGCCAGACTTTGATGCATCAGCCGCAAAGCAAGGATATTGCCAAAGAACTCGGCATTTCGGTTCAGGATGTTGACGCCATCATCAATATGGCGGCGGATTCTCTTCCGTTTGAGCAGAATATGAACGATGAAGATACCTTGTGCGCAATGGACGTTCATGAGGATTATACCTACAGTCCGGAACGCACCCTTCTTAAGAAATTTTCACGCGACGGCACAATGAATATTTTAAATAAACTGAAAGATAAAGAAAGACGGATACTTGCGTACCGTTATCAGTTAAACGGGAACGAGCACCACACGCTGAGGGAAATAGGGGATAAACTCAATATTTCTCCGGAAACCGTGCGCCAGATTGAAATGAGGGCGCTTAAAAAAATCCGCAGCCATGCAGACGAACTTAAAGATTGTATATACGAGGAAGCAATTTAAGTTATAATGGTTGAATGATTGCGGAAAATTCGCTGGTTCTATATAAAAATAAACCGGCGATTGTCAAAGAAAAAACTGACGGAAAATTTATCATATCTGTTCAAGACGGCTCTCAGGTTAAGGTTCGGGATAAAGATATTGAACTGATCCATCCCGGTCCTGTTAAAAAATTTGACGAGATTGAACCCGGTACAGATGACGGAAAACTCTCTCAAATGGTGAAGGAAGCGTGGGAGCTTTTATCCAATGAAGAAGATTCCGTACTTTCTTTAAAGGACTTTGCGGCTTTTATTTTTAACGAGTATACGCCGTCTTCGGCTTATGCCGCGTATTCCGCGCTGCGGGACGGGCTTTATTTTTCAGGGACAATTGACGCTATTGTTCCTCGCAATAAACAGGAAATTGAAACTGAAGAAACAAAACGCAGCAGCAAACAGCTTGAAACAGACGAGCGTTCCCGTTTTTTGGACAGGTTAAAAAACCGCCTGAAAAATCCTGCGGCAAATTCCCTTCTTCCTGCGGATGATCGTTTTATTCAGGATGTAGAAGCGCTCGCTTACGCAAAATCGGCAAAAAGCCGGACTATGAAGGAACTTGGGCTGGGAGAGACGCCGGAAGAAGCCCACGCTCTGCTGTTAAAAACCGGTTTTTGGACAAATCAAATTAACCCGCACCCGCACCGCTTCGGGCTTTCGCTTAACAGCGCGGTTTTTTCCCGATTTTCGCCCCCTGCCGAAGAACGGCTCGATCTTTGCCGCCTTCCGGCATTCGCTATTGACAGTCCCTGGAGCGGCGATCCCGACGATGCGGTCTCGATTGAAGCGGCATCGTATGAAGGCGGCGAAGACACGCTCTATGTGCATATCGCGGACCCCGCGTCCTGCATTACTCCCGGCAGCCCTGTTGAAACGGAGGCAAGGGAAAGGGGAGTCACTCTTTACCTGCCTGAAAAAACGGTCAGAATGCTTGCGCAGGAATATATTCCGGTCTTTGCGCTGGGCATGAGCGATAAATCTTTGGCTCTTACATTTAAACTTGCGGTTGACTCAAACGGCAATGTAAAAAAGACTGAAGTTTTCCCCTCAATTATAAAGGCGCGCAGGCTGACCTACGAAGAAGCCGACATTGAAATGCGCGGGGATACTCAGGACGCCCGTGCGTTACGCGCGTTAAGCGAACTTGCGGCGCGTATTTTTAAAAGGAGGGCCGCCTGCGGTGCGGTAAATATTGAACTTCCCGAGGTGCATATCAGCGTTGAAGACGGTACTGTTAACATCAGGCGGCTTGTTCAATACCAATCCGCTTCTATGGTGAGGGAGTGCATGATTGCCGCAGGAGAGGGAGCCGGAAACTGGGCCGCAGGCAGCGGTTTGGCGTTTCCGTATTTAAGCCAGGAAGCCGATATACCGGAAAAAATCGGCGAAGGCATGGCGGGCTCTTTCCAGCTCAGGCGCTGCATGAGGCCGCGCATCCTTTCTGTAAAACCGGGAAAGCATCAGGGGCTTGGACTTGATATTTACACGCAGGTTACAAGTCCCCTGCGCCGTTACACCGATCTTTTGGCGCATATACAGATACGCGCCTTTCTGCGCGGCGAAAAACCGCTGAGCGCCGATGAAATTTCAGCTAACTTGGGGTACAGCGAAGCCGCGGCAGCCGCCGCGGTTCACGCGGAGAGGGCGTCAAATAACCACTGGCTTATGGTCTATCTTTCCGATAAAAAAGACGCGGTCTTTGACGCTCTTGCCCTTGAAAACAAGGGAAACCGCTGGGCGGTCATGATTCCGTCCCTTGCCCTTGAAACGCAGGTTCCCCTTCAAAGGGATGTTTCACCTAATGAAACTGTTAAATTGGCTTTAAAATCCGTGAACATTCCGCGCGGGGAAGCGGTTTTTATTCAGGCGCAAGGAAATTAGTCCGTCTTTGAGTACCAGTCTTTCAGGACTTTTTCGGCTTTCTTGCCGTATACGTTAAAACTCATGTCGCTTTTTGCTTTATCGGCGTTATATACTTTTGTAGACCATTCCCACCAGAAAAAACCTGCAAACCACGGTTCGTTAAAAAAAGTACGCATGCATGAATTATAAAAATTTGCCTGTTCGTCTTCATTAAAAGGATAATCTCTGTGAGTAAAATCCCAGGGTATAACGGCGCATCCTTTTGCGCTGCGGCAGCCTATTTCTATAAAAATTATTTTTTTATTCCATTTATCGCTTATTGCCTTTACCCTTTCCTTTACAGGCTGCCATGCTTTAAACATATTTTCTTCGGTTTCGCCGCCTTCCTTTGCGACAGGATAATAGGCGCTCGTTCCGATGTAATCAACGGCGTCAAACCATTTCACATTGTCTTCGCTGCCGTGGTTTGCGTTGTAAATTACCGATCCTTTGTAAACCGCCCTTGTCCGCTTTATTAAATTTCTCCATTCATTTTCTTTTCTTTCGGACGAGACCATTTCACAGCCTATACAGAACATTTCGCATTTTGTGTATTCGGCCATTTCGGCGTAGTGGCATATAAAAGCGGTGTAATGCTCAAACCATTCGGTCCAGTAAACGTCTTTTCCGTGCATGTTGGCGTCGGGGAAATTTATTTCCGCCCTCCATACTCCGTCTTCGCAGTTGACAACAGGTTTCAGGCATACTTTCATTCCAAGTTCGTGAGCTTTGTTAATTGCAAATTCAACGTCCCTGTCTTTTACGGTATATCTGTAATCAAAATTGATTCTTGTCGATGAAAATTTTTCCTGCCATACAATAAACGCTATGCATATCCATTCGCTGCCCGCTTCCCTCAATTTTTCCATAGATGAAACCGCTTCGGGAGTTCTGTAATCCCCGCTTTTTGCGTCAAAACCGTAAGTGAAACCTTTTATAAACATAATGCCTACCTATAAAACAGGATTTACACAGCGCATGAAATGTCCGTTTTTAATTTCTTTTATTTCGGGATGCTCCCGGTAACAGCGTTCCTGCGCCCGAGGACACCTAGGCGCGAAAGGGCATCCGTTTGAATCTTCTTTTATTTCAGTTTTTTGTTTCCGCGTTTCTTCGGGGGTTGTTTCCTGCGCGGGGGATTCCTTTTCGATGCCCGCGGCGCAGGAGAACAAAAGCCGCGTATACGGATGGTGACCCTCCCGGTAAAGATCGCAGGCGGGCGCTTCTTCCATCAATTCTCCCCGGTACATTACCCCTATCCTGTCGCAGAAATAACACGCTACTTTAAGATCGTGCGCGATAAAAAGGAACGACATATTTCTCTTTTTGCGGATGTCGAGTAACAGATTTAGTATTTGTCCCTGAATGGAAACGTCCAGGGCGGAAACAACTTCGTCGCATATCAAAAGCTCCGGCTCCATTAAAAGGGCGCGGGCTATGGAAATTCTCTGACGCTGGCCGCCTGAAAATTCGGAAGGCCTCTTTTCAAGGTCGGCAGCCTGAAGGCCGACTTCCTCAAGTATTGCGGCGGCTTTCAGGCGAAGCTCTTTTTCGGTAACGCCGCGTTTTTTCAGCGGACGCCTGCATCCTGATACCAGAACTTCATAAACGCTCATCCTGGGATTAAGCGATCTTGCAGGGTCCTGAAACACATAACGCACTTTTTCACGGTACTTGCGAAGCGCCTCTTTTTGAAACGAGGCTATATCTTCGTTGTAAAGCCGCGCGGAATCGTCTTTGTAATAATTTATCCGCCCCGAATCTGCTTCGTACATCCTGATAAGAAGCCGCGCCGTGGTGGTCTTTCCGCATCCGGATTCGCCTACAAGCCCGTAAGCCTCGTTGTTTCCGATAGAAAATGAAATGCCGTTTACCGCGTTGACAAAACGCCCGAAACGCGCGAAAAATCCGGCTTCAAGGTTGAATCGTTTATACAGGTTGGAAACTGTCAGTAACGGCATGGTTTTAGTATAAAACAATGCGGCAGATTCGTCTATTAAGGCAGGTAATAAAAACTCAGGCTGAATTCAAATGACAAATTGACAATTAGACTGTAGAATAAATTTAATTAGCGCCGGAGGCTTTATGGGTAATTTTTCGGGAATATTCAGGGTAATATGTTATAAACTTTGCGTAATTTTACTTGTTGTAATAAACGGTTTTTCAATATTATCATGTAACGCTTCGAACGGCGGCGTTGGCGGCGGCAACGGTAACGCCCCAGTTACCTCCCCGCCTCCTGTCTCTTCCGCAGAAGGAATGTCTGTAGGGTGGAATCTGGGTAATTCCCTTGACGCTGTAAGAAACTGGGATGACAAGGTAGCGGAGGAAACGGCATGGGGAAATCCGGTAGTAACGCAGGCGCTGCTTAACGGCGTTAAAGCGCAAGGATTTGATCTTGTAAGAATTCCCGTAACATGGAACGGACATATCGGTTCTGCGCCTGATTATAAAGTTTCTCAGACGCGGTTAAAACGGGTTGCCGAAGTTGTAGGTTATGCCCGTAATGCGGGGTTGAACGTAATCATCAATATGCACCACGACGACAGTCTTGAATACGGCTGGCTGAAAGTAGGAGACGCTGCTGCCGGTTTATCAAACAAAAATCAGATAACAGATAAATACGGTAAGGTATGGACGCAAATAGCGGAATATTTTAAGGATTACGGCGATTTTTTAATTTTTGAATCTATGAACGAAGTACAGGACGGCGGTTGGGGCTGGAGTGATGCGTTCAAAACAAACCCAAAGACCCAGATTGATATTATAAATGAGTGGAATCAGCTTTTTACCGATAACGTGCGCGCGGCAGGCGGCAATAATGCCAAACGTTATTTAATGTACCCTTCCTATGCTTCCAATTTTGACGCTATCCTTCCGGACGGTAAATACCAATACGGAGCCGGTGATGTAGGAAAATATTTTAAACTGCCGATTGACAGCGCTTCCGGCAGGCAGATTGTTACTTTTCATTACTACGAACCGTTTGGTTTTGCGCATCCCAGTGACGGTAAAATTACTACTGATTCTTGGGGTACGCAAGCGCAAAAAGACGAAGTAGATAAACTTTTCGCAAGATTTAAAACGGCTTTTGTTGATAAAAACATTCCGGTAATTATCGGAGAAATGGGGCCCGTGAATTTGCAAACTACCGATATTGGAAGAACAAACAGGCTTGCGTATATATCGTATGTATACGGCAAGGCAAAAGAAAACGGCCTTATTCCTGTTTACTGGGACGATGGAGGTGATTTCGGAATGATGAACCGCAGCACAAGCCGTCCGAAAGATGACCACAGCGCCGCTTCTTTTCAGGCTATGGTTAAAGCAGCCGGTAAATAAAAAAAACGGAGTCAGATTAACTCTGCCTCCGTTTTTTATTAAGCTTCTTAAAAATTATCCACCCAATGAGTTTAAAGCGTTTCTTGCCAGTCCCTGTTCAAAAGGAGTGTAATCGGCGGTACGCTGTATTGTAGTCAGCATCATCTTTACGGCTTGAGAGCTTGTCCCGGTTACGCCAAGGCATGAAACAACCCATTGGAAAACCTGTCTCTCCCTGTCCCCCCAGGGGCCGCTGACCCTTCTTCCGTGAAGTTCACGGAGGAACTTCAATAAAAGATCAACCGCTTCATCAGATTTTACCGCGGCAAGGGTATTCAATGTCAGCATGATTTCATCATAATCGGGGGCTCTGTTGTTAAAATTACTGGAATATGATCTTTCCAGGTTTGTATAAACGGAATTATCGGGAATTCCGAATTGCCGCATTGTGTCGATTGCGCTTTTGCGCATGTCTCTTAATCTTTCCTGCATTGCCCGGTCGGATGTAACGTAACTCCAGCCTGTCGCAAGGGCCACGGCGGCGGTTTTCGCCTTTGAAGCGTCGGGGGCTTTTGATTTAAGCATTTGATTCCATGCTTCCAGTTTTACCATGGGGTTATTTGCCGTTTCATTGATAATTGCGCTTATAACCTCTCCCGGGTCCTCCGTAATATTGGGAAGGGCGTCGGAAGCGATTTGTTTTACGGCGGGATCATAACTGCCTACGGAGGCAAAAAACACCGGATTGAAACCTGAAATATCCTTGAATGTTTCCAGCGCGTTTATACACCCTATAACCGCAGTTTGATACCTGCGCCTTGTTTCCGCGTTTCTGAAAGTCTGAGTGTTATAATCATGAAGACGCTGCGCAATATGCGGGATGAATTCCCTGGCGTCTATCTGTCCTAAAGCAATCAAACATGACTGCATGGCGTTCCCTTCGTTGGAACCCCTTACAACGTCAAAAAATTCGGCGGCCTGCCAGAGTTCTAAGCCGGCGGCGGTATGTTTTTCCGCTCCTATTCCCTGACTCAGGATTATTACGGACCTTTCGGCGGCTTCCTGCTCGCTCCTTGTCCTTATATCAGGGGCTCTTAACAATAAAAATTTCAAAGCTTCCTGGTAAAAATCCCCAATTCCGGTAATGCCCGCGTCACGGATATTTTCAAGCACAATCAGCCGGTCGCGGAAAGTACCGTCCTGCCTCATGTATTCTCTGGTATAGTATGACATATCCTGGGCGAAGATAGTCATCCCGGTAAAACACAATAATACTGTTATTAATATTCTTTTCATGGTATTATTATATCACAATTTTACTGTTTTAGTATATATTCCGGGAAAACTTGATACATAACCTGTTATCCGTCCGCGCACATTGCCCATCGTCCGTTTTTTTGTTAAATTATTAACATGATTGACAGAATCATTAAGGCGCTGTTCGGCTCGCAGCATGAACGGGATTTAAAAGCGCTTCAGCCGGTACTTTGTGCGGTAAACGAAAAAGAAGCGTGGGCTGCCGCCCTTCCCGCGCAGGAATTCCCAAGGATGACGGCTCTTTTCCGCGAAAGATATAAAAACGGCGAAAGCCTCGACAGCATTTTGCCGGAAGCTTTCGCCCTTGCGCGGGAAGCCGCGCGGCGCAATCTCGGCGAGCGCGCTTACGACGTACAGATACTCGGAGGCATTGTTCTTCATCAGGGTAAAATCGTGGAAATGAAAACGGGCGAAGGAAAGACGCTGATGTCTGTCGCCGCCGCCTACCTGAACGCGATTCCGGGCAAAGGAATCCATATTGTTACGGTAAACGACTATCTTGCCGAGCGGGACGCCGAATGGATGAGGCCGATTTACACTTATCTCGGCATGACTGTAGGAACGATTCTTTCCAATATGGACAATGTCCAGCGCAAGGAAAATTACGCCTGCGACATAACTTACGGCACAAACAACGAATTCGGCTTTGACTATCTGCGCGACAATATGCACAGAAGCATGGAAAGCCGCGTTCAGCGCGGGCATAATTACTGTATAGTAGACGAAATTGATTCTATTTTGATCGATGAGGCGCGGACTCCTTTGATCATATCGGGCGCGGCTGAAGACGATACTTTTAAATACGCCGAAGTAAACAAACTTTTAGGCACGCTTAAGGAAGTGGAAAAAAAAGAAAACGGCGATTATCCTGACGAAACCCAGGGCGAAACAGTAACAGGCGACTATAAAATAAACGAAAAAAATAAAAACATTTCCTTTACCAATCAGGGGCTTTCAAATATTGAGGAAATCCTTAAAAAACGAAACCTTATTCAGGGAGCGATTGTTGACGAAGAGAATTTCGAGTACATTCACTATTTTACGCAGGCGCTGAAAGCCCACCTTCTGTTCCACATTGACGTTGACTATGTGGTTGAGGACGGCCAGGTTCAGATTGTCGATGAATTTACGGGCCGTATCCTTCACGGCAGGCGCTATTCAGACGGCCTTCATCAGGCAATTGAGGCAAAGGAAAGAATAAAAATCGCGCAGCGAAACCGCACTTTGGCGACAATCACTTTCCAGAATTATTTCCGGCTGTACAAAAAAATCTCCGGAATGACAGGAACCGCGGATACCGAAGCTGTCGAGTTCAACAAAATTTACAGCCTTGACGTAGTGGTTATCCCGACAAACGTTCCTGTCGCCCGTATCGACGAGGACGATTTGGTTTACCTAAATGAAGCCGATAAATTCAAGGCGTTATGCGATGAGATCGCCTCCGCCCATTCCAAAGGCCAGCCGATGCTGGTTGGAACTGTCTCAATAGAAAAATCCGAAAAACTTTCCTCTCTTCTTACGCGGCGGGGAATACGCCACGAAATACTTAACGCCAAAAACCACGCGCGCGAAGCGCTGATAATAGCCGAAGCGGGCGCGAAAGGCTCTGTAACAATTGCAACTAACATGGCGGGGCGCGGAACCGACATAAAGCTCGGGGGGAACGCCGAACACCGCGCGCGCAGGCGGGCGGGAACAAACGCCACAAAAGAACAATACGACGCTGTTTACGGCGAAGAACTGGAAAAATGGAAAAAAGACTACGAAGAGGTAAAAGCCGCAGGCGGGCTTTATGTAATAGGCACCGAGCGCCATGAGAGCCGCCGTATCGACAACCAGCTTCGCGGACGTTCAGGACGTCAGGGCGATCCCGGCAGGAGCAAATTTTTCATTTCAATGGACGATGAACTTATGCGCCTGTTCGGCGGCGAAAAAATGAAAAACATCATGTCAAGGATCGGCATGGACGGGGGAGAGCCGATTTTTCATCCGATGCTGAACCGCAGCATTGAGAACGCGCAGAAAAAAGTGGAAGAGAGAAACTTTGAAATCCGCAAGCACCTTCTGGAATATGACGATGTTTTAAACCAGCAGCGCAAGTACATTTATGAACAGCGTGATGCGATACTTTCGGATCGGGAACTGAAAAAAAGGGTGAATGACGCTACAGCCGTAATGGTGGGCGATCTAATAGACGAGTACGCTTCTTCTTCCAAACGCGGCGTAAACGCGGCGCTCAAGGAACTTGCCGAACAGCTTCGCATAAAATTCGGCTATTATTTAACGCCGGAAGAAAATAACAAAGATTACGCGAACCCTGAAATGCTTGAAAAACGCGTTATTGAAGACCTTGAAAAAGACATTGAGGACAAGGAAGCGCTGATCGGAGAAGATTACCTGAACATGATAATCCGTGATTATTATCTGCTCTCCGTGGACAGAAAATGGCTGGATCATCTTGAAAACATGGAAGCCCTTCGTGAAGCGGTATACCTGCGCCATTATGCGCAAAAAAATCCGCTGACGGAATACAAGGTTGAAGGTTACCGAATTTTTGAAAACATGATCGAAGAGATAAGGCAGGAAATCGCTTCCCGCCTTCACCTTATCCGCATACAGATTGCGGACGGAAGAGAAACGCGCCGTCCTGTAAGCCGCTCAATCGCGGAAAATCATTCGGCAAGCCACAGCAGCATCGGCTCTTTCGCGGGCGGTTCTCATGGAACTTCTTCCGCCCAGCCGTCCGCGATGGACAAGGCAAGCCGTCCGGACGGAGCGACTGTTGTCCGCGCTCAGCCGAAAGTGGGGCGCAACGATCTGTGCCCCTGCGGAAGCGGGAAAAAGTACAAATTCTGCCACGGCGCCCGGTAACGGGTTTGCGGTATTGCGCATGGTATCAAGAATTGTCATTGCGTTAATTGCCGTAATTTACACCGGCTGTTCACCGGAACTACCGGTAAAATCATTAATATTTAACTCTTTAAATGCCGGAAGAAAAGAATCAAACTCCGCTGTTACAGCCAAAGATTATTCAAATTCCGTTGCGATTACGGAAAGGGAGCATCTTGCGATTTTAAAAACGCAGGACAAGCACGTTATAACCGAAGATGAATTGTACGAAATTGTAAATTCGGCAGTTTCAATAACCGCAAAAAACAATTCCGTATTCCGCGTGACAGGAAAAAACAGGACGGAGGTGATGACCTATGAACAGGAACCGGTCGAATTGTTTGAATATACATTCGCCAATCATGAAACCGCGAGCCGGCGGTTTGTGCTTGCAAGCTCCGATCTCCGTGTGGGAACAATTTTGGCGGTCGGCGAAGGATCGCTTAAAAACACAAGTGAAGAATTTGTTGAATTTCTTTTTGATGGACTGGAAAATTACATTAACGCGGCAATCTTAAAATACAACAGCATAACGGAAGAAGAAATCCTTTCGGCGCTTGATAAACTGGAAAGGCGGCAGCCGTATGCTGCGCATAACGCGGCTGCGGCGGTAAACAATCGGGGGGAATGGGTCTTGGACAAATCGGATTCTGATTTTTTAATCCAAAAACAGCCGATGCTTATGACCCAATGGGGGCAGGGTACGGTTGGCCCCAATAAACCCAATGGATATGTTTATAACAACTATATTAAAGATTTCTATAAAAACGACCAGTTTCTTGCAGGCTGCGGCCCTGTCGCCGTTGCGCAAATTATTTCGTATCACGGCTATATCAGTCAAACGGCGCAGCATAAACCCCCAAATTTTTCTTGCGATGACTGGGGGAATTGGAACGGCAGGTACGATCTTGAGCTGATGAGCGCCGTGCCGAAATGGAGAAACAGAGACTCTGCCGTTGTCAATATAAATTTAAATCCCCGAACGCAAATACCAATACCGCTTCTTCCTTCTATGGATGTTGTAAAAGGGCAGCTTAACGCGCTTATGTTTCAGACTGGAAAACTCACAAAGGCAAGGTATAGGGAAGGGTATACCGAAATTAATATGACCAACGCGAGAGCGGCGTTTGTTCAACTGGGATATAACATATATTATTATAACGGCGCGACAAGGCTTACGGGGACTCCGGAAAATTTCAAGGCCTATTATGGTACGTCTCCTGATGTAATTAGAAACGCGCTTGACGGGGATATGCCTATTATGATGAGAGGGGGATCGGATGTAATATCGGAGTACGGGAAAAAAAGCGGTCATTTCTGGGTTGTAGACGGTTACGGCGGCATGACGTATTTGTACCAGTATTTCCGTCAAACAGCCGAGAAACAGATTGTCTATACTACGCTGGCTTTAAACAACGGCTTAATGGTTCACTGCAACATGGGCTGGGACGGAAATTCTGACGGATGGTATATCTACGGAATTTTTGACACGACTTACGATCTGTTTAATCCCAGCTCGCCTTTTAATCCGGTATTTAACCGCGCCGACGAATGGAATTTTTCAAACAGAACTCATGTTCTTATACCTGCAAAACCATAAACTGCGAGCAAATTTTTTTACAACTGCCGGCATTATTCGGCTGTTTGTTTTTTGCTTGACATTTTTTGTGTCATATATATAATATTTAAAAGTATGAAAGTAACGGATAAGATACATAGTCCCTCCCCGTTATTTCTGAAAAAATATCACATAAATTGGTGAATAATTCTACTCAAATCATCTCTTGGATGTTTAATAAAAAAACTGGAGGAAAGAAATGAAAAAATTTGCTTTTATTTTAACGGTATCAATCGCAGTGTTCACGGTTGTGAGTTGCAGCAGCGGCGGTGGTGGAGGCGGAGGAAGCGGGACCCCGGTTGATCCAACTCCCGGCGGTACTGTAACAAAAAAATTTTGGGCTCAAAACATGGTTACAAAAAAATTTTACCAGCTTGATGCGCAGAAACTTGCCGAAAATTCAAGATGTGAAGTTTGGGTTGAAAAAGGAAGCGGAGTAACTGCGGCAACGGCAAATAATATGGCAAACGCCTATAACACTGTATACACAAGAGTAATGAAAACTTTTGGGTATACAATTGATGTTCAAATAGGCAGTTCAATTAAAGAGATGAATACTATGGAATTAGCCCATTATCTGGTTACAGGAAGAACAAGCGGCGCAAAATTAACCCTTCTCCTTTTGGATATTAAAGATAGTTATACATCTGGAAACGGCGCATATACTGCCGGATATTTTTTTAGTGGGGATATGTTTCCGGATGATGATCCCGATAAATACAGGTCAAATGAACTTGATATGATCTATATAGATACTTATCCGTCTACTCCCGGCTCACAAGATTCCAATGAAACTCTTGCCCATGAAATGCAGCACCTTATGAATTTTGTAACAAGTCTTGTATTTTTAATGGATAATACGAGAACTGCTGTAATGGATACATGGATTAACGAAGGTCTTTCAGCTGCCGCGGAATGGGTATATTCACAAAATATCTCTGATAGTCGCTTGGCTCACTATAACACTGACCTTTATGGTACAGGTACAATAAAAGAAGGCAACAATTTTTTTGTTTGGGATAATGAGCTTGAAGATTATGCGACCGTTTATCTTTTCTTCCAGTATTTAAGACTGCAATCCGCAAACTCTGCCGATATTTATAGAGAAATTCTCACATCAAGTAATTATTCTGACTATAGAGCAGTAATAACCGCAGTGGATATAAATGCTGCTCATAAGAACAATTGGTCAACGCTTCTTAGAGACTGGCACGCTGCAAATTTCACAAATGCCGCAAGCGGACTGTATGGCTATAAGAATGATTCTAAATTGAGAAATGTAGAAGCCCCAATGTTCCCTGGCGGTACTAGCACTGTGACTCTCCTTCCGGGAGAAGGAGTATATAGTAAAACTTCATCTGCGGAGAGTGTACCACCGGTTTCCGGTTCAATAAATTATTCAGGTTTAGGTCCTCGTGGTTCTACTTCTGGTCCAAATAATTCAACTGGTTTTGTAAATGGCGCCCGGCTTACATACAATATTAATACGACTAAAGACGGACCTCAAGAAGCAGGCAGTACAACCGGTATTGCTCCAAGTATAGGCTTTTCAACACCTGGCAGCGGTTCTTTGAAAACCGACTCAAGTAAGTTTTCCGGTCCGTTTAAAGTTGATGCAGGTTATTTCAGCCGGAGAAACGGAAACGACAGCGTGTATGATATTGAAAAAAGAGCGCTTAACAGTAACAACAGCAGAAGTGTTAACGGTACTGTTAAATTTGACACATCAACGATGAAGAAGGTTTATATTGATGAATAGGATTTTTTTTCTGGTGCCGCTGTTTTTATGTCTTGCCGCGTCATTATCGGCTTTCGGCGCAAAAGAGAAAGACAGCGGCAAGACTGCTCCTGCCGTAACAGTTGTACAGGTAACGGGAGTTGTGCGTCTTGTCGGGACAGGTACTTTTCCCGAGTTGATAATTGATAATTCGCAAATGTCGTGGTATATCGCAAAAGATGAAATGAGCAAACTCCAGAATATGCAGCACAGAACGGTAACGGTAGAAGGCGAGGAAACGGTCAAGGAATTAAAATTCGCAAGCGGAATTTCCGCGGGCACAAGGCGTGATTTGAAAAATATAAAAATTATCTCTGTTGACTGACAGATTTTATGGCTTTCTGGGTCATGCGGTCGCACAGTTCATTGTATTCGTCGCCCGCGTGACCCTTGACCCATTCCCAATTAACAGTAAAATCCGATGCAAGGGAATCGAGTTCCATCCAAAGTTCCTGATTTTTTACCGGTTTTTTACCGCTGGTTCTCCATGAGTTGCGTTTCCAGTTTTGAATCCATTCGCTTATGCCCTTCTGCACATACTGGGAATCGGTATACACGCAAATGCGGCGCGAAACATTATTCATGGCTTTTAACGCGCGTAACGCTTCGATGACGGCTGAGAGTTCCATGCGGTTGTTTGTAGTTTCTTTTTGCGCGCCCATGTTCCGCGCCGTTATCTGTTCGCCTTGAATAGTCTGCGTAATTATCACATACGCCCACCCACCGGGGCCCGGGTTTCCCGAACATCCGCCGTCTGTGTAAATTTTTAGAGGCGCTTCCATTATTTTTCCCGCCGCCATTTTTCTATTCTGTCCCACGCGGCGTTTATTTTCGCGGTTTTTTCGGTGGCTTTTTTAAAATTGCCCTCATGTCCCGCGTGTTTGTCGGGGTGGTGGATTTTAAGCAATTTCTTGTACGCCGCCTTGCAGGTTTCAGCGTCCGCGCCGAAAGGAACGCCAAGACATTCAAAGTCGGCCCTTAATTCCTGCGGAGGAAGTTTTACATTCGCGGAAGCGGAAGCTGTGCCGCCTGTATCTTTCCATGAGTATTCATCGTATTTTTTACCGTCGTCTTTTTTATTCAGGTATTCGTCAAGTTCTTCATAAGCCGCGTTCAGATCGGGATCGCCGGATCGAAAAAGCCTGGAAATTTCTCTGTCAGCATCGTTAAAGTAACTGCTTATTACGCTTTCAAGTCTGTTCCAAAAACTCATTTCTTTTTATATCATTTTTGTAAAAATGTTGGAACAGCGTTCAGGAAAGGGTCGCCAGCATTACCGCTTTGATTGTGTGCTTGCGGTTTTCCGCCTGATCCCACGCCCTGCTTTGCGGGCCGTCAATCACGTCCGCCGTTACTTCTTCGCCTTTAACCGCGGGCAGGCAGTGTAAAAAAATGGAGTTAGGTTTTCCGGTTTTTTCCATAAGCTGCCGGTTTACCTGATAAGGCTTTAAAAGCCGCGCGCGTTCCTCTTTTTTATCTTCTTCGCCCATGGAAGTCCAGACATCGGTGTAAACGGCGTCCGCCCCTTTTACCTGCGATATGTCGGAAGTTACGTTAATGGCCGCGCCTGAAGCTTCGGCAAACGAGGCGCACTGCCTGCGCAGGGCGTCATCCGGAAAAAGTTCCGAAGGAGCGGCAATTGTAAAATTAACTCCAAGTTTGGCGCAGATTATCATTAACGAACGGGCCACGTTGTTTCTTCCGTCTCCCGTAAAGCAGAGTGTTTTATTGCGTATGCCGGTAAAATTTTCCTGCAATGTTAAAATGTCGGCAAGCGCCTGAGTCGGGTGGAAAAGATCGGTAAGTCCGTTATAAACCGGCACTCCCGAATATTTTGCCAGAGTTTCCGCCGTTTCCTGTTTGAAGCCCCTGAACTGAATGGCGTTAAACATTCTTCCAAGCACGCGCGCCGTATCTTCAAGAGATTCTTTTGCGCCGAGTTGAATGTCATTTGTGGAAAGAAATACCGGATGTCCTCCCTCCTCGCCGAAAGCGGTTTCAAACGCGCATCTTGTGCGGGTTGAGCGTTTTTCAAAAAGCAGGGCGATTGTTTTGCCTTTAAAGCGCTGATAAACTTTGCCGTTTTTACTTTGGAGCTTAATTTTTTTGGAAAGGTCCAGCAAATAATTTATCTCTTCCACGGAAAAATCCAGTAATGTGAGAAACGATCTTCCTTTTAATGAAACCGGCATAGTAAACCTCATGTTATTAAGAAATAAAGCATTATTATACAACTTTTTTTATTTTTGTTACAGAGGACACGGAGGAGCCGAATGAACAAGAACACGATTATAATACGCCTCAATGTAAAGAAACACCGATTGTCTTGTATCTATAATATAGATTACCTGCTTATCCTTGTGTTTTCAAGATGGGATTAAGTCCGCCTTACGGCACAGTTTCCGGTTTATACAACTATGGCTTTCGTGACTACAAACCTGAGATTGCGAGGTTTATTACTATTGACTCAATTAGGAATGGGAACAATTGGTTCGCTTATGTTAATAATGATCCTGTAAACTGGATTAATTTGTGGGGACGTGTTTGACAATTGTACTTTTTTTTGCTAAAATTTATGCTATCAATAAAGACAGGTTAGTAAAATAATGAAATTTGTGAGAGTCAGAGCGGAATAAAGATGTTCGGAAACTAAAATTTCGAATAATCACGTGTTAAAAATTTTTGCAGCCGTTTGGCTGCGCAGAAGGAGTTGATTATGAAAACTGTTGCTAAAATGTTTGGAATTATCGCCCTTGCAGCGGTAATTGTATTATCAATGACAACCTGCGGAGATTCGCAGAAGTCGGGGGAAGAATCCTCGTATGTGATCGGAACGCTGAAAATTACAAATGAACAGGTATATAAACGTACCGGTAATAATACAATAAGTGAAGCATACGAAGAATTTACCGGAACTTACCATTTAAAGATTGTTACCATTAACGAAACTGAGGTAGGTACAGGAGAAATTGTAGATGGTTCTTTAACTTTTGGGATCAGTTCTCCGGGAATTGAAAATTTAATTGGGTGGGATGAGCTAAAAGACTTATTTTCCAATTGGAAGGACCTTACAGCTAGTAATTTAACTGTAAAAGGTAATATGATTACACTTATTACTTCTTCTGATGAAGAAACAGACAAAAAAGTGTTAAGAGAAAAACTGTACGGTACGGTGACTAAATCAGGTCTGGAAAAAGTAATGTATATTTACGTAAATAAATCCTGTAATATAAAAGGGGATTATAATACCGGTTCTGACAATGGTAATAATTGGCATACACCCACTATTTTGGATTTGCCTTTAAAAGAAGGGTGGAATCTTGTATGCCGAAGAGATTATACAGATAACGAAGGAAAAAATGCCATCACAATGGAACTAAGACAACCTATTGGTTTCAAATGGGTAATAGACGATTAATTGCGCCTGACGCGGGAAATGTGAAAAAGTTCTTGTTTTTTACATAAAAATGCAAGACTCAAGCGGGTCTGTAAGAATTTCGGTCTTGCCGTTAAAAACGGCGACCGTATGTTCCCAATGAGCCGATGTTTTTTTGTCGGCTGTAACAACTGTCCACTCGTCATCAAGAATCTCAATATCGCTTGCTCCTGAATTTATCATCGGTTCAATGGCTATAACCATTCCGTTGTTTATTTTCGGGTTCGGGCCGTGCGGATAATTCGGAACCTGCGGGTCTTCATGAAGCGAAAGCCCCGTTCCATGCCCGCAGTATTCCTGCACAATCCCGTATCCAAAAGATTTAGCGTGGTTTTCCACAGCGCGTGAAATCTGAAGGAGTCTGTCACCCGCTTTTAACGCCCCTATTCCCTTGTAAAGACATTCCATGGTAACCCTGTTTAATTTTTGAACCTCATCGCTTGTCTTTTCCGTTTCTACGCTTACTGCCTGATCGCTTATAAAACCGCCGAGGTCTATTCCGCAGTCAAGCGAAACCAAATCTCCTTCGCTGATACGCCTCTTTGAGGGAATGCCGTGGATCACTTCTTCGTTAATTGAAACACAGATTGCGGCAGGATAGGGGTCCTGATCTTTTTTTACAACATAACCCAGAAAGACCGGCTTCCCGCCCGCTTTTTTAATCCAGTCCCTTACCCACATATCAATCTCAATAGTCTGAATTCCCGGTTTTACAAGCGGGATCAGCTCGCGGTACATTGCAGATAACATCTTGCAGGATTTCCTGATGCCGTCGATTTGTTTTTCGTTTTTTAAGCGGATCATTTTTATGCCCTCAATTTTTCCATTGTAACCGCGATGGACTGTTTAAAGCGTTTTTCATCCTGCGCGGAAAACCCAAGCCCAATCATGATCTCAAGACAGTCAAGCCATGTTTCTTCGTCTACCTGCGGTTTAAGCCTCTGTCTTACCATGTTTTTAAGATAACTTTCAATTTCTTCCGTAAAGAGCCTGAAATAGGGACGCCGGCGTTCTTCGGCAAGGACGGCGGACATCAGCTTGAACGCTTCAAATGTAAATTCCCTTTTGTCCAGTTCTTCGGCGAGAATATACTGGCAGTCCATCCAGTCCTCGCGATCCATATATTCTTTAAGGGAAAAATCAAGGCCGCCGTTTTTCCGCCAGACGGCGACAGCCCTGTCTTCTTCAAAGTGCAAAAGTTCAAAGAAAATTAATTTCGCCTGACTTGCCGGATTTTCCTGTTCATTAAGCCATGTACGGTAATCAAATTCGCATTTTTTTACAAAGCGCGAATACGCCCTGTCATAATCAAAACGGCGTTCTTTGCTGGAAAGAATTTCGTAAGCGCCGATAAGTTTCCGCATTGCCTCTGACTGGGTGGAGCCCGCAATGTCGGGGTGAAGCATTTTTGCTTTTTCACGGAATGCTTTTTTAATGTCCGAGTCTGAAGCGCCCTGCTTTATTCCCAGAATGTCGTAGTAATTTTTCAATTTATCTAACTGCCGATATGTTTTCCCATAGCTTCCGCGTGAGGAGCGTTAAACAAAATATCGCTCCAGTTGACCACCATTCCTTCCTTTTCCATTGACTTCATCAGATTGGAAAGGGCGCGGTTGCTGAAAAGCCCCTCTTTTTTGATAAACGCCGCGCTTTTTTTGCCGGAAAGAGAGCTTCCCGCGGCAAGTATTTTGGAAACTTTTGAATTGATCTTTCCTGAAAAAAATGAAACAGGCTCAGCCGCCACCGCAATATATTCATAAGCCGGAAGTTTCATTCCGTCTTCTGTCCACGCGTCTACAACATCCGCGCGATGCCCCATGGCTTCCATTCCCTTCGCAAGCGCTTTTACATAATCAGGCGGCTCTCTTTTTACCGCCGGCGCGCTGACAACCGCTATTCTCATAAATTATTCCTATAAGTGTTTGTATATTTGATCAATTTCCGGCTCTTTTACAAGAAGCACGGAACATTTTGCGTTTGCCATAATTTCGCGGTGGGAATGGCCTATTATATCCTTGGTTTTTGTGTTCTTTTCCCAGCCGCCCAAAAGGATTAAGTCCGCTTTTTTTTCATCCGCAAGACTTATGATCTCCGTATATATGGCTCCCTTGCGCATTACCCGATCCAATTTTACGTTCTTATCGTCGGCAAGTTCCTCAACAAATGTAAGGTAACGATTGCCGTTATTTTCAAGGTTTTTTTCGTATTCGATACTCTCTTCCTGAATGAATATTTTGCTTAATGTAAGCTGTTTTATTGTTGCCGTATCTACAACATAAACTGCCGTAAGTTTGCAATGGTACTGCTTTGCCATAACAATTCCGTATTTGGCCGCTAAAATTGAGGCGTCTGTACCTGTTACCGCTATAACAATATTACTAATTAGTGGCTTCATGCAGCTTGTTTGACGCTCCTTTCTTCTTTAATAATTTGCTTGTAAAAAACGCGTCTCTGTCGCGTTCTTCAAGCGCCGACTCAATATATACTTTTGTTTCGCTTGCGGTAGGGATCACCATTTTTTCCAGAGCGTTTACTCTGCGCTGGGTTCGCCTTACCTCCATAGCCAGCCGCCACGCAATAGTTCTTACAGCCGCAAGCTCGGTGCATATCTTGAGCAGTTCGAAGAATTCTAACACGGTTTCATCACATTCTGCAAATGAATTTACAGGCGAATATTTCAATTCCGATGAGGGAATTTCTACTTCCAGGCTTGGAAGTTTCATCCCCGCGCAGACTACCTGTTTTTCATCGAGTTTATAATGGTACTGAACATTTTGAGCAAGCCTTTGAGCGCGTTCCCTTCCTGTTTTTATGAGCATTCTTTTCAGGCACGGATAGGCTGTTTCCACACGCTTGTCAATTTCACGCTCAAGTATTTTTACCTCTTCTACCCTGCGCATAAGTTCGGTTACCAGAATCTCCCTTTTCTGTTCCAGAAGATCATAACCTTCCTGTGCGAAATTCAACCTCTCTTTTACTCTTAAAAGATTGCTTTTTGTCGGGGCTACTTGTTCTCTTGCCATACAGTTACCTTGTTAACTAGTGTCTGTCCACAAAGTCGGTTACTTTGTGGACAGACCTTGTATTTTCTCGCCAACGAACCTACGGTTCGCAGGCTACGAAAATACGATTTTTAAGGTAGTCTGTCTATAATGTGTCCACATTATAGACAGACTCTAACTATCTATCCTGAATCAATCTTTGATTGATCGGAAAAAGAAAGCCTACCATTAAGTATATCGCTATCCCGAGTTTTAATAGTACCGGGAAACCGCTGCCAACTGAAAGAATACGGGCCAACGCGCTTCCGACAAGTGAAAGGCCGCCGTTCATTCCCCATGCCCATGGAAGCAGATGCGGTTTTGCTTCCTGAAGGCTGTCCAGTCCGTTTGGATACGGAATACCCATAAAGAAGGCGGGAGGGGCGATAATTAACGCTGAAACTAAAAACCGCGTCATCATGGAAGACGAATGGAAAATAGCGAGGAAGTCATTTAAACCGAAAATATAGAATAAAAGCCCTCCTCCAATCAAAATGCACGCTATTGGAACGACAAAAACCCTGTAGCGTTTTAAAAGAGAGCTTGTTATGTTTCCAAGAGCGGAAGATATTAGCATGACGGTAATAACCATGCTTGTTGAATAAGTCGGATTGGAAAGAAATACAGCAAGACGCTGGATAAGGTATATTTCTATAAGCATATAGCCAAGTCCAAGTCCGGCGTAGTAAAGAATTATCCCTAAAGTTCCTCTTCTTTTTTTAAACAGGGTTTTTCTTCTGCCTATAATGGGAATTAAAATTACGATAAGGCCGAAAATGCACGCCTGAATCAGCATCGCAAAGAGAAGCAGGTATCCCCATTCTTCCGATATATCCCGCAATTGGTCCAGATACATCTGTATTTCGTCCATTTTTAAAAACCCTGTGTAATAAGGACGGGAATCCAAAACGGGCCGGATGTCAAAAATATAGGCTTCTTCAATTTTATCCGCTTCCCCTGCAAAGAGAAGAGGAATTACGGTCCTGTACATATCAGCGTTCGTAATGGTTTCCGTTTTTTCTTTTTCTTCGCCGGAATCAACAAACTGCTCGCGGTAACTTGCCATGAGTATGTCGAAATCGCGTAACGGTAAATCGGCGTCGGGAGCGTAGAAAAGCTCAAATGAACATTTTTTGATAAATTTGCCAAGGTCGTTAAGGTCGCGGTTTGTAAACGCCCCTTTTTTTACAAGAATAGTCGAAGTTGATCGTAAAAGTCCGAACGAATACAGGCATTTTTCGGGGTTTTCAAAACCGGCTTCATTCATCGCGCGGATTATTGTATTAAGAAGACGCGGTACGTTTCTGGGCGGATTCAACCTGTCCCAGACAGTTACGGAAAGAATGCCGCCGTCTTTAAGTCCGTTAAAATAATCCTTAAAAGCCTCTACCGTGTATTTAAAGTCTTCGTGTACCGCGTATCCCCCGGAATCCGTAAGACCGACAGAATCAACCAAACTTATTTCGATTAAGTCGTAAGAACTTTCGTTATTTGCGCAATGCGACCTGCCTTCTCCCCTGATTACGTTTATTTTTTCCTCATCAAGAAGATTGCCTGTAAAACGGGAAACAGAAGGATCATCCCGCAGGAGACGGATCATTTCCGGAGAAGATTCCGTTATGTCAATGGAACGCGCTCCGTTGTACAAAGCGACATTCGCGTTTATTCCGCCGCTTAAATTTACAAGCAGTACGTCAGGTTCGTTGATCATGGCATAGGGAGCCGCCATCGGAAGATAATCCATGTAAATTTTTTCATCTTCCTTAAGGTGTCCCATTATTCCTACCGGGCCTGAGCCGTCAATAAACAGCCCCCAGTAAAGCTGGGTGGGCAGGTTTTCTATGCTTAAAACCGCGTTATCTGAAAGTCCGGGGGCGAAATGGAAATATCTTGACGCGTAGACATGATACTCTCCCGCAGGTCCGTTTGAATGATGAACAAGGGTAGAATCCGCGTATCTGCGCACATAGCTTATGTCTTTGTAGTCGGAGATTCTGATATTTCCCCAAAAAAAAGCGAGGAAAATCGAACCGATTGTCGTTATACAAAGGCCTATAACATAGGGAATTGGAAAATGCCATTTTCCGTTATCACGGCACGAACTTAAAAGAGCGGCAATGATTGTAAGGCCCAGAACCGGCAGTAAAAGGTACTGCGGAGGAAGAAAAAACATAAACACAACAATAAACAGTCCGCCTACGCCCGAACCTATCATGTTCCAGAAATACACGCCCTGTATTCTGTCTCTTAACGTAATAAATGAAATGCCGACAAAAGCCGCGATTATAAAAAAAGGAATTCCGTAAATGATATAATATGCCCCGATAAACCAGAGCTGCCGTGAGTCCGAAGCCAGAAATATCGGGTTAAAAGGAACCATCTGCGCGATAATTACCGCTCCGGACATAAACAGCGGAAGCAAGATCGCCAAGATTGACATATACATTTCAGGCCGCTGTCTGATACGTTCTTCAACAAAGGTAAGGATAATACCGGCAAGCCCAATTCCCAAAAGAGCGGTGGAAATGACCAGTGAACCGAAGTTTGACCAGCTTCCGACTGAAAAAATCCGCATAACATAGAGTTCAAAGGCTATTCCGGCTGTAGAAATGAAGAATAAAGCGGCTAATTGATTTCTTTTCATCAGATCAAAATATATCAAAGATTGGATTTTCTATCAATACATTAAATATTGACAGAAATCCTTATTGCATTTACATTTTAAATATGATATGGCAGGTATTATAGTGAATTTTTTCAAGAAATCCATACCGGCTCCTCCGGTGTTTGCTTTATTTTCCGGTTTAATAATCGGTACTTCTTTCGGGCTTTCCATTCCGCTGGTTGTGATGTCCCATTCCGAGAAAGTAGCCACTTACGAAGAAGTTGCCGCGGTTTCAATGGTGGAAGACGCTTTACGGCTGGCTGGCAGGAATAATTCGGAAGAAGAAGGTTTCAGCTATGTTACCCTTCCGGGAGTACAGAAGTATGACGGTCCCCGTCTTGCGCAATCCATGCCGATTGAAACCAAGGAAGCCTGGCTTTCATGGATGAGCAGAAACCGCGGGGATGATCCCGCTTTTCTTGAACAGCGCTGGAATTGGGCTCAGAATCTTGTAAATACATCCGAGCTCAAGCGCCCCGAGGACGTAAGGGCGTTTCTGCTTACCCCAAGGGAGCATTTTGTCAGAGCGCAAAACAAGGGGCTTGAATATGCCGATACCTGGCTTCCTATCGGGTACGGAGCGACAATAACCGATCCTGACGTTGTGTCCATGATGACTACAACCCTTAATGTAAAACCGGGGGATAAAGTTCTGGAAATCGGGACAGGTTCGGGGTATCAATCCGCGCTTCTTTCCTTTTTAACCAAAGATGTCTACTCCATAGAGATAATCAGGCCTCTTTTTTTTGAAACTGATGCCCTTTACCGTGATTTGGAGAGAAATTTTCCCTCTTTTTCGGTAATTAACCGGAAATTGGGGGACGGTTATTACGGCTGGGAAGAATTCGCCCCTTTTGACAAAATTATTGTTACCTGTTCAATAGACCACATTCCGCCTCCTCTTTTAAGGCAGTTAAACCCGGGCGGAATTATGGTTCTGCCTCTTGGCCCTCCGAACCGTCAGTACATTATGGAAATTGTGAAAAATGTTGAGGCGGACGGTTCAATTACCTTGAGCCGCAGGGATGTCTACAACGGTCAAAGCGTCAAGTTTATACCATTTAGGGATGAAGTGGGGGCATCTTACAGTACTCCTGTTTCTGAATAAACATATATTAAAATAAATAAGTAGACAAAAAATGCCGAAAGTTTTATTATATGATAGTGGGGGGATTTTATTCTCGTCAGAGGGTTATAAGGCGGCGGCATCTGCCCCATATAGATATAAGGCGGAATATTTTTATGATTAAATGGTTTTTGGCTTTTGGAAGCGGAATATTGCAAATACTAAAAGAATTCTTCTTACAGCTGTTTGACGTAATACGGTACAACCGGCTGTTCAGAAAAGTTGCGTTTGTTTCCTGTATTACGGCGGTTTTTACCGGAGCTGCCTTTCTTGTTTTATTTGCCGTTATTTCTCCCGAATTACCTCCTGAAAATTTATTTTCAGTTATAAACGATGTTTCCGGAGTACGAAAACCTGACAGCTCAATGTCTCATGTTGTACTCTCCTCATCCGGTGATGACTGGGCGTCTTTAACTTTATTTGACGGTACGGAACTTGAAAAAGGCTCAGGCCAGGATCGTTCCAAGGATTTTGAATATCAGGTAAGGCCCGGAGAAACGCTGTCTGAAATTGCCTATGCCTATGATATCCCCTATGACTTTCTTGCGTGGTACAACAAAATAACCAACGCAAACCGTATTCGTGTAGGAACTGTAATAATTATTCCTTCTCTGGCAAATATCGAAAACAACCAGCTGGAATATCAGCAGTATAAATCTAAACAGCGTCAGCCTGTGGCGGCTGCTGTAAGAACAACAAGAACGATTAGAAGCATCGAGATCGCCCATGAAAGCCTGAATAACGGAACCGGTTCCGGAATAACAGTGCATTTTTCGATAGTGAATCCTCCCGCCGACCTAAAGTCTTATGAGTGGGATTTGGGAGACGGAAAACGCAGTTTCCGGGAAAGCCCCAGTAATGAATATTCACAGCCCAGAACTTACCCTGTCCGCCTGACAGCCCAGGATAACGCGGGGAATATTTACAGATCAAATCCCCTTTATATTGACATTCCGTATCCTTCTTCAATGGCGGAACACAGCACCACCAGATTTGTTACCCTTTCTTCTCCCGATGAATATTTTGTGGTAACCGGAACTATCGTAAAGGTCGCCCGTTATGCCAATATTGACGATGTGATAGATTTAAGCGAATCCGATCAATTCTTAACAAAAGCGCGCTTTAAAAAGAGCGGTTATTTCGGCGTTACAGTCCGTGAAAGCAAGGGAAGAGATCAGTACTATTCAATTTTTGTAAGCCCCATACCGACCATGCATGTCGATCTTGCGATTAACAATTTTAACTGGTATAGGACGCAGTTTAACTCAGGCACTCCTTCCAACTGCGGGCCGGCTTCGGCGTCTATGGGAATAAGCTGGGGAACCGGCAAGTATTTCCCCGTATCCTCCGTACGACAGTCAGTAGGCTGGCAGGGAAACGGCGGTACAAGTTTTGACGAACTTATAACGGTTATTAAAAATCAGGGCGTTTCCGCCGAAATACAGCCGTTAAAATCAATGCAAGATGTTAAGAATGTAATTGATTCAGGATCAATCGCGATTATTCTTTTTCATACGGACGGAGTCAGAACCGCCCGCCGTGATCCGGAATCCGATCTTTTCGGAAAATACTACAACGATTCTGTCGGACATTATGTTGTTGTAAAAGGATATTCCATGAACGGTGAATATCTTGTGATCCATGATCCCATACCAAGCGACTGGAGTTCCAACAGTTTCCGGTACGCGGACGAGATCAGCATGATGGGGCGCAACCGCTATTTTAACGCAAATGAAGTTTTCCGTTCTTTGCGCCGCAATGAAATGATTGTTGTGCCCGGTTTAAATTAATTTCACGGAGTTTTTCAAAAGGGGTAATGAAAAACTTCTTTATTTCTTAAACTTATTTTAAGATCAACCGATTTTTAAAATAAGCATGATTTGGGAGAAAAAATGTTAGGCAGATCACTGGTTCTTATACTGCTTATAGCCATTTTATCTATAGGCGGCGTTGTATGGTTAGATTATCTTAATGTTATAGACGCGAAAACCGTATTGGCTCCTTTTTATAAATATATTCCTTTTGCGCCCGGAGCGGGCAGGACACAGCCCAGAACAGAGCCGGATGAATTAATCAATCTGGACGCCGAGCGTCTCGCAATAAGGCTGGAAGCCCTTGAGCTGCGGGGTATGGAAATGGATATCCGCCAGCAGGATATTACCTCCAGATTCGGGGAAATTGAACAAATGGCCCAGGAATTGGAGACCCGTCAAAAAGCTCTTGAAGAATGGGAAAATACTCTCAAAGCGCAAGTCGCAGATGCCGAAAATAAAGACAGGAATGTTGAGCAGAATGCCCAGTATCTGACAAATATGCCGCCGGCGAATGCGGTAGCTATAATTGCTGCGCTGGATGATCAGGACGCTATCGACATTCTCCGGAAGACTGAGGAAATCGCCCAGGCCCAGGGAGCCGCTTCAATGGTATCCGTTTGGCTTTCGCAGATGGAACCGGCCCGTGCGGCGGAACTGCAAAGAAAAATGGCAGGAAGGCCCACCAGTCTGTAGCGGACAGGCCGTCATCTTCCGGTATCTGGCCTTACGGTCAGAAAATCTTAAAAGGAGGCCGGACGTTGATAGCCATATCTACTTACACGGAACTGGTACCTGTAAATACTGTTGAAAATGAAAAGCCGCAGCCGCAGGAAATTGAAGAGGACGATCACGAATCATTCGCTGAGATTCTCAGCGGGCTAATGCAAAAACCCGAGACAAATTTAATTCCTGAAATTGAAATTGCCGCTTTGCCGGAAACAAAAATTGATATTGACGCTTTATCCGGCGAAGAACCGGAGATAACGGAAGAAATAATTTTTCCGGGAAATTTTATCGAAACTAAACAGGATGATCTTTTTAACAGGCAGATTCCAAACGAGCTTTTGAGCGTGCTGTTCGGCAATGAATATTTACTGAACCAGGCCGCTGAAAAAATTACCGTCGTTGAGGATGAAATACTGCCGGAAATTTCCGATTTATCCGAATTAATTAATAAAGAAGCTCTTGGCGGGCTTGAGTTGGAAGAAAATCTTTTTACATCAGAGTCCGCGCAGACAAACGGAATGAGGCAAATCGCCGCTTTAAACGCTGAAAATAATGCAGATAACAGGAATGAGCTTTCATTTAAGGATCGCAGATTTTCAGTATCTGAAAATAATGAGAATTTGATCACAAAAGAAAGCGGAAACGAAAAACCCGCCAATTCGCAGAATAAAACGGAAAATGTAAATAACGGCAGACAGGATGAAGTCCGCGGCCGTTCCAGACGCAGTATGACTTTTGAAGTGCGGGACATGAGGACGGAAACTTCAAACGGGCAGAACAGCGCGCAGGCGCGCCCCTTTTCAACTGTTGAAGCGGCGGCGGGCAGGGTGCAGGACGGCGCGGCATCACGCGATATAACCTTTGAACTCAAACTGCCGTACCAAAACGAAGGTTCGGCGGCGCAGAATACGGCGCAGACCGCCTGGGAAGTCAAGGCGGGAAACGCTCTTGAAAATATGCTTGCCAGAGAACTGCACCAGAACTTTAACGGCGACATTGTAAGGCACGCTTCCATGGCGCTTCGGGACGGAGGAGAGGGTACGATACGGATTGCCCTGAAACCTGAAAGTCTCGGAAATGTAAAGATACATCTGGAAATGACCGAAAACAAAATTACGGGGCGCATTGTTGTTGAAAGCGCGGAAGCCCTGAACGCCTTCCGCAAGGAGATTTCCGCTCTGGAGCAGGCTTTCAGGGATTCCGGTTTCGCAAATGCGGATTTAAATCTGTCTTTGACCGCGGACGGCCAAAGCGCGGACGGACGGGAACAGGAGGCAGATTCATTTACGCCACGGATGGCTGCGTTACGTTATGAGGGAGAGCAGGATAATTTGAGAAAGGTTGATGTTATTATTGAACAGAAATCCGGCTCAATAAATATGCTTGCATAATTGTATTTTAAAACGCAGGAGAGTGTTATGGACGTATCAAAGCCGGTAATGTTAAGTTCGGAAGAAAAACACCAGCTTGACAAATTTGTCAGAGATTACAATATTCAGTTAAATCCGACACGGCAGCCGCAGCAAAATCTGGGCAGAGACGATTTTTTAAAAATCCTTATTACCCAGCTTTCTTATCAAGACCCGACATCGCCGATGGAAGATAAACAGTTCATCGCGCAGATGGCGCAATTTTCCACTCTGGAACAGATGACCGCAATGGCGAAAGATTTTTCCAAACTTACGTCAATGCTGGCGGGAAACGAAGCGTCTACGGCGCTGGGGAAAAATGTTGAATTAACGGAAGGTGAACGTACCATTCAGGGTTTTGTTCAAGCGGTAACCAAAGGAGAAAATCCTCAGGTTCTTGTAAACGGAAATTTCTACGGTTGGGAACAGGTTATCAAAGTTTTTGCAGATGAAAAGGAGAGAGTAGAGTTATGATGCGATCATTGTTTTCCGGAGTATCCGGACTTCAGAACCACCAGACAAGAATGGACGTTATTGGAAATAACATTTCCAATATCAACACAACAGGTTTTAAACGCAACCGTGTCGGTTTTCAGGACCTTATCTACCAGCAGCTTCAGGGCGCCGCCCGTCCTACTGAAGATTTAGGCGGCGTAAACCCCAAAGAAGTCGGCCTTGGCATGTCTATTGCGTCTATTGACACCCTTCACATTCAGGGATCATTGCAGACTACCGGAGTACAGACAGACCTTGCCATTGTAGGGCAGGGTTTCTTTGTGTTAGACGACATGGGCAAGCAGCTCTTTACAAGAGCGGGAGCTTTTTCGGTTGATTCGGAAGGCGTGCTTGTTAATCCGGCAAACGGAATGAAAGTGCAGGGCTGGATGGCGAGGGAAGTTGAAGGGTACACAATAATCGACGTTTCCGCTCCTGTAAACCAGCTTGTTATTCCTGTCGGGGGCAAAGACCCGGCAAAGGCGACGACAATGGTTCAGTTTGCGTGTAACCTTGACAAGCGGATACCGGAATTGCCGGAGAATCCCACAGGAGATCAGGTAATAAGGTCAACATGGTCAACGACAATAGATATTTATGACACGTTCGGCGACAAGCATGTCTTGCAGGTTTCATTTACCAGAGTTCCCGGAACCGCCAACAGCTGGAACGCTACGGTAAATGTCGATCCTCAAAACGAGGCTCCGACAAACGCGACAATCGGTTTCGGCGAAGAGCCTCCGGCAGTCGGAGGCCCGCAGGTCTTTGTTGTAAACTTTTCAAATAACGGAACTCTGCTTTCTGCGGAAGACGGAGCGGGAAACGTTTCCGGCGCTTCAGGACAGGTGCAAATGAATGTCGCTTACGATGTGCAGAACGCTACCCCCAATGAAGACGGAACTCTTGTAAGGCAGGAATTTGTCCTTAATCTGGGCGCTGTAGGCGCGTTTACCAATTCAATGACCCAGTACGCGGAAGCCAGTTCCACAAAGATGGTAGAACAGGACGGACGCACAATGGGTTACCTTGATAATTTTAAAATTGATTCTTCGGGCACTATTACCGGTATCTATTCAAACGGAACGACAAGGGACCTCGCGCAGATCGCTATGGCCACTTTCCCCAACCAGGGAGGCCTTGAAAAAGCCGGAGACAATACATTCCGTGTGTCAAACAACTCGGGAATAGCGAACATTGGGCCTTCGGGAATTGCCGGTAAAGGCAAAATAATTGCCGGAACTCTGGAAATGTCCAACGTTGATATGGCGGATCAATTTGTAGACATGATCGTTACCCAGCGCGGTTTTCAGGCTAATTCAAAAACCATACAAACTGCGGATCAATTGCTGCAGGAACTCTTAACGTTAAAGAGGTAAAATCGGCAGCCCCGCCCTAAATGGACGGGGTATGTTGTTTTTATAAGGTATTTATATTCGGGGTTTAATACTGTTTATAACCGCCGTAAACGTGCATATAAAAGGAGACTGAAGCTGTCTAAAAAGAATTTTTTACCGCAGAGGAAAGCTGTTCCAAACAGCGCGGGGTTTTACGGAAAAGAAGATAATTTTTGCATTAAAACTCCGCGCGTTCTGCTGTTAATTCTTATTTATTGGACACCTTGTAATTTTATGGTATGATAAAAGTTACCAGACTTGACGGGAAAGAGTATTATTTGAACCCTCATCAAATTGAAAGTATAGAAATACGCCCCGATACAGCGTTGGTAATGCTCTCGGGAAGAACCCACATTGTACTTGAAGAAGTAGATGTTGTATTGGAAAGAATTGACACATATCGTCGGCGTTTAAGTCCGTATATTGTCCAGGAGTAAGAACATGAATAAAAGCATGAATATGGGTACTCTAGTCGGCTTGATTGGCGCAATAGCCATGATCATCGGGTCTATCATATTGAGCGGTAACAGCCTTGGAGCCTTTATTGATATACCATCGTTAGCGCTAGTCCTTATCGGTTCATATTTTGCTCTTATGATGGCTTTCTCCCTGTCTGACAGTTTAGGGGTTTTTGCCGCTATCAGCCTTACCTTTCAGCAGCCTGTATTTAACACGGCGGGGATTATTCAAAAAATGGTATCGTTCTCCGAAAAAGCGCGCCGTGAGGGCCTTCTCGCTTTGGAAGATGAACTTGAAGACTTAGAAGATGAATTTATGAAAAAGGGGCTTCGCCTTGTTGTTGACGGTACGGACGCCGCTATTATCCGGGACTTGATGGAATTGGAATTATCCCAAATGCAGGCCAGGCACTCATTTAAAATTAAGCTTATTAACATGTGGGCTGTTCTTGTTCCCGGTCTTGGAATGTTGGGCACGGTTATGGGGCTTGTAGGTATGTTAAGAAACCTTGACGACAAGTCGTCCATCGGTCCTAACATGGCTCTTGCTCTTATTACAACATTCTACGGTTCTTTGTTTTCCAACGTATTTTTTATTCCATGGGCGAATAAACTTGGGGTGTTTGACAATGATGAAGCCGGTATGAAGGAAATGATCATAGAAGGGGTTCTTTCCATACAGTCAGGCGACAATACCCGTATTTTAGCTCTTAAACTTCTTGCGTATCTTGATCCTGTCGCCAGAAGGACGCTGGAAAAAGAAATAATTAAGGATTAACAAATAAATGGCGCGTAAAAAAAAGTCAGAAGAAGCTATTCCCAGTACGTGGTTAAACACGTATGCTGACATGATTACCCTTTGTCTTTGTTTCTTTGTTATTCTGTTCAACCCGGATGAAGTTACCCAGGCCCAGTTGGACGCGATTTCCGCTTCAGTGCAAACAGGCGGTATCGGCTCTATGGCGGGCGGTCTTACTCTTTCCGCCGGACGTATGGCGGAGCTTGGCAACACAATCATGAGCCTGCCTTCTATGGAACGCGGGCGGCTCATGGGAACCGCAATACGAAGGGCCATTTCCGTTTTTTCTCCGGAAATTCGTTCAAATAAAGTTAAAATTACCCACGATGAGAGAGGCCTTGTCATTACTCTCGCGGGGGATGCGTTTTTTAATCCAGCCAGCGCCCGTATAAATATTGACGCGACAAGGGATATACTTCTCAGGCTGGGAACTTATCTTTCATCCGAAGAATTAAGGGGCAGGAGATTCAGAATAGAGGGACACACTGACGCTGTAGATGTTGATCCAAACGGCCCCTGGGAAGACAACTGGCAGCTGTCGGTAGAACGTTCCAGGGCGATACTTCGTTACCTTGCCGCTCTGGGCGTTGACGAGCGGCGTTTCCAAATCGCCGGTTTTGCCGACACAATGCCGGTCTCATCAAACGATACCGAAGAAGGACGCGCCAATAACCGCCGTGTTGACGTTGTCATTCTTGACGAAGGCCATCTCTGACAGATTGTAAAATTTAAAACCTTATAAAAATTCCTTATTGATCCCGTCTGACCATATTGCGCCTTTGAATGTTGAAGCCTGAATTTTTTATTAAATTAGTAAGATAAACCCATAGAACATAACTGTGTACTTGATGGAAACAATTATGTTCTGTAGAATATATTTATAAGGCGGCCGTCCGGCTGCTAAATAAACCTGATAACAAGGTTTAATCGGACTTGAATTTATTTATTTAAGGGGAGTAAATATGGATTTGGGTAAATTGGAAGAAAAAATTGACGCTGCGGACGTTGTAGAAGAATTGATTATCATATCAAAAAAAGTTTTTGATAAAAGCAGTGATGATGTAAAAAAAGTCATTGAATTGTTTATTACAAAATCATATTTAATGGGTAAAAAGAATATGGTTAAAACATTTGAGGAATAAATTGTTAAATTCTTTTTGAAAATCCCGGACCGGCAGGCGCGTTAAGCCCACCACATCGCGTCGGGTTTTTCAAAAATGATCAATTCCCGCAGGAAAGTTACAGCCCGTTCAAGCCCTTCCCTGATGCTCATAAGCCCGTCTTCATGTTCGATGCTGATAGAACCTTCATAACCAACGGCGGCAAGCGCAGAAATAATTTCCTTCCATTCGATATAGTCATGCCCGTATCCGACTGTGCGGAATACCCAGCTTCGGTCAATAATATTGCTGTAGTGGCCCGTATCCAGTACGCCGTTAATATTGATATTTGCCGTGTTTAATTTTGTGTCTTTGGCGTGAAAGTGGTAAATCGCTCCCTTGAGCGCCCTGACAGCTTCGCTCGGTTTTATACCCTGCCAGAACAAATGGCTGGGATCGAAATTCGCGCCGATGGCGTCTCCGGCCGCTGCCCGCAGTCTTAACAATGAAGACGGATTATAAACGCAAAACCCCGGGTGCATTTCAAGCGCGATTTTTGTGACTCCGTAATTTGCGGCTTCTTTAACGGCTGACTTCCAGTAAGGAATTAAAACCTCGTTCCACTGGTAATCCAGTATTTTTGAAAAATCATCCGGCCATGAACAGGTTACCCAGTTTGAATACTTTGCACCTTCATGATCGCCCGGGCAGCCGGAAAAAGTAACAACGGTGTCAACATTGAGTTTTTCCGCAACCTTGCAGGTATTAATAAAATCCTCATGCGCTTTTGCCGCAATTTCTTTTTGAGGGTGGACATGGTTTGAATGCGTACTCAGCGCGCCGATTTCCAGATTATAACGCTTAAGCATTTCTTTATAAGCGGCGGCGGAGCCGGAATCCGCAAGGAATTCTTTCGGATTAAGGTGTGCGGTTCCCGGGAAACCGCCTGTTCCTATTTCTACCGTTTGAACTTTTAAAGACGACAAATAACGAAAAGCCTCGTCCGCGGATTTCTGTCCCAAAAGCACTGTCATTACCCCAAGTTTCATTTATCCCTCCAAACTCATAATATAATCAATGTCGTTTTTTACGCTTACCATAGACGATACGGCAAACGTTTCCTGTTCAAGAATAAAATGCCGTACGCCCTGTGATTTCGCCCTTGTAATAATTTCCTTAAAATTCAAAATTCCCTGATCCAGATCAACGCAGTGTTTGTCTTTGTCGATTTGTTTTACATGGAGAAGTTTTAATCTGTCTTTGTGTTTTTCCATGTAAGCCAGAGGTTCAACGCCTGCGTGAGCGGCCCAGAAAACATCCAGTTCCATGACTGTCTGCGGCGGCAGATTTTCAAACAGAATGTCAAGGAGATATTCACCGCCATGAATGTCGCCGCTTTCAGCGAATTCATGAGCGTGGTTGTGATAGGCGAATTTAAATCCCGCGTCGTTTATTTTTGCGGCGACAGGACTGAGAGTTTTCGCCAATTCAAGAGTATCGTCTTTTGTTTTAATTGTCGAATAAGGACAGATAAGGTACTCGGTGCCGAGTACCTTATGGTATGCAATTTCCTCGTCAAGATGTTTAGTCAGCCCCTCAAGTCCGATATGGCTTCCTACAGGTTTCAGTTTGTTTGATTCCAGAACGTCTTTCATTTCCTGCGCGCCAAGTCCGCCGTAACCTGCAAATTCCACGCCTGTATAACCCATTGCGGCAAGTTTTTTTAACGTGCCTGTATAGTCTTTTTCCATGACATCACGCACCGAATAAAGCTGGATTGAAAATTGATCAACTAACGGCATAATCGTTCCTTAATTTAAAAATTTACCTGTTTCCCTGTACGCGCCGATTCATAAATGCCTTCAAGTATTTGGGTAACTACCAATGCCTGCTCAGGTTTCACCCTCAATTCCGCGCCGTGTAAAACGGCATCGTACCAGTTACGGCATTCTATATCCCTTGGTTCCATCGAAGCTCCCTGATAGTACTGCACTCCGCCTACGGAAAGGTCAGGTTTATTTACTGTAAATTTACCGAGGTCATCGGAGTTGATGCGAAGCCCGTCTTTCATGTCTGCGCCCGCTTTTGTGCCGCAAAGGGTGCAAATGCCTTCGCCTACGTCAAGGGTATTTAACGCCCAGCTTGATTCCAGAATTATGGTAGCGCCGTTTTCCATTGTTATAAAACCAAATGCGGAATCTTCAACAGTGTATTCTTTGGGGTCCCACGGACCGAAAACGTTTCCGCAGTCCGGATTGTCGTTGAGCTTTTTATAAACGCTTCCTGTAACGGACTTGGGGCGGTAGTTGTTCATCATCCACAATGTCATATCAAGAGCGTGAGTTCCGATGTCGATAAGAGGTCCTCCTCCCTGTTCTTTTTCATTGAGAAAAACGCCCCATGTGGGAACGGCTCTGCGCCGGATGGCGTGCGCCTTTGCAAAATAAATTTCGCCGAGATCGCCGCGTTCACACACTTTTTTTAGGTACAGCGGAGCCGGCATACACCGGTACTGATAGCCGATTGTCAGCAGTTTGCCTGTTTTTTTTGCGGCGTCTGTCATTTTTTTCGCTTCTTCATAGCCTGTAGCCATTGGTTTTTCGCACATTACGTGCTTGCCCGCTTCCAGTGAAGCTACAGTAATCGGCGAATGTGAACGGTTGGGAGTACATACATGGATAACGTCAATTGATCCGTCTTTTAAAAGTTCTTTGTAATCTGTATATGTTTTGGCTCCCTGTACGCCGAATTTTCCGCACAAGCTTTCCGCTCTTTCCGGAATAATGTCGCAAAACGCCGTTACTTCCGCTTCATTAATTTTTGCGAGAGCCGGTAAATGTTTTTGTGTCGCAATTCCGCCGCATCCTATAATGCCGACTTTTAATTTTTTGCCCATGATTGTTCTCCCTGATTTTTTGGTTTACTAATTGTAACATACGAAAATACAGAACGCAATGTAATTTTAATGGACAGGCGTCAGGAACGGAACTATACTCATCGTGGAGGCCGGTATGCCAAATACTAAAACTGATGAAAACCGATTAATCCGGCGGCAGGAAGCGGAAAAAATGGTCAAAGAGAATATCCTCCCTTTCTGGCGGAATATGGCGGATAATGAAAACGGCGGTTTTTTCGGCGAAGCTGATTTTTTCGGTAAAATTAATAAAAACGCGGATAAAGGATGCATTTTAAATTCGCGGATACTATGGACTTTTTCCGCGGCTTGCCGTTTGTTTAAAGACGGTGTTTATAAAGAGTACGCCGACCGTGCGAAAGATTTTTTATGCTCCGCTTTTCTTGACAAAGAATACGGAGGGCTTTATTGGCTTGTTGATCATAAAGGCGGCTGCGTAAGCGCCAGAAAACAATTCTACAATATTGCTTTCGGCATCTATGCGTTAAGCGAACATTACCTTGCGTCGCAGGATCATTCCTCGCTCGATCTTGCGCTTTCTCTTTTTGACGTTACGGAAAAATACGGGCTTGATCCGTCTTACGGCGGGTATATTGAAGCGCGGATACGCAATTGGCAGGATATAGACGATTACAGGCTGAGCGGCAAGGATTTGAACAGTCCAAAATCCATGAATACAAATTTGCACGTGCTGGAAGCGTATACGGCTTTAAGCGCGGCAAGCGGGGATACGCGTGTGCGTAACGCGCTTGAAAAACTTTTACGGCTGACGCTTGAAAAGATTGTCAACCGCGGCCATAACTTTGAATTGTTTTTCGATATGGAATGGAATTCTCTTTCAAGTGAGATATCCTACGGCCATGACATAGAAGGAAGCTGGCTCATGTATGAAGCGGCTCTTGCGGTTGGCGGCGATGACCTTGTTTCTGAAGTGAAAAAAGCGGCGCTTAATACCGCGGAAGTAACATTCAATGCCGCGATTGACGATAAAAACGGCGGATTGTTCGGCGGCTGCGGCAAAGAAAAAAAAATTATCCCTAAAAAAGAATGGTGGCCCCAGGCGGAAGCTGTCGTTGGTTTTTACAATGCTTTTGAATTATCCGGCGAAATAAAATATTTAAACGCGTCTGAAAAAATTTGGGAATACATAAAGAATCACTTTACAGACTATAAAAACGGCGAATGGCATAACGAATTGAGTCTGGATAACACGCCGGACGCAAAAATGCCTAAGGCCGGTTTTTGGAAATGCCCGTATCATAACGCGCGCTGCTGTTTTGAGATAATAAAGAGGAATCAGACTGTTGATTAATAAGCGTCCTGTCTTACGCGGCTATACTGAATAACATTCCCGTTGCGGGAGCCGCGGGGGTATAGATGCTCATGGATTGAGCGGTTTTTATCTGCTGCTGGTATTGGTCAATCAAGGCGTTAATGCGTTTTTCATCCTGTTCATCTATCGCGCCCACGGAGGAGTGCTGATTTTTCATTCTGTCAAGCTGTTCAATAAGCGTGTTGAGTATCTTTAATTTGGATATGTTTACGCCGGAAATCCCCTCAGGAGCGGGAGTTCCTGAAACATGCTTGAAATGGGAATAGATTACCTCGCTTGGCGCGACCGGAAGGGACATTCTGCCGCTGCTGGCTGAGCTTATTGCATAGCCGATACTGGGGAAGGCATGATATGGAACGCTTCCGATACTCATAATGAACTCCTATTATAAATATCGGAAAATTATAAATTTCTTTAAGCGGGAACATAAAAAACCGGGATATTATCTGTATATTCGCATCCAGTCGAAAAGCCGTCTTTCCAGAGGGTATGTTTCACCTGTAGTTCGTTTTCTTGCGACTTCATTAAGATAGGGCAGTACGACTCGTTCTTTTATATCGGCCCAGTTGCCCGGGAGTATATTCGGCGGCATAAAATATTCCGACGGCGGCATACGGCCCAGAAGTTCGGGATAAAAACGCGGAAAAATCTGTTCGGTAACGGGGCCTAATGAAGAGAATCCGCCGCAAATGCCGAATATATTTTCATTTATTCTGTTAGCCCTGCTGTATTCAAGCAGTTGCCTCTGGTTTTCAATTTTAAAAAACCAAAGGATAAAAGCTCTTGCCGCTTTTTGCGATTTTGATTTTTTTGGGATACCCAGAAAAACTATGTCTTCCATAAGCGGAACTTTGTTCTGTTCCGTAATCCAGCGGAAATCCAGATTGCTTTTTACCTCAGGACTTAAAGTAAAAATATCACTGCTTTCCATGTACGAAAAAAGGATGCGCCCGCTTAAAATCAATTTTTCCGGAGGCTCAAAAAAGTATTTAAATGTAAAATCTTCTTCCGCCTGGCTGTTTGTATTTATCTCGCGCGTCCATGAATAAATATAGTTTATTGAGTTGTCCAGCGCTGCGGAATCCCATGCCAGCGGAAGAGCCTCTTTGAATGATACGCCTGACAAAACGGCCGCAGTCATAAGAAAGTTATCGTTCCAAAGAGGAGAAAAGCCCATACGTGTATACGCGCCGCGGGTTTCAACATTATAACTTTTGCTTAATTTTTTAATTTCGCTGAAATCAACGGTAAATGAATTGGATAATTCACGGCCTTTGTCTTTTGAAAAAATCAACGCCGGAATGTTAAATGCTACCGGCAATAGGTATTGATTTTTGTCTATTTTGCCGATTTCCAGAAGTTTAGGATAAAAATCATCAATAGAGAAATTTTTTAAAGTTAATAAATTGTCTATAGTTTTGAAATTTACGCTTGTTAAGGAATTTTTCAGCCAGCTTGCGACAACAGCATCGGGAATGTCGTTTGACAGCTGCAATCCCTCAGCCGGATTTTCATGGTATCTTATGGATACTTTATATTGATTTTGCACCGTATTGAAAAATTCGGCGTAAATTGCGAATTCGGGACGATCCGTCCATATTTCCGCCGTTCTGTTTCCGCTGCAGGAAATAAACAGCGCGGCAAATACAATGACTCCTGTGAAAAAACGCACAATAACCTCAATCTTAACGGCAATAAAGCCAAACCGGACATGAAACATATTTTACACAAATGTTATTTTATACTTTATATGCTTGTCAATCTGCCAATATGGTGATATTATATGTCGAAATAATAAATTGAATCAATTGTAAGAATCTTCTGTATGGGGGGTTTCTGTTGGAGCGGATAAAAGACGCTCATATACTAAGGTTAATTGAACAAATCGGCGTGCATTACAGGACAAATATCTCCAACCGGTTTTTACGTCCGATAATACTGCAGATGCAAATTGATAAAAGCACATGGGATCAGATTGAGCTTCTTACCGAAAAAACCGAGTTGTTTATTTATAACGGAGTCCATATTGATGATTTATACAAGCAAATAGCCGCCTGCGCCCGTTTTGTGGAGTTGGCCCGTAACAGTGTGGTTCCCAGCCTGAGAACCAAACTAAACGCTATTCCCGGCGGTCATGATAAAACGCTTAGGGATATGGCGGCAAATAATTTCGTTTCAAATTTAAAGGTTTTTGCCGATCTTCTGCACGAGTTGTACATGAATATAGTCGAATTGGACAAGGCGCATTGCGGCAAAGGGAAACCGGTATATACGCAAATTTCGGAACTGCACAGTTTAGGCTATTTTTTGGCGGGCAGTTAAACGCTTGACAATTTTTCCCTTTTTTTATATCTTTAAACAATCGTTGAAATTTGGAGAGAAAAATGTACGCTCTGATTGAATTTTTGGGAAAACAGTACAAGACCGAGAAAGGCGCTTTAATTAAAGTTGACAAAATTGACGCTGAACCGGGGACTGTTATTAATATTGACAAGGTGCTTTTGGTTTCAGGCGATTCTGCGGCGGTAAAAGTGGGCAATCCCTATGTCAGCGGCGCAAAAGTTTCCGCTGTTGTGGAATCCCATGGGAAAGACGGAAAAATTATCGTTTTTAAGTACAAGCCTAAGAAGGATTACCGCCGAAAACAGGGGCACAGACAGCAGTACTCTATTATTAAAATAGAGGAAATTTCAGCCTGACCCTGAACGGAGTTAGGGTGATAGAAATTGAGGCAGTCATTGAAGACGACGGAACGTTAAGGGCGTGTAAGGCTGCCGGTCATGCGGGAGCGGGTAAAGCCGGAAACGACATTGTCTGCGCCGCCGTTTCTGTATTGATGAGGACCGCTTTAAGCGTTCTTTCAGACAGAAAGGGAATTACATTGCGCGGCGGCGCGCCGGATAAAGGCCAGTTATGGCTGGAAGCCGGGTATGACGCGGAAGGAAAGGGTTTCCTTTTTGCCGCGGGGGTTTTTCTGATCGAAGGATTAAGGTCTGTTGCGCAGGAATACCCTAAAAATTGCAGATTGAATATCAGTACTTTACGGAGGACTTAATATGGCGCGGAAACGAGGCGGAAGCGGAGCAAAGAACGGACGAGACTCAAATCCCAAGTATTTGGGAGTAAAAACGGCAGACGGCGTTGTTGTAAAAGCGGGAACAGTTATAGCCCGCCAACGCGGGACAAAGATTCATCCCGGCGCGAATGTGGGCTGCGGCGGTGATTACACTCTTTTTGCCCTTACGGACGGAAAAGTAACTTTCCACCAGCGCCGCGGCAGAAAACTCGCCTCGGTTTCGCCCGCCAACTGACAGAGTTTGGAAAAATTTGCGGATGAAGCGGTAATTGAAGTTTCCTCCGGCAGCGGCGGCAACGGCTGCGCGGCTTTCCGGCGGGAAAAGTATGTCCCCAGAGGCGGGCCGTCCGGCGGAGACGGCGGGAAGGGAGGGGACGTAGTATTCACCGTCCGGCGCAATTTACGAACCCTTGCGCATTTAAGAAACAGATACAGTTTTAAAGCTGAAAACGGACGGGACGGTGAAAACGCCGGACGGTACGGACGCAACGGCGCGGACATAATTATCCCTTTGCCGCCCGGTTCGTTAATCAGAGACGCGGAAACAGGGAAATTGATAAAGGATTTTTCCAAAAACCAAAGTAATTTTATTTACCTGAAAGGCGGCAACGGGGGCTGGGGAAACATCCATTTTAAGTCCTCCGTAAATCAGGCTCCGCGCAAAGCCCTGCCGGGGAAGCCGGGTGAAACCGTCCGTTTAAAAGTTGAATTGCAGATAATGGCGGATATAGGTCTTGTCGGCTTTCCCAATGCCGGAAAATCCAGCCTCCTTGACTGTTTTACCAACGCAAGGCCGAAAATTGCGGCATACCCGTTTACGACAAAAATCCCGAACCTTGGAGTGCTGACTGCCGGAGAAAGGGATATTATTATTGCCGATATTCCCGGCCTTATTGAAGGCGCAAGCGAAGGAGCGGGGCTTGGTTTCCGTTTTTTAAAACATATTTCACGTACTTCGGCTCTTGCTTTCCTTGTCGATCTTTCCGATGATAATTACCTTGAAGCCTTTGATATTCTGCTTAATGAGTTAAATACATATTCCCGGGATTTGGCGATGAAAAAACGGCTGCTTGTCGGAACAAAAACCGACATCGAAGAAACTTCCGGACGGCTTTCGGAAATTGCCTTAAAATACCCGGATGAAGAAGTTATGGGCGTTTCGGTTTTTTCCAAAAAAGGAATTAAAGAGCTGTCATACGCTTTTTTACGCCTAACGGAAAACGAAGCCGAAAGTGAAAATGAACTGCCAGACGGTACGGATGTTTTTGATGAAAACGGATTTACGGAAGAATTTCTTGCTGAAGGAGAAGAACTGTGAAACTTGGAATATTGGGCGGAAGTTTTAATCCGGTTCATCTTGGGCATCTTTTCCTTGCGGACAAGGCTCTTGTTACGCTGAAACTCGACAGGGTGGTGATGATTCCCGCCTATATTTCTCCGTTTAAAATTAACGTGCAGAGCACGGATAACAATTCAAGCGACAGAATTGAAATGCTCGCCGCCGCCGTTACAGGCGACAGCCGCCTTGCGGTTGACGACTGTGAGATAAGGCGGCAGGGAGTATCCTACACCATAGACACGATTGAGGATATTATTGCGCGTTACTTGTGCGAAAAACCGTACCTCATTATCGGCGATGATCTCGCGAAAGATTTCCCGAATTGGAAAGACAGCAAAAAAATTTTACAGTTGGCGGATATTGTTATTGCCCGCCGCCTTAATGCCGCCGCTGAAAATTATCAGTTTGCGCATACATTTATAGATAACGAAATAATCAATATCTCTTCGCAAACTGTAAGAAAGAAAATAAGCGAAGGAAGCGACTGGCGTTCTCTGGTTCCTTGCGCTGTAAGGGCAATTATAGAAGACAGGCGGCTTTACGGCCTTCCCTCAAGCGATAAAAAACCGGACGAAGGAATAAATCAATCGGTCATTATGCGCATAGAGCAAGAAGCAAGAGAAACATTATCCGTTTCCCGTTTCCTTCATTCAAGAAACACGGCGCTTCTCGCGCAGGACCTCTGCCGGCGCTTCGGCCTTGATCCCGCGGCAGGATACCTTGCCGGAATTGCCCACGATTTGGGCAAGCAGCTTGATGATAAGTATCTTTTAAAATGCGCAAAGTCGGACGGTATGGCAATTTCCGCAATGGAAAAGGACAGGCCTACTCTTTTGCACGGCAGAGTTGCGGCAGTATTGCTTAGGGAACGTTTCTCCGTTCATAATAAAGATATTCTTGAGGCGGTTGCCCTTCACACGTCGGGGAGCGGAAATATGTGCCCTCTGGCTAAAGTGATCTACATAGCCGATAAAGCCGAAGTATCAAGAAATATCGATCCTGCCATGAGGAAAATGTGCTATGAGGAAAGTCTGGACAACATTCTTTTTGCCGTGCTGAAAAAGACAATAAGTAAATTGCAGTCAAAAAAACTGGATTTGTCGCCTGAAACTTTAAGTTTGCTTGAAAGAATGAAGGAAAGGAACAGTTGAAAATATCAAAAACAAGCGCTTCGCGTTTACTTCTGTTATTAATTGTTATTTTAATTATTACAGGAATAACGCTTGCAATGCTTACATTCCGCACCAATCCTGTAGAAGACGCCCTTTCCAGCAACCGTGTTATCAATGTCCTGTTTATTCTGGAAAGTGAAAAAAAACCTGTAAGCACCTATGTTCTTATGTACTATCCTGTAACAAAACGCGCCGCGGTTTTCGATATTCCCGGCGAACTCGGCCTTTTACTTTCAAGAATCAACCGTGTTGATCGCATAGACAGTATTTACGATCCGTCAAGAATCGGCGCATACCAAGCCGAGATTGAAAAACTGCTCGGCATAGAGTTTACTTTTTCCGTTGTCATTACAAAAGAAAATCTGATACCTATAGTTGATCTTCTGGAGGGGATAGAAATTTTTATTCCTTCGTCCGTATCATACAGGGAAGATGAAGAGCTAATCCTGTTTCCTTCCGGTATGACTGTTCTTGACGGCGATAAGGCAAGCCTCTATGCGACATACAGCCTGCCCTATGAAGACAGGGAAATGGAGGTGTTCCGCAGACAGCGTTTTTTTCTTGGTTTTTTAAACCGTATAATACAGATGAATGACAGACTGAAAAATCCCGAAGCCGCAAAATTGTTTTTTTCTTTTTTTAAAACATCCATGACCCGGCGGACAATGACACAGCTCTTTGATGAGTTTGTATTTATAGACACCGATCGTACAAATATTCAATCTGTTACGGGAAATCTGAGGGAAGTTTCAGGCCAGATGCTGATCATTCCCCACTGGGACGGAAACCTTGTTAAGGAAGTTATACGCCAAACTCTTGCGACGCTTACCCGCGATGTAAGGGAGCAGGTCAGGGAATATACCCTGACGGTAGAGGTTCTGAACGGAACGGCGGTTAACGGTCTTGCGGGAAGAACAGCCGAAATGCTGCGGAGTTTCGGTTATGACGTTATATCAATAGGAAATGCCGACCGTAATAATTATGAGGAGACCGCTGTTATTTACCGCGCCGCGGATGAAAAAATGGTAAGGGATTTTGCAGGTATTATCCGCTGCGGAAACATACAGCAGGAATTTACCCAATATGAAGAAGACGATCAAAGCCGTGAATACAGGGCGGATTTAACTTTATTGATTGGAAGGAACTTTAATGGACGGTATGTTACAGGAAACTGACAGCCTGATTGTTAAAAGAATCAATTCATTGGGAGAGCTGCTGCGTGAACACAAGGGGCAGGATGTTTCAATCCTTGACCTCCGCGGAATAAATGACTGGACGGATTTTTTTATCATAGCTACAGTTTCAAGCAATGCCCACACAGACGGCCTTGAACGGCAGATAAAAGACTTTTGCCGTGAGAATGAAATTGACATTTTGGGCTGTTCCCGCAAAAGTGCAGATGATGAATGGCGTTTGATTGACCTTGGTTTTACAATCATCCACCTGATGAAAAAACGCGTACGTGAATTTTACGATCTGGAACGGTTATGGCGGCCTGTACACGGAAGTCAGACAGCGTAACCGTTCTTACTCGTAGTCGTCTTCCCAGTCTTCTTCGTCTTCTTCCTCGAAGTCGTCATCTTCGTCTTCATCGGGATAATCTTCGTCCTCGTCATCATCGTCGTCATCATCTTCCAGTTCGTCCTCTTCCTCGAAGTCGTCATCTTCGTCTTCATAGCCGTCTTCGTCATCAAAATCGTCTTCGTCTTCAATGTCGTCGTCGTCCGCGAAAATGAAAGCCGGCAGCAGGTCGGACTCTTGCTCATAAGCGGCGTTAAAATCATCCACCGGCATAAGAGTCAACTCTTCATGTTCATTAGCTCCGTTCAGAACCATAATATTCTCCCTTAAAATTGGTATTTTCCTTGAATCTAAACTGAGTGGCAAGGCTGAAAAAGCCTCCCTTTTAGAAACATAAGTTAGGAAATATAGGAATGTCAACAGGTATTTATATATTTTTTAATTTTTTTTTCAAGGGCATCCTGTAAAAAGAAATATTACGGACAGCCCTTAATAAACCGGTTTTGAAAACGGTTTATTTATGTTATTTTTACATCTATGGAAATGCCTTTTCCCCGGCTTACGGCGATCTCTCCGGCTAAAGTGAACCTTCATCTTGCCGTTTTGGAAAAGCGTCCGGACGGTTTTCACAATCTGGAAAGTATCTTTTTAGCTGTGAATTTCGCGGATATTCTGCATTTTGAGCCTTATGATGGTGAAAATACGGCGGAAATAGTAATGGAAGGGCTGTCTGTCCGTATTCCTATGGAAAAAAACATAATTTTTAAAGCTCTGTCCCTGTTCAGGGAAAAAACGGGGTTTACGCAGGGGTTAAAAATAAAGGTGGAAAAACGTATCCCGACAGGCGGCGGACTGGGCGGCGGCTCTTCAAACGCCGCGGCAGCGCTTTTAGCGCTGAATAAACTTGCCGGTTTTCCGCTAAACCGCGGACAGCTTCTGGAAACGGCGGCTTCTCTCGGCAGCGATATTCCTTTTTTTATTTACGAAACCGCCGCCGCGAGGGTAACAGGCCGTGGCGAAATTGTCGAACCGCTGGAAATCCCTGAACTTTTCCTTGTACTGGTCAACCCGGGCTTCTCAAGCGACACTGCCGCCGCTTATCAATTATTGGATAAAAAACGGGAACTTGAAAATATAACGGCGAATGACGCCGTTCTTCCCTTTATAAAAAAAAATATTGATTTATCATGCTTTACCAAAACATTCAGGAATGATTTTTTGCCGGTTTTCGCGGAACCGGAAAAATCTGTGTATACAGGCATTATTTCAGAATTACGGGAGTTGGGCGCGCAATACGCCAATCTTTCAGGAACCGGCTCTACCTGTTTCGGTATTTTTAAAGAAAAAGAAAAGGCTGAAAAAGCCGCGCTTTTTTTACGCGTCAAATGGGCTTTTGCGGAATGTACAACACCGCGTTAATAATGAATTTTTTATCTTACTCTCATTGTGAGTTTTATTTCCGGGTCAGTTAAAAAATTAAATTACGCAGCCATAATAATTAAAAAATTTTTCTTGCTTTAATAAAAGAGCAAGGTTATAATTTAACGCAGATTGACAACCTTAACAGGTAGTTTGTTTTTTCAATCAGGACCTCTGGGAAAGGAGAAGCGCAATGGAAATTACTGATATTAGGGTCCGTAAGGTGACTGGCGGCGGCAAACCAAAAGCCTATGTAACGGTAACTTTTGATGATTGCTTTGTAGTTCACAATATAAAGATTATTGAGGGTAAAACCGGAATTTTTATTGCCATGCCCAGCAGGAAGACACGGGCAGGAGAATATAAAGATGTAGCCCATCCGATTCACCCTGAATTCCGCGCTGAGCTTCAAAAACGTATTCTAGAAAAATATGATTCAGGCGATGTACAGGAAGCCTCTCCTGACGATCATGAAGTATAAGATAACGCTGTAATTAGAGTCTGTCTATAATGTGGACACATTATAGACAGACTACCTTAAAAATCGTATTTTTGTAGCCTTTAGGCGAAAAAATACAAGGTCTGTCAGCAAAGTAACCGACTTTGTGGACAGACACTAATTAACAAACAATCAATAATCCGGAATAGTCCATGTGCTATGGACTATTCTTTTTTTTGTAAGGAGTTGATTCTTTCCCCTGTTTTTGATAATCTTTTTTTAAGATGGGACGTCGGCAAGCGGTAAGCCACCGGTCTTTGGAGCCGGTATCCACAGGTTCGAATCCTGTCGTCCCAGAAGGGAGATTCCCGTAATTTTTAACGAGGTATGTAAATGAGCAAAGTTGTTTTACAGGCAAAAAATCGCCAAAAATCAGGTTCAGCCGAATCCCGCAGGATTAGGCGAAACGGCAGAATCCCTGCCGTCATCTATGGAAGATCGGGCAAATCTGTCTCAATTGATTTGGACGCTGTTGAATTTACAAAGGGTACAAAGGGTATCTCTGAAAGTACAATTGTTAAAGTTGAAGTTGACGGGAAATCATACGATGCCTTTGTAAAAGACACCCAAAGAAACATAATTGACGGAAATATCCTCCATATAGATTTTTATGAAGTTGAAAGCGGAGTGAGCCTTCGCGCCAAAGTTTCCGTTATTTTACACGGGAACCCGATTGGCGTCCGTGAAGGCGGTATGCTTGAGAATCCTCTGCATGAAATTGAAATTGAATGTCTTCCGAAGGACCTGCCTGAACGTATTGAACTTGATATTTCCGGCTTAAAAACCAATCAGTCCATTCATGTCCGTGATATTCCGCTTGCGGGCGAGGTTAAACTTATTTCCAATCCCGATCAGGTTGTGGCGCTTGTTAAATTCGCAAAAGCTGAAGCCGCCGTTGCCGCCGCTCCTGAAGCCGCCGCCGCTCCTGCCGCAGGCGCGGCTGCCGCTCCTGCCGCCGCCGGCGACAAGAAAGCGCCTGCGGGCGACAAGAAAGCAGCTCCGGCCGGAGATAAAAAATCCTAACGGATATTTGCGCTTATTTTGAAAATGAAGTTTCCTCTGTTCTGAAAGACTGCCCTTACGGGGCGGTTTTTCTTGCCGCCGTTTCAGGCGGCGCGGATTCAATGGCGATGATTACCGCGCTCTCTGTTTTAATTCCTTCCCGGCGGCTTTTTTGCCTGCATGTTAATCATGGACTGCGTTCTGAAGAGGAATGCCGTCTTGACGGCGAACTTGTCGGCGATTTTTGTAAAAAACGCGGAATAAGCTGCCGAATTGAGACAATTCCGCATGGAAAAATCGCCTCTCTGGCGCGGCGCAAAAAAACCGGCATTGAAGCCGCCGCCAGATTTTTCAGGCGCAAGGCTCTTATTAAAGAGGCAAAACACATCGCCTGCAAGGACAGTTTGGAAAAAGATGTTTTTATTTTAACCGCCCATACAAAGGACGATATGCTGGAAACGGTTTTAATGCGCCTTTTGCGCGGCGCAGGGCCCGCGGGTCTTGCCGCCATGCCTGTAAGAAAGGGAAAATTCTTGCGTCCCCTGCTGTCAATGAACCGCGCCGATATAATCGGTTACCTGAAAGAAAAAAATGTCTCATGGCGTGAAGATTCCACAAATACGGATGAACAATTCCTCCGTAACAAAATACGCCGCAATCTTGTTCCATTATTAGATGAATTATTTCCTGACTGGAAAAAAGGCGTTGCCGCTGCGGCGCAGACCCAATCGCTGGCCGCGGAGTTTTTTAACAGAAAAGCGCGGAAACGGATTAAATGGGAAAAGCAAACAGGTGATATTGTGACGGGCGAAGAAAACTTTTTTGCCCAAAGTGAAATTATCCGCGAAGAAGGGCTGTTTCAAGGCATTGATACATTGTGCGCCGGCGCGTCTTTGCGTGGAGAATCGCCCTCTCATTCAATAAAACGCTCCGTTATCAGGCGTTTTTGTGATGGTTCTGCGAAAGCTTCCGACCTGGGGCCGATTAAAGTCAGGCGCAGAGACGGAAAAGTAACCCTGTCCGGTAAAAAAAAAGAATTCAGCGAAAGCGGATTTTCACTGTTGATAAAAGAGCCGGGCTTATATAATCTTAATAATATAAGCATTGAAGCAGGTCCGTGTTCCAAAGAAGGTGATTGTATTTTTTTTGTTACAGTAAAAGAACCTGGTATCGGGGGTGTTGATGTTTAATCCTAATGACAAACTGCCGGAGAAAGGTTCAGGGCGGCCTAATAGTTTTGCTCTAGTTTTTATCTTAGTATTGATAGGGCTTTCCATTACATTTTTTTTTAGGGGAGATTCCGCTCCCGTAAGAGAAATACCTTATTCTGATTTTTCCCGTTTTGTGGAACAGAATCAGATTGAATCGGTTACTATTTATGATAACAACACAATGGATATTTTTCTTAAAGGTTCACCGGCAAAAGACGCGGCTCAGCTTAAAACGCGTATTCCGTATTCCGATCCGAATCTTTTAACCGGCTTACAGGAAAAAAACATCAATATTCGTGGAGCTGTAACAAAACCTAGCCTGATTAATATATTAATGGATATGCTTCCGTGGATTATCGGTTTCGGCATAATCATTTTTATGTTAAGGAATATGCAGGGTATGGGAAGCAGAACTTTCCAGTTCGGAAAGAGCAGGGCGAAGCGTTATCATGACGAAGGAAAAAAAGTCAGTTTTTCAGATGTAGCCGGGCAAAAAGACGCTAAATACGAACTTGAAGAGATAGTTGAGTTTTTAAAAAATCCGCAGAAGTTTACAAAGATGGGAGCGAAGATTCCAAAAGGCGTACTTTTGGTAGGCATGCCGGGTACGGGAAAGACATTGATGGCGCGTTCCGTGGCCGGTGAAGCCGGCGTCGCTTTTTTTCATATGTCCGGTTCAGACTTTGTGGAAATGTTTGTCGGCGTCGGGGCAAGCCGCGTAAGGGACCTTTTTGAACAGGGCAGGAAAAGCGCTCCGTGTATAATTTTTATTGATGAACTGGACGCTGTCGGGCGTACAAGGGGAGCCGGTTACGGCGGCGGCCATGATGAGCGCGAACAGACTTTAAATCAGCTTCTTGTGGAAATGGACGGGTTTGATTCCAAAGACGGAGTGATAATTCTTGCCGCCACAAACCGTCCCGATGTTTTGGACCCGGCGCTTCTGCGTCCCGGCCGTTTTGACCGCCAGGTGGTAATCGCAATGCCGGATATCAAGGAGCGTGAAGCGATACTGCAAATACACGCCGCGAAAATCCCGCTTGACAAGGATATCGATCTTTCCCGCATTGCAAGGGCGACCCCGGGGATGAGCGGCGCGGATATAGCCAACCTTGTTAATGAAGCGGCGTTATTTGCCGCCCGCAAGGATAAGCCGGAAGTGCAGATGCACGACTTTGAAGAGGCAAGGGACAAGGTTCTTATGGGCGTTGCCCGCAAGACGCTGGTTATTTCCGATAAAGAGCGGAGAATGACTGCCATTCATGAAGCCGGGCACGCGCTGCTTCATTATTTCTTGAAAAACGCTGACCCCCTGCATAAAGTTACCATTGTTCCGCACGGGCGCGCACTTGGCATGGCGATCTCGCTTCCCGAAGAAGACAGGTACAGCCGCTCAATGGGCTGGATAGAGGACCGCATTGCCATCTGCTACGGCGGCTGGATTGCGGAAAAAGTTTTTTACAACGAAACGACCACCGGAACAAAGAACGACATCCAGCAGGCGACCGAAATGGCGCGTAACATGGTTTGTGAATGGGGCATGGCGGAAGAACTTGGTCCTGTCGCGTACGGACAGGAAGACGAGCCGATTTTTATAGGCAAGGAAATTGCCAGGCACAAGGATTATTCCGAAGAAACCGCGCAGCGCATAGACAAGGCAGTCAAGGAAATACTTGACCGCGCAAGGAATGCCGCCTGTGAAATAATCAATAATCATAAAAATGATCTGGAAAAACTTGCGGACGCTCTGCTTGCGCGCGAAACCCTTATTGATGAGGAAGTTCGTAAAATTCTCGGTCTTCCGCAGGCGGATAATCCAATGTCTTTATGCGAAGGAGAAAAAAAATAAATATGAAGCTTCGGCTGTTCCTGGGCGTATTGTTTTTTTCCTTGTTTGTTTCTCAGTCTTTTTCACAGTCTCAAAGCAGGATACAGGGATTTACGGACGAGCAGGCGGCGGGGCAGTATGTAAATTGGATAAAACAGGCCATTGAACAGGGGAGATGGAACGAAGCGCTTGCCGCTGCGGAAAGAGCGGCGGATTTTGCAAATGTTTCCTCCGATATTTTTTATCAGTTGGCTTTTGTCCGCTCACACGAGGGTAAAAACAGAACCGGCATAATAGAAGCTCTGGATCACGCGCTAGAAATAAACCGATGGACGGCATACAGCGGAAATCAGGCTTTGCTGCTGAAAGCGCAGCATCTTGTCGTTATGCGAAAATATATATCGGCTCTTTCCGTTCTTGACAATGTTCCTGTAAGCGCGGATTCCGCCTGTTTAAGGCTTTTGGCTTTTAAAGGAATGGCTTTTAACAAAGACGTTTCCGGCTATACGCCTGCCGCCGCATCGGATAACTTCAGGCGACTTATGCTTTCCTCCCTTGACAGATTTCCCCGCGATCCGCGCCTGCCGCGCATTTTTTTTGAATATGCGCGTAACAAACAGAGGGAATCTTCACAGCTGGCGCAGGACGATTTTAATCTGCTTGATGTTATTTTAAGGCGGCTTCCCTTCCTGCTTGAGGCTGACACTGAACTTGCGTGGATGGCGGTTTCTTTTATGCGCGATACGGAAGAGGCGCGCCGTCTTCTGGCGTCTTACCGCGCGGGAGGACTGCCGAGTATTTACAACAGGGATTTTATGCCAAGCGCGGGTTCAATTCCCGCCGCTTTGAATCTTGGGCTCATTAATGACAAAGAAGCCGCGGAAGAACTTTTTTCAGGAGCAAGAGGCGTTAATTCGCCCCTTCCCCCCGTGATTACAATTATCGGGGAACCTGTAATTGACCTTGAAATTATTAATAACGTTTACAAATTGCTTCGCAGCGATGAAGGCCGGGATTTTTTTACGCAAAAGCTGCTTGCCTTTAACGGCGGCATATTTTCCGATGACGATTTTGACGGAAATATTGACACAGTGGCGTATTACCATTACGGCGTCATTCAGGAATTTACACTTGACAGAGATCAGGACAATACAGCGGAATTACGAATAATATTTTTATCCGGGAAACCGGTTTCAGCCGTATGTTTTTCCCCAGTGGAGGCCGCAATTACGGAAGTTGTTTGGGAGCGTTATCCTTCTGTGGAGAAAGCGGTATTTGCGCAGGAAAGATTCTCGTTCCGTCCGGCTGATCTGCAGTTTCAGCCTGTCTCGTTTATCACGCTTGGCGGCAGCCTGCGGCATTCAGGAATTAATTATCCTGTTCTGTCTTTTCAATCGGATTTGACGCGCAGGACTTTAATTTCATTCTGCGAAAGCGTTACGCGCCCAAGCGTTGAATTTGAAGGAGCTTTTGAAAAGATATTTTTTGAACGCGGTTTCCCTGTACAGGCTGTTGAAACAAGAGACGGACAGTACCTTTCTATTACCTCATTTGAAAAGGGGATTCCTGTTGTACAGTACATTGATCTTGACGCGGACGGCAGGATGGAAACAATACGGAGCTTTCACCGTCCCGGTCAGAACTATCCCTGGCCCGATTCCGGTGAAATGTATGACTATCACAAGCTGATTGCCTCTTCTGAAAGCGATTGGACAGGCGAGGGCAGGTTTAAGACAGGCGAAATATATATGCAGGACGGTTCTGTTATCTATTTATGGGATATTGATGGCAGCGGAAATATGAATTATTCTGAAGTTAAGGCCGGAAATCAATAATGAAAAAATTATTAAAAATAAAATTGCTCTTTTTTATAACGGCGGCGCTGTTTGTTTTCTCCTGTGAAAGCCTGAACGACAAAAAAGGAAACACTCCTTCTCCTTCACGTTCAACAAGTTCCATAAGGCTTGAAGATATAAGGAATCAAATTAACAGTAATCCCGTTTATGCCTTGAGTTTAATATATATCTACAAAGAACTGTATTTCACGTCCAGAAATGTCGACAGCGATGACTCTAGAAGACTTAACCAATATGAAGAAGAGGCCGTAAAAAGTCTTGTTGCAAAGCAGGAAAACGCGATTAAGGAAAATATGTGGGAAGACGCGGTATCTCTCGGCAGGTCCATGTCCGCTCTCGGAATAACGTCTTCCAATTCATTACCTGAATATTCGCTTATATTATCGGACGCAAAGAAAAAGTTGTCGGAAGGAAATACGCTTGGCGCCTTTTTGGCGGCTGTAAGGTCCAATGAAATTAGCCCGATGGATTCTGAAACCGCCCTTTTCTTTCTTGAAAAAGCGGTAGAAGCAAGACAGCGCAGGACGGCATCGTTCTTTCTTTCCGCCGCGGAAAAAGCGGGCGCAAGAAACGTTCCGGCAAATCTTCGTGAATATGCTTCCGGAAAAGACAGCGCGTCCGATATGATAAAAGGAGTCGCTACCGTCATAGTGGACAGGGGGATGAGGATTGAAAGAGGCGTAGGTATGCAGGACAGGGTGCTTGGCTCCGCTTTTTTTGTCGATGCTTCCGGCCTTTTAATTACAAACTACCATGTAATATCAAGTGAAGTTGATCCCAAACACAAGGGTTATTCCCGAATGTTTGTCCGTATGGGAGACGCAACAAGCCCCCGCGTTCCTGCCAGGGTTATAGGCTGGGACAAGTCTCTGGATTTGGCGCTTATAAAAACCGAGATTACGACCGAATATGTATTTTCCGTTGTAGATCGCGTAATTCCCCGTATCGGCGAAACAGTGCTCGCTATCGGCTCTCCTGTAGGGCTGGAAAAAACCGTAACGTCGGGTATTGTTTCCGCTCTCGGAAGGCGTTTTCTGCAAATCGGGGATGTTATTCAAATTGACGCTTCGGTAAATCAGGGGAATTCGGGAGGTCCCGTAGTTGATAACGAGGGAAGGCTTGTCGGAATTGTTTTTGCAGGTATGCCGTATTATCAGGGACTCAATTTCGCGGTTCCGGCGGAACGTCTTGCCGCCGCGCTTCCGGCAATGATCAAGGGAGGGCAGGCGAAGCGTCCGTGGCTGGGTTTTTCGTTATGCGAAACTTATTCCGGGGCGGAAATAATCTATACTGCGCCGAATACTCCTGCGTCTCAGCATCAGGTAAAGGAAGGTTCGTTTATAAGGACTGTCAACGGCAGGACAATTTCATCTCCTCAGGGAGGACTTATTCCCGCTTTACAGGAAGCGATCTTTCAGGCAGGCCCCGGAGAGCTTGTCGCGCTTGAGACCGTTGATCTTGACGGAATTGTAAAGAAACGTGTCATGATGACTGTTCCCCGCCCTGATCTCCCGCTGCTTGACGCGGCCAAAGTTGACAGGCGCGAAAGAATGGCGGCTCCTCTTTTCGGAATGATGCTTACGCCTTTGCAGGGAGGAATTTTTTCGTCAAATTTCCGCGTTAACAGGGTGATTCGCGGTTCAATCGCCGATGAAGCGGGTATTTCCGAAGATGATCCTGTCAATATAAAACGGCTTCGCCTGTTTGAGGAAGACGGTTACGCATTATTGGAGATTTCAGTAAAAAAAAGACGGATGGGGTATCTGGAGACAAATATGCAGCTTCCCGTTCTTTTGGATTCCCCCGATACTTTATAATTCCTGTTTGTTCGGAGCGCCGGCGCAAAAAGAGCGGAAAGGCGTTTTTCGCCGTTGATGAACAGCGGCTCTGTCCTAAGGCCGGCGTTTATTTGGATAAACTTTCGGATTACCTGTTTGTTTTATCACATATTTCAATAAGGCTGTTAATTATTAATTACGCATAAATAATGCCTTGTTATTTCATCTTTTTGATGTTAAAATTTGTATAGGTATTAAAGTATATTATTTGGGCAGATAATATATAGGAATGTAATAAATTGAAAACAATTTTTGTTGTTGATGATAATGACGTTAATCTTGTAACAGCGGAGAGGATATTATCAAAACATTACAATGTTTTTACGCTTCAGTCTGCCTGTGATATGTTTGAACTCTTAAATGACGTCATTCCCGATTTAATATTACTTGACATAATGATGCCGGATGTTGACGGTTTGGATGCAATGAAAAAATTAAAAATGGGCATCCGTTATTCCAATATTCCTGTCATTTTTTTAACGGGAATAAGGGACGCTGAGACAGAAGCTCTCGGTTTTGAGCTGGGCGCGGTAGATTTTATTTCCAAGCCGTTTTCTGAAATTGTCCTGATTAACAGAATAAAGACGCATTTAAATATTGACGAAGTTATCCGCGATCACACCGCCAAACTGGAACAAAAAACATACAGCCTTCAAAGATTAAAAAACAGCATGGTGTCTGTAATGGCGGATATGCTTGAAAGCCGTGACAAGACAACAGGGGGACATATAGAGCGGACTTCCGAATATTTACGGCTGCTTATTAACGCAATGATTGAGCGGAAAATTTATGAGAATGAGGTCAGGGGCTGGGATATTGATCTCGCCGTTTCTTCGGCCAGACTGCATGATGTCGGCAAGATTGCCGTCTCCGATTTAATCCTGAACAAGCCGGAAAACCTTACAAAAGAAGAATTTGAGACAATGAAGATTCATGCGGCGGAAGGCGAACGTATTATCGATAAAATTATAATACAGGCGGGGGATGAAGATTTTTTGCATTTTGCCAAAATGTTTGCAAGCTACCATCATGAACGTTGGGACGGAACGGGGTATCCGCACGGACTTAAAGGGGAGGAAATTCCTCTGCAGGGACGCATAATGGCTATCGTGGATGTTTACGATGCCCTTTCATCTGAACGCCCTTATAAACCGGCGTTGGACAACGGGCAGGTTGTTGATATCATAATGGACGGTAAAGGCAAGCAGTTTGATCCTAAAATTACCGATGTGTTTTTTGAAATAAAAGATACCTTTGCCAAGGTAGGTTCATGCCGGTAATCCGCTCGCATTTACAAAAAGCATTTACTGCGCATTTACCGTTTGTGCTTGTGTTGTTTGTGTTTATTGCGTTTGGGGTAATGGTGCTTTTAAGTTATTTTTACCTGAATAGCACGGAGCATAAACGCTATGAAAATGAAACGCAGAATTTGCTTGCCATAGGACAATCTGAAATAGAAGCCGAAATAAAAGAACTCGAAATAGCTATATACGGCCTTTCGCAGTCCATACATTATATTATAGTAAACGGCGGAACCATTGAAGATGTAAGGCAGTATATGAAGGAAAGTACGGAATATGTTTTATCGCACAGCGGTTTTATTTCGGGCTTTACAGGCGCGTTCGGCTATTTTGATGTTTTCGGCGGGGTGAATATTCACAGTATGGATATACCTTTGCCGCAGGATTATGTGGCTCAGCTGCGCCCATGGTATATAGCGGCTGTCGAAGCCGGCGGCAATGCCGTGATTTCGCAGCCGTATACCAGCATTAGGCTGAATGTTCCCGTTATTACATTCGCCTGCCAAATATTGGACGATAACAAAAAACAGCTTGCCGTAATAGGTTTTGAAATCACGCTTGAAAGAATTCAAAAATACGCTGTCAGCGCGCATCTTACCGAAAACGGATACGGTGTTTTGGTGAATAATAATGAGGTTATTGCCCATCCGCAGAAGGAATTTATCGGCAGGAATATCGCTGAATTGCCGGAAGGCAAAGAAATAGCGAAACTCATGGAACAGGGATTCGATTTTTTTGAGTACCAAATAGTTTCATACACAGGCAGCGAATCCTCCATTGTTTTGAAAAAACTGGGCAACGGGTGGTACATTGGGATTATTACTCCGCGTGAACAGTATTACACAAATATGTGGAACACGCTTTTTGTCCTGATTGTTTTGGGCTCTTTTATGGCTTTGCTTTTAAGCATGGTTCTTGTAAGGCTGATTGCGGACAGAAACAGGGAAAGAGAGCAAATGCAGATCATGTTTGACGCTACTCCGCTTGTAATGAACTTCTGGGATAAGGAATTAAACAATGTCAATACAAATGAAGAAGCGGTAAAGCTGTTTGAAGTGTCAAGTAAAAGCGAATATTGCACCAGGTTTTTTGAACTGTCGCCCGAATACCAGAACGACGGAAGACTGTCATACGAAAAGGCAAAAGAACATTTAAAAAGAGCGTTTGACGAAGGTTATTGCAGATTTGAATGGATGCACTGCAAATTAAACGGTGAATTAATTCCGTGCGAGATTACGCTTGTCCGTGTTAAATATCATAATGATTATATTGTCGCAGGCTATACCCGTGATTTGCGCGAAATGACAAGGCTGACCGCCGAAAAGGAATTTGCCGAACAGAGCAGCCGCAATAAAAACGCCTTCCTTGCGAATTTGAGCCATGAAATACGCACGCCTATGAATGTAATTCTGGGTATAGCCGAAATTCAGCTGCAAAACGAAAATATCTTAACGGAAACCAAAGAAGCCTTTAAGAATATTTACAGTTCAGGTTTTTTGCTTTTAAAGATGGTCAATGACATACTGGATTTGTCCAAAATTGAAGCCGGTAAAATGGAATTAATGCCTGTTAATTACAATATCGCAAGCCTTATTAATGATACCGTTTACATGTTTGTTATGCGCTATGACAATAAACCCATTAATTTTTTTGTTAATGTGGATGAAAATATTCCCTCGGTGCTGTTCGGCGATGATCTTCGCATAAAACAAATTTTAAACAACCTTCTTTCCAACGCTTTCAAATATACCGACAGCGGCGAAATTACGTTCTCGGCTGCCTTCGAGCCGCCGGAAAAACAGGAGGACGGAGAGAAGCGGATTACGCTTGTTTTCCGCGTACAGGATACCGGACAGGGAATGACTCAGGAGCAGGTGAGTAAACTGTTTGACGAATACATGCGCTTTAATTTAAAGGCTAACCGTTTCATAGACGGAGCCGGTCTTGGTATGCCTATCACAAGACACCTTATTGACCTGATGAACGGAGAGATTTTTGTGGAAAGCGAGCTTGGCAAAGGCTCGCTGTTTACTGTACATCTGCCGCAGAAAGTGGTTGATGAAAAAATTATCGGCGGTGAAGTATCTGAAAATTTTAAGAAATTTCATCTTGGGAAACCGTCAAGTGAGATAAAATCTTCCCAGATTGAACGTGATTATATGCCTTACGGCAGGATTTTGATTGTCGATGATGTTGAGACCAACCTCTATGTCGCAAGGGGGCTTATGGCCCTTTACGGAATGTCAATTGAAACTGTAAACAGCGGGTATGAAGCAATAGAAAAAATCAGGGAAGGCTGTATCTACGACATTGTGTTTATGGATCACTTTATGCCGATGTTGGACGGCATAGAAACGGTAAAAATTATCCGCGAAACGGGCTACGATCAGCCGATCATAGCTCTGACAGCTAACGCAATGATCGGACAGGCGGAAATATTTATTGCAAACGGTTTTAACGGGTTTATTTCCAAACCGATTGACATACGCCAGCTGAATACAATATTAAATAAATTTGTACGCGACAAACAGCCGCCGAAAACGCTTGAGACCGCGCGGCAGTTGAAAGCAAGTTTAAAAAAATCTCCCTCGGAAGACAAACAACAGTCGGAATTTGAAAAAAAACTCATTGAGGTTTTTGCGCAGGAAGCCGAAAGAGCCGCCGACATAATAGAAAAATTTATTGAGAATAACTTTGAAAATAATGATGATGATTTTAAAAATTACACCATAAAAGTTCACTCAATGAAAAGCGCGCTTGCAAATATCAATGAACCGGAACTGTCGGCTGCCGCGTATGAACTGGAAAAATCAGGCAAAGAAAAAAATATCAATTTAATAATCGAAAAGACGCCTGCGTTTCTTGAAGCGTTGAAAGCATTGATTGTTAAATACAAACAGGCGCAGAATAATAATGAAGCTCCCGGCGGCGGAAATGATATTTGTACAGAAGATAAAATCTTTTTGCGGGAAAAACTGCTTGAAATTAAAAATGCGTGCGCGGCGTTTAAAATCAAGGACGCCAAAGAGGCGCTGGAAGAATTGGCGCAAAAAGAGTGGCCGCTCTCCGTAAAAAACAGCCTTGATGAAATATCGGTGCATTTATTGCACAGCGCCTTCAGGTTAACCGCGATAATCGCGGAAAATACCGCGAATATGTACAGGACTTGATTTTATCGCAGCTTATTTCAACAATAGGTCTATAAGTACATTTACATCCGCGGGAATTGTCTGTGAATTCACTTTTCTTTCCATTGCGCCGGCAAGTGAAGAAGGAACAGGCGGCTCTCCCGCGACAGGACGCACAACTTCCGAAAATTTCGCGGGATGGGCGGTGCAGAGTATGCCTACATTATCTGTTTTCAGCTTATTGTCCGCGCGGAGTTTATCCGTTCCTTTCCAGCCCACAGCGCTGTGCGGATCGATAAAATAACCCGCATCCTTATGTACGCGCGCAATGGTTTCTTTTGTTTCTTCATCGGAAACCGACACGCCTGTAATAATTTGCCGCATTTCGTCCCATGAAAAATGAGCCGCCATGCGCTCAAAGTTGCTTGGAGCGCCGACATCCATGGCGTTGGAAATTGTCGCCCGGGAAGTACGCGCAGAATATTCGCCTGAATCAAGATAATCGGGAACGGTTTTATTTACATTTGTCGCCGCAATAAAATGCGCAATCGGCGCGCCCATTTTCATCGAGTAAAGGCCGGCCGTAAGGTTGCCGAAATTTCCGGAAGGGACGCAAAAGGTTATCGGCTGTCCCTGCTGAGGGAGGCGGGACGCTGAATTTGCGGATATGCGCGGGGTGGCTTCTCCGTCCGGGTCTGTCAATCCGGCAAAGGCTTTTCCTGCCGCGGCGGAATAGTACACAGCCTGCGGAATAAGGCGGCTTATATTTATTGAGTTTGCGGATGAAAGAGCAGTCCGTTTTTTCAGGCCGCTGTCTGCAAGAGCGGCTTTAACAAGACGCTGACAGTCGTCAAAACTGCCTTCCACTTCAATAGCGGAAATATTTTTGCCCAGACCGGCTATTTGCCGCTCCTGCAAAGGCGTTACCCTGCCTTTTGGATACAGCACCGTAACGGAAATGCCGGGTACTTCAAAAAAACCGTCCGCTACAGCTCCGCCTGTATCCCCTGAAGTTGCGACAAGTATCCTTAGAGGTTTGTCCTCGCCGCGGCGCAGATACGAAAAAGCTCTCGCCATAAAACGCGCGCCGAAATCCTTAAAAGCGGCTGTCGGACCGTGAAATAACTCTACAACATAACGATCTCCCGCGGCGATAAACGGGGCTGTAAAAGTATAGGCGGATTGCACAATGTCGGATAAAGCGCTGTCGTTAATATCGTCATGAACATACGGCTTGATTGTTTCAAAGGCAATATCGCGGAAATCCATTTTCCCCAGAGAAGAACGCGCCGATGCCGGATATTGCGGTATTTCCTGCGGTACATAAAGCCCGCCGTCCGGCGCCAAACCTGTAAGCGCGGCCGATGAAAAGTTTACATTTTCATTCCTGTTTCTTGTGCTGTAGTAGTGCATTGCTCATTGTAACATTGACACAATACGGTGTAAACTATACTATATTCTAAAGGGGTAATAGTGGCCAAAGAAGAAGCAATTGAGGTAGAAGGCGTTGTCAGGGAAGCTCTGCCGAACACAATGTTTCGGGTGGAACTGGACAATCAAAACGGACATCTTATACTGGCTCATCTTTCGGGAAAAATGAGAAAGCATTATATTCGTATTGTTCCCGGCGACAGAGTAAAAATCGCCCTTTCACCGTATGATTTAAGCAGAGGCCGGATAATATACCGCGAACGTTAACATTAACGTAAAGAGAGGTTATATGGCAGATATTGTATATATAAATGTTGAAGAAGGCGTAAAGAGAGTAATGAATAATACAAAGCTCTATGCCAAACTGCTTGTTAAATTTAAGGACGACGCCAATGTTAAGGAACTGGAAGCCGCTGTTGCAGCCGGGGATTTGGCAAAAGCGCAGGTTTCAGCTCATACCATAAAAGGCATTGCCGCCAATTTGTCTCTTATCGAACTGCAAAAACAGAGCTTGGAAATTGAAACGCAAATAAAGTCCAAATCTGTAGCTCCTGATCAAATTAATATTTTAAAAAATGTCTATAATCAAACTATAACGGAAGTTGATAAGGTTATAGAAAAATATGCCTGATAAAGTTCCGACAGTGCTTGTCGTTGATGACATTAATACAAATATTGAGATTCTTGAGGAGATACTGAAGGACGATTATAATATTATAACGGCAAATAACGGCAGGCAGGCGCTTGAAATACTGGGCGACTCCGTTTATCTTCCCAAAATTATTCTCCTTGATGTTGTCATGCCGGAAATGACCGGACGCGAGATGTTTGAATTAATGAAAACAAATGAAAGACTCAAACGGCTCCCGGTTATTTTCATCACTACGGAAAATGAATTTGAATCCGAGCTTCTTGCCGCGGGAGCCGTGGATTTTATTTATAAACCGTTTAACCCTGAAATTGTAAAACTGCGGGTTAGAAACCAGATAGAACTTAAAAATTACAGCGACAGCCTTGAACATATGGTTGCGCTTAAAACCGATGAAGCTGTCAAGACTTTGGACAATGCCCTGCAGGGGCTTGCAAACGCCATAGAACACCGTAATCTGGAATCGGGCGAACATGTAAGAAGAACGCAGTTTTTTGTAAAAGCTCTTGTAGATTACCTTATAGACACAGAGTCTTTATATGCGGAAGAACTTAAACTGCTTCAACCCAATATTATTATGAAGTCCATGGCTCTGCATGACGTGGGAAAAATAGCGATTCCCGACAGCATACTGCTTAAACCTGGTAAACTTAACATTGATGAATATGAAATAATGAAAACCCACACAACAAGAGGCAAGGAAATTATTGAAGAACTCGGCGATGTGGATTCGTCTCTTTATCTGAAACACTGTGAAGATATTTGCTATGGTCATCACGAACGCTGGGACGGCAACGGTTATCCAAGGCAATTAAAAGAAAAAGAAATCCCTTTGGCGGCCCGTATCGCGGCTCTCGCCGATGTATATGACGCTCTTGTCTGCACCCGTGTTTATAAAGCTGCCATACCATACGAGGCGGCTCTGGAAATAATTACTTCCGGAAAGGGAACTCAATTTGATCCCATTATTGCGGACGCTGTCGTGCAAATTCATGAACAGTTCATGGAAATCTCCCAAAAATATAAAAGTTGATAATTTTTCGTTTTTTTTATGGAGGAATTATGAAAAAGCATTTACTCATCGTACCTGTCTTTTTTCTTGTTATGCTTACAGCCTACGCTCAAAACAGCGCAAGTCCTTTTCCGCAGATAGACGCCTCAGTCAAAGCGCTTGCTGATAATATTCATAAAAAACTCGTTGAGGTAAAAGCGGAAAAAATTTCGATAGGTCAATTTTCCTACAGGGGAACTTCTGTTCTGCTCGGCACTTACTGGGTTAATCAGCTTACCGATGAATTAACCAATAAACCGCAGAGGCCGTATATCATTCTTTCCGGAGGACCGTCCGGCGCGGACAGAACAATTTCCGGTGAAATTGTTGATATAGCTAATTCTATCAGAATTTATACCAGGCTTATCCGTACAACAGACAGGTCCATTGAAGTAAGTTCCCATTTGGATATTGAACGAAATGAGCAGATAAGCAGAATGCTTATTTCAGTAGACAGCGGTTCATCTTCGGCTTCCGTTGATTCTTTTGAACCGGACAGTTTTGAGAGCCCCATTTCCTATGAAATCGGCATAGACGACAGCGTTCAGGTTATGAACCGTACCCTGCACACAGGAGACGAGGATTTTTTCCTCCTCATTCCGTCTACCGACGGGCGGCTTGTGATGGAAACTACCGGCAGCGTTGACACTTACATGGAGTTTTATAACGCCGATACAAGAGAAAAGCTTGCGGAAAACGACGACGGCGGCAGCAGTTACAACGCCAGAATCAGGCACAATGTGCAGGCGGGGAAACGCTATATCGCCAAAATACGCGGATATGAAAGAAGCGATACCGGCTCTTACGGTTTTCAGGCGTATATTCAGGTTCAGGTACAGCTTACCCCTGATGAGTATGAACCGAATAACACTTCGTCTACCGCAAAACAGATTGAAATCGGAAGACCTCAACAGCATACCTTTCACAGTTCCGAAGATGTTGACTGGGTAAGATTCCAGATAACCCGTCCGGGACGTTATACTATCCGTACCAGAGGCGTTAATACCAACCGTCTGGATACTTATATTGAACTGTACAATTCCAATTTAAATTCTATCGGCGAAGACGATGACGGAGGAGAGAATCTGGATTCCCGTCTTTCTGTGCATCTTGAAAGCGGCCTTTATTATTTGAAAGTGGAATGTATAAGCGAGGACATTGATCAAGCCTACATAATAAGCATCGAAGCGGAATAAAAGAAGGTGAAATTTTTCACGTTGTTTAAGGCGCTTATATTTTCGCTAACATTTATTTTTACAACACCGGCGTATTCGCAGACTCGTTACGCTCTGGTCATAGGCAACAGGCAATGTATGGGATTCCGCTTAGCAAGAAATATAAATTAGAATCTTTATTTATGTTCTATAGCCAGAACAAGAGCAATTACAGCCTGCGGGTTATCAGGCTCTGCGGTAAAAACCGCTTCATTTTCAATATGCGAAACCGCCCATAAAAGATTGCCGCCTACAGCCGTATCCAGCCGCTGACGGAAAGAACCGGCATTAATTGAGACAAAGCGGCGCATAATTGTCTGTATATCAAGGGGTTGTTTTGCGTAGAGCGTAATTAGGTATTCAGTTCCGGCCTGTGAATCAAGCGCAAGAGTTTTGTCCTCTCCGGGCAGGATCACCGCGCTGCCTCGGTAATTTAAAATAGGTGAAATACCCGGCTGGGGGAACATCATAACAGGAGCGTAAAAATTACCGTCTCGCGCCGGCCGGGATACGGCAAATGAGTAAACATACGCGCTTTCCACTGCCTCCACTACAAAACGGAATTGAGTTCCTTCTGCAAACGATTCGGCTGTCTTATAATAACCGTCCGGAGAAAGGACAAGCAGGGCAGGTCTTATGCCGTTCCTTTCAAATATTTCTATCCGCGCAAGACCTTCGTATTTTACAATGTCGCTGTAAATGGCAAGGTTTTCTATAAGTTCATAACTCTCTATGACAAAATCAACAAAGACAGAATAAGGAACCCAGATAAAACCGCCGTTCCCCCATTTTCTGCCCCAACTGTTAATCAACTCAAACGCGCCCCTGTTATCGTCATAACCTACCACGCACATGGCATGACCGCCGTAGAAATTCCCCGGGTCTTCATTCGGATGCCAAACATTTCTCGCCTCTAAAAAAGAGTCCGGCGTATTCATGCCGACAACGACAGGTTTTCCCTCAGCAAGGCTTTTTTTCACCATCCGTGTGATTAATGCAGGTTTCTGTTTGTCTTCTCTTGAAAACAGTGTAACGTAACCCGCAATAGGGTATCTTTTGCTGTCCTTGTACAATGACAGATCAACTCTCGGTAAAGCGACTGAACGTTCGATATCCAGCATTTTGACAGCGCCTGAATCTCTCAGCAAATTGAGAGCGCTGTAAATCTGAGCGCCCTGCCGGCCTTCGGGATCATTCGGTCTGATATTCCGGTAAACATAAGCAGGAGAAAAAACATTTTCTGTTGTTTCTGTCTGGTTTTTTCTGTCGAGGGCTACGGATTCCGAGATTGTTCTTGCCGCGTACGCGGAAGCCCATGCCACACATGTACCGTAATCTGTTTGATCTCCCGGCAGCGGCGCGAATTGTTTTAATGAAAATGATCTTGGAAGCCCTTCGTAGGAGCGTGTAGCAAGCGCCGCTTTTCTGGGAAGCTGGTTGTACGCTTCCTCATCAAAAATAGCGCCTTTAATGTAACTCTGATCAGGTTGACCGAAAACAGCGGAAACAGCGAAAAGAAGAAGAAAAAGAATGAACTTTAATTCTTTCATCAACTGAATATCCTTGAGGATAACTTTTTAGAGGCGGCGGGAGTCGCCTTCCATATTTTTAAATTTTCTATATTAATTATATTGTATAGACTTATAATATAGAAAAATTTAAAGTATAAACTTAACATACCCTAAGAAATTACTTATATTTTGACAGGAAATTATTCAATTGTCAACGCTCTATTCTACAATTATTGTATATTGTATTGCCAAAGAGGATAAATAACCTATTAATGAATCCTTTTTTTTATATATAAAACAAAAATAACGGTTTAGATATCCATTGAAATTTTATAGAAATTTAATAAAAGTGAATGTATTATAAACCAAGGAGAAATAAATGCTGCCACCAAGCGGAAAAGAAAAATCTCTATCTGATTTATTGAATAATAAAAAATACACAGTACCATTCTACCAGAGGGAATACCGTTGGAAAAAACAGCAAATCAATGAATTAATTTCGGATCTTACAGGTGAATTTTTGGAGTTTTATAACAGTGAAGACCCTAGAAACGCTGTTGCAGAATATGGGTGCTATTACCTTGGCAGCATAATATCTACAGGTGGTAATGAAAATGCGATTATTGATGGGCAACAACGTCTTACTTCACTTACATTATTGCTGATATATCTCGGTAATATCCAAAAGAAAACTCAAA
>Ga0268262_10000113_pt1 | contig 99300 bp, 82 predicted proteins | sample TergutNc150P3_FD_190354 | JGI IMG/M metagenome (GOLD analysis project Ga0268262, IMG submission 190354) | Nasutitermes corniger P3 segment gut microbial community from laboratory colony in Florida, USA - Nc150 P3 (SPAdes) (version 2) | ecosystem: Host-associated > Arthropoda: Insects >... | reverse complement strand
AGTAATCCTGTAATAATCCCAAGGCGAAGCCTTGCATGAATAATGACGCCGCATGGATGCGGCGGGATTACGCAGTCGGGCTGGAAGGCGCAAACAGGATGTTTGCGCCTGGAAGCCGAATCCCCTTTTTAACACTTTTAATAAAATTATTAAAAGCGGTTAAATTTTTATGTTCGGGGGACGGACGTAGCTTTCAAAGAAATAAGTATAAACCACGGACAACGACAAGATGTGGACTAAAAGTTCGTGTGGTTCGTGGTAAAATTCTTCTCTTCTTAAGAAATTGCTTTAGTTAGACTTTTTATTGTTTATATAGGATAATCATCGAATATGGGGTATTTGTTAAAACATAAGGATATTGATGTTGCGTTACTTGTAATTAATGAAGAAGGAAACATTGTAAGTGTTAAAGATGTTTTTCAACTGGAACATTTGCCGTTGTCTTGTTTGATGGAAGACGGAAAAATTAATTCTAAGCGGTTGTCGCAGTGGTGAGATGAAAGAGGGATTCCGGCTTCAAGAGAACATTATAAGGCTGTTATGGCGGAAATAGGGGTAACAGGTAAAAACAAGCTGCTGCTTGAATGTAGGGGGTTGAGCCTTACAGACCATTACTGGATTGCCAATGAAAATGAACCTAAGAAATGGAAAGATGTTAATTTTTATGAAAATGAATTTGATCGGGGAATCGGAGGATTATTTTTTAATAGGAAAAGACCGGACAGGAATTATAACCGCTATACTCCTGATATATCATCGGACGGCAATTTAAGAAAACGTTGGGAAATAAATAAAAATAAAAACCGCGTTTTAATAAAAGCGGGAAAAAGCCCCTATATGCAGGAACCTGTTAATGAAGTAATTGCTTCCCTGTTATGTAAACGCCTTAATATCCCCCATGTTTCTTACAGCCTGGAGTCTGAAGATGGAGAACCTGTTTCAAAATGCGCTAATATGACAAACATGGATATTGAATTTGTTGAAGCAATCCGCGTCTATTGCACAAAAGAACAGTCTTATTTTGAGAACAATAAATATAAGCAATATTGCGGATGCGCTGAGCGGTTAGGCGTTAAGAATAATATCGAAATGCTTGATCGTATGATGGTTCTTGACTATTTGATTTTAAATCATGACAGGCATTTTAAAAATTTCGGAATTCTTCGCAATTCTCAAACCCTTAATTCAGTTGAGGCCGCTCCAATATTTGACAGCGGGTCAAGCCTTTTTTGTGAAGATGGCGCGGCTTTTATTACATTGCCTGAAAGGGCGAAAATGAGAACGGAGTGTTTTGACTCGCTTGATAAACAGATGGATTTAATAAGCGATTGGAACTGGTTTAATTTGTCAAAACTTGATGATTTTACGGCGGAATGCAGGGATTTGCTATTGAGCGTTCCTTCCGTTGAAAAAGAAAGAGCTGAGAAAATAACCGGAGTATTGGAAAAACGGATTCAAGCCATTCAACAAATTGTTGAAAATAGGGCGTTATAATAGTAAAAAATTGAATAAATGGCAAAAAACCGCAAATTTGGAGGTTTTGACCGGAATAATCAGGTAAAAACTCCAAAAGCAGGCTCAAAATTTATACTTTTTTAATACTAAACCTTAAAACATTGAAATGCCGATAATAATATATTAAGATTAAGAAAATGCGGCAAATAACAAAAAAATTTTTCTTTATTTCATTTTTCCTTCTTTTTTCAGCGGCGTTTCTTTACGCGGCAAATCCCAAGAATATAATATTGGCTATCCAGGGAAGCGGATCGCCGAATTTTGTGGAAGGTTTTAAATATGCTTTAACAGTAGAGGCAAAAGCCGCAGGCTACCAGATTACAGATAATGCAAGCTCCGCTAAATATAGTATAAAATTTTCGGTAGAGTTCGACAGAGTAGAACAAAAATCCAAATTTATTGTAAGCCTTGTTAAAGTTGATGATTCATCGGTAATTGTCACTATGGAATATTTTTTCGCTGACGAAGAAGAGATGATGCTTTACGCGCAGTTGGTGTTCTTTCTGCTTATATCCAATCTTCCGGAGGATGTAGCTGCGGCGGCGCCGGAAGATAACAGTTGGCGTGATAAATGGCTGTATTTTAACTTGTCTTTTGATTATTCGATAATGTTTTTATTATTACGGGGCGAGGGTTTGATTAGTGGAGCCGGAGTTTATTACGGCGATTATGAATCTCCCGACAGGGTTGCTCCGCTTGACAATAAACTTATTCCAATGCCGGGTGTAAGTTTTGGAATAGAATTTCAATTCCTTGATTTTATGAGTATTGAGCCTCATGCGCATATATCAATGGAACAGGCAGTGTGGAAACATGTAATATACAGCGCGTTGTTTTCTGTGGAATTAAAATTCCCGTTGAAATTTCTTAAATCTGCCGTCATTGAACCTTACGGGGCAGCCGCGTACACGATGCGCTTTCCTAATGATGAAAATAATGAAATTTTTGTAGATTACCCGCAATTTATTTATGGCGGCGGAATTCAAATTGCCGTAAGAGCCGGAAAAAGCGGAGCGTTATTTTTTGATGTGAACTATATGTATATAGGCGATATAGCCATGAAGAATTTTTACGGCGAGCTTTATCCTAAACCTGAAGTGATACATTATAATTATTCTATTCTTGGATTCAGGATAGGTTATAAATTCGGAGCTTTTAACAGAAAACGTTAACGATTTCAAAATCAACGCCGGCAGAAACATAATATTCCTAAGTTAATGTATAAGGAGCATTTTATGATTATAACAGTAAAAAAAGTCATTGCGTTACTTGTAATGATGTTGGTTGGAGGGCTTGTATTTGCTCAGGTGTCTAATTCAGATATAGCGACTTTTGGACGTTTTCAAAATGAAGCCGATTGGTTTTTTTCGTCTACCGATTGGAAGAATGTAGATTTTAACGGAATATTTTTTTATAACAGATTAGGCGCAAATATTCTATCCGGGATTATGGACTTTGGAACATCTTTTAAAGCCGGCAGCCTATATATAGGCGCGTATTACAACGGTAATGTACTGGGTTATCAGGACACTAATTCTACCGCCTATGACATAACATTGCGAGACCCGGATCCGGCAAAGAGCACTACGGAAATGATTTCCATTTTAGCAAGAAATAAAAAAAATGTTGACGCGGTTTACGGCGCTCTGTTTGGTTTTAACTCCTTTGGGTTTATGCTTACCTTTGAGGATAAGTTAGAAATAGACAATTCCAATTCAAATTTAAGCGTCGGTATTTACAATGAAATTATGAAAGGCAGTCTTACGCCTGCATTTGAAATGGGCTGTAAATTTGGTCCGCTTTATAAAATCTCTTTAAAAGTGCCGATTGTTTATGACAGCGATACGACAACCACTACCAATAGTAATGAAGCCGCCTATGAAATAAAAACTATAGGTACCGGACTTTCCGTTACAAACGACAGAGACAGACTCCTTCAGGCGGACGGCAACTATGTTCAAATTGATCTTGGAGTTTCTTTTCTGTTTGGCAAATTAAATTTGGATAACAACCTGCGCGTTAATATCTACGGCGTTAATGCCTCGCAGAAAGACGGTAAATCAACAACACAAATAGGCGTTGCCGATATTTTCTCAAAATTTGATCCTTTTACTCAGACCTATAATAATTCTTATTATTTCACAATTTATGATAACCGTTTCTGGATTCAGGATGAAATTACCCCTTCGATTGATATTGCCAAAGGCGAATCCGGTAATTTCGCTTACGCCGCAAACGTAGGCGCGCCGATAAAAATTACTTTTGTAAATCATGCAATGAACGCCGAAGGCGATGCAGACACCGATTTTTCTGTATTTACCGGAAAATCATTTGAAGTAAAGGATTACTATAAACAGTCCAATTTCGATCTTGGCGTTTCTCCGTACTTAAAAGCCGCAATTCAATGGAAACCTGCAGAAATAATCAGTTTACAATGCGGTATCGGACTTGACCTTTTCTCATGGTCAATGAAATCCAAGACAACGGAAAAAGTTTATCCCTTTGCCACCGGTTCCAGAAGTGAAGCCGGGTATAATATGATGAATTCCCTGGGCGGTGGTATTTACGACGGATACTCAGATAATTCATCTGTTACCGCATTTGATTTTACATACCCTAATTTAAATTTTGCGCTGGGCTTTACATTTTACATTAAAAAGATTGCTACGCTGGATTTAGTTTATATCAACAAATACAATTCGTCGCTGGCGGGGCTTGTTTACAAAGCGGTGGGTGAAGGGCTTGGAAACGGCGATACTTCTCTGGTTCTTACCCTTAAATTCTAGCCGCATGAGCGATTATAAACAAAAGGAGTTTCCATGAAGAAACTAAAATATTTTTTCTGCATATCTGCGGCAATCTTTTTTATCGTACAGTCCGCGGCGGCGCAAACTGCCACAGGAGATGACGCGGTTTCCGAAGTAAGTAAAGTTACGGCAGGGCGCTTTAACAGCGACGTGGACTCGTTCTTTGATGTAAATAATTGGAATGATTTTGGAATGACAAAATGGTTCAGCTTCCTGCAGATGGGTGATATTAGCAGCACCGATGTTCCTGCGTGGGAAGGCGGGCTTGCAATTAAGATGTCCAAAGTTTATGTGGGCGTATATTACAACGGCAAGTTTAACCGCGGCGTACAGAGTCAGAATATGGAGACCACCAATACGCAAACCGGAGAAAAAACAAATGGTTATAATTATGACCCATCGTTTACGATCCCGCCGGATCAAGGAATTACCCACGATAATTTCTTTGGAATTTTACTTGGCGTCGGCGGACACGGCATTAAGCTTACGGTAAAGGATAATTTATTCACTTTTGACGCTCCCATCTATGCCGGCAGTTCATTTCCCTATACGGCGGGCAATGTATCGGGAACTGTAGCCGAGGGCGCGACAGGCATTTACCTCTACCGCAGAGAAAGTATTATTCCAAAATTACAATGGGGAGCCGCGTCCGACATGGCTTTTGGCAAGTACAAAACAAGGCCTTCCGCCAGTATTGCCCTTGCCATTAACCTTGACGAGGAAACTGCCAAACTGACAGATCCCGATGGTACTGCGCACTATGTTACAGATTACAGCAAGAATACTCTGACCCCTATTATAAACATTGATTCCGGCGGGATTGGCTTTTTTGAAGGCGACTGGGGCAAACTTTCTTTCGGCGTAAACGAAGAGGTAAGCATGACAATTAACGGCGAAGGCGATCAAGGCGCGGTTAAATGGGGGAACAAATTGTCTCCTTACGCCGGTTTTGAATACCAGCCTACCAAATTCTTTAAACTGGGCGCTGAACTTAGAGTGCCTGTTCATTTTGGTTGGAATCCCAATACCGCTTTTTACTTTGGCGTTGGCGCAAAAGGTAAAGATCAAACAGCTATGGCAGGGCTTGATAATAACACAATCGGTGACTATCTTGAAGGCGACTGGTCAACAATTAAAACCGGTTTCCAGCTTGGTTTGGGTTTTATAGATGAAATAACGGGAAAACCCACTCTGTTCAGACAAATTAACCTTAACTGGGGTATCAAAATCAACCTTCCCGCATTTGCCGCAGTTGGAACGATAGATGACGCTTCTACGCCTAATGTTATCACTCAGGAAAAGGTCAATATTTGGTATCCGGCGGATTATTTACAGGAATTCAGCGTTGGGCTGACCTTCTTTATAACGGAAAATATTCTTATTGACGGAAGTTTTATCATTAATCAAATACCTTTTGGAAGAGTATTGATTAGTATTAAGCACTAATGGGTATTTTTGTGATAAAATTCTTCTGTTTTCATCCATATTTTTACGTATTCTGTTGATTTTTCAGGTTTTTTTATCTAAAATTTAATATAACTATGAATATGAGCAAAAAAGACAAGCTAAGTGACAATTTTATCCGGTTTTCAATCGGAGCTAAACTTGTAACGATAATCACGATTCTTGTCCTTGTTTCCCTGGGAACTATAACATTTTTGGTCTCTTACATGGTCAGTCAAGACCTGGAAATAAAAGAAGAAGAGAACAATTTTGAGATTAACAGGCGTTCATCTGCTGATACGGAACATACTTTGTCAAATGTGCGGTCAAACGCGCAAATTTTAATTAATGTTATTAGTTTTGCGGGAATAGACAGCCGGCTTTCAGAACAGACTGAAGCGTATTTCTTTGAGGAGAACAAGCAGATAGCGGCTCTTGTTTTTCAAACATCCGATAACAATGTAAAATACCTTATAAACGAAAGCTTTTTTTACTTAAAAGATATTGATTCTTCGCTGGTTAATTCTTATTACGAGAAAAACAGCGATTATTATGAAAGAGCGGTATTGGGAGAATCGTCTTTTTTAAACGCGTATAACCATTTTTCCCTGCATTTACTGGCTTTGTTTTTTCCACTGCCGGGAAGCCATACATCCGAAGGACGCGCCGTTTTAATCCTTTTTGCCCCTGAATACTTAAACGACAATCTAAGTTCCGGCATGAATCAATCTTACCTGATAAATAATAACGGCGATATTTTAATTCATCCGGATACTGAACTGGTCAGGACAGCCGTTAATATTTCCAGCAGGGAAGATATCCGCATGATTCGCGAAAGTTCCATACGCAGCAGGCAGGATCTGTACGATATCGACGGAGTTAAGTATTTTATCGCTTTTACAAAATTAAACATAGGCGCCTCAATTGTGGTTACCAGTATTGAGTACAAAAAAATATTCGATATGATTAATACGACCACCCGCCGTAATTTGCTCTTAACCGCCGCCGTCGTATTCTTATCAATACTCTTTATCTGGTTCTTTTCCAAAACCATTTCTTCAGCGTTGAAAATTCTTTCTAATGCCGCGCGAAAAATCGAGGGCGGCGATTTTGAACTCAACTTAATACCGAAAAGCCATGACGAGATAGGCTTTCTTACATCCAGTTTCCAGCGGATGAGCAATGCGTTACATATTTTTGGACGGTTTACCAACCGTGAAATAGCCGTTAAGGCTATGCGCGGCGAAATAAAACCTGGGGGCCTGCCCAAACACGCAACAATTTTTTTCTCCGACATCCGCGGCTTTACTGAAAAATCGGAAATTTTTACAAAAGAATTCGGCAAGGACGCTTCCGATAAAATTGTCTTCTGGCTTAATGAATATTTTACTCAGATGGTCAACTGCGTGGAAAAAACAAACGGCGTTGTGGATAAATTTATAGGAGATGCGGTTATGGCTCATTGGGGGACGGCGTACACCGCGGGAAGCCCCGCAAAAGACGCTTTTAACGGCGTTAAGGCCGCCCTTATGATGCGTAAGGCTCTTGTTCTGCTGAATAAAAAACGCATACCGAATGATCCCGGAGACCCGCCGATTAAAATTGGCTGCGGCATTAATTCGGGTATTGTTACCGCGGGGCAACTTGGCTCTGATCTTCGCATGGAATATACTGTAATAGGCGATCCTGTAAATCTTGCGTCAAGAATTGAAGCGCTGAACAAACCTCTGGGGACGGACATATTAATCTCAGAGAGTACGTGGAATCTTATTAAATATTTTTTCATTACAGAAGAAATGCCTTCGGTAACCGTAAAGGGAAAGGAAAAACCTGTGCGGATATTCGCCGTTGTAAATCATGTTTCAGTCACTTCCGGCCCCAGAACGCTGGCGGAAGTGAGAGAATTGCTCGGCATAAAACCGCCTGATATTTCAAAGGTTGATACTAATGCCGAAGAAAAGAAATATAAAATTGGCGCTGACGCGTAACAGGACTTTTAAATGAGTGATACGGCTGATAATAAACAAAGAAAAACCTCAAATAAAACTTTGGATATTTTTGTCGTTGTTTTTTGTCTTTGCGGCGCCGCGGCAAGCCTGTATTATTTTTATCTGGATATTTATTCAACTTTTCGTTCATTAAACGCTGTTCCCGCCGGGACTGTAACCGTAAAGTACAATACGGTTCAGCGCCGTCTGGCGGACAGGGCGGTTTGGGACAGGCTTTATGAGCAGTCGGCCGTTTACTCAGGCGATTTAGTCCGTATTGCGCGGCTTTCCGGCGCGACGCTGAATATCGACGATAACAGCATTGAGTTAGGTGAAAATACGCTTATCAGGATACAGAAGGACGAAGGCTCTCTGCAAATAGAATTTTCCTACGGTAATATCAGCGTTACTTCCGCAGAAGACAGAGGAACGATTCTTTTGTCAATAGGGGACCAGGTTGTACAAGTGCTGCCGGGAGCGGAAATAAACGCTCTTTCGGGGAACGACGGTCTTGTATTGCGCGTAACGGAAGGGGCGGCGCAGGTTATAAGGGACGGACAGGTTACGGATGTGCCCGCGGGGGGAATAGTTGTCCGTGACGCGGAAGGCAACGAAGTGCGCCAGCCGATGGCCGCCGTTATTCATCCCAGGCCTAATGCCGTGCTTTTAAAAACAGAAGCAAGTCCTTTAATTGTAGAGTTTAAATGGGCAAAAATTAATTTACAGCCGCAGGATCTTTTACGGCTGGAAATTGCCGAGGATAAATATTTCAAAAAAATTATACAGGCGGTTGATAATCTTGACTCAAGCGCGATAGTCTCTTTAAATACAGGGCTTTGGCACTGGCGGCTTTTACATGGAAATGACATGCTTGCTTCGGGGCGTATGAGCGTGATTGAAGCGGCAGCGCCGACTCTGCTTGCCCCAATGGCGGGCGGCTCCGCGCATGTTCCGGTAAGATATGCAGGGCAGGAAGTTCAATTCAGATGGGCGGAAGTTCCTGACGCGTCGTATTATATGTTAAATGTTTCCAGAACGCCGGAGTTTAACGCTCCTGAAATTAATGTACAGGTACAGACGACAAGTTATATTAATTCGGATATAGACGCCGGAACATGGTATTGGCGCGTTCAGCCTGTTTTTTCAAGCTCTTATGAAGGCGAGACGCATTTTTCACAGGTCTCTTCTTTTCAGGTACAACCCGCTTCTGCCGCATCCGCTCCTTCTCCGGCATTAAGTGAAAATAATTCCATAGGTGAAATTTTTCAGGAACAGACGGCTGTTGCCGGTATTGAAGAAGAAAAGAAACTTGAAGATGACTTCACGGCGCTGCAAGAGAAAACAAGGCAGATTTGGAAGGAACAGGAAGAGCAGAAGGAACGGGAAGCGCAGAAGGAACAACAGGCGCTGAGAGAACAACAAGAACGAGCGCGGCAAGAACGTGAGCGGCAGGAACGTGAACGGCAGGAACAACTGGCATTACAAGAACAGCGCGCGCAGCAGGAACAGCAAACGCAGAGGGAACGGCAGGCGGCTCAAGCCTCTACAAAACCACAACAACCACCGAAGCAGGAAACCCCAACTCAGCCGCTGCGCCTAAGGTTGATCTCTCCTGAGAATAATGTGGTTATTTCCGGGCTTACGGCTCTTAGGCAGCCGACTGTTTTCCGCTGGGCTACGGATGAAGAGGTAGAATCTTCCAGGTTTGTTCTTTCACGCCGCCCCAATCCTTTATCCGGCAGGCCCGATATAGACATACAAAATCCGGGGCGCGCCGTTTCAGTTCCAAATCTGACTGAAGGCGTTTGGTATTGGACAGTCGAGGCCCACTCTAAAGACGGAAGGCCAATCACCGCAACTGCTCCCAGACAGATTCGCGTTCAACCGATTCCGCTTTTGCCCGCGCCCGGAAACAGGCTTCCTGGGGCAGGATTTGTAATAGGTCCGGATGAATTGCGTTTAAGGGAAGGCATTGTTTTTTCCTGGTCAAGAGTGGATGGAGCCAATTCCTATATTCTGTCAATTTTAAAAGACGGATTTCCAAGGAAACAGCAGATTTTTCAGACGGAACCGATAAGAGACTTATCATTTACATTTGACGATTACAGTTTGTTTGATGACAGCGGGACATTCTACTGGCAGGTGGAAGCGGTTTCCTACAGAGACGGAGTAGCGGAACAGCGCGGAACGCCGGGAGAAAATAAATTTACGCTTGATGTTCCGCGTCCAGGACGCGTAAAAACAAAGAAAACAGGAGTTTTGTATGGGCAATAAAGTAATTATGTTTTTATTTGCAGTTGGTTTTTTATTTTCCGGTTTATTATACGCGCAGCAGTCTTCACCTGAATCACAGCCGGGGTATTATGTCGATAAAAGCGCAGGGGAGCCTGTTTTTAAACAGCGTCTTGTCTGGGATGAAGAAGAATATGTTTTATATTATGAGGTAACAATTCAAATTTTTTCGGGACAGTACAGAGATTATCGTGTTGAAAAAACTAAAAATAATTATATTGAAATTTCTCTGAATCCGGGCAGGTATCGGTACAGAGTAACTCCTTATGATTTACTGGAACGTAAATGTGATAGTTCAGATTGGGAAGAATTTTCAATTACTACCGCTTTTAGGCCGGAGATTTATAAAATGGTCCCTGATTTTTTTTACATGGATCAAAATAAACGCAGGGTATTGCAAATTTCGGGGAATAATATTTTCGAGGATTCTGTTATTTATCTGAGAAATGAAGAACATACATTAATTCCTATTGAGAAGATCGTAACCGGCAATTCAAGCGTAAAGCTTACTTTTGATGATTATACATTAGTTCCCGGAACTTATGAAATTTATATAAAAAATCCCGGCGGATTGGATACGTCTTTAGGAGGTTTTTTTATCGGTTATCATAACCGGCTTGAAACATTTATTAAAGTAGGTTTTAATCCGGTAATTCCGTCAGGGGGAGAATTGAGGGATATATTTGGACCGTATTTATACTATCCTGGCGTAACTTTCAGGCTGGAATCGCTTTCTTCAGAACGTGTCTCTTTTAAGGCAGGGATGGAATTTGCGCTGTCAATTTATTATTTGCATAATAATTATTCAATCAAACCGATTCAATATATTTCCGGCATTCAATATATTTCCGGCAATGAGTATAATCCTTACTTAAATACCGGCATCTCATTAACTGATTTTGCAATAAATGTACCGATGCAGATCAGATTTAATCATCTGCAAAATGCCATTACGTTCTCTTTTGGTTTTGGTATTACAATTTTTCAAAGCTCCGGCTCCGTCAATTATTATGATGATGACTATTATTATTATAATGGTTATGACATATATAATGAATACAATTATAATCAATCGAACGGTCACATAAATCTGGGCATATCCGGTTTATTCCTTGTATCCGGAAGTTTTTATCTGGAAACCGGCTTTGATTTTACCTATTATTTTATCGGTTCCTCCGTTCTAATAAAGCCAAAAATCAACCTGGTCTGGAAAATTTAATGAAATAAGGGCTTTTTGTCATTCCGGGTACTTGAATAATTCCCCTTTTTTATGATAAGGTTGAAAACAATACTATTTTTTAAGGATGTTACCCATGAATACATTTATTCTTACGTTACTTATGGCAGGCCAGCAGGCAAGCGGCGCTAACGGCGCGGCGACAGGCGGAGACTTGCTTAGGACTTTTATCCCCTTTGGCCTGGTAATTGTTATTGTTTATTTCCTGATGATAAGGCCGCAGAACAAGAAGCGCAAGGAGACCGAGAAAATGATTGCCGCTATTAAAAAAGGCGATAAAGTTGTTACTATCGGCGGGCTTCACGGTACGGTTCAAAGCGTAAAAGAATCAAGCGTAATTATCAAAGCCGATGACAATGTAAAACTTGAATTCCTGCGAAGCGCTATTGCCAACGTTATACAGCCTTCAAAAGACAAAGAAATTGAGGAGAAAACCGAAGGACAAACATCCGAGAACGGTGAATAATTATGAATAAACGTTACAGATTTTTTATTTTATTGATTATATTGGGGGTTTGTTTTCTGTTTTTATGGCCCACAATACGCTGGTATTTTTTCATTCCAAGGGATCAGCAGACACTGGCGCTGGAATCCAGACAGCAGATAAGGACTTATTCGTCTCAGGCCGCGGGTGAAGAATTGCAGCGTCTTCTTGACGCAGCGGCTTCCGATAATGTAATTCCGGTCGATCTGGAATTTATTACTGCGGTCGCGAAAAAGCAGTACAAGATTCTTAAAAAGCCGCTTCCAAATCAATGGACGGCGAAGTTAGTTCTTGAAGCGTTCTCTACAAAAAGAGAGGCATTGGACGCAATTGAGCAAAAACACGCGGATGATATTTTCGCTTTAAAAAATTTGCAAAAAAACGCCGTAAAACTCGGTCTTGATCTTTCAGGCGGCTTAAGCATCGTACTGCAGGTTGGGCGGACATTAACCGAAGATACCCCCGAAGACGCGATGAAACGCGCGCTGGAAGTTTTAAATAACCGTATTGACCAGTTTGGGCTTACAGAGCCCGTTATCCGCCGTCAGGGAAATGATCAAATATATGTTGAAATTCCAGGAACAGCCGACCCTGAGAGAATTAATGACATAATAATGGGAAAAGGAAGCCTTACCTTCCAACTGGAAGATTCCGAAGCGACTGAAGCTTTTTATAGTTATTATATGGCCAACCCGACAACGACCTTTGACGCTAACGGCAATTTGCTTAATCCTTCTATTATTTCTAACGATGTTGTCGTTCTTGGCGTTTATACCAAGGACAGATACGGTCTTGACGAACAGGTAAGAAATAATGACGGAAGCCTTCGTTATATTGCCGTAAAAAAAGAAATAGGGCTTGACGGCAATTACATTGAAGAAGCTACTGTTGACCGAAATAATATGGACGGAAAGCCGGAAGTTGTTTTTAAATTAAGCAGCGACGGCGGAAATATTTTCTATAATCTTACATCAGCTAACGTAGGCAAAAATCTTGCCATTATTTTGGATAATAAAGTTAAATCCCACCCGAATATTTCTACCGGTATTCACGACAGGGGGACTATTACGGGGTTTGGTTCGGAAGAAGCGGAAAATCTCGCCCTTGTTTTAAGGACTGCGGCTTTCCCCGTAGAACTTGATGTCGCAAGCCAGCAAAGCATCGGCGCTTCAATGGGAGAAGACACAATCCGCCAGGGGCTTTACGCGCTGTTAGGCGGCATTGCGGCGGTTTTGATCTTCATGCTTGTTTATTACAAAGCTGCCGGCATTAACGCGATTATCGCCCAGTTGTTAAACTTCTATATAATGTTCAGCGTGCTTTCCGCCCTTAACTTTACGCTTACCCTGCCCGCAATAGCCGGTTTTATATTGACAATCGGCATGGCGGTAGACGCTAACGTAATTATCTTTGAACGCATGAAGGAAGAAATGCGTCTTGGCAAATCAAGAAAAGCGGTAATAGAAGCGGGCTTTGGAAAAGCGTTCTGGGCAATCATGGACTCCAATATAACCACATTTATCGCAGCCCTTTTCCTTTCGCAGTTAGGTTCAGGCCCAATCAGGGGGTTTGCGGTAAGCCTTTCAATCGGCGTATTCTCATCGGTATTTACCGCACTTTTTGTGTCACGTTTGATTTTTGACTTTGAAACTGATGTTTTACGAAATAAGGGCTTAAGTATAAGCTGGAGAACGCATATTCAGGAAAGCGCAAAGGCGGTCAGCTTATGAAAAATACAATTCGTTTTTCCAAATTTTTTCTCCCTGCTGCAATAATTTCAATTATTATTGTTATATTCAGCATATCAGGCTACATAATAAACAAAGGGTTTACCCTTGGCGTAGATTTTCAGGCCGGCCTTATCCAGGAAATTAAAATTGCCCCAACCGCGTTCAGTCTTCGCTGGAAAGGCGCAGCAAACGCGGTTCTTCAGCTTGACAGAAGCGGTCTTTACATAATTGTTTCCGGCGCGGGTGTAGAATCAAAAACTCACTCGTTTCCGTTCGGCGAATATGCCACTATCGGCTCAATTAAACGCGGTTTGGAACAGGCTCTTGAAGATATCGAAATATCAATGCCGGCGAATGAAAATGTAAACTCGCAGTGGCTGTTCCTTAGTTCTCAGGGAAATCCCGTCCTGAACAAAGATACTCCTTTTGTAATTCACTATCTTGACCCGCAAAGCGTTCCTGTCGATATTTCCGAAGTAAGAAACGCAATGGCCGGTTTTACCCAGGGCGTCGCCGTACAAAACATCGGAACTCCTTCAGAGCGTCATTTTATGATCCGAATTGAAGACAAGAAAGACGGGCGCGTAAGATCGGATGAAGTTATACAGAGTCTTGAATCTTATTTTGAAAAAGGCGGCATCGCCGTTATGCGATCTGATTATGTCGGTTCAAGCCAGTCTCAAAAACTTATAGACCAGGTTTTTTACCTGATACCTCTTACTCTGCTCTTAATCTTAATTTACCTGGTTATCCGCTTTAAATTACAGTATGCTATTGGCGGCGTAATCGCCATATTGCATGACTTATTGGTTATAATAGCCTATCTGGTCTGGGCAAGAATGGAATTTAACACCACGACTATCGCGGCGATTCTTACCATTCTTGGTTATTCAATCAACAACACGATAATTTTGTTTGACCGCATCAGGGAAAATATGCGCGTATATCCCGATAATACTTTCACTGATATTATGGATATTTCAATAACAGGCATCCTTGGACGCACTATTATAACGACATTGACAACCATGATTGCAGTATTATTCCTATTTATTTTTACGACAGGTTCAATGAAAGATTTTGCCCTTGTACTGCTGATAGGAATGACATCAGGCACATACACCTCGCTCTTTATAGCTTCCGGTTTTGTAAACTTCTGGGAAACCAGAAAGAAGACGGCAAAGAAAAAATCGGCTGTATAAAAGGCAGATATGGCAATAATCCGCGCCCGCGTGCTGGGTTTCTGCATGGGAGTCAGGCGGGCGGTGGAACTTACTACAGAACAAGCGCAAAAAGCGGCGGAGGAAGGCTCCGCCGTTTACACATTGGGGCACTTGATTCACAATCCTCAAGTATTAGCCGATCTTCAAAAAAAAAGGGTTATTACCCTAAAACAAAATTCTTTTGAACAAATTCAAGGTAAGGGAAAAAATCACTGCGTAATAATCCGCGCTCACGGAATAAGCCCCGAAACTGAAAATAGACTGCGTGGTACAGGATGCGGCATTATAGACGCAACTTGCCCAAACGTTAAAAAAAACCAGTTAAAGACGCAGGAACTCTCCCGCGCAGGCTACAGTTTATTTCTGGCGGGGGACTACTCTCACGCCGAAATCGAAGGAATTACCGGTTACGCAAGTTCCGCGCCTTTTTGCAAAGCAGTCGTCAACCTGGAGCAAGCGAGGGAAGCCGCAGCCGCATTATATGAATCAAACAGCAATGCAAAAACCGCCCTTATCGGGCAGACTACCATTTCTGAAGAAGAGTATGTAAATATTGGCAATGAAATAAAAAAATACTTCCCCAATCTTAAAATAGTAAACACCATCTGCTGTGCCACCGCAGAACGCCAGCAGGCGTTACGCGAACTATTAATTGACTCGGACGCGGTAATAATCGCCGGCGGCAAAGAATCCGCCAACACCCGCCGCCTGCTGCTAATAGCCCAAGAAAGCGGCAAACCCTGCGCCATGGTAGAACGAGTTGAAGAAATACCCGAAAATTTTTACAGTTTTAAAACTATTGGCATCTCCGCCGGCGCGTCCACGCCTGATTCATTAATAAATGAGATTGAATTGGCTCTTAAATAATTATTACAAAGAATTCTACCACGAACCAAGAGCGAAGAGATCTAACACGAACCAAGAGCGAAGAGATCTACCACGAACCACACGAACCAGCACGAACCAAGAGAGATGCGTGTGAAATACATATATTGGCGTTAGACAAGAACGGAGGTTTAGGAGGTTTTTGTTCGTTATCTTATTGTGAAGTCCACGCATAGTCTTGGGACAAGAACCCCTGATCCCTCTATCTCTCTATTACATATATATTTGTAGTAAGTCCCCCCGTTATCTTCGTTCGCTCCTGGTTCGTGTGGTTCGTGGTAAAAATTCTTCTCCTCTTGGTTCGTGGTAAAAATTTAAAAATTAATTTCCGCGAGCGCCTTTTCAGTCTCGGTAATTTCATCAAAGGGCATTACATGGTCGGAGTAAATTATTGAGTTCTCATGGCCTTTGCCCAAAAGAAGTACAAGGTCGCCTTTTTGCGCTAAAGAGAGGGCTTTGCGGATGGCGGCGGGCCTGTCGGGTATCAGGAAAAGATTTTTATCGCGTTCAAAGATCGTTCTGTTCTGTTCTACTCTCATTTCCGGGTGCTCGGAATTTTCAGTTATTTTTTGCCCTTGATCCTTATATACGCCTTTTTCAATTTCTTCCAGAATGTCCATGGGTTTTTCGCCGCGGGGATCTTCATCGGTAAGAATTATTAAATCGCTGTAGTGGGCGGCTATTTTTCCCTGTTCGGCTCTTTTTTGCGTGTCACGTTCTCCTGCGGAACCAAAAAGGCTTATTATTTTTCCGCCTGTTTTATCAAGCCTTACTCTAAGCGGCGGGAAGATTGCCTGAAAAGAAGACGGGGTATGCGCGTAATCAACTACAACTTCAAACGGTTGATTTTTATCAATAGAAGTCATCCTGCCCCTTACAGGTTTTAAGAATTTTATGAACGGGGAAATATTCTGAATAGGATGTTTTACAAGTTCGCAAACTGTAAGCAGGGCGGCAAGTACGTTTCCTGAATTGTATGAGCCGGGAAGTCTGTCTCTGACTTCTATATATTCACGAGCTTTGGGAATAAAAGCCGTATACCAGTTGCCCCATGCGCTGCTTTCTATCGCTTCCAGTTTAATGTCTCCGTCTCTTCCCGCGGGGCTGTACCTTAGTATTTTGCTCTTTGATAATTTAATAATATAACGTGAGCTTTTATCATCGTTGTTAATTACGCCGAACGGTTCAAAAAAAGTAACGTCGTCCTGCTGTATATAATTGTCAACGGCGCGGAAAAGATTTGCCTTGTCATGCCTGTATTGCTCCCATGTTCCGTGAAATTCCATGTGTTCATGCGTTATGTTTGTTAAAACGCCTGAACAAAAATTTACGTCGCCAAGCCGGTTTGTTTTTGATGAAAGCCCGTGGGAACTGGCTTCCAATACCGCGTACTGGCAGCCGTTGTCTGCCATTTCACAAAGAAGCCTGTGAATAACGGGAGCTTCGGGAGTGGTCTGATGCTCGGTATTGTTTAAAACTTCGCCGCCCAGACAATGTTGAACGGTAGAAATAAATCCCGCTTTTTTACCCAACAATGTCAATAACTGCCAGATTAAATACACTGTGGTGCTTTTGCCCTCGGTGCCTGTCACTCCTGTTACGAACAAACGATGGGAGGGAAAACCGTAAAAGGCGGCGGAAATAGGGGACATTGCCGTACGGGCGTTTTTTACTTTTAGGCAGACTATGCCGTCGGTAATTTTTTTTATATCGTTTTCATGTACGATTACTACAGCCCCGTTTTTTATCGCATCGTCAATATAAAGGCTGCCGTCTGTGTGAAGGCCGGGCAGGGCAAAAAATAGGCTTCCCGGTTTTACTTTTCGCGAATCATATTCAAGAGAATTAATTATTGGATCTGAGGTTCGGTTTGCAGTAACAAGTCCGCACTTTTCAGAGATGTCTTTTGTAAAAAATTGCGAAAGACGCAGTTCCATCAGTCTTCTCCGAAGACAATGGCTGTAAATGTATAAAGCTGAGTATCCGGCGCTTTATACGCTCCCTGCGGCAATCCCGATTTTACGCAAATGTAGTCAAGATATTCGTCAAGATTCCAACCCTGTTCCACGGGAACCTGCGGCAAAAGAACACCCGATCTTCCGCGCCCGATCAGCAAAAGCCCGTGAACGCCGACTTTTACCTGTCTTGGATCAGGGCACGGCGACATTGGAGAAAGCGCGGAAATTTCAATGTGCAGACAGGATAATTCTTCCTGTCTTAACGGAGGAAAACGGGGGTCGCCGAATGCGGCTTCTTTTGCCATTAGGCGGACTGTTTCTATCAGAGGTTGATTAGCCGTCATTCTGCCGATACATCCGCGCAAGCTTCGCTCTTTGTCCTTCATATGTAGCGATACAAACGCGCCGCATGGCGTTTGAAGGCTTGAGGATTCCCCGCCGGCATCATCCTGCGAAAAAGACGGTTTACGCCCTTCCAATTTAGCGGTAATAGATTCGCGCGCCTGCGAAAGTAAGATTTTTTGTTCTTCTTTGGTAATAGTGAATTCCATGTCTATATATATTATAATATAGGTAATTTTAATGAAACAAGGAATAACAAATAAAATAATAAAAATCGGCAATTTTCCCCATATTCGACCTGTTTATATAGGCGGAGATTACCCCGTACTAGTTCAAACTATGTGGAAAGACCGCCTTTCTTTTTCGGATTTACAGGGCGCAGCCGGCAGAATTGAGGCGCTTGGGGCGTTAGGCTGCGGTCTTTTGCGTTTTGCAGTGCCTGATATTGAGTCCGCCGAAGTCCTGGGAGGCCTTTGTGAAATGGTTTCGATGCCGCTTTGCGCTGATATTCATTTTGACTATAAAATCGCCCTTCGTTGCATGGATTTTCCAGTGTCAAAAATCCGTATTAACCCCGGAAATATCGGCGACAAGGAAAAAATCCGTATTGTCCTGGAAAAAGCCGCAAAATGCGGCATACCTATCCGAATCGGGGTAAATGCCGGGAGCCTGCCCCTTGACCTTCGACAAAGGGTAGAACAGGGTTTTAGCGCCAGTGAAGCGCTTGTACAGGCGGCGCAGAGGGAAATATCCCTTTTTGAAGAGTTTGGTTTTAATGATTATCTGGTATCAATGAAAGCCAGCACAATTGCCGATACTATAAATGCCAACAAAATTCTCCGTCTTCGGACTCCTGCAATCCTCCATGTAGGAGTAACCGAAGCGGGCCCCCTAATCGCCGGCGTGGTCAGGAACGCCGCCGCCCTGTTGAAGTTGCTGGCGGAGGGGATTGGCGACACAATCAGGGTGTCACTGTCGGACACAATGGAGAATGAGGTAATCGCCGGCAGGGAAATTATAGCGGCTGCAGCCCAGCTAGCGCCAGAAAACGCAAGATTAAAGTCAGGCGGCGTGAACATTATTTCCTGCCCCCGTTGCGGCAGGCACGGTTTTGACACCCACGGCTTTACAGGCAGGTGGCTGCAAAAATTATATGCCCTTGATAAGGACATAACAGTGGCAATTATGGGCTGCGAGGTAAACGGCCCCATAGAGGCAAAACACGCTGATTTGGGCATTACGGGAGTTGGAGACAAGGTATTGATTTTTAAGAATGGAAAAGTGGTAAAAACCATAACTGCAGCCGAAGCGGACGCAGTTTTTGAAGAGGAATTGAAAAGTTTATGAAAAAAGTGATATTTTTTGCTTTGTTATTTGTCTTTTTTGCGTCGCTTTCTGCGCCGCTTTCTGCGCAATCCCAGGCAGTGCCGTGGTGGCTTTCTTTTGAGTACGGAAAACAGCAATTCCGCGCCGGTGATTATGGAGCCGCCTTAATGCTGTTTGAAGACGCGCGGCGCGACAGACGCGCCATGTATGAACAAATGGAGCGCGACTTGATTCATCTGATGTCTGAGAGGGAAGTGCGCAGAATAGGGGACTATCTTGACAAAGTAGATAATTACTCCCGCGAACATCTTTATAGAACTGCGTCCGCCGCGCTTGATGAGCTTTATTACCGTATTCCAAAAGCAAGTTTTGAAAATTCTGCAAATGCGGCGCTTGCGGCTTTTAAAAAATTAAAAGATTATCCCGAAGCCGAGTACTGGATTGGCGAAGTTTACAGGGTAGAAAGCGAACTGTCCCTCGCGTTAACCCAGTATAAAAAAGCGTATTCAATGTGCGTCGGCAATTCTCCCCTTGTTCCGGAAGATCCAGGCTTTAGTGTGGCATTACAGTACAAGATTGCCGGTATCCATGACACAAGACAGGAATACACCGAGATGATAAGAATTTATGAATCTATAATTAACGATTCAGATACTCTTTGGATTAATTCAAACAAAGCCGTAGTAGGTTTACTAAATAACGGTTCGCAGAATGTTCCATTACCCTATGATCAGGCGTATGCGTCATTTGAAAGATCGGCCATGACAAAGACATTGACGGATCATGGCATTAACCGTTTTCTGGAATTGTACAGATACAACAACAGGACTGTAGAAAAAGCGCACAGGTTTTTAGGGTATTATTACGTGTTACGTAACCGTCCGCCCGCCGAGCCTCATCTGATGTTCGCGTTCTTGATTCAAAACTCGATCATTATGGAAGAGATAAAGCGTCATAAATATGATTTTTCTTTTACCACTCAAAAAGAAACGCGTGAAAACCACGTGCACAGCCTTTCAGAATTAACTGGATATATTAATAAGAACGCCCTTCTTATGTCATACATAGAGGAAGTTGAATATTATAAAACCGCCTATTATTTTGGCTTAAGCCTTTTCATAAATGGAAAGACCTCTTTAGCACGCTCTCTCTGGGAATTCCTTGCTTCCGTACCTCAAGCCGGAGAATGGTACAGCCGCGCCCTTAACCAACTACGCGCCCCCCACTTTGAACCAATTGTTAAACTGCCGAATTAAATTAATTCCCCTGTCGGGCAACCCGGATTTGAACCGGGGACCCCAAGTCCCCCAGACTTGTACGCTAAACCAACTGCGCTATTGCCCGGCAGGGGAATCTATTTTGTCACAATAGCAAAACGACGGGTTTTTGTCAATGTAACGAAAAACGCCGCTTACTTTACATCTTCAATACAGACTTATCGTAGTCTTCGGGCGGAATAAATCCCAGTAACTGCATACATGTTGCCGCGATGGAGCTTATTCCTAAGCCTTCGTTTAAATCGTTTTGCCCGTTGGGATATTCGCCCTTGTACTCGGGATCGTGGACAACGCACGGTACCGGATTTAAGCTGTGGCTTGTCTTGGCTTTCGGCGTGCCGTCTGCTTTCAAAGAAACAGCGCCTGTTTTCTTGTCATGCTCGAACATGTCATCGCTGTTGCCATGGTCGGCTGTGATCACCATTACCGCTCCGGCTTCGTCAGCGGCTTTTAAGAGCCTGCCAAGTTGAATGTCCATCGCTTCCATTGAACATACTACCGCCTGATATATGCCCGTGTGCCCTACCATGTCGCCGTTGGGATAGTTCAATCTGATAAAATCATATTTGCCCGAACCTACGGCTGCCATTACCTGATCGGTAATTTCCGCGCACTTCATCCACGGACGCTGTTCAAAGGGAAGAACATCGCTTTTTATTTCAACATAGTCTTCAAGTTTTTCATCGAATTTGCCGGTGCGGTTCCCGTTAAAAAAGTAGGTGACATGCCCGTACTTCTGCGTCTCGGAAATCGCGAGCGTTCTTACGCCGCTTGCCGCAAGGTACTCGCCCATTGTGCGGTCAATTGAAGGAGGACTGACAAGGTACCGTTTTGGGACATGAAGGTCGCCGTCGTATTCCATCATTCCAGAGTAGCATATTTTTGGACGGCGCCCGCGGTCGAAATGGGTAAAGTTGTCTTCCTCAAAAGCGGCTGTTATTTCCAGCGCTCGGTCTCCCCTGAAGTTAAAATATATAAGAGAGTCCCCGTCCTCGATTGTTCCTATTGGTTTGCCGTTTTCGGCTATGACAAATTCTTTTAAGTCCTGATCGATAACGTCGGGGATTTCCTTGCGGTAGGTTTCGACCGCTTCCCGCGTCGTGGCAAATTGGCGGGCGTTTCCGAACACATGGGTCTGCCAACCGCGGTGTACCATTTCCCAGTCCGCGCCGTAGCGGTCCATTGTAATCCACATGCGCCCGCCGCCGGAGCCGATTTTCGCGTCAAAGCCGTCTTTGTTTAAATCTTTTAAGAACGCCTCAAAAGGATCGACATATTCAAGGGCGCTTACTTCCCCTACGTCGCGCCCGTCAAAGAGTACGTGAACGCGCACGCGCTTTATTCCTTCTTTCTTTGCGTGAACAATCATCGCTTTTAAGTGATCCATGTGGCTGTGGACATTGCCGTCCGAGAACAGCCCAAGGAAGTGAAGGGTAGGCTCGCGCCCCGCAACAGGCTTACCGTTTTTTAAATTGGCAATAACTTCTTTCCATGCCGCGCCTTCAAACATCGCGCCTGTATGGATAGAGTTGGAGACCAGCGCCGCCCCCTGACTGAATACCCTTCCGCAGCCCATCGCATTGTGGCCGACTTCGCTGTTGCCCATGTCGTCGTCGGATGGCAGCCCTACGGCTTTTCCATGCGCCTTTAACTTTGTGTTGGGGCTTTTACTCTTTATATCGTTAAGGTGATACATTTTAGAATCTGCGACAGCGTCGCCTTCTTTGTATTTTCCGTAACCTACGCCATCCATGATGACCAGTACTACGGGTCCGCGCCTTCCTTTCCATGAGGGGTTTTTCTTTAGGGGTTCCATGTTTGCTCCTTTTAATTGTAATTATAGCATAGATGTGAAATTAACTCAACCATTAACCAAGAGCTTTACCACGAACCACACGAACATGGAGCGAACAACAACAAGATTGGATATCCCCGATTTGACAGATAATAAGTTAAGCTTGTGATAAACCTAAAGGAGAGGGAATCATTAGAAATATGAGTTATATTTCTAATGTAAACCACGTTTTTTCAAAATTTTTTCTATATCGTTATAAAAAGTTTTATGTACTTTTAATAATTCTTGAGTTATTTCTTTTGCTATTAATTTTGATGAATCATCATCGCTTATTTCGTTGGGAATAAATAGCCTATATGTTTCAATTTTTAATGCTGTTGAGAGACTTGCTAAAGTTTTATCACTTATCCACGTCCGGCAACCTTCAATATCGCACATCATTGGCGTTGAAATTCCAGCTTTTTCTGCCAGATTTTCTTGGGTTATACTTTCCATTTCTCTAAATCGCTTGATATTGGTTGCCAAAATTTTTCTTATTGCGAGTGCTTTGTCAGCCATAATTAACCTTAATGGTAATATTTAAGGTAGGTATTATACATATGATAATATTAAATGAGCTATTGACATTATCTAATTTATTGTATTATTATTTAAAATAAGCTTTTACAACAATGAAAATTTATTAAGAAAGGAGTATTTTATGAAAAACTTTTTAAAGTTGATTGGAATTATTGCTATTGTGGCTGTAATCGGGTTTTCAATGGCAGGCTGTGGATTTTTAAGTGATGGCGATGACTCTGGAGGTACTGGCGGAGGTACTGGTAGTGGCACTGGTGGTGGAAGTAGTACATCTACAAAGCCGGAAATAACTATCAAAAATAACACAGGGTATTCTGTATATGGTATTTATATAAAACCGTCAACATCAACAAGTTGGGGTTCAAATTTATATAGTACTTCTTTATCAGATGGAGTATCACGTACATTCACTCTTTCTCAGCCTTTATCTACTACCAATGTATATGATTTCAAATTGCAATCATTATCGGGTGGATATTCTTTCATAAAATACAATGTCTCAGTGTCAGAAGGTATGATTGTAATACTAACAAGTAGTGATTTACAATAATTGACATTGTAATTTAAAAAGTAGGCGATGCGTAGTATTTGCATCCTAAATTCCGTAGTGTCGTCAAGAAATTGGCGGCGCTACTGGAACGCAGGTACGATAAGATATGGCGTAAAAGTTCGTGGTTTTCGTGTGGTTCGTGGTAGAATTTATTTATATTTTGTGCTATTTGTGAGAAAATTTGTAAAAACCTCATCCTCTTGACTAATTACATAAATGTATATACTATTATGTAATGGGGACAGTAATTAGTCCTGATGGTCAATTTGAATGGGACAGCGATAAGAATATCCTTAATAAAGAAAATCATGGTTTTTTCTTTGAGGAAATTCTATGTGTTTTTAATGATCCATTTTTCCTTGAAGCATACGATTGGGATAATTCTTCCCTTAATGAAGAACGCTGGAAAGGTATAGCGTCCATTAACCAGCGAATTTATTTCTTTGTTTCGTATACCGAAAATAAAAATCGAATACGAATTATTTCGGCTCGGCTTGCCGAACCGCTAGAGAAGGAGCGTTATTGTGAAAACTATCAAAAGCAAATTACCGGTTATGAGTGATGAACGTATTGCAGAATTGCAAAATTTCAAGACAAAAGATTTCAGCGATTGTCCGGCGCAGACCCCGGAACAGTTAAAGGAATTTAAACCTAAGTATCCTGATATGCGGCTTTATAAACCAATAAAGCAAACTGTGCAGTTACGTATTGACGCGGATGTTCTGGAGTGGCTGAAACATGAAGGACCAGGTTATCAAACCAGAGCGAATGCTATTCTTAGAAAAGCCATGCTGCATGCGAATTAAGCTCAAAGCGGCGCAGTACGCCTGTCCCCGCTTTTGTGCAAAAAAAAACGGCTGTATGCGCACATGCAGCCGTTTTTTTTAAGATTACTGTTTCTTCATTGTTACTAAATATTCAGGACGGCTATGCCTGTTAATCTGCATGTTTAAATCGTCGCTGAATACAGGCTTAATGAATTTATATGATCTTCCGGCCTCGGGACAGGTGAAGGAAAAGGCAGGCTGAGTTCCTTCCATGAAAACATTAAAATTCTGAATTGTCTTGGTGGAAAAGTCGTACAGAACTGCTCCGTTAAGACTCAGGATTCTGATGTTGTTTGAGGTGAAATCCCATACCGCGTTATAGTTGGCATCCAGCCATTGCCCCAAAGGGAAATTTCCCAGATGGATGGGATCCGCTGACAGCGCTCCTGCTGTCATTAAAATGATTAGAATCACTAAGATTTTTTTCATTTATATATCTCCTATGCGTATTAAGATAATAGTTTGTGAAAGAAGATAAAATAGATTTTTGCATGTTATAAGAAATTAGGTAAAAGATTAAAGGAAGTTTGTTAAAAACTTACAATTGCTTATTGAAAAAGCTGTCTTGACAAATGTGCAGATTGATATATACTTATATATAGAAATTATAAATATTATTTATATTTTAGGAGTTGTATATGGCAAAAACAGTCAAAATTTTTCTGGTTATTTTTATTTTGGGCGGAATTTTTGTTTTTCCGGCGGTTTCGCAGCAGCAATTGACAAAAGTGGATTTACAGAATATTTATTTGGATTTTCTGCGTCAGGCAGGATATGTGTCGTCTTCAGTTGATAGTGACGGCGATATTCAGTTTAAAGTGTTAGAGGATGATTATTATATAATCATAGACGATAAAGATCTTCACTTTTTCCAGATTTATATGGGATTTAAGATGGAAAACGTTTCCCCGGAGAATGTTCTTATCGCCGCTAATAATTCAAACAGGAGTTCAAAAGTCGTTAAAGTAGCCTTTTCTCCGGATAGAAAAGTTGTCTCCATTACCGCTGAATTGCTCTTAGATAATCCAAAAGATTTTATTCCAGTTTTTAAAAGGGCTATTGCCTTAATTCAAAATGCGGAATTTTATTTTATGACTCAGGTAAGAACTTTTAACAACGAATCACAAAATACCGCGAAATGAACCTCTAAAATATTGTCATTTTTCGTGTCGGTTCGCGGTAATTTATCTTAATTTGTTCTCAGTATCTTATCTATCTGCCTGATACAGTACTCTTTTGCCGCTTCGATTAACTCTGCGGTTGATTTATTGTTCATGTTACGGTGTTTAAGCGCGGCGGCGGCAGGTAGAATTGTGGTAAAGATTTGTCTCTCTCTTTCATTTAATCCGCTTACCGGCAGAGCGGCAATGTCTTTGCGGTACTGTTCCAAAAAGGCTGTTCCGCTTATTGTTGCTTTATTCTCTTTATAAGCAGGCCTTTGTACTTCGGCGGTTTTGCGCGTATTGTTTAATTTGATAGGCGCTCCGAATCCAGGCTCGCTTTTTATTTCTGCGTCCATTACCGCCGCTTTTTCTTCCAGTTTTTTTCGGTAGAAACGTAAAGATGCCGTTTCATAATAGTCTTTTTTTTGTGTGTCTTCGTTGGGAAGGAAGGGACTGCGGTAGAAAAAAGCTGACATTTGCGCTTCCATTGGGGAGAGGCGGGTTTGCTTTCTGTTAAAGTAGGGGTAAATGTATGTTCCCCTTGCATAAGTTTGACTGCGAATATAGGAAAAGTCAGCGCCAAATAGCGTTATGTGTTTTGCGCCCAATTTTTCAGCAAGGGATAGAGCCGCATATGTAACGTTTCCGCCTGATGTGTCCAACTGCGGGAAATGTCTCCATTGGGCGCTTATATAGCGCGTAAGAGGATGGCCTCCTGAAAAAAAGACTGGAGTAAACGATGATAAACCGCAGAGCAGAGGTGGGCTTGCGATGTCAAGGATTAGGGGAATCTTTTTGCCGCGTAAATTTACGCCCATAAAGTGATAGTAGCTTATGTGCTGGCAGTCAATTGATACTACCGCGTCCGCCGCTATGTTGTTTTGCAGTAAAACGCCAAGGGCCGTGTCGGCGCATATAATAAAGCCATTATGTGATTTAAATTCCGCAAGGAAGGACAATTGAGTATCCAGCGAAGGGCCTGCGGCAACTATCGCCGCTTCATGAACAGGGTTTTCTTTTCTTTCTTCAAAAAAACTATCTGTTTGCGTATTTTTAATGTTGCGTATTATGTTGGAAAACCAGCGCAGCCCAAAATGAGACTGAACCGAATAATCGCCGGAAACAGCTTCAATTGCCTGTTGAATTGCGGCGGCTGCTTTTTCAAACTTTAATTTATCATGCTCAATTCTTGTCCTAAGCGGGAATGTTTTTATGCCGCCGCAGAGGGCGGGGGTAAAGTTTTTAATTACAAAAGATTTTATTTCTTCTTCGTTTAAATCTATGAGTATGCTTACCCTGTCGTTATTCAAAAGTTTTGAATAATCACTGTTTGCAAAAAGTTCCGCTATGCCGTCTTTGCCAAAATCTATTACAACTATATTTGAATTTGTAAGTTCTAAAGCGGCCAGTGGGGCAAAACCGCCGCCAAGTCCTAAAAAAATCACAAAGTCTGTTTTGCCTGTTGCTGAGACAAGACGCTGCGCTTCGCGTATCGGATCAATCATTGAATGTAAAGGCAGGGCGTTACCGTCCTGATTAATAACCGCGGGTACTGTCTCTCCGTTGCGGGATTTTAAGAATGTATAATAATGAGCGTTATTCATGTACGGCCTTTGCGCCTATGCTTTGCATATGCTTCGCACTTGTGGTTGCACAGGCGGCTTTTATTGCCATTTCCAATTCCGGCTCCGTTACTTTATTTTCGCCCGGAAAAAGAAGGGAATTAAGTTCCTCTTTTAAATTTTGCGAGTATTGCGGTTGTTTTATCGCTTTTAATAGGGCTTGTATTCCTTTTTCACAAAAATTATTTGAGTTTTCGTGACTGAGTACGCTAAAAAAACCATCCGTATTTTTTAAATCGCGGCGCATTGCAGGCTCTCCGTTTTCAAAAATTTTATTGCCGCCGATAGAGAATATTCTTTTTGGCCACTTGGCCAACTGTTCCTTAAACCATGACTGGTATATGCCCATGCTGCCGCCCTGGTGAAGCAGTCCAGCCCTAGCGTAACTTTGCGAGTAAAAGGGAACAAAACGGTTTGCGCTGCTGTAAAACAAACTGTCAAAACCGTACGGTCTTGCGTGCGTTATTATGTCATTAACTGAAAAATCCAGACCGGCAAGGTAGATATTGCCGCTTGAAAGAAGCATTGCAAGCTCAACTGCGGTCGCCGTTACGGTTCCTCTTTGCGGGATGATCACAGACGGTAAATTAAGTTCATGAAGAACGATGCTTTGCCAAAAACTGCCGTCGTTTATGATCAACTGCGCGGTATCAGCGCATTGGGAGGGCAGGGCGGCGCATAAATTAACGGCAAGAGCGCCTGAGTTTTTATTTCTGTAAAAAGGGTAGATGTGTTTTAACGCCCAACTGCCGCCGTCGGTTGCGATGACCATATCCGCCATTATACCTGCCGATGACAGCGCAAGAACCGAAGAAGACGCTGCAATGATAAGGCAGTTTTCTTGCGCTTTTTGAATAATAGGCAGGGCATGCTCAAGGCTTGGACCTGAACCTGTAATAATAACGGGAATTTCCATCTGCCTGTATAAAAGGGTTTGTTTTATATTCCCGATATTTTTAAAAAAATTCCTTACCCATTTTTTTCCAAAAGCGGCTGTCGTTCTTTTTTCCGCGTCAGTACGTTTTAAAAATGCGGCGGCTGAGGAAAGAAGTTTTACATAGGCTTCTTTGTAGTAATTTAAGGACGGACGCCATTCAATTACTCGAATACGGTCGATGTTAATTTTCCGGATATGAGTTTCTAAAAACTCATTGATTTTTGCGGTTTCAGTACCGGTTAGGGCATATACCTGCGATGAGGAAGGATCATGGGGAAAGTCTTCCGCATGAAGAACCAGTATTTTGCTTTTTTTGAACTTTTCCTGTAATACGGGAATAATGTAGCCAAGACCCGGCTCAATTAGGATAAAACATTCTATTGCGCCGTTTAAATTTAAAGAGTCAATGTAGCGGGAAGCTTCCGCCTGCGGGTTATAACGCGAATGAAGTTGTGCGCCATGACTGGATAAATCGGCGATTATACCAACCCCAAATCCTTAAAGAGTTTTTTGTAGGAATCGAAGTATTCGGATTTCGCAAATTCTTCGATTTTTTCTTCCGGCAGCGATTCAAGAAGCTGATCCATGTAACTAAGGATATTTCTAAGTTCAGACCGCAAGCCCGAAGGAATTGCAAATTGATCTTTGCCGCCGGTTGGCAGCGCGGCCGGTTGTTGTGCGGGCGCTTGCATAATTATCGGCGGCGGCGCAACTTGCGGCGCAACTTGCGGCGTAGCTTGCTGTACCGGTTGCGGAGCGGCAGCCGCTTGTTGTTGAACAGGAGGAGGAGGGGCTTTTGGAGCGGCAGGCTGTTTAACAGGCGCCGGTTTTGCGGGAGGTTCAGGTTCTATTACACTGTCAAAATTGTCGGCTGAAAAATCTTGAAAATCATCAAAAACGACAGGTTCATCAAGTTCATCTTCAAAATTACTTTCAGAAATTACATTATCAACTTCTTCATCCAGGCTTTCCGTATCCAATACGGAGTCTTCCGGAATTTCTTGCGCGGGCTCCGCCGCTTCTTCATCTACTGGTTCAGCGCCGTCGTCGGAAGAGAGTTCACTATCCAGGTCCAACTCGGAATCAATTGACAGATCATCAAGAGAATCAAGGTTAAAATCATCCCCGTCCAGGGTAGGTTCCGTTAGTTCATTGCTAATGCCTTCGGCTGATAATTCCGGTTCGTCAATTACCGCGTCCGAAAGATCTATATCGCTGTTTTCTTCAAGATACGAACTGTTCTCAGGCGTTTCGGTAATTGGAATGGGAGCGCCTTCTTCGAGGAGTGTATCAAGTCCTTCGCTTTTCGCCGGTTCTTCATCAATGGTTGTCTCACCGTCTGAAATGTCAGCAAAATCATCTGTAGCAAGAGATGTGTCTTCGGCTAAAGCGCCGCCGTCAGACAAGTCAGGAAGATCATCCACGGCAAGGGATGTGTCTTCGGCTAAAGCGCCGCCGTCAGATAAGTCAGGAAGATCATCCATGACAAGCGGGTCATCAATTGTTGTGTCTCCTTCAGACAGGTCAGGAAGATCATCCATGACGAGCGGATCATCAATTGTCGTGTCTCCTTCAGACAGGTCAGGAAGATCATCGGCGGTTAGGGATGAGTCATCAATCGGCGCACCGCTTTCTGCCAGGTCAGGAAGATCATCCATGGAAAGTGATGAGTCTTCAATTGAAACGCTGTCATCTGATAAATCTGGAAGATCATCTATGGCAAGAGATGAGTCATCAATTGTTGTGTCTCCTTCCGATAAGTCGGGAAGATCATCTATGGCAAGGGATGAGTCGTCAATTGTTGCGTCTCCTTCGGACAGGTCGGGAAGAACATCGGCGGTAAGGGCAGAGTCATCAATTGCCAGGCTGTCATCTGATAAGTCGGGAAGATCATCTATGGCAAGGGATGAGTCGTCAATTGCTGTGTCTCCTTCGGACAGGTCGGGAAGAACATCGGCGGCAAGGGCAGTGTCATCAATTGCCAGGCTGTCTTCCGATAAGTCGGGAAGATCATCGACGGCAAGAGATGAGTCGTCAATTGTTGCGTCTCCTTCGGACAGGTCGGGAAGAACATCGGCGGTAAGGGATGAGTCATCAATTGCCGTGTCTCCTTCCGGCAGGTCAGGTAAAGCATCAACGGCAAGATTTGTTTCTGCGATTTCATCAGGGGTAATATCGATATCAATATCAATGTCTTCAAGTTCTGGTCCGGTATCATCGGAAGCGGGTTCGCCGATTGGGGGATTATCGTCAACAGAAAATTCACTTTCGGGAGTTTCTTCAGTTCCCGATTCTTCGGTAAAATCCGCCGAGTTGAGGATATTGTCAAGCTCGTCGCCTGTAAGCGCGATTGCTTCATCTTCTTCATCGTCGATTGTTTCCGGTACTCCCTGTTCTTCTTCCAAAGCGCCGCCAGTGGTGCTTAGTATGTTGTTAAGTTCATCGCCTGTAAGCGCGATGGCGTCATCATCGTCATCCGAGAAGAAACCGCCGCCTTCCGTGTGTTTTTCCTCTTCCGGCGGCAAAGAGCGGATACTTGCGAATTCTTTTTTAAGATCCGTAAGTTCGCTTCTGATAGATGAAAGTTCTGCAGCGATTTTTTTAAGAAGCTGAGTTGAAAGCCCTCCGTCTCCTGCTTGTGCAAGGTCAAAGTCATCCTGAACGGAGGTAATATTGTTTTCAATGGATTTTACAGTCGGGAGGTTTAATTCTTCAGTGTCAAATTCATCGTTAGCTGTAATTGCGCCGTCTGCCGCATTACTGTCAAATTCATCAATATTTAAAGCTTCACTGTTCGCGGACTCACCGCTTAATTCTTCTGCCGCCAATTCATTTTCTTTAAGAGCGCTATTTTCTGTTTCAATGGTTTCGTTTTCGCTTGAAGCGGACGGAACTTCAAATTCATCAAAGGAAGCGTCTTCGATATCAATATTATCGTTTCCCGCAGGAACTTCAGTGCCGTCGTCTAAAGGCATGTTAAGATCGGCAAGATCGGTTTTTGAGGTTAACGGGTTATCGTTAATGTCAAGTTCTATGTCGTCGTTCGGAAATTCTATTTTATCAGATTGGGAATGTCCTGAAGCGTCATCGATGTCAAATGCCGCGTCGTCAATGGATAATGATTCATCAACGGAAGAATCATCCGCAGCCGGCAGTGCAAAATCATCAAGATCAGAATTAAAGCTTGTTTTTTCATCCGCAGAAAGAATTTGTGGTTCGCCTTTTACCCATACGCCGTATTCATCAAGTTCTTCTGCGCTTCCAATATTTGCGCGATCAGAGTATATCGAAGGTTTTTTATCTCTTGCCATGAACCGCTCCCTAAATTAACACTTATGGTCAATTATCGGTACTTTTTCCTGTTTTCAATAGCTTATCTCACCTTATAGATTAACCTATGAAAATGGTGTTGTCAATGCTGCTTATTAAATAGATTTGTTTTTTTATTAAAACTGTCTTAATTGAAGAAAGTTTAATGAATAGGCATAAAACAACCGTAAATAGAACTATGAGGGTAATTAAATATCTCATAGGGATTTGGACGGCTATTGCCGTTTATACGCTTTTTTCATTTTTGGGCGGACCTTCGGGTTTGTCGGCGTATAATTATCTTCTGGCTGAGAGGGACAGGCAGCTTGAACATATCAAAGAGTTGGGAAATATAAATGAGGAACTGGAAAGGACAAGATTTAACCTGCAATACGATCAGGATACTCTGATGGTTCACGCCCATCTTATGGGGTACGGCCAAGAAGATGAACGTTTTGTCCGAATAGTCGGTCTTGGGAACATGAAAAATACTCCTGTAACAGCAGGAAATGTATATATTGTTTCAAATCCTGATTTTATTTCCGACAAAAGCATTAAAATAGCGGCTCTTTGCGCCGGTTTGCTGGTATTTGCCTTTCTATTTATGCTGGAAATTATTGAATCAAAGTCCCGTTAACGCCGATTATTGGAGTCCGCGCCTGAATTCACGGGCAATTTCGCGTTTTAAGTCTTTTTCGCGGATTCCCGCCCTTTTATCATAGGCTTTTTTCCCTTTGCACAACCCAATTTCCACCTTTACCCTGCTTTTTTTAAAATAAAACGACAACGGGATAAGGGTATAACCCTTTTCTTCTACCTTTCTATGAATCCTTTTTATTTCCTCTTTATGCAAAAGCAGGCGCTTTTTTCTGTCCGGCTCATGGTTAAAAATCGATGAAAAAGGATTTTCCGCAACTGTCAATGAGCGCAGCCAAATTTCGCCGTTTACCACTTCCGCCCACGAATCGGGAAATGAAATTTTTCCGTCGCGGAACGATTTTACCTCCGTTCCTAAAAGCTCAATTCCACATTCATAACTTTCATCAATGGAATAATCGTGCCGCGCCTTACGGTTCTGCGCGATGATCTTTACGCCCTCACCCATGACGGTTTCACTCTTTTGCCGCGGGAGCGATTACTGCCATTGCTGGCGCAATGGCGAGCCTGAACGTTACGATTGGCGAGGATAAATCGGGGGGCAGGGAAGCCCTTGTTTCCGCCGATGTTGGGGTTTGTCTGCCGCGCAGGGAACGTTCCGGGGAGCCGACGGCTTGTACCGCAAGAGGTGAGGATTTGGTAATTTGAAGCGGGGCATACGGGTCGTAACACCATTCCCAACCGACGTTTTTCATGTTACCGATGCTCTGAGCGGCAATTGACCATTCTTCTTCAGTGGGCAGCCTTACAATGATGTCTATTGGTATGCTTCTCGGAAACATGCGTAAAGCCATCCACTCACAAAACGCCTGCGCCGCGTACCATGTAACGCCCGTAATGATGTTTTTATCGATTTCCCAGGGATAACTTGTTATTTCCTGCGGGAAATAATCTGTTTGCTGTTCCCTCCACTGCGGATTTTCGTCAAGGAAAGCTTCAAATAATGATCTTGAAACGGGTGTTTCGCTGATCATAAAACCCGATGAAAACCTGATAAAATTTACTCCCGCAAGCTGTTGGCTTCCTATAGAAACATTTGGCTGCGGTATTGGCGATACTGCGGATTGTTTTTTAAACCAATTTGAAGATTCAATAATTGAGGCTTGTTCACGCGGCAGTACCTGAGAAAGCCATTTTGCCGCGCCTGGATTTTCCGATAAAAACGCAAATATTCCTGACATTGAGTTTACAAGCGCCGCTGGAGAGGGCGCGTTGCCATAGTTGTCTAAAAGTATTTTTGCGCGGATAAGGTCGCGAACCGCGGCTTTAGTGACAGCAAAACCGGCGGCGGCTAGCAGGATTTGCTGTAAATCGTCATTTGAATCTTTATAATTTCCCGTGCGGTAAGCGCCTTCCGAGAGGCTCATAGGTATCTGCCAGGACGCGGTAGGCTCACCAGCAAATGTCCAGGAAGCGTAATCTGAGGCATAATAGGCAAACGCGGCAACGGGATCAAGTGTTTTTAGCGTAAACTCAACCTTGTAGCGCAGAGGGAAAAAGAGCGAACCAAAGTAACGGGCAGGGATTTCATGAACAGCGCTTTGGTTTTCAAAACCAGGCATAACCGCCTCTATTGTGTGAGTTCCTTTTTTTACGGGGATTTTTGTTCCCGCAGTACCCATATAAACCCCGTCAATTCTGACAGCGGCGCCAGCAGGCTCTGTTTTTACGATTAAAACCGCCCCCGGATTTTTTAAACCGGGATGTAAAAGCAGGAGAAAGAGGATCAAAAGTATAATAAATGAATATAAGGCTGTAAGGTACACTCCGGGGCGTATACCGTAAATAGGCTTAAATTTAACTTGAATTTCGTTATTAGTCTGTTTTTCCTGCATGAGGGCATTATATAACTATTTATTGACTTAATCTATAAAATCTATAAAAAAGAGCTGCCCGATTTGTGTTTCGAACAGCTCCATGCCCCTTGAGGCATATCGGAATCATAGTGATTTGGGAGGGGAACTATAATCCCGATATTAAATGTATCGGTTAAGAGCCTGATTTTCATGAACAGTATTTTAAGATTTTTTAACCACGAACCACACGAACAGGGAGCGAACCTAGAAAGTGGCGATATTTGCTACAAATATGCGCGTAGTAGAGATAGAGGGATCAGGGGGTTATTGTCCGAAAGTTTAGCTTGAATTTCACGATAAGATAACAAACAAAAACCCCCTAACCCTTTGCTCTTGTCTAACGCTAATATATGTATTTTATGCGTATATTTCTTGGTTCGTGCTGGTTCGTGTGGTTCGTGTGGTTCGTGGTAGAATTTTCTATTCTTCTTCTTGAACTGTGAGGTCTACTGCCAGAGAGACACGGTAGGTTTTGCCTCTTTGGATATTTAAGGTTCTTGTCAGGGTATAGTCGCCTACTTGGAACTTTACTTCATGTTGGCCGGGTTCTGCGGTGACGGAGTCGCGGCTGCGGGGGATTAGGCTGTTGTCAAGGTAAATTTGGGCGTTTTGAGGGGCTTCAAAGACGATAATTGGGGTCGGGTCCTGCAATTCTATGGTTAAATCGATGACTTTCGACCTTTCTATCACAAAGCGGCGGCTTTCGTTGCGGTAATCTTCTGAAAGAATGACAAGATGATGCTCGCCTTCGCGTAAAAGTATTTGTTCGGATATGTTAGGGATTACATTGTCGTCAATTAGGACTGTAAAAGGCTTATTTCTTAACTGGGCGGGGTAGCGGGGGATAAGCCTTACCGCTCCTTCGTCGCTTAATATCGGTCTTGCCGTTAAGTTGAATGACATACTTTCAAACGCGTCCGGCAGCCCTTTAGCCACCTGCATCAACCTGAAAATGATTGGAAATGACGACGGTTGTATTACGCCTGTAGGTACGGTTGCCGATGTAGTTGTTCTTAACCCATGCTGTTGGCGTATCGGTATTTGGTAAATAATCCTTAATCTTGACGGAAGAGATTCAAAAGCTATTCGTTTGCCGTCCAAGTCGGTTATCCCATCGGCGGTCTGAGGATTAATGTTGGAGTAAATGTACATGCCAAGAGAACCGCGGTACGGCAGCCAGCTCTGGGGAGCGGTAATTTCAATTTCAACGCCTCTTAGGAAACGCGTATCTGCGCCCAGATTTATTATTACAGAGCTGTTAATTCCAATGGGAATGACATTATCCGAGGAGCCTTGAGATACCTCAAGCACGCCCTCGACAACGGTGCGAAAAGATTCCGCTTGCAGATTTAAATATGAGAAAAACAGTATAACTGCAAGAGTAATTTTAGGCTTGATCATACACCATCCGTTTTTTCCGTCAATGATCAGGGACGGAGCCTGCCTGCCGGGTCAAACGGTTTTCCGTCCTGCCGCAGTTCAAAATGAAGATGCGGTCCTGTGGATTGGCCTGTCGATCCAACTCTGCCTATAAGGTTACCTGATTTTACGTCTGTTCGCAATACCGTTTCTATAATTTGTAAGTGTCCGTATAGGCTTGTCCAGTTATTACTATGGCTAATAATTACATAATTTCCGTAGACAGGATCAAATCCCATTGACGTAACAACTCCGTCCGCTATGGCATAAACCTCGGTTCCTTCCGGCGCGGCAAGGTCTATCCCCTGATGCATCGACATGCGGTCAGGATTAAATGGGTCTTCCCTCATACCGTAGGGGCTTGTAACACGGTACTGCCGTAATGGAAACTTGAACCATGCGTTAAGGAAAAACGCCCTCTCGGTAGAAGTAAAATCCGAGCCGGGAAAGAATAAAAAAGTTTCTTGTTTTCCCAAACTCCTGATTTTTATTTCAACCCCGCCCTTGCTTTTCTGCCTTGCCGCTCCTGTAATTTTCTCCAAATCCGTCCGCAGGTTCGACGGAATAAAAATTCCCGGGCAGGAGGGGAGAAGCAGAATTTTTCCGCTTTCCAATGACGAAGGGCTGTTAAGCCTGTTTAAACTTGCCAAAGCCGAGTAAGGCATATTTAAACGCGCCGCAAGGAAGAGAATATCGTCTTCTTGACGGGTTGTATATTGGTAAATGGTTAAATACTGCGTTAATTCTTCCGGGGAACGGGGCTGAATGCCGAAAACGCGCCTCCTGTTGCCCTCGACATCGCTGATATACTGCTTAAAGCTGAGATCGCTCGGATCAAGGCGTTTTATTACAGGGAAATCCTGGCTAAAAACAGGCAGATTTAAGAATATTAAAAAAAAGGCAAGGGATACGCCCTTGCCAGTTAATGATTTTGACAACCTTACGCGGCGGAAATTGCTTCTGTAGGGCACGCGCTGACACAGGTACCGCAATCAGTACATTTGTCCGGATCGATCATATGTTGACCGTCTTTTTCAATAATTGCTTCTGTAGGGCATTCACTGACACATGATCCGCAATTTACGCAGGCATCGCCAATTGTATGAGCCATATTAACCTCACTTTCTTCTAAGAATAATAACATGATAACATACTAATTATTATAAAGCAAGTCATATTAAGCCGAAAATAAAATATGATTTTAGTTGGTATATTAATTGGCTTAATAATCATTGGGGCTATGATTTACCTTGCAGTCGATAAAAAATCGACCTTTGTTATACGTTTGGCTAGTCTTGGCGCTATTGCGCTCATGTTTATCGCATTAATAATCTGCATTATAATCGTTGTTTCTGATGATACCGTCCCTATCGACCCGTCCACGTTAATTGTGGGCGCTCCGGCTCCGGTAAAGGAAAAGAAAGGCAATTTACTCCCCATCATTTTATCTATTATTGTTATGATTGGGCTATTTGGATTTATCGCCGTTTTAGCCATGAAGGAACACAAAAAGAACCTGCCAAAGAATAAAGACGCCGATGCCGCCGCCAAATCTACCGCTAAATGGTAAATAGGGTTGAGCTAAAAGAATATTTTAAGAATTTTTTACCACGAACCACACGAACCACCACGAACCACCACGAACCAAGAGGGATTTGAGTTTACAACTAATAAGAGAGTAAGACGAGAGCGTAAGATTTAGGAGGTTCTTGTCCGTTATCTTATCGTGAAGTTCCACTCTATACCTTCGGACAAAAAACCTTGATCCTTATATCTTTCAACTACGAATATAACTGTAGTAAATCTCGCCGCTTTCTAGGTTCGTGAGTGTTCGTGTGGTTCGTGGTAGAGCTTCTTCGTACTTTCGTGTAGTTCGTGGTAGAATTCTTCATTCCTTCGTGTGGTTCGCGGTAAAATTCAAGAAAATTTACTTTTAGCGGCTTCCAGAGCGGCGATTACTTTATCGCACCAGGCGTCAAATTCGGGGTCTTCCTGCTGTAATTCGGCATTGGCAAGAATATTGGCAACCGTCATTTTAATGCCTTCGTCCGCCCTTGTTCTTGCTGTAAAGTCTGGCGCAAGCCGTTTTAGCTTGGTATTGTCAAAAACAACGGAATTGGCTTTATCCCCCAAAAGACCTCCCTTAAAATCGTAATGCCCGTGCGAGCAGTCTTCCAGAAATTCGCTTGACACATGTACGGCTTTTAATTGAACGTTCAGCGCGTCGGCGATAATTTGATAAATCTGATTCCATGTTAAGCTTTCATCGGAAGTGATATGGACTGTTTCTCCGATAGCGTGGATATTTCCCATTATGCGGACAAAGGCGCGGGCAAAATCGCTGTTGTGGGTCAGTGTCCACAGGCTTGTGCCGTCGCCGTGAATAATGACGGGTTTGCCGTCCAACATTCGTTTTAACACCTGCCAACTGCCTTTTAAGCCGTGAACGCCAAGAGGGACGCTCCGCTCATCGTAAGTGTGGCTGGGACGGACAATGGTTATGGGAAAGCCGTCTTCGCGGTATTTTTGCATTAAAAATTCTTCGCAGGCTATTTTATCTCTTGAATAGCTCCATAACGGGTTTGCAAGGGGAGTGCTTTCCGTAACAAGGTACGATGAAAGCGGTTTTTGATACGCGGACGCCGACGAGATAAAAATGTACTGTTTGCAGAATCCGTTTAAAATATCGAAGTCTTTTTGCACATGTTCGGGGACAAAGGCGAAAAAGTCGGCTGCGACATCGAACTTATTTCCCTTGCCGGCGGCCTTTTCCAGTTTTTCACGGATAATGTGCGCCTCTTCAACCCTAATATCGCAGTGGATATGTTTAATTTCCAAATCTTTAAATTCGCTTTTACGATTTCCGCGGTTAAGTAAATAAATCTCCCAGCCCAACTGCGCCGCCCGTCTTGTGATCGCGCTTGAAATGGTGCCGGTTCCGCCAATAAATAAAATTTTCATGGTTTCTCCTATATGTTAATCTACAGTATTATTGCCCTGGAGTAAACCGGTTTATTGAATGTAGTTTTATCCCGTTAATTAAAGTATAATTAATAAGGAAGGGGAATTTAATACAATATTAATGAAGAAAACCGGATTTTTTTCGCTGCTTTTTATTTTCCTCTGCGCCGGCGTGTGGGGAGAGGCGACATTTACTTGGAATGGCGCTTCCGGTGATAATTGGGACAATCCGGCCAGTTGGAATTGCGATGATCCCGCATATGATACTTTTAGTTATCCCGGCGACGGTCGGGATGATGATATTGTAATTATTAATAATTTTACCGGCAGTATAACAATTAACGAACAAATAAATATTCAAGAATTATCAATAGAAAATAATAGCAGTCTGACTATTAATGCGGCAGGCGCGGGAAAATTAACTATTGAAGATTTTTCAGTTGATAGTGACAGCGAAGCAAGTATTGTTGATTCAAACGACGACATAAAAATTACCAATAAATTAACTGCCGACGGCAAAGTAATGATAAATTCCGGGGGCGGAGAAATATCGCTTAAAGATATTGTTGGAGAAGGCAATGTTGAATTAAACGCGGGATTAGGCGATGTAGAAATTACCGGAACGGTCGGCGCGTCCGGTTCTTCCTTGGATGAGGTTACCGTTCTCGGCGCAGATATTACATTCGGCGATAATGTTTATGCGGCAAATTTGACTGTGACAGGAGTGGGAACCGTAGAGTTTGACGGTAATGTTCATGCGGCTGCTTTAACAATAAACGGAGGTACAGGACTAAAACAGAACAAAACCATTCAGAGCAATGTTATCATTGCGGCCGATATTACCGCGTTAAGTGAAATAAATATAACGGGAGGATTGACAATAGACGCGGGTGTCAGTCTGAGTATGGGCGCTCATGACCTTTCCGCAAGTACGTTAATTAACGGCGGTACTTTGGATTTAGGCGGCGCGGGACTTACAGTTGGAGCGTTAACAAATAACGGTCTTATTAAACTGCAAGGCTCTCAAACTGTCAAAATAAATGGATTGCCGCCTGCCGTAAGAATCGGCGGTACAATTCAGTATCAGGGAAATACGCTGTCGCCGTGGCCTTTTGGTTATTCGTATACAAATCTTACCATTGACAGTTCATTGACTATGGGTGATGCAGGAGCATTGAATATAAGCGGCACTGGGGTTTTTAATTCAGTAATTAAAGCTAACTCGTTAACTGTCGGCGGCAGCAGCGCGATAAACGCGAATATTACCACTACAGGAGATCAAACTTATGCAAGTATAACGCTTGCCACAAGCATAACTCTAAACAGTACAAATGGAAATATAACAATTAATCAAACAGGAAATTTACTAATATATTCACTGCAAACAGGCGCAAGCGGCAGTATTTTCATAACAGCTACCGGAAATGTAACCCAAACAAATGCGATTACAACAAGCAGCCTGAAAGTGACAGCCGGAACGGGTATTACGCTTACTCAGACAAATGAAGTGTCAACGTCTGTTGATTTAACAAGTACATCGGGAGACATTAAATTTGTTAATGACAGCGGAGACACGGGGAATTTTGTTGTTACAGTAAATACATCCGGAGATATAGCAATAACGGAAGAATCAGGCGGGCTTAATGTTAATCAAATTACTTCAGGCGATAATATCGAGCTAAAGGCAGATGCCGATATAATAACCAAAGAAATAACTGTTTCAGGCGTTGTAAAGTTGGATGCGGGCGGAGATATAACAGTTACCGATGTAGCCGCGTATCAGCTAATTGCGATAGCTGCCGGCAAAGTAACAGTTGAAACAGTAAATATAAATACATTAAATACAGGAAGACAAAAAGAAAGCGCGGCAATTTATATAGAAGCCGATAATTTTATTGTTATGCCGGAAATAACGGATTCCATTGTTCCGGGAGGGACAGGGGGACAACTTTGTTTAAATTTAAATAAAAATTGGACAAATCCCAATAATGTTGTTAATGGCGTGGAAGATAAATCTGATGCTCTAGGTTCAGTGCCAAATGCCCGCTGGCATCAGTATTTTATTAATTTATTCGAAAAGCATCTGGTTTACGGAAGCGGAACAACGCCGCCCAGTTATGATGCGTCAACTTATATTATTGTTAAAAATAATAATAATAAAACAAAATTTGAGCTTACTCCCGGTTATAGCGTCTATATATCAGATGCGGCCGTTACTGATGAAAATACCGCCGGTTTGTTATTTAAAACAAGCGGGGTAGGAACTATTAAATTCATCGGAACAAATAAATTTACAAACCTTACGCTTGAAACAAAAACAGATATTTATCTTGAAAACATAGCGACATTAGGCGAAATTACGGTAGAAACAGGCGCCGGTAAAATTAATTTTAATCAGAATATTACGACGACAGGAGCGCAAGATTATAAAGGAGAGGTAACGCTTGACGGCGATGTAACTTTAACCGCAGCTGCCGGCTCGGTAACGTTTATGTCTATTACCGGAAACGGAAATTCATTAACAGTAACCGGTAACGGCGTCTTAAACGGCGGAACCGGTATTGAGAATTTATCCATCATCGGAAATTTTAGTTTGGTAAGCGGTACATTAAGCGCGGAAACAATTGATGTAACCGGAACAAGCGGCATAGCCGGTAATATTGCCACCGCCGGAAATCAAACATATACGGGGGAAGTGACGCTTGACGGCAATGCAACATTATCCTCAACTGCCGGATTAATAACGCTTGAACACATTACCGGAAGCGGGAACTCATTAACGCTAACCGGTGATTGCGTCTTAAACGGTGGAGACAATATTAACATTTTATCTGTTAACGGAACTGTTGCTATTAATAAAGATATTGCCGTTACGGGAACGCAAACCTATTCAGGAACTGTAACGCTTGGCAGTACGGGTAATCTGATAACATTAGAGGGTACAACAGTAACGCTTGAAAATATTGCCGGAAACGGAAAATCATTAACAATAACCGGTAACGGCGTATTAAACGGCGGAAGCGGTATTGACGAGCTGTCTGTTACCGGAAATTTCAATTTGGCAGACGGTACATTAAACGCGGCGAAAGTTGATGTAACCGGAACAAGCGCAATAACCGGAAATATTATCACCACAGGAACGCAAGAGTATTTGGGAGCGGTAACGCTTGGCGGTGATATAACATTAACATCAACTGCCGGTTCTGTAACGCTTGGAGTTATTACCGGAAACGGAAAATCATTAACAATAGACTGTAACGGCGTATTAAACGGCGGAACCGGCATTAATATTTTATCTGTCGGCGGGGATTTTAGTTTGGCAGGCGGTACACTAAATGCGGCGGAAATTGATGTGAGCGGAATAAGTAACATAACCGGAAATATTACCACTTCAGGAGCTCAAACATATACGGACGTGGTAACTTTAAACGGAACAGGTAAACTGAAAATAGAATCACAAAACGGCGATATAGAATTCAAGAGTATGTTAACTTCGTTAAACGAAATAGAATTGTCGGCATTAAGCGGCAATATAACTATTACCGGCAAAACAACCGCTGAACAATTAATAGCAAAAGCCCCAAGCGGCATTGTGTCAGTTAACGAGATAACGGCGGCAAGCGCCGGATACGAAGACGAAGAAGCGGCGATTTATATCGTTGCTAATGATTTTACTGTTACAATAACAACGCCGAACTCCATTATTCCCGGCGGGACAGGGGGGCAACTCTGTTTATATTTAAATAAAAAATGGGCTGATGCCTATGGCGTTGTTGACGGTCCTGAGGATACCGTTCCGCCCGGCACGGTAGCCGGCGCCCGCTGGCATCAGCATTTTATAATACTTGGAAAAATACTCTACAGTTTTACCGAAGATTCAAACGGAAACGGAAAATTGGACAGGATAAGGGTACAGACTAATAAGGAGTTATCAGGAAACTTTGACCGCTTTGAAGTTAGTTTGGAAGGCGGGTATAAAGTTACCAAATTTGAGTTTGTTAATAATAATGATGATTCCTTTTATATTTATCTGGAAGAGAAAGCTGAGTTTGACGGCGACAAGACTCCGCAATGGAATATTACGAAGAATAATTCGCTAATAGACTCAACAGGCAAGCTGATAACTGATCAGTCAGAAATGAAATACATCGATACCATTCCTCCGCGTATAGTCTATACTCTTACTCTTTCGGGGCACCCGCAAACTTATGTGCATATCTCTGAACCTGTTGCGGCGCTTTCAGGCGGGAATATTTCCGCCGGTGATATTTCTTTTAGCGGCAGTCCTGCCACGGCAGTTAAAGAAATGGATCATGGGTATCTTTTTGATTATTCGACTCCTTATACGGCAGATGATCTTGCGAAGTTAGCTGATATTGATTCCTCGGTAAATAGCGGCGGTTATTTCCAAATGAACAATATATTTGATAAAGGAAAGGAACCGGATAAAATAGACGTTAATTTTCCGCCTAAATATCCTCTGGACTGGGGTTATACATCGTATACAGACAGCGGCGGTCTTGTTCCGCCTAATAAATTACTAGGCGTTATGTTTAACCCAAACAGCGATTCCGCGCGCCGCGTTACCGACATACTTGTTTCATTGTCTCCAAATAATTATTTTGTGTGGCCGGTATGGGCAAAACCGTCTAATGACAACAACAGTATTATGGAATTTGACGGCTCTAAATATCTTGAAAAAGATCCTATAGAAAAAAGCGGTATAGAGCTGCAGGCGCGTATAAGTAATAATCTTGCGATAACTCCTCAGCTTTTCTGGACAACGGCGGATATTCCTGCTAATATGCGAAATCCAAAAGAAGCAAGCGGCGCTAAAAAAGTCGGCGGATTATGGCTGCCAAATGTTTTGACCAATCCGTTATATTATTATGTTCCTTTATCAAACGGAATTAATACGGCGCTTGTTAGCAATATTTCGCCATTGTTTAACTATAATATACCCGCTAATGATCTTACAAACAGCGGCGCAAAATTTGAATTTATTTTCCGTTCTTCAACCGCTTCTGATCTGTTTATTGCGCGCCTTGACGCGCCGCCGGGCGTAATCCCAAGCGGCTGGTACGCGCTTATCCGTCCTTTCAGTTTTGATATTCAAAGCATGCGCTATCAACGCGGCGGCGTTACCATTTTAAATAATGTCATCAATTCAGACAAAAAAGAAATAACATATATCCGCTATAATCTTCCGCGCTCCGGCAGAGTAACAATTCAGATTTACACGCTGGATGGAACTTTGGTAAAATCAATCAGGCGCAACGAACAGCGTGAAGCCGGCACTTATGTTGACTCATGGGACGGGTCTAATAATGGGGGAAGAGCGGTAGCCCGCGGAATGTATTTTGTGCGCGTCGTAGGCTCCGATATAGATGAAATCAGAAAAATAATGGTTGTAAAATGATGCAGGAAAAAAACGACGGCGTAAAGAACGATACCGCAAAATGTTATAATACAAAGTGCGCCTTTACCGCGATTATTGGCCGTCCAAGCGTCGGCAAATCCACTCTCCTTAACAAAATGTGCGGACAAAAAGTCGCTATTGTAAGCAAAGTGCCGCAGACGACACGTAACGCTATTAAGGGAATAGTAACCAGCGAAGAAGGGCAGTTAGTTTTTGTTGACACTCCAGGGCGGCACACAAGCGAAAAGAAAATGAATAAAAAACTCATGGAAGTTTCCACCCGCGTTTTAATGGAGAGCGATCTTGTTCTGTATGTTTTGGACGCTCTTCGCGCTCCTGGACAGGAAGAAGAGGAAATTACCGCCCTTCTTGCCCCGTTAACTGAAAAAACAGTCATTGCCGTGAACAAAATGGACGCCCCCGGCGCGGATTTTAACCGTGCAAAAGAATTTCTTGCCCTGCGTATGCCTTCTGTCGCAGATGAGCGTATCTTTGCCGTTTCCGCCGGCACAGGTTCAGGGCTTGACGGTCTTCTTCGCGCCTTATTCGCTCTCGCTCCCGAAGGGCAGCCATTTTACGGGGACGAATACTACACAGATCAAGAGACAGGTTTTCGCATAACGGAAATTATCCGCGAACAGGCTATTAACCGCCTGCGCCAGGAACTGCCTCATTCACTGTACGCAGACATCGCCGACATGGAATTTAAAGATGAGAAACTTTGGGTAAGGGCGTTTATCATCGTAGAGCGCGAATCGCAGAAAGGCATGGTGGTTGGCAAGGGCGGCGAGATGATAAAAGCAATCCGCCTTGCCTCTTTAAAAGAATTAAAAAAAATATTTGACTGGAAAATAGATCTTGATTTGCGCGTAAAAACAGGCAAAGATTGGCGGCATAATGATCATACGCTTAAAAAAATTATTGATTAGTATTTTATAATAACAAAATGTTTATAAAAATACATTTCGCGGATATTTATTCTTTACAGACTACCGGTAATCTGTAATATAATCATATTTCTCACCTTATAATATATTTATATTAAATATAAGGAGAACGTTATTATGTCAAGAACAATACAGTTCCGTTCCTGGGCGACATTAAGCGAACCGGGCGAACCTAAAAATGAAAACAATTCCGAACCTGAAGACAACAGAAAACTGCTGCTCGCGGTATATGACAACCTTAATGAACTCTACGAAAAATTAAATAGATTAAATTATGTAATTGAGAAAAGAAAACTGGAATATTTTTTATACTTAAAGGGGATAAAAGAAGAGGAGTAACCTCCCAAGAATTTTACCACGAACCAACACAAACAACGAACAAGATTTCGGAGGATAATTTCGTGGTGTTCGTGGTAGAATTTTTAGGGGATAATTTATTTCAAGAAATTATTTATTTCCGCAAGCAACTCATCAAATGTATCCACACACTTAAGATCAGAACAGTCCTTACGGATTTGTTCAGGCGCGCGAAACAGGCACCCGCCGTCGGCTTCGCGGATCATCGCCAAATCGTTAAATGAATCGCCAGCCGCGAAAATGCGCATGTTTATCGACTTGAAAGCTTTTATCGCTTCTTTCTTTCCGTTTTGCTGGCGTAAACGGTAGCCTGTAACAGTTCCGTCATTATCAACTTGCAGTGAATTGCAAAGTAGGGTAGGCCATGATAATTTCGCCATCAGAGGTTTCGCGAATTGTTCAAAGGTGTCCGATAAAATGACAAGCTGGGTTTTTTCGCGCAGGGCGTTGGTAAAATCAATCGCGCCGGGAAGGGGAGCCATGCCGGAAATAACTTTTTGAATATCGGGGAGTTTCAAGTTGTTTTTTTTAAGCAGATCAATGCGGAAGTTCATCAATTTGTCGTAATCAGGTTCGTCCCTTGTCGTCCTGCGCAATTCGACAATGCCTGTGGCTTCTGAGAACGCAATCCAAATTTCGGGGACAAGGACTCCTTCAAGATCAAGACACACCATGTTCATGCGGGTATAATAACATAGAGAACAGATTGTTTCCAGAGTTTCAGGAGAAAAAATGACAAGCTTAAAAATACGCAATCCTTTTAACGCGCCTGTTTATTATGAAGAAACCGTTTCCAGCACAATGGACGTTTCCCGTAAATTGACACGTGAAAATTCGCCATGTGGTACGCCGTATGGCGCGCCACATGGGACTGTAATTTTAGCGGATTTTCAGGAAGCGGGGCGTGGACGGAAACAGGATCGCCGCTGGGAAATGGAACGCAGGATGAATCTGTCTTTTACAATTCTGTTTAGGTTTCCCGGTATTGAAGACATTCCGCCGGCGCTCACTCTAAGGGCTGGGCTTGCCGTCTGTCTTGCCATCGAAGATTTTGCGCCGTGTTTGCAGGGTTCATGTTTGATTAAATGGCCTAACGATATACTGATAAAGCCTGTTCGCGGCGAAGGTTATAAAAAAGCGGTTGGAATTCTCTGCGAAGCGGATGATGGGAACGTTCATCTTGGAATCGGTATAAACGTGGCGCAAAAAGAGTTTCCTTCCCACCTGCGGGAAAAAGCGATAAGTATCGCTCTTGCCGCGGGCAGGGATATTTCGCAGGATGAACGTTATGTGTTATTGGAAAAAATTCTTTCGCGCCTTTACAGTGAATTAAACGCGGCAAATAGTTTGAAACCGCGTCTTGAACAAAAACTGTACAAAAAGAATGAGCAAGTTTTATTTATCGAAGGCGCCGCCGGTTCCGGAAAAGAAATAAAAGGCCGCCTTACCGGCATCACAGAAACCGGCGAACTTTTAATTATTCCCGATGGAGAAACAAAACCGCGTCCCTTTATCACCGGTGAACTGGAGATTTTTAACCACGAACCAAAGAATGAAAATTTTTAACCACGAACCACACGAACCATGAGCGAACAAAGAGGGATTAGCGTTAAATACTTAGATTAGAGTAAAATAGAGCGAAAATTCAGGGTGTTCTTGTCCGTGATCTTATCGTGAAGTTTCATGCTAAGCTCGCGGACAAAAACCTTTGATACCTTTAGCTCTCTACTAAACGTATACTTGTGGTAAATATCTTCGCTCTCTTGGTTCGTGCTGGTTCGTGTGGTTCGTGGTAGAATTCTTCTCTGTCTGGTTCGTGGTAGAATTCTTTTCTGTCTGGTTCGTGGTAGAATTCTTCTCTGTCTGGTTCGTGGTAGAATTCTTTTCTGTCTGGTTCGTGGTAGAATAATCTGGTTATTTTATTTAAAATATGCTAAAGTAAGATATAAATTTAAGAAGAGAGGTATAAAAATATGGCATCATTATCAATTCCTGTGGCCGAAGGAAAGGCGCATGATTTGTTGGCGCTTGGCGCGTTAGTAACAAGGCTCGATCCCGGAATTATTCCTTTTGCTGAGGCAAACGAATATCTTTTGCATGTTTCAGGCGGAGAGTACAATGTAGCGACAAATCTGTCAACCTGTTTCGGCATGAAAACCGCTATTGCAAGCGCGATAGTAAATTATCCAATAGGGCGCAGAATAGAGTATGCCGTGCAGAAAGCGGGGGTTACTCCCTATTTTAAACGCTTTGAACATGACGGGGTGCGAGGCCCTAACATGGCTATCGTGTGGAGCGACCGCGGGCAGGGAGTGCGCGCTCCTGTAGTATTTTACAACCGTTCCAATGAAGCCGCCCAACAGTTAAAGCCGGGCAGTTTTGACTGGGACGCGATTTTTAAAAAAGGCGTCCGTTGGTTTCACTCCGGAGGAATTTTCAGCGCGCTTTCGCCCACTACAAGCGAATTGGTAATAGAGGCGATGCAAGCCGCGAAAAAAGCGGGCGCCATAGTATCTTTTGATTTAAATTACCGCGCAAAACTGTGGGCGGTCGCCGCCGCTGAACAAGGCCTTAGCGCGGCTCAGGCAAGCGAAGGCGCGGCAAAGACATTGCGCAAAATAGCGAGTTATGTTGACGTGCTTGTCGGCAACGAAGAAGATCTGCAAAAAGGGCTTGGCTTAAAAGGGCAGGATGTTGAAACAAAAGGCAAACTTGATCCTTCCGCTTTCTTCGGCATGATGGAAAGCGTAACAAAAGACTTCCCAAATATAAAAGCGGTGGCGACAACGTTACGCGAAGTTCATTCCACCAACCGCCATTCATGGAGCGCGGTTCTGTGGCTTGACGGTAAAACGTATCAAGCCCCAGCCGCCGAACTTGACGTATACGACCGCGTAGGCGGCGGCGACGGTTTTGCCGCAGGCCTCTTCTACGGACTCTTGACAGGCAAATCCCCCGAAGACTCCTTAAGACTGGGCTGGGCGCACGGTGCATTGGTAACCACCACTCCCGGAGACACATCAATGTTCAGTCTTGATCAAGTTGAAGCCTTCGCGAAAGGCGGCTCGGCTAGAATACAGAGATAATTCCCGAAGAATTTCACACAAAGCTCACAAAGGGACAAAGAACACAAAGGGGGATTAGGGGTTTTTGTTCGAAAGCTTAGCTTGAAGTTTCAAGATAAGATAGCGGACAAAAACCTCCTTCCTTCTTCTTTGTGATCTTTGTTTCTTGGTGATCTTTGTGTGAACTTTTAACCAAAGTATTTCTTAGCGTTTCCAAATGAAATATCGCGAACTATTTTCTCCAGTTTTTGCGTATCATTTGGATACTCCCCATTTTCTACCCACTTGCCGATTAGGTTGCACATAATGCGGCGGAAGTATTCGTGGCGGGGGTAGGAGAGGAAGCTTCTGCTGTCTGTCAACATTCCGACAAAAGCGGGCAATATTCCTAAATTGGCAAGGACTCGCATCTGCTCTTCCATGCCGTCCCTATGGTCGCAGAACCACCATGCGGAACCTAACTGCATTTTACCTGTACAGCTTGAGTCCTGAAAACCGCCCATGATTGTCGCAAGAGGGTAGTAGTCCTTTGGGTTTAACGAATAGAAAATTGTTTTAGGAAGACCGTTTGAGTCCTCGCCGCTAAGGCTCATTAAATCAAAAAAAGCGAAAAGATTTTCACATAACTTCTTGTCATTTACGATGTCATACCCTGTATTTGCTCCTAATTTGATAAATTGCTTTGTATTCACATTGCGGATACAGGAGAGGTGAAGCTGCATCACAATATTTTTCTTGGCATACATATTGCCTAACGAGGCAAGTATTAGAGTTTTATAAGCGTCCGCTTCTTCTATTGACACGTCTATTCCAACCATGACTTTTTTAAAAGTTTCTTCAACTTCTTCAATTGAAGTTTCAACATACGGAACATATTCAAGAGCGTGATCAGAAGCGCGGCAGCCCATTGATATAAAGAAATCCAAACGCTTTTCAAGAGCGGAAAGAATATCATCGAGAGTTTTAATATTTATCCCGCTTGTTTCAGACAGCGAAATAATGTATTCGACAAAATGGGTATCGTTAATTTCAAGAGCCTTATCGGGGCGGAAGGTGGGAATTACTTTTGTCTCTATTTTTCCGATTGGGGCTGTGCCTTCAGCAATAGCGCGGTGGTATTCAAGCGAATCGACAGGATCGTCCGTCGTGCCTACCGCATAGATTTTCATTTTTTCAAAAATGCCTTTTACTGATAATTGCGGCGTTTGAAGAAGGGCGTTTGCTTTTTCCCAAATTGCGGGAGCGCTTTTTTCTGTAAGTGGCTCATAAATGTCAAAATAACGCTGCAATTCAAGATGCGTCCAATGGTACAGCGGGTTCCCGATTAAATTTTCTACGGTACGCGCCCATGCCATGTATTTCTCATAACCGGATGCGCCGCCCGTAATATATTTTTCTTCGACTCCAAGGGCGCGCATCATCCGCCATTTATAATGATCTCCCGAAAGCCACGCATCCGCAAGATCGCTCATCTTTTTATTTTCCGCTATCTGAGACGGAATAAGATGGCAATGATAATCAAAAACAGGTTCGTCCTTAACCGCCTTATACAATCCACGCGCTGTCTCACTCTCAAGTAAAAAATTCTCATCCAAAAATGTTCTAGCCATAATCTCTCCTTTATAACATCAATAGGACTGCCAATAATTTTTAATTTTACCACGAACCAACACGAACCAACACGAACAGCAACAAGATATGTACAAAAAGTTCGTGGTGTTTGTGTGGTTCGTGGTAAGAATTCTTTTTTTTGACGTATCCACTTGTATATTCTACCATAATGTGCGTAAATTTAAATATGCCTGCGCGTGTTTCTTTTAAAATTTCGCTATTAATGTTTCTTGGCAGTCTAGCCTGCGCCGTGGGAATGGTATTTCTGCTTAGTTATCTGCTTTCCGGCCCCAGATTGGGACCGCATTATGATTTTCTCTTAAATTATAAAAAACCGGTTGTATCCAAAGAAATTTTAATTATTGAAACTGATGAATTTATAGAAGGCAGTGATTTTTTTACGGTCCTTTTAACCTTAACAGAGATGGAAGCCGCCAATTTGATTCTGTCGGGCAGGCTTTCGCCCTCTACAACGCCGATAACTCTGACGGATGCGGATATCCGCATGTTTTTTACCGATGAATACAGCCAGTTAGGCTCAAATATCCGCAACCTGTTTGAAGGCATCCGAATGGGGTTTATCTCTCCCGTGCAGGCTCCGCTTTTTGTGGAACAGGTGGTAGATTCGGCGCAGCAGGGCAAAGAACGACTGATAAAAATTTTAATTGACAGGGACGATGAGTTGGTACGTTCTGTCGCCGTCTTTGGCAATTATCTTGACGCGTATTTAAAACCGCAGTTGGATAAAGACGGAAAATTAAGGCGCGTAAAACCTCTCGAAATTGACGGATCTTTTGAACATCCTTTATTTGCAAATTTAAAAAACCGTTATGCGGTTTCGCAGATTGAAACGACTGATAAAAAACTGATTTTATGGCTGCGCGGGCATGATGGAAAAGATTTGGATATAACTCTGGATAACGACGGCAGCATTATTACGCCGTGGAACCGCGATTTTCGCCTTATTAATATCGAACTTTTTCGCAAATACGAAGAAGCGGGAAACGCCATGCTTGAACTTTTGGCGCAGGCAAACGAATTAAGGGTTTTCTCACAGATTTTACCGGAAGCCATCCCACTGTTCCTCGGCGAATACGCGCAGACGCTTATGGAAGATTTAATTAAAACGCCTAACAATGAAAACAGGTCGGCATGGATATCCGCGAGAAAAAATTATTTTGAAAGCCTCAGTAATTTTTTTTCAGGTCCTACGGAAACAAATCTTATAAGCGGATACGAAGAATTAATCGCTGACACGGATTCGTCAAAAAAAAGTGAACTTGAAAAATTAATCAATACAAAAAATGAATTAGTGAATATATTTGCGTTAATGCGCGAAACATACGCGGAATTGTCTTCTAGCCATTTAAAATTAAAACAAGAGCTTGAGTTATCCCTTTGTATAATGGGAAATGAGCCAAACGTAAAATATTCAGCCATGCTTGCAAACGCGCTTATTACAGGAAATCACATAAAACCGGTTAACTGGCGTTATGTGATATTTTTCTCAATTGCCGCCGTTTTTATAATTTTAATAGTTATTTTTATGATGCGGCCTTTAGTCCTGTTGATTGTCGGAATTATTTTAAGCGTATTGTCCACGGCAATATTCAGCGGCATTTTTATTTTTTATTCCTACTGGATGGATCCGCTGATAATTCTGGGTTCGTCTTTAATTTCTTCTTTTGCGTTATTTCTCTGTAAAAGTTTCTACTTAAATTACAGGGCGCGGGCTTTCCGCGCCGCTTACAAAACGGCAGTTTCCAAGGACGTTTTGCGGAAACTGATAAATTACGGCAGACCAGGTCTTTCAGAAGTCAATGTTTCTTATGCTGCTGTTATCGCTATTAAAGACGTAAATATTTTTAGCAAAGAAGAAAATGAAGCGGCAAAAGACGATGGAAAGATGAAAAAGGCTTTTTACGCGCTGGCGAAAAGAATACTCTTTAATTCCGGAGCCGTTATTGCGGGTTTTGAAGGAGACACAATACTTGCCTGCTACGGCTCACCTCTTGAGTTACAGCCGAGATTAACCGCTCACAAGTGGGCTGAAGACGGACAGCCAATTGCCAAATCATACCATCCCGTAGATAAAGCATACGCCCTTGTAAGGCAGTTGTTAAAAAAAGAAAAAATAACATGGAAATTTGGCATAGACGCTGGTAATTGTACTTTCTCATGGTCTGCGGAGACCGGATTTTCCGTAAGCGGAGACCCCGCGATAAAAGCCAGAACTCTTGTTTCAAAAACGCGTTACAAAGGCCGCGCTCTTATTACAGATTCTGTCCGTCAAAAAATAGGTCTTGATAGAAAAGAAACCTCTTCTTTTACTTTCAGCGGCGAAACCTTTTTTGAGTTAAAGCCTTAAAGTTTATTTTTTGGCCTTGTAACAACTTTTGTAATAGAGTTATCCTGACCCATCCACAGTCTTGCGTTAGTTTCAAGATTTGTAAGTTCAGCAGTAACAAAATAAGTTCTAATACTGCGGTTTCCCTCTCTGTCAACTATTGTTCTTAACGAACCTGTTAATATAAAATCAGCGCCTGTTTCTTGTCCCAGCCGCGCCGCGGTTTCTTCGCTTGCGTTCCCCAGTTGATCCTGCCTTTCAGAGCGAATGGCGGCTCTTGTGTCGCCTCCCGCGACAAAATCAAGTTTGTCGCTGTTAAAAATTACGCTTTCCATAGTAGAGGAAATAATTTCCGTATCAATGTGTTCGTCGCTTGCATTCTTAAATCTGCCGACAATAACCACCGGTTTTTTGTTTCCCTTTGCTTTGATTTCCTGATTGACTCTCGCGCTTGAAAGGCAATCTTTAATCAAATTTTCACAGACAATTTTAACGTCAACGGCGTTCCAGTAGCCGCTTAAATCACTTTGACTGCCCGACGTTATACGTTTAACATCTGTTGTCGCGCAAGAGGACAGTAAAAAGAGCGCGCATAATGCGAATGATATTTTGTTCATATCAATTTCTCCTATTTTAACTTTACAGACTGTAAAAGGTTAAGTCTGCCGCTCTTAACGGTTACATCTGTAAATTTTTCGCTGTAAATAATATTATATCCGTTACAATAATTAATTATAACAGAATATGTGCCGTTTTCAAGATTAATTCCGCCGATATAAGCCTTATCCGGCAGGTAACGGGACATCCTTGTATCGGCTCTTTCCGAAACGTCCGTTGCCACCCTTGCGGCGACTGCCACCAAAAACCCGGCAAATGCTATTGAGTCATTCTGGTTTTCAGCCGCCATCGCCGCCACATCGGCAACGATATATTTTATAATAGTGCGGATATATGTTTTAATGTACATATTAGAATAATGGGCGTTAAAAGTTTCCTGTATTACGTCTCCCATATTTTCAAGCAATTCAAGTTCAAATCTTTTTGCGCCGTTAATTTCCACCTCTATCCTGTTTATTTGACTTGGTCTTTTTTCCAACTCCGGAAGTTTAAACGCTGCTATTTGCAATATAGGGTGTTGAAACGGAAGATATTGATAAACAGTCTTTTCCTCTTTTATCGGTGATAACCCTGTAAAGCTAATAATGTTCAGCCTTGCCATTCCCGCGGGAACGTTTTGCGCGTCTTCTACGGCTTTTGGAACGCTGCCTCTGTAAATATTTTTTTGAGCCGTATAAGCCCTGTAAACCTGGTTAAATTCAATACGCGCCGAGTCTGTGTCTCCTTCAGCCTGATAAAAAAGCGCCCCAAGGTAACGCGCAAGCGCGGAGTTGGAAAAATTTACCGGCTTTCTGTCTGGCAGGCTGCTAATCCCTGTTTCCTGACTAAATATATCAATCAAACCGAAGCCTGTTTTTGGATCTTTATAATCGTATTTTCGCGAAAGCATATCCAGCTTTCCGTTTGTGTTGCTTAATTTCCTGATTTCCACTAACGCGCCTTCTATGTTGTTTCTGTTGTAATAATTTAACGCGTTAAAAACATTAATATAAATATTCTCAAAATCCTCGCCCGGATATTCCTTTACATTATCGTTGACAATGTAAGATAAAAAATCTTCAGAAATGCTTTTGGTGTAAGCTTCTTCTATAAGGCGTTCCGCATTTTGCAAATCCGCCGACGAAGCGGAATAATTGCCCGCATAATGCTCCAGCAGGCCTTTATCCAAAAAGAGCATAATAGCGTTTCTTTGCGAGTACATAACATGTTTGCTTTTCTGTTTTTTTACAATTTCGTCAACTGCCTGGGAAAAATTGGACTGGTCAATTGCATTATCAATTTCTTTGTATGCGCCGGAACTGATTGAGCATGACAATATTGAAGAAATTAATAATAATATTTTAATAACTTGAAAAATTTTATTTATTTTTAAGTGTTTTTTTATCATTTATTATTCTCTATTTTTTATCTTTTTTTACTGTTTTGTCAAGACAAATAATCGCGTATTTTTTAGTTATTTTTGAAAAAATGAAAAAAATGCTTGACAATAGTGGTTTTTTCAGGTAGGATAAATGTATGAAAAATGGCAAAATAGCATTAAAAATGGTATTTACTTACGAGAATCTCAACTTTAAAAACGGAGATTCCTGTAAATACTATAATTACCCCCCCCCCCCCCGTTATATCCTTACAGTATATATAGAAGAACAAATAATTTCTTATTATTTATCGAATTTCCTCATGAGACAATTCAATCTTATTATTTTCTCTTGTGTTCTTGCGGGAGTTTCCCGTTTAAACATACAAAATACGTATTTAGGAGAAACAAATGAAAAAAACTACATTAGTTGCAGTTTTAGTTACAGCGGTATTTCTGCTGTTATCTTGCCCTGAGGGCGGCGATGATCCGAAAACAGGAGGGGTGGATTTTACCAGCCACAACACGGATTATTCAATTTTAGTGCGGAATAACACGGGTGAGCGGCTGGTGGCTTTTAAAGGTGAACTAAAAGAGGAATCTCTTATAGGCGGTATTCCCGCACATGCCCAGAATCATGGTATGCCGAAATCCCCAACTCTGTTTGACAAAACCGAGGACTTCCCTTTGATTATTCTCACAGAAGCGCAGTATAACGCTAACAAGAGTAATCTTAGTTCCCAGAAAAATACCCCTTTTACCCGCGTATATGTTTTCTACAATAAAAGCGGTGATAATACGGCGGTTTACGAAATAGCCGAAGGTCTTGGCGGAAACAATAAATTGGAAATCATCAACGCGTCAAACAGCATCAATGTAGAACTGCGCCTTAATGGCGTGGCTGGAGAAACTATAGGTTATGCCCCTGCCGGTATACTCAATACAACTCTTAAATTGCAAGACGGCAATTACAATATTTTCCCGGTCTTTAAACGGTACAATAAAACCCGTGACGTAGTAGAAACTGTATATCCCAAGGGAACCGCTTCCAACTATGCGTGGTTTCAATCATATTCTTTTGGCGAGGGGACAACAGAAGCAACAATGAATTTAAAAAACCTCTTACAGTCAACAGTATTTACATCGGGAGCCGCGTGGGTATATGTCAACAATCAAACAAGCTCAGGCGGTATCAGGTTTGTTGAAGGAACCAATGTACATAGGACTGCATCAGGTCTTGAAAATATTATGAGCGGCAATCCCAAAACCTTCCAGATAGACATGCCTAAGGCGGGAGAAGGAAACAAATATGTGGATTCCGTAGAAGTTGCAAACTGGAAATTCGGACCGACTGGTTATGAAGTTGCCTTACAAGAAAGTGCAACTGACAATACTCCAGTTACAACGCTGACCATTAATCGGGACAAAATGTACACCGTAACCGTTACCGGAAGCCACAATGATGGCAATTTAAAGGCTTATATCAGCAACATAACAGATATTCCTTCAAACGAACTAGGCGGTACTTGGTAAAGAAAATAATTAATAACAGGTAATAAAGAGAGAAAACTTTGTTACTTGTTATTTTTTATTTAAATTAATAGGAGTTCTCTATGATAAAGCGGTTTATAATCATTACGGCGGTGATTGGCCTGCTGGTTTCATGTCCTGATCCGGCAAATGATCATCCTAATAACAAACCTGACAACCCGCAACATAACACGACTATTGTTTTTGATAATACCCGTGGAATTTGTACAGCTGTGGTTTATGATAATTACCAAAGAAGGGAAGAAGACAAAATAGCGGAGATTCCGGCGGGACGGCTTTCCGGAGAAATAGAATATACGCCCGGCGTTTCCGTCCCTTTTTATTTTTTATATCGGGTGAACCTTAAAGGCATCAATGGTTTTACCTTGAACTATGTTCCAAAAGAAATAGGAAAAGATCAAACTGCGGTACATATTGAAGCCAATAAAAAAACCACTATTTCAATACCCAAGCTTAATGAAACCGTTTTATCTTCGGATGAATCTCTTTCCGATAAAAGTTATCTCTTGATACAAAATAATTCGTCATATTCGTTTCGGTTAAACCGGGGAACCAGCATAATAACGCCGGATAATTCGTCAGTCCCGCTGGTAAACGGCGGGGAAAAGGCGCAGTATACGATAACCCCCGGAGATGTCTCCCCCTATCAACTGCTGGTAGGCGCGGATTACAAAACGTTTCCCGGCTCCATTACCGGATTTCAAGCGGGACGCTTATACAGTTTTGTTTTTGACGGCGCCGTTTCGTTGATTGAGGAAATTGAAATTAAACTGGATAATGCCGCAGGGATTATTCAGAGCAGTCCCGGATTATACCGTGGCGAGGTGAAAATCGGCACGCAAAACCTTGCCTCATCTCTTGCATGGATTTCAACCAATGCGGTTAACGGCGATAACTTTTATATCGTGCTTGGAGAAGATGAAAGCTCCCCGCCCATAAGCCTTAATTATTTCGGCAGAACCGCCGGAATTACCCTGCTTGGCTACGGCGGCGAAAGAAAAATAACGCTTAGCGCAAACGGGAGTTTGTTTACCGTGAATTCCGGCGTTACCTTGACCTTAGGTGAAAATATTACCCTTATTGGCCGGGGCGCAAATACCGGAGCTCTTGTGTCTCTTAATAATGGAAAATTAATTGTAAATGCCGGTTCGAAAATCACAGGCAATACCCTCTCAACATCTGCCTCTGCCTACGGCGGCGGCATATATGTGACAGGTAACAATGCAAATTTAATATTGAACGGCGGTGAAATCACAGGCAATACCGCCTCCTCTAACCCCTTAACAGTACCCGGTTATAGCCGCGGCGGCGGGGTGTATGTAGATAGCGGAACCTTCACCATGACAGGCGGTGAAATTGCCGGTAACAAAGCCTTAGCTGCCAATTCCGGTGTTGGAGGCGGCGGCGGCGTGTTTGTAAGCGCCGTTGGAAGCTTCACGATGAACAGCGGGATAATCTCCGGCAACACCGCTTCCGCCTCCGGCTCCAGTATTGGCGGGGGGGTGTATGTGTTCGGAAACTTCACGATGAACGGCGGAGTAATCACCGGCAATACTGCCTCCGGTCCCGGCTGGGGCGGAGGGGTGGAAGTATTAGGTACTTTCAATATGTACGGAGGGGTAATCTCAGGCAACACAGCCTCCAGATCAAGTGTCGGCGGGGGCGGCGGCGGAGTGGACGTGGACGATAATGGAATCTTTAACATGGACGGCGGGGAAATTACCGGCAACACATCCTCTTTCGGCGGCGGAGTGCTTGTGGAAGTCGGCATCTTCACCATGACAAGAGGCGAAATTTCCGGTAATACCGGATCTACTTCCGGCGGCGGCGTGTATGTGGACAGCGGGGAATTTGCCATGGACGGCGGAAAAATCGACAATAACAATTCCTACGCCGGCGGCGGGGTGTTTGTGGATGACGGAAACTTTTCTATGGACAACGGAGTAATCAACAGCAACACCGCCATCCACGGCGGCGGAATATATATAAAAGGAAGCTTCACGATGAAGAGCGGAACAATCACCGGCAATAAAGGCTCTACCTCCGGCGGAGGCGTGTATGTGGATAAAGGAAACTTTACAATGAAGGGCGGAAAAATCTCCGGCAATACTTCCTCTACTTCCGGCGGTGGCGTGTATGTGGTTGATGGAACTTTTGGTATGCAAGCCGGGGAAATTTCCGGTAACACCGCTATTACCTATGGCGGCGGCGTGTATGTAACAGGAACCGAAGCAAGCTTCACCAAAACAGGAGGAACTGTCACAGGTTATACAAGCGATGCGGCTAACGGCAATGCGGTGAAGAACAGTTTAGGCGCTATTCAGAATGAAAGAGGCCATGCGGTGTATGTCAATTCCAGTCCTGCCAAACGCAGGGAAACTACCGCCGGGCCTGGGGATGATCTTGATTCGAGCGTTAGCGGCGGAAAATGGGAATAGCGAATTAAATAACAAATAAAAAATAACAAATAATAAAGGAAGAGGCGGAGAGCGCTATCTTAGCTTTTTTATTATTAATAAAATTTCATGTAAGCGGAAAAGGGGAAAAGAGAAGAATGAAAAAATTGTTGTTAATATTATTGGCAGTAGCGCTGGTATTCACCATGACGGTAGTCGGCTGCGATGACAGCCCGACAAATAAGCATCAGACAAATGATGCGCCACAGACGGTTAAGTATGAAAGCATTGACGCCTCAGGTAACACATACATCCTGACTATAACGGAAAAAACCTCACGGGCGGCTTATACAGTCACGAAGGGTGACAGTTATACGCTTACCATTAAACAACAGGGACAACCGGACAAGGAAAGCAAAGGGACTGTTTCCACCATCAAAGACGACGGCGAATTGACGATGAAGCCCAAAAAAGAAGATTCAGAGCCGTTCGGCGTAAGCGTCAACGACGGAAAGATGACTGCTATTACTGGAACGATTACCCTTGAGGACGGCGGGAAAATTCAAGCGCCGGGCGCGGTTACTCCAGTAGGAAGCGGCGGCGATGAAATTATCGGCGTGGGAAATGTTGGCGGACCTTTTACCAGTATTGCGGATATGGCGGCATGGTTAAGCGCACAGCCTGCTAATACCCCCGCCTCCGCCCATACCGTAAAGTTGAACGTGAGCGATCTCGGCGGTGATTCCGACACTTCCGGAAGCGCCGGATATGTGCTTAGAGCCAACAGTGACAAATATGTCAATCTTGACCTTTCCAGCAGCACTATGACCAGCATTGGGGATAATGCTTTTTGGGGTTGCCGCCTTACCAGCATAACCATACCGAACAGCGTTACCAGCATTGGGGGGTTTGCTTTTTCAGGTAAAAGTCTTACTAACGTAATCATTCCGGACAGCATTACCAGTATTGGGTATGGTGCTTTTGTCGGTTGTACCAGCCTTACCTCAATAACTGTTGACGCTGGTAATACCGCATATAGCTCACAGGACGGCGTATTGTACAACAAAGATAAAACCGCTTTACATACATATCTGGCAGGAAAAAAAGAAGACTCTTTTATCATACCCAACAGCGTTACCAGCATTGGTAATGCCGCTTTTTACGGTTGCACCAGCCTAACCAGCGTAACCATACCGAACAGCGTTACCAGCATTGGGGTACAAGCTTTTGAAAATTGCACCAGCCTTACCGCAATAACTGTTAGCGCCGATAATACCGCATATAGCTCACTGGACGGCGTATTGTACAACAAAGATAAAACCGTTTTAAATGCATATCCGGCAGGAAAAAGAGAAAAAACGTTTACCATTCCGAACAGCGTTACCAGCATTGGGGGAACTGCTTTTTCAGCTTGCTACAGTCTTACTAGCGTAACCATAGGAAGCGGCGTTACCAGCATTGGGTGGGCTACTTTTTCAGGTTGCACCAGCCTTACCAACGTAACTTTTCAAAGCACGATTACTGCGGATAATTTTAACATTGACGCATTCGAAAACCTTGGCGATCTGCGTAATAAATACCTTGCAGGCGGCATAGGAACATATACCACAACCGCGCCTGTGGACAAAAATTCAGTATGGACGAAAAAATGAAAATGAAAAAATTATTATTAGTATTACCGGCAATATTGCTGGCGCTCACAATGACGGTTGTCGGCTGCGATGACAGCCCGACAAATAAGCATCAGACAAATGATGCGCCACAGACGGTTAAGTATGAAAGCATTGACGCCTCAGGTAACACATACATCCTGACTATAACTGAAAAAACCTCACGGGCGGCTTATACGGTCACGAAGGGTGACAGTTATGCACTTACTATAAAACAACAGGGACAGCCGGATAAGGAAAGCAAAGGGACTGTTTCCACCATCAAAGACGACGGCGAATTGACGATGAAGCCCACAAAAGAAGATTCAGAGCCGTTCGGCGTAAGCGTCAACGACGGAAAGATGACCGACATCACCGGAACGATTACCCTTGAGGATGGCGGGAAAATACCGGCGCCGGGCGCGGTTACTCCGATTGCAACTTTCACCAACGTGGCATCTATGTCGGCATGGTTAAGCGCTCAACCAACTAATAATAAAGATACGCCTTATGCTGTTAAGTTGAACGTGAGCGATCTCGGCGGTGATGGCTACACTGCCGGAAGCGCCGGAGACGCACGTTACATTGCCGGAAGCGCTGGAGACGCACTTAACGCCAACAAAGACAAATACGTTATCCTTGACCTTTCCGATAGTACCATAACCAGCTTTGGAAATGATGCTTTTACCAGTTCATCTAACCTGGTCGGTATAATCATACCGGCAACCGTTAACAACATTCCAAATTTTACTTTTCAATCTTGCAGCAACCTTACCAGAATAACCATACCCAACAACATTACCAGCATTGGGGGGTATGCTTTTCAGGGATGCACCAGCCTTACCAGTGTAACTTTTCAAGGCACGATTACTGCGGATAATTTTGACATTGACGCGTTCCGCCTCGGCGATCTGCGCGCAAAATACCTTGCCGGAGGCATAGGAACGTATACCACAACCGCACCGGTGGACAACAGTTCGGTGTGGACAAAAAAATGAAAATGAAAAAATTATTATTAGTATTACCGGCAATAGCGAAGGGAACTATGAGAAATGAAAAAATACTATGAAGCCTGTTTATGTTGGATATTTATTCTGTATCCAAGATTGTACAGCACCTTTACCACTGTAAAAAAAGATGGATTACCGGCAGGGGAAAGGGATTTATACAGGCTTGTCCGGTCAAGATTCAATTCTTTTGCAATTTGCGCCATGCCTTTCGAGCGGGCTATATCTCCAATGGCTTTGAGCAAATATTCAGGATCGTTCTCCTGTACGGCAAGTTCTATAACCGCTTCCAATGTCCCAATAACGTCTTCCTTAGTTTCAATCTCGTCCACAAGATTCCATTCGTCAAATTTGATTTTTTCCTTCTTCATGTTAGTCCTCCTCGTCAGGATTGTAATCAGCGGCTATCTTTTTCGCTTCTTTTATATCCTCTTGCTGATTAGTTTTGTCACCGCCACAGAGCAAGACGATAATTTCTTTTCTTACTTCTTTGTAATAGACCCGATAACCAGGGCCATAATCAATACGCATTTCCGAAATACCTTCCCCAACAGGCTCAACATCACCAGGGTTTCCGTCCTCAAGCCGCCTAATCCGCGCGTTAATACGGTATCTTGCCCTTGCGTCTCTCAATTTCTTTATCCATTTTTTGAAAACACTCGACCTACGTACTGCCATAATATAAGTGTTGTCTATATACAACATATTGTCAAGCTACAAAATAATGAGCAAATAGTAAATGAAAAAGCAAAGAATACTATCTTAACTTTATTATTTATTAATAAAATTTCGTGTAAGCGAAAAGGGAGTATTATATGAAAATAAAAAAATTGTTACTCATATTACTGGTATTCGCAATGTCCCTTGTCGGCTGTGATAACAGTTCGACATATACGCCTCAGACGGTAAAGTATGAAAGCGTTGATGCCGTGGGTAACACGTACATTCTGACTATAACTGAAAAAACCTCACGGGCGGCTTATACAGTCACGAAGGGTGACAGTTATACGCTTAATATAAAACAACAGGGACAGCCGGACAAGGAGAGCAAAGGCTCTGTTTCCACCATCAAAGATGACGGCGAATTGACGATGAAGCCCACAAAAGCCGATGACACATTTGGCGTAAGCATCAACGACGGGAAGATGACCGCCATTAACGGAACAATTACCCTTGAGGACGGCGGGAAAATACCTGCGCCGGGCGCGGTTACTCCGGTAGAAAACGTTGGCGGACCTTTTACCAGTATTGCGGATATGGCGGCATGGTTAAGCGCACAGCCCATAAATACCCCCGCCTCCGCTCATACCGTAAAGTTGAACGTGAGCGATCTCGGCGGTTATGCCGGCATTTCCGGAAGCGCCGGATATGTGCTTATAGCAAACGATACCAAATACGTCAACCTTGACCTTTCCGGCAGTACCTTTACAGACATTGTAGGTTCTGCTTTTTACAGGTGCAGCAACCTTACCAACGTAACCATACCCGACAGCGTTACCAGCATTAAGAATGCAGCTTTTTTATATTGCACCAGCCTTGCCAGCATAAAAATACCGGACAGCGTTACCAGCATTGGGGAGTTAACCTTTGGCTGTTGCTTTAACCTTACCAGCGTAACCATAGGGAACAGCATTAACAGTATTGGGGATAGGGCTTTTGAAGCATGTACCAACCTTACCAGCTTAAACATACCCAACAGCGTTATCAGCATTGGAATGGGTGCTTTTGAAGGTTGCAGCAGCCTTACCAGCGTAACCATTCCGAACAGCGTTACCAGCATTGGGTATTATGCTTTTTTTGATTGCACCAGCCTTACCGCAATAAATGTTGGCGCCGGTAATACCGCATATAGCTCACAAGACGGCGTATTGTACAACAAAGATAAAACCGTTTTAAATACATATCCGGCAGGAAAAAAAGAAAACACTTTTATCATACCTAACAGTGTTACCAGTATTGGAAATAGGGCTTTTGGATCATGCATCAACCTTACCAGCGTAACCATAGGAAACAACGTTACCAGCATTGATGGTGGTGTTTTTAGCTATTGCACCAGCCTTACCAGCGTAACCATACCCGACAGCGTTACCAACATTGATGGTGGTGCTTTTAGCTATTGCACCAGCCTTACCAGCGTAACCATACCCAACAGCGTTACCAACATTGGGCAAGGGGCTTTTGAATCATGCAGCAACCTTACCAGCGTAATCATAGGGAACAGCGTTACCGGCATTAGGAATAGTGCTTTTAGAGGCTGCACCAGCCTTACCAGCGTAACCATACCGGACAGCGTTACCAGCATTGATGGTGGTGCTTTTAGCCATTGCACCAACCTTACCAGCATAACCATACCGGACAGCGTTACCAGCATTGGGAGTCAGGCTTTTTTTGCTTGTACCAGCCTTACCGTAATAACTGTTGACGCTGGTAATACCGTATATAGTTCACAGGATGGCATATTGTACAACAAAGATAAAACCACTTTACATGCATATCCGGCAGGGAAAGAAGGAACAACATTTACCATACCTAACGACGTTACCAGAATTGGGAATGGCGCTTTTTCCAGTTGCACTAAACTTACAAACGTAACCATACCCAACAGTGTTACAATCATCGGGAATGACTCTTTTTCTAGTTGTACCAAACTTACAAACGTAACCATACCGGACAGTGTTACAATCATTGGGCTTGGGGCTTTTTTAAGTTGCGCCAACCTTACCAGCGTTAAGTTTGAAGGCATTATTTATAATTTAGGCTCTGATGGTAGTGGTGTTAGTATGGACCCATTCAACGGCGACTTACGCGACAAGTACCTTGCCGCAAACGGCGGCATAGGAACGTATACCACAACCGCGCCGGTGAACAGAGATTCGGTGTGGACGAAACGATAAAAATAAAGACTGAGGAGCATTACATGAAAATGAAAAATTTATTATTAGTATTACCGGTAATAGCGTTGGCGCTCACAATGACGATTGTCGGCTGTGATAACAGCCCGACGGATAAGTCCAAGACGGATGATGCTCCACATGTGGACAATTATTATGAAAGAGCCGATCTTCTGGGCAATATATACATCCTGGCTATCGCGGGAGAAACCACACGGGCCGCTTATGCGGGCGACAGTTATGTGCTGACCATTAAACAAGTGGGACAGCCGGAAAAGGAAAGCAAAGGGGAAGTTTCCACCATCAATGATGACGGCGAATTGACGATGAAGCCTACAAAAACCGATGACACATTCGGCGTAAGTATCAAAGACGGTAAGATGACCGCCATCACCGGAACGATTACCTTTGTGGACGGGACGACAGTAGCGGCGCCGGGCTTTTTCAGCATTGCGGATATGGCGGCATGGTTAAGCGCCCAGGGCGACAATACTGTTGATAAGCCTTATACCGTTAAGGTAAATTTAAATAACTATGATGACTTGTGGCTGAAAAATGCCTTCACTTCCCCAAACAAATACATCATCCTTGACCTTTCCGGCAGTACCATAACCAACATTCCATGTTGGGGAGATGAAGGAGGAGCATTAGGATACAGTAACATTACCGGCGTAATCATACCGGACAGCGTTACAAGGATAGATAATTATGCTTTTAGAAATTTCAACAACCTTACAGGGATAAACATACCCGATAGTGTTACCGATATTGGGTGGTATAGTTTTTCCGGCTGCATCAATCTTACCGGCGTAACCATAGGAAACTCTCTTACCGGTATAGGGGATAACGCTTTTCATAATTGCACCAACCTTACCGCGATAAATGTTGATGATGCTAATACCTCATATAGTTCTCAGGACGGCGTATTATATAACAAAAATAAAACCACTTTAATTCAATATCCGCAGGGAAAAACAGGCGCATTTACCATACCGGACAGCGTGACCGCCATTGGGGAAGGCGCTTTTTCCGGTTGCACCAAACTTACCGGCGTAACCATACCGGACAGTGTGACCGCTATTGGAAATGGCGCTTTTTCCGGTTGCACCAGCCTTACAAACATAAACATACCGGACGGCGTTACCAACATTGGGGGAAGCGCTTTTTATGGAACGCCATGGTTAGATAACCAGCCGGACGGTTTAATTTATGCCGGGAAAGTAGCATACATTTACAAAGGCGCTATGCCCGCAAATACAAGTATAACATTACGTGATGGCACAGAAACAATTTTTAAAGAAGCTTTTAAGGATTGCGGCAACCTTATCAGCGTAACTATACCCAACAGCGTTACCCACATTGGGGATTCTGCTTTTTCCGGCACCGGTCTTACCAGTGTAACCATACCGTCCAGCGTGACCAGCATTGGGTATTATGCTTTTTATAGCGGCAGTCTCAACGAAATAAATGTCGATGCCGGTAACAGCGCATTCAGTTCAACAGACGGCGTGCTGTATAACAAAGATAAAACAGTTGTAATTCAATGTCCGTTAGATACAAGAGGAACTGTAACCATACCGTCCAGCGTTATCACCATTGAGAATTATGCTTTTTACGGCTGCAGAATTAGCGCCGTAATCATACCTGCCAGCGTGACCGGCATTGGGATATACGCTTTTTATTGGTGCTACTGGCTTACCAGCGTAACCTTTGAAGGTACGATTACATCGGGAAATTTTGGCTCTAACCCATTTAACGGTGACTTACAGGCAAAGTATCTTGCCGGAGGCATAGGAACGTATCAAATAACCGCAGTTACAGGCGGGTTTGTTTCCCCCAACGCGGTGTGGACTAAACAGTAGAAAGAGTGACCAAGGAGCATTACATGAAAATGAAAAATTTATTATTAGTATTACCGGCAATATTGCTGGCGCTCACCATAACGGTTGTCGGCTGTGATAAAGACTCGACAGATGATAACACGCCCCATGTAGACAATTATTATGAAAGAGCCGATCCTGTGGGCAACATATATATCCTGGCTATCGCGGGAGAAACCACACGGGCCGCTTATGCGGGCGACAGTTATACGCTTACCATTAAACAGTCGGGACAGCCGGAAAAAGAAAGTAAAGGGGAAGTTTCCACCATCAAAGACGACGGCGAATTAACGATGAAGCCCACAAAAACCGATGACACATTCGGCGTAAGTATCAAAGACGGGAAGATGACGGCTATCACCGGAACGATTACCCTTGTGGACGGGACGACAGTAGCGGCGCCGGGCTTCCTCAGCGTAGCGGATATGGCGGTATGGTTAAGCGCCCAGGGCGACAATACCGCTGATAAGCCTTATAACATTAAATTGAATATAAGCGATATTACCGGTACTGCCGATACGATTAGGGCCAACAATACCAAATACGTCAACCTTGACCTTTCCGACAGTACCTTTACCGTCATTGGAGGGGATCATTTTTATGGCTGTACCAGCCTTGCCGGCGTAACCATAGCAAACGGCGTTACCATTGAGCAAACCGCTTTTGCCGCTTGCCCCAACCTTACCGCAATAAATGTCGCCGCTGATAATAGCGAATACAGTTCCGAAGACGGAGTATTGTACAACAAAGATAAAACCGCTTTACATACATATCCGACAGGAAAAATAGGAAACCCATTTATCATACCGGACGGCGTTACCAGCATTGAGGATTATGCTTTTGGCAGTAGCGCCAACCTTGCAAGCATAATCATACCGGACAGCGTTACCAGCATTGGGCGTGTAGCTTTTGGCAATTCCGGTCTTACCAGCATAATCATAGGGAACGGCGTTACCAGTATTGGGGGTTCTGCTTTTTCCTCGTGTACCAACCTTACCAGTGTAACCATACCGGACAGCGTTACCAGCATTGGGGAGTACGCTTTTTACGGCTGCACCAGCCTTGCCAGCATAACCATAGGAAACAGCGTTACCAACATTGGGGATAATGCTTTTTCCGGAACACCATGGTTAAATAACCAGCCGGACGGTTTATTTTATGTGGGAAAAGTTGCATATATTTACAAAGGCGTAATGCCCGCAAATACAAATATAATAATACTTGACGGCACAAAAATAATTGCTAAAGAAGCTTTTAAAGATTATAAAAACCTTACCGGCGTAACCATACCAAACAGCGTTACCGGCATTGGAGATTCTGCTTTTTCCGGTACCGGCCTTACCGGCGTAATCATACCGAACAGTGTTACCAGCATTGGGAATTATGCTTTTTCCGGAACCCAACTTACCGGCGTAACCATACCCGCCGGCGTTACCAGCATTGGGTATTATGCTTTTTATACCAGTACCCTTACCGAAATAAATGTTGATGCCGGTAACAGCGTATACAGTTCAGAAGACGGCGTACTGTATAACAAAGATAAAACTGTTGTAATTATATGGCCGTTAAGAAAGAGCGTATCCATACCCAATAGCGTAACCGGCATTGAGCAATACGCTTTTTTCGGTAATAACACTCGCAGTGTTACCATACCGGCCGGCGTTACCAGTATTGGGAGTTACGCTTTTCAATGCTCCTACCTTACCAGCGTAACCTTTGAAGGCGTGATTACTCCGGCTAATTTAAATAACGCATTCATCGGCGACTTACGGGCAAAGTATCTTGCAGGCGGCATAGGAACGTATACCACCACGACCACTGGCACAGCCGGGCTTGTACCCAGTAATGCGGTATGGACTAAACAGTAGGAATAGTGACCAAGGAGTATATATGAAAATGAAAAATTTGTTGTTATTATTACCGGCAATATTACTGGCGCTCACCATGACGGTTGTCGGTTGCAATAACAGCCCGACGAATGACAATCATCAGACAAATGACGCGCCCCAGATGCTCAAGTATGAAAGTATTGATGTATGGGGTAACACGTACATCCTGACTATAACAGAAAAAACCTCACGAGCGGCTTATACAGTCACGAAGGGTGACAGTTATGCGCTTACCATAAAACAACAGGGACAGCCGGACAAGGAAAGCAAAGGGACTGTTTCCACCATCAAAGACGACGGCGAATTGACGATGAAGCCCACAAAAGCCGATTCAGAGCCGTTCGGCGTAAGCGTCAACGACGGAAAGATGACCGCCATCACCGGAACGATCACCCTTGAGGACGGCGGGAAAATTCAAGCGCCTGGCGCGGTCACTCCTGTAGGAAGCGGTGGCGATGAAATTATCGGCGTAGGAAACGTTGGCGGACCTTTTACCAGTATTGAGGATATGGCGGCATGGTTAAGCGAACAGCCAGCTAATACTGAAAATACGCCTTATACTGTTAAGTTGAACGTGAGCGATCTTGGCGGTGCTGCATCCGTTACCGGAAGCGTTGGAAATACGCTTAGGAACAATTCTACCAAATACGTCAACCTTGACCTTTCCGGCAGTACCTTTACAAACATTGTAGATTCTGCTTTTTACAGTTGCAGCAACCTTATTGGTGTTACCATTTCCAATAACGTCATAACAATAGGAAAATATGCATTTGGAGACAGCCAACTAACCAGCGTTATTATTGGTAACAGCGTTATGTCTATTGGAGAGTATGCATTTCAAAACACCCAACTGACCAGCGTTATAATACCAAATAGCGTTACATACATAGAAGGCTATACATTTTATAAATGCAACAAACTGACCAGCGTTACTATACCCAACAGCGTTACCGGCATTGGGTTAGCGGCTTTTAACAGGTGCGAAAGCCTTACCAGCGTAAACATACCGGACAGTGTTACCGAAATTATGAGTTCCGTTTTTGCCTATACCAGTCTTACCAGCATAAGCATACCAGACAGCGTTACATACATTGGTTCAGGAGCTTTTCCGACAGTATGGTTAAATAACCAACCAGATGGTGTAGTTTATGCAGGAAAAGTAGCATATAAGTACAAAGGAAATATGCCTGCAAATACAAGTATAATATTACTTAATGGTATAAAATCAATTACTGGAAGCGCTTTTGAAGGTTGTACTAACCTTACCAGCGTAACCATCCCTAACAGCGTTACCAGCATTGGGAGTAGTGCTTTTCGAGGTTGCAGTCTTACCAGTGTAACCATACCGGAAAGTGTTATCAATATTTGGGATCGTGCTTTTGAAAATTGTACCAGCCTTACCAGCGTAAGATTTGAAAGAGTTGATACTACTTTTAGCGAAACTTTTACATTTGTTAGCTATGATGAAACGAGATCTTTGCTGGCTGCGTATTACACCGGAGGAATAGGAACATATACGAGAGACAGCGACGGCGATGTATGGACAAGACAGCCATAAAAAGGAGTTTACAATGAAAAGAAAGAAAATAATTGCTCTTTGATGATAGATATTTTTCTTCGTGATCTCCTCTTCCTTCGTGCTCTTTGTGTGAGTCTTTTGGAGAATAAATGAGTAATGTGTCAGAGAATATTTTGTGTCCGAAAACCTGGCCATGAAAGGGCAAGTAACGGTCAAGGTCAGAGACTCGTTCTTCCGCCATTCTAAGGGCTTCCTCAGCGGAATCTTGCAATCTGCTTCATAAACCTGTACAATAAACAAAACAGAAATGAAGCTTATAAGTCAATTTTTAATAGTTATCTTTTTTTTATTTTCAGCCCTCGCCGTGCCAGCGCAGCAGCAATATGACGATATAAATGATTTTGATTTTATAGTAATGCATATATTTGATGATTCTATGCCTGAAGTACATATTACCGGATATAAAGGCACAAATACGGTTGTCAGGATTCCTCCGCAGATTAATGATCTGCCCGTTTTACGGATTGGGGACGAGGCATTTGCCGGAAAAGGGCTCACCGAAGTAATCATTCCCGATTCTGTTTTTTATATTGGGTACAGGGCTTTTGCGGAGAATCAACTTGTCAGCATAACTTTTCCCGATGTGGATATTGAAATTGACTCTAATGCTTTTTTTAATAATGCGCTTACCGGCTTAACTCTTCCGGGCGGCATAAAAGAAATTGCCAACGGGGCGTTTATTGGCAATAACATTACAAAGATAATCATTGGCGCAAAGGTTAAAGTCGGCGACAGTAAACTTAATGGTGATACCGGAGGTCCGTCATTTGATCTTGATTTCGGCGGTTTTTACATAGCGAATAAGTGTAAGGCGGGTACTTATACCTATACTAACGGTAATTGGAACGTGCAGTATGATATTAACGACAGCGGTTTTGCGGCTAACATCGTGAACAACGGCAAATCAGTACAAATTGTTGATTATAACGGAACAGACTTTGAAATTACTATTCCTTCGCGGCTTAACAACCTGCCTGTTACGGAAATAGGACATGAGGCGTTTTCTGAAAAAAGACTGAGAAGAGCTGTAATTCCCGACACTGTTACAGTTATAGGAGAGAGGGCATTTGCACATAACGCGCTTTCAGGTATTGTTATTCCCAACAGCGTTATTGATATTGAAGAAGGGGCGTTTGAAGGCAACCATATCAGCAGCGTTAATATCCCTGACAGCATTACCGTAATTAAGGAGCGTACATTTGCAAATAACGCGTTGACAGGCATTGTCATCCCCGACGACGTTACCGTTATTGGGGAATCGGCGTTTGCAGATAACAAACTTGGTAGCGTTGTTATTCCAAACGGCGTAACAAAAATCGCGGAGGACGCGTTTGCAAGGAATCAGCTTACCGGAGTATCCATTCCCGACAGCGTTCTTACAATTGGTTCGGGGGCATTTGCAGATAACAAACTGGCAAACATTACGCTTCCCAATAAAATTTTAATTATTTGGGACGGAGCGTTTAGAAACAATCAGCTTACAGTTATAACGATTCCCAACAGCGTAACCGCTGTAAAAGACAGGGCGTTTATGGGAAACCCTATCACGCAGATAACAATTGGCGTTGATGTTAATATTGCCGCCGCTAACCGCCGTGAAGCTTTTGACTCGGATTTTCATTCGTTTTATGAGCAAAATGAGAGGCTTGCGGGAACCTATATATGCGGCAGTAACGGACACTGGTCATCGGGAACCGTAAAGGCGCATTACAGCGATGAAAGTTATTTTGAAGTGAAGGTTCTGGAAAGCGGTGATAAGGTATCTATTGTCAATTACACGGGAGAGGGAAAGACTGTTATTATTCCGCCGGTGTTACGTGATTTACCGGTCAGCGAAATTGAGAAAGAAGCGTTTTCTGAAAAAAAAGGCCTTAATCGCGTCATTATTCCCGGCAGCGTTTTTATTATTGGAACCAGGGCGTTCAGATTGAACAATATTGACAGTGTAAAGATTTCCGACGGCGTTGGTTATATCGATGAAAGGGCGTTTGCAAATAACAAGATTACCGAAGTGACTATACCTAACAGCGTCGCCGGAATTGGGTATAGGGCTTTTGATGAAAATAGAATAATACGGATAACCATAGGGGAGGGCGTTACGCTAAACAATCCGTTTGGCTATACATTAGGCGACCGCTCTTTTGATGAATTTTACGACAAGAACAACCGAATGGCGGGAACGTATCAGTTTGTTGACGATAAGTGGCAGTTCACAGGTCTTTCTGAAGATGAACAGGCAAAAGCTCATGCGGCTATGGAGAAGCGTCCGCTTCCGCCGGTTTCATTTGTGTGGAACAGCCGAGGGGTATACCGTCATTCCAACAACCGTTACGATGAGGCAATTGCAGACTACACCGAAGCGATTCGTCTCAATCCTAAATGGAATCTCCCCCTGCACAATCGCGGTCTTGCCCGTATTGAAACAGGCGACTATGACGGGGCTATTGCCGATTTCACAGAGTATATGAAACTGGGGGAGAATAATTCAGGCGCGCTTATAAACCGGGGTAAAGCCTATAAGATAAAAGGCGACCTTGACGCCGCTTTATCCGATTATAACGAAGCAATTCGCTTGAACCCGAATGAATCCAGAGCGTATAACAACCGCGGCAATGTTTACATTGTCAACAAAGAGTATGAGAAAGCGTTAGCTGATTATCAGAAAGCCATTCAGTTAAATCCGAACTATGTAGACGCCCACAATAACCTTGGCGTGCTGTACCTTGATATGGATGAATATGACAAAGCTCTTACGGAACTTAACGAAGCGATACGTCTTGACGGCGATTATGCAATGGCATGGTGTAACAAGGGCGTAGTCTATTATCAAATTGAAGATTATGAGGCGGCATTGGAAAATTTCAACGAAGCGCTTAATCTGATTCCGCAATACGCTTACGCCTTGCTCAAACGCGGCGATACTTATCTGGCGTTAAATGATCTGGACGGCGCCATTGCCAATTATAACGAAGCAATCCGCATTGATCCGCTAAACAGTTCAGCGTACAATAACCGCGCTGTGGCGTACAGAAGGAAGGACAGCCATGAACAGGCAGTCGCCGATTTAGACCGCGCCCTTGAAATTGACCCGGATAACGAGATTTATAAACGCAACCTCGAGAAATTGTTAGCTGAAGATGAAGAACAGTAAAATCTTTTTCATTTGATTAATTATATGCCTTTATCCAATCTTTGACATCATTGTCGTTAGGATAATATTTTTTTAATAATGATACAATCATGTCATTACCCGTTCTATTATTAATCCAATGGTAACTTCCCAATAAATATATCAGAAATACTTTAATTTGTTCTTTTACTAATGATGAAGCATAATGTTTTTTGTTTAATATTTTATCTATATCACTATTTTGCAGAAAGAATTCCCCTATCTCTATGACGGTTTCATTGTTATTAGCTCTACGATGATAATGCAATAAGAGTACAATATTATCAATATTATATTTATCATTTATTACATTTTGTTCAAGCATTGTTTCGGCGTTCAATACATTTCTATCAGACTGCCTTTCGTTTATACTGCAAAATACACTAAGAACCTGCATAGGATTATGAACATACCAATTATCTTTAGGCACGTTATAGTTTTTACTGGTGTTGAAATAATCAACTATTTTCCCTGAACCCAATTTTATAACTTCATGTCTAAGAGATTTTGTTAAATCCATCCATGCGAAAATAGAGTTTATTTTTAATTCTGAAAAGAACCAAAATCCAAACTGCGCCAATTCTAAACAATAACCGTATTTTTTATTAGTAAATTCCGGTAAAGTATAGTATCCGTTGTTTTTACTGGGTAATCCCTGCCGTCCTCTTATATTTATTTCCTGTAACGCCTTATAAAGCAAATTAACCGCTTCATCTTCGGTTACTTGTTTTTCATTCCAACCCTCTCCTAAAACCTTTGTTACCGCTTTCATTACCGTGCCTTTTTCATCATCAAGCCAGACAAGCGGTAAATTATTGGCGTACACATAAGTTTTTATTTCTTTGTCAATGATTGCTGTTTCTTCGGGATATTTGAAGCGTATATTTAGATAGTAATAATTGACAATTTCATTTTCTTCCAGACGCGAATTACCAGCTCCATAAATGACATAATTGGCGTAAAAACCGCTATCTATGCTTTTTTCTTTTTTCTCTAAAGTATCGCCTGTGCCGTATTTTTCGATAAATCCCTCGTAGCCTTCGTTTGCTCCTTTGTCAATTACTCCATTTGCGTTTTTATCTTCCAAGCCTAAATTACGGACAATTATTTCTGCTAACGGTGAAAATTTATAAAGATAGTGGCTTGTAGAGTATGCTTGTGCGGATAAATTAAAAGATGTGAAAATAAATATTAAAAATACAATTATCTTTTTCATTTTTTCCTTTTTGGTGCCTGACACCTTTTGCTGCTCCTTCCGCTACTCCATATCCGATAATCTAATTTCTGTTCTGTTGGTATAAGTTGAATGATTATAGGATTGCAAAATTGCTTTACAAATAATTATGTCTTCGGCGTATGTAATAAAAAAGTATTCTCTACCATATGCAGGTGATTCTTTAAATTTTTGCTGTGTTTGTTTGTTTCCGTAAGAATAATCATCACTCCATGTAGGATCGATAATATAAACATTTTCAGCCGTTCTGTATTCAAGCCAAGCATGAGCGCCATAACTGCTTTTTCCGCTTACTTTAAATAAATTTTCTATCAAACCTTTCTCACGGGCTAATAGAATAAAAAAGTTTGAATAATCATTGCAAACACCGCCGCCGTATTTGTAATAATCTTCTTTAGTCGCGCCATAAATATACGGCGATTTTTTTCTTCCTCTCAACATATCAAAATCGTAAGTAAAGTTATCAATAACTTCTTTTTGTATTTCCCATAAACCGTCGTATACTTCCTGTGGTACGTCATCGGGTTTCGTGTCTCTATACCTAATAGTATAAAAAGAACTGTTTCCTTCTTTTCCTGTATATAAAAGTAAAGTTTTTAAAACTGGTTTCGCTGTTTTTTCTTGTTCCGAAACAACTGTTTGCGCCATAGGAGTAACCACTGCGAAAATAAATATTAAAATTACAATTACCTTTTTCATTTTTTATTTTTCATACCCTATTTCTTCGATTACCACCCATACCGCTTTTGATGAAATCTTACTGCTGGTTCCAGTCCCAACAAATTCTTTATCCCTTGCGTCAAAATACTCCCCTCTGCTGACAATATTCCAGCCTTGTTTTAAGCGAATATCGTATTTTCCGTACCCTTTCCAATTATACCGACTGGGCGTTTTTAATTTACCGGAAAAATTTACATCTCCCATTGAGTAAATAAGCTCATAATTACTGCCTTCAATATATTTATACTTATATCCATATTCATCACCTAATAAAACTTACGCTTTTGGGTTTGGATAGAGAGTAATTGACCGGTAACCAAATCCTTCCAAGTCATTTACCCTAAAGTCAAGTTCCCCTATTGCGACATTCGCGCCGATTTTGAATAAATCTACGGGAATATCCCAAAAATACATTATCTCAATCAAACCTTCTGTGATATATTCATTTGGTTTTTCAATGGTAACGGAAATGCGTCCTTTTACTATACCCCCTGAAATTTTCAATGGATAGCTCCCGTCTTGTCCGTAAAAGATACCGGCAAATACGGGAAGGTTCATCGAAGAAGGCGCCTTTTTTATTGCGTTTTTATCATCGTTCTTGTACACGACATACAATGGCGCATTTATTACCAGATTGCCCTGACTGTCTACGCTGACACCAGCCCCAAGTGTTTGGGTTTTGGCGCAGGAAATGAAAAATGAAAAGTGAAAAATAAATAATGAAAAAAGTAAAAGCCGTTTGTATGTCATCGATATGCCTCTAAATATGAATTCACATAATTATCATTGCTATAGTATTGTTTTAATATTGTTTCAATTTCGCTGAATTTTTTAGGATTTTTAGTTAAGCTATAACTCTTAATTAAAAAAAGCAAAATTGCTTGCAGATTATGCTTTATTTGTGTTTGACCTAGTTGGTTAGTTTTCATAATATCCGCTATGTTAATATTTTTAATGATGAATTCGCCAAGAACAATAACATCTTGATATTTTTCTTTTTTGGTAAGGCCACTTATTAAAATAGCGTTATCTGCTATATTATACTTGTTATATATAACTGCCTGTTCAAGTGAATCTGTATTGTATTCCTGGTTTGTATTTTTTTGTTGAATACCCGGTGTACTAATATAATAACCTAGATTTTGTATAGGATTTATAATATACCAGCGATTAACAGGTATTTTATATTTTTCGCTGCCATTGAAGAAGTCTATCATTTTACCTGTATCCGTTAATTTTATAACGTCATGTAATATGGTATCTGTTAAATCTGCACAAACAACAATGGAATTTATCTTTAACATCGAAAAAAACCAAAATCCAAACTGCGCCGCTTCAAAACAATACCCTGATTTTTTTGTAATAAATTCCGGTAAAGAATAATATCCTGTATTTGTCGGAGCGCTTCTTCGCCCTATAACTTTCATTCCATTCAATACCCGATTGAACATTACCACCGCTTCATTTTCGGTTACTTTCTTTTCATTCCAACCTTCGCCTAGTATTTTTGTTACCGCTTCCATTACCGTTCCCTGTTTATCGTCAAGCCAGACTAACGGAATGTTATTAGCATATATATAGGCGTTAATTTCACTTTCTATAACGGCACTTTCTCTTTCAAAGGCAGGTTTGAAGCGGATAGCGGTATAGTAAAGATTGGTAATCTCTGGTTCTTCCAATTTACCATTATTAGCTCCCTGTATAATACCATTAATAAAAAAGCCAATGTCAGCATTTCCGTATTTTGAAATAAATCCCTCGTAGCCTTCATTTGCTCCTTTGTCTATTACTCCATTTGCGTTTTTATCTTCCATGCCTAAATTACGGACAATTATTTCTGCTAACGGTGAGAATTTATAAAGGTATTGGCTTACCGATGGAGTTTGCGCCATAGAAGTAATTGCTGAGAAAATAAATATTAAAACAACAATTATCTTTTTCATTTTTTATTTCCTCTTTTTATTCAATCAATACCCAAACGGCATCTTTGGTAGGAAGGATACTTGTAAATTTATCAAAATTGTCAAAATCATTTTTAATTATTTTTGGATAATTATCTTCTGCGCGGATAACATTCCAACCTTGTTTTAAGTGAATATCAAAATCCACATGCCATATCCAATTATACCAACGAGGCAAATTTAGTTTGCCGGAAATACTTACATCTCCCATTGAATAAATAAATTCGTAATAGTTACCATAAAAATAATATGTCTGTCTTCCAATTGCTGTGCCTCTTATTGGTTGTAAATCGTAAGTATTAACGAGTTGAATAGAGGGATTGCCATAGCCAGCTTGGCCTTTGGCGCATAAACTAAGTAACCCAACTCTGACATCCGCGCCGCTTGTGAATAAATCATCTGGAACACTCCAAAATCTAGTCACGACATTCAACCAGTTTTCATCAGGTTTTTTAATAGTAATGGAAAGTCGGCCTTTGATAATTCCTCCAATAACTTCAATGTCATTACCTCCATCACCCCAAGGAATAAACGCATAAACTTCGTTATTCATTGAAGAAAGAGCTTGTTTTAATATCGGCTTATCGCCTGTTTCGTCTATGACATACAATGGCGCATTTATTACCAGATTGCCATCTCTGTCTATGCTGACACCCGCCCCAAGTGTTTGGGCTTTGGCGCAGGAAGCGCAAAAGAAAGTGAAGATTGTTAATTGTATTAAAAATATTGTTTTTCTCATTTTCAATTATCCTTATAAATAAATATTATAATCTATATATTTTTAGATACTGATAAATATCATTATCTTTATCATAATGTTTTTTTAATAATGCTACAGCCTTATCATAAATGGTTTTGTTCTTTTCATAATAACAACTTCTCATTAACATTGTTAATATGTCTTTTAATTGTTCTTTAATAAAAGATGAATTTAATATTTTGACTTTTAATAACTTATCTATATCATTATTGTTTATGAAAAAATTACCTAAGCCTATAACGTTTTTATTATCTGATTTTGCACTATAAAAATAAAAGTTCATTAACCCAACTATATTATCTATTCTGTATTTATCATACAAAACAGATTGTTCGAGCATTGTTTTATCGATTAACATATGTCCTCTTGCAAGATAATATGTTCCAATAGTTTGTAGAGGGTTTACGGTATACCATTTATCTTTTGAAATGTTATAGCGATAACTGCTTCCAAAATAATCAACCATTCTGCCGGAATTTAATTTGATAACGTCATGCAATATAGATGATGTTAAAACTGTCCATGTAATAATAGAGTTAATCCTTAATTCAGAAAAAAACCAAAATCCAAACTGCGCTACTTCAGTACAATACCCCTTTTTATTTTTTATTAATTCCTGCAAGGTGTAGTATCCGCCATAATTAGCTGGATCACCTGTACGTCCAATGATATTTATGCCATTTAACGCCCTGTTAAGCATATTAACCGCTTCATCTTCGGTTACCTGTTTTTCATTCCAGCCCCCGCCTAAAACCTTTGTTACCGCTTCAATTACCGTGCCCTTTTCATCATCAAGCCAGACCAGAGGCAAATTATTGGCGTACACATAGGTTTTTATCTCTTTGTCAATGATTGCCGTTTCTTCGGGATATTTGAAGCGGATATTAAGGTAGTAATAAATGACAATTTCATTTTCTTCAAGACGTGCATTACCAGCCCCATATATTACATAATTGGCGTAAAAACCGCTGTCTATACTTTTTTCTTTTTTCTCTAAAGTGTCGCCTGTGCCGTATTTTTTGATAAACCCTTCGTAGCCTTCATTTGCTCCTTTGTCTATTACTCCATTTGCGTTTTTATCTTCCATGCCTAGATTACGGACAATTATTTCTCCAAGTGGGGAGAATTTATATAAGTTTTGGATAACCGTTGGAGTTTGCGCCATAGAAGTAATTGCTGAGAAAATAAATATTAAAACTGCAATTATCTTTTTCATTTCTCCATTACTTTTTTTGTTTCTGCCGCGCTTCTTCCAAATATTTCTTTATCCCTGCGTCATCAGGCGATAATTTTAAGGCCGCTTCAAAGTCCGAAATGGCATTATTGTAATTACCGATATTTAAGTACATAAGACCTCGATAGAATAATGCAAGATAATTATCAGGTTTAATTTTAAGCGATTCCGTAAAATCGGCAATGGCGCGGTTATTATCGCCTTTTTTGGCATACACGACACCACGATTGGTCATGGTTTCAAAGTCTTTTGGGTTTAATTTAAGCACGGCGTTATAATCTGTAATGGCTTTATCAAATTCACCTTTATAGTCATAGGTAATAGCGCGATTATATAAAGCTTCTGCATAATCCGGCTTTATCTTAATAGCGGCGGTATAGTCTTCTATAGCCTTATCAAATTGATCCATAAAATAATAAACATAACCGCGACTGCTGAGGGCTTCGGGGAAATTCGGTTTTATCTTTAATGCGCTGGTATAGTCTGCTATTGCTTTGTCATACTCGCCTTTATCACGATACGCATTACCGCGCTTTAATAACGCTTCGTAATCGTTGGGATTGTTTTTAAGCGCCCTATTACTTGTTTCTATAGCGTCGTCAAGGAAATTAAAGGTAAACAGTGTTTTGTCTTCACTTTTATCACCCCATAATGCATATAAGCCTATTATTCTTAAATTTATTATGTGTTTTGAAGTTGGTACAAAATTATCAAAATTTTCTTTACAGAAATAAAAATGCATCGTTTTTTTTGCTTCGATATTGCTAAATGATAATATATTTATTCCAAGTGTATCGGAAGATAAGCATGAAATAAAAAAATTATCTTTTCCCACTATTTTTTTATTATTTTCATCAAGGGAAGGCAGGTAATTTTCTTCAAATTCTGAATAGAAATAATTATATTTTTCAGACAGTTCATTTGCTTTTTGTTGGTACTGTTCAATGATTTGCTCAAAATTGCCGGAATGTCCGATAATTTCAAGAGACTGAGGAAAAATTGCAGGGACAGATATAAATACTGCAATACATAATCCAATTAACTTTTTCAATTTAAGCTCCTTTTCATTGCTTACTAATTTTGCCACATCCCGAAAAAATCGTCAATTACGCTTTAATCATATTCCTCTTATCTCATATGTTCGCGTTGGTTCGTATGGTTCGTGGTTAAAATTCTTCTTTCTTAGTTTGTGTCACTTTTGCCTTACCAATTTTTAAAATTAATAATTGGGCGCGGTAATCAATTTTATTGCTGAAATCTAAAAGGTATCCGTTTATTCTTACCTGTTTGTCATCTGCCAATATTTGATAATAATAATCATACGTTTTAGACGAATAGGAGTTTTCCGCCAGTGAGTTTGTACGTTCATTTGTCAGCGAGATAATCTTTACCTTCATGCCTTTTGTAAGGTTTTTTCCCAGGCTGGGATATGTCTGATGATAACCTGATGCTTCATTGATATTATCGCTTATTTCCGCTTCGTTAAAAATAAATCCGTTGGCATTTATTTCTCTGATACGGTTACAATATGTCTCAAGCTTGTCATTTACATACACAAGCTCGACAAGATAATAATCATGAACAGTAACGAAAAACTCGTCTATTCCGTCTCTTTCATAAAAACGATCATATAACCTATATGCGAAATCCCATGTTTTAATTCTAACAATCAATTTAATGGCGTCTTCCTGTATTTTATACGCAACAATGGACGGCACGCCAAAGCCGTCTTGCCAATATTCAATATGTAAATAACCGTCTTTTGCATACAAACCATAATTTGAATATTCAGTAAGGAAAATTGGATTTTTTCTGTCTCTTTTTGCAAGCTCAGTCATAATATCCGCGCTTATATTGTTTTGGATAATAACAACAGATAACAGAAGTAAAATTAACTGCTTTTTCATAACTTAATTCATATTATATAATATTCGGGAATAAATGTAAATCATACATACTCCGCTGTCTGTCACTGTGGCGTTACCGTTGTCAAAAATTATCAAATGTGATATTTTAAAAGCTGCCAATCATGCGGCTAAAAGGAGTATTTAAATGAAACGTATTACATTGTTTGTTCTTATGGCAGGTTTATTTGTTTTCAATCTTGCCGCCCAACAACTGACTCAAACGCGCTTTGAAGTTAATTATCTCATGCTTGACACAGTTGATAATGTCGGAAATCTGTATATTCGTTATCATGGGCATCTTCCCTCTGTTTTAACTTTTATTAATAACGATGGTTCTATAACGGTTTGTACTTCTAGTGTAAGCTCAATAACAACCAGCACGTCTATTACATTATTAAATACCGATGAACCGTCAGGAATGACATATATCTATGAATACGACAGTAACCTGAAGGAACAAAAGAAATTACGGATAAAAAATGAACTTGAACAGTTAGGCGCTTTTACCAAAGACAATGAAGGCAACTATTACTTTTTTTACGGAATCCGGTCAACAAATAAAGATACGGAAAATATGGCAATGGTTAAATATGATAAAAACGGCGATAAAATAAAAACATATAAACTCAAAGCGCAACCTCCAAATAGTTTTGACGGAATAAGAACTCCGTTTAGATCAGGAACCTGCAGGCTTGAAATATCTGGTTCAATGCTGGCTGTTTATTTTTCCCGTGAAATGTTCAGCGGTCATCAGGCGTCTTATGGTTTTGTGTTGGATAAAGATACGTTTGAAAGAATTGATAAAGGGGCCGCGACAAATGCCGATAAAAACGGAGGCTCTTTACAAATGCCCTATGTCAGCCATTCATTTAACCAGTTTATTCTTCCCATTGATAACGGATTTGTTTTTGCCGATCACGGCGACGCATATCCAAGAAGTTTTACTTTTGCCAGGTTTTTAAATAAAAACAGCACCAAACGTGTTCATGCATTTGCTTTTCCGGGCGGGACAGGGGCAAACGCAACCTATGCGGAAATGGGTGGTTTGGCAAAAACCTCAAGCGGCTATATTTTTGCCGGAACCTACGGAAGAGAAATAAATAACCCGCGAAACCTGTTTATACTTACCTTTGATGAAGATATGACTTCCTGTTCCGCTCCAATCTATCTGACAAAATATACCAGAAACGACGGACACGCAGGACATCCAAAAATTGTACAGGTAGACGCCGACCGTTATCTGCTATTATGGGAATTCTTTAAATTTTCCACTCAAACCGCTAATATTATCGAAAGCTGCAATACGGAATATCTTTCTACTTATATGCTTATCATAGATGAAAAAGGCAATGCAATTTCAGAGCCGCAGGAACTTAAAGGCATTCGCCTAAATATAAACGATACTTTGCGTTACAACCCGCACAATAGAAAAGCGTATTGGGCAATTAACGATAGCAACACATCAATAACAATATATGCGCTGGAAATTGTGAAAAATTAAATTTTTCGTATTTCAATGCAGTATTTAATATTAATTAAATAACTCTAAAAATTTAGTAAACATGTTAAAATTTTCATTAAAAGCTGAAATAGCGCCTTCTAATTTTTGAGGAGAATTAATAACCTGATATGAAATATTTTCGCCTGTTACGCACCATCGGGCGAAATGCTCACAATTATTTGTTATTAAGCTATATCCTTTTTCTCCCAGTCTGGAACGCGCCCGTTTAACAATTTCATCTTCAGAAAATCTTTTTTCAACATTCTTATCTATTTGCAAAGCTCTTCCATTCAAAAAACTTTCCAATGTTGATTCATGTATAATGCCGTTTTCCATGCTTATTTCCTGTCCTTCAAGCGGAGCAAAATGAATAACTTTTCCATTTCCGATATAAACTCCGTAATGCTGATATGTATTAAAACCTGCAAAATAATTATCGACAAACAATATGTTGCCAACGCTCAATTTATCAAGCAGGTAAGTAAACGGATTGTTTACTATTACAGCTTTATTGTTTTGATTTTCCATCATACTGTTAAATATTTGCTGCTTTAATTCCTGTTTACTAAATAATTCCTGGGTTTTTAAAGATAAATAATCTATCAATATCCCTCCGATAAAACTTACATCTGATAATAATTTTACCGCGGTTCTGATATTTTTAATTTCATTGTCATCTTTAATTGTATATTCTTGAAGATAGTAATTATCGGCGCTGTCTAACGCTTTAAAGACGTGCTCATAATATAACATTATATCGCCGATAAACGGTTCTATAAAATCATCGTCTGATATATTATTTATTGTGTTTTGGCTGAAATTTAATGAAAAATAATTTTTTAAATTAAAATATTCGTCGTATATATTGGTAATGACAGCAACTTGTTTATATATATCTTCCCCGATTATTGATTCAAAATCCGTATTTTTATTCATTATTCTGTTAAAATTTTCCATATAATATTTTTCTTCCACAGATTTTTTCCCCGTAAAAAATCCAATAATCTTTGTCAGTCCTTTATCAAGGCTTGTAAAGTACGAATAAAACCAATCTACATAACTGTCAATATTTTTTGTATAAATTTCCGTTTGGTAATTAATCCCCTTTATCAGAATATTTTTTGTATTTTTTATTAATTCAGGCGAAATGATTTTCATTGATTTTTGCAGTTCATTTACCGCTGTTGAATCATAATAAACATTGTCTATCGCCGTAACGGGAATATTAAGAAAAGAAGAGTCTGATATATTTACAACAGAAAAATTAATTTCATCAGTTGTTTTAATTATACATTGATTTAAATAATAATCCAAAATATTTTCATCTGATGTTTCATAATAATATTTATTGTCTGTAAAATCAGATATTGCCAATATGTCAGTTTCAGAATAAAATGAATAATAATTTATATATTCGATAAAATCGTTTGTTTTTGCTTCTATTATTTTTTTTATAATGCTTTCATATTGGCCCATAAATAAATTTAAAGCAAATTCATTATAAAATTCGCCGTTATATTCTATGGCGTTGATATATGACGGAAAAACTTCAGTTAATTCGCGTAATTTCTTGTTTTGCAGCGGAAAAGAAATTTTAATTTTACTTTTGGCTGTTAATTGATTATAATTTTTATCAATGTCTGTTGATTTGGCGTAAAATATTTCTAGAGCGTCCCTTATATTAGTATTTATAATATATGCCGGATTAATATACAGGTTATTAATTAAATTATTTATTTCATTATCCAATGAAATATAAAGTTCATTGTAATCGGTTTTTCTTTGTTTGCTTAATTTATTAAGTTTATTGGAGTTATATCTTTCTCCGTCAATAATAGACATGGGGAACAAAAAAAATAGAATTATCCAGGTCAGGATAAATGCAGATAGCGCCGCGCTAATTGCGATTATTATTTTTTTCTTCAAAAAATCCTACCTTATTTTATTAATTTATATAAATTTACTGTATTTGTCAATTTATATAAGATATTTTTTAATGGCATATAATTTTTATTTATTAATGAAAGCTTAATATACGTATATGCGACGAAAATTATTAAAATTAAACCTCTTTACATCTTATTTAGAATGTAAATATTTGGTATATTTGTAATGTGAATATAATCTTATTTGAAGAACATGAATTAGGCCGTAATCTTCCCCGAAGGGATGAGCGTACAATTCATCTTTTAAAAGTTTTACATAAAAAGCCGGGCGACGAATTTGAAGCCGGCATCCTCGGCGGAAAGAAGGGGACGGGCAGAATTGAGAAAATTAATTTGGACGGCTCTGTTTTTGTCACCTTATATGTTACTGAGCCGCCTCCGCCGCGTCTTAAGTTAAGGATGGCAGTCTCTTTTGTGCGCCCGATACAGCTTCGCCGCATTTTCAGGGACCTTTCCAGTATCGGAGTGTCAGCGATTGATCTTGTGGCAACTGATATGGGAGAAAAAAGTTACCGCGACACAAAATTATTGTTAGACGGCGGGGCGCAAGCCGCTCTTGTTGAGGGCGCGGTACAGGCGCGAGATACAAGGATTCCTGAAATTAAAATTTATGATAATATTGAATCATGGCTTGAAGCTTATCCGTGGGAGAGGAAGGACAGCCGTATCCCCCAGTTGATTGCGGCTGATAATGTGCGCCCTGAAGGTTCTTTTTTTCACCTTTCCGTGACATCAAGGCCGATAGTGGCCGCCATAGGTCCGGAGAGGGGCTGGTCGGACAGGGAACGGGATTTGTTTGAGAAAGCGGGGTTCTTACGGCTGTCAATAGGAGAGCGCTCCTTACGTACGGAGACCGCATGCACTGCGGCGGCGGCGCTTGCCATGGAAAAAATTGAGGAAGGCGGTTAATGAATCAGGACAAAGTAAAACAAAAATTACTGGCGATAGAAGACGCGCCGCTTGAGTTCTCTCTGATTTTTTCGGGAAAGAAAAGCAAGAAGGTAAACGGACTTTACAAGCCTGTATCAAGAGAAATAATAATTCATAACCGTAATTTCCAGCCTGACGACACAGGGCAGAATTTAATGCTCTATACGGCAATACATGAATACGCCCATCATCTGCACGCCTGCGCCCACGGGGGAAAACTTTCGCCAAGAGCGCATAACAGCGAATTTTGGGCTATTTTTCACGAGCTGCTTGAAAAGGCGGAAAAGAAAAAAATTTACAGCGATGTTTTTTCCGTCTCGCCTGAACTTTTAAAATTAACGGATATGATCCGCGACAAGTATTTAAAAAACAACGGCGAACTTGTAAAAGAAATGGGAAAACATTTATTAAAAGCGCATGATCTTTGCACGAAAATCGGCGTGCGTTTTGAAGACTATGTTGACAGGATGCTGCGTATTCCAAGGACTGCCGCCAACATGGCGATTAAAATGTTCGAGTACGATATTGCCCCCGAAGTAGGCGCTGACAATATGCGCTTTCTTGCCGGTATCCGAGACGGAGACGAGCGAAAAGCTGCAGAAAAGGCCCTTATTAAAGGCAAGAGTCCCGACAGCGTTAAAGTTCAAGTGCGTAATAAAAACAAAGAAGAAGATCCGTTAGTATTACTGGAAAAAGAAAAATCAAGGTTAGAGCGGACAATCGCCACTCTTAACAAACGTCTTAACGAAGTAATAAAGGAATTAAAGGAAAAGAAATGAAAAACGTTTACATTGATTACAATGCGACGACTCCACTAAGGCCGGAGGTAAAGACCGCGATTACAGAAGCTCTGGAAATATTCGGAAACGCTTCCAGTATGCACGCGTCGGGAAGATTGGCCCACGCAAGGGTAGAGCAGGCAAGAAGCGCGGTGAAAGCTCTTATTGGCGCAAAGGACGGGACAATTGTTTTTACGTCGGGCGGTTCGGAGTCCAACAATACCGTGTTTCAAACAATGCGCCGGTTAATTGACTCTTCCGCTTCAAAGGGACGCAATGAATTTATTACTACGGCTATCGAGCATCCGTGCGTGATGAATTCGGCGCTGGACTTAAAAAAATTGGGGTTTAAGGTTACCATTTTGCCCGTTGATAAATATGGAAAACTTAAAATTGACGAACTTGAAAAAGCGCTTAACAGTAAAACTTTGTTTGTGTCAGTAATGGCGGCTAATAATGAAATCGGCACAATACAGGATATTAAGGAAATTACTGCTCTTGTTCAAAGGATGGGCGCTTTTATGCACATAGACGCTGTGCAGGCTGTCGGAAAAATCCCCATAAACGCGGAAGAACTGGGAGTGGATTACCTTACCGTATCGGCGCATAAAATTTACGGTCCAAAGGGAGTGGGGGCGTTATATGTAAAAAAAGGCGCTCCGCTGTTTCCGCTGGTACAGGGCGGCCATCAGGAAGACGGTTTAAGGGCGGGAACTTACAACAATATTGGAATCCTCGGCTTTGGAAAAGCTGCGGAACTTGCCGCAGGCGAAGTTGAAGAATACGGCAGGAAAATCTCGGTACTGCGCGATAGATTGCGTAGGGGGCTTACTGAAAAAATCCCGAACATTAAAATTAACGGCCACCCAAAGGACGTGCTTCCAAATACGCTGAATGTTTCCTTCCCCGGCGCGGAGGGGGAATCGATTCTGCTTTCCATGGACATGCAGGGAATTGAAGCGTCTACAGGTTCTGCCTGCGCGTCGGGAAGCCTTGAGCCCTCGCATGTTCTTCTCGCTACGGGAGTCGGACCCGAACTTGCGCACGGTTCGATCCGTTTCAGCCTGGGGTGGGGTATTACAGAAAGCGATATTGATTATATAATAGAAGTACTTCCGCCGATTATCGCGCGGCTTCGGGCAATGTCAACTTTGGCGGAAACTTAAAAGGAAGGGAGATATGTCGGACTGGTTATATTCGGACACTGTTAAAGATCATTTTACAAATCCGCGCAATGTGCTTCTGGAAGACGAGGCTGTTTTTGCGCCGGACGCAAAAGGGCAGACGGGAAATATTAAATGCGGCGATCAAATGTTGATGCTCTTAAAAATTAAAGACGACGTTATTACGGACGTGCGCTGGAAAACTTACGGCTGCGCAAGCGCCATCGCTTCTACCAGTATGCTCTCGGAGACTATAAAGGGAATGAAACTGGAAGAGGCTTATAAAATCCGCCCCGAAGACCTTGTAGAAAAACTTGGCGGGCTTCCGAGTTTTAAAATACACTGTTCTGTATTGGGCGATAAAGCCCTTCGCGCCGCGATAGACGATTATCTTTCAAAGACCGGACGGCAGGGGCTTTATGTAGAGGAGACCGCTGTTATCTGTCATTGTTTGGGCATTACGGATAAAGACATAGAAAACGCTTTTCATAACGGGGCGAGAAACTGGGAACAGCTTCAACAGGCGACCAAAATCGGCACAGTCTGCGGAAGCTGTAAAGAAAAAGCCGTGGATATTCTCCACGGCTTTGAACACATTTACGGTAATTAGCCGCTATTTGCCGGCAGTAGCAGTACCGGCAGGGCTGGCAGCGCCGCCTTCAGTTAAATCCGCCGGATTCAGTATTAAAACCGAACCGTCTTCACGCTGGGTTAAGAGCATTCCCTGTTGAATTAACACTGAACTATCAGGATGTACCATAACTTTTGATATTGCCTGTAATTCAAGGTTTGTGTTAAAACGTCCTATATAACATTTATTCTTTTCAAGATTAATTACTATCGCGTAAAGATCGTTTCCGTTTACCCATAACAGGCTTCCCGTCTTAATGTCGTCATTGCCCTGTCTTGCCATTTCAAGGCTTGACGGGTTTACTTCGACAAGGCGAACCGCGCCCTGGCCTTTATTCTCACCGGCGATGGCAAGCACTCTTCCGCCTAATAGCGTGACTGTTCTTGCATGGATTAAATCAAGAGGCGATCTTTTTATTTCTTTTCCGTCAGCAGGATTCAGGCGGACAATACGTCCCATTGCAAGCGGAGTTGTTCTTTCTATTGTTACGCCGAAAATGCCGCTTGTATCCTGGGCAATGGCGGCTTGTTGATCTTTTGCAATTTCCTGCCTCTGCTGCTGGGCTTCTTCAGTTTTCTTCTCGGCAAGTTCTTCAACTTTTTTAACATCTTCTTTGCGTTGATCAAGCGCTTCTTCTCTCTTGGTTATTGCTTCCTCAGCTTTCTTAGCTTCTTCCTGAGTGATTTTTCCCTGCGCTTGAGCTTCCTGTACTTTCTGCCTTTCCTGCGCTATTTGTTTTTCTTCTTCTTTAATTGAATCGCGTTGTGTCTTCGCCTGTTGTTCGGCTTTCTCGGCTTCACGTTCAATCAGGTTGACCATTTCCTGGCGCTGAGGAATACCCTGATCATCTTCCTTTCTCATTTCTTCAATGACTTTTTGATCGGTAAGGGTGCTTGTATCAACAGAACTTAAACCGCCGATTCCAAGAGGGATAACCATTAAAGTTCTGCCCGGCCACTCGTCATAGCGGATGGAAAGTCCTACTTTTTCTTTGGTAAGGTTGTTCATTACCATAGTTTTATATCGACTTGTAAAATAGTCCCAGTTTCCACGGTATACGGCGTTATAAATGGTTATATATTCGGCTAATAACGCGGCGTCTCTTTCTGAATATTGATACGCCGTTTGCAGATAGCCTTGAATAATAACGCGCAGATTTCTGATATGATCTACGCCGGTATCTACGCCAAGGCCGAAAACATCAGCGTCAATCTTGTTTCCTTCCCCGTCTGATACGCAGTGAATTACAAAATACCTGTTTGCCGTTCCGGCTTCAGTCCTGCCGGAAATTTGCCGCGCCAAACCCACGCCAATCTGCCGTATCTCTTCCCTTGTATTAACGCTCGCGTGAGGTCCCTCATAATTGATAAAAACTACAGGCGGAAGATCCTGTAATTCATCCCTGTTTACCTGGGCGTAACCCATAACCGCAATTATCGCAAGAAGGATTGCGGCAATTAATAACCTGCCTTTTAGTATTTTCATAAAATCGATCACTCCTGATAATTAATTATAATATATATTTCTAATTTTGGGAATAGTACAAAAAATCGTACTTTATTAGGGAATTGTTAATTTCTGGTCATTTGACATAAACACGTATTTTTTATTGAATATTGTATGAATATACCTGAAAATAAGCCAAAAAATTACACAAAAGACCCCATCAGGGCAATAGATGCATAATTCGAGGCGTAAAAGATTGCCTTGCCCCCCTGTTTTTTAAGCTGTTAAAGCGGATAAACCCGTTTTGTTTTAAAAAAGACAGGCTGGTTCCTGCTTATTATCAAATACAGACCATTCCTGACCATTTACAGACCGCCTCCACGCTATGCCGGAAGTTTCCGTGCCATAAACTTCCACAGGCCAGAAACCAAAAACATCGTTGATTTTTTTTGCAGTTTCAAATTCAAGAGCGCCGTCTAAAGTAAAAATCCATGGCGATTTTAAATTAAGGGAGGATGGATTTTCCATTTCCACCGCCCGCTTAAGGAAGGCCGGCGCTGTAATGAGCATGTACTCCGTATCGGAACATTTTTCCATCTCCTCGGGAAATTCTATCCGTCTTCTTCGAAAAGGCGCTCCCAAAGTAAAAGGCAAAAGTATTGAAAATAAAATTCCGTAAATATGATGTTGGCTTACCGTTGAACATAATTTGCGTTTTAGGAATTCATCGCCCCATTTAGAAATTATAAAACGGTTGTCAGCCTCAAATTCCATAAGCCGCTGTTGTGCGGCATCAGGTTTTCCGGTACTCCCGAATGTATACATGATGATAGATGTTTCGTCAGCGTTAATAGCGGGCGCTTCTTCCGTCTGAGTGTCTGTCTTTTGCGGAGACTTGAGAAGTGAAGGAATATGGAAAGTATTTTGCGGATTTTCTCCTTCGGGAAAAATTTGGTCGGTGAGGAAAGGAACCGCGATTTGCGCCGCACAAGGCGCAAGACTGTTAGCCGCGCTGCCGCGAATTTCTTCTATATAAGCGGGACTTAAATTGGCTCTCAGGAGTATCTCTTTTTTACACTGGAGCAGGGCGGTAAGAGCCAGAAGAAAGTACCAGCAGTCTTCACAGTGGAGCAGCCATTTTTCACCGCCCTGCGCGTTTATTATGCGGCGCAGTTCACTTGTACCTTCAAGAAAATCTCCCCATGTCTTGTAGACAGCGTCGCTCCATTTGCCTTCGTAACACAGAACTGTAGAGCGAGGCCGGGAATTATTTTTAAATGCCGAAAGCGGGATGCATTTTGGCATTTTTTCCTGTACAATTTTTCGTACCATGAATTCACCCGCAAAGAGGAGCCCAATCAGTATATAAGAAATTAGTCCGTTATAAACAGACCAAAATATATCTGAACCGGAAATAATTGTACAGGCGGCGAGGATCCCGTTAAAAATAAAAAATACGCACCACATATACGTCACTTTATGACAGTAGTCGGAGACTCTTTTTTCGTTCAGGGAGCCAATAATGGATCTGTCCTGCATTATAACGAAACGGAAGATAATGCTGGGGGGAGAAAACAGAGTGCCGATAAAGGTTATCAGGAACAGAATATTCAAAAGCAGGGGATATAATTTTAAAATAATTGTTGAACTGAGAATAAGGCATAAGCATCCCAACGCTAAAAATATCATGGAATTCAAAAAAAAGGAAACTTTGTTTTCTTTTTTCTTGGATGTTATGGTAATAAAAATAATAAGGGCAAAGGCTATAATAAAAAGTGAAAACATCCGTAACGGAATTTTACGGATTACAAGAATAAAAAAAATCAGCGCCGAATAAAGCGCGGCGGCAATAAAAAACAGAACTCTGGGATTGTTTCGGTACTTAAAAGACATCAGTCGCCTAATTCTTGTAAGAGAGTGTCTATCATTAATGCGGTTTCGTCGTAATCTCCAACCAGTATATTTTTCAGTATAGTCTTAATTGTACCGCCAATGTCCGTATCTTGCGTGTAATCCTGTAAGTTTGTAACTCCGTCTTCTATCTTAAAATAATCAAAATCATTCAGCGCTGTTTTTAAATTGAAAAGATCAGTCTTTAATAAATTTTTATCTATATGGTTTTTAGAGCTATTTTTTGCTTCTTCTATCAGCGCAGTATTGATGTTATTCAGAATCGTCTCCAGGTTCTTTACAAAAGCGGCATTATTATTACGAATAAAGGATAAGTCCCTCTTTTTTCCTGCCGCCTCCAGCGCGGCGGCGGCTTCTGACAGTTCAATAGATCCGATGCTCTTACTTGCGCTCTTTAATGCATGGACATGAGTTGTATATAACGGTATATTGTCAGTTTCAATGCATATTTTTATTTCTTCCAGTTTTGAAGTCCCGTCCATGTGAAAGGTGGAAAGCAAATTCAAATAGCTTCTTATATTTCCGCCGGTAGAAGCCATGCCTATTTTTGTGTTAAGCCCTTCAATTTCAATTTTTTTGTTTATTTCATTTTCTTGTGAAGCGGCTTCCTGCAAGTCTTCCGACGACGGTTCTTTTTGTTTTTCCTTGGGAATCCATTTCTCAATAATTGCAAACAGTTTGCCTGTATCAATAGGTTTTGACAAAAAATCATCGAAGCCGTTATTTAAAAGCATTTCCTTTGTGCCAAAAACAGCGTCGGCTGTTAACGCTACAATCGGTACGTTTTTATAATAAGAATCTTCACTTTTCATTGCCCTGATATTTGCTACGGCTTCAATACCGCCCATTTTAGGCATCATTTGATCCATGAATACCAAGTCGTACCGCGCTAATTTTATTTCATGGATTGCTTCTATGCCGCTATTACACGTTTTAACCTGCACTTTATAAGGCTGTAACAATCCCTTTGCTACTTCCAGGTTTGTATTAATGTCGTCTACAACTAAAACTTTTGCTTCAGGCGCGATAATATGAGGGATTGTTACTTTTTTTAAATAGCCGGTATAATTATCTGAGATGCCATTTAAAAAATTAGCGACCGGTATTGAATAAATCGGCATAACGAGGGAACTGACATTCATATCTGTAATTACTTCGCCAAATTCGCAAATTACCGCAAATTTTATATTTGAATTAAAGTCCGAATATTTCTCTTTTATTTCTTCATATAAAGCGGATGCCAGAAGAACATGAGAATAATTATTGCTTAAAAGGCAGTCAAGAAAATCGTAGGTGTTTGACACGGCCTTGTAGTTAACGCCAAGGTTGTCCAATGTTTTAGCAATGGAAGCGGCGTATATTTCGCGCCGGTCAAAAGTCAGAACTTTATTTTTTTGCAGTTCCTTTACAACAGCCAGTTTTTCACTATAGAGAACTTTTTGCGGCAGCGATACCGTAAAGACGCTGCCCTTGCCATATTCAGAATGTACGCTGATTTGTCCGTTCATAGCCGTAGTAAGGCTTTGACAAATAGCAAGCCCAAGTCCCGTTCCTTCAATATTTTTATTGTTCTCCGCATCAAATCTTGTAAATTCAGTGAATAGCTTGTCTAATTCTTCTTGTTTTATTCCCTTCCCGCTGTCCACAACTTCTATAATAATATTAACTAAATTATCCGTTATTGATTCGCCTCTCATAGATAATGAAATAAATCCGTTTTCTGTGTATTTAACCGCATTGCTTAAAAGATTTAACATTATCTGGCGGATTCTGATTGGGTCGCCGAACAACGCGTCCGGAATATTACTGTCTAAAAATGCCGTAAACCGTAACCGCGATTCAAAAACTTTTGTTTTAATAATATTGATAACGTCATTTGCCAAAGAGGAAAATAAATAATCAATAGGAATAATATCCAGTTTTCCGGCTTCAATTTTGGAAAAATCAAGAATATCGTTTATTATGGATAACAGCGTCATTCCGGCGTGTTTAATTGTAAGTATATGATTCTCTACGACATGCGATAAATTTTCACGTAATGCAAGATCCGTCATGCCGAGGATCGCGTTCATCGGCGTTCTGATCTCATGGCTCATTTTAGCGAGAAAATTGGATTTAGAACGCGAAGATTGTTCGGCAAGTTCACGGGCATATTCAGCGTTAAGGCGCGCCTTAACGTTTTCTGTCATGTCAAACAAAAACACGATTATGCCTTTAAAAATTCCCATATCAAACATAGGCGTTATTTGTATTTCATAATGTCCTGAATATTGAGAATCGCCAAAATCAATTTCCTGTATGGTACTAAACATTTGTTTTTCATGAATAGCTTTTTCGTGTATGCCGCGAATCTCATTCAAAGATTTCTCGCTGACAATCGGCGCAAACAGATTATGAATTTCTTCTCCCAAAATTTTATCCTTCTCGCATTTTTTATTATGGTTGAAGTAGGAATCGCTTACATAAGCCAATTCACCGCCGCTGTTGAACAAAAATATCGGATTCGGGCTGTTCACCAGTATCAATTGCATATACATTTCAAATTTTGTTTTTTCGTCCAGAATAATTTTCTGACTCTGTTTCAGTTGTTTAACCATATTGTTAAACGCGTTGGAAAAATCTCCCATAAAACTGACAAATTGCGTGTAATCGCCCTTTGCAACCTGTTGAGTCTGCCATGTAAGATGATTAAGCGAAGAATGTAACATTTTCAGCGGCGCGGCAATTTCATTGCTTGGCGGAGGTAGGACGCATTTTAAATTTCCATTTGCCAGTTCTTTGGCAAGAGCTCTTGTTTCATTAATGGCATTGCCGATATACAATAATCCCTTGCCAAAATCGCCGAATGCTTCCGGCAAACTTTCTATATCAAGCGAAGCGGCAGATGGTTTATAAATTAAATTGTCTAAATAAGAAAAAAAAGCATCTGCGACGGGTTTAAGAGGGTCTTCATTTTCTTTTTTATTTTCATCTAATTCGCTCATTGTGCGGTTTTATCTTGTCCTGTTAATTTGCATTGGAAGCGGCAAACTCTGTCTCCTGAAGCCCAGCAGTCAATTTCACGCACAGTATATGTTTTTCCTGTATATGAATAAAGGATGCCGCTGATAAACCCTTCGTCATAATCACAGACGGTTTCATCGGTAATTGGAAGCCCGCTGCAATCCAAATCTTCCGCGACTGTCAAAATTATTTCACTTGTATTATCGTTTACGGATTCTATACGCAGTATTCCTATTTTTAAATCAATTAAAGATTTCTGCAGATTGGCGATGAACGTATTAAAATCAACTTTCAGGTTTAATACATTCTTTGAAAATTCTTTTCCGGCAAGGCGTCCGGCTTCGCGAATACAATGGTTTGCTTTTTCCCTGCCTAATTCTTTTGTTAATACGTCTACCAGCGTATATTGCATCAATCTATAAACAAGTACGGGCATTTCTTCGCCCAAACTGCCTCTGCCTTCTTTTATGTTAGAAAGATCTGACCATGAAAAAATTCTATGATTCCTTTTTTCAGCAAAAATATTTTCCATTTTTACCTCCTGCTTTTTTATATTTTAAGCAAGCTGATATTAGTATAACATTCTTTCTAAATATGTCAATAAATATTTTATTTTACAAAAACTCATTAATACTTCTTTTAAATGCCTATAATGCATTATTTCTTCATTTTTTTTGATCTAGCAATCTATGACAGACCAGTCCGCTATATTTTTATTATAAACGGAATCAGGAGGAAAAAATGAATTTTATTGCCATCGACTTTGAAACCGCGACGGGGAGGCCTGAAAGCGCAATATCCGTAGGTCTGGTAAAGTACCGAAATTACCGTCCTATCAGCGCTTTTTATTCGCTAATCCGCCCTCCGAATTTATATATACGCCTCGATTTCACGGAGATTCACGGCCTTACGTCGGAAGACGTAAGGGACGCGCCTGATTTTAATTGCCTTTGGAAAAATGAAATCAAGAAATTTATCGGGAATACCATGCTTGCGGCGCATAACGCTTCATTCGACATGAAAGTTCTTAAAGCGGTTCTCGAATGGCATGAACTTCGTGTCCCGAAGTTACCGTATTTTTGCACTCTTAATTTGGCGCGTAATGCCTGGCCGAAACTGGAGTCTCACGCGCTTACAGAACTTGCTGAAAAATTCGGGATTATTTATAACGCGCATAACGCCCTTGACGACGCGTTTACGTGCGGGAAACTGGTACAGATGGCGGCGGAAGAATTTTATCCAAACAAGGAAATTACGGATTTTCTTGAATACATGGAAGTTGAGATAAAGTGTTTGAGGTAATAAATATTTTTTGCTCTGTCATTATATGCTAGACCAGTATGTTATTAATAAAGTTGAATGGCAGGTTCTATTTGACACAAAATCTAAATAAATATATAATTAATTATATGGTTAACGATAAAAATAATAAAGAATGGCTGGAGGCCATAAAAAAAGATCATAATGCGCTTCTTGAAATACCCAAAAACCAATGGACAAATGAATTATGTCTTGCCGCGGTAAAAAGGGATTATTCGGCTATTAGTTTTATGACAGAAGAAAATTTAATAAAAGAAATTTGTCTTGCGGCATATCAGCAAAGTCCTTCAGCTATTCGATATGTACCAAAAAATTTAAGAGAACTATACGAAAAATACATAGAGGAAGTTTAATAATAATTTAAAATGATTATAATGATTTGACAAAAAACAGACAAAAAATTATCCTCTAGCGTCTCCTGACAGATCAACCTGTTATATTTAAAGTAAACCAAAAACTCCGCAACGAGGCTAAACTACGAAGAGGCTTTTATGGAGAATAATAAGAAACTTGATGGAATATGGAAAAATGACGCTTTTAAGGTAAAGATTAAAGGGGATACCTATGGAAGTTTTTATAACGATTATCGTTATGGAAAAGGAAAAATAATTTTCGATAATGAAAGATTTACATTAACATCAACTCACGCCCGTTGGATTTTTTTTTGGATACCGTTTGTTGAAGCAGTTGAAGGCAAATATATTTATGCAAATGATAAATTAACTGTTTCAGGCATAGAAGGCAGATACAGCGATTATAACGGAACATGGGCGTGTTATGGAAAATAACAATTTATTTGACTTTGAATTAGTCAAAGACGAAAACTGCTGGTGTGTTAAAGGTTACCACGGCATGGGCGAAGAGGTAGTTTTTCCTGCGTCTTATAAAAATAAGCCGGTAAAATATATAATGTGTTCCATTTCTCCGAAACAAAAAAAGAAAATAAAGCGTGTCATTATTCCCGAAGGTTATACTTACATTTACGATACATTCAGCGACTGTAAAAAGCTGACGAATATTGAACTTCCTGAAGGTCTTACTCGCATTGGAGATGGGGCATTTTCCGGCTGTACAGGGCTTACAAATATCAAACTCCCTAAAAATCTTGCTTTTATTGGGGAGCAGGTGTTTGAAGGCTGTAAAAATCTAAAAGGAATAAATTATGAATGATGTATTAAAGAAAAATTATTATGAGGCATTGACATTATTGTAAAATTTTGATAGAATATGTCTTATTAAGGAGGAATAAAAATGGACAATTTTATTGACATCGACAATTTTATAAAGGATATTTTTAACAATATTAATGATATTAAAATGACCAATAATGGAACTCATATTACTGACAAAAATTTGACAATAGCGATAAAAAAAGCATTAATTGATGTTACGGAAAAATATAAGGAAAATTATAAGGAAAAGGAAAAATATGATCTCATATCAAGATGTAATATTTATGATGAAAAATATAAAAACAATGAACCCACAGAATTATTATATGATATAATAATACATTCAAGAAAAGATAATTATATGCTAGATGAGGTATTTTTAGTTGGTGAATCTGAATTGGGAAAAAATTGGGATATAATACTAGAGGACTTTGAAAAGTTATTGTTTGCGCGTGCGAAAGTACGATTAATGGTATATCAGGTAGGTAATAGTGATGAGTATGAAGAGAATATAGATGGGTTTAAAGATATTATAGAAAAATCTAGTTCATGTATAAAAGGCGATATATATTTATTTGCTGTATATAATAAAAATATAAATGAATGGAAATTTGTAAAATATGTTAAAGGTGAAACGGCTTCTTAACAGATCGTACAAATAGTATTTATTCCCATTCATCAAACAACAAATCTCCCTTTTCAACATTTGTTCCATCAATAATGTTTGCAATACAATTAAACGGAGTATATTGAACAATATTTGTTATTAATGTCGGTTCTTCTTCTAAATCTTTTATTAAAACATCATTTTTTATCGCTCTTAAGCCGCCTTTCTGAACTATATTTTTTTGTTTTCTTGTTAATACTCTTTTATTATTCTTCTGATAAAAATATTTTTCTACAGCGTCTATTGTCTGTACCCTGCACAAAAATTGAACTTCATTTTTTGGCGTTCCGTCTGATATTATCAGTGATGGCAGAAAATATGTATTGCAATTATTACAATATACCCTTGTATCTTTCCTAAACTGACTTGCTCTGTTTTTAAATTGATAATCGATCTTTGGATTTTTATAATAGTCGGTAATTTCCTTAAAACTGTAATTTGTTTTACAGTTTGGACAAAAAGAATAATTAATGAGCGTTATATTGGTATTCGGTATTTTTATATTTCCATATCCTTGTTCTTCATTTTTTCTTTTAATATCCTCAAGTATGTTTTCATTATTATCGGAATTAAAAAATCTGCAAATTGATATGTCTTTATCAAAAATACCGTATGGTTCCTCAGGTGTGTATTTTCGCTTTGTTAAATATTCTTCAAAATCTTCAATTGTTTTAAATAGATTTTTGGCTCTAAAGAGAGGTCTAAAATCTTCACCTTCACTATATTCACTATTAATTGCTTCTAATAATTTGTCTATTTCATCCTGATTAAGTACTTCTGACATAATATTTCTCCTTTTGTTTGTTCTCATTACAGAACTATATATATACATATAACAAATTGGTCTGTCAGGAAATGCCAGAGTAAAAAAATTAATCCCTGTAAATCAGCTTTCCATTAAACCCCTCAAAAGCCTTGTGTCCTATCTTTGTTTTTTTTGAAAGCGTAACGGTCTCAAGATTTAGGCAGTCTTTAAATGCTCCTTTCTCAATAAACTGCAGGCCCATGGGAAGTGTGATTGTTTTAAGCCCTCCGCAATACGCAAACGCGTAATATTGAATAATTTCCAAACATTCAGGAAAAAAAATATTAACCAGGCGTTTACAGTCGTAAAATGCAAATTTAGCAATACTCATTATTCCGTCAGGTATGGTATAATCCGTTTTGTCCTTGTTTTGTGGATATTTAATGAGTTCACTCATTGCTTTATCGAACAATACACCGTCAACAGAGCAAAAGACAGGGTTATTTTCGACCACGTTTATCTCAGTAAGCTTAATGTCAATCCTTGTGAAGTCTCTAAATTCATCTGGTGTAAAGGAAGTACGGCCTTCCGGTATTGGTGTTAACATCCAATCTATTTCTTCTTGTGAAAGCGTCTTAGTATGTGTTAATATTTCCGTTTCATGCCTAATTTCAATATTTAATTTATTCATTTTTCTTTGTTTTTTCTCTTTAAATTTTTGAATAATTCTTTCCCATATATTCATATAGTTCTCCTTCCAAAGTTAATCATGGTTGCGTATTTTTTATTTATAACATTCAGGTCTATCATGGAATGCTCCAGCGGTTTTCTTCCTTGTCTAATTCAAAGTCAAATAATTCGCCATCTTTCATAAAGCTCTCCTCCCATATAATACTTTAAAACTAATTCACTATATTTCGCTGCTGAATCAAAAAAATACCCACAATCTTCAGGATTTTCATTTATGCACCACGCTATTAGCGCATAACTATCCAATGCCAAAAAAGAAAATAATCTTAAATACTCCTGTTTTTCGGGAGCCCTTTTTAAATATTGATGAAGACACCACACGGGATCAATATTTTCAATGCCTTGATGCAGCGCAGAAATGGCAATATCAAGTAACGGGTCTGCCATACCGGCCTGTTCCCAATCAATTATTCTTATGCTTTTATCGGGCAGCCGTAAATAATTCGGCGCGCATGCGTCGCCATGACAAAGAACTTTTGGGATGTTCAATTTATCAACTATTGCTTGAATCGTATTAATTTTATCCCGGTATTTTTCCAATTCGATTAACGATTTTGATTCTTTATCACAATGTAAAATATATTTATCCATATTCTCAATAATATTGTAATTAAAATCTATTGAAATTCCGCTTTCATGGACTTTACGAAGTAAATCAAGGGCGTCAATCGTATCAGATTCACAATTACTTAATTCCCTGCTGTCATCAATAAATTTAGTTATCTTAATGCCATTATTATAAGAAATTAATTCATCCGTTATATTAAGATGTGTTAATGAATTATACGCGGCTTTTTCCTGTTTCCAGTCCATTATTGACGTGTCAATTAATTTATGTACGACGTATTTTTCATTTTTAACTATAAATGAAAATACATGGTTAGAACTTATTAAAGGTTTAAATTCTTTTATTTCATTTTTTTGTATTCCAAAAACAAGTTCAATTTCATGTTGTAAATCCAATTCAATATTATTCATGTTTTCCTCCGTAGTTTAACCTCGTTGCGGAGGACTTAATTCTCTAATCAATATAAATAAACTCTATGGGGAGCCCCTCATCAAAGGCTTTGCGTCCTATTCTCGTCATCCGTGCTAATGATACTTTTTTTAGTTGTTTGCAACGGAAAAACGCAAGACTGCATATACCTTTTAAATTTATAGGCAGAGTTATTGAAGTAAGGTTTTCACAATCCGCAAAAGCGTATTTTTCTATCATTCTAAGGCTTTCAGGAAAAGTAACCGTCTTTAAATTTTTACAGTTATTAAATGCTCTCATTGCGATACGTTCTATTCCGTCTGGAATCGTATATTCTGATTCTTTTTTGCCGCAGGGATAAAAAATCAAGGTTTTTCGCCCTTTGTCAAAAAGAACGCCGTCAATAGTTGTAAATCCGGGATTGTCATCTTGCGCTATAACTTGTTCCAATTTTTGACTTCCGGCAAAAGTATGTGCGGATATTTCAAAACCATTAAATTTACAGGGAAGAGTAATGGTAATAAGTTCCCTGCAATTTAAAAATGCCAGGTTTTCAAAATAATTTACCGTATCAGGAACTTCGTATTTATAGCCGTTTTTTCCTTCAGGGTATTTAATAAGAATAGTCTT